>JAABUO010000015.1_pt1 | contig 565153 bp, 611 predicted proteins | sample 5559291 | NCBI WGS metagenome assembly JAABUO01 (sample SAMN10711878, study PRJNA513372) | rock metagenome | isolation source: Antarctica rocks | place: Antarctica: Victoria Land, Finger Mt sud
TAAATAGAAGCTTTTGTACCAACCTTCTTCTGTATTCTTAATATTCAGTTATAGCTACCTCTAAAGATCAAGCACTATCAACCCTGACCTCCATTGGTTGTATCATCTAGGCACGGTCCTGACACAATGTTGCGTGTCAATATGAGTTAAATATCTTTCAAATTCTGTATCAATATATTAGTATCTTATTAACAACAGATTTATAAGAAGTTATCAGCGCATTGCTTTGAATTCATATTCATCATGATTGTCAATCAATCTTCATCATGAATATGCTTTCAACGAATTTGACGATGAGTTTTCTTCTCGATAAGCTCAAAAAGTCGCGTAAATAGATCACAATACATCAATAATGTTTCTCTATTTATGAAGATTCTTGCGAAAGTCATCACTATAGAAAGATTATTAACAAATCACTAACAGAATAGCAGCTAAATATCTTTTCTCATCTTTTCAACGTATGTTGCAAGAATGACTTCATTCATGTTTTTCGTTTTTACTCTTTTGAAGATTATATTCATCTTGAAAGTTCTTTGAAAGAACAAGAAATATGTCTGCTCAATAAAGAAACAGATTATCATTTGATTAGAATCTTCATTGTAAATTTGTTGAATATATTGATAATCTTTTTCTAAGTGATTAAAATGATATTCTTGAATGAGATCTTTGAAGTCACGTTCTTCAAATCAGTAATCAAGACAAGTCTTGTATATCATAGCTGATATTCAATTCATGTTAACAAAATCGACGAGTATTTCTGATATATGCTTTTTATTGTGTGTTCGACAGAATTCAATGAGTTGAGAACTTTTCAAGAAAGCTGTTACGATTCTAGCTACGCATCTTCGTTGATAGCTATGTTGATGACTATGTTGATGACTATGTTGATGACTATGTTGATGACTATGTTGATGACTATGTTGATGACTATGTTGATGACTATGTTGATGACTATGTTGATGACTATTCTGAGAGCTATCGTCGATCGCTCGCCGCTAGAGCATAAACTTGTTTCGAAGTCAATTCTATTCAGAATTAGCTTATGTTCTTCTGAGTCATATAGATAGTCGACTCTTCTCTTCTAGATACTTTTCTTTCTTAGCATTTATATACTCGTTACATTACACTCATATGACTCGCTCTATGCTGACTTCTAACAAAAGCAGCTAAACAGTTATTAATCATATATTAATAAGTTATTAAATAAATAGTAAAATACTAACAACGAGTTAATGATGATGAATTCATCTCTTTAATCAAATTCAACACTCGATTTAAAAGCTTCTTTGAAGAAGTGCTTGAAGAAGAAGATGAATGAGTATGAATTTCATGAAATGTTAGAATAACGTAAGAAGTAGTTTCAATATTCTTGAGAATAATATAATTGAATTTCACATCACATGTGTTACGAGTCTAGCCTTCATCTATTCTTTCTAGTCTTCGTCTTGATTTCATTCTAATCGAGCCTAGTGAGCATTCGAGCTAGAAGTGATGTCATTGAGACTCTGCATCATATGTGTAAGACATCAATTCAATCGAGTCTAGCACAGAGCTGAGAAACACACATATAAGAATCGAGTTCTTTTCTGTAGATACTTTTCTTTCTTAGCATTTATCTATTAGTTAAATGACACTCATATGACTCGCTCTATGCCGATCTCTAACATTAGATAAATACTCATCAACTATTCTGTTATCGACGTGTAGACGATACGAAATAATCTACTTCGTTCATTCAGAAAATTCGCAAGGGATTCTTCGAATTACTTTCATCAAAACACACATTCAAATTTACTCAAATTTATCAAATCAATCACTCAATCTTATCACAATCAAATCTATCTATCTATCTTTATCTCTTTCACAATGACACGCGACTCTGAATCAGTCGAGTCACGAACAGCTCGTCTGCTTAAAAGCACTGCTAGTAGACGAGTTTCTCTTATTTCTTTCGATGCTTCAGCGAAATCTCAGAATGTCGCTATCTCATGAGACATCAACACGAATCAACAACTTCGTCAATGAGCTATCGATCAGTCAGACGAGATCATCAAGATGCTGATCGAGCTAAGAGATCAACGAGACATGACTTTGAAACTCAACGAGCAATGAATCAATCTACAAGTCAATCACATCAAGAGACTTGATGAGCTAGAGATCAATCAAACGACAATAGACACTCAAGAAGAGACTATTGTCGATCTATGAGAGAAAGTACTGAGTCTCAAAAAGAGACAGCGTTCAGCGAATCACTTTCGATCTCGACAGTCTACGAAGTCTCGAGCTTCTATCAAGAATCATACTCGACGAGAGTTGTTCACTCTATTTGACAACGATCATCACAAGTTCTTCAAGTTTTCGAATTCATCTATATTCACTGATGAAGATGAATCGACATGAGACAGCTGAAGAGTCAAGATAGACGACAAGCTTTAGACAAATGTCGATCACTTCGATAATGAGAATATCTGTATTTGTTAGAGATCTGTCTAGAGCGAATCAGATAGAGATGTCATTTAACTAGAAGATAAATGCTAAGAAAGAAAGATAGCTACGAGAAAGAAGCTGACTACATATGTGTGTTTCTCAGTCGACGCTAGACTCAATAGAGACTAGTCAAGATGACGAAGCGAGAATAGATCTGATAAGACTAGAAGACTGAGTCTGACAAGACTAGAATCGTGACAGTATTGTCTATGTGATATCTAGACTAGAAGATGATGCTGCTGAGCACATCTTTGTTCAACGTCAACATGATGCTTTGCATTCATACATCTCGATCGACGAGCTATTTGAGCATCTGAAAGAAATATACGATGAACTGAATAAGAATCGAAAGTGTCGTCGCGAGTACAACGCTCTGAGGCAAGCAGACAAGTCTTTCAATGTCTTCTACTTTGACTTTATGAAGCTATTCAACTATCTCAAATACGACGATCACATTCTGATGAACGATCTTCAGAATAAAATCAATAATCGCTTGCAGAACGCTCTATCAGTCTGTTCAGAGAACTTTACTTCGCTCATTCGCTTAAGAATCTTTCTTCAAGATGTGAATAGTAAACAACGAGTCAATTATCAGCTTCGCAGCGAACGTCGCACTGTCATCGTCAAAGTCACTGTCGTACCTAATAAATGTGCTACTTCTTTGTCAGTAACAACTTCGATAATCAATTATGTTAAGTTGACTATCTCTTCTATCTCTGAGTCAGCGAGATCATCAATTATCTGCTACATCTGCAAGACTCTCGATCATTTGTTCAAGAATTGCTCTCAGCTGAACAAGATTGACACTTCTGCATCTCGTGCATTCATCTCTCGTCTACATGAGATCGTCATTTCGAAGAATAAAGAGAATGAGAAAATGTCTTTCGAGAATAGCGAGGCAAAAAACTAGAGACTTTCATCAAAGACGCGATGAAAGATGTGTTAATTTCTTCAACGACGAGCAGATCAGATGATTCTTTTGCTTCTGAATCTTTGACTACTGAATGTGTACTTTCTAGCAATGAAATTAGTTACTCATTGAAGTCATTGATTGACATCGAAGCTGCTGACTATTCGTTCATTGATGAAGTGATCGCGCAGATTGTTTGTGATCAGTTGCAAATCAAGCTTCTGACTTTGATCAAAGCGAAGTTAATTCAAGAATTCGATGATCATTATGCTAAGAAACTCATTACTCATGCCATCTATTTAAATCTGACTGTTCAAGATCATACAATTGACACAGCTTCTATGTTGATCACTCAATTAAATCAACATCAAATGATTCTTGAAAAAACATGAATGAACAAAATCGACCTAGTAATTGATATGCGAATCAATTCTCTTCGATTTTCGAATTTCAACCCTACTAGTCAGAAATCGATTGCTCTATTCTCAAGCAATAAATCAATCACGAAACGAAAGAGCTTGACTTCTACTCATATACTGAAGAGATTTTTCACTTTCGTTACATCTCAAATCAGTCAAAACAAGAAGTTTATTGAACAGTTAAAACAGCGCGACGCGACTTTGACTAGCGTCAATTCTAAATCAACGTTCATTCTGAAATCATTCTCTTTCAGTTCAATGAACATAGCAATGATAAAGACAGCGACATATAGAATGTTAGTCAAACGTTCAGATGTCAAGATCTTTGCTGTTATTATCTTGAAAATCGATCGACTCATAACTACAGCTGAAAACAAGTCTGAAGAAGTGAATCTGCATGAGCTTTCTCACGCTGAAGTTCTCAAGCAAGTCAAGATCAAGCTTCTCTCTGAATATCACGACTATTTAGACATCTTCGATCGAGCAATGATCAATCAACTATTATCGCATCGTTTCTATGATCACAAAATTGAGTTGATTGATGAAGAAATGCTCTCTTGAAGCAGACTATATCAGATGTTCGATCACAAGCTTCAGAAGATAAAGAAGTATCTGATCGATCATCTAAACAAAGAATTCATTTTCTTCAGCTTCGCATCATACGTCTCGCTCATCTTGTTCATCGAAAAAAAAGACGATAGTCTGCGTTTCTGCGTCGATTACAGAAAGCTCAATGCTTTGATCAAACGAAATCGCTACTCTTTGTCATTGATAGACGAGACTTTCACTCGTATACAAGAAAGCAAGTATCTGACTCGATTGAACATCATTGTCGCGTTCAATAAACTTCATATGCACTCAGATAGCAAAGATTTGACTATCTTTATTATCTTTTTCGATTCATACAAATATCATGTAATGCTCTTCAAATTAACAAATGAATCGACGTTCTATCAGCATTATATGAACGACGTGTTGTTTGAATATCTACATCAGTTTTGTCAGATCTATCTAGATGACATTATCATCTACAGCAAGACTCTGAAGAAACACAAGTGACATATACGATTGATCTTGAATAGACTACGAGAAGCTGATCTACAGATAGACATCAACAAGTGCGAGTTTCATGTTCAGAAAACTATCTTTCTAGAACTCTTGATATCAATCGAAGAATTGAAGATGAACTCGCGAAAGATGCAAGCAGTCGTTGATTGATCTACATTCAATAATCTCACTCAGATACAGTTCTTCATTGACTTCTGCAATTTCTATCGACGCTTCATCAAGAACTTTTCGAAGATTGTTCGTTCAATGATTCAATTCACTCAAAAGAAAATCATATTTGAATGAAATGAAGTCTGTCAGATCGTCTTCGATCATATGAAAAGACGTATGATCGAGACTTCTATACTACGTCACTTTGATCAAACTCGTGAGACTATTCTCGAAATCGACTCATTCAACTACGTCAACGATGAAGTTCTCTCTCAATATGATGACGAAGAAGTACTACATTCGATTGTCTTCTATAGCAAGAACATGTCTTCTGCTGAATGCAATTACGAGATATATGATAAAGAACTTCTGATCATTATTTGAGCATTTGAACACTGATGATTCGAACTGAAGTTAACTGACATTTCTATCAAGATGTTCATCGATCATCAAGCGCTCATCTCGTTGATGAAAGATAAAGAGCTGAGCAGACATCAGATGCGCTGAGTTCAGAAGCTCGCTGACTTCAACTTCAGAATAATGTATTGATTTGACAAACAGAACATCAAGATCGATGCATTAACTCGTTAAGCTGACGTCGTGCTCAGAGATTCAGAAGATGAGCGCGTTCGCTATCAATGAATCACTATTCTGACTTCGAATCGAATGAAAATTGCTGATCTAAAGAAAAACATCAGTGAATCAATCTATAAACAGGTTCTTGAGATTAATAGAATCGACGAGAATTGTACGCTACTTCGCGAAGCAATAGCAAAAGACGAGACACAATATGAAGATATCAAATTGAAGAATTGTTGAACTCAGAATGAAATCTTGTATCATGATAGTCAGCTATGAGTCTCGTTCAACGAACTTCTACAAATGAATCTGATTCGTGAGATGCACGATCAATTATCAGTTGATCATTCTGATATTCTTAGAACTGTGAAAGTTATAAAGCGAAACTACTATTGATCATTCATGCGAAAAACGATAAATCGATATATTCGAAACTGCTATATCTGTCAACGTTTAAAGACATCTAGAAATAAATCAAACGACTTGCTTCAATCTCTATCGATATCTGAACAGTGATGACAAGACATAGCAATGAACTTCATTATTGATCTATTTGATTCAAGCGAATACAACGTTATTCTGACAATCATCTGCAGATTGTCAAAAGAAAGACATTATATTTCTTGCATCACTGATGATGAAGATATCACTGTCAAAAAGACAGCTGAAATGCTGATTCAATGAGTATATTGAACTCATGATCTATCAAGCTTCATAGTATCTGATCGAGGTTCGCAATTCATCTCTATACTATGAAAGTTTCTTTGCAAATGACTGAGCATTTTTCTTCGATTGTTCATCGTCTATCATCTTCAGATCGACGATCAAAGCGAACGAGTCAATCAGAACGTCAAGCGATATCTTCGATTCTTCTGTTCGTATATGCAGAACGACTGATTTAAGTGACTATTCATGATCGAGTTTGTCGACAATAATGTCTTGTTCTCAGTCATCTTCTTGATTCTCTTCTTCATGAACAAGAGCTTTCATTCTCGTATGAGCTTCGACTCTGACATCATCGAGTATGAAAGCACTCGCGAACGCTTGCAGATCGATCGAGTCAAGAATATATCTGAACAAATGAACAAGACATTGATCTTCGCTCGTGAAGCTCTGATCAAAACACGAAAACAAATGATGAATCAAGCTAACAAGCATAGAAAGAAGATCAATTACAAGATCGAATCAAAGATGTTTCTGAACGAAAGAAACATCATTATCGCGAGATTCTTCAAAAAGCTAGATGACAAGATGCTCGATTCATTCAAGATCACAGACTCTGTTGACTTCTTCTATAAATTGAAACTATCAGACACTATGCATATACACGATGTATTTCATTCAGAGCTTCTTCGTTCTGTCGTCGATGACTCTCTGTCTGATCAGAAGAATGAATCTTCGAAGTCAATAGTGATAAACGATGAAGATGAATGAAAAATCGACGATATATTGAACTCTCGACGATATTAAAGACGACTTCAATATCAAGTTAAATGAAAGAGCTATGACAACGATCTCAACTGATATAACGCTGACGACGACGAATTTATGAACGCTCAAGAGATGATTGACGACTTTCATATCAAATATTCAACAAAAGCGCACTAAGAAATAACATTCATGCGAACATGAATAGTCAAGAGAAAAGAGTAATGTTACGAGTCTAGTCTTTGTCTATTCTTTCTAGCCTTCGTCTTGATTTTATTCTAATCGAGTCTAGTGAGCATTCGAGCTAGAGATGATGTCATTGAAACTCTGCATCATATGTGTAAGGCGTCAATTTAATCGGGCCTAGCACAGGGCTGAGAAACACACATATAAGAATCGAGTTCTTTTCTGTAGATACTTTTCTTTCTTAGCATTTATCTATTAGTTAAATGACATTTATATGACTCGCTCTATGTCGATCTCTAACAACATGTTTGATGTTGCAATGCACTTGATCTCTGAGCATGATCAATGTCTTGAGAAATGTTAGCATTATAATAGAAACATGATACTAATATGATTTAAATAACACTTGTCACAGATTAATCATCTTGTATTCGTTCATTCAACAACTTCACATGTATCAGATATATTGATATAGTCTCTCTTGAACAGTGATAACAGAAAGAACTGATCTATTGACTCAGATTCTATGACTTTTCTTGATCGAAAGTGTTTCTCATTAGAAACTTGAGAGTTGATGCATTGAATGAAGAACAAAGAATGATCGACAAGTGTCTAGAATAATATTAATATAATAATAATATAATATAAATCTTTAAATAATATATTATTTTGTCTACATTATGTGATGCACGACGCATTGTAGACAAGCAGCTAGACTTTTGATCTGAACATGCTCTCTCTGTTCAAAATAAACGCATTGTTTCAAGATATTGACTGAATTTATTAATTATTATTTCAATAATGCTTATATAAAAGTGAAATACTATCTGATAGCTAACTGTTGTTTCTGATTTCAAGCATTTTGCTGCAAATTTGTTCTTGTGTTTCGAAGCAATTTTCAAGATCGTTCATTAATATTCAAATGACGATGATTTCTCAACTCATCTGTAAGATATTGACAATGCATTATTTTCGTACATCGTAGTCAATATCGAGATGTCTCAACATTGTTGAGAAAGAATGAGCGAGTGTTCATGTTTGCATTGAGAATCTCATGACAGTAACTAATCTTTTAGAGTCGTATTAAAATCATATTAGTAATACATTATTTTAGATTAAATTACATAGCTATGATGACTTCTTCAGATCTTCAACGACTCACTTCTCATTGAAATAATGTACACAACTTTTTCGAATGAAGTGTTTCAAAATAGTTTCAAAGATCAAAGCAATTGACTGAATTATATTAAAAATTGATTACTAAAAGATCGCTAATTGATTATTGATCTACATCATCTTCTATTGTGCGCTCTTCGTAGATTCGATTCTCTTCTACTCTATGAAAGAATTTCGTTGATTCTTCTTCATGAAATTGCTCGTTACTATACGTAATATTCTTAATTCAGCGATCAATATCAGGCGAAACATGAAAAACATCATGGGGAAGATCTTGAAGAGACATAGTAATATTATGAAAATAGTAAGAGAATAGCAATAAAATACTCAGCAAAGATACACAACAAAGGATGGAAAGTTTAAGAGAAATGATGGATCTCGGCTTGCTTTATGAAATGGTCGGGCTGCCTTCGGCCGAGTTTAATTTTAAGGTTCTGAGGTGTGCCGAGTTTTAGCGTAAGGCATGCCGACCTGTCTGGCCCGGCTCAGCGGCGACTATGAACATAAGCTGTTGTGACTCGTACCGCTGTACAACAGTAAATACCAGAAGGATTGAACCTCGGTGTTCAGCTATCTGCATCCAACGTTGGCGCTACTCTCGCTTGATGACAATCCCACAGCGCCCATCCACGCCTGGTGTATGCAACATGAGGCGTCTTTCAGCCCTTGAGCATATTGAGCAGAGGGTGGAAGGATCTCAATCCCTGTGGCTAATCATATCGGCCGTTATCTCGTAATCAGTGATCTGTCGGCGAATAGTTGCTTTGTTACTACTGTATCAGGCTGAAAGTCTTGGCAGCTGAAGAAGGCTAAATTGGGCAAGCCGCATAGAAGGGTCCACCTAGCACTCGGCTAAACCTAGCAGTCGGACAGCCCTATAGGGCTGAAAATCCACATTTCATATTCTATTGGTATAATTCTTCAACATATCAGCAAAACGATGGCAGCCACCCCCCCTATGTCCTTCATACCTTCTGAAGATATAGAACTTTCACAGGAAGAGCGCATAACGCTTGCTTACGCCCGTTGGAACGAGGCTTCAGCAGCCAACGAAAATCCTTCCCAAGCAAAACTCGCTCGTTAATATGGAATACCAAGTAGTACTCTTTGAGATCGGATCAATGGTCGAAAGACTGCTGCTTCACGCAATCAGCAATTTCAAAGACTTAGCCTCGAAGAAGAAGAAGCTATATGTGACTGAATCCTACGTCTTCAGGCTTGAGGCTGGTCTCCTCGTGTGAAGCAAGTACGTTCAATAGCTAAAGAACTACTAATAAAAAAGAACGACGATAAGTCAGTCGAAATCAATTGATCTCAGAAGTTCCAAAAACGTCATCCGCAAATCAAAACAGCATATGTTCCTTCGCTTGACAAAGAGCGTGCTATGACTCAGAATTTCGATATTTTAGCTGACTGATTCAATCTTTTTCAGAGTTTAAAAGAAGAGCATGAAATAGAGATAGAAGATATCTACAACATAAATGAAAAGAGATTCATGCAGAGAGTTATTGCTGTTAGGGGCCTGCCTAGAGCGGGTCAGATAGGGGTGTCATTTAACTAGAAGATAAATGCTAAGGAAGAAAGGTAGCTACGGGAAAGAAGCTGGCTACATATGTGTGTTCCTCAGCCGACGCTAGGCCCAATAGGGACTAGTCAAGGTGACGGAGCGAGGATAGGCCTGGTAAGGCTAGAAGGCTGAGCCTGGCAAGGCTAGGATCGTGACAATTGCTAAGCTTCGGATCATGATTTTCAAGTATGAAAAGAAGGCTCATATGACTCAATGTGACAATCAAGAGTGGGTCTCATTGATTGAGTGTATATCTATGAATGAAAGAGTCTTGAATGACAGCAAGCTCTAGACAAAAGAAGAAGAAGCAGCTGATAGTTAAGCTACGGGTCAGGCAGCTGAAGCAGAAGCAGAAGCAGAAGCAGAAGTAGAAGCAAAGAAATAACGTGATATCTACAACTGGTCAATCAGGGCGAGGCATGCGTATCAGAAGGGCCCCAAAGAGGTTATATTAGCTACGTAGTTCATCGTTTGAAGCAGTAAAAAATGAAATGTGGATTTTCAGCCCTATAGGGCTGTCCGACTGCTGGGTTTAGCCGAGTGCTAGGTGGACCCTTCTTACTGTTTGCTCGAATTGACGATCCCTGTGCCGTTGCTGTGCAGACATTGCCCCTTTGCCAACAGTGCCCCGCGAAGTCCCTTGTGATCGTTTAAAGGTGCACGGTCTTCTTGAGCCTTTCCCGCATTGTTACACGATTGTTGTGTGCAGTTTCTGGCTTCTAGTCTTCGTCTTCGTCCTCAGATAACTCCACTTCTCAATCGGCGGGCGAGTTCTTAGCAGAACATCTCATTAGTCGGACACTACGCCATCTTCAACATCTCGAAATGGATCAACAGAACGGTACACAGAACAACGGTTACGGCTTCAACGGGCGGTCTGGTCCATATCTTGTCACAACCAGGCAAGCCTGTGTGGATTTAGTGCAACCGAAAACGGCGGATGAGATGAGAGTCAACGTCACGGGGTGTATCCTTCAGAAGTTCACCGAATTGGACAGAGCCTTATTTTCATCTCGGCAGTACTTTCTGACGCTATGGCCGGCATTTGTGGGCGCAATCGTCGCCATCGCTCCTGATCCATCGAGTATGGTGTACGACAATATCTGGTGGTCAGGTCTGTTCGCCATGACCTCTGGTGGTCTTCCCGGAATGGAATCAGCATCTCCACCACATCACGTGGAAGCACATTCCGAAAGAGAAGGTCGGACCATGTGTGAAGCATGGCACTTTGACCCTTCCAGGCCAAAAGCCATGTCAAAGGACGAGACAATGGGATCCTTCACTCGAGGAATGGGCTTTATTTACTTCGAATGGGCCTCGTTCTTCCTGAGCGTCGCTCTATGGCTCTCTTTCTGTGTGTATTTTGGCCAAACATTAAAGCCTGCACTGGATATTACTTTCGATAGCGATTGGTTGGCTGGAGCTACGTGGTACTATATTTCTGCCAGCCCGGCGGTCATTGGCCTTATTTTCGAAATGATGCGCAACCGGGTCGATTTGTACGAGCCTGCTGATAGACCCGAGGAAGAGATCGAAGGGGCTTCGAGAAAGGGCGAAGAGGGACAAAAAACATCGCTAGTAGAGCAACAACGCTTTAATCATATCAAAGTCAGATCAGTCTTCAGCCTCTGGCTGCGGATCTTATGGCATCAGTGGCGACGATCGCAGTATCGTATTCTCAATCGAAATTATCAGTCTTCTAGAAATGAATGGTTCTTTGTGCTTGGACGTGCCACCGCCGGTGGGAGTCGTATAGCGATCTTTACAGTAGGGTCGATCACGATGGGAAACATTATTCTCATGCCAGTTCCTGATGATCTGTATCTTTTCGTTCTCTTACTGTTCACTACAGCAGTGCCTAGGCAGTTGTGGTCAGCATTCTGGACGAATGGCAACCGAGGAGCCGATCTCGTCGTTTGGGTCAAGACAGTCAAGATAATGAGACCAGGTGGTGCTGATTGATAATATCTGCCAAGAGTAGGCTATATCCGCTGTGATAGTATTGAACATGTCTGGGCGTTGATTGAGAGTAGTTGCTTCTATTCTAGAATTTTAAAATCAGTTTAAGATCCTCCGATTGTAGTTGTTAGGTTCATGAGGTGGAACTGATTTCGGATCCCAGCACAACCTGTTCATCCCGTCAGTTCCAATTCAGGAATGAAAAGTAGATATGATCGTTTTTCATCTGGTTTACAACTCGCTCTAGGCTTTGATTCGGTTACCGCAACAGCTTCAAATGATACACCAACCCTTGCGTTTCCGCATTATCAAAGAACTGCGCTGCAGTCCGCTTTTTCTTTACCATTTGAATCGATGTTGAGGTGCGACATATAGCAAGACAAGAATGCCCTTGCCACCTGAGACGTATAGAGTGAAGAGAGAAAGAGACTGTGATATATAGAGTAGATATGAGATGACAACGTACACAGTGTCGCACTTGGATGACTTGCTGCAGGCCGCAGGCATTTAGAAATGAAGGGAAAGAGCAAGAGTGAATATGAAAAAGGGCAAAAGCAGAAGATAACGTAGTGGGCGGTCAGTAGAGCCATAACTGGCTCCTTTCTAATCAGCATCCAAAACAGACTAACCGGACGCTCTCGTTTAAACTTGCAAGAAAGCAATTACAGCTGAAAAGAAGGAAGTGGCTGAGGGGGAGCACGGGGGAGCAGAGGGGGAGCACGTTGACGAGATAGGCTTTAGCGGGGGAGCAAAGCGGCGGCATCTTAGTTAGCCATATTAAACTGGGTTCGGGAGACTATATATATAAGTATATAAATCAGTATTTCACCCGAAAAGTCTTAAACGAAGCCCGAACTCACTCGTAACAGTCGTAGCTCAAGCTCTTTGAGAATTGCATACGATAATCTCGCCACACAGTGCAATTCAATCTATTATCTCTAAACAAGAGTCTCCTTAAACGCTTGCCTGCAAAAAAGCGGTGGGCAGCGGTTGAAAGAAGATGAATAAAAATATGGCTGTATATAGAAAAAAACAGAGTTATATAACGCACCAAATGCCGTCGTAATCTGCTCTCAATCAAAAAAAAAAGACGGATTTGGCTATACCGATCAGAAGACTCCCCCGAGCTCTCATCCTTTTTCCATCCCCTTGAAACGATCCCCCCCCCACAGACCTCAATCCTCCCCTCCCTTCCATTGCCCCTCCGTTACTAACCTAGGCAAGCATATTACCCTCACCAACCTTAAAGTCCATTTTCTTAGTGTCACAGGAGCGTTTTGTGACTCAGTCGATTAGAGAAGAGCGTGCTCGCAGGAGTTGAGGATCCGGCCAGCAGATGTCGGAATGAAGATGGGAGGGGGAGGGTAAGGGGAGTGGGAGCGGGAGTGAAAGGTAGAAGGAGCAGGAGAAGGAGAAGAAGTGGAAGTGGGAGAACAAATGGAAGTAGAAGTAGGAGTAGGAGTGGAAATAGGAGATAGGGGAGAGCGAGTGGGAGTAGGAGTGAGAGGGCGAGGTGTGACAGCGGGAGAGCGTGCGGGAGTGGAAGTGGGAGTGGGAGTAGGAGAGCGAGGTGTGGGAATGAGAGTTCGACTTCGACTTCGAGTTCGCGTAGGAGTGGGAGAGCGGTGAGAGAGCGTGGAGTGAGACTTCGAGCGCGAGGTGCGAGAGGGCCAGGTATGGGACTGGTAGTGACACTGAAGCGGGGATTGCGAGTGGAAGAATGAAGTAAAAAATAAAAGTAGCAAAGATTAATCGTACAGAAACTGCAGCAATGGCCAGTATTTAAAAATCAGAAACAGGCAAAAAGCACATAAATGAGAAAAAGTGCAAACGAAAAGAACGAGTGCATGGAAAATGCTATAAGCGCAGAGAGGAAATTTTGATATTTATTGTGCACATTTCTTTGATAAGATGAAATGTAATTATGATAAAAACTTTTTCTTTCAAGATTGGTTGATTTACTCTACAATGACCATCACTGTAAAGAAAAGAGACATCGTCGCGAACACTTTCACTTCTCGACTTCTCTACGTGTATTACCTTCTTAAGAATTGAAATTAATGGTTGCCTGAGTCGAAAGATAAAAAATAACTAAAGCAATAGAAAGAGTGGTGCGCAACAACAATCAGCCTCAAACCAACAGGCGGCGTTTCAAAGGATGCGACGGAGATTAGGCAGCAAACCTTGTTCCTACATCGGATTCCATCGGACTCGGGTACATTCTCATTGTAACTCATTGTAAAATTGGATTTCATATCTCATAACATACAACTCCCATAAATCCACCAAAGTATGCAACCCTCGTCCCGATAAGCCGCCCACCCAACCCCACGCCCGTGCCTTCCCTCATTTGTTCATCAAGCAAACTTCGCCTCCATCGGACTCACCGGGCTGACTGGCTCATCTCGACTTGGCGTGTAGGCAGGTGGTTGGTGCGCTGTGTGGTCTTCGGGATGGCGATGGTATTGCAGCTCGATGTTGCGCCGCTCCGTGCGTTCGCGCTTGGCGGTCATACGGTATTTGTGCGTGGCGATGCAGGCATAGATGAAGAGGGTAAAGTGGATGAGGCTGGCGGTGAATGTTAGCAACATGGTTGAACCGACTTGGAGGGTATAGACTGGCGGTAGAAGTGCTAGCCATATCCGTTCGCAGGAAGGGGTCAGGAATACTCACATTATGAACGCCAAAAATACATTCCCCGCAATCTCCGTCTTCCCCGCCGTGTAAATCTCCGGATTGCACTCCTTGGAGAAGAAGTTGTACGGGGTATCGCAAAGGATGAAGCCGTCAACTTCGAGTTCCACCGGTTTCCAGTACCAGAACCAGCCTGTGTAGATAGAAAGGACAATGCCAGGGATTCCGAGGGCCCAGATGATGAGGTCGATGGCGACGTGGATGCCCGGGTGGACGGATTTGCCGGACCGATGGAAGACGTCGAGCCAGAGGATCGAAGGGTTGTAGATAAGGCAGAGGACGATCTGGGAGGCGATGGTTAGTATGGTTATTCGAGGATGGGGGTGGCGGGGACACGTGAGACATCTCAAGCGGAGGCAATTCATTGGGGAGGAGGGAAACTCACAGAAGCAAGAGGCAGTCCATCAAGCCAGTCTCCCGAGGGTGAAGGAAAGTAGGTGTCTGTGATATTGATAGACACAGCAAACATGATCATGCCCAGAAATGCGAACAAGGTGGCGAGGATGCGGAGGACGGCTTTGACATGCCATCTGCGGTCCTGCTCACTCAGTCGGCGCCGGGTCTCGATCGACAACATTGGAGCCATGATGGAAGAGATGCGTGTCGATGCCAAGAAGGACCGGAGTGGATTGCTCAGAGTCAGAGTAAGTAGAGGTGCTGGGTGGAGTCGAGTAGGTCAGCCGGGAATCAAGAATTATGCACGAGCAAAAGAAGGTTACACATTACCTCCCGTATCGAGCTAGTGACGCAAACTTCAAGCTTCTTGTCTTACTTCACGGAGTACGGCGAGCGAGACAGGAGACTTGTTGGATAATCTAGTTGGAGTGTATACAGTATTTACCCAGATAAGAAACAGCTTTGTTGAAGAGTACAATGTCTCCGTTGTCCTCCACAATGGCCAGAGACAATACTTTCTATGTACCAGCTGTTCTCCTCGATCAATTAGCGCTCTTCCACTGTCTCGATACCGCCGACATCAATCCCCTCCATCTTCACCCACGTTCCCCGCCAACAATGTCCACCCCTACACCTCAACCCCGCTACAAACTCACCTTCACAACCCCTCACCCCTCCCTCCCCTCCATCAAATCCGCCCTCTTCGCCGCCGGCGCCGGTACCTACCCTGGCGGCAAATACACCCACGTCTGCTTCGAAACGCCCGGCACGAGCCAATTCATGCCGAACGAGGGCGCGGTGCCGAACATTGGCACCGTGGGGGTGTTGGAAAGGGTGCAGGAGATGAGGGTGGAGGTGTTGTGTGTGGGGCCGGAGGTTATGAGAAGGAGCGTTGAGGCGTTGAAGAGGTAGGTTTTTGTTCCTGTGGGGGAAGTCGATGGTGATCATTTGGGAAAGGGCACATCCGTATGAGGAGGTGGCTTATGAGGTCGTTAAGATGGAGGATGTGTGAAAGGGGGTGCGGTGGTAGGAATCAGGCGAAGGTGTAGCTTGAGAGGGGAGTTGAGATTAAGGTATAGTACGGAATGCTTTGCCGTCTAACGCTGATGGTGTCCCTGATTTGAGTATATCCAGGGCGTGGCATTGATTGTAAGATTACACCAAAGTAAAATGGCTGAGTAGAAATTTGATAGGAAGACATCTATTGGGGAAGAGAAAAGTATTATCCCAATACGAAGAGAAGAAAGTCCAAGTCTGCAATCCGATCTTTATGTCCTCGACCATCACTCCTTCCCAAATTACCCAAATTACCCGTCTTGAATGATATCCATGAACTCGTTACCCCTCAACCTTTACCTCTGTAGTTCCAACCGTCTCAGCACTAGCCCCCTTACTCGCGTCATCCACATCAAGCGGAGTATCCTCATCGTCTTCGCCATGCCTAGGCCTTATAATCTCAATGCTCAAATCCGAGTCCTTGGAATACACCCTCAACCCCACGACGCACACAGCATTCCACGGATCATCCGCAAACTCCGCATTCTCATCGTCGTCTTCGGCCGCGGCTTCTGCCATAGTCTCAGCGGACGGAGGTTCGGGAGGGAAGTCAAGGTCGCTATCGATGGAGGAGTCGAAAGATGCATCCGAGTCGTATAGCCAGTCGTCTGGGCCTGCGATGGTGGACGGTGCGGGGGCACTGGTGGTTTGGACAAATTCGCCATTCACTTGGACGGAAGGGATAGACTGCAAAGCATTGTGGAATCGCTCGGCCTTTGTCTCCTCCACAGTCTTGGCTTCGTTGGGCGCCTCGTCTGTTGCTTTGGCCTCGCTGGGCTTGTCCGTGACATTGCCAGGTATTGGATCGGCAGTATCGGAATGCGGCTCGGTGATCTCTGTCTCTTTTGACACTCCATTCATCGGCTGTTCTTTGTTCAATGTATCTTGGGATAGGGGTATAGGTGCAGCCTCCGCGTTCCATTGCGGTTCGGTGGATTGAAGCTCAACAGCAGCTTCGGTTGTGACCTCTTTGTCGGGTTGATCTCTGCCACTGACGTCGCCGTTGACTGCGGGAGTAGCGGTCGCACCAGCCACAGAGGCATCCTGAGGCTCGGTGGATTTCTTTTTCTCCGCCTTCTTGCGCTCATGCTCTTCCTTTCTTTTCGCATGGCGCTTCTCTCTGGCTCTTTGCTTCTTTTCTAGCTGCCATTGTTTGAGCCTGGCACCTCGTAACTCTTCACGCTGCTTTTTCTTTGTAGCTGCCTTCTTCTTCTCCTCGCGCTCTCGACGTTGTTTTTTCTCCTTCTCCGTTTCCTTAATCTGCCCCTTTGCGTGAGCAAGATCGTACGCCAGCCCGATCTGCGTCAATTTATCTGGCCTGTCGTTGCAGGTCTGCTTGATAATTTGCTCAGGAGTAGGGTCGGTGGGCCACTTCTTAGCCGTAATTTTCATCAAAACAGAATAGGTGCCAGGCTCTAAATCAAGGTCTGCGCTGACTGACCTGCTCATGCGGTAATTTCCGTGGCTACGGACAATGTAGTCGTTCTCCCCATCTTTCTCGAGTCGGAAGTGCAACGAGTAGGTATATTGTCCTTCCAATCCTTTAAAATAGCGATCATCCAGCTATAGGGAATTAGACATTGTACAGTTTACCTGAAGCGCAAAGACTTACTTGAGACAAGACGATGACAACGGGGCTCTGTTTTGTGAGGGTTATACTGAATTTGGTATCATTGTAATCTGGTGACCAGGCTACATCCACTGTTGTCCATTGTTGTGTGATGTGCCATTGTGGCCCGAAAATACGCGTGCGGTTGAAGCTCTGGTAGTTGCGTAGGAGGTCTTGGTACGACATCCAGAACACCTGCGGCTGTCAGCAAGTTCCGAAAGGACCAGCTGACTTCGGAGTTTTACCCCGTCATCACCAAACTTGTGATTTAGGAGTTGCATCCACTCGGGTGTCCACTGCTCCGAACCATCGCTCCAGGCGCCTCGCCATTCACCTTCGCCCCAAGGGTTTCTAAGAAGATCTTTAGCGTTGGAGGACGGAGACGGCTCAATATCGACCTACCGAATCCTTACGAGTCTCTCTCCATTAGTTTCTCGAGCATCTATGACGGAGTATGCGTGCAACCCGATAACGCCTTTTCTATCAGCGCTGTCTGCACCTTGCCATGTGTCGAAACTCCCAGTCCCACAGCCGAATAGAAATTCCTTATTCACTTTTAGGATTTCGTCGTTCCAAAACTTCTCTGTATCGAGGATGTCGGTGGTGAATAACTCGGTTGTCACGCCGCCCGTAAGATCCTCGACTGCTTCTCTACGAATTGTCAGTGCATGAACGCATACATAAAGTTTGGTATCCTACCCAGTAAAACCTCCATCGATGGCGCTATAGTCACCGTGTGCTTTTGCATATGCTTTTTCCAACAGAGGCAACCATGTCTCGTTCTCGCTGCTACATTTTGCAAAGTAGAGTGCATCCGAACCAGTCTGGCACGACTTTCGGTATTTTTCTTCAGCGTCTTGCCTGTTGGTCTGCGCAAAAGTCCTTTTTTCCTCCGGAATACTTTCGTACCAATCGGAGGCGATAAGATAAAGCTTGTCGTCGATGACGGTTTGAATCCACTCTCCATCTAATTTAATTAGCGATTCTATCTCGTGATAAGGGAAGATGGATTTCACCTCGATGGAAAACGAATCCATACACTCCAACCTTCTCATCGCGTTTGACACAGACTTTGTCGATCAAATTCTTCTCGTTGCCGAGCGCACACAACGCTGAAAGAAACCAGCAGTCGCCACTGAGGCCCTGACGTACATCGCTTGCTGTAGCACCTTCGTGGTAGAAAGTAGGATCTTCAAAAATATCCTATGACGCAAGAACCGTTAGCGACTATGGCCAATCGCAGCCATCGCTCCTGAATCTTTACCGGTACACGCTTGACAGATTTTGGTTGCGCTGAATCTTCTTGGCGTCCGAATAAACCGTCTAGACAGTCCCGAGGACCGCCCCCGGCTCGCTTCAAGTCGAACTCAATGTCGAAATGTGGGTCCCGATATTTCATATTCACCCTTCGGCATTCTTTGGCGATTTTCTCGACGGCGGCAATGCATTCCGCGGATGCTTGCTCGTAAGACTTGATGGCTGCCTGGCCGTGAATGACGCCCTTGGGGGATTTCGCTGCCTTCGTCTTGGCATATACATTTGCTGGAAGTATTCGTTGCGGCTTGCCTGGAAACTTGGACGTGAAGCAAGCCCAGAATTGATCAATACTGTCCTGAGGTGTCTTGTTCTTCAGCTTTTTATTAGGACTTGGGATCAGGACTGGAAGAGGCGGTAAAGCGTCTGCTTGGTTTTCAACCTCGTATTCCATCGCGATAGTGATGGACGACCAAGACTAGGTGTAGCCTTATTATATAGAGTGAAGGTACTAAGGAGATGGAGGTATTGTGCAGAGCAACACCATCGAAATGATGCTGTTCAGTGAATAGCAAGCATGATGTGCCCTTAGGGAGAGGAGAACTATTCAGCCCATGCCGAGCCTTATCGTTACCCATGCCAGGCGCAATATGCCGATGTCAAATTTACAAATCGGGGGTTGCTGGGCGCCTTGAGGGTTGGGGGCTGAAGTGGATGCGGCTCTAAGGCGTCAGACCGGGGACTTGGTTGGCAAGGCCTGAAACATTTTCAGCCATCGACCTGCGGGCCTGACTCATTCGCGATACCGTAAGGTAGGGCTACGCAATGCTCAACGAGGATACAAAAGGGGCAACTTTCATGCCCCCAAGTCTTCAAAGACAAAGCATAAAATGGTTACCATATGTAGGTCGGTACGGGGATATGTGGAAGTACTCGGTGCCTTACAATCAAAGTGTCAGGTATGTTTTGGCTTCGAAGCAACCATCGTCCGCATGGAAGTTACGGGCGTAAAGTACCATTCCTTCGGCAAGTTCATCATTAAGGCAATTATAAGAAGACATATTGTGAGCCGCAAGCACAAATAGACAGCGGACCAACCGAGACTTGTTAGAATTGTAGAATAAGACCTTCTTGATAGAGCAACGTAAGCCTTAAGCGCCGAGAGCGCCCCCCCTTCATTTATCCTATCAATAGTTCAAACCAAAAACCCCGACGCCATACCTTACATACAAGGCACCAGGTTGAAATACTTGCTAAGCTTTCAAAGCCATACGAAGCCTGATCGTCAATGCGTAGCGCCATATCATGCAAGCTCTGCTTACCAGGCTAGAATAAGAAACAACATCCAGGGCCAAGTATTACCCACTCAATGAAACGCGTTCGTCTTGCCTCTGCCAGAGTAGGCGCTGCTTCCGGCTTCGAAATACGGATGGTTGCAAGCTTGTTTAGCCGAGATACGTCCTGCAGGATCGTAAATAAGCATGGCGTCAAGAAGATCAAGTCCGTTGTCGCCAAGGTTGGATACCAGTGGTCTTGAGTGGTCGCGAGACCATTTGGGAAAAGAAGGCTTGAAGTCAGGAAACGAAGTGACACCGGGCCAGGCATGGTCATCAGGGGTACCCAAGAGCCTATGTTCTCCTCAGCATCCTGGTCAGAGAAGCCAAAAAGCCCATGCACTTACCGAAAGATTTTGAATATCTCATCGATCTCAGAGTCTCCTGGGAAAAGGGGTTTGCGCGTGCACATTTCCGCAAAAATGCAGCCAACCGACCACATGTCAACACCCGTCGAGTATTGGCGACCGCCAAGCAGGATCTCGGGTGCACGATACCATAGAGTAACCACCTCATGTGTGTATGTGCGCAATGGCACACCGAAAGCACGCGCCAAGCCGAAGTCTGCCAACTTCAAGTTACCGTCACGGTCGATGAGCAGATTTTGCGGCTTCAAATCCCGATGAAGCACCCGATGGCTATGACAGTACCGCACTCCTTCTACAAGCTGACTCATAAACTTTTTCACCATGTTGTCGCCCAGGCCCAACCTTCCAAGGTCGGGTCCGGAGCCTTCAGGAAATGCTTTTCCTCTACCTCCATCGCTAACCGGAAGAGTCTCCATGTATTTTTTTAGGTCAAGGTCCAGAAATTCACAGACCAGGTACAACTTGTGTCCATCAGCGTGGACAATGTTTAAGAGACGGACAATATTTGGGTCGTTCATCTCCTTCAACAAGGATATCTCTCGAATGGCTGTGCTTGGTACCCCTTCATCTTCCGCTTCTAATCTGATCTTCTTCAGCGCAACAATACGGGTAGGATGTGTGAGGTCGCGAGCTTTGTAGACCACACCATATGTACCTAGTAGAATGTGTTAGTGAAACCTTGTTACGGTTTATGATTGCAATGAAGGGGCTGCCGAGAAAGGCGATAGGAGGCATCAATTACCCTCTCCAATCTTCTCAATCTTCTGGTAATTCTCCATTGTGAGGATGTGGGAACAACAGCCAAGTCAGGATTCCCGAGGGAAAGCGCTGAATAGGATATAAAATTGCGGTCAAGGCGGTTGATTATCGATTTTCTTGAGGGAGAACTGGGTGACTGTGGAAGTTCTCTTGCAAAGTATGGCGGATCGTTTTCAGCTTGACTTGGTCTCTGAAATAGCTATGGTATCCATGCGAAGGGTACACTCTGTTGCGTCTGTGCGAATAACTTAGTTCCAACAGCTAGTGAAGAACAGATTTGTTGTGTTGTGGAATCCGCAACTCTTGTAAACACACAATCAAGGGTACGCGCTAGCGCCGGGATCAAATCTCACGCGTTGACGCCGGCTTCGCTTAAGGTATGACTTCAAGTGTATTGACTTTTTCAAGTTCGCACGGTATCTCAACCTGCAACCATGGCATAAGGATTGAAGCACCTTGAGAATCCAATGACTAGCACAAGAGGCTTAGATCCTCGGGAAAAGCCGCCCGAGTCTATCAGATCCATCTATAAATATTACGAAAGGCTCACGGTCAAAGCAATTGACACAGATGCCAACATCATCGATTTCGTGCGCGGCATTAGTGATGCACAGCAGAGCAAGATTAGCAGGATCGGAACAGTAACTAGCTATACATTGCTAGATTCTTGCTTACGTTTTAGCAATCAAAAGGTCCCAAATGTTCAATCTACCGACGATGTGCCAGTCCCAGTGTATGAGTATGAAGGTCTACTAGGTGAAACTTCTTGCGATCTCAGAATCTGAGTGTTTATTGCTGATGAGTCAGGCCTGCACTTGATACCCTGCTTACTGTCCCAGGAGACGCAACGTGATCTACTGTCACGTCTGATGCATGGGATACTAGCTGATGAGAAAAATAAAAACAATGTCCAATTACATTTTCGAGCACCGTATCACGCTACTCGTAGTGAGAAACACAATGGACAACTTCTTCAGCAGACTTCACCCAATGGCCTCTCTTCAAGAGATACATCATTCTTCAATATCTCTCCTAAGTCGACTGAACTTTTAATGCCACTCAACCCCAATGTTCACAAGCCAATCACAATCTCTCAATTTCTCAATCGAAAATTACGATGGCTAACTCTGGGCCGGCAGTACGATTGGACTGCAAAAGCCTACCCTGTTGAGGAATCTCCTGCCTTCCCGCAAGATATTGCTGCTCTCATTGGCAGTCTTTTCCCTGCTATGAGACCTGAAGCAGCTATTCTTAACATCTATACCCCAGGCGATACTTTGAGCGTGCATCGTGATGTAAGCGAAGACTCTGAGAAAGGACTTGTCAGCATAAGCATTGGCTGCGATGCACTGTTCGTTGTAGGCATAGGAGACGAAGAAACCAATAAATTAAGCTATCTCACAATCCGTCTTCGGTCTGGCGATGCGATCTATATGAGTGGTCCGTCACGCTTTGCTTGGCATGGTGTCCCGAAGATCATTCCAGACTCCTGTCCGCAATGGCTAAGGCACTGGCCTGCACATTCGTCTTTCGAGAGTTCTGAGGACGGCCTACCCAGCGAATACGAAGCCTGGCGAGGTTGGATGTCAACTAAGCGCGTCAATCTAAATGTGCGACAAATGAATGATTAAGGACTGCAAAGTTCAAATGGAAAGTGCATCCGATTCTAGATTGTCTCAATGCTCTTTTACGAGGCCTTCTCACTGGTCGTTTTTGCCTAGCCTCTGAATTGTGGAACCAACGCATTGCCTTTCACCGCATCAGGATTTTTAGTGCTCTAGAGCATGTCATCTAGTTCGGATCAACAACCTAGCGATTGGATAATCCTGCTTACGATTAGGTCTTTCATACGGCACTATGGGTACTTTGAAACCGTTCTTATACCACAAACTCCCCTATTGAGGAATTTGTTGGGGTTTAGACTTCATGTGCGAATACAGTACATTGACAATCACTTTTGGATGGCGGACTGACGACAACAACCGCGTCCTATAATAGCCTCGATGCAAAAAGTAGGAGACTCCAGCGCTCCCAACCTTGCTTTCTGAAACCATCTTTCGTCCACAGGCATAGACGACTGGGCCAAGCTCCATAATTCAGGATGGGACTGCGACGGTCTATTCCCACACTTAGTCAAAGCGGGAACACTTACTCTACCACAAGAAACCGACCTTTACATCTCATGTATATCAATTCAATTGACCATGGCAGCCATGGCTCAGTCCTAGCGGGCTTCACGACAGAGGTCAATGATTTTCTGACTGCTTAGCTTCGATCATCTTAGGATTACATTGAGTGGTAACCCTTATGGCGGTGATGCACTTGGGTCCTTCGCAGGACAGATTTTACAGGATCCGAAGAGAGTGACCCGGCCATATGCCGCCAACTCTGTTCGTAAGCAAGCCTAATAGGCTTTGGTGTAACTTCAAGGTCCTTACTGGAGCTCTTGTTGATGAGTCCTGTTCGAGACCCATGAGGTTAATGGGTCGCTGACAGCTAGTGGCCTGCGATTCACATGTTTGGGGAAATTTGCACAATCAAAGCAAAACTTGAAGTTATCTTAAGCGCAGGTACTCTCCAATGCCTCCAAAAGGGACTATCCAGGCACTTGTTTCCGCTATGGGGGAGAAGGGAGCAGGTTTGATCGAGCAGGATGCTTGCACGTGGAGGCCTAATTGAATTGCACTGGTTTCGCATAAAGCTTACCTACTTTACAGATCTTCCATGACACTACTTTTTCAATTCAACAAATCGGCTTATCCCTTGTCTACGCACACCCAGCCGCTAGCTAGGACAGATTCTGGTAATCTTAGAAAAAGCTCAATTGAGATCCATTGATGATGGATTCAGACGCTCATCTCTAAGTAGAATAGAAAATATACGAAGACTTAGTGATAGGAACTATTTCACAAAAGTATACGCTATATATATGCTTTTACAGGACTGTAGAAGATTCGGTTACCAGCTGTACGTACAGTATTTAGCGTGTGCAGAAAGCTATGGAATCCTTGGCATCGCATTTGTCGCGCCCCCCCCCCAAATTTACTATTGAATCCAGACATTCTTGATATTCTCGCTACCACCAAGCCTTGAAAGCCTGTTTTGGTTAAAGAAATCAATCAAATAGGTAAATATGAAGCTGGTCAAAGCCCTCAACTACTGATCTTCTGTGTAGCTATGACAGGTCCACTGGCTCCGGCCCTCCTCAGTTTCGTCCGAAGGGCGCCCCTCGAAAGGGCTTTCCGGCCGCTGAAGACTCCCTAACTACATACCTGGAGCAACAGCCATGGGCTATGCAGAAAGAGATGGTGTGGTTTCTATGGGAGGAGTGAGGTATACATGTTCATAGGTCCACGATATTCAGAATCCTGAAAAAGAGACAATGAAGCGAAAAGAAGAGACAGCGTGTAGGCATCAGACAGAATGATGAACTACGGTTAAACCGAATTGCAGGTCTACTTCGTCTGACTGTCGAGCAGCTTGTCTTCGTTGACGAGACTCTTTTCAACGAGACTACGGGCTGGCGTCATAGAGCGTATGCACCAGTTGATGAGCCAGCTCGCTAGCATGCGGATAGCCGGTTTTCAAGGCAGCATTTCAAGCATAGCCTCGGTGAATATATATTTGAGGCGAATATCAAAGCGTTGGAAAGAGAACTGAAAACGGGTAACATAGATTTCGATTCTATTTAAACCGAAGCTTGTTCTATAAGATGCTTGAGGGGATGAATGAATTTCTCTAGAGATAGGTTCTGGCTTCGGCGTAACGACGACATGATGGCTTCGGGGGTCGGGAGGAGGGGAGCTACAAGGATGTTAGCACTGTGAAACGTTTGAACAGCTTCATATTTACCTATTTGATTGATTTCTTTAACACGAAAACAGGCTTTCAACAGTTTCAATATCAAGAATGTCTGAATTCAATAGTAAATTCTGGGGGGGGGGCGCGACAAATGCGATGCCAAGGATTCCATAGCTTTCTGCACACGCTAAATATGATACCGGTACGACTAAGGTACCTTACTTACGTACCTAAGGTAAGGTAGCCCTCGTACACGATAAGCTGCCCCGCAAACCCTTGACAGAAAGTACGTACTCGGTAGTACCGTTCGGTGGATACTTTCCTTTGGACTACCTTATCAGGATGGAGGGGTCGAGGGGGATCTCCTCCTTTGGACCTCAATTGCAATTCTTTCGCTCACTGTTGTCTTCTCCCATATTCTGCAATGACCACCAAGAAAGAAACCTGGCAGGACCTAGCTAAATCAAAGCGCGATTCAATCAACAACTCAATACCAACCGCATGGCGAATCAGCTCGATCCCCTCAGCCGTGGAGCAGCGAGATGTTACTGGAAAGTATGTTCACCAGTTCCTGTCTGCAAGAGAGGTTGAGATTACCGAGACAGATGCGGTGGACATTGCCGAGAAGACTTCCTGTGGACAATGGACAGCAGAAGAAGTGATCAAGGCCTTTTGTCATCGGGCCAGTCTGGCACACCAGCTTGTAATGTTCCCAAGGGGAGAATTCGAGCTTGCAATTGACAGCTGAGGCAGACAAATTGCTTGCACGAGACCTTCTTTGATGCAGCCGTTCAAAGTGCAAAAGAGCTTGACGAATACTACGCGAAGCACAAGGCACCTATCGGGCCATTGCATGGCTTACCCGTCAGTCTGAAGGATCAATTCCATGTCAAGGGCGTGGAGACGACAATGGGATATGTCGGGTGGATGGGTACGTTCCAAGGCAAGAAAGGGACTGGGAGGGAAAAGGTCTTCGAGAGTGAAATGGTTATTGAGCTTCGCAAGGCGGGAGCTGTACTTTATTGCAAGACCTCGTAAGCCAAGTCGCCCAGTGGATTGAGCGATACTCCGTCTCACATTGAGAAACTAAGTGGAGTTTGACAGGGTTCCTCATACGCTCATGTCCGGTGAGACCGTGAACAACATCATTGGTTATACCTGGAACTCGAAGAATCGGCATCTCAGTGCTGGGGGAAGCTCTGGAGGTAATAACAATCCGCTTGCCTCTATGATGGGATCTGACTGCTTGCAGGTGAAGGGGCTCTCATTGGTTTGAAAGGGTCGCCGGTGGGTTTTGGTACTGATATTGGTGGCAGTATTCGTATACCCGCTGCTTTCAACGGTCTATATGGGATTCGGCCATCCTCCGGACGGTTACCTTATGAAGGAATGGCGAATTCTATGGATGGACAGAACTCCGTTCTATCTGTCGTGGGACCGCTTTCGCATTCGGCAGCTTCGTTGCGATTACTGATCAAGTCACTCTTATCTCAACAACCATGGCTGCATGACCCCCTTGTCTGCGAGATGCCCTGGCGAGATGATCATGAAAAACAGATTCAAGACCTCATTCATGGTTCGCAGGGTGATAAGCCCAAGCTAGCTTTTGGTTTTATGAAGCATGATGGTGCCGTGACTCCACATCCACCTGTTCAACGGGCTATGGATATTGCTGTGATGGCTCTGGCGAAACTTGGTCACAAGGCATGTTTTGTTGGGGCAAGACCGGAAGCTCCATCGCTGATAGCTTTCAGGTCATTGAATGGAAACCACCGGCGCATCAGCGTGGGAACGAGATTGTTGTTGGTGTAGATTGTGCAAGAACGTTCGAACAGGCCACTGACATGCTCCTAGCTAAAATCTTGGAAATACGACGGGGGTGAAAACGTTCATGAAGCATTCAGTCTGTCTGGGGAGCCACTTGCGCATCAATTGGCAGCCGCGTACGGCGACAAGCCATTTGAGCAGATGAAAGCAAGCCAAATTGCCGAGAACAATGTTGCAAAGCGTGAGTACCAAAAAGAGTACATGGAATATTGGAATAGTACCGAAGCCCTCACTGGCACTGGAAGACCAGTAGACGCTCTAATAATACCTGTGGCACCTTTCTCGGCTCCACGCCCATCTAAGTACACCTACTATGGTTACTCAACCATCTTCAATGTTCTCGACTACACATCTTGCACTATCCCAATAACTTATGCCGATCAAAATGTCGATGTGATCGCCAAGGATTTCAAGCCCATCAGCGACCATGACAAGGCTGTTGCCGAAGGCTGTGAGTAATCTTTGTGGTTTTGACGAAAGACATACTGACGCTAGACTCAGATGATCCAGCTATCTACGATGGGGCTCACGTGTCACTGCAACTCGTGGGACGTCGGTTGCAGGAGGAGAAAGTTCTAGCTCTTACTGAGCATCTTGGCAACGCTATCTGGGCTTCAAAATAAGCCTGCTCTAAATGACAGATTCTTTTGGATGAGTATTTTGTATAGGTACAATATCAACCTTTGGATGTTCCTGTCTTCTAGCAATCTGCGGATCTGATCGAGAGTGCGGATTTATGTCAAGCGGTTTCTACACCATGATATGCTGTTACCATATAATCAAGCCAAGATCACGCCCTTGGATTCAACCAGGTCTTCAAGCAGCTCCCCTTTGACCATAAAGTAGACACCTGTATTGTTAGCGTATTGCAGCTGCAAATGCATTTATTGGGAATGGTACCTGAGAGACTAACCCAGTCGGGGTATAAACCATCAACCCGAGATCTTATGTGCATCTCGCCAAATCGGTCAGCGCTTGCCCTTGTCAACCGCAGCTATAAAGTCGCGCTGGAAGTGCTACTCCTGAATCGCTTTGGAGCCGAACTTGATCAAGCTCAGCGGATGTAACACTCTTAGCAATGGCCGACGCCCTCGTAGCCACTCCTGGATCCAACGCCGATGGAACCAAGATGCCCAAGGACAAGAATTGTCCATTCTGCCATGCCCCATTCACATCTTCTTCTCTTGGGCGCCATTTAGATCTATATATTAAGGATAAGAATGCTAAGCCACCGGATAATATCCACGATGTCGAGGAGATCCGTCGCCTTCGCGGGAATGTCACCCGTCGCCAGGCGCGTACCTCATCAGCTAAGAGGGAAGGCTCGACTCCATCGAGCGCAAAGGCCACGCCAATACCTGACCAAAGCTCTCCCCCGAGCGGGCTGCACTATTCCAATACAGGTCACGCAGAGGGAGGACCAGTCAGGGTGAACTTCAACAGGCCCAGCTGGCAGGCTACGGGAGTCATCAATGATCTGCCGCCGGTTATAAGAGAAAGTCCTTCTTACCCAAAGCCCCGTAATATCATAAGAAGGGCATCAGCAAAGGAAGACGTTATTCGGAAACAGGATGCGCTGGAGGAAAAAGAGCGAGGACGGGCGGCGGAGCTTGCTCTGAAAGAGGTTCTGGACAGTGTGAACGCTGCCAAGCAAGTCCTCCTCTTGTATAAATGTCGCGACAAAGCACTGACCTTTTCTCTTCTTGCAGCCGACGAGCTCACCCTCGGCCACTCCTTGATCTCAACTTCTTCAGGCTCTCTTTTCCAGCGATATGCTTGCAATGTCTGGTGCCGCCTCCTTCCTTCTCCGCGAGCCCAACCTATGTCGGTCCAGCACATTGGCCTATCGAAACACCTGGACCTGCTCAGTTCGAATCTCTACGGCTATGGCTTGCATCCAAGCTAAAATACTGGAGGCGGCAGCGAGCCGCAGCTGGTCCATCTAGTGAAATCAAACACAATGGTTTGAATGGCCATACGAACCAGCAAGAGCCGGACCCCGACTCCCAAGAGGAAGAAGAACGATATTTCAGACATCTTCAGAACGCCTACACAGATTGGTCAAGTTTGACGGCGGAGGAAAGATACAATTCTTGGAAAGTAGAATTCATGAAATCATACGTCCAGGAACAGGAGAACCACAAAGAAACCGCCGCCAACCTCAGCAAAGCCGAGCAAGAAATCCAATTCCTCCGCGCCCAACTCCAACGAACCACCTCCCAATACCCCCAAACCGATTCCTCTTATTACCAACCCTCAACCCTTTCCCTATCCCTCGAAACCGCCCTTGCCCTCTCTGACACCGACAACCTCAAAGACTGGGACTTCGACGCCCTGATCACAAAACACCAATCCCGTCTCCAATCCCACCGCACAACCCAAACCCCCCTCCCCACCACGCCGGCAGAACGGCTTCCCCCTTCCCACCACAATAACAACATCTCGCTTACAAACGGCACGTCGCCCTATCCCCCCCCGCCCTCACACCGTCCGCACAGTAACGCTGAACATAACTCCCCGGGGAACAATCACGAGGATCTTGATCTCGCGGACGCGCCGGGCGATGAGGATGACCAACAGCAAGGGGAAATGGACACGGGGATGCTGGATCCGGATCTGCGGGATAAGGATACTGTGATGAAAGGGGGAGGCGAGGGCGGGGGGCGAGGGGAGTACGCGGGTGGAAGGATGTTGATGGGATTGCGGGAGTATGAGGGGATAGGGTTGGGGAATGGAGGTGGCGAACGGGGCGGTGGCATGTGAGGCTTTCAAACCTTGAGGTTGGGATCGGTGCGGTGCAGTGGATGTTTATAATGATGGGAATCTGGGTTTCGGGACTAGGGCGCTTCTGGCTGGGTTGAGATCTGGTGTACATAACGGCTGGGGCAACGGCATGGGCGACTATATCTGTCAACAGCTCGATAACAGCAGGGCATTTGCGGAGTTTCCTGAGCGGTACCGAATGGGGAATCTTGAGGTTTAACTTGTTTATATCGTGTTAATTTTGGGATATATGGTTCATGTGCATATATGATGCATCCAAGGCGGACGGTGGCTGTCAAAGATTCTATATCCGAAACTACGCAATGCAAACCGTTATCCATCCAATTCTTCCTGCCCATCAGACGCCGGTACCAGAACCCCCCTCCCATATCCGTCTAGCCCACCCAAGTAAAGCAGCCTTTATGCGATGCAATATATACAACCTCTCCTTATACTCCCACCATCCCTAAACATCTCTCTTACATCAACCCACGATCCATATCCATTCCCCTATCACTCATACATCTCCCCCACCCATCACCCCAGGTTAATCGTCCGCCAGATCCTCCTCATCGCTACTCCTCCTCCCAAAGAGGCTGACGCGGTTCTGGATGGCGTAGATGGCGTAGCCGACGAGGGAGAGGACGACGAAGAGGCAGATTATTATTATCGCGATGACGATGTTGCGTTTGACCATTTTTGGGGGTTTTGACCGGGGGCGGTTAGGGCTTTAGGGCGGTCGTAGAGGTAAAGGTCGGGTTCGGGGGAGTGGGAGGGGGAGAGAGGGAAGCGCTCTGGTGTGGAGGCTGGTAGGAGATGTGTGGTCGGAGGGTGATGAGTTGGATGGGGAGGATGAGGTTGACTTGTTCGGTGGTGAGAGGTGAAGAGGCTGAGAGGGCGCAAATGCGTGCGTCGAAATGAGGTATTGCGATACGTCGAGCTTGGCTCTTTGCTTGCTTTCAAGGTCGAAGTAGAGATATGGCTTTCAGATCGCTTCAGACGATACAGAGGTACGGAATACAAAGGCGCTCGAATGCTGGGGGTATCAATATCGTCCTAATCGTAAAGGTTCGTAGCTTTTCGAACAATGGTATTCGTCGAAGATATCTATGCAAGAACAAGACCTGATGAGGCGTCCTTGCATCTTGTATCCACGCCAGATTGGCCGCCCCAACCTCTGCGGCATCATGCGTGGCTGGCATGGTGATTGTCGAATCATGGTGTTTGTTGACTTGCAGGGGTGTGGGGTTCCCAGCCACGTGAGAAGGGCGCTAGCGGGTAGGGTGCCAAGCTTTGGCGGGGAGATCCGCTCAGGTTAGCGTGGTTTTAACTCCGGAATCCGTGGCAGGTGACGGAACGCAAAAAGCAACGAGGACAATCCTAAGGTATGTTTTAGGAATCAGTGAGCGAATTCTGACGTCGTTGGTTAGGAGCAACAATATCCGTAAATCGCTTCCGATTATCAGCGGCGACGCAATATGTCACCAAACCACTGGCCAATCTCAACCATCTCCCTTTCTCCCCATATTCCCAACCCTTCCCTTTCCACGACCTCGACCCTCTCCTTCCCCACGCTAGTCCCAAGCTTCGTTGTCCCATCTTCTTCCCACACACTATCTTTACCTCCTTCTTCCCAAAGACCGACACTTCTCCGCGCCAACTCCACAAGTTCCAGCCCTTGAACTCGCAACACGTTTTCCTTGCCCACCTCCACCCGCATTTTCGGTAACCTCAGAGTCGCGTGTCCGGGCGGATACTTGCGATGTGATCGACGCTTCTTCACCGGAGTCAGGGATGGATCTTCTACCTGCGGATCATCATCCGGCGCGTTCAAACCGAGACCGGCATAAGCTGACAGATCCGGAGGTAGATCATAACCAGGGGTGCGGAAGAAAAGAAGCGGGCTTATGAAAGGGTCGAAATAGGTCTCAGGCTTGGAGAAAAGGGCAGATCTAAGAGCAATGAGGCTCTCCATCGATATAGAATTGGCGGGCTTGGCTGTGGTAGGGTCACTTGCAATGCCCTTGACGAGTGCTATGTCCTGGGAACCCGGAAGCTTAGGATATAGAGACTCTGCCGATGAAGCAGAAGGATGCGGTTCAGCTTCCTCTATTGCAGGAAACAGCGATGTCCAATCGACAATGGGGTTTCCCACAGCGACGCCACTTATACCCGGCTTGCCATCGTGGCATTCGGTCAGGGCCAGCATGCTAGCGAGGCTTCCTCCAATAAGCTCACCACAGATACCAAGCTTTGTGTACGTCACAGTCTGATATAAGCCATTGGATGTCTCCGTGCTTCGAGCTAGGTGTTTCTGGACCCAGTCATATCCTGCCAGTACATCGTGTATCGGAGTCGGGTACGGGTGCTGGTCAGATAGTCGATAGTCTAATCGCACCACTGTCGCATTCGAGCTCAATGCCAACGGAGTCGTATTAAAGGGTCCCGAGAGGTTGGAAAAGCCGCGGTGGAGGAAGAGGATAATGGGGCCATTAGGTGAAGGCTTGGGTGGATAGCGGATACTGGAGCTTTATGTCAGTATTGCAGGGTTGATAAGTCGATAATGAAAAAGCACCTTAACGGTACGAATCCATTCAATCCAACTTTCACTTTGACCTTCACTTCGTCACTCTCGTCGGAGAGAACAGGAGCATAGCCTCGTCCCGAGCTTGTACTATTGGCTCTCGTAAGAGCATGGAGTAGCTGTGGCTGTCCCAACGACGAGCGGAGCGGGAGAGCATGATGGGAACCTCGCATCTCACCATGACGAGTTGCAGTGTGAGCAATAATGCAATAAGGTCGGCAAACTTTCCTTTGTTGTTCGCCGACTATTTTGGCAAGGTTAGCCGAGACGCTTGGTCCGGGGGCGTCGGCTCGCTTGGGCTCGATAGATATCTTAAATCTGCCAATGACGATGAGCATCGTGGGGCATGTGTATTTAGGTAGCTCAAAACCCCATTCTCCGGTGATTGATTCCTCTGTCATTTTTAGTAGATTCCTGTACGTCTCGTTGCTTCTACACTTACTTCCTTAACGTTGCAGAACTGCATACACAAATTTGAAATATCTAGAACATAATTTATTCCTGGATTTAAACCTTTCTGACCAGTGAGCTCTGCACGATCAGGAAAACCCTATACCATGCCCGAACTGACATTCGTTGCCAAGTGGCTCCTATCATTCATTGTGTTCGTCATGCTCAGGTCTGCCCAGCGAAAGCCCTCCCAAATATCGACCTCGGGCACTGACTCGGGCAGGGCTACCACAATCTTTCCACCAACAACCATGGCATACATGACCCCTCATTAACACCTTTTGGCGAAGAACAATGTCGCCAATTTGCTCAGCGGTTCCCTTACCGTGATAACGTCGAGCTCCTCGTCACCTCCCCCATTCGCCGAACCATCTATACCACCCTTATAGGCTTCGAATCGGAAATAAAGCGTGGCGTAAAGGTTATCGCAATTCCCGAAGCGCAAGAAGTCGGTGGCCTGCCTTGCGACACTGGCAGTGATGCTGAAGTGCTGAGAAAAGAGATGGAGGGCAAGCCTGTAGATCTGAGCTTAGTTCACAACGGATGGAACAACAAAAAAGGGAAATGGGCCACGGATGCTGATGCAATTGAAGATAGAGCGAAAGACGCCAGACGATGGTTGAAGGCCAGATCCGAGAAGGAGATTGTGCTCGTCACGCATGGCGGGTTTTTGCATTTCTTCACAGAAGATTGGGCTGATACTAGAAAATTCCAAGGTAGAGTGGCCACTACTCCGCAAGGGCTTCTAGAGCTAAAAAAATGTTACAGGCACTGGTTGGGCCAACACTGAGTTCCGCACGTACCAATTCAAGGATGGAGATGATGACCGCGCCTCGTTGATTGAGACTGCCGAATCAAGACAGCTCAGAACCGGCACTGAAATTCCGTTGACGGAAACGGAGCAGTTTGAGTTGAAACAGGTTGCAATGACGACATGGACGGACCTCGGATATCAGCCTTCAAGTAATCTCTAATGAGATCGATGAGTTATGTACGGTCGACTCTGATTCCTGACGGCCATTCAGAGGCATCAATGTTGAACGTCAATAGATGCATTGGGGGTTTGGTGTCTAAAAGCATTAGAGGTTACTAGAACAGTCAATCCCGCCTCGGGGTAGAATCAGATTTAGAAGCAGATCTAGAAGACGAGAATGTAGTACCAATCAAGCTGCTGGGGACGACTATGTAGAGTTTCAAGTAAACCAACGAGCTTACCTACTTCGTTACTCGCTATTCGTCAAGTACGGTCAGTTAGTAGCCCAATCTTTCAGTGGAACATCTTCCATTGCAGCACCTAACAATTTCCAGGACCCAGCGTGGATATGCATTAGCAAGATTGGCCATTAGACCGGATAGAACGAACGGCCGACACAAAGCCGCATTACTTGTGAATTTCATAAATGGGAGACTGGAGAGGCACAGAGAGAGCCAGAGTGACCATCTCCTCTGCCCAGAAACGAGTGGACCTTTCATGGGGATAGTACCTGGAATTAAGACTAGAGCTTCCAAGTAGAAAGGTACCGCAAAGATTATAATGTTCTAGAAAATGGATATCTCTACTGGTAGAGTAGCGAAATTTCGCTTAGCAGCAAGGGGTTTCTTCCGGTTCTAGAATAGATACCGCATGTGTCTCCCTTCTTTTTTAAAATGTCTGGCCTGTCTAGGAGGAGGTTGAGATTCAACGAACCCCATCAATAACAAAATGCGGTCGGAAACCAAGCCATTGGCGATCAGCGAGTATGAGCATTTGGAGACGCTCGTCGAGACCGAGGAAAAGGTTGAAGAAGTACCCAGAAAACGCAGGGAAGCTGTTGACCAGGCAAATCTTACCGTGACCACATCTGCTCCAAAAGTTTGGAGGACAAGAAGACGAAGAGATGGAAAGGTATTAAACATCGCTGCTCCGTCAGAGTCTGCGGAAGCGAGTAGTCTGACGCCAGTTACAGATGTTTCTTGCTGCGGAATATGTCGATACCCTGGGTGTAATGGACGAGGCTAAGGAAACGCTTCTTCGGCTGTTGAATCATCCTAATTTGGTGAGCCTCATCGATATTGTCCAGGATTCTGAGATTTGCACGAAGTCGAAAGATTACACAGTATGGGAAGATTGCAACAGAGGGACTTTGAACCGCCTGCTTTGGCAGGCGTGTGATCAGGAAAGAGCGTAAGCGGCTGTATGAGTTCCTTTGGATCCTTGAATAACCAAATATGCGTAGCAATATACCCGAGAGTTTATGTTGGCACGTCCTGGACGGTATTACGCAGGCTCTTCTTTGGCTTCATCATGGCCATAGGCATACATTTCCATTCGACCAGCACATGATTCGTGATGACGATTGGCATCCCGTTACTATTGTTCAGATCAGTCCAACAAACAGTAAGGCCATTGTAAAGATGACTTCAAGCAAGAAGCTCCTGACAGATAGATAGTATACTTTACCGTTCCAAAGGGCGAAGAGACATATGGTGACGTGAAGCTAGGGTGCTTCCGTTCAGCGGCTGTGAGTTCAACGTCCATGTTTGTGGAAGCATACAAGCCTCCGTGGGTTAGAGCATATGGTGCGTACATGGCACCGGTAAGTCCTCGTAATCGTAGTAGCGAGGTGGAATTAACCGTTTTAAGGAGGTACAACGAAACACCCATACGTTATCACCAGCAGCAGACGTTTGGTCTCTCGGAGCTGTACTGTACCGCATGATGTCTGGGGGGGCACCAACAAAGCAAGATGTCTCAAACAAAGTAGGAAACGTCGGAGAAGATGATTTCTGGGTAAAGGCTATCCCAAGCAGATATAGTACGGAGCTGAAAAAGATTGTGAGGGCAATGCTGCGTGTAGACAGAACGAAGAGGCCTACTGCCGATGACCTCTCCGTCGGCGTTGACCACGGGGTGAACATCTGGAGAGATAGCACCTCGGAGGGAAAGCGACTCATTGGAAAATCGTGACACTGATCCACCAAGGAGATATTCGCAGAACGGTGTTCTAGTTATTTGAATATTTCAGGATGGAGAAAAGACCTTCATCGCTAAGCGCTTTGAAGCGCTTAGGGCTAGTTAGATCTATGTAGGTAGCTTTCGAATTTGCAAATCATCTGGAACAGAGTACCTTATCTATCCCTAATATCCACATTACTGTCACGAGTTCCTGCTTGTGTTCTTGTCTTACTTGTCGATCTTTGGAATGATAATCTCGTTGAAAATCGACGATAGAATTAGTCTGTGAGGTCTGAAGCCGCTATTGCTCAAGAGATCAAGATTTGTTGTAAGGTATTCTGTTGATGCGAAGTGAGTTGGCTGAGACGGGCAAGGCTTCTACAAAGTATTGTATTGTAATTGAGGTTGGTATTTTTGGTATTCTATACGTCATGGCGCGTTTATTTCCGGGAGTAAGCGCTGATTCACACTTGAATTATTGGTACTCAGGCCTCTCTGTGACTCTCGTTAACCCACCTGTTTGATACCCTTATTAAGAGTCTCCTTTTTGGCCAAGATGCCGTTCGGAATCAACAATCCTTTCCCCACGTCTATGAAAGGTGAGTGCGAGAAGGCTGGTAAAGTGAGTTAGAGAAATTTGGTCCTGATCTGAGTTGCAACATTTGGCTGATATTGCATGCAGATTCTCGCCTCTTTTGTGGACCCACGACAGGCGTTCGGCCCTGACAAAGTAATACCACCCCATATATTAGCAAATGCAAAGGTATCTAGATTTTCTCAATCCTCATCCGCTCCATGTGACGTCCAGAGAAGGTTGGGCTAATACAGTCATCAGGGTCTCGCCATTATCACGGTAATCAAAGCGGGTTTCTTGGGTTCTGCGCGCTTCGGTTCTGGTGTCGTTGTCGCTCGTCTTTCAGATGGCACATGGTCTGCACCCTCAGCTCTCGCGACAGGCGGAGGGGGCTTCGGCGGACAGATAGGCTTCGAGCTGACAGATTTCGTCTTCATCCTCAACGACGCTGCAGCTGTAAGGACCTTCTCGCAGAAGGGAGCATTACAACTAGGCGGCAATGTGTCGATTGCCGCGGGCCCGGTTGGCAGAAATGCAGAAGCTGCGGGAGCGGCAAGCTTGAAAGGTGTGGCGGGGGTGTTCTCGTATTCGAAAACGAAAGGACTGTTTGCTGGAGTCAGTCTAGAGGGTGGCGCGCTAATTGAGCGGAGAGATGCAAATGAGAAGATGTACAACAGTCGGATCACCGCAAGACAATTGCTGGAAGGAGGAGTAAGGCCACCACCAGCTGCGGAGCCGCTTATGCGTGTACTAAATTCGAGGGTCTTCTCCGGAACTACAAACCTTGGAAATGACACAATGTACAACGACATCCCGGTCTATGACGACCGCCACGATAACCTCGTTTGGGAAGGAAGACAAGGTCAAGGATACAACGAAGGCGTACGCACAAACCGCACAGGCTCCACCAGTGGCGCCAATGACTACGAGTACCGCGACAAACCCCAAAGAGCAAACACTTGGGCCGACGACGTTTACGACCGACAACCCAACAGTGCCCCCAGTCGCTCAATGACAACACGGGCAAACCCTAACGAGACTTTTGACACTCTGGGAAGGCGAAGTCGAGGAAACACTGTTGGCGATGATTACACATATAGCGATCAAAAGCCTAGCAGGCCGACAGCACCAAAGCCTAAATTCACACCTAAGCCTAGTGCAGCCTCACTCGGTCCAGACGAGGCGATTGCGCTGTACACCTTCGAAGCGGACCAACCCGGCGACCTGGCATTTAAGAAGGGAGACGTGGTCACTATAGTGAAAAGGACGCAAAATGCGTCGGACTGGTGGACAGGCAGAGTTGGAAACCGAGAGGGGATATTCCCCAGGTATGGTATAAAAAATTCCATCCATCAGGCTGAGACTACTAACAATCAATAGTAATTACGTGGACTCTGTACACTAATGGAAGAATATGGACCCTCTGCATAGCCTCATCATGAGATCGTCGTGCTGCCGCACTTTACTAGCAAGCGTTGGAGTTTGGTTTATCTTTTAGTTCTTTTGGTAGTCAGGCTTACTTTGCCATATCCGAAGGTGTGCTGGCTGGCTGGGACACTTTCTCCATGTGGATAGTCCCTTTTTGATCACATTTGTCCCCTACGAGCTGTACGTACTCTAGCTTCTCTCATAGGTTATTTGATGTTCTTTTCAAGCGTACCTGTCTATGAACGCATTTCTTTCGAGTCCGCCTAGCTACCCGTATCGTCTACCAGATGGATTAGCGACTCGCTCAATTACCCTGGAAATCCCGGAGGGCATAATAGCACATACCAGGACGGCTTACGAACTAGGTGCCCCTGCTGACGGATGTGTCTATGGAATTCTACCCCTCAAGCTGTGGCCAATTATAAAAAATCTTCCAGTTGTCCCAAAGAATATCTGCCCAAACGAGTGAACCTTCAGCCAGCATTCACACCCACAAGACAAAGTAAGGTCCACCAAACGCGCAGAGCTACGTCTTTCTTCTGTCGTTTTTCGTTTGGTAATCGTGTCGCCGTCATCAGTACCGCGTCTTGACCACAAACTATCGCCCTTATCAAGCATCCATCTTCATACCCACTACCTCCTTATACTTCTTTGAGAAATGACCGGCCCGTCCTATTCCGCTGTCCTCTCAAATGATGCATAATTCTTAGTTTTTGTCTCTTCTGATGTCCCATCTCTGCTTTGATCTCCCTAACTGACACTATTATCTCTTTATGTTGCGGTGAACTCATTTGGGAAAACTCCTGGGAGCTGAGGGGATAGCTCAATAAACATGTGTATGTCGAACAGCTGGGTTGTAATTCTTGTGCCGGTTGCACAGGCCGCGGTGGACTTTACAGTTGACTGAGGAACACCTTTTGATGTGCTGTGCAATCTTGCACTCTAGACTTCTTTGCTATGTTCGTCCATTCACGATCTGTTCCTCTCGATATACTCGTCTTCTTTCGCGATGTTTATTCGACCTTGCGCCGACAGCCAGAGCTCAAGTAATGGCTGGGGCGTAATAAACTCATTGATTAAGTCCCTTGCTTTGTCGGCTCCTAGAATGAGCCAATCAGGGTGGAGTAAATGATATCCAGGATTCTTCCCATGTATTCAATATAGTAGTACTATTTTCCATCCATGAGATTGAAGACATTCAACCAATTGAGAGCAAAGTAGAGACGTTCGAGGGTGTACTGAGGAGCTCTTACTGCAGTCATTACGAGCATCGAAATCATGTACGAAGGATTTTCTCCTTTGGAGTTAGGTAATCTTCTCAGATCAGGTATAGGCATCGCATCGCCCTTGCCAAGGAGAACTTCAAGTTATTGTGATGAACCGACGTCTCAGTGGAATTATGTATTGCATGGAATCCGACTAGATGCGGAAAAAGGACTTGTTAAGACATGAAAAATTGAAAATGCGTGACTAAATGGGTTGTAGAGCAAAGGAAGATGGACCATCCAAGTAGGGCAAACTTCGATTAAGTACTCTACCCATTTTATTAATCTTTACTTTATATACTCGACGAGGCTTGATCTTCGAACCCATATCGCATTTAGAAGTCCATGGCATCAGTTATTCTCAGAGTTTAATCCTACCGCTATCAAATATTGAGGGCATTAGCGACCTGCGAGCAGCAAACTAACATTCGCCTACTATGAGGGCGTTCACTCTGGAAGGAAAGGTGGCGGTTATCACTGAGTAGGTCTTTCTACAGGATAGTGATTTCCCTTTGTCATTACAATACACTATCGACTCTATATCTCATCCATAGTTCCTGATGTAAAGCCATAATCACATTTGTTCGTCACTCAATGGCTTGACTCGGTTCTCCACGGATGACTGAGCTTCCATTCTTCTTGAGTCACAAATGTCTATTCTTCATGGTCTACTTGCTGTACCTTTCCTTTTTCCTTCACTGAGGCTTTATGTTATTGCAGCGGCGCTCGTGGTCTAGGATGGAACATGTCTCAAGCACTCGCAGAAGCTGGTGCGTCCACCATAGCCCTACTAGACTTGAAGCAAGACCTTGGCGACGAGGCCGCCGCAGAACTCCGCTCCATCACCGGCATTCCCGTCCAATTCTACAAAGTCGATGTCCGTGACGCCAAAGCAGTCCCCGAAGTCATGGCTCAAATCTCACAGAACCTGGCTGCCCTGACATCCTAATCAACTGCGCCGGCATCGTCGACTCCAACATCAAAGCCGAGGACTACTACCCACAACTCTTCCGCACTCTCATCGACACAAACCTCACCGGCTCCTTCCTCGTCACCCAAGCCTGCGCCCACCACATGATCCCGCGCGGCCGCGGCGGCTCCATAATCCTCATCGGCTCCATCGCCGGCTCCCGCGTCCTGCCCCCGCAGGAACAGTGCGCCTACAATGCCTCCAAAGCCGCCGTCATCCATCTCGGCAAGTCCTTGGCGGCGGAATGGGCGCAGCATGGCATCCGGGTCAACACGATATCTCCGGGGTACATGGATACGGCGTTGAATCACGAGGCGCGGTTGGATGGGCTGAAGGCGCATTGGAAGCGGATGACGCCGATGGGGAGGTTAGGGGGCGCGGATGAGATGAACGGGCTTGCGGTGTTTTTGGCGTCGGATGCGTCGGGGTTTGTGACGGGGAGCAATTGTGTTGCAGAGGTGAGTTTGTGATGGGATGGTAGGTGGGGAAGGTTACTGACTTTGATGGTGTAGGGGCGGTTATTCGGTATACTGAAGAGAGGGAGCCAAGCAAATGGACGACTCGAGGATTCGGAATCTGGGAATGGGGAAAGCTTAGGCTTGGAGTTGAATTTTGATGTCTTATCGTCAAATAACACGGCCTTGAAATGAAATTGCCAACATCTCAAACGATCACGGAGGCTTGCCATCAGTAGAGGTACTGGTCGCAATACGCTCTACTAGGACTCTTGCACCGTGCACTAGAAAGACATCTTAAGACATTTTATAGGTATAGAAGATAGCAAAGTGGGAAATTAAACGGAGCCATTCGATTAATTACAAGTCTATAAACTTTATGGGAATCTCTACCACGATGAAAATCTTGACCCCTTTTCCAGGGGGTCCTGTAGGCGTGCCAAGATGTCCAAAACAGCTGCAAGCCCTTACATTACCTCATACAAATCACCTCCTACTTCGTCCCACCACCTCCACGACTCCCTCCCCAACCTCTACTCTCCACCCCTCGCTAACCAACATCCTCCCCACCGCCGGACCTAGCTTCCCTTTTCCCCCCTCACTATGCCTCCCCACTCCCGTCACAAACGTCAAGCCCCTTCCCTCCCCAACCTTCCCAGCCCTGGCCCACTCCCCTCCACCCCTATTCCACCACGCTTCGACCCTGTCCCTTGCAATCCTTACCGCATCCTTGACGCCCACGCCGTGCAGATCCACTTCCGAGGAGGTAGACTGGGCAGCGACGAGCGCATCAGCGGCAGCTTTTTCATGGCGCTTGAGGGATGCGGAGGCATCACGGGCGACAGAGGAGTAGTAGGATGCAGCGCCGCCCATGAGGGGAGTGGATTTGGACTTGCGGTGGGCGGCGGAGGCTTGGGCGTAGGCGATGGAGCGGGTAATAGTAGAAGCTTGCGCGAGAGCAGTGGCGGTTGAGAGGGGAAGGGGGCGGTAGAATTCGCGTGGTGGTTGTGACGGGAAAGGAGGAGAGGGTGAGCGGGGAAGGTATTGGGCAGTTATTGTTGTGGGAGCGATGAATGATGAGGTGGAGTGGAGGGCTCGAGCGAGTTCATGGGCGGAGGAGGTGGACGGGTGCGTGAGGTTAATGAGAGATTTGAGGTGGTTGTGCGGAAGAGCGGGGAAGTCGACTGCCAATTCGCAGACGTGCGCTTCGAGGAGGGCGGGTGGTGTGGATGAGATGTAGGGATTGGGATTAGAGTCTTGCAGGTCGCAGAGGACGATGATTGTGGCAGGGAGGGAGGCACCAGATTTATGGTAGGTAGAAGTAACGGTTTGACGGGGGAGGTAAGTTCGCTGTGTGATGAATTCAACGTCTTCCTTGGCGCGGTCCCATCGGCTTGCTTTTATGCATGAGCCGTTGCTCGATTCAATGTCTGACGGCGCGGGAGTTGAGCTTGTGCGGCGCGTTTTTTTCTTTCTCTTTCCTCTGGCCTTGCGCCCCCTTGTGGTACTCATGGATTCACTGAAGCCATCTATACCCCTCTTGATGATCTGCTCTCCCTCATTCGCGCCTTCGTCCTCGAAGAAGACTTGGTTCAGAAGCTCCTCGACTGCTTGGCCATAATTATACCCCAGCTTCTTCAAAGTATAATTGATATCAAAATCCTTCACGGTTGGAAACATCTCTTTGAGAACCGTAATCTTGTCTTCGCCAGATAGCGCTTCCAGTTCCAAATCATTCTGGGACTTTGTACTCCATTCCTCGTTTTGCGCATCATCCTGGATACCGCCACTGAGGTTGAAATTGTTTATCGATTGAGATATTTCTGTGAAGTCGGTCTCCTCGGATGTAGATATAAAGTCGCCGTGCCATGATTGTGCTCGGTCAGGGGACTCTTGTGTGCTGTGACTATCATATTGTAGTCCACTGCTTCCGGATGGGTCGAACTCTGTGTCATCCTCCGCAATGCTGTTCTTGAGAACGTCGAGCGTTGCTTGTATGTCTTTGATCGATTCACTATTTGAAAGATCGTAGTCTGAAATTATGGCAAAGAAAAGTGCCGAGTCTATAGGGGGACAATATTCCCTCTGTAGACGAGAGTAGTCCCCGTCAGCAACCACGAGAGTTCTCGAAGGGACAATTTATTTTCACCTCCAGAAGTTTGACATTATCGTCATCCATGTTCACTATCCAACAATCTCTTCGCGGATTCTGTACAAGCTTCAAATTGCATATTGAAGTAGAGCGCGATACGTCTTGAAATCTATCTCAAGGAAATCAACAAATAGATACGTCAACACTTGGGTGCACAACCGGTGATGTGCTTACTTGATCCGGGACGAAAATTACAATACATGTAATATTACACTGCCGTCGTCCATCCTAGCTAAAGTCCCAAGGCATAGTAGAAGCAACGATAAGAATCGTCTCTGCTTGGGAATGACGCTTAGTCGAGTTATAAATTGTTTAGTCTGAGGGCTTTGCTCTACAATATCGTTTGATCACGAACGTTGATCTCTGCACGGATACTTTGATCCTTGATTATTGTCTTACGCGTTTCTCAACGTCAGAGCTGATCAACTCACCACAGCTCATTGTTCGAGAATATAAAGTGATCAGTGTGCACCAACTGTAGTTACGGAGAAGACTACGTCAAGTCTACTATTTCAAAAAGAACTTGCCACAGTACATACTACAATCATGTCGATTATCAAGCTTGTCGAAAGGAAGACTCATCAACTGCCAGGTAAGGGAAGACAACATTCAATCACTCTGGGATTCCAGAACAGTGCTCATTTTGATCTTAGGGAGGTTGCTTGTCTCTGAACTCGCTTTTGCGGTACCCGTGGACTACTCCCACCCTGACAAAGGACGTATACGTCTTTTTGCTAGGAGTGTGGAGCGGTTCGAGAAACTAGCCGATCATAGTATTAAACAAGCCAAACAGAAACCTTGGTTTGTCTATCTACAAGGTGGACCTGGATCGGGCTGTGCACCTCCCCAGAGCGTTCCATGGACTGATTTCGTGTTGGATAAGGGTTATCAAATTCTTTTTCTGGACCAACGTGGTACAGGACTCAGCAGTACGATTACTGCAAAGACTCTAGCAAATAAAGGGAGCCCTACGATGCAAGCAGCGTATCTTAGACACTTCCGTGCCGACAACATCGTCCGTGATTGCGAAGCCGTCCGAGAGAATTTGACAGCAGACTTTCCAGAGGAGAAGAAAAAATGGACAGTCATGGGTCAAAGCTTCGGAGGTTTCTGCGCCGTCAACTATCTTTCCAAATCTCCCGAAGGATTGCAAGAAGTGTTCACTTGCGGAGGCCTCCCTCCGCTTGTTAAGCAGCCGGATGTAGTCTATGAACATACCTTTAGGACGGTTCGCCAACGGAATATGGCCTACTACGAGAAGTATCCCGAGGACATTCAGTCAGTGAAAGACCTCGTAAGACACATCGATGAAAAACAACGGCGAAAAGAGAAAATTGCGCTACCCTCAGGTGGCAGTTTCTCTGTCCTTAGACTACGGCAAATCGGATTACTATTTGGCTTTCACGGAGGTCTCGATATGGTTCACGATATGATCTACCGTCTAATTAACGACTTAAGGTATTTGGGAGAATTTACTCGACCCACACTTGCAGCATTTGAAGCAACAATGGGCTTCGACGTAGCCCCATTGTATGCATTGCTGCATGAGCCATGTTATACTCAGGGAGCGGCGTCAAACTGGTCTGCGGATCGTGTGATGCAAAGTCTACCAGACTTCATGAATGACTCCGTTGGTCAAGAGAAAATCCTATTCACGGGTGAAATGGTATTCAGAGGTATGTTCGAAGACTATGACGAGCTTCGAAGCCTCAAAGAAACTGCAGATATTCTAGCGAAAACAGATGACTGGCCAGATCTATATGATGAAGCACAACTCGCTAAGAACGAAGTGCCGGTCTATTCTGCAACATTTTACGATGACATGTTTGTCGACTTCGAGCTAGCCCAGGACACGGCGTCGAAAATCAATAATTGCAAGCAGTTCATCACAAATGTCATGTATCACAATGCGGTAAGGGCCAAGAGCGACGAGCTCCTTAAACAGCTGTTTGCATTGAGAGATGATGTGATAGATTAAAATGGCTGGAAAGCACGGCTCTAATACTGATAACTCCATGTTAGAGTAGGAGTAAGGCTCCATGCACACAGAAACGCATAAACGCTTGAGTTATTCCAAGCATTAAGGTAGTTATCCGCAAAGCAAGATCTGGAATCCTTATTCTATGACCCAAGGACTGGCGAATATATACACTGTGAAAACCATATATAGAACGTTAGACAGATTAACAAAGCGCTCAGCTGATAATATAGGCGGGCACATCACCGCAGAAGCCGAAACAATACGCAATCTAAGCCCTGTCCATCCGAAAGATTCAGCTGTTGTTGACATATCTGTTTGTCTTACTCACGTTTACTGATTCTTGTATACCTTCCTACCAGGAACAACTCGTCATATTCCCATTCCAATTCCTAACAACCACGAAACCTCTTTTTGGCATATCCAGATGGACAACCAGCATTGTCGACCTCTGAAAGGGCATAGCTTTCACTCAAAACCTAAAACTTGGATTGGAAGAAGAACAAGAAGAACTATATAGATTGGGCTAATCTTGATCGAGATTGCCACTACCTTCCATAGGCGGCCTGTTAAATCCAAAGGCCTCCAAGTTGCTGTTCAAGACTCGGTTTATTGAAGATGGAGAGCATGGAAGGTGATTTCTACCGCAAGAATTGGCCTGCTTGTTCTTATGGAATTCAGTGGTCGGATATCAGGGTATGACGTCCACTACTAATAATATTCAAAGGGGTCTAGCTCTTGAACTTCCAAGTAGCCATCCTGATTTCTTGGTACCAGCCTTCAGTGACAAACCGTCCTGTTTGATCCAACAGAAAACCAATAATGTCTGGGACAATATCAGGTCCTTGGGACGATCCATATAGAACGCATCATGTCTTTTGTAAACCTTTCAAACTTTGCCTATAAGACAAGAACTTAATATACTCATACATTCCTGGGCTTTCTTGATCTTCCCTTAATAGTATTCCACACATTTGCTCCCTAGTGGTTTCCCGCCCAAATTGAGCAGCTGGGGCATGGCAAGTACTCCCTCAAGCTCATCGCCCTTAATCCCACTCTACTCCTGCCAGTCTTTGTCCTGCTAGAATGGTTCTTCTGTTTCCACTTCCCATCCTGGTTCCTTGTCATCTCCTAGCGACCATCGAGCGTTGCTTTTGCCACACGCATCCCAATATTGTAGTAATGTGTCAACTTTTCGATTAGAATTTATCCGGATGAGAGAACTGGGCCCCGTAGCACATTGACGTCAAGCAACAACAGATAGGGAAACCCAGTATCATGTCAGGAGCCACAACCCGCACCTAAGCAATCTTACGCAGCGTACCATGACAATAAAGGAGGTAAGTGGCTCATGCTTCGTATTTGGGGTATTGCCGTATGGCTAGGTTCTTCATAATCAATGATTTCCCTTTACCTATTCGCTCATCGCTTGGCCGGGTTGTTTTCTTAATGGACTATCGTACGCTATGGTCTCTTTGACACCTGCACACTCCTTGGACGTGTGACGGTAATCAAAGCGCCGGACACCTGTTGACGGATCCTGGTGAAACACTTTATGTGGTATATTGTAGGACTTCTGAAGATGCTGGTCGAACTTTGATAGCTTCGCACCCCAATCCGAACGCCACTAGATCCTCAGAATTGCTCAACATCAATTTCGAAGCATTCCTATCTAATTAGGCATTGCGCTGGCGAAGTCTACCAAGCGCAGCTTTCTCGCATCATTGGGATCGAATTGCGCGACCTTCTCCCGGACCAGGAAACGTACCGCTGCCGTCTCCCGGTGCAACTGGACATAAGGAGCTGAGTCTCCTTCACCTGCAGCAGCGTTCAGGAGATTCTCAGTCAGCTTGCGGAAATCTGCATGTGCTGCGTCTTTTATACTACGCTCTCCCATCTCTACGTCCTCGTTTTCGCTCTGAGGTCCCCAGATTCCTTCAATGCGCCGCATTCTTTCGTCGTTACCGTCAGTGCCTTCAGATCTTGCTTTCTTCGCTTTGCCCAGCTTGTTGAAGCCCGCTTCCAAAGTGTCTTCATTAATATCAACCATATCGCCAACTACAGGTCCGCCTAACTCTTCAGCTGCTAGCATTGCAGCTAAATGTTCTTCCACAAACTTGTTGAAGGCTTTCACTAATTTTCTAAGCTCCTTTACGTAATGTATCTTGCGCTGGTGTTGTTCTTGAATGATTTCTTTAGCCAATGTTTCAGATGGCTTCTGTGATTGATCTGCATGTTCTACTCGGAGCTTCTCAACTCGCTTTTCTAAAGCGTCATGAAGAAGACGAGAATCCCGTATATCGTCTTCTTCCTGGCTGAGCAGTTCCCGGTCTTTCACTATCTTCTTCTCAGTTACGGTAATTGAGGTTTTCGTTTGATCAATCGAGTTGTTTGAATTACGCAAAGCAAGTAAAGCTGGTAATGGTGAGTATGGTGCTGGCAATAGTGGTTCAGCATCAGTCAGTGCTCTGTAACCCGTAGTGATAGTACGGAGCTGGTGGATACGTGATACTGGATCATGGGAAGGTTCATCAAGCAATATCGATGGGTTCGATGCTGTTAGCTGCCCGAATTTAGTCTATGGTTTTGAAATATGTCCGACATGACAGAACTACCTTTTCCAACGCTGCCTCGTGCTGCTTGACTTGATCTTGCAGATGTTTCAGAGTCCTGTTGAGCCTTGCTTCATAGTCTAATGCTCCATCGACCGGCTCTGTTTCGTAACCTACATCTTTCACTTTGACAGCGTACTCCTGCAACTTGACGAATGCCTGATGTTGGGCGGCCATGGCCTGTTATTGAGACGGTCGAGAGCGGAAAATATGGTCACCCAACCCATTTATCTAGCTTGATATAACTTTGAGCTGAGATCACATACGCAGAGAACACTCAGAGCAGTTGTCGTAGTATCTACAAGCTGCGAGCTTCACAGATGCTACATTGAGATTCGATAGGGCTGATTCGTTGTGAATTGAGTCTAGTCTTAAAGAAGCTAGATTAAAACAGCAGCAAAACTCCTTTACGCTCCAACTCTCAAGTTCTCAACACCTTTTCACTTCTCACCTTCATTTACATTTCGCTTCCAACGAGAGACCACAATCAACGCGTACTTTAATACTTCTCTTTTCCGAAACACTTTTCCTTAGTTGGTGCGACTGATCGAGTGTTCAAACGCTCAAAGCTTCCCCAGGGGTCGCGATATAAACAGGTTTGGTTCAACGGATACAATCGCGGAGGTCTCTGGATTTGGACTTCATTGGCGGTCCTCCTGCGCTCTCTTACCAGACTACGAGATCTTTCTACCTCGCAACCCACTCTACCTACACCTCGCCCCTCACCACCACCACAGCACCGCCCGTATTCCTTCCTGCAATTGCAGCTGACATCTCCCATCACCGCCTCCTTGACCTCAAACCTGTCACAGCCCAGCATCATCACCCCGAACCCACTCACATTGGCGTCTTCTTCCGTCCAGTACACGCACCAGATCACCTCCCGTCTGCTCTACCGAATTCCTGCACCAGCACGTTTTTCTTCGAAATCCCTGGTGTACATAACGATCAATTCAAGAAATCACCATTAACAAAATCCCGTTGACGTCCCTTGCTCGACCTACTTTATAGCAAGAATATTGATTAACAGGCACAATGTCCGCATCACCGTCAACTCTTCAGACTCCTTCTACCAAGCGCCCCCTTGACGACGAGTCCTCTCCCTCTGGCCCTACCGATCAACCCGACGCGAAACGACCAGCTCTCGACAAGGTTGTCAAAGGTGAAGAGCCCGAAGATGAAAGCATTAAGCCTGAACCCGTAGAAGCTCCAGTGCCCTCTACCGAAGAGGACAAGGTTGAAATTGAAGTTGCGCCTGTGGAGAATGGCCACAAAGACACGCAGGGCGATACCTTGGTCCCGGATGCACCCAACGGGTCTGGCCCTTCGGCAGCATCAGTCCTGGAGACTCAACCCATTCAATCCACCGGTGGTCAATATGACAGAGCTACGTCGCACGGTCCATCACAACATCAGGGACACCAAGATGAAACTGGCTGGATTCATGTTCGCGCGGTCATCTCAAGTGCCGAAGCCGCTACAGTCATCGGAAAAGGCGGAGAAAATGTTTCCCAAATCCGCCGTTTCTCTGGAGCCAAATGTACCGTCAGCGATTACTCGAGGGGCGCAGTAGAGAGAGTCCTGACCGTCAGTGGTCTGGTAGATGCAGTTGCAAAGGTATGCTCCTTTTGGGTAAGCACTCTGCACGAGGCTAACAGATTCAGGCCTTTGGTCTAATTATTCGCACGCTTAACAACGAGCCCCTCGAAGCAGCATCGACCTCTCAATCCAAGACTTATCCCCTTCGCCTACTGGTTCCTCACATTCTAATTGGATCCATCATTGGAAAATCGGGCGTCCGCATCCGCGAAATCCAAGAAGCCTCCGGTGCTCGTCTCAACGCCTCCGATTCGTGCTTGCCCCTATCCACCGAACGGTCGCTAGTGGTTCTTGGCGTAGCTGATGCAGTTCACATTGCTACCTACTACGTCGGACAAACATTGGTGGAACAGCTGACTGAACGATTTGGTGGTCCGGCAGCTTCTGCATATGCTACTCGTAGTGGTGGACCAGCAGGTGTTGTTCCAGGCGGCATGCAGGTGGTCCCATATGTTCCTCAACCTGCTGGCGGACAATACGGTCATCCTGACAACTACAAGCGCCATAACAACCAGCCTCAAAGAACACCAGCAAACCCGTACGGTGTTCCATACCTTCATAACAACCCACCGCATCAGCAACCTCAAGCGCCTGTACATTACGGTGGTTCACCTCAACATGGCTATGCCGGCGCCGGACCCCACCAACCTCAACAGCATGGTGGTCATATCCCTCCAACGAACCATGCCGGCCCGCCTAATCAGCCGGTACAAGGAATGGTACCTGGCCAGCCTCTGACTCAACAGATCTTCATCCCCAACGACATGGTCGGAGCCATCATCGGAAAAGGAGGAGCGAAAATTAATGAGATCAGACAGCTCAGTGGAAGTGTGATCAAGATCAATGAACCTCAAGACAACAGTAATGAGAGGCTGGTTACCATTACAGGAACGTCAGATTGTAACCAAATGGCTCTGTACATGCTCTACTCTAGACTCGGTACGTAATGCATCTCCGGCTCAGAAGAAATGAGAATGTACTAATATCCCATACAGAGAGCGAGAAGCATCGGATCTAAGGTAAGAAAAGAAACAGTCTCATTTCCTAGTCCTATGGCGCCGTGTGAACGTGAGACGGTTCTCGTCACGTTTGCAGTGTAATTCTAGCATTGCGCAAATAACATTATTGCCAAAAACCTTATGAAGACGCTCATTTTAATGTGCTGTCGGGTCTTTTCCGATGATCAGTTGCTAACCTGTCTCACGTTATCGCGACGTGATGTTCACGGTCAACCTTTTAGCGTGGCTCGTGAGATTCTGTCCGGAAATGGAAACACAGCGCGACACACAAACGAAAACAGGCGAGACAGCTCGTGAACCCTCTCCGGAGATTTTCTTCCATTCATCAGGCCCAGCAGCGAACAGCTGTCGCAAATCTTTATACATGACATACCTGTTTCCTTTGTCTCTGGTCTTATAATTCATTTTCGCAAGCAGTCATGTCGACGCTCGCCGTTCGCAACACTTCCAAATTCCCATTTCACCTCTGGCATGGATTCCTCTGGGACAGTTGGAGATACCCGCAAACACATATGAAGAAGCCCCTAGAATGACTGTGCATGCAACAACATCTTTCATGGCTCCACGCGAACATTCTCCGCACAACAGAGCGCATAGCACCTTCCTCACCTTCAAATCCCCCACCCACCTCGTCTTCACCCTCCACATCCACATGAAAACCGCTCCTAAAAAGATGCCGGGCATCAACAAGATCGATAACGTCCCTAAAGCCCAACATCCTCCCCCTAAATCCTCTCCTCTATCCTCACCGCAATTTTTACCAAGTTCCCCCACACGAAATCTTTTCAAAACTATCGTTACCATCACCGTCGGTCCCAACCGCCAACCCTTCTACGTTCATTTAGAGTCCCTCTGCGCCATCTTCCCCTTCTTCGCCGCCGCTTTTAACAAAAGCTACAACTTCGCCGAATCTGGCTCCGCTACGCTCAACCTCCCTGAAGCCCGGCCCGAAGACTTTGAGTATTTCGTGCAGTGGCTGTATACGCATACGCTGAATCACGAAGAGCTCGTGGGAGGGCACCCGGCGTTTTTCCGATTACTTCGGTTGTATATCCTGGCGGATACGATTGGCGTTACGAAATTGAAGAATGATATTGTCGATGCGATTGCGGCGTTGGCGGACAGTTCGAATAGTGTACCAACGGCGGAAGATACCAGGACGATATACAGCGAGATCTCGGAGACAAGCCTCTTAAGAAAGTTGGTCTTGGATCTGTTTTTGTGGAAGAGGACGGAAGGTCTTATCGAAACACATCTGGACAGCTGGTATATTGAATTTCCTTCCTTATTTTGGGGGTTCTCTAGTCTTGTGGGCCCTTGGAGACTAACGAGTCTTTCTGTGGGAGCAGGGACGAACGCTTCTTGAGAGAACTGATAGTAAAATTGAAGCGACGGCAGCCAGGGGATAAAGCATTTCCATGGAGGGCCAGGCCGGACAAGTGCAAACTTTATCATGAGCATGATAAATGGGCTGAATGTGAGTGCATTGCCGTCAATGGGTTAGTCCGTCCCCCAAGTATAGAGATATTGTTCTGATTGTTGATCAGAGAGCACGAAGTCCATAGTGGTGTGAGACCAAGGTCGGATGGGGGAAATCGGCCGGATGCGCCGTTGTGATAGCGGTCCTAGTCTAATTAGCTTGGCGGGCTGGTGGTGACGAGTAAAGGGATTGAGCAGAGGTCTGGCGGGGTTGGGAAGATTGAGAGAGCTTGATTGGCATCCTAGGGTCTGGACTTCGCGGCATTGGGAAGGCGTCAAACGTTTCTAGTATTGCGTGGGGGAATCCTATTCTTATCTTTCCTCGAATTTGACGTGGTGCATTTCGCTTGCCTCCACCCCTTCCCTCAGCAGCCCAACATTCTCCTTGAAAGACGGGTGTTCAGTAAATGCTACGTGCGCCTCCACACTTTCCCACCCAATGACTCCTGTAAAGGCCTTCGCTTTTCCTTTTATATCATCATGATCCAACTCTTCGACGACCCAGCCGACAGACGCCCCTTTGAACGCGGCTCCTGCATTCTCTTCAACAACTTTTAGAAACCTTTGAAACTTCTGGTCCCAGGATTTGATGTCAGATTCAGATATGTCGGCGAGGAAGTATAAGGTGAGTCTTTCAGTGACAGGGGCACGGGCGATGGCCGCTGAGGGGGGGTGAGGCTCAAAGTTCGCATGGCTCATAGAGATGCGGTTATTGATGTTCTCATGGCTTGTAGCGGTGTCAACATCGATGATAGTCATGAGGTGTTTCGCAAAAGGGCCATATGCAGGACTTGCGACGAAGCTTTTGTGCGCTTGAACGTCATCCCAGTCTACGCGGGTTGGTTGTATCAGCTGCGGTTCCGGAAGTTTTGACACGGTGGAGCTTACCAACGAGGAGTTCAAGGACGGAAGGGTTCTCGACTTGACGTCCCCAGTAGGCACGCTGAAAGCCTTCCTGAGCGAGGAGGGTGTCGATGGTGGATTTCCAGACGGCACCGGCGGGGGCGGAGGGGTCTTCGATTTGGGCGCCGGGGATAAGCGGAAGGGCTGCTATTTCCGTTGCTGGGGCCATTCTGGGCAGTGTCTTTATGAATCCTTGCTGAGTATAAACAAACTTCCAGGAAAGAAGTTGTTACTCCGTAGTGAGATTTATACTGCTATCGATAAGATACTAAGATACTACCTTAGTGGAATTATGAGGAATGGCTCTACCGTAGCAGCACCGTAGTACTATCATAGAATATTGTTACTGTTATTCACACCGCCTTTAGGCAGTCCTCTTAATGACACGTTGTTCTAAGGAACAGTTATGGAAATAAGCGTATGTAAAATACAGTATCAGGTATCATGAGCAATATCTGCATCATCCTTCTGCAATGCATCTCTGTATTCACCCACCTTTACCCTGCATTCACCCCCGCATCGATCTATCCATAGGTACCTTAGTGATCATGCGCACAGTACCTTAGCAGACCAAGGTAGTAGGTTTTAACGGTTTAAGATCAATCCACTAACATGAACAGTTGACCTCGTAGAATTACCGTTTGATTACGAGTTTAAGCGTTTTTTTACGGTTTGTTCACAGTTGTTTTGACTGCTTGACGTGTTCCACTGCTGGGTCGATCTCAAACCGTAAAAAGCTTTGGTGTTAGTCCGCTAAGGTACCCATGCAGCCCATGCGATGCGCTTCCGCGTGGAAATTGGCTCAATCGATCGATTCTGCTCGTGCCGCTGTCAAAGAGATACAGTACAGTACCTTAGCGGAAATATATGGTTTCCTTTAATTGTATCTAGAATATTCAGTAATGGTTCAAATTACCGTCCAAAGGCGGTATTATAGTGTATAATCGTGCACAAAAAACTCCTTCTCCTTCGCATTCGGCACCCTTTGCTCACGCTCTACCCTCCAGCTCACCCACTACTCAGGCGATATTCATCCTGCTCAGACATTAAACGACTGTATCCTGTCGTATAGCTATTCTTAATGCTGCCAAAGGATCATGAACAGCCTTGCCACATTAATTTCTTCAACTATACGCGACGATGTCAGAGAAAGTCATTTCCGGCTTTAAAGAAATCATAAATTAAAGCTTCACTAAGATCGACCTAGCTGTGCGTTCACGTATTTGCGTGCTGCTATCTTCTTGCTATATCCATGTCTTGCTGTCATACTTCTTGCTCTTGAATTCAAATAATTCGATCTTTCTTTATCTCATTAGTTCATTGATCATCTTATAATATATAATAAAGAGCGGCCGCTTATATTAATCGTTTCTCTCGTTCTTACTCTTCTCTTATACTATTAAGCGATCTCCGCGCACGAAGATCTTTAGGTATAAGGCAATATAGATTCAGTAGGAGAGCAATAATCAGATCCATTCTATAATAAGACTAATCACTAAGGAGTCAAGTCCTCGGGCGCGACGCGAAGCCTTTTCGTAGGCGTGACGCTTATGTTTTTGAATGAATGATACAGAAAAATCCCGACGGCAATCTGCTTTCGAGGTCGGAAGCACTCGTCGAAGCAAAATTTCCGGACTGCTGCCGAAGTGAGGATCCGGCCGACCATAATCTTCTGGTCAGAATGCTCAATGTGATGAAGAAGCTCCGGCCCAAAGAGCGCCTGGTTCTTATCGAAGTCGCCGCCAAAGAATTTTCCCCTCCCGACATGGAGATAACCCTCGAAGAGGGAGTACCAGAAGCTTAATCTATTTCTTCTAGCTTTCCTCTCGCTTCGCCTTGAATCCAGAACATAGTATAGAGAGTCTGAATTCTATACCTAATCTAAATACACAAATTCACCACGATTGCTTGATAGCTGGTATGGCTAGGTGCTTGTCAGCAGTAGTAGGTAACCTTTGGCTAGGTACGGAGTAGTAAAGTCGCATAGTGTCTCTCCTGTCTCTTGTTCCAGAAAAATTAAATCTTAAATTTAAAAAAATTTAAAAATTTAAGAAAAAAGAATGAACGTGCACGGGATCGAACCGTGAATCTCTTGATTCGTACTGTGGCATAGATTAGTAATGATCATCACTTTGGACAAGGGGAGACGAACGTCAAGCGCCTTGCCTGGTGCGGATGTTAGTGTCGATTTGATTTATTTAGACAATCGGATGCGCCTACCATTGGGCCACACGTCCCTATGCTTTGCGTTACGATCCTCATAATAATTTATATAGATTATTTAGAAAGACCTTTAAGAAAGGACTTTACATTCTCATGCAGGATTCCGAATCTATTAGATGCTACTTTTCGTATAATATAGAGATATCGCACTTCCCCACCACCTTTTTTGTTATGTACTGTGGGCCGCCTGAGATGTATCTACCCTCTAAGGGGCAGAAGTCTGCCTCAATGAGCTAGCGGCCATCCCAGCCATCATATCAGTCCTAAGAAAGGTATGTTCTACGAAGAGCTATGCCTATTGCGCATATGGTTTCAGGCGTCACATATTGGTGTCACGATATTGAAGGACATGTGCGTGAAGCCCTTAACATAGAAGCCTTGTATCGATTTCTTAGCGTCTCTCACTGTATTTGGTCCATCTTCCCCCTCCGAGAACAGAGGGCAATCAACTTGACAATCCATCCTTTCGATTGAATTGATGCCTTATACTTCAAGTCCTTCACTCGACTTGACAATGCCACCATGTCTTGAAGCTTTGTCTTTGCTGATCCTGGGCATCCATAATACCTGCCTTCTATGCTTAATATATACCAAATTCCACCTCCACGACAGATTTCAAACGCCGTATCCTCCAACCCTATTACTGATTCCGAGTTCGGTTTGAGCTAGCCGAAGATCTTGATATTGTTAGAGGAGTCTGTCGAGGAGACACATGTGTAGACCTGTCAAGCCTAAACGGCGTATGCCTCACCACGTTTCACGCCAACCACCACACACCTGTTCTCAATGCCTCGTTTAGACTCGTTTACCATAGTATATAGCCACCACGGGAATCTACCTCTGCTCCTCAGCGAGCTCCCTCATAATCGCTCCTCAAGGCTTGACAAGACCAAGGGCTGCCTGCTATCGTAGAAGTAATAGTCCTCAGAGGAGAGAATTCAAGGCCTTATCTTTAGCTCCGGTTCGTAGAGCTCAACTTGTGTATGATGTCTTGAACCTCTTGCGGCTGTAATCTCTATCAAGAAATCGCCGTGGTTGCTTAGCTGTCCAATCTCCATCCTTATCCTCCAAGAAGTCAACTAAGGAGTTGAGCTTCTTAATGTTGCCTTGCGCTGAAGTTCTGTACCAGACTTCCTCCTGTGCATTTTCATGCATGGTTCTGTATCTGATTTGGATGCTAAGACGATGTGCTGGATCGCCTGCCTCGCCATCGTTGATACATTCATGCGGATGGACTGTCCCCTCTGGAACAAGGTCGACCCGAACACAAACTGTTTGAGTGTTCGCTTTCAAGGGGACCGTCAATTGCACGCCTCGAAAGAACACCCTATTTTCAGTATGAGCTCCGCGACTTTTCAACTGAGCGCAGTGGAAATTAGCACCCTGCAGAAGCTTCCTCTTCAGTTCTCCGTTTTTATAAGTGCCACCATGGCGCTCATGAGATATGAGATCAAGGCCGCTATGAGGTTCTGCTTCCGCATGTTCATCTTCGTGCGGTGTTCCCCGGAACGCTTGTTTTTCAAGAATCAACTGAGACAGCCACTCAACTCCTTCAAGAGACCCCAGAAGACGTTCAATTGGCTTTATATAGACGACCTCCTTGTTAACCCGAATTTCGATATCTGTAGGCGAGAAGTAAATTCTCGGCGTGCTCCCGAAGCTGCAGATCTTCTGAGCTTGTGTTTTGCTAGTACGGAATTCTAAAGGAAACTCCGCACTAGAAATCATGACCCTTCCATTCTTGTATACTTTAACAGCAGTTCCGTGACAAGTCGTTGGCTTACCAGCCTCGTCGGAACCAGCCTCGCTTTCTATTGGAAGACCTTGGTCTTCATCGTTATCCTCATACGACTCGTCGAGTGGCATAGGGATGTCTATTTCGTCCACCAGTGGACGATGGAGAATGGAGGGCGATCTAGGTACGTGAAGAAGGGCTATAGGGGCTTCTCTATTGCTGTCGGTTTCCTGATCTTGCTGGGGATGCTTTTCGCATTCCGGATTGTCTGAGCCGCTCGGTTCAGCGACTTGAAATGGCGTGGAGGACGAAGTCGTGGTGGAGCGTTTGTGTATCCTTGAAACGATCTTCTTTGCTGCCGTCCCAGCAAGGCTGGCTCCAGTAGCGAGAACGAGCGCCGGGTCGTGACCTATGTACCTGCATACCCAGCTGAGAAAGCTTGGCGAATAGTCTTCGAGCCGCAACTTTTTTCCTTCTACAGCCTCTTTTCGAACATAGCCCCACATCTCTGGAAGAGGCGCGGTGTGGACAAAGCGTAGGCGGCTGCCTGAATACCGATTAACGAAGCTAGTGGGATTGTAGTCTTTACCTATCAGCCATAGAATAAAGTTCATGCCAGCGTCAATTTGGATAGCCATTGATCCTCTGTTCTTTCGGCTTGTCAAGAACCCAGCGGTTGGGTGAGGGACATGGAGAATGATACGGCGTAAGGTACCATCAATTCTGATGTCCAGATCGAATCTCAAAACACTGGTAGGGGCGGCGAGTTCGATCTCCAAAGGCATCGCAGTCTTTGGCAGGTATTTCCGGAGATTATCCCGGGTACAGCTGGATGTTGTGATGACGAAAGGTAGCGGTAACATCTCCAGAAGGTCGCTGGAGAATTGGTTGTGGAATTCTCTCAACTGTTGGTTCCATGCCGATGCAGGGCAACGAGCGTTGCGATGAAAGCGCCCTTGTGCGCGCCAATGCCAGTCATAGCCGAACGCGAAGGACTCATGGATTCCTTTCTCATGGAGAAGACTTATAGTTGCGCTACGAGAATCCCAGAACCCACCTAGGACATCATCCTCACTTTGGACGTGTAGAATCAGTCCTAGGTTGGCATCCGCTGGACCACCGGGGCGGGCAAGTCTATCGCGACCTTCACCGGAAATCTCAACTTCTGTAGAATGGAAATGTTCAAGTTTGCGTGCCAGAAATTGTTCCAATAACTCCATGTTCTGAACCTTGCCGTGCGCTGGACCTCGAAGAAATTGCAGTAGCTGGTGAAACTGTTGTTGTGAGAGACAGTTTGCGGCTTTTGCTGCGAATTGTTGCGCAATCTGAAGGGCACAGACGGCGCTGGGTACCTGGCTAACATTCATAGCGTCGGAACTACCATGGTTAGAGCGGCATTGATATAATGCATCGAGGCAGTCGCTCATTTGATTGGGGAGATTCTTCATATTGATCTGAAGCTTTGGCTGTGTGTATTCCATGATCGTGGCGGACTTTTGTGAGGGAGTTAAAACGCAAGATTCATCTGGAATTTGGAATTCATACGCAATGACAAATGAACGAAACGCGGCTCCAATCGACAATTCCACAGATTGTGTTACCTCAGGCTGTGATTCGCGGCCGATATTAAAGTCCTGATGCTCTCACAATTCTCGATATGGCTTGTTCGTGTTTGATACCGCCGGTTTTGACATTTGGGGAGACTCATGCGTACCTGGTGCGCAAAATAGGTTCTAGCTAGGGTTCAAGCTATCGGTAACTATGCAGTGAACAGAGGAAGAGAAGTAGCGGAGAAGTGGGGGGTTGTTTTTTGTATCAACCCTATTGAGTCAGCAATGTGTTGTAGGTGTTAGGTGCACTACAGCTGATTCCGAAAGGTGTTGCGAGTGGGGAGGGCGCTGCCACAACACTTTCTTGAATGTCGTAACCGTCTGATGCCCTTTGGTCGAACCGCAGAGACAGAACTCGGTCTTCACGGCGCCGGTTTGAGCTTTTCTAGTATCATCGGGTCCATCGTTTTGTTTTGTGCAATGTCTTTCGCCGTCCTTACGTGCCCGTGGGGTTTTCGAATTGTCGTTTGGTATAGTCCACCAACGGGTTTGGCTCGCAAAAGCTAACAGTGGCCTAGACCCTGCCGCCGCAGCTGTTGAACGAGCTTAGCCTTCGACAGGTTCGTCTGATCGCTGACTATATGTTAGTTATTATTCTATAAATATCGAGAAACTAGAGCTGAACGGAGACAGTGAGAACTTCTACCGGCGCAGTCCGTCTCTTCGAAAACCAGAGAGCGATATTCGAATGCTCCTCGCTTGGAGCCTTATGCCACATGGTCATACCCTCGAAGGGCTCAGACACTGGATAGGATCGGAAGAGGGTTTAAGCCGATACCAGCAACTAATTGATAACCTTCCACTCCTTCCACTCCGAAAAACCCTTCCGGACGCTGCGCTCACCTCAGCTGCGTTGTTGAGTCGGGAGCGGCTCCTTTTGCAGAGCGGGGATGATACCATGGATCGTGGGAAGTGGGACTCGGTATACTTCGATGACGTATTGCATAATGAAGATTTAAGCAACAAACAATTAATCTACGAGTCAACGGTTATATCACTTATACGTACGCTATATACTCTGGAGGGGGACAACGATGACTTGATCCAACTCCTCATAAACTTGCTTGGGAAGAGAGCTCTGATATTGGAACCGTTGGATAGCGTTGCTCAACATGGTTGCGCTAAAAACGTTACTCGACACGAATACAGCGAAGCTTTCAAAGACCCTGGAGATGGGCTTGTAGAATCACTAGTTGCAATTGAGAGCGCTGATGGAAAATAGATCATCATTTTCAAGTCGTCTCCTGGCTCGGTCCTGAGATCGAACAGGCTAAATGTTTAGATAACATCCTTTATTAAGATTGACAAAAAGCTATTCTGATTGACATATTTTATTGGGATATGGTGGGTGAGGTCCAATCTGCCGCAGGCTCGTGGAAGTATTCCCTCGAGGGCGTGGTGCCGATCTTGTTCCTCTAAGGCTCTCGTTGCTGGCCTGGACTTATATCGCATATGCCAAGTTTCAGGCTGTCATCCCACGCCGCTTCGTTTAAAAGGGTATATCTGGTCGCAGGCAGTGCGCACAAATCCAGCTGGAAGGAAATTGATGTTTTCTGACTTCGTAATCGTGCAGAGTGGATGTCCAGCCGATAGAGGGCCGTGAGAGGCCGACAAAGATGAGGAGCGATCAATGAGGGCGGCGCCGAGTTTCATTTCCTAGACGCGGACGCTGTGATAGGACGTCGATCGTTGGCAAGGAAACTGGTCACGCACGCAGGTCGATTCGGTGGACCTTTTTCGCATGAATCTTGAAAACTTTCTTGCTCGATAGAACCACCCCTGCAGCCTGACAGCTGGGGTGCGGACAGGCGACTTCGTCGGTAGGCTGGAAACATTTCAAGTGTCGATCCATCTCGTTCAAGGCCTTGTTAACCCTAGAGTATTCGAACGTACGCCCCTCGTAAGACTTTCTGTCATTGCCGAGGCAGAAGATGCATTGCTTCGGCTTGCAAATCAAAGGATACGAGGCGTGATCGCGAGCCTTAGTGGCCTCTAGGTTTGTCTCTGGACGGGCCGGCTCCACTTTCGAGGGTCTCTGGTTTCGGTGTCGACTCTCTTGTCGTGCTCAGAGTGCGCTCAGGGCATACTCAGGCCGACTCAGTCGATGTTCAGCCCTGCTCAGGGACGCTCAGGCTCGGCTCAGGTTAGAGCGGCGCCCGCTCAGCTTGGCAGCTAGAAGCGGAAGAGGGAAAACTTTTTTGTCGTCCTCTATAGGTGTATATACTGACTTACAGTAGCTCATTGTATATGTGACAAAATGATAACTGAGTATTAAAAAGAATGATACTCTTACCGTCTAGTTGAATATTCGTTTAAAGATAATACACTGATATCAAATAGAACAGTGTTGCTACGGTAGAACCTGAAGCTCTGTGTAGTTTCAAGATAACTGCTAGAATACAATACTGCCAAGCCTTATCTTCGGATAGACTGTATTTCAGACAACATCAACGCTTCTGTATTTTCAAGCTCGGCCCCTCGGGCTGGCGAAATGGCTGAGGCGGGGTAGGCGCGGAACTAAACCAATGGGTGTTGGATGAAGGATAGGAGAACCCCCCTCCTCCCCATCAGCCTGATCGTTCGTTTGCCTTGCGCATACTTCGATGCTATCGAACACGTGTCAGCGAGCATCTGAGATGTGTGTAAGCGGTAAGCATGCACTTCGTATGCCCACTACGTCCGTAACGCTGAGTCTGGTTCCAACACAGCTCAACGGCCGTAAGGTCAGACAGACCCAGGATAGGCTGGAGCCAAGATGATGCACCTCGCAGACTTTGCCGGGAAGTCTCTCGGGTTCAAGTCCGATGCGGTGGATACTGAGAGCTCGTCATCTCGCGAGGGTCAGGGTCTCTTGAATGGATCGAATGGGTCAAATGGCGCCGCTGCGTCGCCCTCTCCTGGGCCTGCACCGCGAATACGCCGCAGAAATCGGATGATTACGTCCTGTCTAGAGTGTCGGAGAAGAAAGTTAAAATGCGATAAGCAGCATCCGTGTGCCAATTGTACCAAGAACTCGCGGGATTGCCTCTTCCTGGCACCAGCATTGGATTCGGCAACCCAGTTGAAGTTGACTGAAATCAAAGAAAAGATGGGATCTCTGGAAAGAGTACTTGAACAGGATGTTGCCAAAAAAGGAGCCAGCAATGGAGCTAGGAGAGACCGGCCCGTATTTTTACGAGATGTCGAGGATGATGTAGACTTTGCCCCTGAGCCAGAAGATGAGAGAGACCTTGAGCCCACACCTCTCGCTATAAGTGACGCAGTATATGGCGATGATGGTGATGATGACCTTGCGGATTTGGGCTTCCAGATGGGCAAGCTAAGACTCACTGATAGGATTGGGGGCTTCTTTCGTCCAAAGATGGCCGAAGAGGTGGGGATTCCCATGTGGTCTTGAATTGCTATCCGCATGTCGGCTTCACTAACTGTCAGAACTAGCTCACGGTGACTTTGAATGACGAACGAAACGATCATAGATCACCTATAGAGAAGGAGGCATCTCCTGAGCATCCAGAGCCTTCGATGCCTACGACTACGTATGTAGATCACACATTCCTTTCCCCTGGGCCAACTTACATAGCCCCCTCGTCGAGCTTTTTCTTCTCGAGTGGTAACGCATCTGCTTCTTTAATTGATTTTCTCCCTTCAAGGACGGTTGCGGATAGATTGTTAGATCAGTATTGGGTATGCGTCCATCCAATGTGTCGTTTGGTCCATAAGCCTTCATTTGAAAGGAGATATCGCATCTTCTGGGACGATGTTCAGATAGGCATTGAACCCGCCAATTCTCTGCAGGCTGTAGTGTTTGCTGCCATGTTCTCTGGTGTGGTCAGCATGCCTGAGGAGGCCATTCTCTCGGAGTTTGGAGTACCGAAAAAGGACTTGGTGGACAACTTCCAAATGGGCACAGAAACTGCCCTTGGCCGTGCTAACATTATCCGTACGACTAAGATTGAGACCCTGCAGGCTTTCATTATGTATATGGTGGGTTATTTCTACGTCGATCAAGAAAATTCCTCTTCCTTCTAAATCCCGAGTGAAGCAGTAGACTCGTCAGTGTTATATACAAACCAATGCTGTTAGCGCCGCTACGGATCTTGATATACCTTATGGCAATTGATCCATCCGCCGTTACTTTTCGTTTCACAATGACCAGACCATGCTAACTCGAAGTAGATACCGCTTTGCCGCGGTGAAGTTTCACGTTCGCATTCAGCTCTTGTTGGTACAGCCATTCGAATTGCAGAATGTATGGGACTCCATCGCGACGGCACAGAGTACGGAATGGGTCCAGTTGAGACCCACGTTCGACGCCTGATCTGGTACCAAATCTGCTTCTTAGACATCCGAACCTGCGAAGCCCAAGGCCCCAGACCAGGAATTCGGGTCGAAGACTTTGACACACAGTTGCCCCTCAACGTGGACGACGTTGCTCTCGAAGGCCCTGATCCTCCGGAAGAGTCTGCCCGCAGATGGACAGACATGACTTTATCCCTGATCCGCTTTGAATGCAACGAGATACATCGCATCATCTGGGTCGACCGCCCTCGGCTCGAAAAGAAAAAGATTAGCTTGACCGCCGTCCTCGGCAAAGTCGAGAATTTCCGGCGCATCATGAAAGAAAATTACGTGTCCTTGATCGACGACTCCATTCCCCTCCAGCACTGCGGCCGCGTCGTCCTTGAGATTCTCACCTTGCGCATGCACGCCATGGTCTTGCACCGCTACCACAACAGCGTATCCCACAACTTTCCTGACCGCCTCCGCCAAATCATTATCACCTCCGGCATCTCCACCATGGAATCTGCCATCGAGCTCGAAACCTCTCCCGCGCTAGCCCCCTACGCCTGGTACGCCGGCGCCCTCAACCAATACCACTACGCCCTCTTACTCCTCGTGGAAGTCTTTGCCTTTCCCCAACGCCGTGAGGCGAGCCGTATCTGGGCGTGCCTCGACTACGTCTTCGAAACCCCCAACCCGGGCATGTCCCAGACGGACAAAGCCAGGTGGGTGATCACGGAGGTGAGGAACAAAATGGGGATCTACGTGGACGCAAGAAAGGTGCGCGCGCCCAAGGAGATGATGTTGAGGTTTAGGCAGGGACCGGCACTTGGCGTGGGAAAGATGAAGGGTGGGGCCGAGCTTGCTCAATCGTCCCTGGGGGCGGCCACTTTCTATGCGCCACCTATGGCACCCACGGCGGTGAGGCAGACCGCAGGTGGTGCTGTCGCGCAGCCGTACGAGAAAAGCAATGCCGCACCGGTTGTACCGATGGTTGATGATAAAATGGTTGATATCGATTGGGTATGTTTGATTTCGATCTAAAGTTTAGTTACGGTTTGGTGCAATGGGTAAATGCTGACCTTGGCATAGTACGAGTGGGATAAGCTGTTCCCGCCAGATATCAACACCGGGGAGCTCAATTTCATCCCTACGACCACTATGGTTTAGGTTCGTTGACCGTTCGGTCTGGGTTTTTTTTTGATTGGGGGCGTTTGGTGGCGTTTGGGTATGGAATGAGAATTCTACCAAGGAAGGATAGTGTGATGTGAGGGGGTTCAGAGATAACAGGATGAGGTAGCTTTTGTGGAACCAGGGCCGATATAGTACAGCTGTCTTGTTTCATAGCTACTTGTCACAAAGCCCAGCGAAGGCACGCGTTTTCCACTCTCCCATATCGTCACCCTGGTTTCCGAAATTTGGTAGCTAGGAAATTCCTCTGCTCAATCGTTTTAAATCTCTGTCGTCAGTCAACCACGATAAAGTTGCTCGACAATCTTTTCCGTCCTTCTAAACGTCTATGTGGATGCTCCGACAATGAATGCTGTGATAATTTCAAGCCACGCTGCAGAACGGCATGTGGAGGGCATGGGTATCGATCTACTCGCACTAAAAGCTATCCTACATTGCTCTTTAAGCACGACTCCAGCTCCCTAACCAGCGGCCCCTTTTCCAAAAACACCTCTTTCAGAATCCTATTCACCGCTTGTCTCTGCTGGACTTTATTTCTATAGCGCCGCACCTCTTCAGCGGTGACGCCACTCAGACCTCTCTTGGGCGTGCCATCTCCATTGATAGACTCTCTTAGCAAAGCATTGGATCTATCTGGAGTACGGATAAGACTCCTCTGCAGGCTTCTCGCAGCAGCTTTTTTCTTTTCTGGGCCTTGGGAAATCCTCATGGAAGATAGGCTCTCCGCGAGATCGATATCGTTGGCGGTCGACATATGGAATTTCCTCATCTGCGTTTCTAGAACGTCAATGTCTCCACTTTTCTTCTCGGCCATCCTCGTCATTTTCAATATTGTATTCGTAACCGCTTCGACTGTGGGTTTCTTCACCGCACCACTCTTTCCATTGCGACTGTCTTGGGCTGCAAGCGTGGTCTTCAACATAGTAATGCCTCCCTCCACCTCAGCAAGCAATTTCTGGATGCGTGTGAACTCTTTGCGGAGATCATGTTGCACGGTCACTTGCTCAAGGCTAAGGGATCCGAGGCGCACGGCTGCGGTATGTTCAGGGTCTGATTTTGCTTCGATGAGTTTGCTAATCTCTTTACCTTTGGTTTCTACCTTTTTGAGCTCTTTACGGAGTTCGCGACAGGTACCGACGCGTTCTTGGAAATCGCCAATTCGACATTGTCCTAAGCGGTCTAAGAGAGAGCCCTCTATGCTTTCTAAGTCGCCAAGTTCAATCAGACACCAATCATCTTCATCCTCTAGGTCTTCTATTGAATGGCCGCCTTGCTTGTACATCTCCGTATGGCCTTTCACGAAGGCATTGAGTGAGCGTGCATTGAGACCCAAGGTATCAATCATGGAATTTATATCTCGGTACACCTTTTCAATCTGGCCAGGAACGCCGGGCTTGTCGATGTTGCCGACGTAGTCTTGATGAGCAAGGAACTCGTCTAAAATCTTTGTTCCTTGCACTTCAGTTTCCAGCTCTTCACGAACCTTTTCGTCTTCTCTATCGCTAAGGCTTTGTTCTTCCTCGGCAACTCTTTTAGCTCGTTCGGCACTGGCGCGGTTTAAACTTTCTCTGTAATCATCCTCTGCGGAGACTCGCAACCCTGACACAGGAACAGTCTTCCTTGGCACACTTTTCTTCTGGCTGGCCCCTTCGGCTGGATGTCCGGGGGCACTAACGGATCTCGCATTTGGTGCTCGGAGCGAATCACCTTGTAGGAATTGTCGCACCGGACTTGGCGATCTTGGACTTTCTTGGACCTTGGATGGTGGCGGGAAATGTGGTACAGATGTTTGTCCAATTTCTCCAAAAAGAGACTTGGAATCTGGGCGAGGCTGATGCGGTTTCACTTTGGTAAAGACACCCCCGAGGGGGCTTTTATCAAAAGACGACTTGTCAAATGATCCACCAAACGAACTTCCAGCGGTGGTAGGACTTAACTCTAGTGCAACATCTACGCCGCTACCTTCGTCATCTAGACCTTCATCCAGACTGCCATCTTTAGTATCTGATGGAAGAGATGGCTGTTCTAGGGGTGGTATTCCCGGGGCTTGTGCTTTGCCCTTTGACAGCATGAAATCAGGCGGCAAAGGGGCATCATCAGCTCCAGCTTTTGACGTAGAAGCCGAGGAGTTAGAGGATTCACCCGCCGCGAAGCTTACTTTACTCGTGGACTCTGGGGGAAGAGGTGGTTCTGGAATGTTTCTGTCGATTCCAGAAGATCCTTCTTCTTCCGGTTCCGGCTTGATCGCGCGTGACGAAGAAGGCTTTATGGATGATGAAGGGATTTCAACTGGCTTTCTCGGCGTTTCTTTGGGTGTAGTTGAAATTGGTGTAGGTTTGTCCCATAATAAGGCTGAAGTAGGTGTGTCTTTTGGCGTGATCATAGTTGGCGTAGGGTTTCCCCAAGAGGTAGTTGCGGGATTACTGCTTTGTACAGCAGCAGGCGTAGTCTTACTTTGGGATTGGGTTCCGAAAAAGCCTCCAGATAATGGCGGAGTAGTGTTTGGGATCCGAGATTTGGGTTGCGCGGCAGGTGTGGACGACTCTTGTTCAGCGGTTGATGCTCGGCTGGTCTTGTCGTTCTCATCCGCGCTATCTTCCATGTCGGCCTCCCGAGTAACTGGAGTAGAAACTGCTTTCTGTGCTTCCCCAAGGGTGTTGCTGAAGTTGTTGCCAAAGAACGAATTGGATGCGTCGTTGGCAGGTTTTGGTTCATCATCTCTGGCTGTGCCATCACCCTCAAAAGTTGAACCCAAAGTGAAGCCGGTGCTAGGAAAGAGACTGCCAGGAGCCTCGTCTGTCTTTTTCGGGGTTCCTCCGAAACTTGAGTCTGTCTCCATATTAGAGCCAAAGGATGTGCCTGTGGAAGCCTTTACAAATGGGGATTCGCCACTACTTTGAGCTTGCGCTCCCATGAAGCCAGGAGCGTTTGCAAATGACGCGAATCCTCCAGTCGAAGTTGGCGCTGAGGTTCCTGATTGAACCTTTGGCCCAAAGGGATTAGCACCAGATGTGGCCATAACCAAGCCCCCGGGTTTGCCAAACACACTTCCCGAGGCTGCAGATGATCCAGACGGTGGAGCACCCCACGGCGAGGCTCGATTACCAATTGCACCAGTTGCACCAAATGCTGGCCCTCCAGTCCCTCCCAGTGAACTTTGAGTCCCAAAGGCAGGCTTACCGACAGCCGAAGTCCCACTTCCAGAAGCAGCACTTGCTGGGCCGCTAGTTGTCCATGGTGATTGCGGCTTTCCAAGTGCTGAAGAAGCGCCAAAAGGGCCAGGAGCCGGCCCGGGTGTATCTACTGTACCTGAGGAGGGTGTTGACGGTTTCCCAAACGCGTTTGGTACGCCGAACGGGTTTGGGCTTGATGTAGGCGCCGTTTGAGATATCATACCTCCAAATGGCGACGCTTGTCGACCCGCCAGGCTTTGCGCCTGGGGTTGATCGCCGCTAGCGACAACAAGGCCTGGGTAAGTGGTACCGTGCCTTATCGACTCTACGTACACTATCCACCACGACGACAAAACACCTTCGTTGTTCAAAATTAGAACTGCTGGTAGAGGGATAGAAGATGCATCCATCTCCTCTCCCGGAAGCGGCCGAGAGACGTTCTCTTTGCTGGAGAGATCAAGTGCAACGCCAATCGGAGAAGTGTCAGAGAGGTCTTCGGTCATTGGTAGCTGAGCGCGGCGCGAGTCTACAGCCATGGTAGTGGTTGTGAATACACCAGTGACCTTTTCTGTAGGAAATCCATGCGTCAAAGCTACCTGTGACCTCGTAAACATACCCACGTCTGCAGAGATGGTAGACGCAACTATAATGAGGTCCTGTAGATTTGGTGGAAAGTCCTTGAGTCGTTGTATGAAATGATACGGAGGCGAGCGCTTCGGCTCATATGATGGCAGACATGGTTTAGGGAGTTTTTGGAACACACATGATGGAGGTTGAGACTGTTGGCGACTGACGAGGTGGAACACAGTCGGCGGTATGGTATCCGCGTTGGAAGACATAGGAGTATGAGCAACAAGGAAGAGGTCGTTCTCCAGCCACGAGATCGAAGAAACTAAAGCCGTTAAAAATTGAAGACTAGTGTCGCTGATTTGATGGACATACCGTATTCATCGCCTTGAAGATCTGGTGGTCGAGGAAGCTCTCCTTTCCTATCCCCTTCAGGCGTGATTTGAGAACACGTTCCGTTCCCGAGTCCAGCCACTAGCTGCTTTCCACGAGTGCTCCAGGAAACACAACTCACTCCATTCATCATAATCTGTCCCTGAGCACCGTTCAAAAATTGTCGAGTCTTTAGGTTTGCCATCATAAGTTCCCCGTTTGTAGTGACCACAGCGAATAACTCCGCCTTTTCAACGTTTGGATTTGGAACGAGCGCGCGTAATGAGGTACTGTTGGTAGAAAGCTCGAAAGTTGGAGTTTTGTTACCTTGCAGGAGGCTTTGAACATCATAGACCCCCAAACCACCCCCAGACTCTGCGGATATGACCAGGTAATTCTCGTCCGCAGAGAATGCCACTTGAGATATCCTTGTGCCAACGTTGATTGTTAACTGCGGCGTGAAAGGCTTGACATTGTTTCCCGGAGCGCTGCTCGCAGCAAACGCTTCCCGTACAGAGTCGATGCTGGCACCGATTACAGAGTCCGGGCCAGCAGCGGCCAGTAGACCCCTTTTCGAGGCGATGCTGAGCAAGGAAGCGGTGGGAGGAGGGGGGGCATCATTTGGCCACGGCGATGGTAGTAGTCGAAGCTTTGCCTCTCCTGCGATGGTTTGAAATCCAAGAGCCTTGTGAGTTAAGGTAAGAAGTCAGTCCTGTAGTCCTACGAGAATGTCGATACCCACTTCTGTCCCAATCTCCTCCAAGTCAGGACCAGTCTGAGTTTGAGCATTGCTTGTTCCTCCATCATTGCTCCCGAAAGCCGACGGCCCCATACTTCCATTCCTGAAAGCCATCCTTGCTCTTTCAAAGTCTGGTGATACAGTGCGCTGCTCACGTCCTAAGAAAGGGTATTTGTTTTTGACATTTGGTGTTGATGGAGCTTCAAATGAGTGTCGTTGAAGAACCGGTGAGGGTCTCCTTAGAAGCTGAAGGGTGAGTTCCAGCGCAAAGGATATGAAAGCTTGAAGGAGTGAGAAGCTATCAAGATACCAAAGCCGGTGCGAAATATCTGAGATATCCTGCTGCTGCGCGTGTGTAGTGGATGATGACGGCAAACTCCGCTACGAAGCTAAGGGGGTCGCGTTTCCGGCCGCCGTCTTGAGGCATCTGTGTCCGTCGTCACTTCATCAATAGCACTTTGAATTCCACTTATACTGTTTACTCGCTCTTGAACCCTACACTAAAACCGTTTTCAATCTACAATTACACAGACCTCATTCGCAATCTTGCAGATCAGCCGGGTTCAGTGCAAGCTGAGCTGTCTCAGCCATGCCTGGATTTGACTTCTCCAACTACAACCGCAATGCGTCCTTACATGCTCAAGGCGTACCACTACCTAAAGCTACAAGTACTGGTACAACAATAGTTGGGTGTATCTTTGATGGAGGAGTCGTGATTGCCGCAGACACCAGAGCTACCAGTGGCCCGATAGTAGCAGACAAGGTCTTTATTTATAAAAACCCTTCGATGGACTTGAGCTGACACATCCACAGAACTGCGAAAAATTACATTACATTGCACCTCAGATATGGTGTGCTGGCGCCGGAACAGCCGCAGATACCGAGTTCACCACCGCCCTCATTTCCTCCAACCTCGAACTCCACGCTCTCTCGACTGGCCGCAAACCCCGAGTCGTAACGTGCATGACCATGCTTAAACAACATCTCTTTCGATACCAGGGCCATATCGGTGCATATCTAGTTGTTGCTGGCGTAGACCCTACAGGAGTAGGCCTCTTCACAGTTCATGCTCATGGCAGTACCGACAAACTTCCATATGTCACCATGGGCAGTGGATCCTTAGCAGCCATGTCAGTGTTCGAAACACAGTGGAAGCAAAACATGACCAGGGAGGAGGCTATCAAATTAACGTCAGACGCCATTCAGGCCGGTATTTTCAACGATTTGGGCTCAGGGTCGAACGTTGATGTCTGCGTCATTACCGGAGAGAAGACGACGCTGATGAGAAATTATATCACACCCAACCAGCGGGAGCAAAAGCAGCGAAGCTATAAGTTCAAGCGCGGAACAACGGCAGTATTGAACGAGAAGATTATAACCAGGGATCAAATCAGCAAATATGTCACGGTTCAGGAGCTCTCCTCAGACGATGACGTGGTAGTGGTGGAGAAGATGGATATTGATCAATAGAGACCGGCATAATAGAGGCGATTTAGGGATCTTCGGTTGCGAGGGTGAGCATCAGCTGTATAACCAAGTCTGTATCAACAGGTGGGATATCCCAGAGCGATCAAGGCGAAACTAGCACAACCAGCACTTAAAAGGAAATTCATTCACGGGTGGTCGATGTCCTGTGTAATTTCACGAGCGATAAGCTTCTTTTGGCGAAGGCCCGGCCGTAACTGAAAAATTCATTCTAACTGAGGTTTGCCCTGTTTCCTTCATAATTCCTACAATGTTCGCAAGCATGGATTATATTTTAGTTTCATATACATTCTTATGCCAGCCTCGATCTCACACCCGTTGTACTCATTACTTCAGCCAGATCTTTCTCGAGATTCCTCTCCCATATCCAGTTATAATACCGAGTCGTTCTCAAAATATTCCTTATTGCCTACAAATAATTACCAACCCCGTCTCCTTCAAGATCATACACCTTCCCAGCGTCTCTGCTCTCCGTCACAAGCTTCTGCGTGCGGTGCCGCTTCCGAGCGTCATAAGCCTTGAACGCCTCCTCAACCTCCGGCATCTTTTGCGCTGATCCCAGCAGATTTGACAACTTGTAGGCATCCTCCAGCGCCATGCCAACACCAGCGCTGTTATCCTGTGCACTCCCATGTGCTGATTCTCCCAGAAGACAAAGGTCGCCTTTGTAATAAGTATCTGCAGGCGGGTGGTCGAACATGGCCCAGATATTGGGCTTCTTCGTCAAGCTTAGGATTTCCTTGACGCTATCCCCCCACTCCACAGAAGCCCCTTTCATGTCCTTCTCTGTATCGGCAATACCCAATTCTCGTCTTTCCATTTCCCGTCTCGTTTTGTTCGAAACGCCACCACGTTCATGATCTCCCCCTTCTCGATTGGGAATGTTAGTACATGGCCATGGTACCCAACATACATCTGTGAGTTCCTGGCCAGCTCATCTCCCATCAGCATCACAGGGTTTTTCGTTGGTGTTAATCCCCAACAGGCAAATTTGCCAGTAAAGCTCACGTCAGCAGCATTATGTCTCTCGCCCAGAAGTATCCTTCGCAAATTGCTCGTTACACTGTCGCATCCTACGACTGCACTCGCTTCTGCCCCGCCGCCATCGGCAAATCATAGTCTCACCCCGCCGTGCCCACTTCCGTTATCGAGTTCTTCTACACCGACAACCCTCTTCCCGAACGATACCGTTTCGTCCGGCACCAACGCAACCAGCCCGTCCAAAACACCGCTGGGTGGATATCACTCTGCTCCACCTCCCCATACTTAATTTTAACAACCTCATCACCTACTTTACCAGCTCCTTTTACGTCTTGGCCCAGCCGGAAATCAAACCACATGGTCTTTTCCTTGTGCCATCCGTTACTTGTTGCTCATGTGCTGTAGCCTTCGGTGATGGCTGGATCTATCATGCTTATAATGCGCAGGGTATAGCTACGTGCACCGCATGGGCATTCCTAAAGACCGACACGTACTACTACATTATCATCAGACCGTCGAGGCGTCTTACCGTTTGTCTCAAACCGTCATGGGATGAGAGGAATATCGCGAAGTAATGTCGTCGATTACGCCACGGAAATGTTCTTGTGCTGATCATAAATCTAATGTAACGTAATATATGATTCGAAACCCTGACGGATGCTATATTTAGCAAAAGGCACACATGTTGCTTATGCTCCTCGGTCCCCTTCTCTGTCGAACCTTATCTTCCGCACTTTCGTGATCGACCACAAGCTATAGAATCTAGCAACAGCTAGCTGAGATCTTGAAAACGTTCTCTATGTAATATGTTCTTTAACTAAGAAGATCGTTCGAGCTTTTTGCAATGCGTTTTCAGTATAAGACCGACGCTGGCAACTTATCTTGTCCGATACCAGAAGCTAGGCATACAGATCTTTTTCAGTACCATCCGTCCCTCATTGTTGGCTCGAAGAGTCAGAATGTAGATGTCGTTGAGGACCCAAGGCTCATTGAAAGCTCTACTCTCTACATTGTCACTACTATCCATGAGTCGAGCGAAAAGCGGCACGACCTGGCAGAAGAAGTGGAGCCTGTTGGGTTCAAATCAGCTCAGCTACAGACATCATCGTTTCATCCGCCGAGCTTGCTGCCTTGACTGTGGTAGCCTCTATTCCATGCGTCGCATATTCGTCCTGGTCCCGACCAATCAGTACAATTTATGTCCACATCAGCTGTGCTTTTTGCATTCAGCTGAGGATGGGACAGTTGAATGCTGACATGAGGCTACATGACCTTTTTCCTAGCGAGCCGTCGTTCAGTTATCTCACGTCATTGCTGATAGATTCCGGATTTGAGGACGAGCTTGTAGCCGCAATGGGACAAGCATTTCAATAAGATGAGGAAGGTCAAAACATATATTTTGAGATTACTAGACGTCTCTGTTTTCTATCATTTCACCATCGTCAAGGAAGTTAAATAGTACTTGAGCGTCTTGTTCTTTCATATGACTACAGCGTTGCTTTTATTCCATCAATATGACACCACTTCATCCTTGGGTTTTCTCTTGTTTATCTTGGTTTCAATACACTGTTCTGGCGCTCCAACAGGTTCCCCAAGACATGTCGTGCAATTTTGGCACGTCTGAGGTTGGTTGTGGAGAGACCCTCTCAACATTGCAGTCGGCCATGAAGCTTTCCCTCGTTCAGACCCTCTAATACTGGTCGCCACATACAGCCTGCACGAAACAGTACTGTGATACTAGCTGAGTAGCTTCAGACTCATAATTTGGTACGAGCCTTAGCGGCAGCGGCGGTAGTTCCGTTACCAACCCTACCATCGCCACGACGCCGCCGCCGCCGCCGCCCCCTTCCGCCTGTACCACGTTCCCAGCTCTCTGCTCCGCCTGCGCCTCCCAAATGCCGAACTTCGCCTCACTGCCCGGTTCTTCGCAGGCGTCTTGCCTCTGCTATTCAAGCACCGCGTGGGCGCCGAACTAGATTGACGTGCCTTTCAGTAGCTGCTTTGCGTACGAAACCTCTGTCTACGCAACTGCAACGAGCGATTTGCTCGTGTTGAGCAGCTTTTTAGGATTCTGTGGGTCAGTTTGGAATGTGCGGGCTGCGGCGCAGACAGTTGGTGGAGCGCCGGTTTCTATTGTAACGGGCGCAAGTCCGCAATCAACAGGTTTGATGAGGGTGAGCGGCCTCAACTGCATCGATCGCGACTCCGACAACTACGGCGGGAGCGAAAAGCACAGCCAGAAAGAGCGGGGAGGTGCAGCATGATTTTAGAGTCTGTGCGTTGCTGTCACTCATCTATTAACTTGCTCTGCTATGACTTGATTCAATATAAATTTTCCGTCACATAATCTGCTATTCCGAGAGCTAGTAATATATCTGCATGTTTTGTCCGGACTTTATCTGTCTTGCTCTGCTCCAGTCTCGATCCCTTATATCCTCCTTGGCCTCAGCGTCTGCAACCCGCCACGCCGGACCTGCAGCTCACTTATACACTCCTCCGCCCTTACCATCGCAACATTATCAGATCCATAACCCTCCTTGCGCCGAAGACAGAGAGTCCATTTCTGGGCGAAGAGCCTTGGTACACTCAGGAGGACGATGTTGATGGCGGCATAGGCCAAGACAGAATATCACCCCGGACGTTCGATAGAGGGATCGTCGCTCTCCGCAACGGCGGCCTAGAGAGCATTAGGCCTTGCGCCTTGTTCTCGCTGCCGGCGTCGCCTACCATTGTTCCTTAACGTTAGCCCTAACCCATCAAGCCGAAAAAGCACCAAAAGTGTAGTTACAGCGCAGAAAAAAGAGAGACTCACCCATCACCTTAAGCACATCTTCACCCTCCTCAACCAGTCGAGTCAAAACCTCTTCGTCCGCCATCCACCACTTCCACCAAATGCGCCACTTCTTATTCTCAATCACATTTCCTGCACCCCAGCAGCTCGGATCCACGAACGCTGGCATGCCCAGGGGCCGCCCCGGGTGGGAGTACAACCAGTGGTAGTTCAGGGTCTCGGTGCGGCCGAAGCTGTGGCGGCATACACAGCACTTGTAGGGGCGAGTGGATTTGGAGATGGCGAGGCCTGGATTGAGGGGGCGGTTGGTACGGCGGGTGACGGAGCGGGTTTGGGGTGCCATTGCTGGAATAGTCGAATGGGCAGGAAGAGGCGAGCGAAGAGAAGATGGCGAGTCGGCGAAGTGATTGTATGGAAGAGGAGGAGCTGACCAGCAGCTGGAAGTGGATGTGGATGAGGGTTTGTCGAGTCGGTAGAGTAACCTGGTAGCAAGAAAAGTGACGGCGGAGAAGCTGGTAAGGTGGACGAAAAGACGATAGTAACAGGATGAAAAGAAGCTGGCCAGCAGCTGTAAGGTGGAGGTGGTATGAGTCGAAAGGTAAGAGAAGACTGTTGCTGTTGCTGTAGCTATCGCTATCGCTGTCGCTGAACAATGCTATGCTTGCAAGAAAGAGTAGCTTGAAGAAAAGTAAAGGAAGCAGAGGAAAGTAAAAGAAGACATATCTGCGAAATATATAGACCAAACTAACTGGGAAACCGCACCACGAGAAAAAGCGACAACAGATGTTTATTATTGTTGTTCTTGCGCTTGTTATTGACGATATGAGTTTTGGCTATTGATAGGGCTTAACACAACCAGCAGAAGGGGTTGGGGTGAAACGAGCTTTCTTATTGTTGCTTTGTTATTGATGGGTTTTAGCGCGGGTGTTGGTGAGAATGGAATGGCTTGGGGGGTTTTGAGGGTTGAGATTGAGTGCCATGCGATGCTGAGGACGACGATTTAGTTCCATGGTTTTGGGCAGCTTGATGCTTTTCTTGTAACATTGGTAGATATAGATCTGAACAGGAAAACTGGTACAATACCGTAGATCTTCGTATTTGCGCAGTGTGAAGTTGATATTTGAATTCCTTTTAAAGCAGAACAACTTTGCTGGTCCCTCTTTTGACATATATATGGTCATGCAGCTAGATACATTGACTTTTGCATGAAGCACAGCTCTCGAGATGTGCGAATCTTTCAACTGGCATTTGCAATGGCGTCCTTTCGGCTGCTTTGTGCTGGAAAACCCTCGTTTTCCATGGCTGTTACGCCTTTGGGCTGCTTGCCAATCTACATAACTCGATGCTGCGAGTACTATCGTAGGGAGAGAGGCAGTGCTGGGGAAAAGGGGCGCTGCAGGTGGCAGCGGAAAGGGAGCAGTCCGCTGTTGTAGGATATGGTTGGTATTGTTTGGCCATACCTAAGGAAATATCCTACTGCAAGTGAAGAGATGAAAATCCCTGCAACTGCGAGGGTTATGTTGGAGTGTTGCATTTTCGGGCTGCAATTGCTCCAAGTTTTCCTTCAGTGGGAGAGGATTGAGAACAATTTACTCCGTCACGAAGTCGATGTGACCTTGTGAAAACGTCTTCAAATGTTTGATTTCAACGTTAACCCATATCTCCTTTGCGATGGACAGGCCTGTAGACCTTTCGCCCAGCCTCTAACCACAGCCTTTCATACTTCTCTTGCACCCTTTGCAGCCGCATCTCCGCTCCCAAAGACACCCTTTGTTGCCTCTCCCGGATTGTTTGCACCACAATGCCACGCCACTCATAGACTACCTGATCAATTTCATCAGCTATCTTCTCTCCCTCCACCTCTCTCACAAGGCCCAGTATCCAACGTAGCTTGATGGTGCTGACCCATGTGACGTCCAGAAGCGGGCGTATGATGCCAACCTGCACGAGGGCTTGAGTGATATCGGACGAGATGGGGCCGAGACGCTCGCGTTTGATGGTGATATAGCATTCGTGGATTTTGCGTACGGCAAGGCGGGGGGGAAGATGCGGGGCTAGGGCATAGGCGAGGCACATGCGTTGAAGGAGGTGGAGGCGGGAATCTGGTTGGTCTGGAAGATGGGCGCCTATGGGCGAGGATTTGGCAGCTACTCTTTGGCGTCGGCGACGAAAGTATAAGGCCGTGTTGGGATGGAGGTAGGGGTTCAAGATCATGGACTCAGCGAGGGCAGGGACCTTTTCTAGCGATAAGCTGGGATAGGAGTCGAACATATGGTATGCTTGGCGTGGGTTTATATAGAGGTCGTCGTTCACTGCTGACGCAATGGTTTCGGCTTTCATGCGTTGGCGGACCATCTCTTTGTATTTGATGACTTCAACGATGGTGTCTGTTTTTCCCAGTTCTCGGAGTAATGTCAATAAACGGGCCGTTGTTTCCTCTACCACCTGTATATCATAGTAGCGTAGCATTTGGAGCATATTGACGAACGGAGAAGTTGATGAATTGGCTCGATGGAGAGCTTCAAGCTTTTCGATTTTGCGGGAAGGCTGTTCAATCCTTTGTATTAGAAACCATTGATCCACAATGAAAAGGCACTTTCCCCGATCATCTATTGCTTGGAGATACGATGCAAGGATATCAACGTTGCCGCCTGCCAAGTCTCGCTTTACTGACTCCCATTCCGCACTTCCGTCGAGAAGGTGGAACCATTTAGACTTGAAAAGCGCAGACCACCACACTGTGAGATTCTCTACAAGACTTGACTGGCCAATTTTGCAATGAGCGGGATAGAGAATTCTCACGCTGGCGTTTGCAATGCTTGACTTCGCTATTCCGTCTGGAAGCCGTTCCAGTAACTTAAAAAGTTCCGTGATGCGGTACGGCAGGAAGGTCTTAGGCTGTTCTACAGTCGATGTTGGACGCGACAGGATCCAACTTTGCAAGAATGAGGAAATACCATGGCGCATCGCACGCAATTGTGACTCGTTCGCAGATGTAATGATGGTAGCACCTAAGTCTTGCAGCGCAACATCCGAAAGCCTGTCTGATATACATCGCAAGAGTGTGTCAAGTGTATGAGCATCCAGATCGTGTATCTTATGGATTGAAGATTCGAGGAGGCCTTCGAATATTGTTATCAGTATGCTCCGACTCACATTTTCCCTACCAGCTGCGTTGTAGAGGCGTAATCGCGATGTAATCATTGCTACTTGTAGGATTTCTTCCTCGGAGAACATTCCTAGTGATGTAGATTTCTTGATCCATTTCAGAAAGGGCCGCTTGACGTTCAGCTCTGCGTTATTTTGGATAAGCCATGTAACAAGAAATTGGAGATTCCTTGCTTCAGGCGCATTGAGAGAAGAATCTTCAAGAAATTCTATAAGTGTGCCCAGCTCGAAATTCCTTTCAAACAGCTGCCGGAAAGCCCGTTTACTGAATTCTGGAGTTGCTCGTAGATCGATCTCGAGTTCATGAGTCAAGTCCCGGATACGCTCCGTAGTTCGGCACTGTCTTAATCTGCCGAAAATTGCATCGTGTCTATCAATAGCTGGGTTTCTTTCTTGGCTCATGAGATTTTGAACAAATGATTTGGGCGGACGGATCGGGTAAAAACTGGGGCGCTCTTTCCTGAGATCTTGGGCTTGTAAATCCGACGAAATGGCTCGAGCATGTGCTGCCATGACGAGCTGCTTCTCCGTACGCTCTGCGGGACGTGGCTCGGGTACCACCGCCGCTGAGGACTTCAAGTCAACAGACGGCTCATGAGGGACTGGCGGGGGGAGAGCGTGTTCAACAGGATCGGGAACAGTAAGCCAGGATGGCAGAAGAGGAGGCTCTACAACCACGTCAGCGCCTAAAATTATCGAATTTGGAGAGTAATTCCTTACCATAATACTTCTTGGGAGACGGGATCTGAGAAGCTGGCAATTTAGGGGCCTGCCATTGACAGCCTTTCTGCTCAAGTCCCTTAAGTCCTGCCAGAAAGCCAGGGTCAATGCCTCTTCCTTCTCCTGCTTGTGCGAGGTTCATGATGCGCCGTTTGGTCGCTCTTTTTCTCGCTTCCAGTGGTCCCGGAGTAGAGCTACCGTGTCGATATTGAATCCTGCAGAGCGAAAAGCTGTGCAAGGTGCGATTGAGGATGTCATCGCTGATCCAGATGTGGTCTGTGGGTGATGCGAGCGATCGGGGTACGAAAGGGCGGACATGCCTTTTCCAAGACATATGGCTCGCCTTTTGCGCGCATTATGCATGTGTTGATCGCCGTGAGCCTACGCCTCCTATATACATATTGGCCAAAGAATGGGGTCAAATCAATTGAAATTTTAGTCCAACGGAGCTTGGAGAGAACCACGAGAAAGTCAAGAGACCTGTACCTGAGTTGCCAAGATCCCGATGAGGATTAGTGTAAGCGCCTAGTCGTATTATCGCGCGACAGACGTTTCTGTGGTGTTCATGCAGCATAATTGAATGTCCGCTTCCTTCATGTAAAGTACCCAAAGGTTAGGCTAGTTGAGACGTGGGGAGTTCCTTTGAACTCTATATCCGAGCTTTGTATAGCTAAACAGTAGCAGTCCTATGCCAGACATGGCCGCGTACCACAACATATGTGGTTGTTTGCGCCGCACACCACCGCCCGTGCGATCCTCTTCGAAGGATTTCAGGCAATAGTAGTACTGATGTAAATCTGACCTCGATTACACCATCAATGTTTTAAGTTTCTACTATGAGGCCCGCCACTCAAGCATTCCGTGCAGCTCCCAGCTCACAGATCGTTGTTTTAAGCCTGACTCAAGAACACCCTTTAAGACTATTGGAAAACATTGAAAATGTCTGAAGCAAAAGGAGGGCTGGTTGACGCATTGAATTCCGACGTCGTCGTCCGAATCCTGGATCTGGTGAGACGAGCTTTCCCATCCAATCCAGAAGAGGACACTGAGCGGTTTGTAGCTCGCAAGGACCTCCCCGAAATCGCTATTGAACGTAGCGCTTACGTCAAAGTGTCTCTTTTCTCTAGCAGCAAACCTCCTCCACCGTACGATCAAGTTCAACCTTTACTGTTCCAATCTTCCTTATTACGGAAAACTCTTCCAACGTCTTTTGGAAAATCAGAATATCTACACACATATTCAAGACATCGAATTTCTCCCCCCTTTCTTGTGCTCATATGATCAGCATGCTTACGACGAGATTATTGGCCTTCTGTTTGTCCTCGTTGCAAAAGCTCGTTGTTTGAAACGATTGACGTACGTCCGCCCACTTTGCAATCTCTTGATCCGCATTCTCATGTCGTTTTGTTCAACAGTTGGGGTCCAGGTACTGCAATTACCAAGGGCATGCTCGAGAACATTGTTACATTTCACCCTCGGTGCCATCTGGACATCCAGATCTGCGGAGTGTGGGACACTTCTGTCACGCTTTCTCAAATGAGACATAACCATTGTCTCACGTCCTTGGCAGTGAGGCTTTCCCACCTTCACTTTGAAGCATTTGCGGAGTTGCAAGTGACGGCTTATTCGTGTCCGAACTTGGGAAAATTATCAATAACCATTGTGGACGGTACTTACAAGAAAGGAACAGGCCCTCTTCAGTGGCATGACCATACCGACAGACCTTTGGCACTGCATACGTTGGAGCTCGATGGCTTTTGTCCTGCACTTGTAAGTGGATCAGCTCTAGCTGTGATGACAAATGTGTCGATGTTGAAACGATTGTCTGTCGTGAATGTCCCCTCCGTTCCAGATTTGGACTGCGGAAACCTGAGCTCATTGCGAGTCGCACTGAACGGTAATCGGCATCATGATTCGGCAGAGTTTCACAGGATGACTGCGTTTCTATACCTATGCAGGACACTGAAAGAATTGGATCTGACCGGATTCACGGCTTGTGTTAGCCCTCCACTTCTCGAGCATCTTGGCAAATCGCTCAAAGTTTTGCGATTGCATGAGTACGAGTGCCAAACAGGTTTGCAACGACGGTCAGTGTTATCGCCAGAGATGATTTTGGTACTCGGGGTTAAATGCCCCTACCTCGACATCCTGGGGCTTGATATTGCTTATCAACGACAATGGGTAAGTTGAAAGGCTAGTCTACTCTCCGAGACCTCCTACTGATACCTTCCAATGTAGCCTTATCATGTTTTGGAATGCTTGGCGCAGTCGTTGTGGTTTCTCATCAAGCTTGAGCTTAACCTTGAGATCAACATTGCCGTGCCTGATCGTCCTCTCCAACCCGCTGCAACCATGACCAGCGTTACTCACTTATGGAATTACATTTGGTGCAAAACAAAGAAGTCCAGACAGGACCGACCTTATGTCTGTTTGAAGCCCCGACTTCGACAATTGGATGTCAATGCAGGGTCTTTTCGGCCACTTCAGCCCTCAGGCTACTATACGTGGGAGGAGACGCAGCAACAAAGGTTTCAAGCACGATTATCAGAGCGTGACGACGAAGCGGAACACGGACTTGCTAAGATCGTTTGTTTGGAAGTGAAAGACCTTTTAAATAGCTCTCGAGGTGGGAAGAGCATCACGACTGCCATCCTGAAAGCCAGGCGTGGACCAAGCAATGAGCCAAAACCGGACTATTACTCCCTGTCTTTTGATCGAGCGACTTCCTTGCCCTTTCCTGGCGACTAGATCTCGCGCCATGGCTGATTGGTAAGCGTTTTCGTTGCAGCGGTCTTGGGTACTAAAACGAGGAAGAACGATCGAATAATAACGACTTCCGTCAGAATCTGTCGATGATCGCTAATTCCACACTCAGCCAGCTGGAACCGTTCGACTGATAATATCTCAAAAAGCTCCTTGACGTCACTGTAAAAAGACCTACAAATAAGGTAGGTAATCGCCTATAACGTCATACCTTCAGAATAAGCCAACTTAGGCGGATGTTTGTGTGGACTTGATTATGATCATTACTATCAGAAATACAGACTTAGTGTATCATTGATGATCTCTACGCTAGAAGAGTTGGACTTGCCTGTGGCCTATGTCGCATGGGTCACCGCCATAACTCGAAAGCACGGGAGACAATAACAATCAGCCATTGATAATGATATGACAAGTTGCTGCTGCAACACTAACCCGGAACCTCCTGGCTTGTGCAGTACTTCGAACTCAAAACTCCTCAGAGGCCTTCCCCATCACGCTGGAGGTAACGCGATTGGTACGAACCTATCAGCTACTGGCACGCTTTGAAAATGGCCAGAGTCCGAATAATACCTGGGTAAATACCACACTGCCACAGATATTATTAGATCAGTTGCACAAATCATGTCGCGGTGTCACCTGCGAGTGGCTTTACAAAACATACCGCCTGCTGCCAATGCATAACTATCGGCATTACTCTGCTTGTCTTTGGGTGATATGACGTAGTCATTCCCATTCTTCTCTGCGATTGTATGATATTCATACTGTTCGCTCTTCTTACTTTCGGGCAGTTGACTGGGGACTTTAATAGTCAGTGAGTGAATCAACTACTCGCCAGGTACTTACATGCAATACAATCCCCAACGTGCATCATTTCATGTAGGACTTTGATGCTCATGTATTGCCCCAGCATATCTACTGGAACCATTGGCGGAGGTATTTTCTGGGTGGTTTCGATGAGACTGCCTACTTTTCGCCATTGCGCCAGCAATACCGGAATTTTGGTGCCCTTTGTCGTGATACTTTTGTCGAAGGCCAATTGGCATATGACGATAACGAAGCCACCGGTTGGACGACCGTCTGCTGTTACCTCTAATGGATAACCAAATGCTTGGTAATTCCCTGAGCAGGCTTGCTCCGAACCAGGCGCCGGTTTGATTCCCCAAATATCTTTGTTACTATGAAGTGGATCGCGAAAGTAACCTTTCGCTGAGTCTATTAAATTCAGATGGTCTGACCCGCAGAATATCGCTAGGTTCTCGTTTATGTCTTCGCAGTAGGATCCGGTCTTGTCGATAGCGTTCTGATAGCATTCTGGAGTAGCGGATCAGTCCACGGTTTGTGTATGGCGCGATCTTGATATCCGTAAGAAGTGCGGAGCTTTGTGTCCTTCTTGCAGGGTATCTTATTGCAATGGTTGGATGGACTTACTCTTGGTATTTTGATAAGCCTGGGGCGAGTCATCTCCAAAGAGATCCATCATCATTGTGCCCGGATTCTTATCAAAACCTACTCGCTCGATGATATTTACCGCTTCTGCTGCGGCGATCTTGATTGCGTTGATTTTATTGGCATCGCAGCTATCGTCGATTCTGTAACCCGAGGATAACGCTAACAATTAGTTGAGGCGCATGAAAATTGAAACACCCACGGTATTTACTGCGCCGTTTAGTTACAAAGGGGTTCGAAGTCACCATAGTCGAAAGTTAGTACTCGCAAGATTTACATAGCCAAGCTTTTCGAATATTCCTTTAGCACGCTGCATTTGTCATATCTTCTCTGAATTTTGCTCCTCTGAAACTAACAGAAGCAACCACGATGGATTCCACTGTCTATGGTTGGAGGGCCATACTCACTAAAGTCGTATAGTCATGCGTTTCGAGCATTCCATTAACGTCGTGACGCGCCTGCCACAACTTCCTACCGGTCATAAGCTATACACTACCGGCTGTTTCGAGACCAAGGACCTTGTGTGTCACGGCTAGCTTCTGCTACGTGCAAAAATGTTGGGTCCTTGGCTCACTGATAATTGAAATAAATTGTCAACGGAAGCTTGCGTCAAACCAAGCTAAGTCTGACATGTAAATCGCACGGCACAGGCTACAACCAAGTAGGTACTCACAAGGAATTCGCTGTCTATGGGGGCCGATTTTGCTGTGCTGCTATTGTGTTACGGATCGGCCCAAAGAGGCGTCAACTGAGCTGGGTCATCCTACGCTCGTCACAGCAAGATTTCTCCAACCTTCCAAAGCTATGTTGTATATGTAAATCTTATCGATATCATCTCCTTCTTCCTCTTCCGATGCTTTCTTAATCAGGTTCCTCGTCACCAATCCAGAGCATTCAAACGCTTCCTAAGCATCGTGTACAAGACAAAACGGCAGTTGCATACCCTACCACTGCTGTAACTTGACTTTTCAATTCGCCTTGCAGCATCTCCTAGCCCTGATGTTTTGGCTCTCTTATCAGACCATTTCTTTTCCCGCAGCTGGTCATATCAAAATTCTAGGAATGACGGATGGTATGGGCTAGCTCCTATTGATGCCAACCCATAATTCACGCCAACCCTCGACTTCCACAACCCAAGTATGTCAATTTCGGCAACTCAATTTTCATCCTAGCGGATGATCGGACTGTGACTGCTACGTCCCAAGAATGGGTCAGTCCTAAGAGGATGATTTGGCTCTACAGAAGACCACAATCACCTCGGACGGCAACCCTGTGACCACTCTGTTACACGGTACGTGCAATTCGTTGAGACTACCGTGACAAAGGACGGAAGGGCTGCAGTAGCCACGAATCTCGTGGTGACTCTACAAATCCTCTCAATCCTTGACAGCTTCAGAGCTGAGGCGCTGTCGTCCTGCCATAAGAAAGTCAAACTGCAAGCTTGTGGCCTGAAGATCATTGGGCAGATTACACTAGAACATCTGGTAAAGGAATTGGGCGTCAAGAGAGGGTGTCATTTTGGGCACGAAGGTGGTCACGGCACTGGTTGGTATCCAGTCGCTTGATGTATTGACCAAGACCTAGTCCAATGGGAAGGGAGATGCCCAATACGTACGGCCACTGTTTATCTCGGCCTTGGATATTCTACCCGTAACAACTACCACCTTATCCTCTTCGACTGGACTAGCCATCACCGCCTGAACTGATACCCAATACCAAGACATTGACACCATCCTTGCCCTGTCCATCACGGCAGACAGTCCCAAACCAACCACCGACACCAGCCCCTCCCTATTCTGCTCCAAAACCGCCAACCTACCCGCCACGATCATCGTTGACCGCGCACCTGCAATCTCCCACGGCGCGCAATTCTGCCACGATCATCGTTGACCGCGCACCTGCAATCTCCCACGGCGCGCAATTCTGCCACGACACCGCTAACAGCACATACGGTCTTGGCCAGGACTACAATGGCACAGACGAGGAATACGGCAGCTTCACCTACTACGAGCGCTTGGCCGACACGGAAAATTGCAAGGACGATTCCATCAGCTACACCATCGACGAACAGAAATGTGGCTTGTACATGAACATGACCATCGACGTCTGCGAACCCCCAGCGCCGGACAATTACAACGCCAAGCATGGCGGAACGGTCACGGACGGGTGCATGGTCTTTGGGAAGACGACGCTGAGGATCGTGGAGTCTGTAGCGCTCACTTCTAGCACGTCAGCGCCGACGACGACCGATCCACCGCCACTAGCACCCACGAAGCCGTGTCCTATAAGCTATTCCTCTCCCCGGAATCCCCCCCTCTCCACTACATCCTCCTTTAGCCCCCGGAATCCCCTCCCCCCCCAAAAGCCTCAAAAAAAGAATACAGACCCCTACTGAAACCCCTCAAAGGACCCCAGCGCCAAACTCAGCGATCTCCCCTGCGATAAGGTCTGCCCCAACGGCTACGACCGCTGCGGCGACGGCAAGTCCGCGGGCATCTCGGGCATCAGTTCGATTTGCCTCTGCAAGGATCCGTGTGGGAGTGCTATGTGCATGAATCCGGATACGAAACGGAAGCGGCGGTCTTGGTGGTCTGCGCCAGGTGACTCCTGAGATTGTAGGGCCGGGATCTCGGTTAGGACTGGAAGTTTGGGAAGAGTCTGGATTCGATGAATTGCATCCTCTGCTCTATGGAGCTGAAGCCGCAATTGGCGGGAGTTGAAAGTGCGTACAGTATGGCTTCTGACATGTATTTTCTTGATGCATTTACAAAGTCTATCTATACTCGTGTATTAATGAAAATGGGGTGAAAAATAAGGGAGAGGAAGTGGATTCCATTTGCGCTGACCTATCCTAACCAACAGCAAAAATTACATCCCTCTTACCTCGACCCCTTCCCCAATCCATCTTCGCCTCTACCAATCCAACACGACATATATCCCAACCATTAAAACATCTCATACACACCCGACTAGACCAACGTCGAGCGTGTCCGCAATTCAGCGAAACACAGCCAAGTTGATTACCGAAATGGTTGTAGATTACCAAACCAGCTAACCAAAACAAGAGAGTCGGGGGGGGGAAAGTGGAAGAGTACGCGAAAAGCTAAAACTATTTATCTTACTGCCGTCTTGTTTAGTTTCACTACGGGCCTATCATACCCATCTTTTAAATACCCCCGCTTCGCACTTTCCCATCTCTGCCCCCCCATCTCTTCCTCTACCTTAGATCCAACCATTACCCCTTCACCATTTAAACCCTCCCCATGGCCCCTTTCTTCCTTCCCGAACTCATCACACCCAATCACCCTCCCTCCCCCGCCTCACCCCTCTCACGCCCCCCACTCCACTCCACTCCACTCCACCCCTCTCAACCCTCCCCCCTTCCACAACCAAACCATCTACCACCAACCCCCCCTCTCACGACCCCCACCCCTCCCCCCCCTCTACCACCCCCTTCACACCTCACCCACCCCCTCAACCCCCCCCTACCCCCGCAAAAACGTCACAGTGTAAAACTTACATCAATTCTTTTTTTGCAGAGGAGCAAAAAGTGTCGTTTTCGGATTGGTTGATTGTTAGGGCGGGCGGGGGCGAGGGCCGGGGCGATGTTTTGAAATATGTATGTATGTATGTATGTAGGAGGGAGGGAGGGAGGGAGGGGAAATTGCATGGTGTATTGTTGTATTGTAGGAAAGGTTGGGGGGGGGGGTGGATTTGCAACCAAAAATCCCCAATTCACAAAAAAAAAAAAAAAAAAGGATAAGACTCACTCGCTCACTCCCCCACGGATACAAGAGAGAGAGAGAAAGGGCCTAGGATGCAAAATTTTAAAATACATATATATATATAGATAGATAGGCACCCGGGAGGGAGGCTTCAAGAAGACATGTAAAGCTTTCTTTTTCGCAAAGCACGCGAATTCTACACCATTGAAACCTTTTTTGCTTGGCTTTCTTCTTATCCCTGGGTGTGGTGTGGTGTTCTCCGCGGGAAGGAGGGGGGGGGGTGGGTGGAAATCGTATTGTAGAAAGATTGCTGTGGTGGGGGAGCGACAAAAGCCCGGCACCGGCACCATCACATCACATCACGACTATTGAGCATAGAATAGTAGTGTATTGACGAGAGTTGCAGCTGGAATTTTTTGTACCACCGCACGCCTATAAAGACATGACCCTACGCCAACACCTGCCCAAGCACCCCCATCCTAATGGCCCCCAATCTGCCCCTTCGGGATGGGCCGGATCCAGCTGAGCCCTAGGTTGATGGCGATGGTGATGACGCCAATGATCCAAAACACCTTGCCGTAGTTCTTGCCGTTGTAGCGGAAGATGATGGCGAAGACAATACCGCCGAGGTTTCCCGCGGCACCGGTACAGCCGGAGATGATGCCTTGGTGCGGTGTTAGTTGGGTGTTCTTGTCCAAGCGTGAGGAATGAGGGGGAAAAAAGGGCTGGGGGGGCTTACCGTTGGCGTGTGGGTGCACATGAGGAACGAGGGAATAGTTGGCGCCGTTGCCGGCTTCGAGAAAGAACGCCATGCCGGCAATCAGGCCAAACATGGTGCTCTTCTTGTGGGAGTCGGTAAGGCCAATGGCGATGAGGAATGCGCCGGTGATGATGGCGAAGAAGTGGATGAGGTATTTCTTGCCCCACACGTTACTTTTTCTATAGATGAAGTCGGAGATGATGCCGCCCATAGGTCTGAACGCGATGTTGAGCAGCCCGAACATGGCGGCCCAGTTGCCAGTGCCGGTCTGGCCGAGCTTGGGGAAATTCTTGATGTAGTAGGCGCCGAGGATGGAGTTGATGGCTAGTTCCGCGCCGAATGAGCAGAAGTAGCAGCCAGCCGTGACTAGGGTCTGCAAGGAGAGAACGGCTGGCAATGCTTCTTTAAAGGATGGTTTCACGACGATTTCGCCGCGAGCAGTCTCGAGCATTGCCTGCTCGCCGATTTGTGCTTCGTGGTCAAATTTGCCGGGGGTCTTACCAGTAGCATCAAACACCATCTTGCCTTGGATGCTTTCATGCGACGGGCTTTCGGAACCTGGCGAATGACTTTTCTTATCGGTGAACTCGCCTGGGATGTCAACGACGTCTCCGGTAATGCCATGGGACTGAAGATTCTGCTGAGCAGCCAGATGGCGCTCGCTCCACTTGCCGGTCGGAGTGTCGGGGCAGCAGATGAGCATACCGATAGCCGTGAACGTGATGATGATGAAGGGCACGATGAATGCAACGCGCCATGCGACATGGGGTTTTAGATGTTGATTCTGTACGAGGGAATCGAATATGGCAGGCATCAGGAAGTAGGTAATACCACCTCCGGCATTGCCAAAGCCCCCGGTAAAAGAATTGGCTGTCCCCACGATGTTTTTGTCAAAGAATCCTGTCGACCAGACTTGGCATGGCACGAAGCTACCGCCAAGAATACCCACGAAGAAACGGAGAGCCATTAGTTCCTTGGCATTGTGGACTGTACCAGCGAGAGCTGTCGGAATCGCGCCCACAAGGAGACATCCGGCAAAGGTATATCGAGGTCCAAAGCGATCGCATGCTGGCCCAGCTACAAGTCGAACAAGAAGTGTAGCGACGAGGGAGATGATGTTGGAGTTGGCAATGTCATTCTGGCGGAGCTTCAAATCCTTGGCGATTGTAATGCTCAACTGTCGACTGGGTCAGACAGGGACTCGTTTCTCGCGTAGAGGCAGTAATAAGAGACTTACCAATGGTGGAAACGCATACCAAGACCAAAACGCAACGAAGAATCCAAACCAAGAAAATGTGAACACACGTCCATAGACGTTGAATGGATTGAATCCAGGGATTGACCTCGCTTTGCGGTTGACAGGATTGACCTCAGGGGCCTTCCATAACGTTGTTATATCATACATAGTGGTTCAGCTATGAGCTTGGATAACGATCTTTGATGAGCGTATCGAGTATTCTCCAACAACGGAAGGAGCGTAGATTCCGGCGACTGAGAAGGAGAAATTTGTTGGACAAGAGGATATCCTTATACCACTTATACAGATAATATATGTTGAACAGCAGGGCCACGAAGCCGTGAATTGCTTGCTTCTCCGAACGATCCTTCAGATGCCACCACAGACTTCAAGATGCAAAGCAAGTTTATCCGCGGACGATTCCTTGGGTCGATCTTTGGTCTTTACACGCCAAGATAGGCTTTCTGTATGTTGAGAGCGGACAAATAAGGTATGTAGTCGCTGGATCCGACAAGGGTCCCCACAGACCGCCAAGACCGATCTCGCTACCCTGATGCCCTAAACGGAGAAGTATATTGGAGATGTGAGCTTTTCAGCTTCGACCAAGGGCCTCGACCTGCAACAGATGGCAAACATGTATAATGATGACGGTATGCGCGGAGAAGCTCCTGACCTGCATATGTGTAACCTGAAGGTCTTGTCCTTTGGAGTGTGGGTTGTGTTGTGTTGTGTTGGGTGTGTCGTGTGGCATCACACGACATGCAAAAGCCTCAAGACCGCAGTCCAAGCAAGGCCATGGCGGATACTTCCGTGTATGGCCAATTACTTCGGGCCTTATCAGCACAATTCCTCGTTTCCAGCCCATTGGGTTGAGATTCGCGCCAAGATTCGTTGCATGTCGGGGCCTTATCTGAAGCGTCGTCCCAAAACGGATATCAAGCCTGTATCTGTTATCAGCAACCCAGTCGACAGTTTCACGTCAGCCCTGCCCCAATTTCCAATCTCACCTTCGACTGTTCGATCTCCGGTGTCCCGCGGACAATAATTGATGGCAAATACTCTAACACTGGGAGCTGTTGAATGCACGACCCTTTTTATGTGGCGCCCGCGTCTACATTCTTTTCTTGCGCATTGTTCATCCTGGAAGCGACCCGCAGTACCGGTGTAAGGTACCGCCCCCGTGTTCGCGATGAACCTGTAGTACGGACCCGGTAGATCATTTGACGACGATAGAGGTCCTCCACCCATCCGGCTCTTCGATGATGTGGAGGAGCCTTCATGCTGCCGGTACTCTCGATCCATCTGGTGGTGTGTGGTGGATGATAAGGGAGTGGGCGAGTCGTCGTCGGAAATGGCTCGGCCCACCTTCTTATCTCTCGCCAAATGCGCCAATAGGAGCACATCACGGTTCGCATAGTCGACTTGTCTTGTTCTTAATCCATCACCGCCTTACGGTAGTCTTCGACATGGACATTCCCTTCCATCAATTCACGTTACCAATCCAATATCTCTACTAATCGGCTTCTCCATATGGTTGAGTCCGCCGGATTGATACTTCGACGTGCTACGAGTATGGCGTATTATGGGCAGAGTATAGGATATTGTAATCCACGACACTACCTTACCTGATTATAGTCGAGCAGGTATCCCATCATCCAAATATCCTTCTCTACCAGCCATTTGAGAGTAGCGTTGGAACTCACTGTGCAGATTGACACCCACGGGTTTTCCAATGGTTTCAAGTCTCTTGGAGCAATGGTTCTTTCGTCCAGGTCTTGGAGGCAAAACGATGTTCTTCTACGCACACACGGCACAGTACCACTTCACGAGAATCTCGCCCAATGTCCTACCAGCCACGCCATCTCACCCACACGTCTACAACTTCGTCCTGACGATCCTCTGGCAGGCTCGAATCCACTACAAGATACCATCCGAAGCCTGCACCGGCTATACATGCATGGTTTGGGAATATTCTGATCTTCTGTCCAGGACGCAAGTCTTCGGTGCGTGGAATACGCGTCACTGATACAACATCTGGATCATGGTCGGCACTCGAGTCTTTCGTCAAAACACCATGCTCCTGGCTTATACGTCCCACCTGCCAACCGGATCGCCCAGTACTGGTTGGAAAAGCCATGCCCCAATCGCTGACAATACCCCAGCCGTTGTAGGACTTGCAAGGTTCGCGACCTAAAGCCAGAGAACCTGCCGCAATCAGTGATTCTGGGCTCTCTCGATCCTCATAAACGCTTGCGACCTCAGCGAGCATGGTTAATGCTATGTCAGCGGTGGACAGCTTCGTTGGCGTCTCCATGTGACTGTTTACCTTTATTGGAGGACTAGCGTATGTTGACACCTGCTGCATATCTAGAATAGGATAGACTCCTGCGTGAATCTCGATCGTGTGCGTGCGCTTTGTATCTTCAATACAATGTTGAAGCTTCGTCAGTTGCTCATCTATGATGTTTCCCTCCCCTTTCCCGCGTTTGATGAGTAAATTCTGGATTGAGGTCGCAGTAGGCGTTGCACCAACGGAAAGTATGTACCGTGTATCCCTTGTCTTCACTTGACCCATGCTTGTTGCTATGTCAGCGGCAATTCTGAGTCCTTCAAGTTCCTGCACTAAAAGCGACGTAGCGGCAGCTGCTGAATTACCACCATAGCTGTGACCAGCGTGGCTGTAAAATCCACTCAATTTACCATAGCCGGAGGGTTCGATTTCATTTAGGATACTTTTCACCAATTTCTTGAAATTAGGAGAATCTGTGGTTAGCCCAGCCCGGCCATATCCTGTGTCGATCTTGATATAAAGTTCGCAGCCAAAGCCTGAAATATCCTTGAGGTCTCGAAGTGACTGTAGTTGGGAGATATTGTCAATGAGAGCGCTGATACTACCTTTCCCCAAACGTTTTCCCAATTGACCTAATCGCTCAACCTGTGATGGAGGCAGAGGGATGCCGTAGAGTATCTAGCATTTTCATGAGCCACCCATCACTTACACTTGGGGCTGCCTTTCAAGGACGGTATGCTAGACCCTTACATTCACAGTATCTCCTCTTCCCTTGCATTGAGACAGGTAACCACTCAAATTTTCAGCTTCAGCGACGGTTGAGACAATAATGTTAACCTTGTGAGTATTTTCGCCCACTTGTAATTGAGTAATCTCGGCCGTCTTAGGTTCAATACGTCAGTCAAACAGGGGGGGGGATGAAATATTGATGCTTGATAGGATAAGTCGGACTTTCGTTGAAAGATGGAAATGGATATTAAAAAACACCGGAAAGCTTGCTGAATGGCACGGAGAAGTACCTTATGCGTCTTGACATGAGGCCGAAAGGCTACTCCGAGAGACTGACAAGCTTTGAGCATTCGGTCACAATTGTCCTTGACGATGGCTCGATCAAGAATTGCAGCCGGCGCTGGCACATCACGCAAGTGCTTTCCAACAAAAGCACCCCGCAACAACGCTTTGGACGGACAGGGAAAGAAATCGTTCATGTTAAAGGCCATATTCCGATGCTCCAAGCTGACATCTCTCCAGGGCCTTTTAAGCGCTAAAGGCTGAGTTCCGTATCAAAGGCCGACACCTAAATGTTGTCCACAGTAGAGTACGGAAGTACACATGTTGGAGTTTTGGATCGAAAATGGTTTAGGTAGGTAGATCTCATTATTCCGTGGACACTATACTGGCACGTGACTGGATCCAAGCGAGTATCACGTTTTTTGAAACACCGAGAGATGGCGTTAACGTACGGAGTGTAATCTAGCTCGCTTCCTGTCTCTTCGTTCTACTCCCCTGGACCGTGCCGTTCGTAAGGTTGTTTGATCTAATCAATCAGGCTGTGTGCCTCACCTCCCCAACTAACAACTAAATGGCGCCCTGTAGTTGGGGGCTGTAAATACCTTACCTTCCGGTACCTGCATTCGCTTCTTCAACTTAAACGTTACCTTCTTGTGTTTCTATCCTGCGGTTCAATCATGCATTTAAGTTGTGCGCCATTGGCTACGAGTAGAAGATCCGACAGCGCACTCGTATGAACACGCTTCGCTGTCGCATCTGCGGACGCATCTCAAGCTTCAAACAAACGCGATGACTTCTGTACTGGTCCGCTTGCTCGCTTGATTTCCTCACCACTATCATCTAGGGAACGAAGCTCGATTGACTTTTGATGGTCCACAACCAGAACCAAGCAATTGTTCTCTACAACCCCACAATCCCGTGGACTCGAAAGCGGGATTGTCTCAACAGCACTGCAGCCGGCATCTGAAACAAAGAAACCGTGCCGCGGAAGCTAAGAAGGGGAATACATCGAGATGGCCATATCTGGTCCTTTAGAAAGCGAGTGGCACTCCTCCAGCAGAGTGTCGGACGCGGACAGCGAAGCAGATTGCGAAATGGACAAGCCACCCGTACATCCGGTACCCACCATGCAGGGTGCCTTCGAAGAGTCAATGTTGGAGACAATGAACGAGACCGATGAGCCTGATCCTCAGGATCGTTTTTCCAAGGCAGACTCGGTTAGCAGGCGGAAGATGCTGCTGGAGCAAGCCGAGTATGAACGAACCGTTGCAGGCCGGTGGAAGCAGAAACCTGGGGAGAAATTCCATCCGCTGTGGAAACTGGTGGCTCAGATCTCGTTTGGGATGCATCTGCTACAACAGCAACTCGCCAAATCAGACGAAGAGGTTATCAAAATCCTCCAGACGCATGTCGACGAGGTTGACGGCTTCCTGGAAAGGACAACGGAAGATTTCGATCTTGGTCAAGGCGACATCAATGAACGTATACGATATTTGCGGCTGCCTCTCGAGCACGGTCATGTCTTTGACCAGATGCTGAACGATCGGAATTTCCGAGTCGCAATCGTGGAAGGGAATGAGAAGATCGAGCACATCATTGATCGGACTGCAGCCGCCATGAATGACGCCTTGAAGGATGTACAAAAAGGCTTAGATGCCACAAGAGAGCTGGCCAAGTACCTGACGAGAGTGGATAAGAAGTGGGATGATCGAACAGAAGAGCACGAGTCGGTGTACCTAGCTATGATCGGGAATACTGAGGGGTGGACACGGGCATTTCTGACCCTACAGTCTAAAGGGAATACCCTGCGCAAGGCACTAGTTCAGCTTGGGACCATCGTTGCGGAAATGCAAAGGAGGGCTGGCGCCGCAAGTCGAAAGAATCTTGTAAGTCAAGTGCTCTATGCATATCACATTGGACGTTGGCTAATTGATGAGTAGGCCCCTCAAAGGTCGGTTCAGAGTAGATACTTTGTAAGCTCCCAGCCTACAAGCCCCAACCCTCAGGTTACTCCGCCTAGATCTCCGAACAAACCTTTGCCATACGCCCCGGAAAGGAACGTCCGCCCCGCGGCACCTCAGCAGCACACAAGAACAAGACCAGCAGGGTCCCCCAACAACCCAAGACGAGGAGAACCACCCTTACATTACCTGGAACGAGCCATGCCTTCAAACAAGAAAGAAGAGGTGAGGCGGGTTAAAAGCCCCCAACCGGCCATACGAGCCCAAAGCCTAGAGCCGAAGGTACGAGCTCAGAGTTCAGAGCCATCAACCGTACGCGATCGAAGTCCCGAGCCAGTAATCGCGCGAACTCGAAGTCCAGAACCAGTAGTCCCACGAGTTCGCGGTCCTGAGCCTCTCTTGTCCCGGAAGCAAGACCCAGAGCCAGTCCCAGAGCTGGACGGAACTAGGAGCCCTGAAACAGCCAGGTCAGAAGAAGCGGCGGACAATAAACCACTCATTCCAGCAAGGTCGCTTTCGCGTCGAATTTCCTTCACCGAGCGTACCCGTTCACTTACACGCAGGTTATCGTTGTTCAAGGACCACGACGGAAAAAACCCGTCGAAAGATGACCTCCCAATACAAGGCTCTTCCACCTGGGAGTCACCACAAGACCGTTCAGCCAATCCTACTCCGAGCCGGCCTTTCACGCCTTTACACAGACGTCTCTCGTCCAGAAAAGCAATGGCTATGAGCATGTCGACATATTCCCAAAGCCCAGGCTCACCCCTTACGCGAGAGAACAGCCCACAGCTGCGCTTTCCAACAGGAGGACCACTACCCTCGCACAACTCATATGGATCGATCTCTTTCTTGCCGATGCATCCTTTACTAGCATCCTTACAGGACCCGTCAGATGTCATTGATGAGAGAACACGAAAGAGTATGCACCAGAGGTCACAGAGTGCTGAAACAACAAGAGAGGTTCGATGGAAACCTCACATGCGGACAGACTCAACAGAGCCCCCACAAAAGCCCCCAACCCCGGCGCCAGCCGTCGTGGAAGAGGACACTGAAGGTAGCGTCAACATCTCTCATCCTCTGCTACTTGAAGCCCGACATACTAGGTTTGCGGCCGCAAAAACCGCTGCAGGCACACCGGCGAGGATTCCTGGCAGAGATCTCCCTCTGCGCCACTACCACAGTCAAGACACCCTTGCTTCCTCAAACCGCATGTCAGCGCATGAAAAAGAAGTCTTCATTTTGCCTCAGCGGACCAGCTCTCTACTTGAAAGGCCTATCAACCAGTTCTCCCCACCCACAGACTCCTTGCACCGCTCCATGACCCAATCATCGGCGGCCCCAGCTCCCCTCAACCTCCGCGGGGACCAACCCGCTACCCGTGGGGCCAGCAATCCCCTGCCATCATCGAAATCTCCCAATTCGCCAACCCCCTCCGAAAGTGCTTCAGGAGCTGCGACTCCGCCCCCTATAACCCGCGTCCGCTCCTCCTCTCTCAGCGCCGCAAAACCCACCCGCTATTCTCCGCCAACCGCCCACCCGTCTCCACCAACAAATCACCAAAAGCCCATCAAAACACACACTAACTCAATCCCCCACTACCTCGCCCCCGCCTCCTCCACCGCCCTCGTCGACTTTCTCGCCTCCAGCCCCCCACCCTCTTCCCCCTACGCCAACGCGTCCTCAGCTGCTACTCACAGGTCCCACACCACCAACCGCTCCCTTTCCCCCAACTACGCCAACGACCCCTTCCGCCACCACCCCGGCTCCGAAATCTCCCACCCCGGCCACCCCACCAACCGCGACGCTTCCGGCTCCTTTGACGGACGCAGCGAATTCAGCCCCATCTCTACCGACTTCCCGCAACGCTCGAAAACCACACTCGGAGGCGGGGAGAAGAGAGGCTGGAAAAAGGTCTTCGGCGGTGGCGGCAGTAGGAAGAAAGGTGGGAAGGTGATGACGGAGGCGATGTTAAATGGAGGCGAGAGGGTAGAGAAGAGTAAGGGGAAGCGGAAGAAGGATGGGAGTAGTAGCGGTTGCGGGGAGGGAGGGAGTGCGGAGGCGGTGAGGAATGGGAGTGGGAGTGGCGGGGGTTTTATGGGGGTGGGAAGGGATGGCGTGTGGATTTCCAGGAAGAATTTTTTGAAGACGTAGTGTGGATGTGGGTGGTAATGAACAAACTTCTGACTGGTTTTTCGGCAAGGCGTCTGGGGCTACGGGTGGTGGAGTTTGGGAGTTGGGCGATATGGGTGTCTTTGGTAATGGCTTATTTACATACATACCACTTCCTCCCCTGTATTTATATTACAACACCGTGTACCGATAACCTTGGAAAAAGCGCACATCACCCTCATATGCATATCTTTCCTGCCCTGAATAAAACCTTTCTGCGGCATGTAATCCTTTTGGACGGAGCAGATAGCTAGCGTAACCGCCAGATCCCCGTTCCCGGGCTGTTGCACAATCAAATCCGCATGGACGCAGAACGTGGAAATCTCGTTTTTTCCCCCCGATCATTTATCATTTATTTTTATTTTTTATTTTGATTATTCTTGACAAAAACTCCCGCCACCCAGTTTTGCCCCATCCCACCTATGTATGTATGTATCCTCCTCTTGTGGAAATCAATCTCCAAGCCTTGAAACCTACCCTGACAACGACAGTAGCGCGCGTTTACCCCCCCAAAAAACTTTCAGCCCTCCGTTTTCCGTGTTTCGAATAGTGCTTTCGATTACTGGTAAGGAAGCAGGAAAGAAGGGTGTGAGATGGAAGGGGAAGATTTGGGGGGTGGTGGTGGTGGTGGTGGTTTGGTGGTTTGGTGGAAGAGGAGGTACAGAGGGAGGGAGGTTGGGACGATTGTTCTGCTCTGGGGTTGAGGAGGGTGAGTGAAGCGTTTTTTTCCCTTCTTCTTTCCTTTGCTGCTGCGCTTTTGCCCCCTGTTTGTTACTCGACCAACGACTCTGTCGCTAGCGGAAGGGGGGAAAGGAAAAGGAGCGGTGTGATAGCATGAATGAATTGAGAGGAGATGGTTTTTTTTTGGTTAATGCTGGTAGTTGGCGGATTGTTTTTTTTTTTTTTTTTTGGTGGTGGACAAGTGGTTTGCTCGTGGGAAATTATGGATTTATATTATTTTACCGCGGTGAAGATAGGTGCGGTTGCTAAAGCGGAAAGGAAAGATTTCATTCTGATCGTGAATACTACCTCTACCATTCTAGTAATTCGTTTGTTCCTCTCCGGGCTATGGAAAAACCTTCCAGTCGATTATTGCAGAGGTGGTCTTAGACCCCCCTCTCAGCAATATCCCGCACCTTGTTCTCACGGACAACATGTTCCAGCCCGCTGAAATGACGTCGTTGCAGGACCTGGTTTGTAGGCCAAGCAGCTCCTTGTACCCCCGTAGATGCAGAGACGCGCGTTGCTACAGGGAGCGATCCCGCACTCTGGCCTGAGGGGGCTGTGCAAGCTCCTGTTGGAATTTTGGTTGGCGGTGCACCCGAGGGCTGTGAGCCTGAACCTAAAGCCGTGGAGTTGAAGTTGCTGGGAAGCCGGCCAGCGCTGGCTGTGCCGCCTGTCGGTTTCAAAATCGCTGCACTGGCTACAATAGCCGCGAACTTAGAAACCGTTGCTGCGTTATTTGACTGGTTGGGACTTTGGGTAGTGGTTGTGGTGGGCGCTGATGATGGAGATGAGGAGCCTGAAGGCGAAGAAGCCGAAGGCGAGGGCGTGGAAGTTGTAATGCATGTGCTATAAAGCGGCGTGGAGAACGATGCGAGTTGTGTTTTCCAAAGACCGACAACGTTGACGCCCACAATGTTCTGGAAACCGATTGTCTCGTCCACACCATTGGGACATTGATTATCGCGAACTATCAAATCGCGAGCGTGGTCTCGGCGGGTGTTGCCTGAGACATGGAAGATGCTATCCAGCTCTACAGATGGTGTATCTGTGATGCTCACGTTTTTGCCAAAATTGTGCTGAAGGAGACTGAGTCCGATGTCAAATGATATGGGAACGCCCAGACTAGCATTGATGGCCATTTCTCCTCCAGAGAACTCAAAGACTTTGTCGACATCTGGATTCCATCCGGCCATTTGAAGCGTGTTTGGGTCGTTTTTGACAAGATCCATCGCAGCAGAGGCATTTCCCCAATGCATATTGACCCCCGCTTTTAGATTCCCAGTTGCGCCTACAGCCACCTCGAAATCGACAGCAAAGGTGAATTTGGGACCGACAGAGAAGAAAGGTTCGACCTCAAATGGAGTTAGAGGTATCTCGAACAACGAATAGGGTCCAAGTGTGTGCTTTACTGTCGTGTCCTTGGCTTCAAAACCGAATGTGAGCGGGATCGAGAAATCAAGGGCTTGGAAGTTGAGAGAGCCGGCAGAAATTGATTCTATCCCCGCAGATATTTCTCCCGACAGCTCGATGGTACCTTTGGCACCGCACTCAACGCACCAAATCGTCATACCATCGGAACTCCCAAGTTTTTCAGCTTGGCCAAATGGCGACTGGTTCAGTTGAGTAGGTTGTGGCCCAGCGCTCAAGCTGGTGGTCCATGTCCCACCTCTAGAGAACCCGTTGACGGCTTCGGACGAAAGATCTGCAGCAGCCGTTTTCACGTCAGTTGCGACAGAAGACGCTTGAGAAGCGACTTTAGATGTTGCACTGCTCACGTCGCTAGCGATATGGGACGTTGCACTGCTTGCTTCGCTCGCGGCAGTCGAAACTATGCTGGTCACAGCACTGGTAAAGGCGTCACCTACAGAGCCTACTCCACTGGTGAAAGCACCTCCTATGTCGGCAAAACCTCTAATTCCATGGCTTTTATGTGGTGCCTGAGTTGTCGCTGGGCTGGGAGCTGCCTGAGCAGAAGCGTGATGGCCGAAGCTCACAGAGAAATCCCCGAAAAGATTTGGGTCGTTCAAAGCCAACATTTGACCAGTTGCTTCGATGGTAAGGCCTTTCTCGTCCACTTTGAAGCTAAGTACCTGAAAGGCAGTTCGCTGATTGGGTTTATCGCCGCATCCATCGGCATTATTTACGAGATTAAAGTCGCTGTGGGGCCAAGAGTTGATAGCCTTGTGAAACAAATCGCGATTGGTGAAAGTAACCACCAGTTTGTCATTCGATGGACAAGTTACGCTGCTGACTGAGTCGACATGTTCAAGAGCTACGGTAGGCAAATTGAAAGCTATGTTCACACTTGCTGCTCGAGTTGCCTTGTTAGGATCTATACGGAAGCGTTAGCATTGATGCGGTGATTTAGCTTTTCCAACAGTTGTAAAGACCGCATACCAGTATCGCCGGTTTCGGCGTAATCCAAGCTTATCTGCACTTGAGGTACGATGTTTTTAGGATCGGAAGGGTTTCTTTCTGGTGCCACGGTCGGCCTAAGTTGTACCGGCGTTGGGGTGGGTATCGAAGCAATTGTATGGTACGACAAGGCTGACGTTGGCTTAGGTTCTTGAGTTACTAGACTATATGACCCTATCGACGTTGGGTTTGGCTGTTTTGCTGGTGGTGAAGTTTGTACGTTAGCGCTTGGTCTAGTTTGTGAGACCCGAATATGATTATTGTAAGTTCCATTAAGACTGTATTGAGATGGTGATATTCCAGACGAAACTGCAGTTCCACCTCCAGACACCGCCAAGGAAGCGCCAGTCCCCCTCGCAGTGTCTGACAGTGGAGCAGAGGGATAGAGCTGCTCAGAAACAGTCGTTCCGGCCCCACCAGGCTGAGGAGCGAAGACCCCATCGGAACCTCTAGGGAGTATTAGCGTTTGGAAAGCGCTGGCCATCGAGGCCCGCAATATGAAGATTAGAAAAGACCGCATTATCGACGACTATCAGTCGTGCCGGACGGATGAGTAATAGGTAGATGCAAGATTAGATATAAATTGGTGATTGAATAAGAGAGAAAAGAAAACTTCCTGATGACAGCGATAGAGAGTTGTGCGATGGAATACATTGGCTACGGTGGAGGACCTCATACTTATACGTTCTGTTGGAAAGCTTAGACATTACGATATCAGTCGTAATGTATGCTTGAGGTAGAGATGGAAGGTATCTAAGTGATGGAACAAAGGATTGCAGCAGACAAGTGGCACCGACAACAACATCGTTCCTAGACGTTTGAGCTTGACATCGAGTGCAAATCAGAGAAGTTCATGTTGGTGATTCCAGTTTACATAAACCTTGAGCCTCCGCGCAAGCACATTGCTGGTGGTAGCAAACAAGGCCCTACAGATCTACTGTTAAGTCATACTTGAAACAGTATTTTGGCGTCAAACAATCAGATGGTTTGAACTGGGAGGATCGCATTAGATCATCGCGAAGGATGCATGCCCTGAATGATCTTCGAACGAAGGCAGAAATGCTGCTCGCTTACAGATAACAGCAAGGCAGCACTCCGCCTCTTTGGAGGAAGCTGGGTTTTTCGTAAAAGCCGTGCGAAAGACTCTAGAAGTCAGCGGTCTCCAAAGCGATGGTTAAGCCTGCCAATAGTATTTCCAGTCTTACGACGAGCAGACAGATTGGGCATATCCATTTATTTTTGGGTCAGGGATTTTAATGATCTAGCTAGTAGAATACCATTATGGCTGCAATATTCAATCCGTTCGAAGAATCAATGGAGGATTTCGTAGTAAGTATTGTAGTTGCTCGCCTAAAGTAGTACACCATAGGATGAGACAAACCAGGCTTCAAATGCATCTGATGCGTACCGCAAGGCTATGATAGCCTCTTGACCCTGAACCAACAGAGATCAGAGTTTGATTTTGAGAATATGGGATGGAGTACTGCCCCGAAAATTCGTACAGGTATCAACTTTTTGCGGCTCATCCACCATCATCGATGGAAACGGATTTTGTAAGATGTTGAAGTAGTTCCATCGCAAAACACAGATGCCGCCACTATTGTTTCTTGAATCCTTCCGGGTAGAATGCGTTGAGATCAAGACACTTCTACATAGCTGGTACTCCTTTGGCCGATGGTTGTCTAAGTCAGTTCAGTCGACCCCAATGCCCGACGACCATGACTAATAAAAAGAGGATCAAGCAGCATCCGTTGCCTCAGTACGTCTGAGGTACTGAGGCAAAGCATCCGAATGTTGTATGGGTAGAAACACAGAGGGTACGGTGTGCTTGAGACGGGGGGGCAGTGCGGCTGCGCTTGCGCCTGAGCGAAGGGCATCTCGGCCCAACGATAATTTTCAACTTGGGAAGCCAACTTGTTGATCATCTATTGGCTTCGACTCTAGGTAGTAGTATAAGATGTTGCATAATCCTTCAGGCTACAGTCCCAGCACAGCTTAGAGGCCTGTTTGACCTTTGTTTCGCGATGTTTGACATTTTGATAGGGATTATGTGTGACCCTTCCACGTGTCCTAAGAGTGAGGTGTCGTTATCCCAACAATTCGAACGTTTAGATCTCTTCGCCTTACGTCTCATCTGCAGGGATCTGAATCCGAAAGACCTTCCCACTACTTCAGCGATACCTGTTTCACCAAACTCCAGACAGACCTTTCCGCAAGAGTCTCGAAGATCTCAAAGAACTTCCAGAACACGAGAAACTCAGTCATCAGGTTCAAGCAATAGTTATTACAGGATCGGATGACAGTGGGCGAGGCTTTGCGTGAAATCGAAATCCTTCAGATCACCACCTAGTGGCTCTTTCGCTTGGCCGCGATGAGCTCTGTGACCTCCTTTCCATTCCCTGAACCTATACGTACGAAGGAATGTAAACTCTCTATCCTTCGTCGAGCACCTCGCTTTCGCCGACAATCTACCTTACCCAAGCTTCAAAAACTTAGTCTTGGCAAGTAAAGAAAACAGAAATCTGCCTCTAACCTAATCGGAACTCACCCGGCGGTTGCCGCTTTAGCGAGTGAACTGAATATCGGAGGATGCGGTACCCCCATCCAGGTGTTGCAGTACCTCGTTCGGGAGATGAGTGTAATTCAATGCTTGATACTTTACGGGACTGTAGAACCAAAGAGAATTGCTATCCGAATAAATTGGCTATTGAAACCCACCAGCAGCGCGGTTGCTGGATATGTGTGAACACAATCGAGGTTTACGCAGTTTAGCGAAATAGCAACGTTTTCTGCTCTGCCAGAACGTAAAGACAATATTACCACTCCAAAGGTCTGAATTTTTCTCGCCTCGCATTCGTCAGAATGGAGATCGAGCAGCGAGTCTTCCTCGCATATCGAGCCGTTTTCGAGGGCAACAACGCCCAGATCCGTCAGCCTAAAGCGATCTTAAAAGTCGTTTCCAAACACCGCAAGTCTGCTCAGACTCTCCTCCAAAGCCTTGGGGAGAAGCAGGTCCTTGACACTCTGAAATCGCTCTTGGAGCGGAAGGTCTTCCAATCCGAGCTTGAAGCCAAACTAGCATTTCCTAATCTTTTTACGACGTCGTTGGCTCAGGACGTCCTGCATAATGCTTCAGAGGCCGATGCTGCAAGATCTCAAGCGGAGGCGCTCAAGGACATGGTCTCCCAAGAGGATGAAAAAGATGAGGCATTGGAGGCGACTGACGAAGTGCCCTCGGTATTGAATGGTGCCGCCGGTAGGTTAACATATATGCATTTCCAACATCCTAATAAAATGTCAATAGCTGTCCCTACGCAACCGATCACGAACAGAATTAAATCACCATCGTTGTATCCTGTGTACATTCCATACAAGATTCAGCATCTCGTTCTTACTAGAGCGCAACAATTACTCGAGGAGTGTTGTTATAATTTTTCTACCCAGTGGTTGCCTGAATTGCTTGAACAACGCAGGTGGGACTGCAAGGAAGCTATTGAGTTAAACAAATGGACGCACGCCGCCACGAAACGCCTGGACAAGCTCCCCTCAAGCTGCTTTACGGCCTTCGCCAACGACTCTGCGCTATCTTTGGCTAATGTCCTTGTCTCTGCCAACAAGTTACGGCACTCGGCTGTACATCGTCTCCCTACGACGGCGAAGGGCATTTTGGAGATGGTCCATTCAGCGACCAGGTTTGCTAGGGTTCTACGTGACAAAACTCGCGAACAACAGTTTAACGAGCTGCACCGTGAGCTGGAGGGGAAAATTAGGGCTTTGGCACTTAATAAAAACTTCTTAGAAACGAACCTTGAGCAAGAATTGCAGGATATTGCAAAGCAGCGGAGAGAACTTGACAAAAAGGAGAAAGAGGCCATAGCTGTGATGTTGAGAGAAGATGAGGACCACGGCTCGTTGATAGGTATTCTTCTTTCGGATTCTGTCAATCACATATTTGACGAAAGCAAGAATAAAGGTGCAGAAGTCACAGAAGCGGAGCAAAACTCGGATCATGAGATCGAAGGGGAAGAGGAGCAAGAGAGCGCCTCGAAATATCATTCAGGTCACCAGTTAGAGCTAAACCACCCTACCGAGCCGAGTTCCGTTACCGACCATGATACTAAAACTAAGAAGAATAGGTCAAATCAAGGCCATCAACCGCTTGCTATCGCCGCACAACGCCTTCAACCTCCAGCAGAGCCAAATGCATCATTTGATGAATGTCAAGGGAATGCCTATGAGTCGAAGGACGGCCCTAATCTGCAGCCAGGGAACGATAAATCATGCTTACTATATGCACAAAAACAAGCAATCCCAGCGCAAGAAATAACAGAGTGTTCTCCAACAAATGGAGACGTCGATACGGGGCTTGAGACGGAATCGGGAGAATGTGAGATCGGAAGCCAAGGTTGCGATGAGTACAGTGTTCCTCAAGAAGTGCACGGTACATTATCCTCCATCACGTATTAAAGAGACTTGCTCAAACCCTCTAGCTCTCTTGACCGGTATCCTACCCCAAGAAATCTACAAAGCCGTCTGTAAAGCCGTCGATGAGAAATTGAGTACCTACAACTTTCACGAAAACAGCTTTACGAAGCTCAGTGACAAACGTCTGCAAAGTATCTGCAATTATATAAAGAAGCAGACGAAACTCGACGTAGCTACACACCTGGTACATACCAATTTTGCGTCCTGACATGAATGGGATTTCTTCATACTAACGTCTCTTCTTCTCACAGATCGAAATACATGACATCATCCGGCTTCGTTTTGCTACCTTCAAAGCGGAAAAGCGTCCACCAGTGAAGCGTATTACTAAGAAGATCAAGAGATCGCTTCCACCGAAAATACACCCTAAAATTGACTTCTCGAAGTCACATGATCACAGTCATGCCGATGCACCGCTCGAAACTGGACCGCTTCGATCGCAAGACCTCACGATCAAGTCCCAACCGCCTCCTGAAGATATCTCAAAATGTTCGCCTTCGTCCTCAGAAGATTTTCAACTTCTAACATCTTCACAACCATTAAATGAGACCCCACCTCCGACCAACCAAAGACCCATTTCTTCTTCGGTCCCCTCCTCGCGACTTCGTCCTAGGAGGATAGCACCGACTTACATACGCCCCGTAAGCAAAAGTACAGTGTCAGAGCCAAAGATGTTCCGATTGGCTGCCGTGGGAGACGTCCACGGGGTTGGCAAGCTGTGCTCGTTGCATGTTGGAGAGGATGGCAAGGTGGAAGGGACCCTGGTCGTTGACAATGATGAGATCTCATATGGGGGAGATGCGTGAAGTGGACGGAGGTAAGAGTGTTCCTACCTTTGCAGCACGCTTCTTAGCCCTCTCTGATTTCCCATACTAAAGAAGCACAGCACGAATTGGTAATGTCATGAAGAATGTCGGGGTCAGTTGTGAATACACATTTCTGGTGGCTCGTCTCCGACGACCCCCAAAAGCATTGTACCGATTGTTTACATCTCGTTGTGTAAGGTAGAGAACAAATCCAATATGATTGCTATTCAGGACCAGGTAGCACGGGGCAATAGATGATTGTTTGCTTAGCTGGCATGTCATTCAGTCAGGAATACGCCACAGCATAAGTTACAATGGATTCGCGATCGAAATAGTGTGCACGAATCGTTTATGCCTTAGGAATGGATAGAAAATAATAGGGCTGCGCTCACCCTGCGCCGGAGCGAGGGTGAGGTCGGGGCAGAGTTCCATCTTCTTGGCTGTATCAAAATTTCAGAGGAAGTTCTCTCAAGGTCACCTCCCCGCTTCCGCGAAAGTCCAGCACACTTTCCTTCATGTTCGCTTGTTATCGGAGTTGATGTTGGCTGGTCTTCAATCTTTAGAGAGTGGAAGGGCAAAGTTTCCGCTTCTGGGCAGCATCTCTGTTGACCGGTCTAAAGGAGTCTCTGGGGGAATAGTAGGATGATAATCCTTGAATCTTCCCCGCGCTCTATGACTGTCCAACAGTCCTGTGGACAGAAGGTTGCTGTTTTGAAATTGCTCATGCTCAGATTTGGTTTTCTCCAGCCAATGGCTGTTCGATAACCAGGGCCCACGTATAAATGACGCATTGGAAATGCTCGCGAGTTCAGCTGTCAGTTCACGACTTTGGTTGAACAGCGAAATCTCCAGAAGACTGCAAAAAGTCGGTCGTTGTTCAGCCACGCCAGCTCCTCTCTTGTCACTTGCGAATCCAGGGTTTGGCTGAGCCATGAATGTCACTGCAATTCTCTGGAGGGGGTTTATAAGAGACCCAAAGGAGGGAGGGAAACAACTGCTCGGAAGAAGCAAACTATCCATCATCTACATGCTCTCGTCGGACCCGCTCGTTTCGATTGCTGCATCATTTTTACTTCAAAAGGGGTTGCTGTGTAAGTATACTGGCTAAACCAGCCCCCGTCATGGCATAACGATATGTTTCCTAACCTTGACCGGTTTCTGCAATGTACTCCCTTATATTTCCTCTCGTATCCGGACAATCTCATCGGGTATTTTAAGCGTCCCACATCCATCAAGAGGGCTTGTAAGTCAAAAGTACTCCTAAACAGCAATTAGTATAACTTATAGGCTCGAGAAATAGGAAAGCGCTCAGAGATTCACTTATCAGGCTTCTTCCATCGACTGGTCTATACTTGAGTCGGGGAAAACACATACTTCCCATTCTTTCCTTGCAATGGCCAGTCGTCTTCTCTTCGCATACAAGAGGTGGTATTGTCCCTGTAAGATATGTCGTTCACCGGGAAGGTGTCTAAATTCGCACTTCAAAATCGATTCGAATACTTCCCAATAGCGGAAATATCGGTATGGTAGCTCTTGAGTTCGACCCAATGCATCTTGAAAATGAATACAATCTTGTATAGCCCCAGGCGGTCCGCGTGGCAGCCGCTCCTGAACCTGACGAAGCAAAGCGTAAATCTCAAGATCAGTCTCAAGTATCCGCTTGAGGAGCTTTAGTGCTTCAACTGAGAATTTTCCAACCATTTTTAAAAGCTGCTCAACAACAAGCTTGACTCGGTTGATATATACACGGCTATTTCTCGAACCGATAGAGGTAGCTTTTCGAAGATACGCCATTGTCGTCATTTAAGTTGACCAAGTTCTCCAGCAGGCTACAATGATGCTCGGTTGAGGCACGCCGATCTTTCTCTAGACTCTGTCTTAGATCACTGCAGATTTCAGTGAGCCGGGTAGTGTTATAAATCGCGCCTTCGTGGGTTGTTTTGGTCCCATTCGGATTTTCGACCGTTTCTTTAACCAGATCTTGATCCGGCTCAACCAAATAGTTCACATTTTGCGCCGAAGACACATGTTAGACTTTCACTCTATTTAGATTCTCGGCGGCCCTTTCAGCGGCAAAATGGGTTTCAATTATTTTGGAGAGCAGCTCTGTTTGTTTATCATCGACACTGGCTCCTAGTTGTGCGTTTACTCGTTCGAATTTAGAGAAGCATGATCTGCAAAGCCTCGTCATAAATCAGAGCAACACGTTCGGTTGATATGAACACATACACCACGAGCAGTGTGTCAATCATAACCACCTTGAATACAACAACAACCCTAAACTTCGAACCCTCCTTTTTCATGCCCGCAGCCCACTGCACCTTTCTCAGTCCATTTACTGTTCGCTTCAAACCACGCACAACCCCCCTGATCCAGCTTCCGTATCCTTCCTAACCTTGGTCAAAAAACTCCCTGAAAGGTACCTAGCTCGTCAAAGCCAGCGCCCCCTCACGGCGTTAACCGTGCGTCACATCCGCACCATGTCCCCCAAGGCGTCGTCGCTCAAAGTGTGTCAGCCACGCTCTCCAGTTTGCAAAAGAGGTCGGTCAGAACGGCCTGGATCTCTCGTCTTCTTTCGCGCCAACCGGCTTTGTTGCAGAGCTTTGCGGACGTCGTTTGATCAGGCTGATTTAATGTTGTAACGAAGTCGCCCGAATGAGAAGGCCGAATGATGCAGGAGTGGCCATGCGCGAAGGGGAGATGGTGGTAAAGCAGAGATTTCGATCTTTATCTTCATGAACTGGGTGAAAGGCTGCCTGTGGAGGCTACACCCCCATGTCATGGTGCTGCCTAATCGGTATCTTGTGCTATGCTTGGTACACGCGCTTGCTGACATCGGCGTATAAAATGAATCTAAAGATCGCTTCTTCGTCTCATAATAACAGGTGCATCCTTCTCATCTTATTGCCTTCGGTAGTATATCCTTCAACGAAACACAATTTTTAAAACTCTGACTATAACCCCAAGACCTTTTTTCTAATTAAAAAATCTGCCTTGTCTACATCGAGATCAACGCCTTGCTTATCCTTCAACATCGACTAATCAACACCAGAAACCTTTCAATACGTTCACCGCCACTATTCCTAGGTCTCCCACGCAGACGACCTGAGACATCTTAAGTGACGAGACCCCTCCCCTATAACAAACACTCCCCACTTACTATACACGAACCAACCCTAACACTTCAGCCTAACGCCTTGCCTCGCCTCGCCCTCCCTAACCTCAAACATTACCTGTGCCGCCATAAAAAGCGCACAACACGCCGCCGCCAAAAATATCATCCCAGAAAAACTCCCCACAATCCCGCTCACGAGCCCTTTCAAGCCATCCCAGCCGACAGCAAACCCGACCAGATTCGCCGCCATCATCATGAGCACATTGGCCACGGCGCCGATGCCGCAGATGACGCGGTAGGCGGTGGGGTGGGATCTCCAGTTTTGGGGTGGGAAGATATAGCCGGCGGCGACTTCGGGGAGGATGAAGAGGGTGACGAGCCAGCCCCAGATAAGGAGGCGGAGCTGGATGTCGTGCCAGAGCGCCACGAATGTGAAGACGACCAGCATATTCCCTACAGTTCTCGCGGTGGCCCAGTAGCCCGTCGCACGGCCGCTGCCGCCCAGAGGCACGTAGACGTAGCGGACGGTCCAGCGGTTGAAGCTACGGTGCCAGCCGCGCCAGAAGGCTAGGGCGGAGTAGTTGTCCGACATGCAGCGGACCATGTTCTCGGGCGGATCGATGCCATCGAGGAGGGCCCAGAGGCGGAAGAAGCGCCAGGGGAGGAGGAGCTTGAGCCAAATTATGTGTAGGTTGAAGTAGCCAATCATGCTGAGCTGGAAGGGGGTGTAGAGGTCCCAGGCCGGCTGGGCTTTGGAGATGGCGACGACGTAGAGAAAGTGTAGCATCACTTCCATGGTGAGGAGGGCGATGAGGAAGCGGATGCCGTAAAGGATAGTGCGGGTTGTAGTTATGCTAGCGAGTTGGTTGCGCTGTTGGGAGATGTAGTCGTTGAAAGTTAGGATTGGGCCGGCAATGTAGAGGGGGGCGTAGAGGGTGTAGGCAACGTAGTTCAGGAAAGAGTAGTCGCTGGGTCTTGCGGGGACGGAGACACGATCGTGTTCGGAGAGGATGGTGGGGTCGAGTTGTTTCTTCTTGGGGTTGTTAGTCGATGGCCTGACCTGACTGCGTTTAGAGTGGGCGACAGACCTCGACGGGGCTACCCTGCAGTCGGTCCAAGCTCCAACAATAATCGAGATTAAAGCTTATAAGGCGTAAGACTGTTATCTTGAATAGAACCCCCCATCGTGGGAGTAACCCACCATAGCTATCTAAGACAGCACCCCAATTCGCGTCAGGTTTGCCCCCCAGAGACACTCCTGGTGTGGCAGACCATGGGAGGATCAGATTTGCAACGCTCGCTAATGGGTATCCGTGAAAGATTTCATTGGCAAACAAAATACCCACATTGAAAATCCATGTGGCAGCAGGCACATAGCTTTTTGGCAATTTCGTTGCAAGAGAAAAATTAATGTAAAGTATCAAAAGTATCTTTAGCGCCGAAATGCCATGCAGCGCCGAGATGAACAAGACAGAAAACAACACATCAAATGTAACCCTCTGATAAAGTCGGGTATCCGCCTCAAGGTGCAGGCCAAATTGACTGTAGCCGTTCGGCTTGTCCTTCGGAGGTGTGCCATGTAAGCGGCCTGGTACGGAGTATACGCAGTCGAATAGCTTTCTCAAAAGAGGGTGGAGCATAAGGAGGAGGGATGAATATTTCAAATTATCTCGAAAACCCGAGTATTGATCATCTGAGTTATCTACCTGTCGCCCCGGGATCCAGCCAGGGGAGAGGAGATGAGCATACTTGGTGTAATTCGGATGCGAGGCTAGGTTTACTATCAGCCGTTGCTTTTTACAAGCTAATCTATGGACTGGAGGGAGTACCTACGTAGAGAGATATCGTACGCATTTTTGACCATCAGGAATACAGCCGACAGTATCATAACCCCATACACCAAGAACTCGGGTGTCCACCATTTCGAAAACCAGGGCACCGGGGGTGTTTCATTTTGCCCAACGCCATTGCCTCCAGCACTCTTGCAGCCCACTTCACTCGCTGAAGGCTTTATGGGATCAATACGTCTTTGCCTCGGTGAGGAGTTGGTGAAGCGCGTGTCGAGGGTGTCTAAAGAGTACAATCTCCTGAGATACTGTGATAGCATCATGGCATACTGGGAGGTTTTTTGTGTCCGGGTCAACTGTACGCAATCCCTATGATCCTTGGCGCAAGCTCTTGCTGGCGTCCAGCAACGATAGAGGCTAGAACAGGATGACCGAGGCTCGCGCCTAAGGTAGCCGCTTACCAATCAACGTCTCGTGATATCAGCGACTGATGTATTCGGTTCCGGTTCTTACAATCAAGCTATGGCATTTTGCAATTGTTTCGCGTTTGGATTCTTTGAAATCTTAGCAGCAGGTACAAAAGGAAATTTGTGTCTCGCGTACATAACAAAGCATCATTGCAGCGGTGAGACGTCAAGTATTTGGGCAAGATTTCTATGCTTTATACAAGTATTATCTAATAAATTATCTGCCCAACGAGGTATCTAACGCTGGCTAATCGAAAAGGAATAATACAGTAAACATCCTCCGATGTACCATCCAACACCGGCAGACAACAAACAGAGTAAAAACAACTCAAAGGAAAGAGCGCCGAAATGCAATCTTCCACCTACATCTTTTCAACCCGTCTCCAACATCCTCCTTACAACAAAGCCTCCCGTAGGAAATCCGACAACTTCGTCACATAGGGATCCCTCATCATATTGAAATGATTCCCTTCCATCTGTCTGCAGATGATCTTGTCCTTGTCCAGATACTCATCCCAAAGATTGGGACCAAAGTCTGTTCTGTTCTCGAGTAGCCATTGTGCATGACCATACGGGTAAGGATCCGGGCGGGGGTCTCCGGGAAACTTGCACACACCGTCTTCGCACCAGATCGCGTACACCTTTGGACATTTTGCGGGGTTGATCCTTTTCGCGTCGTAGGTGGAAAGCGCCTGGACCGAGGCGGCGAAGTGAGGGAGTAGCCATGGGGGAAGTCTATCAATTGCACCATCACCCTCACCAAGAAGGCCGATGGAGCCGAAGAAGCGATGGAGCGAGCTGGGAAGTGGCTCAATAATCAAAGGGCAAGGCGTGTCAATGAGAGCAAGGACATCAACAGTGTCGCCAGCTTCGATGAGTTGGCGGGATGTCTCAAAAGAGATAACTCCACCAGCAGACCAACCTCCAATATTGTAGGGTCCTTGAGGCTGGCGGCGCTTGATCTCTTGGATGAACTTGGTAGCCATACCCTTGACACCGCAATGGTACTCCTCGGGCGTCTTCATGTATGGGGAGTTAAGCCCCCAAACGGCGACCTTGCGGGAGATGTCGGGCATGAAAATGTAGGAAGTAGCAGAGCCACTGCCATCGGGGACAAGCCAAAATGTCTTCTCCGCGGTCCTTGGGCTTCCCTGAAGGAGGACCGAGCTTGCAAAGCGTTCTGGCGTTGCCGCCTCCTTTGGCGCTGGTGCGACCTTTTCTGATCTTGATGCCGCCTTCTTTGGGGGGATTTTGAATTCGACAACTTTGGGAATGGGCTGAGTTTTCTTCACTTCCTGGACTTGATCGATATTGAGGGTCTTCTCGATGGCTTTGATCGAGGAGTTGTCAACCAGGAAAGTCGCAGGCAATGACATGCCAGTAGTCTCGCGTAATACTCCGAGGATAGACAGAGCCATCAACGAATCCATACCGAGTTCGCTCAGATCGCGTGCTGCGAGCAGTTCCTCAACCTCTACTCCCATCTCTGTTGAGATTGTCTGTCTGATAATTTGTGACAAAGGGTCCGCCTCAGATGGGGATGCTGGAGACCCCGGCGACGTCGGTGTCGAGTATGAATCGCCTTCAGATGACGCCGAATCCGAGTCTCCAAATGCTGCACTACTATCTTCGCTATCGTCAAGGTCTGCAACAGCCATGTCCGTAGAGCCGTATTGACTTAAGAAGCCCTTCATACTACCCACTGTTGGATGGTCAATGAACAAAGAGGAACTAACTTCGATCTCTAATTCTTCTCGCATCCTGCCGGTTATCGACAACGACATAAGAGAGTCAACACCCATAGCAGCAAACTCGATCGCGTTGGCCAGTTCGGTTGAAGGAACACCAAGCTCATCCGCGATAATGTCAAGAGCCTTGGTTGTGACTGGGGGTCCCGCTCGTGGAGCTGCGTTCATTCTCGTGGCAACTGGCTGCACAACTTTAGGTGCTGCTGTCTTCAAGGCCGGACGAGGGTTAAATGCCGTTGGAGCCTTCTGAACCGCAGGTCCTTTCGGCGGAAGAAACGTGTTCAAGAGCTGGCGCGGAATACACTGGAACTTTAGAGCGCCAACCATGGCGATAATTCTATCCCCATCAAAGATGTAAACGTCACCTGATACGACACTGCTATCTTCGGCGGGCTGCATCTTGACGTATGAGCGGTAGGTCTTGCTCGCGGATAGAGGTTCTGCGAAACGCATCGACTCCCAACCGTGTGAGATGTAGACTTGTTTGGTAGAATCCAGAGCATCATTGGCATTGACAGTGAAGCCGGCCAAATGTGCAACGCTATCGATCCAATAAGGACTACAGAAGAATGAGCCATCGGCCTCGGTAGTTTGGAAAACAACGTGAGAGGTGGCCTCCAGCTGTGGACTGTCGAGAATAACTTCCTCCATGCCTCTGTACCTCGAATCATAGTCGACCAAAGCACCGAAAAGCTTGTAGGCCATACCTCGGAGCATCCTGTGAGCAGCTCCAGTCGATGCAGCTTTCTGCAAGCCGTCGATACGTCCCTTGATCAGATAGGCCGTCCGTTGCCACTCTGCGAGCCAGACAGAATTGGAGCCATATTCGACATGACATCTGGCGTGCTCAATCTCAGACTTTCCGGTACCGCTGCTAAAGACGAGGTCTGCCTTGCTCTTAGAAAGGTCTGCCTTCGCCGATAGCCGCACCATCTGTTCTTCGCCTATTCCTTTTCCAATCAAAGGTTTGAAGACTTCCATGTGGCGAACGTTCATACCAACGGAAGTAGATTCGGGTCGCAGAAGCTTGTGCAAATAGTCGCAAACTGTAAGAGCCATATCTCCATAGATTGATGATGGGCATAAGGCAGTCCCATTGACGAGATGACCGCTGACTGCAGTACACAGGTCTGGACGACCAATATCTGACTCGACCACTACTGTCCCTGTGTCATTCTCAACTGATTCAGAGATAACTTTGTGTACTGTTGTAGTCGATAGAGTTGATTTGACAACTTCTGGCATAATTGCTAGTCCTCCGGTCTGGCCTTTGCTCAAGTTCCAGTCACCAGTGTATTGGATCCAGTAGTTCTTATTATCAAAAGCATAGGCAGGCAGGTCCAACATCTGAACACAGTCAAGGAAGTCCCGATGGTACTCATTCCAATCAATGGAAATGCCAGCAGTGTGAAGGACAGACAAACTGTTTGACAGAATCTTATAAGGGGCCTCGTTCCTTCGGAGTGAGGGAGCAGTTACGGTGCTTTGGCCAAGCTCGGATTTGACGAATCCTAGGCAGACTGGATGAGGACCAATTTCAACCCAAACAGTCATGTCGTTGATGAGTCCCAGCTGCTGAGCCGAAGCGATCCCACCGACAAAATTGACGGCTTCTCGTGCGTGTCTAGCCAAATAATTTGCGTCAATATTGTCAACCTCGCATAAGACTGTTGACAGAAGAGGTGATATAATCGGAACAGTTGGCTTATGGAACACAACGGAGGATGCCAACCTCGTAAATTCGTCTAAGATAGGGTCGACCTGGGATGAGTGGAAAGCGTACTGCACGTTCAGCTTTGTTGATTTAATTCCTTCGGCAGTTAACAGCTCAGCAGCCTTGTCGATGTCGGAAAAGGCGCCGCTAAGGACTGTTTCCTGCCGTGCGTTCATACAAGCGACTTCGATTCCGGCAATGCCAACAACATAACCCTTTGCGGTCTGAGCAGATGTGTTTGTTGCAAGCATGGCGTGAGAACTAGCACTGCACTTGTCTTGCAGAAGTCTTGCCCGCTCGCCAACGAGGTAAATTGCATCTGACGGAGAGATGACACCAGCAGCATTCAGTGCAGCATACTCACCAAGGCTGTGACCTAGCACAACACTTGGTTTTACGCCCCAAGATGCCCATAGCCGGGTTAATGCCATCTGTATACAACATAAACCAAGTTGCACAACAACTGGCGATAAGGTCTTGACTTCGACCTCACCTTCCAATAGAGGCATGAAGGATGGAAAACCCTGGCTGAAGCCGATGCTGTCAAAGCCAAGGAGGTCCGATTGGAATTGACTCGAATTTTCGAAAAGCTGTTTGCCTAATGCTGCGTAATGGGAGCCCTGACCTGTGAATGTAAAAGCGATACTTGGCTGCACGTTTGGTACAGGATCGATGGCATCATCGAGTTTCGAGGCGAGCACTTCCTTGACTTTGGCGATACTATTGCAACCAAATGCTATACGATAGTTGTGCTGTATGCGGCGAGCAGTGGTCGTATATGAAAGATCAGCCAAAGGAACATTGCTGTTGTTGTCGATGAATTGGATAAGGTTCCTCGTATTAGCTCGGAGGGCGGTCTTTGACTTCGCCGATACCGTAACAACGAAATCTGACCGAGGATCGTCTCTTGTGTATGATTTTGTTGGAGCGTCCTCTAATAGCATTGCCGTATTACCACCAGCAGCACTGAAGTTGTTCACGAAGATCTTCCTCGAAGAATTATCGGGGGTCTTCAATGGTGTCGACTTGAAGGCAATGTGAACGTTACGTGCATTCAGGTCGGTTGGAAAGCTCTGATTAATCGTCTTCTTGATACCGCAGTGAGGAGGAATGACGTTCTTCTGCATCATTAGAAGGCATTTAATCATAGCGGTCACTCCAGAAACGGCTTCTCCGTGGCCCACGTTTGATTTGACTGAGCCAAGATGGAGTGGCTTAGTTCTTTGGCCTTTGCGAGAAGATGGGGCAAAAACGTTGGTGACAGAGGTCATCTCGGTGCCGTCTCCAGCTTGAGTCCCGGTACCGTGCATCTCCACATAACTAACATCGTGTGGATCGACTCCAGAACTGTCCATCACCTTCTTGAAGAGATCTTCTTGCGTAGGCGCATGTGGATGTGTGATTGATACGGCATTTGCAGAGTGGTTGGTCGCAGTCTCCAGGATGACTCCCAAAATACGATCGTTGTCAGCCTCAGCATCTTCGAGTCTTTTAATGACCAGAGTCCCGATACCGTCACCACGACAATAACCGTCAGCATCGTTGTCAAAGGTTTGACAATTTGCTGTCTTCGACAGAAATTGACCACGACTTAGTCCAGAGAAAATGTCTGAGTTTGTCATAACATTGAGACCACCCGCAACGGCGGTGTCGCAATCTCCAGCCCAAAGAGACGTGCATGCAAGCTGGATTGCAGCCATGCTTGAAGAACAAGCAGTATCTACACTGAAACTTGGACCACTGAACTTGAAATGGTAATTAATCCTGCCCTGGTTGCCATTGTTAGTTCAGAATCTTCAATACATCGGGAATTGACTTACCGGTGCGAAAGCTCTCACACCTGCGGTGATAAAATAAGTATCAATATCCTGAGCGGCATTGATTTCTCGCCAGTCATCACTCGTTTGGCCGTAGAATGTACCGATCCGATCTAGTTTAGTGGAAGGAGTCCTATTAGGTACATAACCTGCCATTTCAAGTGCCTCGTATGCACTTGTCAAGCCCAATCTGTGCATCGGGTCGGTTTGCGTCGCCTCTCGGGGGGACATGTTAAAGAATCGTGGGTCAAAGAGTCCAGGCTCCTTGATAAAGCAACCATAGGGAGTATGGCTCGTGTTTCGGATTTTGCCAGTGGGGTCGTAATGTTTCTTAACGTCAAATCGGTCGGGGGGGATCTACGCTCAGTTTAGCGTTTGAGTCAAGGATTAACATTCCGATGATTGCGCACCTCTCTATGGACATCTAAGCCAGCGTTGAGTAAGTCCCAGAATTTCTCGGCGTCAGCAGCATCAGGGAACCTGCCAGCCATGCCAACGATGGCAAGTTTTGGTTTTCTCGAAGTTCTCGGATTTTGATTTAGTCGGAGGGTGGACGGTGGCTGCAAGGATTCATTCTGCAAAATCACCTCGGCCGCAGTTGCAGACTTCAGTGCGGTTACGAAGCTGCTTGCCGCATTGGTAGGACCGCACGGAATTATCTCGCACTTGGAAAATTTAGAAGCCACCACGGTTGTGACACAGCCGTTGAAAACTTCATTTAGCCGCAGAGGCTCGCTCAAAATGTCGTTGATTATAGCGGTCAGGAGTTGCTTGACACTCGTGGCCTTATCAAACCATCTACCTGTACTTGTCGACATGATCGATAATCTTGATTGGTACTGGTCCAAGACCTGCGAGATAGACTGATCTGAGTACCGCAAGATTTTTTGTGCAATAAGACCACTGTGCAGGTGCGATGCATGATAGGGACCATGTATCGGAACTTCCGATCGATTGGTACCGAATGTGAAAGTGGAACTGAATAGCTGCTTCAGTGTTGAAGGAGGGCCACTGATGGTGACAGAGGAGTGGCTCGTTGCACTGACATAGGCGCGCTGAGATCTGGGTATAATCTGCAGGGCAAGTCAATCTTTAATCAAGATAGACAAACGCTTAGGATTATTACCTTATCTTGGTGGAATGCCGAAAGGGCATTCAGTGCTACGGACTCGGTCGTTCCGGTGACAATGGTGGACCAGCTTGCTGTGCCATCGCGTGCCAAGTCCAAATTTTTAGCAGTGGTTCCAACATGAAGTCCTACCCGGAAGGCGATCAAAGCTACCTCAACCCCTAAAGGAACAAGTGCAGGAAGCGCAGGTGAAGAGGCTACGGCGGCAGCAGCTAGAAGACCCGTGCATAAACCCACGCTGTAGGTATCGGTGGACTGACCAGGTTGGCCATAAAGCTCGCCGGCATGTCTAGAAACGTGAGACGTGCTCGTTGCAGTATTTGAGCCTTTTGACTTACTCGATATAATGAGCCAACTGGGATATACACAGTAAAGCACTCTCAATTCCAGTATGGAAAATTTGGGATGATTGAGTGCGGTCGACAAGCTCCTCAACGGTTGAGAAACTTGGGATATTCTTCCGCTCTAACGGGGAGAGCTGAGCTATCTCACGGCTGAGGGCTACACTCACCCTCTGAAGAAAAAGACACAAGAGAGGGTTTGTCCTGCCGGCTAGGAGCTGGCTCCGGACATAGGCGTGAGGGTCGAGGGCTTGGTCTCCAAAGAGGAGTATCCTCATCTCGCCAGCCATATCTTTGGTGCTGTGGTGAAAGAGCTGGTTGACTGTTGGCAATATAACTTCGAAATTTACCCGCTTCGGGCCACGAGCGGTATATATCTACTTGCCGGTCGAACGCAGTATTACCGACCAACCCGCTCGCGAAATGTGAAAACCTAATCCAAGGGCAAAACAATGATGGCAATGATTGCTCCACTGATACGGGGCGGCTACATTTTGCGGTGTGCCATCGATGATGACCACTTGGGAAATGTCCCGAATTAGACATCACCAAGTCGTGCCCTGGCCCAGACTGAGTTCGCAGACCATGAATCAAACCAGATACTCAGCTAAACCCGACCTGCCGGACAGGTTTTTTCACCCGTTTCGATCCATTATGCATAGGCAACCGGTCCACCAACCCAAAACAGTTGCTGACGTTGAAGCACTGGCCATTGAAAAGTAGTGAAAGAGACATTCGGTGATGTAGCGGTGTTGACTCCGTCAAGTCAACAACCTGGACTCCGGGCCACGCTTTTCCCTAGACGGCTTCGAAGAGGTCTCAGCCCTGGCGGAATGGCAGAGATTACCGTTTCAATCCGCCGGTAGCTGCCTCGAGGATCGGGTAGGACCCTACCTGACAAGGTACATATTGCGTCCCAATGACATGGAGACATACGCGAAATGCATTTCGCAGTGTGAAATGAGACAGCATCTTGCATCTAAAATTCTCCGAGAACGAAAAGCCCTACATTGGATGCCATGCATGGACCCCAAGCTTTCCGAACATCCTTGGGAGCATTACACAGCGAACTTCTTTACGAGCCTCATCACGAGACTCGTGTAGCTCCGCAAGGACACCATCACTCGCGAGGTTTCCGAAGCACGGTACTGTACCACTGCGGAAGCGTGTCGCCGTACGCATTCCCAACATTCTCAATGGGTTTGGTTGAGCGCGGTGGTGGCGGTGACGTTTCGTAGGAGCAATCCTAATCAAAGTCTCTCCATAAGCAGCGAACGTAGGCAACCTTCCAGATGTAGGTTTCGAAGGCTCATCATCCTATTGCCGATGTCAACTAGTACCGGTCGTGCACCTCAGTAGTACTTTGTCTGATTGTTGTGGGACGATTAGGCTTCCAACCCTGGAGCCACCCGGAACACGGCGGTTATTATTGATGCGTTACCACCAAAGTCCCTTACCTAGGTTGTTACGCCTCGCACGCCTTGAACGCCACACACACCACACCAACCAACAACAAGGTCCCACCTCAGCTCTCTCACAACAGCTTAGAACGTAAGGTAGGTATGGTAGTCGATACCTAGAGACCATGCGGTAAAGCTATGTAGCCCAAGGTAGAACAGACTTCAGACTAAGGTGCCTCTAGTCTTTTCCTTCACCTGCGGCACTACGGTCGAGGACCCAACGCCTTGACGTCGACGACTAATCAACATCCCAGTGTCGATTCTGTACGATCTGGCTAAACCTGCCCCGATCTCCCGGCACTCCGCCCCGGGCTAGTCGCAAGCGTCGATCACCCCTGGTTGCATCCCGGCCCACCCCTGGCTGCCGGCTTTGACATGGCTTGGAACTGGCAATACGACCCGTATCCCTCGGTAGTGTAAATTACTCGTGCCGTATTTTTACACCTTACAGCCTGACACGAACATGGCGTCCGATCTAGCGTATTGATAGACTTTCGGACGCTTTAGAAGTTTCTGCTCGAGGAGTGCAAAGCTGTCGAAGTGGAAAAAAGGGCTGTTAACTCATTCCTCATCATTCGACGCATCTGAGCTATGCGTATGATTGTTTGTTGTTCTGGGTCTTGGTCACGGCTACACGCACTCTTGATGATTCATCGTAGCGTCCCCCGGCAACGGGAATTGGCGGCTGTCAAGACACGCTCTGTCTCCCTGTTCTGGAGTCGCGCTCTGGCTCCTGTGGGTTCCAATCAGAATGCAAAATGGTGATGAAACTTGATTACAATCAACATCATCACCTACCAGTCCTTCATGCAGCTCCCTGGAACAAATGGCTTCCGCTTCTGGCGAAGCCGTTGCTCCACTGGCTGATATTGACCCGCGACTGCCCGCAAATGGGACCAGTTGCACACTACACCTCGAGTACCTTGTACATTGTCTCGAATCACCAACGACTCGTATCCTACTACGTATCTTGTCTCGAACTGTCCTTCATTGCGCTATACCGCGATTGGAGAGCTCAAGATATAAGCATCTCCAACAGCAATTCCTTCCCCACCCCCCAGCAGCGAGTTGAAGTCTCTTCGTCACAATAAATTCCATGTAGCCTTGCCTATCTACACTTGATCGTATCTGCTTGCGCTTTCGCTCTTCTGTCCGCTCGTCTAGGCCCGAACCCGAAAAGAAATCCACACGCTTTAAAGCTTCATTTGCCCCGCGGTATAGCTACATCTATCCAGGTCGCCGTTCACCGCACATTAAGTACCTCATGGTCTATTGATTGATTCCATTTCCTCAAGTCAGCAACCCACCGATAATGTTCATCGACATGCCCAGCCAATCCGATCTTCCCACAGCGTCGTCCAATTCAACCTCATCGCCTCCAAAACATACCAAACTTCGAGAATCGTGTGATAGCTGCTTGATTGCCAAGGTCAAATGCAGCAAGACGAGGCCCTTGTGTGCACGTTGCCTAGCGAATGGTGCCCCTTGCGGTTATAGCCCGTCGTCGCGCGCTGGCAGGAAAAACCGCAATGCCGGCATCAGAAAAGCTACCGCCAACTCCACAGCGCCTAAAGACGCCATAGAGCACCCTCAAAGCGCTCTTCCTACTCCGACCTCATACCTACCCCTATTCATGTACCCGATCCTTGAGAATAATGTCGACCACAACACAAGTTTGTGGGGCGGCTCCTCCTCACCCGTCAGTCAAGAAGACCAACGAGGGCCACAACCAATAGCGGAGAAGGGCTTGGTCACAACAAAAGAAGGGGATTCTTTTGATACCTCAGACTTTCTCCCTACACCTCCTCTGAATGGCGATTTTATGGACTCTTTCATGCCCTTGTCGAGTCACAATGGCTTCTCGGAATTTGCTACAGCAGCGCCCTCCCCGGACGGTAATGCAGACCACGCTCCAGTGAGCCCGGCGTGGACGATAAATAGTAACCAATACTCTTTACTACCTTCTTTCCAGAGTCCGCTCGATATCATGCCCCTAGGGCATGTGCACTCTTCACATCCAGCTGCACGTCCGGCACTTCCCACCCAGCCGGAAAACAATCAAAACCTAGCGCAAACTGGCTCCAGCTCCGATTGTGACTGTTTCGCCTCATGCCTTCATGCGCTCCAGTCATTACACAATCATTCTTGGATGTCGTCATCGACACAGCAGGGTGGTCCACCATTCGATATAGTTCTTTCAATCAACCGTGAAGCTATTGCCGGTTGCTCTGCTTTGCTTGGCTGCACCAAGTGTGTATCAAAGATTGGCAGCAGCATTACGACCATGCTCCTTGCAACAATCATCGGCAAGGTTATGTCATTGTACAGAGCTACCTGCATGTTCCGATTCGGGTCTTCCACGGGCGTCCAAGCCTCGGCACAATTGGCTTTTGGCGCCTATACTGTCACGGGCGAGGACAGGCAGTTGCTCGAGATTGAGATTCTTTTGCTGGAACTCAGGAAGGTGGAAACTATACTCACCCTATACCAGGGGAGATTCCACAACGCGCAGGCCGAGCTGGATGAAAGTAGTGTTTATACAGCGTTGACATCGTATTTGGACAAGAACCTGCATTATATTGTCGACTTTCTGCAGGTTCGCAAAAGAGAAACATGCAAGTGACTTGGAGTATATTTTGGACAGACTACGGAAATTCAATAGATTAATGGTAATTAGACTACTATCTACTTCTGCTACATGTTTACTGTCCCGAACCCCCAGAAATGGTAATGACTTGACCTGGAGACACAAGGCGTGTTAGTTGAAGTGTTTGGAGGTGGCGATGGCAGTAGGGGGTTCTGGGATTCCTTACCATTGACCCATCCAGCGTCTTCGCTTGCCAAGAACGCTACAACTCGGGCCACGTCGAGGGGCAAGGCGCATCGACCCATGGGGCAGTGATTGGCCATGGCAGTCTCGATTGCATCAGCGGTCCAGGTCCCATCTGCGCCGGGGATATATCTCCAGGCAACCTCCGTGAACATGTCGGACTTGACTCCGCCCGGTGCGATCGCGTTGCACGTCATACCCCTATTCCCAAAGTCGGTGGCAAAAGATTTCGTAATACCGTTGACGGCAGACTTGCTTCCGGAATACAGCGCGTGGTTGCGAACACCAAGCAGTCCAGCCGCGATGGAAGACATCAGAATCAACCGTCCGCCTTCCTCACAATATTTGTATGCGTGTTGTCCGACGAAGAACTGGGCTCGAATATTGAGACCGAACACATAGTCGAATCTCTCTTCGGTGATGTCCTCGGTTTTGTCAAAGCTCTCGGTTCCGGAATTGGACATGACAATGTCGATCTTCCCGAAATGCTTCTTGGCCTCTTCGAACAACCGAGTGATCTCGGACACCCTGGAAACGTCGGCTTGGATGGCGACGGCCTTGCTGCCAAATTTCTCGATTTGCTGGACGATTTCATCCGCTGAGGACTTGGTCTTGACATAGTTTACGACGACAGAGGCTCCGCGCGACCCCAGTTCCAGCGCAATACCTGCACCAATTCCTCGACTGGCACCCGTCACCAATGCAACCTTTCCAGCCAGGGTTTTCGGCGCTGACTGAGTGTGTTCATTCGATGGGATCCCGCTGGTGGTAGTCTCACGGGTGGTTCCACCGTTCGTGGCAGTATCGTTTGTGGTGCTGCTGTCCATGGTTGTTGGGGAGATTTGCGATGTTTTGGCAAAGAGACAAAATGCTATCGCCGGGACGATGTTCACGGAATCAAAGATTGACTGATATTCTAATAGTGACTTTGGATCATTTTCTTCAGCGATAGAATTACAGCCAAGAGAATCCTATATCTTGGACGAGCATCTTATACTATCATAACAACCGTAAACACACAGCGCCTTCCGGTCATGTCGGTCACGTTGAATGAAGCAAGAAAACCATCTTTGCCATTCCTGAAATTCCTATAGAAGCACCATACTCTTAACGGCCGAGAAACTCACGACCGAGAGCATCATGTGCTCGTCGGGAGACTTGGAACGGGGGAGTTTGGTATAGGCAAGACCCAATGCGGTAGTCTCGGGAGTGTCAATCACTTTAAGCGACGCATGACTCGTTGACCGATTCGGTGTATCCCGAAATCGTAATACGGGCTACAACTTCCCAGGCGATCACAATGGACTCGGTCATCCCAGGCAAGCTGATACATTGTTGATGCTTCAAGTTTGTCGGAAACGTTGTGAATACGATAGGGAGAAAAAAACTACTTTCGCTGCATGGTTGCCTTTGGCCATCCAAGGCTTTACTTAAGATGGACGCCGGTATTGAAAATGACATAAGTGTACATACTTTCGAAGCGTTTAGCATCTTATTGACCAACATCGCCTTTGCTGCTGGGTAATCGAAAAGTACTTGTTGTCAGTCAGCATTGGACTACATGGCCTCCAATACAATGCTGCCGGCGCCAAATGTATCGACCAACCCAACAAACAACACATACAACAACACATCGACCCAGAAAATATCGTTTGATGGTAGGGCGTCTCTTCACTACACCATGCTCACTTACCCCGAAACGATGTTGAGCTGATAGAACTGGCAACGAAGATTATCTACGTCTCTCTGAAATAACTTTCGAATGGGGCGACAGCTATGACGAAAAAGACTGGGTTAGACTGCGAAGGATCCTTGCTCCAACTTTGATGGTCAGCGTCAAGCATGAGCACAACCCGTCATGCTCCTCCAGAACTTCTGTTAATAGTCACATTCAGGTGGATTACTCCGAAGTCAACGGTCACAAGTGGGATACCATGCCTGCCGACGAGTTCGTGGGTATCATGAGCCATGTGGGTTTTATTGGAGATCCCCTTGGTCATACACAGCACCACATCGGAGCTTCGAAATGGCAGAAAGTGTCAGACGATGAAGCGATCGGTCATCATCAACTAAGAGCGGCCCATCAACGATACACGGCACTCGATCTCAAGACAGTTGAGAGCAAAGGACACGGACATGCCATGATCAAGCACTACTACCGAAAAATCGACGGAGAGTGGAAACTAGCAGGTCTGAGGCCCACGGTTCGTTGGAACGAATTCGAATTCGAGAAGATTTTCAGAGGTTTCTGATAGATGGAAGATCATGTGGGCCTGGGTCGCTACTATTGCATCTTATACCCGGGGCATCGAACATGGGTGACCATCATCATCATCATTGTCAAGCGTGGGGAGGAAAAGGGGTTTCGCCAAGTACGGTACCTTACACACAGCCTAAGTGCTTGGGCTCTTGCACAATCAAAAAGCTTTGTCTGACCTCGACGCAGTTCTCAAGCGCTGCGCACAAGCGTCGATGTTGCATAATCAAGTCATCATCCAATTGCATCTCCAGAGTATCACCACACCACACCTTCACGTTACCCACAAGATATTCGAATTCCTCCTCAGAGTTGCGGAACCAATTCCTGCCCTTTTTCCTTCTTTCTAATCCTTATCATCTTATCGCCCACAGAAAAGCAAATGCGAAAGGATTGAGTCTGCTGGCAGCTCCGTTGTAACTGAGTCAGCGTGGTCAGCCAACCTCGGCACGGTCGGGATGTTTTGTGTGCACTACCGATCCCAATGATGCGAGGGAAGAGGGATAGATAGGTACCTACTGGGTGGACCAAGTTTAGTGGATTATTGGGGCAGGAAAGATGTACCTGTTAAACGAAGCGTCTGTGCGACGTTTAGTTGCATACGGGGCTTTGCTGTGTGTGTAACGCACCAAACGAAATCATACAGTATTCATTAGCGGCACCTTCCGGTACTGTATACAAATATGGCTAGCCTGACAGCACGGCGGATACTGTAGCTCGGTCTACTGTGTAGCCGGGACTCCCCCCCGGGACTCCACCCCCCCCTGTTGTTTATTGTTTATAATTGGGATTCCAACCGCCAGTCTCCGTAGTTCAATCCCTACTAGCGACTGTCATCGGCGTTGTTGGCGTCGATCAGAGACACGCTACACACGAGCAATCTACGGCCGCCATCGTGCCACCCACCCCTCCGTAATCAGAAATGGTAGGGACTAATGGTCGATCGCGCACACCTTATTTAAACCTCGAAGATACCGAATCAAATACGTCGTGACGGAGGTAAGGACAGCTATGCCTCTATCCACTGTATTTATTCCACCGAAGCATGCATGAAATTGGTACTTTCTTCATCTACCCGCCCCACGCTGCACGCGCCGTACAACGATCCACGAACAGAGAAAAGTGTAAAAGTGTAGAAGAGCGCGAAAAAGCGTTAAAATCAACTGAGATCATGATTTCCTTATCGCCTCAATCACCATCAATCAATCCCTCACGAAACTTTCGACACTTCCGACTGTCGGTGTTTGCATTACGCGGTCTGGAGGTAAGCCTAGAGAACACCTCGTCCTTGCATGGCCTCAACAGACCGACTGGACCGGACAGGCAGCACTAGAGCGTCCACTCCTCCCCTGTCAATGATCCTTTATCATCCTGGAAACGGGTCAATGCAGCTTGCGCAGTCGACACCCATCATGATCTCGTCAGTTAAGCTTGCACCATGCGGTGCTCCACTCACTCTTCCCAGCAGAATGAAAATTCTCCGAGAAGCTCCCCACTCATTCATCCCTGCGTCGATTTCCAATGTGCCGTGCATGACGCGATTGAATACGGCAATCTACGTTCAAGCTTCCCTTGCTATGTTCGAAGATGACCGTTTAGTAAAGGATTGGTTCCTACGGTGGCGCTGACTCTGCGTCTCGAGCTGCAACCTACGTCTTTAAAGATGTCAAGCTGCAGATACCTTCAATTTTACCCGATCCAACAACTTGACGACGATGTCTGACCCAAACCCATACCCCAAGGCGGATTATGGCCGCAACATCAACTCGCCTGATGTTCTTATCATCGGCGCCGGCATCTCTGGTATGTGTCCTTGCGAAAACGTGCCTTGGTTGGGAGTGGAGATGGCCTCTAACGCTGAAATCTTGACAAAACTAGGCATGTGCACAGCCATTGATATGATCAAACGTGGCGGCGGTCGGAACTTTATCATCATCGAAAAGGGCAATCAAGTAGGCGGGACATGGAACGATAACATCTATCCCGGCTGTTGTTGTGACGGTATATATAGAATGCCATGTCACATGGAATCATCCTGCACTTCGGCTAATCGCAGACCCAGTGCTGAGCCATCTGTATTCGTTCTCGTTCGAGCCGAACGCGAACTGGAGCCGGGAGTATCCAGGGCAAAAGGAGATTCAGGAGTATCTCATCGGAGTTGCGCACAAGTACCAACTTTATCGGCACATTCGCTTCAACTCATCGGTCGATGAGGCGCGTTGGGACGACGATAACCAGAAATGGCGAACCATCATCACCCGACTTGGCGGCAAAGAGGCCGAAATTGGCCGTTCATATACCATCACTTCGGATTTTCTAGTTTCTGCCGTGGGCCAGCTCAACGTGCCTAAATTCCCTGACATTCCGGGATTGGATTCCTTCGCAGGCAAGGTCATGCACTCGGCGCGATGGGATTGGGACTACGACGTCAGGGCGAAGCGAACCGCTATCATCGGCACCGGAGCAACAGCCGCTCAGATCATCCCTGAAATTGCGCAGTCGTGCAAGAGCCTTGTTGTCTGCCAGAGAACCCCCGCGTGGGTGATGCCACGCCACGATGCGCCGATTAGTTCAACCATGCAAATGGTGTACAAGTACGTGCCTCTTGTGCGGAAACGGTACCGCGCGAGTTTGATGGACTTTCGAGAGAATGTATTCGACGCCGCTTTCGATCCAGGTAGCGACAAACACAATTTTATCACGAGCATATCCAAACATCACATGCTTAATCAGCTACCCGGTGACGAAAATGCCAACGTACGGGAGAAGCTCACGCCGAATTACCCTTTTAGTTGCAAGCGTATCATCGTTAGTGACGATTATTATCCAGCAATGAAGCGGGACCGTGTCACTCTTGAAACCGGGCATACAAGCGAGATCACTCCAACCGGCATCAGCGTGGAGGGCGGCACTCATCACGAGATTGATCTCCTCATACTCGCAACGGGCTTTCGCACAACGCAGTTCATGTACCCAATCAAGATCTTTGGCGCTGGCGGCTACTCGCTCGAGGAAGCCTGGGCAAACGGTGCTTCGGCATACCTCGGAATCACTGTTCAGAACCTTCCAAATTTTGGCATGCTCTATGGTCCCAATACTAATCTAGCGCACAACAGTCTCATTCTCCAGATCGAGGCGCAAAGTCTGTACATCAACACGCTCATTCAGTCTGTTCTTGAATCGAAACACAACGGCAAAACCCTACGTCTAGAACCAAAGCAAGAAGTCGTTGAGAAGTACAATGAAGAAGTACAGGCTCGGTTGGCCAACTCAACTTTTGCGGATCCAAATTGTACGTCTTGGTTCAAAGACGAAAGTGGCCGCATCACAACCAACTGGTGCGGATCAGCCATTGCGTATCAAAAGCGAACGAACTTCCTGAACTGGAGCGATTTCGAAATCTTGGGCACCGCTGCACGAGACGTGGAGAAGAAGGGCCAGACCAGGTGGAATCGTGTCGTCGAGGAGACGCAGGTGAGTAACAAGATGGCTGGACTTTTGAGTGTAGGCATCGTGGCGACGTGTGCTGTTGCGGTGTATGGAAGCCGTCTGTTGATATCTAGGCGGTGAAATTGCTGGAGGCATCTTTTCGTGTTGGCCAAAGATTGCTTCACATTGTGACTTGCTTCTGATTCTTTGGGGATATTCCGAGAGTTTTATCTCGCACTGCTATTGTTAACCCAGCTACAGATAGGCATGGACCTATGTATTTGGGCTCGCGGCGCTATGGAGGTTCTTGACACTTTACGTTCGACGAGTAACGGCTCTCCGGCTTCGGTAAGCCTGGATCAACTCCGGTTCACTGAGCTGGGATCTCGCGTCGAGCTAGCAAAGGATTATGGGCCAAAGGCCGTGAAGTATGGGATATGGGACACGGCATACGGGGATCAGGAGGATATACACAGCTGCGTCCGGTATACAGCATAAGTCCGGCGTCTGGTTTCTCGCATGTTCGAAATCGCTTTCGTCGGTCACTGCAGTTTTGCTAGACGTCCATTTAGCGTTGCGACGGGTATAATCGTACTAATTATTCGATCCACTTTTTCCGACAAAGCTACCTTACAGCATGGCACATGTACCTACATGAGAATACATGATCGGCCGCCATGGGCGTCCAAGAACATTTTGCAGCTTGTGCTTACTCGCGTCGGCGCAATGCAATGCAGATGTTGTGCAGATATGTTCGCTTTCTTGGTGGAGACTCGTGCTTCGTCATGCTTTTCTTTGCGCACCTATTAGCGATGGGTTCAACGGTTATCACATCCGTTCGCCAGATCTGCGGGGTTTGCTTAAAGGCTGGCTGGCCCCTCATGGTGTGTTTGGAATATTTGGAGCTCTTGGGTGTGTGGGCAGTACTGGGAAGTTCCCGTCTACCTGGTGTTTGGCCAACCAAGTCTATCCGTACTCAATACTCGTACCGAGCAGACCCATCTATTGCGTTCTTTGACCTCATCGACCCTTCTCTTTATCTTCTTCCTCTTCAGGCACTTCTACCCACCATCACCTCCAGTGCTCGCTCTGAATGATGGCTCCGCTCACCCATGAGCGGTTTCTACACCCATGCCATACACCGCCCCACTAAGCCCCCACCAAACCCCAATGACCTGACGTCTAGTTTAACTCTCATCCACTCCCTGCTGGCAGCTCACCCCAGCAACGCAGATCCCCAAGGGCTAGTCTGCGCTTAGGCCCTGAACCAATCCGTTCGGACAGCCTGCCTACCAACGCACACGAGGGCTTGCAGGATCCGAAACCTGAACCTTCACTCGCATTGACCAACCGTACCCTAGGCATGACCCTCGTCCGCGCAGGTACTTCTGAACCCTTGGCGGACTGGAACAGTTCACCGGTAACAAAGCCGCGCAAAGCTTTGGGGAAGCTTTGCTAGAGTGGGACGTGTGCTTTCAGGGACGGGGCTTGGGTGTTGACCTGTCACCATGTATTTCCTTGGTTTAGTTCATTGTCTATGCACAAGAGACTCTTTTGTTGCTGGGTCGTCCCGCTGGACGGCTATGCTGATCTCGTTCTGGTTTTCACAAACAGTCGACGGAGTACTGATTTAGTCTATCTGCTTTATTAACCTCAACCCTTGTCCTTCCCGCCTTCACCCTCTTGCCCATTTTCACTTTGACTTTCGTTTTTCTCGGTGTGTCCTCATCCCCGCCCTTACCATTGTTCTCTAATCAAAAGTACCTCGCGTCCCTAAATACCCAACGCCCCTCTATGTCTAGATAATTTACCAACCGCTTCTAATCTTATCAGAGTCACCCTCTCCGTCGTCCTCGTGTCTAGTTATGGCATGAAGAACAGGACAAAATACGGAACCTATCGTCCACAGGAAAGATCGACATGAGGTTCGTAAGAGGGAGCTAGGCTGGCTATCCGACACCGAGGCGTCGTCCAAAAAGCAAGGAATCCTCCACCAAAATCCACTAAGAGGCTGAGGGCCCCGCTAGCCTTGAACAGGCAAGAGCCATGGCCATCAAGATGCGATACAGCGAACGTCTCCGAGCGTCGTCCGATCCAGCGAATACCTCCGTTTACCAACCTTGTCATCCACGTCTGACTAAGGAAGAAATCCATCCATCGTCTTGCACCGCTCGACGCTGAGCATTTTCCCAACTTCATTGCATCTCTGCACCATGGTCCAGCCACCCCAAACCTCGACAAGACAATCCTCCTCAGCACTCATATTCACACCAAGCAAAAAAAAAAACCGCACAAGCCCTCCCTCCCCATCGCAAAAAGATTTCGGGGTGCTGTGGCTTTGGGACATCTTCGCGCTCGCGAAATATGTTGGCTTGGTATCTCGCACGCGCAGAAAAAATGGGCGCAGATGTATTGCCTTTTTACTCTGAGGGTTCAAGATAGAAGCTTACTACTGGCGTTCTTGAGGGGGTCAGACGATCTTCGCTGCCGTCGGGAATGAGTAATACATCTAGCGTGCGGTCAGGACGAAGTGTCGAGCACGCTTTCACCAAATAGGAAGACGTGTCTTCCTCGGGACGTTGAAGGCTCTGGGAGAGACCTGTACGAGTAAGGGATTGTTGTGGGTGCGGAGAAAGGGGGCAGTGATGCGGTCTTTCCAAAAGAGATTACGGCTGGACCCGGGAAAGGGTTTTGGGGTGGTTGAGTGCTCTGAATATCGGGGGGTAGCGGGGAGAAGTACGTGGGGAGCGGGTGGGTTTTGAGGGTGGTGTAGAGAGTAGGGTATTGTCTGTAGGGGCGGAGGGAAGGGAGGGGTTGTGCAAATGGAAGGCTGAGGAGGGTTGTGGGAAGGGAGAAAGAGATGGAGATGGAGATGGAGGGGATGGAGATGGAGATGGTGGAGGAGATGGAGGAGATGGTGGAGATGGAGATGGAGGAGATGGAGGAGATGGAGGAGATGGAGTAGATGGTGGAAAGATCAAGAAAAAGGGCAAGAGTGCGATTGCACATCACCAAGAAAAAAAAAAGAAAAAGAAAAAGACGCAAAAGCAAAGAAAATGTTGCAGGACAAGAACAATGGCACAGAGTCAGGAAAAAAAGCCTCACCAGGGCCACAAAAAAAAAGATCACTCTTCCCAAACCCTCACAAACATCCCGCACCTCCAACAAGAAACCACTTGCACTATTCCCGCAAACGAGAAACCCCCAAATGACGGAAAGGAGAAGGCAATCGGAGACGAAACAACTAGAAATGATTTTCTAAATTAACCAAAAAAAACACGGAGGTACTAACAACCACGCAATCACACAATTCTACAGCAACCCCACCCACCACCTTGTCTCTCTCTCTCTCCCTCTCTCTCTCTCAATCCCCCACCCCACCATCAGCAGAATAACCAAATCACCCAGCCCCCATCCCGCCCAAGAAAAAAAGAAGAAAAAAAAACAAAGCACAAAAACCAAAACCACCCGGCCGCAGACAAGGCCAAGCCCATGGACATTCTCAACCCCTTCGGGCACGCTCATGCAACTCCGGGTGTACCAGGGGGGAAAAAGCGAAACCCCCATAGACACCTCTCTGGTGGACTAAAGTGATGGAAGTGTAAGGGATGGAGGGTTCGTTGTTGGTTGTGAGAAGAAGAAGAAAAAAAACAAGAAAAAAGGAAAGTTATCCACGAAACTAACTAACTAACGCAGCAAGGCGTGCAGAGGAGAGGGAGAGGAGTTTGGGGGGGGGAAGTTGGGGGGGGGAAGGAGATAGGGAGGTAAAAAGGCGAGGAGGTGAGACGAGGAGTGAGAAATGGAGGAGGAATAGATGATGCGAGGATGGGGGGGGGGAACGATGGAGATTGGAGGATAGGGGGGGGGGCGGTATGGTAAGTGCTGGGTCGGTGTTGGGGAAAAGGGGCGGGTTGCATATGAGGGGGGGGGGGAGAGTGGGACGATTGTGCGGATGAATGGATTGGGGGTTGAAGGGATGAGCGGGGTGGAAGGGACGGTATCGAACGGAGCAAGCAAGACCTTTCATATTATCCCCTCAATTATTTCCCCGTTCCTATTTTACTATATACGTTCCCTAATACCCTCCGCACCCCCCACCAAACAAGACTATCAACCACACTCTTATTACTCTATACACTCTCCCTATTCTCAACACATCCCCCACACACCTAATACCTCCTCCTTCCCCCGTCACCCCCATCTCCCGCATCCCCCGTCGGCTGCTGGTAATGCGGATTACACAAACTAGCACTCGCGCTCGCACCCGCAAGCGCAGGCGTGACGCCGTAGTTTTTGAGCGCGGCGTAGGGCGCACAGGTGGCGTTTGGGAAGGCCCATTGGGCGCATGTGCTGTATGTTTGATTAATCTCTGGAGATGTAAGAGGAGGGGAAAGCTCAAGGGGGTACTTACGCGTTATCAGAGCAAATACCCTGCAAATCTGCCGGTTGGTATGGGGCGATTTTCTGCGGCGGCGAGCACTTCTTGTTAAACACATTATCAATCCCCACACCGATGGATATCGCGTCCCCGACATGCGTGATCAGATTTGGTCCCGCAACACCCAAGCTGAGAGCGGCGTCATAGATGTTGTGGATAAAGTAGTGCATTTCAGGCGCTTTGATGTCCATGAAGCGGTGGATTTTTGACTGCGAGGCTGGACCGGCGTAGGCGGCGAAGGAGGGTGAGGTACAGCCGAGGATGAGGCCGAAATAGGAGTAGAAGGATGTGAAGAGTCTATGTTAGGGAGGGCGGTGTTAGATGGATGGATTGAAGCTTATTTGTCTGAGGGATGGACAAACTTGTATTGATTTGAGGATTTGTCCCAGGCGGGGACGCCGGATTCGAGGGCGGTGACGCCGCCGCCGTCGAGGAAGTTTAGGGAGACGGCTTTCTGGGGACGAAGTCAGATGGGTGAATAGTGTGGCTGAAAAAATGACGCACCCCACCGCGATTATTCGATTTCCAAGTGCCGTTGAAGTAAGGCACAAGGTTGATAGGTGTGACTGTGAAACACGGGTCTCTGTAGATTGCATTTGGGTCGAGTATGCCAGAAGACTGATAGGTTCCGTTTCGCACCGCAGGCCATAGATTGGGTAAAGGCGTGAATTTGCCGCTGAAAGCTAGGTTGATAAGTTTGGTCATGAACTCGTATTGGGTCGAGTTTGCGGGTGTGTATTTCTCGCAAAGAGTTTGATTTCCGACTTCTGCTTTTAGAGGAAGACTTTGGATTGCCACGGGGAGGAGATTGCATTGGTCTTGGGCCAGCGCTGCGCCTGCTAGAGCAGCAGCGAAGGTGATAGATGAGAAGCGCATCTTGACAGTATATCTTTGAGTCAAGGCACGAAAAGAGTTTTGAAAAATACTTCGATACAGGAACGAGAGTAAATGTACAATCAAAAGCTCAAAGGCGCATTGAAACAAAGGGACTGCTAGGATTAAGAGCTCATCATTCAATCACAGAGGCAAAAAACAAGCAAGCCCGGCAGTAACGCTTGGGAGTACCAACATCCCAAAGTGACTAGTCTTTAACCAGACCTGAAGGTTTTTTGTAGCTCCCTTATGGATGGCCCAAACGCCTCAAGCCGAGAACGTGATGAATGAGTAATGAGGCAGTGGTGTTGTGGCTGGATGTAGCCATCTTGTCATCCTCTCAGTTTGTCAATAGCCAAGTCGTCTAACTCATCGTGTCGTTCACCGGCCGCTTAATTGTGCGACTCGGAAGGATCGTGATACCTTGTGATATACTTTACGCCCATCTTGCTATCTTGCCATCTCGCCAATGTGGAGCCCGTGCTTTCACACGCCCCATGATAGCTCTTAGCATTGATAATCTGGATAAAACTCGATAGTGCCGTTGTGGGGTATCAGACGCATGGCATGGCAGTCAATTGTCTTTCCTTCTCCAGTTTCGGCGAGCTAGTGGATGGAACTTTTCGTGGTCGATATTCGCGACCCGTTGATCTGGTTCCTGGGATTTCCAATATCGAATTGCATGCACGACGCATCGCTCGGCCACCGAACCGAGCCTGTCAATAATCCTCCGTAGACCGGGGCCCTTGTCGTGCTGTCGTGCTGTTGTGCTGTATGCTGTCATGCTGTCATGCAGTCATGCTGTCATGCAGTCATGCTTCGGTTCCTTTCAATGCATGTCGAAGTGCATCATGCATTCTCTTGGTCGCATCTATTGATGAGCAATCTCTCCGACATGTTCGGATTCTTTGAGGTGCTGTGCGTAGTTACGGTGGCTTGGGTAGCCTTTCGGACCGTAGGGTTATGAACGTGGGCCTCAGATCCTGCAGTGTTACTATTGGTATATGAGGGTCAGAGCGAATATGTGCATATATTGACTATCTAGTAGGTAGAAACTACGGAGGAAGGAAGAAGTGGGAATCAGGTAAATACCCTGAATCCACTAGCGCCGGATCAATCCGGATCAATGTGGAGCGGAGATTACTAACCACAGGGGTAACAGTACTGTTCCCTGTTTCCAACAGTTACACATGGGCGGCGTCAAAGCTTTGTGGACGTGTGTTGAGGAAGTGCCGGAGATGCGCACAAAGGGAAAGGATTGTACTCGGTTATTCTTGTCTTGTCACAAAATGACCGAGCTAGAAAGGTTGAGGGAGTTTATAACTTTCAAAACCATCACCGCCAAAGTGAATCAATCATGGGGAATATGAGTTGTAATGCCAGATTATGTTATTAGTCTCTAGAATAACTATGACACTATGTGCAGAAGGATTCTATCGTCTATATACAGTTTTTAAGCAGCAATGCCATTATCAATTAGCCCTAAGTATTACTCCCATCATCATCTCCCAATTGTTATGTTTTGTAGAATGTACCGTAAGAACCTTGATTGACCTTTCGAAGGCTTTGGTCTATCAGTTTCGAAGCAACCTCAAACCAGAGTCGATTTGTTCAACCGTGTTCTTGTTCGTGTAAGCGCCCCACTTTTGGCAGTTGTCGTATGTCTTTGATGGGATGTGAAGTTTTTTGATCCCATCAACGTTCTCAATCATGTTCGCGTAAAGGCCACCAGACAAATGCCAAGCGATGTGGCAGTGGAAAGGCCAAACACCAGGATTATCCGAGTTCCACTGGACGACCTGGTCACGCGGAAATTAGTCATTCCCCTTTGCGGCATACAACTATAGATGGCAAACATACCAAGTAGCCCAGGGCTGGCAGAAGACTGACATCACGACGCTGAGGGTTACTTGGGTTGACGATTGTTCCATCCCAAGTTCCAGCCCCAGTGGCAAGTACAGACCTTGGGGTTGTGTCAGCAGGTAATCAACGTGTTCAAAGATATTGGACGCTTACGTGTCATGGCCGTGTAAATGCCATGGGTGACTGGTTGGAGTTTTATTGGTGATGATCACGCGGACCGAGCTACTGGTGCCAACGTTGTAGACATTGTACTGCGGATCATAAGGATACGATACATTGCCCTGCTTAGCATCAAGCAAGAGTGGGTTGTTGTAGTCACCGCGGAAAGTTGAATTGTTGATAGTCCAGACAAGATGACCAGTAGAGTTAATCTTAAAGTAGACTTCCATGTGAATCGTTGTAGCAGGAGTAGGTAAACCCATCGCCTTCGATGGAGTAATACCGGAAAGGGCATCATTTACACAAGGATCAGTGCCATCGATATGGCCGGTGGATTTGGGAACAGCAGTATCGTTTGCCTTTTCGTAGTATACTACTGCGAGGCCATAAGGCTGGTTGGCAGGCTCCGTACATTGACCCGCAGCTAAAGTGGAGCGCATCCAGTATGCTCCGTCAGACTTCCCACTGGCGTGGACTACAACATCTGTGCGTTGACCGACCTATCGGACAATATCAGCAAATATCATCTACATCGAAAGTATTAGATTTTGCTGTTACTTACGCCGAGAGTAACAATGGATGTGTTGTATGGCTCGACAGGAGTAAAGTCATTAGCGATGACAGTCATCTCATGGCTATCAATACTGAACTTTTGAATGGCAGCACTACCAGTATTGATCAACCGGAGTCTGTGCGTTTTCCCACTGGTAAACTTGAACTTGGCAAGCCCGGCATTGTTTGTACACTTCGCGCTGGTGGTGTTGGAGCAGTCAAAGTTCATCTTGCCGTTAATTAAGTTGTTGTCCGATGCAGGTCTGATCTTTGTCAAATCGGTACCCATCACATCCTCCATGATATCAAAGTAATCTCGATGGTAATAGTCAGTAACAGTCACGGGCCCAAGGTCGGTATCGTAGTGCATGTTCTTTGGTCCATGGATGATCAATGGCCCCCAAAGACCTCCAGCATATTGTGCTGAGTAATGAGAGTGATACCAAGTGGTTCCGTAAGGCGCAGCCTTGAGAGTGTAAGTGAAGGACTCCCCAGGCGGTGTTGGACACATCGAAACACCAGGAACGCCATCTTCCCACTCGGTATTCTGTTGGTGAAATCCATGCCAATGAAAGGCGGTGCCTTCAGACGGGCCTGTAATTTGATTGTTTATTGTCACCTGGATAGTGTCACCCCAGTTGGCTTCGATAGTGGGCTGCAGAAACCTTATTAGCGGCTTAATGATGTCAATCATACGGGTCTGGGACATCTTACACCTGGATATTCGCCATTGATAAGAAGTTGGTTTTTCTCGTACCCGTCTGGGGCGATGGTGGCACGGGCAACATTGAATGTGTATTGGCGGACAACACCGGTATCTGGAGCTTCGGTGTACGCGTCACTGTCCCAAGAAGATTTGGAACCCCACGGGTACCCGTTTTCAATTGGCTAATCAGGGTTCAGAACAGCACTTTGAAACCAAAACGAAAGACTTCATGCTCATTGTGAAAGAGGAACAGGCCGTGGGATTTGGAGAAAAAGTATCAAATGTTTTCTGTCTCTTTCTGCGCAAAAGCACGAGAACTAAAGATTACTCAAATAAAAAGTGTAGGACCGAATAGAAACCCATGATGACGAAAATTGAGAATTCAAGACCAAGACACACTTGAAGATTCCGGAAGTTGGGATGGGGATACTAAGAAATTGAAGCTTACATTGTTGGTGAGGAATGGTCCTACGTGAGGATTTTGAAGGGTTCCTAGTTTACTGTTACCTGAAACATAGGAGAGTCAGTGATACCGTTCATGCCGTCATACGCATACTTGATAGAAAGAAGGAGTGGGAGAAAGCCGCGAGCGTACCGTTGGTTTGGGTTTGCGAAAGAGCCGCAACAAGAGCGGTAGTCCCGTTTAGGAGGGCTGAAGCGATGGTCATGTTGGCGATTTACAGACAGATATACAAGATACACGCGATGAGGGAAAGAAAAGTTGTAGCAATGAAGGGAAAGTTGCTCAGATTATGTACATTCTACGAGTTGACTTTTCAGCAAGCGTCTTCCTGGAAACTTGGCCACGCATCACGGAAGGAACCATGTCATGATTGATTTGGAGGAAGCAGGCACGGTGAGTATACTTTCGTCTCCCGTACACCACCACTCTTCGTTCATTAGGAGGAATGCCAACATCATGACCTACAATGCAAGGCTAGATTAAAGTCTTCTAGACGGAACATGACAGCTTGACTACGAAGAATGAGATCCATTGTTCATTTAAAATGTGGCAAATGGAAAGGCACGGTTAGAGAGGCTAAAGTATAGGTCCCTGTAGATGTCCGTAAGGGAGACATCGTAGGTTGGGGGGATTACTGCTCGATTGCCTCTTTTGGCCAAGTAATGAACAGGAGGACTTGACTTCGTGGTGGAAGGATTTAATTAATTCAACTTTGCAACAATCGACCGAAAGGTGCGTCGAATGATGAGGTGGTGACGCTTGAGGCTGAAGTTCGGGGTCAGATCTGATAAGATCACAAACGACAAAACCACCTTCGCTTATCGACACTAGCGCCATCAAGTCCAAGCTCTACGAGTACCCACGTACCTTACTGAGGTTGTCCTACCGTGCCTAGTGTACTTGTTTAGGAGTCTTCCAAATCTACATCCTACATTCTTCTATTCTTTCTGACGGTTCTGGCCCAAGTCATGTGCCATTCTTTGATCAGTGGAAGTGGCAAATGCCGAGCAAATATGCCTCCCCTAGTTGACACTTTCATATGAGGAACTTGGCTTGGACTTGGAGATGATTCTCAATCTACGGGCTTCGCCGGTAAAGGGAACGCTGGGGAGCGCCTGAAAACCCGAACCCGTATCTTCAATCGAGTACGCAATTCGTTTCATCGTCGACAGATTAGGGCAGGCAGAAAACGTGAAGTATGGGGATGGGACTTTACCGAGTCTGGGACTTTCGTATTGAGGCATACCTCTCTTTCCAGCTAAGAAGTTGGCCAGAATTCCAAGTTATTTATGTATCAGGGCAATACCAGGACAGTACCAGGACAACGGGATGAGGCTGGGAAGAGGATGGACGCTTGCAATGAGGGGCTTGATTGATATGCCACCTTCCTGCAGTTGCTCAGCCGGTGATTCTGGAGACTTCAGCGCTTATTGGCAACACTTCTTGTGTTGGCTGTAGCTAAAGTATGACTTGAGGAGAGCCGAAAGGTACCCAGTGGCAGTGGGCTTTGTTCAATACCTGTCTATTGAGAGCTCAAGCTTAGTCGTATCAGTCAAGCTGTTCAGAGAATCGAGTCACGGTGTTGTTGATTGACAGCGTTTTTCCAAACCTGAAGTGATGAACTGGCGAGATTGAAACCGGACCGGACCACCACTGGAGCAATCGGCATGATGCATCATGTGCCGAAAATCTTTTATACGTGCTATAAATTTAGCCAATTTCCTGAGGCTCCCAGTGTGTAGAGCAGTAGTCGTATCTGTGTAGATATTAGATATTAGGTGGGTATTTTGTTGACAGTAGAATTCTCAGGATAATCAAAAGATGTTTTCATCGGTTAGATGGACGCAGACCTAACATGATCTGTAGAGACTCTGTTGCATTGTGTAAATGTCACTCATGAATTGACTTCCGAAATGTGATAATGATTCCGGGTGAACAAGGGGGTTCTCGAGGCTTGATGATCGTCCCGCCGCTGCAGGAACAAGCGAAAAGCTTCAAGTCGCAATCTTGTGGTTTGGTGAATTGTCTCAGGGACGTAGCTTCGTTCATCGACCGAACCACCGAACCACCGCTTAATCGATGCATGCAAACTAATTGCGCGTATCTTGGAGCTTGAGACTTCCATACTGTGACGCTCAAGTCATTGAACATGGCCGCCGCTCAAAGCTCCTCCATTCCTCCTTCCAACGTCGAATACGGTGGCGGTATGTAAGACTCCAAACGCAAGAGTCTGCATCATATACTTGGCTAATAAGCCATATAGACGAAATCTCAGCCCTTGTCCTTGACCCTGGGTACTCAACAACACGCGCTGGGTTCGCTGGAGAAGATGTGCCCAAGTCAGTCACGCCGTCATATTATGCCACTATACCCTCGGGTTCGGATCGCAAATACTTGTTTGGTGATAATTCAATACACACTCCTCTGGCAAACATCTCGATAGGCAATCCTATGTCCACCGACGGCACGGTCGAAGATTGGGACGCCGCGACGAGTTTATGGGAATACGCCATCACATCACGACTTACGAACACGAAGCCAGGGAACCCTTTAACTAACGGACTTAATGACAAACATGAAGATATGGACGCGGAGATGGAGGGCATGGAAGATCAAGAAAAGCCACTCGAGGAAAACCCCTTGTTGATGACGGAAACCGGCTGGAACACTGGCAAAGGTAGAGAAAAGGGCATCGAGGTAGCTATGGAGAGCTGGGGTTGCCCCGCCTACTGGCTCGCACGAAACGGTGTCTTAGCAGCGTATGTGCTCCGTATACCACTCAGTTTCAGGACGCTAATCCCCACCCAGCTTCGCCGCCGGCAAACCTATGGCGCTTGTCATTGACATGGGCGCATCGTCCATCTCCATCACTCCCGTTCACGACGGCCTCATCCTGAAAAAGGGCGTCGTTCGCTCCCCCCTCGCGGGTAACTTCCTCTCCTCCCAACTCCGACTCCTCTTCTCCACTTCCTCTCCGTCAATCCCCTTAACGCCTCACTACCTCGTTACCAAAAAAACACCCGTGGACGCCGGACTGCCCCCGAACGCCACATACCGCACGTTTCCCTCCGATACCGCTCCCGCTAATTCCTTCCGCAATTTACAAGAAGAACGTATATTGACTGAGTTCAAAGAGTCAGTTGTGCAAGTGTGGCCAGGCCCTGGTAGACTATCGGGACATACGCAACAAGGGGGTACAAATCTGGATTTAGCAAAAACCTACCCAGGCCGCCCCTTCGAAATGCCCGACGGCTGGAACCAAATGTTCGGCGCCGAGCGATACCGCGCCGCCGAAGGCATCTTCGACGCCAAAATGGCCCTCACGGACCCCCAAAACCCCTCCCCCCCCGCCTCTCAAACCCTCCCCGCCCTAATCCAGCACTCCCTGAACCAAGTCGACGTGGACGTGCGGCCGCACCTCTTGCAAAACGTTGTGGTAACGGGGGGCACAAGTCTGCTGTATGGTTTTACGGAGCGCCTGAACCAGGAACTTACGATGATGTACCCCGGCACTCGGGTCCGGATTTCGGCGCCGGGAAATACGTATGAAAGGCGGTTTGCGAGCTGGATTGGCGGGAGTATTATGGCGAGTCTGGGGACGTTTCATCAGACGTGGATTTCGAGGAAGGAGTATGAGGAGCATGGGGTCGGGATTATTGAGAAGAGGAGTAAGTGATGGGGAGGGGTAGGCGGGTGATGGTGGGGAGGGGAGCCGGTGCGTTTGGAAGGTTCGAGACGGGCGTGCAGCAAGGTAGCAGAGTGATGGCACCAGAGGCGTCATTTCAACGTGTGAGCGGGAAGAAAAAGAAGAAAAAAACAGGGATGGCGTTGATACTCTCACCATCTTGCTTGGAGTTTCTCCCACTTGGAAAAAACGTAATCGTTTTCTCGCAACCAAATAGTCATTCTAGGAAAGCAAACCATCAAGCAGCTCCTTCTGGATCACCTTCTCTTTCCAACGCCCTAATTTTCCCATGTCTCCAAGCCGTATCCGACGCACTTTGATTCTCTTATCCACTCTCCTCCTCCTTCCCCTTCTCCCAAACACAAAAAAGTTGCATGACAATCGCCCCCATCTTTTCTTACCCCCAAAAAATAATGTGGCCAGCTTGCACACGTCTTTTATTCCGTACTAGTTTTCCGCAGAATTCTCTCGTGATCTGAACCTCTAATGTCAAGGGGAATGCTACTTCAAGGGGAGGGAAGGGGGTGGTCAGTTGGAAACCGATTTAGAAGAATGCGTTGATTGGAAAGAGGCTTTGTTGGTGGGTGGGGTCTTACAGTATTACGAAGACTGGGGGAGAGGGAGAGGTTGAGGTAATAGGTTGTGGTAGGGTTATGAGGGAGGAAGATTAAGATTTTGTTCGGGATTGCGTTGTTTGTTGGGAGAGGCAGGGGGAGGATGCGTGGGGGTTGAGGAAGTTGTTTGAGATGTGCTTGGAATTGGTACGTTTGGATGAATATTAGGATACGCAACCCCTCCGATACTCTTCACTATCGCACCCAGTACTGGACTTCAAACCCCCGTTCGCCATCCGCCTCCCGATCTGGTTATAAGGGAAAGCGGCCATAGAGCAATTTTTGTTCGTAGAAGCTCGGTTTGCCGCGTCTTTGTTTGAATGATCTAGAAAGGTATTGCCCTTGGAAGGAACAATTGGTAGAGGGATCGTTGTTGAGACTAAATAAATGATAGAGTTTTATAGATCATGTGCATAAAGAAGAGGTAGTGGGGATGAAGAAAATAAGGAACTTTGGGGTCTTTGGGGTCAGGGGTTGTCTCTGCGGGCATAGATATTTTCCAGAAGTGACTGTTTTCCATAGTATAGTTCTGCTTTAAGAAAACAGCTTTCGGGGAAGAAACAATGCCCAAAGGGTGATGTATAGTCGGTCTATGATGGAGTATAATTAGTTGGTGTTAAAGGGAGAAAGGTGCTGGATTGATGAATATTTGTCCTAATTTTTCAAGCCGGGTTTCTGGGCTAGCCGAAAGAGAGGAAGTCTGTATAGAGTGACTTTGCTATCGACGGTTGATCCAGTTGGGTCTTATAGGTCTCGGAGAAAGAGCGGATCTGGAACATAGGTTGACCAGTGACATCTCGTGCTTATCCCAGTCCACATATCAAGAAGACTATTCCATCCGTATTTTCTTTCGAGCTCGTACTTCAACACATTTTTAGATGCTGGGGACATTCCAACCGCACGAGGCGAAGAACATCTTGAAGTGTATTTAGAACTCTTCGCTTGCAGCCAGAACTATACCTTCTTAAGGCCCACTAATCCCCACAAATACCACCACCACTACCGTATAAGCAGCAGTAACAGCTAGTATTTCTTGTCGCTGCGCTGACGATTTCCACGCAAGACCAAGGGCGAACAAAAATACGGCAAGGCTTGCGGTGATTAAAATTTTCTCGCGAAGTGGGTGAATGGCCATGATAAGCATTGGAACAACAAGGGCAAGGCCTCCCATTATTGCAGTAAGGAAACGCGTTTTGAAACCTGATCGGCGTTCCAAAAGATCGAGGCGAGCATTTCTCCGATATATGTCTGTTGTGACCCCCCCTAGCGCACGTCTTCGGCGTTTCCCCCTCTAGTTAGCTGTTAGTATACCCGATTCTCTAGAAGATATGCTCTCGCCAGAGCCTCGATTTGCAGGGTGTTGCTCTCTGTGTTCGTCTAGTAGCTTCTGCACGATCTGCGCTTCTTCATCCCGGAGTACGAGTACATCTTTACCACTGATGGAATCTATACTTCTATAGTCAGACTGGAAGAGTGCAAGATCTGATAAAAACAGGCAATTTCGACCTTATTCTTGAACTTACGAATATCTTTCAACAAGCTTTGGATTCGAGATAGTTGTTCTCGTGAAGTAGTATGTGTTTCGAGAATATCCGCCATTTCATTCCTTATTCCTGACCTCAGGTGGCTCATGATTATATTGAATGAAACCCTCAAGCTCAAAGTATCGCCCTGATCACTCATAACGTCCTTAGGCGTCAAATGTAAATTTCCGTAAGCAAGGCTATAAAGGGGGGTAGTCTTGCGACTCGAAGAAGGGTTGAGATAGTCGTCCGCTAGATCAACAGTGGGAAGTTTTTCAATGCCCGTAAACTCTTGTACGAGGTCTTTGAAATATCTTTCACTACAAAACCAACCAGTATTATCTTCGTATTTGGCTACGAGCTCTGAAGCATATCCAGCCATCTCACTATTCCCAGGTGTTTCTTCAGTGGTCGGAATCTCTTTGGTGAGAGCATGTTGTTCTGGTGCTGTGGCCCCAGTACATGGCAAGTCTTATCCACTGCTAATTGGCTCATTGGAGGTTTTTGGTAAAACAAAGGGCTTTCCGCAGTCATCGTTACTTGAGATTCCGTTGTCTTGGTTCAGACGTGAGCTTGGTTGTTGCAGGACCTGAGATATCTCCACACTTGAGACAGGATATGTGGAGTCTAACGCTTGCTCAAAGATCTCCTCCATCTATAGACGACTCCATCGGTCTGCCGGGCATCTAGGAGCGGTGAACGCGCAACGTAACTACAAACGAAGAGTTTGGACTCGGCTGGCGCTCTCAACCAATTTCGCGTAGGTCTCATGTAATATGTGGTGGCCAGACTTGCGTAGTAGGAACGTAGTGAGCCTTAATAAGCACATGATGGTGGTGTACTCGAAATCAAGCCAAGCGAAGCCAGTCATGAGAGAATGGAACCAGCCCTATGGCTTAGCCGAGTATTCCGATGGTGCTACTTGAACCACCCTAGAGTAAGATAACAACTGGAAGGCAACACGACGTTCTTCACTTGTTTCCTTTATTTCTTCATTATGAAAAGCTTCTACAGCATTCCTCAGCCATCTTACCAGAACAGCTCGATGCTCTCAAAAGTATCTTCAAACGTCTTTAACGCCCATGCCAATGCAACGCACTGTAGGTCCGCAATGGGTATCTCAGAACAACGAAAACTCAGTGTTTAATCTTGTAGTTCCCCCCCACCACCTCCAATTTTCCCTCCTGTACTCTCCGCTCCAGAAACTCCTTTAATTCCTCGTTCTTGAACGGGAAGCCTCCCTCGACCAGCATCTTCAACATCATAACGATACTCTGCAACGGCATTGGCCCCTGATTCGTTAGCATGCCCGTCACGTATTGCCAATATACTTCCATCCTCTCCTGTGCAACTTCTTCGGTGCGTACTGCTGGCGCAGCAGCCGACGTGACAGCTTCAGCGGCTGCAGCAATCGCCGCTTGAGCGGTGCCGTCACGGCCAACTTCGGAGTCGGAGAGTGTCTCGAGGACGCGGTACGTATCTGAAGCGGATTCCTCGAGCACGAGTTTGCCGACCCAGAATGTTAGGGCGTTGCGGACCAAAGACTCGTCCATTTCCAGATTTTCCATTAGCTCTTGGACAGTTTTGGCCATGGGAGTGGGTGCACTGCTTTCGGGGTTCTGGAAGGCATAGATGACACTTGCTTGCCAGGTTTGCACTTCTTCCGTGACTGTGCGGTCGTCAAGGTCGATGTCGACAGTGACTTGGCCGAGGGCATGTAGCCAGGTTAATTTTCGAGATTGCTTTAGGATTTCAAAACCCTTTGAATAACGGTCCTGCAAAGACAGAATTTCCGGCGGGATGAAGAAAGTCTCCGAATGCAAAGAAGGCCAGAAGAGGTGAGAGAGTATCTTGGTATGGATTTCTGGAGCTGGATCTGATGTGGCGTCAGCTGCAAGCTTCTGATCATTGCGAATAACCATGTCGACACGACGGGAGTCAAGAATGTCTCGTAACATGACCTCACACGATTGGAGTGCTGCTTCGCCAAACCGTAGCTTCAGAAGCTCGAGGACTCGAATCTAGATACGATGAATCAGTCTTACAGTAGCATAGTTTCGAAACGGTATCTCACTTCTTTGTCGAAGTCATATTCTTTCTTCAATAATCGCTCTCCTAAGATTTTCTGAAATTCTTTGACGAAGATATCCCTTGATTCAAACAGACTAATGAGGGAACCTATTATGTCTGAGTTCTTTGACTTCTTGTACTCTGTGAACCGTTAGATGGTAAATCACTTCAAAGATGATGCAGTCGTACCGGGTCCAGCGTCTACAGGGTCGGGCACCCAGGACATGTCGTCCCAATCAAGGTCTCCGTCGTCCATGTCATCTTCCCCTGTGAGACCTGCGGTCTTGTTCAGCTCTGTTGCCAATTCAACCAGGACATCAGCTGCACTCGATTCATCGTCGGGATCAGCCAAAAGACCGCCAACAACTATGTTGACAGTGTCATCTCGTTCCCGAAGATAACGCCGGATAGGGCGAGCTACACGATCCAAAAGGACCCCTTTTGGATCGAGGACGGCAAATGCGCGGATCAACGAGATATAAAATTGAAGGATTTCGGTTGTAGAAGCCCCGGGATGAAGGAGGCGATGGGATAGTACGTTTGAAAAGGAATTGGTAAGAGAAATTCTTGAAGTGGTATTTGTCACGTAACGCTTGAGATCCTCAACAGCACCTCTGCTACCGTTATCCCAATCCACAATGATTTCAAACAACTCTTTTGTGCGCAATGCTCCCAGTCTATTGAGTCCCATCTCTTGCCATCTCTCGACATCTGCATGTGTGACCTTCGTATGTTGATCAGCTTCAGCATCAGACTGGATCTCTTTCAAGCATGAGAGTATTTCAACCACTAAGCGGGCAAAGTGGTTCTCTACCCAGTCCCGTAGCTGCTCCGCGATCGTAGATGGCGAATTCCACTGTCCAGCATAGGTTTTATTTATATAGGTCGTGAGGATTTCGCTCATTACTTCGGCGAATAAACGCTGAGCTTGATTACCCCCCAACCCCATTTCTTGTAGACTTTTCATAACTTTCTGTGTTCTTCTCCGCGCCTCCCCAATAGATGCTGACGCATCTTGAGCTTCGGTTCGCTCCTCCAAGCCTAATATGAATGAAGCTTGCTTTTTCAAGAAAACCTTGATATCGGAGTTCTGATCTTGTGACATAGAAGAATTACGTGACCTAGTAGTAGAAGCTTTGCGCCCAATTGACGCAGGAAAAACTGCTGAAAATATGCGCTCCTCAGCCATTCTTACAGCCAACGGCTGGGAGCCAAGCAGTGGAAGAGTTAAATTGTCACATGCTCAGAAAAGAGTGTACGAGTACCTAGTACCTATCCAGGTTGGAATATGTCAAGGCGAGCTAGGCAGGAAGAACGGTACCTTAGCATAGATGAATGTTTTATGAGATTGAACCACCAAGTACGCGATGTACCTTAGTCGCAAAAGTGACCGGCACTAATTCTCGAGGTCACGTGCAAGGTTACATGTGTTCTTGAGTTGGTTGTCAAGCAACCACAAAGCTTCATTCCAAAAAGGCTAAACGAAGAACCAAATCGTTGGACTCTCATTTAAGTCATATATAGCTCTTTACTTGGTTCGTATTTAGAATAACCTGCTACATGAGGAACCGGAAGAATTGGAGGACTACCATATTGGTACGGCGTACGCTTGCACACAATTGTTATTTACCAGATAGTCGGCCTGGTGTAATAATCGTGCAACCTGCAGATTTTCTTCGCTAGATTCCATAGGCAATGTCGAGTGCATATCACTCGGCTTCGGTGAGATGGTTTGGTTGCAACTCCTCTAAGTCTGTAATCCTGCCGGAAGCCTACATACCTTATGCTATTCTAAGATTAAGACGTTGCATAAACACCTGAAAGTGCAGCAATAGGCGAGTGCAGTGATCGAAAGAGTATCCGAAAACATGCCCAACAAAGCGAGATTGTCCAGCTTTCCGATCACTGCAATAGTGGATCTCGAAAATGCTTCTGGCTGTTACTCTGCTTGTTCACTCCCCATTCGAATTGCTTTCGTGCCCTATGCTCACGCTTACGCTCTCTTTTCTCCACCGCTTGAATCTCTCGTTTTTTAGCATCAGTGACGCCAAGCATACCTGTTCCGCCGTTTCCACGAGTTGTTAGCGCTCGGCGTCGATCATCCGAATCCACCGCCATCTCATCATCAGAGCCGTGGACGGTGTTTCGAAGCATACGAGTTTCGATCCGCTCGGCAGGTGTAGGATAACTGTGCAGGTTCTGTCGGTAATATCGCGAAAGAGAACGGTGGCCAGCCGTACGGCCCGACGGTAGATGGAGTTCGTATTCTGATCGAAAGACTGCATGATGAGCGTGAGCATGAGAGTGAAATCCGTCAACTGTACGGTGCGGTCTCGGATCGGTAAGGGAATGGTGTCGATGGAGAGGAAGCCTTTGAAAAGCGTGTGAGTGATCTATAGGCACAGCAGTCAAGTCTGCAGAATCCAATGAAGAAGCTGAGCTGTCAGTTTCCCAGCCTTCGGCATTTTCATCGCCTTCGTGCATCTCCTCGTCACCATTAGAGCTACTGATAACCGTTTTGAGAGCCCTTGAGCCCTTTGGCGCAAGTTTGACACCTCCAGGGGAGTCTTCCTTGACGTCCTCCAATTCATCGTTGTCTTCGTCATCGTCTCCGTGGTCCGAGTACGAACTTCTGAAATCATAGAATTGACCCACTTCGATCATCTCCTCCTCCGAATCAAATGCTATCATGCAATGTCCTTTGTCTCTCATGTGAGTTTGTATACCGCTCATTGATCCCTTGAGCTTGTGACAATATAGACATTCGTGAAGCACGTTTATCTTCTGGTGTAGATAACTTATGAGACCCTCGAGGTCAACCAAGTAGGGCTGCTCAGGAATAAACAGACCGTGGAATTTGGTCATATGCATGACACTAAGTTTCAAAGATGGCGAATCGTAGTTGCAGAATAAGCACCGGTTCAAGGGCACCTTACTAGAAGGAAATCCTGAATCTGTGCCCGGCGTAGCGCTGTTTATCACGACTGGCTGCGATATTAGATGTTCGGAGCGGTCTTCGGCCGCAGAGTGATGAGGCCTTGAGGGCCGAGATGAGACTGGTTCGTTATCCTCGATTTTTGTCTCCTTGATGCCATTTACTACCTTCGAAAACTCCGCTTCTGCCTCGGGATCAATTGTTTCTGTTGGAGCCAAATTTACTGGCTCACCCAGCGATATTGTAGAGCTTAAGACCGAGCTTGTTTCGTCATCAACGGCAGCCCTACCACCACCTTGCAATGCCGATATCCGCAATCGATGCTTCTGACTGCCAAGATGGTTCTGGTAAGCGTTCTCGCTGTAATAAGTTTTTTGGCATGCTATGCACAGTTTTTCGAAAGATGCTTTGGCAGCTTCGGCAGAGGAAGATGCTTGAGCTGTCAAGACTTTTTCTGCGAAGATTTCGGATGAGAGAGGAGGTAAAGAAGCGACCCTTCGCTTTAGGTTATATCGGCTTGCAGCAGGTCAGAGAAATGGCATAACTAGATAGTCGTAAAGGAACACTCACTGCCAGTCACTGCGCATGTGCCCTCGTTGGAGTTCACTTGATCTGAACGCCACTTGACAAGTATTGCAAGTAAATGGATGCGAATCGACAGTGTTCGATACCGGGGTAGGCTGGAGTCCAATAGGCGTTGACCGACTTGCCGTTACAGTAGCCATGATAAGGTGTGGGTTTCCCAGTTGTTCTCCAGACTTGGTGTCCAGTTGACAGACAGCGCCCACGTACGACGAACGGATACTATTGGAAGTCTCAATATGGGGGGGGGAAATCAGATAGTAACAATATTAAGCTACAACAGACCCGGTAGTAAATATGGTGTGAACAAAGATCGCATTATTTTATAATGGCTTCACGAATACTCCGTACGCTGGAAGAAAGCTGGTGAAGTAGGGGTGGTGGTTGTCTAATCGATAAAGACAATCTGTGATACCATCTGTACTCTGTAGCCGAGCCAGTGATTACTGTAAGGTAATTATTACAGTAATTACGCAGTACAAACAGCCACTAATTGCTAGCCAAGATGATCCTCTTACTGTTCACAGCTAGTGAGATGTTTTTTATAGTTGATTTAGTGACTATTCAAGTTAGATTATATTCAAATCGTTTTGCTCTAAAATCAATACAGTAGTATATATGTGACGGCTGCCAGGATAACAGACACCTGCCCCGAGCACTACTCAGGCAGGTCTCTATTGATATGATTCCCTATAAGCCTCCATGCCAACCTCCAGGCTCCATATCAATCTCTATACAAGTTTCAAAAACTTATCAGTCAGATTCGCAACACGTATCTAACAGTCCTTTTTATACTCCTCTCAACGTAACTCTGAAAATGCTCCCAACCTTCCTTCAACCAGTGCTTTAACCGGTGCTTTAAATATATCTCATAACCAAGCGCTCAATATGCCTCAGCACCCTCGTTCAAAACCCAACTCATTACTAGATTCAGTGGGTTGGGTTGTAAGTCCCGTCACCCAAGTCTGCGACTGGGTTGGGTTCAAGACCAACCGGTTGCGCGGCGTAAAGATGATCGTATAAAAAACAGCCCAGAGCTCAACAATTGGTTTTTTAATATGTCAGATCTTCTCTGCCATGCTAACGTAAAATCCAATAATAAGATAGAACTACTCTCTATGAACCCCAGTATTAGGTACGAGCTATGCTAACTAACGATAACCAACCATAGTCATTATCGATATTCATTAGGAGACCATTGACAAAAATCAATCCAAGACTGCATGCAGTCCGCTTTAATAGTGAGCGGACGGAGTAACTCTCATACTGCGCTCACTCCACGCAGTATCTACACTGATGCGAAATGGTCGGCAAGACTTGCTATACTTCTCTTATTACCTTAACCTCCTTCGCGACGACAACATGAGCATCGTTGAAATCATCAGCTAGAGCAGGCGTCTCGACGACCACCGTACTCAATGGAATCGAGTTGAAAGGCCGCTCCGTTTGCTCGTGGGGCAGATTCTGAGCATGGTCCGTCCGATGTCCTGACCCCTCAACAAGCCTTGGAAATCCTCTGCTTGTACTGCGCGACTGAGACAAAGTCTCATGCTTCGTGGAGGAGCCGTATTTTGACCTTCGCGACAACCCTATGTTCTTAACTCCCTGGAAAGCTGCGTAACCACCACGGGCAAACTAGCGCACACAATGGCGCACACTGCTTCAGCGCCTGAGAGGATGAGAAAGATTACCACGCCGTCTAGATCATCGCCATCAGTCGATCTTGTCCCCCAACTTCCTAGCTGAACAAGAGAACACTTACAGCTGGGGTCACTCTTGTCATCGGTGTCCACCTCCAATTCGACGATGCGAGCAAGCCTTAAGAGGCAAGCACTGCGTGCGGTGACCGCCCTTGTCAGCATTCTGATACCTGTTGCCTGAGAATGTCTACAGGGGTCCACCCACAGTACTCCGACCGAGAAAATAGCAGCGAGTCCGAGCTTCTTTTTCCACGATATTTGAAGCTTGATGATGGCTGCGATCGGAAGTAACAGAATGGCCACGTCCGAGATGAGGCCAAAAATCAGAGGCATCACGACATGTGCAATGGTGGTAGCGTTGCACTGACCCTGCATTGAAACCGGTGGCTCAACGTGGTACCTTTGGTAGTACCGTAGCCAGTACCATTGGACCGGCTAGCACTGAAAGAGATAAAACCCTATCGCTCCGAAGAACCATAGAATGACATACACCAGGATGGCCCACCACGCGATGCGCAGCCATTTTTGATTGTCCAAGAAAATGCGGCGGTAGAAGAAGAGAAGAGTGAGCTTGATGAAGGTGTAAGTAGGACCGGTTAGCACCATACACACCCAGACATGCTATAATTTCGAATGTGTCAGGACTGTCTCATGTTCCGAATTTGAACCGACAAACTTTGAAGACATTCGACAGATTCTCGGGCATTTGCGGGTCCTCAGCATTAATCGTCAATGCATGGAGGCCGAGTCCATAATGCGTGGCTTTCAATGCGAATTAGAACCATAGCTTCTACACACAAAAGCGACAGACATACAAGCGAAGAGATTTCCGATGAGGGCGTCCACGCAGAGCTTGAAGATTGTAAGCCTCACATTGGCTTTTGCTTTCGAGGATGACCACGAACCCCACTCAGGAGTATGAGTTCGTCATCGAGAGAGATGCGCCTGCTTGATCTATATTGTGACCTGTAGTGCAAGAAGCATCGAGCTGCAACAACGAGATTGTTGGACACGAAAAACGCCACCAAATTTCCGTATAGCGCCGGTTGTCTATCATTGTTGAAATGGGCAGATGACAGCGGTTCTGTAGCCATTGTTGTCCGGAGGCAAGTCGCGGTTGGATGGGAGCGGGCAGAGCGGGATTTATCTCGAGACAACATGAGCTATAAAGCATCTTTTCCAAACTATCCAGAACGAACGTGGAGGACCAGGCTCCGAGGTTGTGTATCAGTGAAGGGTGTCAGCAGGATTCAGGATCCAACTGGAGTCACCCCACGAAAATGGAAAATGGTAAAGGGTGCCGCTACTGGCTACAACACCCAATCACAAGTGATACCCACCATACGGAAGTCAGTGAGCGCGAAGGAAACAAACATCTATTCCGAAGCACATTACACCGTATCTTGATCCGTTCAAGGTAGTCGGAATACTAGGCCAAATCTCGCCTAATTCGAGAAAAATACCAAATGATACAGTAAACGGCCCTCACACCGTCACACGTCTGATCAACCAACGGCTTCCAGCGGGCCCGGATTAGACCGAAAGGTTCCGCACACAAGGTCACGTTTGCTAGACTTGCGGCAGAGACTCGGAAGCTTAGAGGCTCACGCTCAGCCATGGAGGAGCGCACCATAGAGGGCGTTGACGAGCAGGAAGCTGCTGAGCTACATAGACAGATCGGGTTCGATGGAGCAGCAGACGCGCGTGTGCGGCGCAAGCTTGACTGGCACGTGATGCCGCTCTTCTTCGTCCTTTGTGAGTAGGACTGGCTCCCCGCTAAGCATGCTTCACGGTGGATGGCAGCTCACTTCCCTCATCCCTCAGACATGCTTGCCTTTCTCGACCAAGGTAACATTGGTAACGCCGTGATAGCCGGCATTTCACACAACCTGAATTTGGCTGGAGATCGATATGATTAGCTTTTGACAATATTTTACATCACATACATTGTCTTCGAATTCTCCCTCCTTTTCTGGAAGACCTCCCCCCTCACATAGTCGGGACGGTCGTCGTGTTCTTTTGGTGAGCAACCCCATCTTGGCCCTAAATCCATTGCGGGGCGACATTGCCTGAATCTCTGTGGCTAGGGGCTTGGTGGCGACTCTGCAGGCTGCAGTCCATAGTTGGAGCGGGGCTATGGCTCTTCGTTTCTTCCTTGGGGCTTTTGAAGCGGCCTACACGTAAGGATAGCTTTCGAATCTCCCATCAAAGATACAACGCGCTACTATGCCATCTCACTGACACTGGCGGCGGGCTGTTAGGCCAGGTATCATCTATTTATTGTCGTTCTTCTATCTCAGGCACGAAGTCGGTTTCAGGTGCGGCATATTCGCTTCAGCGGCTCCCCTCGCATCCACATTCGCCGGAGCTCTAGCCTATGGAAGTACGAAAGGTCGTCACTCGCTCCCCAGCTGGAGGCTTCTCTTTCTAGTTGAGGGTCTTCCGACCGTCCTGCTCGCCCCTATAGCCTTCTTCTTTATACCAGACTCACCGGGCAAAGCAAGATTCCTCAACCCGGAAGAAAGGGCCATTGTTAGGTCTCGGACGCTTCGACAGACTGGTACAAGCGAGAGGGTTGGCGGCCTGAACCTAAAGGAACTTGCCCAGACGTCAAATGACGTGAAATTATGGTGCAATGCTGTACGTTGTTTCTGGCTCGTGCCGAACACTCTGTCTATCGTTGTTGCTCGAAGTTGGGTAGGACTGACTGTTTGAGTCTGCCGTTCTTCCTTCCCACCATTCTGGCCAATATGAGATACAGCAATATCAACGCCCAGGGCTTATCAGCTCCGCCATACTTCGTCGCGTTCCTGTTCGCCATTACCACGACTTTCATTGCAGACAGAACACAGCAAAGGGCCTTGGTTCTCATCATAACGTCGATTGTGGGGGGCATCGGCTACATTGTTCTTGCAACGGTCACCACGGTCAGAGTCCGATACTTCGCCGTCTACTTGGCAGCTGCCGGTGTTTTCTCAACCATACCCAACATTCTGGCATGGACTCTAAGTAAATACACAGCCTTCTGTTCTTTGCTTGCCCAGGGACTCAAAGCTGACTCGAATACCAGACAACCAAGGCAGCGATACACGCCGTGGTGCGGGGCTCGTCTTAATTAACTTTGTCGGACAGTGCGGTCCAGTTTTAGGTACGCGACTTTACCCTAAGGCGCAAGCACCACAGTATGTCAAGAGGATGAACATCTGTGCCGCTTTCATGTTCTTCACTACGCTATTGGCTCTTGGGCAGCGAATTCTGTTGGTGTGGGAGAATGGAAAGCTCAACAAGGAATATAACAAGTCAATGGAAGGGAAGAAGTATCAGAAAGGGGCTGTTGCGACTGAAGACTATGACCCTAATTTCCGTCATATTCTTTAGCCGAAAGGGATGGTAGCTCTTTTATCCTATACCAGCTGGTGATGCTAGCCGCAACCTTGTGAAAATGTCATGCAACTCTGCTAGGTTGTGTAAGGAAATAGATGAGTAATACAAAGGTTATACAATCAAATGCGTAGTATATAGTAGTTCCAGCCTGCTGCTCGCGACACGTGAACCGAAAGCTATGCGAAACGCATGAAGGTGCAACGATCCGATCTCTTCTCTGTGTACTCCATCGTGCTTTGTCCTTGCTGCTCTCTGTGCTCCTTTAGCTCTTTCTCGTACTCACACTCCGCTTTTCTTTAAGTCAACCTATGCTTCGACCTGAAGGATAGATGTAGCAGTTTATATTTACAAGTTCAGGCAAGATATGAATGATACAATATAAGCGGCAGCCTCGGGCGTCTGTCGTCTTTTGCATGCCAAGACCTCACCCTCGTTCCGTACTCCGTACATCCGATAGGGCTCGGTAAACCTTAAATGTGACCCTTGCTCGCTGCTCGCCTTGTAAGGCACGTCTGAGGCTTGTTGGACAAACGAGGAATTAGTAGCTTGGCAAACCTCAATAACAATTCCCCTCAACCCATTGCCATATCCCCTCATGACCAGAAGCTCTGGTGTGCACTCGCCTCATCGTCCCCACGCTTCAACATCAGTCGGATACTGCAAGCAATACGCTGCACTTCCAGATAATGCTCATAGAGTATTGACCAAGGATTCCACATATATCAATCATCCAGCTGCAGCATGGCCTCAAAGACCTCGTGAGAGGTGTAGGCTCTTCCAAGGGTTCTATCATAAGTCTGTAACCCCTCTCGGGGTGTCATTTTACTTACTAGCTATTCACTGACAATATTGAATCCAGATATTTCCAGCAGATACTATACGGCTGTGGAAACTCCAAATGCGATAAACCAACTTGCTTGAGCCACCAGACAAGAGTGTCAAGAGGTCCCTTTCGGCGATTTACTGTTCTAAGCGCTCGAAGCCTCGCGACTTTCCTTGCTAGCCAAGATAACCCAGAGCAAGGGTTATGCGCTCATCAACCGAAATCTTTCACAGAGCCTCTGAGTGGTGCGCCAGTAGCGCGGGGGTTGGATAAGAGGTGTCAAAGAAGTTCTGGGAAGGCGGGCGGTACAAACTTTCACCAATCTACGTCTGTCAATATTAGGTCTACACCTGGCTCATATCTCGATGCGATCGAGGGTCAGGCACCAGAGCTAAGGCGCCAGTTTCAAGGCCAAGACGCAAAAAATGCTCGTTATTACCTGCAAAACCCAGGTGTGGAGTCAAGGAATACTGCTTTGCAGCATGAAGAATTACGAATGGCGAGGGATCCCAAATCCTTTACACAGAACCTCTTCGGCACAATTACTATGATGATGCTTCAAATAGTAAGAGTGCCAAATGAGCGGGGTTCATTGAAACGGGCGGCTTGGATTAGAGGAGAGGTTGATAGCACATCATTGGAAGGAAGTATTTCGAGATGCCATACACCGAGTAGTAATAGTGGAGACTCCCCTGATTCCAATGCTACATGGAGCATTGCTGAAGGTAGCTCAGGATTTTCCGGGGCAGCTACAATAGCTTCATCCGAGTACGGTGATGATCGTAGCTCCTCTCTACACGAACGCGAGAAAAAGCCTAGAATGAGCGAAAGCGACGGAAGGCCTTGTGGCTCGATGCCAGACCCTAATGCCAAACCGCAAGTAGACTTCCGAGGACTAGAGACCCTACCGAAGGGCAATAGCGTTGAAGATGATTATGATACTCCAGGTACGACATTCGAGAATTCTGTTCGGGCCCAAACGCTCTCTCACTTTACCTCTGAGAATATTACGTTGATGGTCTCTATGATCAAGGATGCCAGCCCGACCGCTCATGAGGAGCGTCATTTTATGCATTCTTTAGGGCGAACGCAAGAACCTATTGAGTCCATAGCGTTTGTGAGAGGTAATGCCATGCCACAAGACTTGACTGTCGCATATGGAATGCAATCGATTACTAGTGTCCTTAGCAGTACAAAATCTCTTCTAAAGTCGTTCCGTTGCAACAATTCCGTCAAAAGTCCTATGGACACCATTCACTCTACAGTTAGCTTCGAAGAGATTAGTGGGGCGTTCCGGACTTTGATGGAGGTTGACTACCATCCATCAAACATTTTCCCATGTCTCTGGTACAGCATTGGCAATCTATATCTCCCAGGACCCGTTCGTTCGAAAAGCCCCGTAGCTAAGACCCATTCTGGAATGAGGGCAAGAGATTCCGACCTAGACCTTCGATCACAAGTTAGACGTTCTGATTCTAGATTTACTGAATCCAACATCCTGAATGATGCTGAGGCTGCTCATGTCGCTAAGATCACCCTTGCTGCTCTGGTTGCATCGGTACCTATCTGCAGCTCTAAAGAATGGCATATGTTCCAGTTATGTCGTTCTACAGGTCAAGTAGCGGTTTCATTTGTGAGAAGGCCGGCAAATCACCCCGGCAAAATCAATGATATGCTCGAAATCTCGGATTCTCTTGAAAACGAATTAGCTTTGAGCTTGATGACGAGGCTAGTTAGGGCGATCGCAGCTCGTCTCTGTGTTTCGGAAATCTCAAGAAACCAAGTACCGAACTCAAGAAGGGACACACAACCATTCCACCGTGAGAAAGACATTCTAGAGATCGTTCTTGATGGTATCTCGGACTTCGACAGTGCTAAGTCATTGCAAACTCCTACTACTAACACGTCTAGCACGGGCCAGGAGCCGACCATCCATAGCCCTCACGTGCTTCGGGCGAACCAGACATCAGGAATCCCTTCCGTAAGCATAATCGTTGAATGGCTTCGAAGTGTTGTGTTGAGGGAATGGGACGGAAAAGCGGAGGTAGCGAGATGGAGCGCTGTGGGCGGTGCTCTAGAGTTCTTGTCGTATATCTGTAAGCAGATATCATACGACAACACTCAACACTTCCAAGCGCACTAACAAAACAACAGATCGTGACTGCCAAAGCTTGAGGCTAGATCCGGAACTTTTTCGCACCCCCTTATTGTCTGCGCGGTTTGATGTTATGGAAATGCCAGTCGAATGGTTATCGGCTCCGAACGATAGAAGAGTAGTACATATGCTATCATATCCTTTTCTTTTCAGGCCTTCCACTTTGGTTTCATACTTTCGATCAATCAACCATGGAGCTATGTCGAAAGCCTTTGAGGCGTCGATTGTGACAGGTCGACTGCTTGCAGACATGAAGGCAGCAGACCCTATAAATGGTCGTGGCGAGCCTCGAGTCGCTGAGAAGATTAGAAGGGCCATGAATAACTATCTTGTCCTAGAGATCCGGCGTGACAGGGTGCTTACAGATGCTATCAATCAGCTTTGGCGACGTGAAAGATGTGAATTGTTGAGGCCACTAAAAGTTCGCATGGGGATGGAAGAAGGCGAAGAAGGAGTAGATCATGGTGGAGTTCAGCAAGAGTTTTTCCGTGTGGCTATCAGCGAAGCTCTGAATTCTGGTTACGGTAAGCTGTGAAGATCTCGGTTCTCTTGACAGAATAACTGACCACGGACTTAGGCTTATTCCAAACTGATATGCAAACACGGACATCATGGTTCCAACCTTGTGCCCTCGAGCCCTTGTACAAATTTGAGATGCTTGGATTGCTCACTTCCCTTGCTGTTTACAACGGCCTTACTCTACCAATAAGTTTCCCCCTAGCACTTTACCGCAAACTGTTACATCTACCGGTAGCTCGACTTGCGCACATCGAAGACGGATGGCCGGAGTTGGCCAAGGGTTTCCAAAAGCTGTTGAATTGGGTCGACGGTGATGTTGAAGATGTTTTTGTACGGTCTTATATCTTTAGTGTTGATGGCTTAGGTTCTACCATACATGTCGATATGGACAAAATCGGCAGAGACGTTGATTGGCCACCGGCAAGCCAACACAAAGACAGGGGAGATTTCAAAAACCTGGAGAATGGTTCAGTCATCTCGTCGGAGTCTTCGACGAGGGCTGTAAATCAGGGCCTGGGCTCCTCTCGACCCTTAAGTGGCAGCCTCGAAAATTCAAGTGCAGGACAAAGACTTATTGAAACTTCGTTATCTTGGCCGCACGAGTCCTTCCGGCCACGAGCCAACTCTGTCAAGTCTGAGGCGGGCATGGTCACCAATGCGAATCGTGAACAGTATGTTGAAGATTATATTTTTTGGCTTACCGATAAATCAATCCGACCACAATTCGAAGCGTTTGCCCGAGGCTTCTATACGTGCCTGGACCGGAAAGCCACAACCATATTCACTGCTGAGGCTTTGAAAAGCGTGGTCGAAGGAGTTCAAGAAATCGATATAGATGCTTTGCAGCAGACAACACGGTACGAAGGGGGTTATGCTGCCGAGCACCGCGTTATTAAGGACTTTTGGCATGTTGTCCGTCAATTCTCTCCAGACAGGCTTAGACAGCTTTTGGAATTCGTTACTGCTAGTGACCGGATACCCGTTAATGGCGTTCGAAGCATACTCTTTGTCATACAGCAAAACGGACTAGAGGACGAGGTAATTATCAGCTTCAACCATTAAGCTACCAATTTACTAACCGTTGCAAGCGTTTGCCAACAAGCCTGACCTGCTTTGGCCGTCTTCTACTCCCTGCGTATTCGACCCGGAAGAAGCTGAAGGAGAAATTGTGTGCAGCGATTGAAAATAGCAAGGGGTTTGGTGTCGCCTAAGAACCCGTACCGGCTTTGTTGTCGGCAGATTAGAGCTTTACAAGAAGCTCTTGCTAAGAACAGAACTCAGATGCGTTGCAGCGCAAAGGATAGAAGAGACTTGGAAGATGATAGTCGAGCATGAAATTGTGCATTTGATACCCACATGGTAGGTAAGGATGGTGGTTGCTTTTGCGATACCCAAATCGCTGCATGTATACTTAAGACAGCCAACCCTTTCTCGAGAAAATTGGTTGCTTCCGATATCCGGAGGTTGGAGCGGCACTACACTACACCAACCGCGAACTTTCTTTCGATTGAGTATGAGCATCGTCAAGTCATTTCGGAAAGCTTCGTTTTTGATTAGAGGATGATCTCACAATTCGGTTTTTGTGTAAAAACATCAATGATCTGTCCCAGACACCATCTACGATTTGCTGCAATAACTTCCTTTCTTGTCAATAATTCTTCTCCAAGCGCTACGTACCCTTCGATCTATTTTACACTCGACCGCCTCCACCACGCTACAGATACATTCCACCCTCTTTCCAAACATGCAAATCGCTTCCAGCCCTCTAACAGCTGAACCCACAATCCCCACTCCTGGTATGCGTATCGCTATCGAAATCCACCGCAAAATTACAGTGATGCTGCTGATCCGTGCTCCCAAAGCTCTGATCCCCGTACGCGAACGGTACCACCGACGCATCCACCCGCCCTGCCGTCACAACCATCACATTCAGCAGGTGGCTGTCCGCCCCAACGCCCGCCCCGGTCGGCACACCGACGTGGTCGAAGAGGGAGATGTCGAACTTGTAGTTATCCTTCGCGGGGTCGGGCTTCTGGTGCTGCACAATATGAATCCCGCACCACCCCGGCGTGAACCCGCTTACAGGCTCCCCGCACCACCCCGGCGTGAACCCGCTTACAGACTCCCCGCTCGCAGTCACGTCCTCGGTGCTACTGCACCCGGAATGCACCCCCCCCGCGCCGTCGTTCCGGCACATGGCTTTGTAGCCCGAATCGTTGCTGAGGGTCCACATGCCGTTCTCCACGACGGCCGTCGCCCCGGGGGTGCTGTACCAACCCGGAAGCGTAGCTTGGTCAAGCAGCGAGTCACGGAATTGGAATTGGCTTTCCATTGGTAGCAGCGATTCTGATTTCGACAGCTTTACTACCGTAAGAAATGGCGGTTCTAGGAAGGAACCTTTGCGTTTCTATATCACATTTCTCTCGCTCCCAGCACCTCTTCCTCAATACGTTCTGGTCGTGTGGTCATTGAAGGTTTTCATTTTCAGTTGGCTGGTAGATCAATCGTGTTTCCTCGGTAGTTGCTAGTACGAAGAGATTTCCAATAAGTAGGATGCCGGGTAATCTCATATTTCTAGCCAGCGTCCTTTCAGTCCCCGGTTGCTGTGGCAATTGGAGGGGCTGATTGTGTGGTGGCTATCATTCTTTGGAGCCCTCTATTGGACAGGTCCTTAAATAAGAGGTAGATAGCAGATATTGGAGCCCCGTGGGTCGACGAGAGATCGATTTTCGCAACAGGAGATCCCCTTGTGCAGACTCTTGACGTCGTGATTATGGTATGGCGGTTGGTTAGAGGGTCAAGGCGGCTGCGGATTTGCCTCTAGGTTTAGTCTCACATCTCATTTTCGGGCTATTCGTCTTGCCGCTTCTCATCCACATCAATGGGTTCTACAATCCAGAGCCTGATAGGGTGATTTGGTAATACAGTGCCGCCAACGCAATTTGGGCTTTTCTGTGTCAGCCGTTGCGCCAAACCTGAACACGCAAACAGCTTACCAGCAACGAGCGTTAGCACAAACCCCATCACCGTAAAAACAGTCTGCAGATCTCCGCCCTTAACACACCAGACAATTGATGCGGTAATAATTCCTACAGTAGCCAGAATAGCGACAGCTGCAAGCTTATCGGCCCACAAGCCTTCTACGAATTCAAGTCCGTTGGTCCTTTGATCGTTGCTGTCAAAGTCTTCAAACCAATCCACCCACAAATCTAGTCAAGTACGAGATTAGCATTTGACACCCTACAAATCTATTCATCCATAAATCGAGTTCCGAAGCCGACACCAAGGTTAGATCAAGGAATGGTCGACAAAAAAAGGTAATACTTACGACCGGGCCTGAGATGGTCTGGGTGATGATATGCATGCATAAATGTTTTCGATTCCGGAAAATTTTTGGGATCAGTGCGTTCTGGGACGCCATTTGGTGTATACTAAAAATTTCCAGCTCAGTATGCTCTGTGTGTACAAATGCGATGGATGGCGTATGGACGATGGCCTACCCCGATAGGCACAATACTTTTCACTTTCTTGAATCCAATAATTCTTCTCCATGGTTTCTGCATGTCCATGCGAAAGGTATCACGAATGTCTTCCCACAGTTCCCGGTCATTAATTCTGTTTGGGTCAAACTTTATAGGCTTCGTTGTCCAATTGTGGGATGAGCTGTGGAAGACACACAGAAGAAGCGTTATCTCATGTCGTCTCGATTTTTCTCTTGGGAGTGAGTAGCCTCTGTGGCGTGATCTATCGCGACGTCTATTTGATGATTGATGGGTGCCTGGCGGCGGTGTTATGGGCGGGGAACCCGCCTGACTTCTTTGCATATCTGCCTTTCTTGTTCTTATGATATTGATGTAGTCTTGATATCGATTGTACGCTGAGAGAAGCTGAGAGAATTCACAAACTCTACGTTCATTGAAGAGGGCGCAAACTTTGTTCTTGCTGTTGATCGATCACATGACTCGAGCTCTCCATGACAACGCGAGAATCCGACTCGCTTAACCCTTGCTCTGCCGCAACAGATTTCACCCCTGTGACCCTGTAATGTTCGTTAGAAGTCACCTTTAACATCTGTCTCGACATAACCAATCCGTGGCCAGCACCTTCTTCCTTCCCATCTGCAATGCCACGGCTAGAAGAATTCCAGCATGCTGCCATTGGCTGGGGTGCCATCGACATTCTTAAATTCCACAAAACGTCTTTTCGTATTCCTTCGATCCAGGGTAGACTTGTTGTTGCGCAATGCACATGCTGAGTGATTCAACGGCATTTTCTACTAGAGATTCAGAGACGAGTGTCTTTGGTGACAAGCTGTTCTTGTGAAGAAAGGGAATCGTCGCTGTGTTCTTCATCATTCAATTTTCCTGTTGATCAAGAGATGGCTTGATAGCCCGAGGCTACAGTTCAACTTTCGATTCGTTGATGAATATCTCTACATTAACTTCACCGATTCAATTGTGAATTAAGACGTACCGGCGATATAGTTCCGACAGCTATGACTGCTTCCTACATCCTTTGATGTTTAAAGGCTTAATTAAACGGTAATTACTACCTTCCATGTTTCGGAACCTCCAACCTCTCGTTCCCTAACCACCCATCCTACCAATGCGTCATGAGCTATACCTCAAACTCGTATCGTCGTTTCTTTATCACTATTTTGCCCCCTTAAAAGTCTCTGTTCCCATCACGTAACCCTTCTTTCACGAGCCTTACATTCACCGTCAAAATCAGCGACTTTATTATAACCCTTCGCACTCGACCCCCAATTCATTGCAAAGTACCTGCCTCGATGTCGTTTATTCACGCTCCTGTTCTCGATGAGTGTCTCCCTGAACAAGATAAATATTGCTCCCCTCCATGTTTCCCCTCGTTGATCTATATAAGCCCTCGGTCTCATCTCCATTAAGGATCTCGAAAAGCTTTTCCACGCCCAGCTGCCCAGGAAATCAACTGAAGCTAAAGCTGACCCATCAAATACTCTTGCTGAAGACAACCACGAAATTTGTGTTCCCCTCGGATCTCTACCATCTTCGAACCTTCTGCCAAGCTCAGATAGGTCCGGGAACGCTCGAACCCTTCCTCCTATATACCCTACAGCCAATGTGCCGACCTGTCCTCACCTTCTACAGCTGCGGCTGCGTCGCCAAACACCACTACGACTGCTCTACCGAACGATTCCCCAATGGTCCTATTTGTTTGGAGAAAGCAGGTGATACCGAGAGCCTTTCTTGGTTGAGCTACATGTGTGACGAGTGCAAAGTTTTGAAGGGTTGGAGGAAAGCGTTGGGGAAGCTCAGAGCAGCGAGAAGAAAGGGAAATTGAGGAGGGGACTGATCGAGGTGGAGTAGTGGACGGGAGCGTTGGCTAGTTATATGTGAGTAGGCTTGAGTGGTAGGGATGGCGTTCTCGCTGGGACGTTTCCAGGCTTTAGGTCGAAACGGGTAACAATAATCGATAGCAGGAAGCAAATCGATTTTGAGATGATATACGGTATGTATGTGCACAGCAAAGTTAAGCATTCCTTCCCTATTCCTGAATATTGAACAAGCAACCTGTCTTTTCTCACCATAAACGCTTTCCCCTACGCGAACTCCTTTTTGACAATACCTCCTAGTTTGACATTAACCTTTATTCCCCGTTCAAATCTCCTTGTCCAAGATCCCTCCTCTCAAAACCTCCTCTTCCCCCACCCTTTCGGACCTAAAAACCACACTCAACCCCCCCGGAAAACATGCTGCGCGCCTTGACAAGTCCAAAATGAGCAGATAGTAGTACAACGACACCCAACAACCACCACCCCCCCTCACCCCAAAACCTTTCCCTCCTTTTCCTTCCCCCCTGCTCGCGACAGCGTCCACCCTCCCCTTACTTCAACCTCCCCAAACAGCCCCGAAACCGACCCCCGCCCCATTCGAACCATCCCATTTCCTTCTTCTTACAACCTTCACAAGTGCGCACCCAACCATCCATCTTCGGTATAACCTTCTTCGCCATGCAATATGTGCCGGTTGGCCTGATGGGGACGAGGCAGGAGTAATAGTCAACCCGGATTATGTGGTGGCAGGCGCGGCAGGTGCGCATGATGGCGTAGCACATTTCTGTGGGTAAGGCCGGGGGTGCGGTGGTAAGACGATGGTTGCTGACGGATGGGATGAGGGTGGGTAGATGAGAGTGGTTTGGCGATCGATTGAGGTTCTTGTGGAGATGTAGCCAAAGTCATTTCTTGCAAAGGAAAGCACATGTTGTTTCTTAACTAAATAAACTCTTAAACGATTGTTGGATAGCTCTTCTTAAGGAAATTGAGAGTCATGATTTGACAGGAGGGTTGAATGAACATGATCGTATCAAACGAACGGAAGTGGTGAATTGATAGACATGCGTCATTCCCAAATGATGTCGATACATCAGCTTCTGCCTTCCGACAGCCTTCCTCATCATCTCGCATCATTTCAACCTCTCCTTCACGCTCCCAACCAACCGCTTGAGCCTTCTCCCCCAATTCCTCTCTCTTTTCTCAAGCTCCTCCTTTCTCTTATTCCCCCTTTCAATCCTGGCCTTCTCCCAGCAACTACAGCACCCGATAATCTCGACGGTAGCATGTAACATGTTCTCCTCTCTTACGCAGTAGTCGCCGTAGAGCTTGGGCAGAGCGCAAGGGTAGCGTTTGTGTGAGATTTCGTCGTTGCATTTTATGCAGAAGCGGGTGATGGCGTAGCACATTGTTGTTGATGTTGATCGAGATTGGAGTTTTGGGTTCGTGATGGGAGGGATAGAGGAGATGGCGATTAGGGCCTTAAGGGGCGAGGGCAGGGATAAGAGTCGTGGTGATTGTTGTTGAGGACAGCAGAAGATGTTGCGGTTTTGGTTCTGGAGGTAGACTCTGGTCATTGGCCTGGGGGTTGAGGTAGTGGGGTTTCCTTTATCGGATCTCTAGGTTTTTGGAGAGGGCCAAATTTGTAGAATGGTGACGACACATTATTATGCTGATGGAAATAACTTTAATTTGTTCACAAGGAAAGAACCAAACCAAGGGAGTGGAAGTGCGGTATGACACGTGCTCAGAGTATCGTACGAGGGAATCTTGGGCGCTGATTCAACATTCTGGCATGAAACTTTCTTTTTTTGTTTGAGTGGATGCTGCTGGTAAGGCCTGAACGGGCGGACTATCCTAGTTGAGCTGGTAAAGAATAAAAGATGGAAGATGAAAGGGCTGGCATAGGAAGGCTGAAGAATTGACGTTAAGATTATCACCTGCCATACCAAACATGGACTGCCATTGAACGTTCTTAAAAAGTTCTAGATGGAGCTTGACACTCGGCTCAAGCAATTGTATCCGCATGAGATACCCATCAGTCAGCCCATCGTAGCATTCCACTCTTTCGGATATGAAATACGTTCCACCTTAACGCTACAATTCTTCTCAACCATCAAACAGTGATTCTTCTCGATCAGGTTCCACTCCTTTGGCTTGTACGTTGAAGGCTCGCTAGCAACTATGGCATGAGAGCCATGTTCTTCCGCTTTCTTATACGCCATTAGATTTTCCTTCCCATCAGGATGGTCTGCGCGATACATTAGAATTTACTCTCAAAGGAGAAATCTCATACGGTTCCCCTGAACGCCCAAGCTCACCTGGGTATTTCCTGTTCAGCGTAACACCAGCGGTCGTTGAATAGTACAATGAAGGAGGCTGCTCCACTGCATGATTTCGATACCGGAAAGCGACTAGCTGGGAGCCGTCGGTGGTCACAACATTCAGACTGTTTGGTTCTGCTTTATCGCCGAATTTGGTTCGTTGAAGCTCCACTACTGCACCCAACGTCTTCCGCATCGCATCTCTCATCTGTATCACAGTGTACTGCTTCTCCCATGAGTCCTTCCCTTTGCCATCTGTCAAGAGTGTAATATAGAGTGCTGCAAAATGCTCCGAGTCTGTAGAACCACTGATATTGGCATAGGAATCGTCGTCCATCAACTTGCACATGTCTCGAGATATTGAGACAAAAGAGGATATAGCTCCATTGTGCATAATAGTATGTCGGCCAAAGACAAAGGGGTGGTTGTTGACTGATGTGATTGCTGTCGCAGTTGCAGCTCTTATGTGGGCAAATACCACCTTACTAGCTGTATTCGCGCAGATACTTCGGAAATTGGAGTCATGAAGAGGAGGCTGGGCATTCTTGTAAAGTGCTGGGCGTTCGCCTTGGCAATCGTTGAAATCTTGCCTCGTCGCAGTGTACTATCCATATTCAGCTATACTCATTTGAAGTCTTCAAGTTTATCATCTGTCATACCCAGACAAGCCCGTAGCCATCAACGTTGAAAAGTCGGTTACGAGCTGTGATCTCATGCTCGGTGGTGATTTCATTTGGGTCATGGGACAGTAACTTTGGTAAATAATGCTCATGGACTTGTTTCGCAAGAGAGTGGGCCTCGAATTGTCACTAGCATGGCAATGTCCTGACATTGAGAAACAGATGTGCTGCTCACTGGCGTAATCAAAACATCCTCCAATAAACACTCCTCGGTTTCGGACACATAAGAGAACCATCTGCTTGACATGAGTAGGAGCATTTCTGTGTCTAGGGCCACTCATCATACCGACACATGGTAAATTCTTGCTTAGATGGAACCAAGGTTGTAGCAGCTACGCAAAGTGGAGCAGGAAGGAAAAGACGGCTGCGAAAGGAATTCGAAGAAAGATCACAAAATGTTTGTCACGCTCGGCTTAAAGTCCTAGTAATATTGATTCCCATGTTCAAACATAGCACCGGCAAAGCATTGGGTTCTCACATCATTGAATGTTCGTCATATTGATGAGTTTACCCGCTTGAAGCGCTGACGCGTGGCGCCTGCTAGCCCAAAACACGAGAAATTGGTGGAAATCAATCATCTGCCCCTTTACTGCTGGATCGAAGACTATAAAGACTCCCCGTCGTTCATTCTGATTATGGATCTACACCGATCTCTTCCTTGTAACCTCATTGCTAGAGCTCAACATGGCCACAACACCTTCAAAGATTGGGTTCCTCGATCTCCCAGTAGAACTACGCAATGAGATATACCGCAACTTACTCACGACCAAACGCACGAAAAGGTACTATGGTCTTAGCTACTCAAGTTACCATATGGAGTTCTCAATATTGCGTACAAATCGCCAGATCTACCATGAAGCTCAGAGAATCTTCCGAGAAAACAAATTCATTCGTATCAGCACACCATGGGCTGCTTTTCAAACTTCCATTATAACTGAAGCAAAGTTCCCTCTAATCGCAAGGTGCGGGAATGCAACGGGATTTCAGAGGTGCTATCTTCAAGTTATCTTGGACTACGTAGCCGACAGCAACACTAAGCCCGTTCACGATTACTACTCATGCTTGGATGACCTTCCGACATTCTGTGAAAATCTCTTCTTTTTCAACTGCATGAATGCAGGTTTCACGCGAGCGCTGGGCATTGGGCTGCATCTTCGGGACCCATACAAGAAAAGTCGAACACTTCCGAAAGTCCTGCAGGAGCAGTTTCTGATGCCATTTGCGGTCCTCAAAGACCTTGATCGATTGGTCGTCGGCGGTCATGATACTAAAGAGGTTGAAAACCAGCTCAGAGACGCCATGAAAATTCCCAATCCTACCGTTTGTGATTACCTTGAGCGGGCAGCGAAGTTGAAAGACTCTGGGAATGAGGAGTTTAAGGCTGGGAAATTCGCACAAAGCATCAGCCTTTACTACGAGGCTTACGAGGCAATGCAAGTTAAGGTCGACAAAGGAACCCGATTTGCCGTTTTCATGGATGGTTACTTCACCTTGACGGAACTCAGAAACGGAAGGTATGCGGGTAAACGCGGCGATCTCGTCCGACATCAGCTTGGCTCACATCTCAACTTCAACCTTATCCAGGCGTACCTCAAACTAGAAGACTGGAACAATGCCCTGAAATGGGGAGAACGTGCAATAGACGACATTGAGCGTAACAACGCGCACCAATTCATTTCCGACGGTCACCCCAGCCTCATCACCGATGCCGAAAAGTCCAAAGCGTACTACAGAACAGCGCTGGCTTGTAACGCACTAGGGAAGGCAATTAAACGCAGACGAAACCTGCTCATCGCACAACAATACGCCCCGGATGACCCTAACATCAAGAGGGAATTGAGAAACCTGCAAGAAAGTTGGAAGGAGAAACGTGGGGAGTTTTGAAATATACTTGATGGTAAATACATCTACAAAGGGTACAGAAGTTTTAGAGGGGTCCCACTACAGATACATCCCCCTAACGTACATGTACGCCCCCTAGACCCCAGATACACCTCTACCAGAAAAGCCGGAGAATCCTGACATGCAAGATCAGGTTCCCATCGAACTCAGATGATAATATGTGTATAATTACAGGCTGTATCTCGAACCCCTCAACCACACTATTCACTGCTCCTATCACCGCACTCTCCACACACGAAACCTCGCGCGCAGCCCTCCTTTCATATGCTCAGAACCAAGTATACTGTCATCCCGACGCCGCCCTTCTCACTCCCATCCACCACTATCCCTCATCCCTCATCCCTCATCCCACCTCCACCTCCACCTCCACCTCCACCTCCACCTCCACCTCCACCTCCACCTCCACCTCCACCTCCACCTCCACCTCCACCTCCACTTCTTCACCGCCCTCTCCCCTTCCCACTCTTACCTCACCGCCACCAGCAAACATCCAAACCCTTCAAACCCTCGCTCAAATCTTGCCTATTGCCGTGCACCCCTGATCCAACATGTACATCGACCAATAGCAGCTCCCCTAAACCCACAACCCTAGATTCACAACCCTAGATCCATGTGGTATCAAGTACCTAAGTAGTAAGGAGCGAGTACCAAAAAAAAACCAACAATGAAGCGTACATATGTCGCCGCGGCTACTTAGGAGTGTATTTCGCAACCGTCAACCTTTTTTCTTTTTTTTCCTGAGTTTTCGGGAGGGCTCGCCCCTTTGGGGGCACCTCTACCCTCTTGGTACAATCTGCTTTCCCTTTAACGTGGAGTACTATCTTTTTCCCGCGACTCTACTGGTTTGACAAAGGGAAAAAAGCTTAACGGCCAGCATATCGCAGTCTTTCCTTTTTTTCTCGAATATCGAGTGAAAGGACGGGCGCGTTTTTCTGGTACGCTATGCCCCCGGAGAACGCTGCGATGGGTCTGATGTCTTTTGATGTGGTCTTTAGGGGGCAGAGCAGAGCTTGTTTTCTCGGAGACGACTTGATGGGTTGGTTTGGACGAGTACTGAGGCGTCGAGTCTGGAGGTTGTTGTAGCGTCAAAGGCAATATCATTACTTGCGGAGACGACCTTATAAGAGCATTCTCAATCGTTTATGAGCTGATATTCACATCGTCAATGCTGTAAGATAAGGGTATCTATGAATGACATTGCCCCGAAACAATCCCACTATAAGACAGGAACTAAAACACCGAACTCTGCTTCTTATGCAATCGCTGCTGCTCCGGAACACCCCCATGACCTCTCAGCCCCCAATAGCTCTTCCTCGCCTTCACTCTTCCTGTATTCGGCGCCGCGGTCCCGCCTCCAAGGAATACGCTTGACGATGCGTTGGGTTGAAGATATGGTCCTGTTGTCGGACGCGGGGGGTTTAATCGCTGCTGGTTTTGCCAGACAGGGAATTGTGGCTGCGCGGGCTGCGGGCGCGGAACGGGGGCTGGGAAATATTGATTTTGTTGGGGTTCGGGTCTTGTGGGTAGAGCGGGTTTGTTGGTTTGTTGCTGATACCGTCTTTTCTCGGCCTCGAATTCTCGGCGTAGGCGCTCGGTTTCCCTGTCAATGTCGGCTTGTTTTTGCCGTGCTCTTCTTTCCTCCTCTTCAAGCATTCGCTTCACACGCTTCTCTTGAGCACGTTCGGCGTGCCTACGCTCGCGTTCTTCGCGCTCGACTTGCTTTTTCAGGCGTGCGGTTTCGGCGTCGATTTCCCATTGCGAGCGGGGGTCCGTTGGTGGTGGACGGGGGTTTGAAGTTTGGGTTTGGAGGGGGAGGCGTTGGGATGATTCGGAGTAATTGCGGATTTTTTCTTGCGATCTTCGAGGTTGTTGAGGGGATTGGGTTGGGGTAGGGTTGAGGAGGGGACCGAAGATGGGGCAGGGGTTTTTGGGTAATTTGGTGTCTTGGGTGAGTCCCTGGGGGTTTTCGGTGATGTTGAAGACTTCTCTTATATGCGCGTTGTAGACTTCGCGGATTACAATCGAGCTGAGCAATAAGACCACCTCTAAACCTTTAGGGTCCTCCGTGTCGACTCGATTTAGATTCGGCTCATATAGAGTGATCTCTTTGAGGTGCCTGAATAGAGCTATAGTAATATCGGGCTCCTTGTTCTTCCTTTTACTGCCATCAGGGTTCGTGCTCTTACCCGAGAGCGAACAGACAAATTCCCTAGAGAGCTTTCCCTCTTTCTTCCATTTAAAGTTAACCTTTGGCGTGGTTTCTGAGGCCGTTGGGTCGCTTTGTGTACGATCGAGGGTAGAATTTGATGGCTGTCGGAAACTCTGCTGCGGCATCTCGAATTCCCAACATGGATCTCTATTCCATGACCCAGGTCGGGATTTGATCACGACTTGCTGATCAGGGTTGTACAGCTGTATGGTAAACTCAGTAGGGAGCACTGGCTGTGGTGGAGGGGTCACGCCTCCATTCAGACGAATCTCCTCTGCTGACAAGGAAGGCTGGGTCCATTGTGGTATCAGGAGGACCTCGCCGAACAAGATCTCTGGGCAGTAGCTATCGTACAGTGCTGCGGCGTATCGGTTCTTTGAAGCTGGCAAGGAGGGGTCGGGATGGCGGAGAGAGTAGGCCGGAATTGCGTCCGACCCATGATGTGATAGTAAGATTGATGCGTTGTGTTTGATGTTGTCGCTTGACGGTCTCAAGTAGAAGGCTAGATGGAGTTAGCAATCGAACAGATTGAGAGATCTATGGAGGAAAGTTACTAGGCAGATTCTCATCCAACATAATCGAGTCTCAAGCGGGGCAAGACAAGATCAGGGCGTTGAGTCCTGAAACAATACTTGAGCAACGTTGATTTCAGGATTTCGACTTTCCAGAGATGTGCAGGAAGGGGCGATATAAAGGCCACTCTCACAACGCTTCGAAACGAAGCTGTACAGACGTTTGTGATAAGCCGATGCTCGTATAGTGAGGGAATGGGCTTGGAAGTCTCTATTCGTCAGGACGTGGCGCAAGCTGACCCGCGTCATGCGCTAGAGTTGCCCAAAAAGGATAGCTGCCCGTTCCCGTTCCCAAGATAGATAAAACTTCTACAGTATCTGAAACCGACAAAAACCCCGATTTGATTGGCCGACTCGTTCAACGAGAGTCGGAGAGATCGATCATTCTTTTGCATGCTATTAAAAAGCTTTTGTTTGTGTTCGTATGTTGACACGAAGCCCTTCGGATTCGTAGGGTTACATGAGATCCATCAGCCATGTGTACATTCTGCCTCAGCGCACAACTAGAGAAAGCTACAGACTCAGAGAAGGTCACTGGGATCTGCTGTCATGTGAATTTAAAGCCGATGGGTTTGAAACTCTGATGTCGTCTATGGATTGAGATATTGGTCTGCGCGGAGTAGGGAGCATTGTACAGATTGACAAGGTTACAAGTTTACAAGTTTACACTGCACGTATCAGCCGTGGCGTTCAGCCTTCCACGATGCACAAGCTACATGAAACATCTCTGGAGAGATGGCTTCAGCTATTGTCCGCCTTCTCTCGTTACTTCCTGGACCTCGTGTTCTAACGTGTATTCCGTATTATGTCGTCTTCTCCTCGCGAGAGTTCTACGTCCATTTTACAAATCATTCACTATGCAGCATCGTCATTCCACTCACCTCCACCGCATCCTTCTCCCTCTTCCCCCCCTATACTCCCTACTCATATGAGCATCGCAAAACGTATCATGCTACTTTCCCAACGGACTCCTAATATCCGATTCCGCCAAGACGACTTCCAACGACTTTTACGAAGCTTGCCCCACGAGCTTTGGCAATGACGATTTCCACATGTGCTGTAAAATAGCCAGCCCCTTCAATGATGTGTGCACTTAAGACGGCCTGTGTGCGCGCAAAAACGACCCGTCACTCGCCGAAGAGCAGGGCGTCATGAGATCGACGTGTACGGATCCCAGCTGGAGTAGTCCATCCTGCCTTCGAATGTGCATAACTGGTTTTGGTAGGTAGTTAAGGAAATTTCCGTCTGAAGGAACATCGACGGTATGGGAGATCTAGCTGACAACGCAGACTATCTAGGCAACGCGGCGAACGGGACCGAGCAATTTTTAAAGCAGTGCAACGATGGATCTTGGTGCTGTGAAGCTCAGATCCCCCCTCTCAACAATCTCAACAACCTGAATAGTACTCTGCTCGGCCAAGTAAACGCCTGCTGTGATCATGGAAAGGGCCTCTTTATAGATAATGGCAAAATCACAAATGTAAATCCAAAAGGAACAGCCACCAGCTCCTCGCCGACAGCCACCACTACCAAGACATCACCTTCGCCAACGCCGTCATCTCCATCATCCTCGGCAGCTTCGCAAAATAGCTCTCACGCCGGAGCTATTGCTGGCGGGACCGTGGTTGGTATTGCCAGCTTGGTGATCATCGCCATGGCTATTTTCTTTTACATCCGGTGGAGAAGAAAGCCCAAGTCTCAGGAACTAAGCTCGACGCCCGTCCTCATGCCTGAAGACGGCTCAAAGCAAGAGACGGACGGGATCGGGATGCCCTATGAAAAGTATGGGAGTGAAAGATTCGAGAAGGATGGCGTGCAACTGTCAGGAGAAAGAGGTGGTCCACATGAGATATAACAATATGAGAGGACATGGAACATTTAATTTCAGCACTACTACCAGGAACATAAAGAACCGCGTGGGGTATGTATACTGTATTTGGTGATGAAAACCACCCGAATCAACACGATCAGGCGATGCGACAAAGATCGAGGGCGTGGGATAATCGTCGACTCGTAGGGAACGAATCTAAGCGAGTTGGAACCCAATCTACTCTTCGAAAGATCTACAACGATTGTGATATGACTTGGTCCCTGAACTGTACATCCGTGTTCCTAACACGCCAGAAAACTTTCGATCTTTCCAAGATCTTCCACTTCAGTCGCCACTGGAGATTATGATGGGGACCAACGAAAACCCTGAGAGGGAACGTCGGACAAGATTTTGTATATATTGGAGGACAAGGAACGGGAGTGGCTAAGTTTGAGAGAGATATTGTAGATCGGAGTTGTTTTTTTCGAGAGTACTTTGGGAAATCATCTCGTCTTTTCTATAATCTCGTAGTGCAATAGTATATTATTTGCTGAGAAATCGGAATTCTGTGCTTATATTTCTGGAAAGTATAAAAACAAAACGAAAAAACCATCATACCCAACGCTGAGATACAATTACACTATCATCACACCACTATCCCCCTTAAATTCACTTCTTTGGCAGTCCAGTAACCTTCTTCGCCGGCCCACCCGCTGTACTCTTCGCTCCCGTCACGGTTCCCGTGGCCTTCGAGGCACCAGTGACCGTCCCAGTAGGTTTCTTCGCAGCCCCAGTAACAGTTCCCGTAGGCTTCTTCGCCGCACCTGAGACTCCCTTCGCTGCCGACATCGCGGGCTTAGACGCAGTGGTCGCTCCCTTCCCCGGCGTTCCCTTCGCAGCCGTCCTCGGTGCGGCACTGGGTGGCCCGGCGGTGATTTGCTTCCTCGCAGGCGGCGCGCCAACCGCCTTTTTCGCATCCCCGGTGCTCTTCTTATAGGGGTAACTAAGCGTGTTGATCCCATACTGTCTGCTCGCCTTCGCGTCCCTGGCCATGCCTAGCGGATTTGCAGCCGTGCCGACCCGATCGCCCGAGGCTCTGGTGCTGTCTTTGACGTAGTTGCCGACGTCTTTGGCGTAATCGCCGTAATAGTTTGCGGTTCCGGCAACGGCATCGCCGACGTTGCGGCCAGTGCTGGAGATTGCAGTGCCGACGCCGGCGACGGTGTTGCCGGCTACGGCTCCAGCGCCAGCGATTGTGCCTTCGACGGCGCGGTAGACGGGGTCGAGGAGGCCCATGGTTGTGGATTGGAGGAAGGCGAGGACGGGGGTCGTCATTCAACAGATTTTATGGGTAGTTTTTATAGTAAATGCGGTATAGGAAATTTTATGGCAATTGTAGTTGGTTATGTTGAGGTAGGAAGATTTCTTGTTCGAGTAGGTTGATCGCATGTATCAGGGCAATCATCGATGACGCAGTTTTGCAGGGATAAGAAACCTGTAAGCGATCTTGCCTCCTAGAAATGCCGCTGAGGCTGGGTAAGGCCAATATCTTGACATTGAGGACCTCTTAAATATAAGGTAAGTACTTGCATGGTCAAGACTGGATCTAAAGCTCGTACTGGTGATATATCAAGAAGACTTTGTTTGGTAAATTCGTCTGGTAAATGTCAGACCGCGCCGTGGCTCACCAACTTACCCAGTTCCAGGGCTCCATTGCATCGACCTAAAACCTTAACATCGCCAATGAACTGCGCTGCAACAATTTTCATCAATATACTAGAGTTTTATCAATAGCATCGTACAGCTAAGGTTGAGGAAACCGTTCCTGGTAGGTTCTGCGGATTCCTCTTATCTGTTCAACCTTGGTCTCTATCACAACCTGGAGCTACTTCAAGGGCGCATGCTAGGGAGTAAGAACTATCGAAGGGGATCGATTTATTCTGCTGATTAAGATGGTCTCGCTCGATCAAAGATTGATAGATCAGGATTGGTATTTGCTATATAAACAGATAGAGAGGATTCAGGCCTTTAACCTGATTATGGCCCATATGTATACCCTGCTAATCAAACATCGACAGCGTTGATCCCCATTAACACTCACTTCCAACGTCAACTCTAGACAACCTCCCACCTCTTGTGGCATTTCCATCTTCGGTTATGTACAGGCTTTGTCGATCGGCAAAAGTCCGTCCAAATTGAACCGCCGTGGGATTAGGAAGAGTAAGTGTAGTATTACCTACTAGCACCGTTTTCTTTCCCTTAGGTGTCACTTCGACAAGTTCTCCTACAAAATTCAGCGCAATGAACGCGTCTCCCCTGTCATTAAACTGAAAATCATCAACAAAATCGAGTCCTGATGCGACGATTGAGGGATTGCCCGCAGCCGTTCCATTTGCGTGTATAGGCAAGCGATAGAAAGTATTGGCCCCGGTATTCGTGAAGTAAAGAACCCCGTCACGGATTTTGATCCCATTAACGCCAAGTTGAAAAGCTGGCGGCGGAGGCGGGAGCATTTCCGGGATTTTGATAATTGGAAGTGCTTCTCCGCTGCAAACGTTGAGTCGCCAAACTATGCCGGCAACCGAGTCAGCTATTAGAATGAGGTCTTTCTCTTTGCTGAGGAGGGCCATTCCGTTGAGCATTCCTGGAAAATCGGCTATTTTCGAGGTCGGGGCGGGGATTTGATGAGATGTCAAATCCACTTTCCAGACTGAGTATGTGCCTGGGATGCTCGCGAATGTCGTGGTGGAAAAGTTGCCAGCCGCGACGTAGAAGATGTCCCGATACGTCTCTATGATGCCAAAGAGGCCTGAAACGGGACCAAAGCTATTACTGATAAGTTCTGCAGTTTCGCCATGGAATGGATCGATCTGGTAGAGCTCTGGGTGGTCGATTATTGTCGTGAGGACCTTGCCGTTCTGGCGGACAGCTAGATTTTCGACGCTGTTGCCGACCGGGAACTGGTGGATTATTTTGACGGGCAAGGAATGTTGGAGATCGTTTTGGGTATTGAGATTTGATGAAGGTGCTTGAGAGACTGCTAGTGCAAGAGAGGAGATGCCTATCAACGCAATCTGATAAAGATGCATGATGTTAACTGTCGCTATGCTGGGAGACTAGAAATGACAGGTATAGGTCACTGTATACGAACGACGAACTCATAGATTTATATAGAAATCCCTCCTTTACAAATCATAACTTTTTTCGTCAGAACCAACAAGTTTTACTCCATAGTCCGTACAGACCATAGGCTGCCATTTTCATTAGCACCAGGAACATTCCAGCCCCCGTCCTTAATCCCACCATGTTTAGGCCCATTGTCGTCATGGCTTGAGTTGATTATGAATCCATGAAGCTAACACTTTAGGCTCACACAAACGTCAAAGGTAGGTAGTATTTCAACGTAAAAAGTATCATCTGCGGTCTTTCGCTCAATGCATGGAAGCCAGAGTTGGTAGACGTCGGGCATATGCTGTTGAAGCAAACATCAATGGATGCATTCGTGCTTCTGTCGAAACCAAGGCGTGTCGTAAAGTAACAATTTTTTAAATTGAAGATCTAGTTGACAGCGGGAGAGCCCAGCCTTGGCGTACCTCTCTGGTTGGTAATCTTCGCCTTATTAGCAACGCAGTTGCTTCTACCGATCGATTTTGACCCCTTTTGCGTCAACCTTATTTTAATTCTTTGTAAAACGGTTGACTCTTTTACCGAAGTTACGAAAGCTAAACCTATTACAGTTAATCATTTGAAGCTAAACTCTTTACAGTTAGAGATCAATTTTTCTTCCTTTCTATTCGATGATACGGCTTCGTATGTACACTGCTTCATCGTTTGCTTCACTTCGTTCTTCATCGCTAACAGCGTGCTTTTACCTTCTTTCTTTTGCGTCAACCTTATTTTAATTCTTTGTAAAACGATTGACTCTTTTATCGAAGTTACGAAAGCTAAACCTATTACAGTTAATCATTTGAAGCTAAAATTCAAAGAGACTTAGTCATCGTCGCTTACTTGAAAAGGTGTAGCGCATCTATCTAGCCTTCAAGGGATTAGATTTCAACTACTTCGTCTGAGGTTCTGAGGCAAGCTAAACTGAGGCAAGTTAATGAAATTACCTAATAAGTTCTGAGTCAGCAATAGCTGAAAACTGCGTTGCTTTTCATTGGTAACAGACTTGCTCGGGCAGCCAACGAACCTAGTAGAGTAGGGCTGAGACCCGCTAGTAGAGTTCTCACCTTCCAACCTCCTATTCCGTAGATAGACTCCTATTCAGCTTCAACCTACCTACTAAATGCCCCCATATGACCCCGTATGTCAACAGTCGACAGATACAACATGTGTCGGTTGAAATTGCAGACTTACGAAAATACCTTGGTGGGAGGTGAAGGGGTGGTGGCAGACCCCTGCCATCGCCTACTACGTAAAATAAACCGGGTTTCTTGCATTCGCGCCCTTACCGGTCCATATGAGCCATGACCATGAGGCACAGCAGCCTCTTGTCAGCCTCTCACATCGTCGAAGCAATTATTGAGAAATGTTGCACGTGGATGATAAAAATATCCAACCCTGAGTCTCCCGACAACGCAGATCATCAAGCGTTAAGCGAGGTATTAACCCATCTCGTGAAGCTGACAGGAGACATTTGCAGCGGCGCGTGCGATCAAAGATTGAGCTGACACCCGTCGATGGACAAGCTCCGCATTATCAGGTCATTGTTCATTTTCTTCTGGTCTTGTATATGATGAGATTTCGATATGTTGTGATGCGGATGTTGAGACCTCAACGGAATCTTCTCTCTCGGAATATATCGGAGGGTTCCGATCTGTTGATCCTCGTTTAAACATCCAAATAGATCTAGGGATGGGCAGAAGGTGATCCGGCATCACCCGTGCTTGGTGCTGGATGAGGGTCTTCAGTACACTCGTATTCGCTAGTTCGTCTTCATCTATCCTCGGTTCTCCGTCTCCAATATTGTTTCTCTAGTCTCTACTCTAGTCGTCACCGAGCTGAAATTAGTAGAAAAATCCCCTCAAAAGGCATTTCTTCCCAGAGCTCACACTCATCTTTGCGCTTTCCGCTCAAGCCTCCGCACTCTCCCATTTACGGCTGGTATTATCTTTCCATTTCCTACTTGAACCCTTTCAAACCCGCATGCGCTCTCAGCCATTGCGGCCCCAACCCACCCACCAAGGCCAACTCGGAGAATGCATCTTCCGATGCGGAGATCTATGGCTACAACTGCTTCTACGCTGAGACTGGCACGCAATCTTCGAGTGGACAGCCCTCCTCTGGGGCGAATGACTGCTGCGATTGCAGGGCGTCGAACGGTGTAGGCGGACCGGGTTTCAACTAGCCGGCTGGAAAAGTTCTCTTAAAATTTCAAGTGGAAAGTGATGGTCCGAGTTGGAATTAAGAGGACCTGAACCAAAGAAACTTGTGAGTAGTAGGGGTAACGATGTTGTATGGGTTGTTGGCATGGGATGAAATAGGGTTGAAGTTGAAACCTGGCGTTGAGGAGGAGAATGGTGCAACTGACTTTTAAGGATGAGACATAAGGGTCCACTGGATGAACATTATAATTGAAATACGTTACACTAGCGTTCGCCAATTCTGAAAGGTTATAATGATAATACAATGATAGAAGACGCATGGCCACGGCATAGGAGAACCACACCAAGGTATAGCATCTCCAGAAAACGTCGCCGAGTCTGTCAGGAACAATATCCGAGCGCGAGACAGAAAACCCCTAAATCAAACATATCCAACAATGTTACAACCCTTCAGCTCTCAGCTATACGAATCTCGTCCTCATCTTTTAGTTCCCCATATGACTGAACCTAACCGAGTTCCAGTTATCCCCAAAAGTCTTCCACGCAAAACACGCATTGGTTCCATGCGCCGCATCCGTACTCGGGCTCCCCGCTACAATTATGTTGTCCCCCTTCATCAGCGGGTTCTTGCAGTTGCTGTCCGTGTACGGGTGCAGGCCCGCAGCACGGCCAACAAGCCCGCTGTTACCCCAATTGACACCAACCATGTTGTGCGAGGGACGGAATTGGATGCAGCGGCCTTTGCCATCATCGTCTGTATGAACCGGGCCGTATTGGTGGCCTAGGCAGTCGGTACCGCCGTAGGTGCCAATACTGGCGACACCGGTGATCATGGATATGCGTTCTTCGAGGCGAGGCTCTTCGAGGCGAGTTTCGGTTTCATTTTGAGCCGTGTTGTCAAGGGCGAGAGTGCCGGCGCTCAGGGCGAGGAGGAGGACCGTGGAGAGGAAATGCATGTTTAAGGTAAGATATCAAAGCGTTCTTGATGTGATTGTGTATTAATGACTTGAAAGACAAAGCTACTGTCGGGAATGTACAGGCTATCTTTGGATTCAGCTAGAGATTGAAACCAGCAGAGATCAGCTTCTCTTATACATGCTGCTATGGATGTGACATTGGAAGCAAGCCAGTGCTTTACTTATCCTTTGAACAGAGTTCCAGTCTCTCCGGTCCTTCAATCGCAAAGGGCTTAATGGGTCTTTCCTACACAAGAATTCTCAGAGCTGATTGCAGATCTCCGATCTCCACAGCTCAAGGGCGAAACGATCGAGCGTCGTCCTTTCGCGACCGCTTTCTTTATCGCAATTACACCAAATTTCCGTTCGACAAGCTTTCGGTGAGAATCAAACACAGCCCTTAGCGAACGATTCGACTGAACAAAGAACAACCACCGTTTTGTGCGGCAATTATATTCCCTTTTTGGGTGTCAATAGGAATATATCTTTCAAACACTTGCATAATGTGCTTTTTAAGGCGCACATCCACCATTGAGGTGGGCCTTGTTGAAGGGCTTTGAATTTATTAGCTCCAATTTCTTGAAGATCGTCGAAAAATTTTGGGTCTTTGAAGTGGATATTCAGGTGCCAAAGTGATTGAGTCGTAAAGAAAAAATAGCTTCCAAGCCCTCCAAACCTTCTTACGAGACCAATGTAGTAGTGTTAGAAAGACCACGAAATAAGAGAAACCCGAATATCACGAACAAGCGCCTCGGTTTGCAAGGATTGCCCGGGTTTCCTAATGGTTCATGCATCCGGATCCCTCGACAACAGTGACGTTGAACAACATTCAACGGAAGCCCCCTGGACAGGTTCTTAACAGGCAATATACCGCGAAGTCGAAGTAATAATAAGGCCGTAGGTCAGTACTAAAAGTAAACGAGCGATATCTGTCGGTGTGTAGCATTCGCCTTATGCTTGCCAGTAACAGCCTCTGTCGTGTATAGGTGTACATAGAGGCTCAGAAGATGTCAAGTCGAGTACGATATCTTGAATTTAGACCTGGAGAATTAAAGTCCGAAGATGAATAATCCACAAACGCAGACTAAGGATGGACAAACTCGAAAACATTGACAAAAGACCAAGTCATTCTTCAATATGGAATTCAAGTGGTGGCTTCGTAGGTACATTATGCAAGCCTGGAGTCGTTGATACTTTAAGCGTGGTAAGGAAGAGCGTTAAGTGTAGAAAAGCGAGAACTGATATGGCTTCTCTGGGTAGTCTTTAGGCGCCACGGGCGCTCACGCGCGAGAATCGGAGCGCTCCGCGGAGAGTTCAAGGTACCTTCCCACTCGGACACAATTGACCCGTTGGGATTTCCATGGACTGATGTCATTCATTCCCCACTCTGCCCACACATGGCACTTTTGATATAAGCATTACCGATTGTCAACGCTTATAACATTCGGAGTCTCCATCCCTGAATACTCAACTCTAGTACAATGGCCACCTCTCACGCAGCCAAGAGAATCGTCTTCACTGGCGGCAGCGGCAAAGCCGGTCGCCATGTCATTCCCTATCTCATCTCTCGCGGCCACTCAATCCTCAACCTCGATCTTATCCCCTTCGTGGACTCCAAAGTATACACCCTAAAAACCGACCTCACAGACTCCGGCCAATGCTTCAACGCACTATCCTCACATTTCCGCCTGGGCGAATACGAGAACAAGCGTGGGAACCATGGAGCACCTGTCCAGCCCGTCGACGCTGTGATTCACTTCGCAGCGTATGCGAGGAACATGCTCGCCCCAGACAACGAAACCTTCCGCGCGAACGTAACGAGCACCTACAACGTCATCGAAGCGGCTTGTAAGCTAGGCATCAAGAAGGTAATCATCGCAAGCAGCGAGACGACATACGGCGTCTGCTTTGCTCAGGGCGACTGTGACTACCGCTCGTTCCCGCTGGAAGAAGACTACGACGTCGACCCAGAAGACTCGTACGCCCTGAGCAAGATTTGCGGAGAAAAAACTGCTCGAACTTTCGCAAGACGATTTCCCGGAACAGACATCTACGCCCTGCGAATCGGCAACGTGATAGAACCTCACGAGTACGAGCGGTATTTCCCGGCATTTGTGAATGAGCCTGCTAGCAGAAAGAGAAACGCGTGGAGTTATATCGATGCGCGAGATTTGGGCCAGATTTGCGATTTATGCGTGGGCAAGGACGGATTGGGGTTCCAAGTCTTCAATGCAACAAACTCGACGAATACGACTAAGATGACTACTCCCCAATTGTTGAAGGAGTTGTGTCCCAATACGCCTGTGACGAGAGAGATGGGTGAGTTTGAGGCGCCGTTGTCGAACAGGAAGATAAGAGAGGTTTTGGGATTTAGGGACAACCATACTTGGAGCGATTACGTCAAAGTATAAAACATGAATAGAAAAATCATTGATAAGTACCTTGGCCATGCCTGTTCTCCGTAGTGCTAAAATCGGCGAAACCGCAAGGAATATGCTGGTCTCTCCTTTTAGCGCCATTACCACACGTTCAACAACTCTCGCCAGTCCTTCGGCCGCAGAAATCTTTGATCATTCACCTTCTCGATAAGGTAAACGGCCACCAGTCCCCAGCGCGCCCCCCACACCACCCCCCTACCATCCTTTCAAAACCACCCCCCCACCCCCTCCAACCCCCTATCCTCCCGCACCGCCCTCACCATTCCCCCCTCCACCACCCCCCCTTCCCCTCCATAATCCACCCACACATCCCCCCCCTCCTCGCCTCAAAGATCCAAATCCCCGCATGCAGCCTCCGGAAGCTGTCCACCGCCTGCCTCTCCTCTTTCGATCCCTGCCCGCGCCGCAGCCGCTCGTCGGCGAGGATGATGTGAGGCGGTGGGTAGCAGTGCTGGAAGCCGGGGATTAGGGAGGAGGCGGTGGAGGGGGGGGCGCGGGAGTGGGGGTCGTAGTAGGAGGCGATCTGGTGGGGGCTTGGATGGAGGGGGCAGAGAAGGGTGGTGCAGGGGGGCAGGTGGATGCGGGCGGCGGTGGGGCTGTGGTAGTGGGGGGGGGGGGGGGGGAATTGGAGGGGTGGTGGTGGAGGTTGCGGGGGTTGGGTTTTGTGGGTGCGGGGAGGAGGGTGGTCATTTTTGGTTTTCGGTTGTGGTGGTGTTGAAGGGATAACTTTTTGGTTTCGAAGTTTTGCGGCTATTTTGAGTTTTTGCAGATGGTGAGAGTTTGCGGTAAATTTAGGAATCATGGGATGGTTGGGTAGGGAAGGTTTGAAGTTCATGGTGGATGCTTCAGACAAAAGGAAGTAGAATCAGAGGATCAATGACTTAAAGCTGACGTGCATCGTGACAAGTGGGCGGAACGTCTGGTTTGGTGGGGTTTTTCTTTGTAGCCATTATTGGGCGTTGGCCGGAAACGGACAAGTCGACAAATGCGCTTTGACGACTCCATACATCATCATCTCTTGGCACAAATCTGATTTTTGAAGGTCATCATGTTGTGTAAAGAAGATTAAAATAGACAAAGCGGTGGATGAGAATCCCACTATTTGCATTTGAGAAAGGTGGACATAAAAAGACTTTCTCAGCAAGCGCGTTTGGTTGGGAGAGATGTGCTAGTGGGAAATTAGAGTGAGGACGGGGGATGGGGGATGGGCTTATTATACTCGGGGTCATTGGAAATGGAGGATGCTCGGTTTATGACGTGGAGCAAAGCGCGTAGGAAGTGGTTTTAGCGACGAAGGGGCCCGAGGTTATCTACATATGAGATCTCAGTCCATTTCAATTACAAACTTTCCCGCTCCGCCTTTGCCCGACTTTATCACCGTGCAAGCGTCTCTTATCTCTTACAAATCTCCCACTTTCGCCACACGACCCGCGACAGGTCTGAATCTCTTCTCTTCAGCTAGTCTCGTGATCCTATCCAGATCGCTTACTTTCACCCACATTAAACGACATTTCCCATTTGACGGACCATTGGCCGGCCCTCTTCCTATTCCAAAAGTCCACTGCGTCAAAGATGCGCTTCGAAATCCAAGGGGTCTGAGGCATCACCCTCGCCGTTACACGACCAGTAGGGAGATTGGAAACCGAGACGATGATCCCACTCTTGGGCTTCATCAATGGAAGATGCGCCATGCCGGTGCCTACCGTATCATAGAGGAAGTCTACGCTGCCTTTCTGCACATCTTCCTTGGTGTAGTCGACGATCTGGTCCACGGTGTCTTCGCCTAGTAACTGGCCTATCTTTGGCAATTTCGAGGTAGACACTGTGGTTATTACCTTTGCCGCGCGGTAGACGTGTTTCGCAAACTGAAGCGCGATTGATCCGGTACCGCTCAGCCCTGCCGGTACGAATATAGTCTTTCCCAACAGTCCGCCAGGAATGGCAGAGTTGGCGCTGTCAAAAGCTTGCATAGTGGTGATGGCGACACAGGGGAGGGACGCAGCTTCGACATGGGACAGCGATGCTGGTTTGAGCGCAAGGTTCTTTGAGCTTGTAAGCGCATATTCGGACGCAGAGCTTGGGAAAGATTTAGCAAATGTTGATTATAGTCTTATAAACTCTTGCGATTTGCTACGAGCTAAGCAAAGGAACAGATGGCTACCTGCGTAGGCTATTGGGAGATTTGTGTACACATCGTCGCCCACAACGACTTCCGTAACTCCCGCTCCGACTTGTACAACAGTGTCGCTCAAGTCATGTCCGACTTTGTACGGAAACTCAACCGGGAACATCAGCCGCGTCATCCCAGAAGCCAGTATCAGATCCCCGGGGTTGATGCTCGCCGCATGCACCCTAATCAGGACGTCGGTCGGGGAGGAAATAGATGGGACTGGAAGATTGACGAGCTGGAACTTTGCTGGTTCCGAGTATGAGTTTATTGCATCGGAGCGCATGGTTGGGGGCATGCTGGTATTGGAAGCCATTGTGCCGCTAGGAAAAGTAGGGAGCGGTTGTTGAGGGATGACATTGTCAATCGACTTCCTTTTTTATATAGGTATTCCAGCATGTAGCTTCATCAGCCAGATACCACCATGCGGCGTACACACCGGCTCGCTGTGGTCGAGCCATCCGAGACTACCATACTATATAAACAAATACAATGGGTTAGACAACATCTTAATGGGAAAGGTTAGCGCGAAACAACTTGGCGTATCCGGATCTTCGGGATTTTGCTCGACCGGTAAATTACTATTATTGTAATTTAAACGGGTTTTCTAAACATCTTTGACGAGACAGTAAGTCTGATACAAGGAGTCCCGTGGCTGTGCTGTAGCTTCCATTGTTCCTTCGGCTTCTGTACTTCCTAGTCTAGCTTCATAAGCCTCAGTAAGTAGTTTCAGTTGGGTTCGTCTCCAGTAGCGGAAGGATGTAGTCTTTGGTATGCTTAGCCCAATATATGAAGCTGTTCAATAAGGTACGTATGATCCTCTGGTCGTCCTAACATCATGTTCACCAAGATAGTTCGTAGTCGCCAGCACTACATGCAAAGATAGTTACCCACCTCCCGTTCCTGCCACTTCGTTCTCTTTGATGATTCATTTTACGCCCTTGGTGCCCGACGGGGTTGTTGTCCACTAGAAACCCAGAAAGAAAGAAAGACTACCTCGAAGCCTACCTTCACGATTGCGCCTGTCGGTTCGGACTCGGCCTCCCATTATGATGTTGTTGTATGCCACCTTAGAGCTGCCAAACACCCAGTCCTAATGATCAGCCTCCCCGCCTCAACACCAGCGAACCGTCCATGGCAACTTGCAACGCTAACACCGAGGCCGTCCGCCCGCAACTTCTTCCGTTGATTGAAACGGAAAGATAAGATATTGTTTTGGTCAACCTCTCCTATGACGGCATCCCCGGCGGTGGCGCTGCCCGTGGCCTCAGCAAGAGCACACGCACTAAGGATGGTACGGCTGGAGGCGTGATTGGCCTCGTTTATGTGTCGGCCTTCGAGGTCCCTGAGAGGATGAGCCTACTCGGCTTTGTAGGCGGCCATCATGCTCCCTGGGTCCGTAAGAACCAGCTATCTTCCCGCGGCCGTAATGTAAGCCCTTTATTAACATTTGTCCTCCTCGTACAACCCTCCTATGGTCTTGGCGAGATCGCGGACGCCATCGAGACGCTTTACGGCAGAGTCGATGTAGATACTGCTAGTCGGCTAGACCGTATGCTTCTTCCGCACGCCTTGAAGGCGTTCGAGTCTATAGCTCCGCAACCAGTGTGGGCCATGCCAGCCTTCCAAGGCAAAGTTGCGTGCTTGAATTGCATGCAAGACCCGGGTTTGCCGCCGGTAGTGCAAGACATTTTTATGAAGCGCAGCGGGATAGAATGGATGGTGAAGGACATTGAGGCTAGCCATAGTGCTTATGTACGGAAATCTGCTCGAGTGGGCGCGTGTTTTCGAAGGGACGTATGCTTGAAAGAGATGGGCTTTGCCGCTTCTGTTGATGCACGTGATGCTCAGGGCCTATCCTAATCGGGTTAGTCAGGGGTATCTGTTGGTTTAGTTAGCTGAACCTCCACCTTCATAGAATCTACACACTTACAGCTTCGGTGACAGTAATACCTACATTAGATACCTTGTCTGTGTGTATAATGGATGATCTTGAGTGAACAGTGGTGTCTCATGGATGCAGATGAAGCAGCAGGGGTATGCTAGCAGTGAGCATAAACGAGACTCGCCCACCTGTCAGCGGAGAAAGCTTTTTCGCCCACACCTACTCCATAAACTCAGTCGCTTAGAACGAGAAAACTCTTGACGCTTTCAAGCGGCTTCTGAGGCTTCTGTCTGCCTGCAAAGCTCGGCTGATGGTGCCACGCAGGCCCAGACTCCTACCCGTGCTCCAGGCGCTTCTTCGCGTTCTCTAATATGAAACTACGTCATTTGGGAGACAGTGAGAGGCATGGGCCAATTGATGGTCCCAAGTCGTGCACAATTAAACTAATGAAGTTGCATATAAACTGAGCATACCGAGACTAGGATGTATTGATTAATCTGTCACTTAAGAGGAACATCTAAGTTGAACACTCCTGGCAAGGTTTATACAACACTGGGGAAGAGCGGGTCTTGTTTCGATCATGATATTTTCAACATCACTCTGTTTTTGGTTTCTCCCCGACAACACCTTCGGTCCTCAAATCTAAATGTCATTTCTATCTTTGCTTTTCTGTTTTCTTCCTCGAGCTTGTCAAGTAATTGTCAAAAAGTCGCTCCATCTACCAGGCTCAATCGAAGGCGCCTCGCATCCCATACCCGAAGCATGATGTTGGTGAGGAAGGGCGTTTTCGTTGCACTGAACCGCTTGTGCTCCGCAGCGACGACTTGCAATCCATTCCTTTCTAAAATCCGAGGAAGTGAGGGCACCCAGCTACGAATAGAACTGGTCACCGGAGAATGGACAAAGGTGCAGAATCATACTTACCCCGGGTCCATCCCGCGTCCTCCCAACCCAACAACCTCAGGAGATGAAACACATCCTTTAGCGAGTTGGACGACCGACTTGGGCTTGGAGTCACGTAGATGCTAGAAGGCAGATTGTGTTCGCCCCACACCTGAAGCATTCACAGTTCACATCGTTACGTTTTAACAGCAGCCACTATGCTGTGGCGCTTGAGAAGCATCGATACCAAAGGCCTCCATTTACGCCAATAGAAACTGCGATACCATTCCTAAGCCAGACTCTACCAGCGGTTCAGCTAATCTAAGGCAATAGTCACGGTATCTGCAATCACCTGGTTCTAGTGCTAATATCCGCTATTTTAAAGCTCCCGCATCTGGAGAATATTCGTTTGTATCGAGTATCTTGTTTGTTGGGTCCACAGTTACTGTAACGATGCGGGATCTGCTAATATCCCCTGCATACTTGGTCGGTGGTGCTCAAACAAAATGCAGATTCGGCCTGGAATGACAAATCGTTTTAATGGGCTGTTCGGCCATACTAGGATAGTTGGAAGAAACGAATCGAGTAGATGCCAAGGAGTTACGACTCATGACGTTTTGTGGGCTGCCGTATTGTGTGCTCTCTTTGATCAACGGAGATCATTTCTGTGTTTGAGTATTTAAGGTCCCATAGTCCCCCTTCGCAAACGTTCACTCTCTTGACGTTGGGTCTCGCAGGTCTCTTGCCAACGAGCAATGTGTCTACTGTTTCCCGTACGATCACACATACTGAAGCTCTCAGAAATGCCTATGCTCTGCGCATCCCAAATGTCTGAATCCCTATCTTCGGGCTTTGGCTGTTCTATGTCGTCATCGCGAATGATCATATCTATCCAGCTGTCGATGAACTTACGGTCGGGCGCAGCCCTCATGTCGGCTTCCAAGCTCAAGCTGTAGCCGTCGTCTACATCGTCGACGAAGTTCGATCCCTGATCTGATGTGTTTTCGAGAAGCCCGAGACCGTGTGCCTCCGCAAGGACATCATAGAAGGAATTTTCGGCGTGTATAAGAGCTGTCGTTTGTTCCCGCAAGTCGTTGAGACAACAGAGGTGAAAGTCTGTTTCTGAGGCCTTCGTAAGGCCTTCGGATACCATCCGCCGAAATTCCTGTAGCTCCATTTTTATTGTTTCATTTCGATTATCGAATGCATTTTGCAGCTCAACGTACACCCTTCTTGCTTCATCAAGCTTTGCAAGGACGGCTTGATGGTGTAGAAATTGCAGGGTTATAGCATCATTGCCATCGTCTATCGTCAACGGTTGGGCACTGGAGCAGATTTCATCTTGTGTTTCAGAACTGGCGTCGTCCTCATCCTCATTCTCGCAAAGGTCATTCGTGTCTGGATTGGGGAGGCTGACCAACTCCGCCTCGGTGAAAACGTGCCTGAGCATCGCCTGCGATGTATCTTGCATAAATCGTAGGTTCCGTGATTCCGTGCGGACTTCCTCCTCTAGAGAATCTTTGATTTCGTTATTTCTGAGCAGGGTTTGCTCGCGCTCCTGAATCTCCCTAATCGTCCGATTCCGTTCTTCCTCGCTTTCCGTTACTTGGATTGTGTCATTTGATTGGTTGACGAAGATCTGATTGATGTTGACTTCTCTCTGGATGTTCTCATACTTCTTCTCAACGATCTCTAGCTTACGCCTGGTCTCGTCAATTTCGTTCAAGTCAGCAACAAGTCTCTCGGTAAGAAGAAGCGCAAGACAGTTTTTGGTACCGTCGTTAGCAAGGATGACACGACTGGGTCCATCAGTATATGGCGGGCTGTCTAGCGGCTCAGTTTCCTCTGCTTGGCTCTCTGTCTGGTGAAGGGGGACCTCTGACTCAGGCTGAGCATCCGGCAGATCGATAGCCGTGGTTTCTAGGGCGTCGTTCGCTTGCTGTGGATTGTTGCTGTGCCCCTCGTTCATTGATTGCGATCTTCCAGACCACAGCTTCGAAAGCGCCGACCGTGACAACAGCGGGCTTTGGACCTTTACGGTCTTCCATGGGCAACCAGCCTTCCTGAGCGTTCTCTGTACAAAGCTCCCAACGCCGATACTCATGCGTCTAAAATCCATGGTGCAGTGATGAAGTCGATGAGAAATATTGAACTGTAACGCGATAGCTCTGGTGTCGTATTGTGTATGTGTTTTGCAGTAGGAGAGCAGATACGAAAGGAACGAAGAGCTGGTCCCGCGATCTATATGATTCTATCCGATCAAAATCTCTTTATCCCACATATCTGTAACATTGACACCCAGGGACAAAGTATATTTGAAAGACATTGTTTTCTCGACAAAGACGCACTTTTTCGTTGAACTCGCATTCTCCTCACTCCCTTCGTTTGGTACACTATTGCCCGAGCCTGCCAACTATTTGTTTCCAACAAAGGACATATATTTGTCGTTTATCAGCAAAGAACTGAAGCTGAATTCCAATTCTTAAAAGACTTACTCTGACCCCTAAGTCGATCTAATAAGCAACATTCGACAAGTAGCACAGATCACAGATCACAGATTTCACATTTAATATCATGTCTCGAAGAATATCTAGCAGAGCACCACCGAGTGTCATTGCTGGTGGCAGTTCCTGGAGGAAATTGGCAGCCACTTCTCAGCCAAGCCCGGCCCAACTCCCTTCAAATGTAAGCTTAACCCCAAGCGAGACGTGTCTGACAAATAAGAACCCCATACAGAATTCGATATCCTCAGTGGCCGAAGACGATGGCTTTAAGCCCGTGCAGCACAGAAAGCCTTCGAATGCAAAGAGCAACACATACTCCAGCAAGCAGCCGCTCACAGCGACTTCCAATAATTCCAGGCTGCCGCCATCCCAGGCCATACCTATCCCAAAGCCCCGAATAGGCCTATATCCAGGGTGGCAGTCCAATGCGAGCGTGGCCGCAGCGGCCAGATCAACCATCTACCAACCCAGGGTCAGGGTCAGGGCCGGCTCGATCTACAAAGAATCGTGCATGCCCATCTCGGAGCGGGACCAAGCTCTCATGGCTGCACAGAACAGCAGGGGCGCTAAGATTCCAAAGGCGTTGTACCGCCCTGGAATGCTAATAAGAGCAGCAATGCATGAAACGGATTTGAATCAAGGCGGCCCCGCGTCCTCGAACGTCACCGTCGCCGACAGATACAGAAGCGATACGAAGTTTGGACCCATCCATACAAAGGTACGGAAAGCCATTGTCATCGCCCTGTACCAGGACCACTATCTTGCCGTCCCTCTCTTCACCCATAACGGCAACGGGCTGCTCAAGAAGCTGAGCCCAGACGAATTCGTTTCTGTGCGCGACCACCGGAACAAGGGGGACTTCCATAAGCTATCGAAGCATGCAGCCTTGGTCACCGAACATTTGAATGCGGGTATTGACTCTTTGCATAAGAAGTCGACGGCGCATATCACGTATCTGATTGCGAGGAAATATGATCTTTCTGTTGTGCATGAAGGCCATTTAGAGGCAGCGTCGACAAAGCATTTGGTGCAGCTTTTTAATGAGTATGCGCCAAGGGCTGCCAAGCTCTAGGAATTCTGCATGCGTCATGGAATCTCGAATGCTGCAGTCTGTCACAAGAAATCAGTTAGTCAAACCCTAATCGTGGATTGCTAACAGCCGCGGTAGGAGCATACACCCGAGAAAATGGTGAATTAGAAATATGTTTTGAACTCGAAGACGAGGCTTCGTGGAAGCTGAGTAGGCACTTTTCGCTTTAAAATTTCAAGGAAAACTTAGAAGACAGTCAATATCTACATACCAGCAACTTTATCCTTAAACATTTAAAGTGTCAATGCGATTATCACCAGTTAGACTAACTCCATACCAAACAATCCACCAAATTCAATCCTTCTCTACATAGTTCCTCGTACCTATCAATCCAGTTGGAATGAATGCTTTGGGAAGATATCCGCTCAACACCCCAAAATTAAAACATACCTGTGCAGCATCAACCCACAGTCAAAGTGCTATTATCTTAACCAGTTAAGTAACATGAATTCTTTACACATTCCCTCGCACCATCTCAATACAGCAGTCCCAGAGTCTTGAGCTCGTCTGAAATGGCCTGCAAAGCATCTCAACTGACAATCTCAAGCGGTACGGTCCTTCCTGGCGAATGGTTAGTCACTATAGTGCGATTGCACATCCCCATAACTCGGTTTCGATACTAAAGCCTCCATTCTCAGAGAAATATTCAGCCAGGGAGCGAGTTTGTGTGGGTCCGAAAAACCCTAGAACCCCAGGAATTACTAACTATGAATCTTCTGCAGGGCCGAAAGATGAACCACAGCCTCTTGAACATGAACGTCGCTGACTCTTACGTACCGTACCAAGACTTGAAGAACAAGCAGATGATCTGTGAAATGTTAAGGCAACCCGCTCGGTTTTTTGACAGCATCCGCCGCAGCTCATACCCTTTGGCAACGAACCTCATGTTAAGATTCTTTCTTTAATCCGCCCGTTCTCCATCCCAGTCCCTGCTAACAGCTCATTGAACTTGGCGGAGCGACTTGCCTTGATGATCTAAATTTAACGCAGTTCTTCAGTAACTTTGCGGAAGCCGCGCGGCTCAATCGCATGGGCAGAATGCACAATCTTGACAACTTCCATTCCCTTCGATGGCTACCGGAGGGGTTTTTTTTTGGCTCATTAAAACGCGAAGGCAAGAAAGCCGAACACGAAAGCGAAACGACTGCTCCTTGACACATCGTTAGATGCAAAAATGAGCATCAAGAGAGGCACAGCCAGATGATGCTTCTGCGTCGACAATGGCCGGATAGCAGCAGGAGCTAGGTTCCAGTAATGACATAGCTGCGTACATATCCGGACAGTCTCATCAGCATCAAGAAAGGCATAACCAAAAGGCTGCTTCTGCGTCGAGGAATGCCGAGACAGCCTCAAATAACTAGGGTTCCAGTAACGACACAGCTGCGTACAGTACAATATCCAGACAGTCTCCTAAACACCAACTCAGACACCAACATCACACACACACACACACACCCTATACGTCTTCGCGCAAGCCATGCTTCTCCCTTCCCCAAAGTCCAGAACCGAGCAAAAAGCGGAAAACCCGCCCAACCAAACCGGCTCCACCGACGGACTACCTTCCATGGGTCGAACGAGCGCCCAGTCCGCAACACATCCGCGGGGCTGCGTCAAAAAGACTCTCTCTCTCCACGCCGAATGCCTCCACATAGCCATCCTCGGCGTCGTTGCAACACACGCGCGCTGTAACAACGAAAAGAACTTCTACCTTATGCTAACCACATTACCCAGATGTGCGCCCGCCGTAGACAATAAAAAAAAAAACCTACGGCATTCCCTATGAATCCCCAAGCGGTCATCTCTCATACTGTACCCCTCATCAACTGTACCCGGAACCGGTAACATAACCCAAAAAATAACCATCAAAACGACTCTCGACTCGCCCGCAAAAAAACGCCGCCGCCATCCATTTCCCTTTTTGCTTGGCAGGAGGCGCATCTATCATCTACCCTAGCATGCACGTTGACGAAGCGCGCCGCGTTGGTTTCTTCAGCAATATGGGGCTGCTGTCGGTGTATGATATTGCGCCTCGCTGTCTGTTGATTTCCTAAAAGGGGGGGCCCGGGGGGGGGGGCAAGGATTCACAACCCCGATGCGGATGAGTAAAAACGCAAAGGTTATTGTGGCGATGCGGAACCGGTTTTTTTTTTTTTTTTTTTTTTTTTAGAGATGACTATTTACAATTCGAGGGTCGATGAAAACAGGAAAACTGAAGCTACTTACTGTATTGTATCGACCAGAGTGGGGATGGGTTGGAGGTCAGGTGTTGTTAGAATTTTTTGTAAAGACGAAGCTGTGCTGTGGGCAAGAGAGAGATATGCTGATTGACGTGGAGGGTTTTCTTTGGCGTTGGGGGTAGAAAGGAGGGGGGGTGAGGGTGAGGGTTAGTAGTGAAACCACTCCTCAAGCATGAAATTTCGCAAAGCCCAGTTCCGTTTTAAAACCTCTGATGAGAGCTATCGATGACTCCGTTGACCGCCTAGAATCTGTTCGACCAGCTCCTAACAAAAAACATCCCCAGTCCATCGATCTTCCTAGCGCCGCACCTTGCCCTACTCCGTCTTGCCCACGCGGCGAATCTAAGGGGAAAAAAAGTGATTTCTCGTGCTGGGAAGTATGATTTCTAAGTACCAAAGAAATTAATCAAGGTATCAAAGAACATATTAAAATCACAACATGACAAAACAAACGAGCTAATCCACCTCCAATCTCCTCCGCGTTCTCTGGCGTCTAATGAAAACTCCACAGGAGAAAACGCTAGGGGAGAGGAGATCTCATGCTGGGGAAGCGAACAAAGACTCCAAAATTTGGGGATATTGGGAGATGGATTGCCTGGGTCCGGTCTAGGCAGTGTCGGGTTTGGTGAATGAGATGACGGTACTGCCGGGCGGCAGGTAGGGGACCAGCTGTGTAGAGTTGTAGGAGTTTGAACGATAGGGGCGTTTTGTGGGGTGGTTGCTGTTTGTTTTGTAGGATCTGGTGACGGTGGAAGTTGTTGGGTTGGATGGAGAGCTAGGTGTTGGGTTGGTTCTTGGCTTTGGGCAGTGATTTACGAGTTGATTGGGTGGGCGTTCATGTCGCACTGCCATCAGTAGGGATGTAGTTGGTGTTTTGCCTCTCTGTTGTTGGGTTAGAAACTTTTGGGTCCGGCGGGAATGAAACGCAAAGTGCGTGAGGAAAGGAGAGTGTTATTGCCGGGTGGGTTTGGTACAGCTGTCATTTGTTCAGCCGCGATCGTGGTCTCTTTCTCATGTCTTACGTTGGCACTGCTTCTCCAATAGTTCATCGTGCACTATATACGCCATCTCTCTTTGAAGGCCACACTCACGTCCGGAACAACCTAACCTTAGCCCCGTTCTTACTATCCGTCGTAAGTTTCCACTGCTCCACAAACTCCAGCACCGGATCCGCATTCTCAATTCTCGGAAAATGCCCTACGATTCTCGCAATCGCATAGCCCACTTCCGTCAGCGCCAATTGCTGCCCGATACAAACGCGTGGCCCGCCGCCAAATGGCATGTACGACCAGTGTGCAGGTCGCAGTGTCTGCCAGCGCTCAGGGCGGAAAATGTGGGCGTCCGGGCCGTAAATATTTGGGAGACGGTGCAGGGCGTAGAAGCTGGTGGTCACGCCGGATCCCTTCTTGACGAAAATTGGAGACGTTCCGGTGGGACCGCCGCCGGTGGGGAGGACGGTGTCGCGTAGAGCGATGCGGTTCATCTGGCCAATGGCAGGGTTCAGCCGGAAGGTCTCGTTCATCACGTTTTGGAGATATTTCAGGTTTTTGAGGCGTTCAAAGGTCCATTCTGCGTCACCTGCTGCGAGAATCTCTTCCCGAAGTTTGGCGTATATTTCTGGATTTCGGGCAAGGTTGAAGAAAATGTTGGTAAGAGCAACACTTGTCGCATCGTGGGCCGGGAGGAATACATTCAAGAGTTGGTTGCGAATGTCATCGCGGTCCTTGGTTCGTTTAGCGAATTCATGCGCGAGGATCAGTCGGTCGCTTTTATTGTCCGCACTCTCTTGGGAGCTCAGCGCCTTTTCAACATAGTTCTCCACGAACTCGCGAGCGATAGCGCAGGAACGCCAAAAGCGTCTATCCCGCGTCAAGAAGTTCCATTGCGGAAGCTGCATCCTCTTCCCAACTCCGGCTTGTCCATAGTTGTACGCCTCGAGAAAAGTACTTGCGTCAGCTACCGTTGTTGAGGCCAGGGAAGCGGTGGACTGGCCAAAGAGGAATTCGGTACACGAATCGAGAGCTAGCCGAGCAAAAAGAGGTTGTAGATCCACATTGGAGCCATCTTTCGGTATTAGATCAATAAGCCGATCAACATGAACACTGTATGCTGAAAGGTTCGCAATCTGCAGCCGAGAAAAAGTCGGTCTCATCAAAGCTCTGGAATGTTCCCAGAAGGCACCGTCTGTAGTCATGATACCCTTTCCGACAAACGGGCCGAAGAAAAACAGCCTCAGAGGCTGCACACCCCAGCTCTCGAAGTCAGTAGAAAAAACAGATCGGAGGTTCTTGGGCTCAATTGTGAATAATTTGATTGTTCCGTAGACCTGGGATTGGAATGTCGTCCCGAATCTGTCAAATTGCTCCTTGAAAGAGGTATTGCGCCTGCGCTCGCGGAAGGAAGATAGCACTTGAAATACTACATCGAGACCGAAGAATGGGTCCAGTTGTGGAAGCCCTGGAGGAGGCTTACATCCGAGCTTCTGGATTGTCTTCTGCCGACTCCTTTGGAGGAGAATTGCACAAACAAGGTAGAATGCAAAAGACGCGAGTATGGGGAGGACATACAGGTATTCAACGCTCATGATTTCGCGACTTGAGGGTGCCAAGTATAGATAGCGAGGTGACATGCACAATCAATTGATAATGAGAGGTTCACAGTACGGTACGCTGGAGTGGCAGGAAACGAAAACCGGGCTTGGGATCCAAGAGGCAGGTTTGAGAATTGAGATGGACAACGGCAGACTTTGAAAACCAATGGAAGAAACTCGGACCACATGCATATACTGTATGTTTGGGCTTACGCAGCATCCCCCAACTCCCAAGACGACCCCCTTCAAGACAGACGAACGCCTAGGCTAGCAAAAGCCTTACTGTAGAAGCCGCTCTATGGCGCCTAGAAGCCCTCTACTTAACCAACTACTGTAGGTGCATGTAGCGGCTCGTACTGGATCCTTCGCCATGGAGGTAAACCCCGCGTCAGACTGGTACAGAAGCCTAAGACGTAAAGTATTCAAAAGTGGAAGCAGGAAAGAGAGAAAATTGATAACAGCATACCGGGTGTATAGTAAACTGTATTTAATCTGCAATACTAGGTGGGTGAAGGTCGTACGGTAAGTTAACACTCTTCTGTAATCGGAGAATGGCTCTTGAATCTTAGTACAGTACTGCTACAGTACAAGCAAAAACAGACGCCAGTTCGGCCATCTACTCTCGCCTTGACTTTCTCGCCACAACGACTATCTTAGGCGTGCACCGCGCAATCCCCTTTTTGGACTCCTCATAAGTCGCGTTGATGGCCCCGTACACAGTCGCTTTCCTCTCCACGCTCGGCGCATTCGCCGCCTCTTCCTCCATTACCAAGAACTGCATGTCCTGGTAGTACTTTGCAAGCGTCAAATTGCACTCATACTTGAACTCCTGCGTCTGCTCGAACCCGCTCTGCTCAATGATCCCTCGCAGCTCGCGCACCCACTCCAGCCGGCTCAGATCCGTCAGCTCCTGGGCGCGCTGGAACTTTTCGGTATCGGTAGCTGGATTAGTGCTTGCGACGTATGCCTCGAAGACATTGAGTTCGTCCCACTGCAGGTAGCCTCCCGGCTTCAGCAATTCCAGGACGTTGCGCAGGATCGGGCGAGGATCGTTGTAGCGGACCACGAGTAGCGCGAGCCGGATATGCACCACGTCGTACTGGCCCTTTAATGCCCACGGAACAGGCGAGAAGACGTCCCACTGGTTCAGGCTTACTGAGCCAGGTAGCCAATCTGGCGGCGGGCATTGCTCGAGGCTGATGTCGAAGCCATCCAAGCGGGAATTCGGAAAAGAGCGCGCGAGGTCGAGAAGCCAGATAGCCGTGCCGGTGGCGATATCTGCGATGCGGGAGCCAGATTGTGGAATGTCGACGTTGGGGTGTAAGTTGAAGCCGAGCTCTTCTTTCCAAAGGAAGAACTGACAGTTCAGGCGTGTGCTTGCCGCGTAATCCCGATTGAGGACGTAGCCTGCGCTGGGAGCACGGCTGCCCGTGTGGACGATCTTGTTAGTAACTGGGTGAGTAGGTTCGACCCCGTTGCTCAGTGGTCTGCCAGGCTCGAGGTCAGTCATTTGACAGGTTGGGTGAGTGGTTATATGTAGGTGGGTTTACCAAGTTCGTAGTCCTATGTATACCTTGGGATCTGAAAGTTTCAGGACTGAATGTCTTATATGCTAAATATAACGTGTTGGGTTTTTACGGGGTTTCGTAAAAGGTCGTCGCAGAGACAGGAAGTACAGAATCCAAGCGTGTAACGTACGAAACCGTTATGACGCTGAAAAGACACCATACCAGCACTTTAGAAACCCCAGCTAATGTGATACGTTTAATACCCGCGAACCAGCGACGATGACTTGGTGCATCACTTTGCAGGTGCGAGTGGCAGTGTGATCTTATACCATTATGTAACCAGAGGTCGAATATCAACGGACAATATACAGTAAAGCTTGTTTATCGATCCAGTCAAAAATACAGCGTATTGTCTTTTTGCACCTAAATCATATAGCGTAATTCTTAAGCATCATTTTCGACATATACATCGGTTCGCACTTGGATCTTATTGCTCTTGTGTACATCTGTCAGCGCTATACCAGTGTGAATGAAGTCAGCATCGCCGTCGTTTGGCAACCTGACGAACGCACGGTTGCTGTCGTCCCTGACCGCCCCGGAGACTGCATTTCCAGAGCCAGTATTGTAGCTATTGGCATGTGAGCTCCAGAGACTATGGAGCTTTCCCCTGAATACTCCGCTGTCTTTGCTGCTGTTTCCACCACTGGGAATTGATCGATCGACGGAACCAGTAAGTATGAGGTTGAGAAGCGGCCGAAGGGATGGAAGACAAGCTATTGAGGAGCGTCAGACACGTAAAGGTTGCACCTGTATCAGCTCATTTACTCACCGCAAACAATGCCAACGTGACTTTCAACGCCTGTCCAGATTTGGGTGTTGACAAAATTCCAAGTGATGTCGGGCGACGCCAGGTCAAGATTGATGATGAACGTAAATCGAGCAACAGAGACTCCGACAACACTTCGCAGGAAGTTAGCACGCACCGTTGAAATTTAGACGCTGGGGCACCGAATCATTGAACTGGGACTTACAATGCGCCTAGGAGGAAGATACTGGACAAAGCCACTTTCTGTGCCTTGGGCAGGTGTAGTTTCCAAACAAATGGTATCGGAAGTATGAGGATCGCAGCGTCCGTCACGATATTAGGTATGGAGTTTCCATCGAAGAACTGATTGACGTTGACGCCGCATTTAATGGGCCTGGTAGGAGGTGTGGGTGAGAAGCGGTCCCAGAAACCGCTGATGGGCGTGCATTGGAAGATTGTAACAAGCAGCTAATCAAGACTTGATTAAAGTGGGATCGTTTTGAGGTTGGAAAGACACTTACGACTGCGATTCCCCAGCAACTGACGACGGTTCCCAGAATATAGATAGGAATGCGAATTTTGCTTTGCTTGAAGATCCGCCAATAAAACGCCAATAGCGAGAATTTGATGCTGCAGATTATGCCCGTGTAGCTGACCTCTGATACAAAGAGGCCTTTCGCCCAAACGACACCCGCATCTTTGGGGGCTACCCAGACGTGTTTCCCCAGTCCGTGGTCCACCACTGGAAAGGCCCGAATAAGTCCTGGCTTTGCAATACTGTGAAGGACTTACTATATGTGATGGATACAAAGCACATAGCACCAGCAAAAGTCTGTTTAGCGGTCAAAACATGTGCAACTCTGTGTCCAGATCCTACGACTTACGATTGCCGGAATCATGAGCCAGTCATCCCACCAGAGCGGTGCGCGAGACAGTCGTCGCGAAACGAAGCGTAATACGATGGTCGTGACTGCCAAAACAAAGGTGGCTATATTGACACCTAGTATGCGAGGGACCTGCGTCTCCGAGAGATCGACCCCTGGAGGAGGGCCATTCATGGCTGTGGAATGGCAGAGCGTACAGGCAGCTGCCTTATAAACAAGACTTGAGAGTTTTGAATATGACGGCGGTTCTCCTTTGTGTTGTGTGAAGAGACAATCGCACTTAACAACAAGCAATGCTCAATAGTTCTGGACAGCCTACAGCATGCATCAAGGTTCAGTGACTTGGAAGCTTACCCCCACTTACACATAGTGTAGCCGCTTTTTCATTGATGGGGGAAAGTCGCTTCTAGAGGCCGCGATTAAGTTGGAAGTTTCAGGGCAGACCAAACGCTGAGTGCACGCAAAAGAACGCAGCTCAGTCCCTGGTTTCTTCGGGCATTACCGAGGGATCCCCATTTAGATCCCGACGCGTATTGTTTCCTTTGTGTCTTCAGTTTCTTGTCCCGTGCGAGCCAGCGTGCTTGCCAAGCATGAAGGGCTATGCACGAGCATCATCGTTAGAAATGATGAGTTGGCTGCGCGCAGTCTTGAGCGTGGCATGCCGTAGTGCTTATGAGCAAGGGGGTGTAAGAAGAAGAAGAAGAAGAAGAAGAAGAAGAAGAAGAACCTTCATCCTTGCCAAGCCCATGTCAGCCACCAAAGCATTCGATACTTTGCTGATTCATGGATTGGCGCTCTGCTGACTCGTCGACGACGACGACGAGGATTTGGCAGATCTTCTCGAAATCCTAGAGGGTACCTTTTGGCGGAATCGGCGATTTGCAAAGCCACGGCCCTCAAATTTCCACCTTGTACGGAATAAGCGGGCCGCATAAAATGTCTCAGATGATGAGACTACCTTACATAGAGACTAGAGAAATAGCAATTCGGCTCCTAAGGTACAATTACATACCTACGGTATATCCGTCAACCTTCGTGTGAAGGCTAAGCTTGGTCTGGGTGGAGTTCCGATGCAGTTGTTATGCCAAGGGCCTATCCCTTGAACTGGTGTTAAAGGTTAAAGCTGCCACCCCACGATTACGGGAGCTAATCACATGTACTTACCTAATATGTAATAAGGTATACGCGGGCGTGGCGGGGTAGCAGAAAAAGAAATTGTCGCTTCTCAAATAAGCGACGCTGAGATTAGCTAATCCCCCGTATGCTCGCTTAGTGCTGCCCCCCGCTGCCGTGATGTACCTAAGGAGTACCTTAGTGGTACGACCCTGCACTACTAGGTACCTGCTAAAGTACATGGTCGCCAAAAAACAAGGATCTAATATGCGTGGCATGTGGGTGAAAGAAGATGTAGATTAAGGTAAGGTACATAGTTCTATGGAGCCGAAGCAGTAAATAGTACATACTCTACTAAGCTAACTAAGCTACCTTACTCCCTCCAGGAAGCTAGTTCCAACACCCACTCTACCTAAAGTATGCATCAACACGTACGGCACAGGGCACGCTTCAGGTCTTATCAACCGGACCTTACAAAGTACGCCTAGAGAGGATACCAGCTCAATTGAGCAGGTAAAGGAGGCACAACAAGGGCACCACGCTTCATGCTTGAACGCACGCGGCGCTCCCAAGGTTGACAGCTAATGTTGCACGTGGAATGCTATTTGTATTCAAGGTACGGATGTAGGTACCCAAGTAGTTCTGTTGGAGTTGGTGGATACCTCCTTTCTATCTTGAGAGAGGGAGTAGTGGCCAACTACAGTGTTTCCCACCAAGCACCATGTCTGGAACCACCGCTCGGTTTGCTGTTGGCACTTTGCTTGTTGGCTTTCCTGGGCGAATCTATCGCTGGTGATTCACTATTGATCTATTCTACGCCTAGCAAAGATGGCTGAAAGCCTTCCTATCTTGGCTTCCTGTGATGGGGCCAATTTGGTATGCGCAGCCGCATACATGCGTCGAGGGAGGCTGCTTAAGGCATCACCAATCCTCCATTCTGTGTTTGGTGGTCACCGTCGTTCCGGACATACATGACCAATTCTCACGTGATGAAAACCTCGTCCATTCGCTCTCTGCTCCTCGCCTTCGTTCTCGCTGCGCTCACAAACAGCACCTACTGCCGTCCCTCCCCAATCAACATCATGTCGAAGCCGACCATCGTCCTCGTTACCGGCGCATTCCATGTGGACTCGGTCATGGACGTCCTAGGTGCTCGGCTACAAGAGGCTGGATACAATACGCGGACCAAGGGACTGGTCACCGTCAATGGGCCTGGTCTCTCTGTCAAGGATGACGCTACTGCCCTTCGAGATCTACTGCAACCCCTGATCATAGACCAAGGCAAAGACGTGGTGTTGTATCTGCACTCGTACGCCGGTTTCCCTGGAAGCGCTGCGATTGGGGGATTGTCCAAGAAGGAGCGGACCGCCAAAGGCCAACAGGGCGGCATTGTCGGCCTTGTCTACCAGTCCGCATTCATTCCTCAGCAGGGTGATACATTGGTGAAGATGATCGGTGGATCTTACGCACCTTGGCAATCGCCAGATGTGCGTCCATCTTCTTCTACTCTTCTGAATTGACGTGTCCGAAGCTCACGTTCAAGTAGGAACAAACTGGGCTCATCGGCGTGATTGACCCGAAGAAAACCTTTTATGCCGACGTGCCCGAGCCTCTAGCTAGCGAAGCCGCCAACCAAATATACGGCCAGTCGATTGTCTCTTTCAATTCGCCTTCTGGACCAGTCTACTACGCAGATGCGGCTTACGATGGTCACCGTGTGTACATTCATACCGAACAAGATCAAGCGCTTCCGCCTTTCGCTCAAGATTTGTTCGTCGCCAACAGCGGAACTCAGTGGGACGTCAGGAAGCTGGACTCCAGCCATAGTCCTTTTCTGAGTGAACCTGCGGCGTTGGCTCAACTTGTTCAGGACATTGTGGGAGGGTTTACGAAGGGGTTATAGCGCACGTCTCGGACCAGGAGCGTGGTGACATTCGCCCACGAGAATTAGGAATATTGAGCATGACCAGTACAATCAATTAGCCTTATTCATGTCCTGTAGGAATTACACGGTGAAAGTTAAAAGATATCCAAATGTAAGAGAAACACCATTTCTGGGCCCCTTTAGCAGTGCACAGGCCTCATTGTCAGGTTCACGTAATTGCGCTTTCTCAAGCTACTTGTGCGTTCCTGCATGACAGGCGCCAAAGAATTTAGTGCAAATGCCTCCAATTGAAGCTGCTATATGCCATACCCACACGATGGCCCCGCCCTCCAATGGAGCCCTTCAAGCCTCACAACTATCCTATCGAACTTTGCTTCAGATGGAAGAATGACCACCGCCCCCTTTGAGTCACTGAAAGCGGTGCTTCTAGATCACTGGCAAACATTCGAAAATCTCACCGATAGTAATGCCGCCGGCGCGAAGCTACTGGATGGCCACAATCTGGATCTGGCAACTGTGCTGATGGTTGCAAGGTAAGCGTTCAGGCCGTCTCTCTTCGACTAGATGCTCAATGTTCTTTCTAGGTACAACGGCCTTGTAGATCTATCCGAGAAAGCGCACGATGCTATCACCGCGAGCGCCGGAGCATTCCAAGCCAGCATAGAGAAGAACGAAGTAATATACGGTACCGTCACCTCCTTCTTTGCCTGCGATGATGGAAACGTTAAATGGGATTAGGGATCAATACTGGTTTTGGCGGCAGTGCAGATACGCGGACAAAAGCTGTCGATAACCTCAAGAAAGACTTGTTGCGCGGGTTGGAGTATGGGACAATGAGCAAGACAGCTCCTAGCGAACAGGTGTCTCGCGATGGCCGGAAATTCGTGCTACTGCCCCTTGACCACGAAGTCAAATCCTGCATGCCCGAGTCATGGATAAAAGCGTCTGTTCTAGTCAGGCTCAATTCTTTGGCTCATGGCGCGTCCGGTGTGCTTTACTCCACCGTGGAAGCGCTCCTTCAGCTGCTGCAAAAAGACATCGTTCCAAGAGTGCCTCTACGCGGCAGTATCTCCGCCTCGGGTGATTTGAGTCCCCTTGCCTACATAGCAGGAGTCCTACAAGGAAAACCATCCTTGAGTGTATGGACGGGTAGCAGAGCAAACGGCCAGCGCCGCATCGAACAAGCAGACATAGCCCTGGCCGAGCATTCTATTGATCGTGTCGTACTTGGAGCCAGAGAAGGGCTGGCCCTTGTCAATGGTACGTCTGTGTCCGCAGCCGTAGCAGCGCTTGCTATGCACGAGGCATTGTGCCTTGCTGGTCTATGTCAAGTCCTTACAGCCATGAGCGTCGAGGCTCTTCACGGTACGGATGAAAGCTTTGATCCATTCTTCGCCGCCGTTCGTCCGCATTGGGGTCAAGCGGAATCCGCTCAGAACATATATGCTTTCCTCAAGGACTCGACATTGGTTTTCCGTGATCACGGCTCGTTAGAATCCTCTTTACGTCAAGACCGCTACTCAATCCGCACTGCTTCCCAATGGCTAGGCCCTGCTCTTGAAGACCTCTTCCTCGCCAACCGCCAAATTAGCACCGAGCTAAACTCCGCCACCGACAATCCTCTCATTGACACCCATACTTCTCCAGCCCGTGTTCTCCATGGCGGAAATTTCCAAGCCAAATCAATCAGTTCTGCCACTGAGAAAATCCGCCAAGTCGCCCAATCCCTGGGCCGGCTTCTCTTCACACAGTGTACTGAACTTATCAACCCCGCCACCTCCCGAGGATTACCTCCCAACCTCGTCATTGCTGAACCATCAGAATCCTTCATTTTCAAGGGCACAGACATCCTAATCGCTTCCCTACTGTCTGAACTCGGCTTCCTCGCCGGTCCCGTCTCCCCACATGTCCAGACCGCCGAAATGGGCAACCAGGCCTTGAACTCCCTAGCCTTGATCTCAGCCCGGTACACTCTCGAAGCATTGGATGTACTGGCCCAGCTGGCAGCCGCACACCTTGTCGCCGTATGCCAGGCACTTGACCTACGTGCCCTCTACGCCCGCTTTATCGCCCAGTTGGAACCCGATTTTCACGCTCTGCTAGCCCAAGGGTTGCGCCCCCATCTCGTTGAACCTAGACATTTGGGCACTCTGCAGAACACTTGCTGGAACGCCTTTACGAATCGCTTGGACGCCACTACGACCTTGGATTCCACTGCACGTATCCCTGGCGCGGTCGCTCACGTCCAGCCAATCATCTTTGCAGCTTTGACACCATCTACCGACAGCTTTACCTGGCTAGCAAGCTGGACGGAACGCGTAGGGACACACGCGCTAGGGTTGTACCGGGTGGTGAGGGATCGCTATATACAAGGCGAGGGCGCAAGTGATATGCTGGGGCAAGCGGGCAAAAAGATGTACAACTTTGTTCGGGAGGATTTGAGGATACCGTTTGTAGGACCAGAAACGTTGACGACGCCAACTTCGGGGAAAGAAAAAGGACCAGGAATCACAATGGGAGATTTGAATGGGAGGGTGAGAGAGGCGATGGCGGATGGGGCTTTGTACAAGGTCGTTGTGGATTGTTTGAGGGAGGCGGAGGTGTAGATACTCTGTTTGATCTCAGCGCGACCGCTGCCAAGCGGGGCAAACAATGCAGCGCGGGCCGAGAAAAAAGCTTCGTCTACCAACATCTACAGCAGTCTTTTGCATATACAACTCGAATCAAAGCGTTCAGCGTCTACATCACATACGTGCTCGACCCAGCCTTACAGGCCCACTGCTCGATATTTGGAGACGCTGTCCGCGCTTACTAATTGCACAGCTCAACTGCTTAACGCTGGATCTTACAGTGATCCGTTCTTCTTTGTCTCTTATGTCGATCATACGCCTCTAATTCCACGATATTCGTGTTAATGAAGAATCACGACTCACTGGCTCAACTGTTTGATGCTGCGTTTGAAATAATGAGTCAATACCTCGACCACGTTGTTTTCGTATGGTTGGTTAGTGGTGCGACTTCATCAAGCCGTTGAGAAGGAAAATCGCTCGGTAAATGAGTGCCTTGATACGAATTTTACGTCATCATATGTAGCCATGTTGCGACCATGCAGCTCATCTTCATACGCCAAGGCATGCGACTTAAATACTCGATGCTTCATCAAAGAAACCATGAAAGATGTGGTGAACACTTAGGGAGGCTTTCTTGACAGGCTATGAATCGAGCCTAAGGAAAAAACAATTCTACTCTGTCATTGACCGTGGAAAACGGTTGTCTCTTAACGATACAATCTAACATTGTGTACTTTGCGAATTCTCTTCCTGCCCGGCCTTGCTCTAACACGCTTTGAGGCTCCATCGTTCGTCACTATCAGCCCGCGTCCTCGGTCTGCCAGCCTGTGACCGTCTAAGCTTCCATGTTACGCTTATAGGAGTCTGGATACGCAATGGCATCTTCGGCTGCGTCCGCATTCCTCTTGTAGGAGTCTGGGTAGGCAATGGCATCCTCAGCGACATCCCGCTTGTAAGAGTCCGGATAGACAATGGCATCTTCGGCTGCGTCCGCATTCCTCTTGTAAGAGTCCGGGTAGGCAATGGCATCTTCGGCAGCATCGGCGTTCCGTTTGTAGGAATCCGGATAAGCAATGGTGTTCTCGGCAGCGTCACGCTTGTAAGAATCTGGGTAAGCTATGGCATTTTCGACGGCGTCCCGTTTTTCGGCTGGATCTATTCAAAGTCAATCGATATTTTGGTTTGCACAGTTGGAAATAAATCCAATCGAATCATATCAAACGAGTGGTGAGGGTTGATAATAGGCAAAGTTATAACCTCGCGACTTCGGCATTCAACAGCTTAGGGTTTTATACCCAAGTTGCGATGTTGCAGATTCGGCTTGGGGATAATCGTCACCATTCTCAGTGCATATATGGTGGTATAAAATATGAGAAACACGTACTCAGAGGCGCAGCCAAGACGTTGACGCAGAGTAAGGCAGCAATGAAGGAGATTGAAGAACGCATGATTTGTGACTGCTACTCTAGGGTATAGCTGTGGATGATTTATGAGACAACTCCGGTTTGGTGTCGAGTCTCTAATATATGGGATTATTGGTGTCGGTCCTATTAGCTCGCTTGGTAAGAATCAAAAGAACGGCTTCACATGAGGATACCTTCGAGTCTAGGGCTAGTCCGGAGGAGTGCTTATCATCTTCGTGGCTATCTTCGGTGCATCAGCACATGGACGCATGCAACGCTGCACTTACCAGCCCCACGGCGCCTCTACTGAGCCGTAGATTGATTGATCCCACGCTCCAGACACCAGTACCCAACGTGGAATCGCCAACACCTTGACCGCCTCTACACCGCCTAAACTCAAAAGAAAGTGCAGGCGTTGAAAGGATGGAATTTCCACTGAGTGCACACGCGGGTCGGTGTGCTAAGGTACTTTTACGGTATTACCGGTACTACAATACCTTGGGTGCAGTTGTCTGTCGATTAAGGGGAACACGATCTTCTCCCGATCCTCTTCGCCCAAGGCAAACCTAAGCAGCATCCTATGACTTCAACCTGCCGTCGTTTTCAGAAGCGATGATTATGCAGCTAACAGGCCAGTGTAGAACATAAACTCCGGTTTCTCGTTGGACGGCATGCACGTAATAAGAAGATGGTTTGATGTGAGAAGAAGGATTCCTACGCAATCACGCAATCGCAAAGGCTCAAGGCTTAAACCTCAGCTCTCTACGAAAAGCTATACCTAAGGTACCTACCTATATTTCAAGCGACAAAACAGAAATTAACTACTTACCTATAGCATCCAACAGTCCCTTATGTTCACCAGTGTAAGATTGCGCAAGTATTGTGTATAATACAGAGTTGTCAGAGAAAATATGGTAAGATGTCAATGCTATTGAGGATGCTAAGGTAAGGAAGACTAGGTAAGGTAAGGTATCGTTATGCAATGCAATCCTTCGAGGATGTCTTGATACACTTATTGATTGACTGCATTAGTGGCTCATGGGATGTGCTGCCGCTTAAGGGTCACACCAGAAGCGCCTTGATGACAGCGGTTCGGTTGTTGACGATTGAGATCTGGTGATGTATCTTACCTATTCCGTAGTAGGTTTGGTATTACTCTCTAGTCAAAAACGTGCGGGACTAGGATTAACCGATTTAGAACAGTAGGTACAGTACCTAGCCTGATACCAAAAGTACTTGGTAAAGTCTTTCGTAGCGATACTTGATGTACTCCAGTACCTCCACACCACTAGCAAAGGTGTGTGCTGGTAGTTTTTGGCTTTGGAACAATGAGAGCCACACCCATTCTATCTACGCTGCCTTGGTGTGCGAGTGCTACATATCTGCACACGGGATCCCTCCTCGGTCAGAGCTGCTTTAGGGATTTTGGCACCGAAAAGAACTCGGTAATATTTTCCCAAATGCGCGCTCCGATTTCAATTGAGGCACTCGATTCGCTGGACTGAACAATGCGAAAGGTACCTTAGGATCTTATCGTCTCTTCCGGTCACGCGAGATTACAAGCATGATGCATACAACCGATTTACCATTGCGGGAGACGAGACTGAGTCCCTCGCTTCTTACCATCGCTCTCACCGTTGCTAGGTACGGTCAACCTTCCTCCGCGGAAAGCGCTCGAGACAAGAACCTGGTTCCATCCTTGCATAAACGTCGGATCACTTGTCTGATACCCTCTTCGTTCGGATCTTCATGATTTATGCGGAGCGCTTACCATTCGTTTGATGCTGGTTTCAATACATCCAAGGGTACGGGAGTTCCACAAGACAGATTGAATAGTTCCCAGTGAGTTTCGTTTTGGAAGTAAATGAAATATACAGATTGCGTATTGAAACTTTCAGCATTCGGTACAATTTAGTGGCCCTGAATTTTGGATTGGGAAGACATGCAAGTCTAGGAGGGTCTGCTCTTCAGGCTTTTGCTTGGATTCTAGAGGAGTCTCTCATGCTATCTCGAGACTTCAACATAATGAATCGTCGTTGACTTGATCTTATATGACGATAATCCTCAATGGATCCAGATAGCCAGGGACTCCTTCCTTTCGATGAAGACAAGGACGGACAGCTCTCTGACGTTAGCACTGAGGACGCAGACGTGCTGCATCGCGATTCGAAGCCACAAGCCCAACGATGGACAACCAAATTTATAATCATACAGATTGCTCTGGTTGTGCTCTATACCATCGGTACCATTGTAGCATCTTTACATATTAAGAAGGCTCTATCACCCCACAGTACGCATATTTCCACCAGATTTTGAGCTCATGTGCCAACTCAATCACTCTGTCCAGCTTCCATTCAAGGGCTATCCATCAGCTATGCTCCCATGATCTTCCACAACCTGACCAATAACCCATACGCTGGGAGACCTAACACCGATATCGACGCGGCATGGGATGAACTGATGGCCCCGATGCATATCCGTGTAACAGCGAACGAGCTGTCACACGACCATCAAGAGTCGGTGGCGTTGCCGGAGGCGGGAGGGTACTTGGGCTGGCTGGGAGCATTTCACGAGCTGCATTGTATCGTACGCACTCTTCCCTCTGCAATACCAACTACCGAAAGGATACTGTCGGGAATACGAGAGCTGATAATAGGATCGTGCTACCGTAGGATATGCTACGGCGATGGCATTATCGCGATTATTACCATCCCAACGTTACCGGTGCGGATGAGGAGCACATGCTCTCACATGTCGGTGAGTAGCTGTCTATTCCGTCTCCTGGTCCGTCTGATACCTATACTAACCAAATCGAATAACAGATCATTGCTTCGAAATGCTCCGGCAATCTGCAGTTTGCCATGCGGATTTGTCGCTAACGACCTTCACCTGGCACCCGAAAAAAGCGAGACCAATGTTCAACGCCTCGGAGTCGGTGCATCGCTGTGTGGACTGGTCGAGATTGATGAACTCGTTCTCAGAACGTGTGGTGACTGTGGATGAGATTGAGCGAATGAAGAATCCGCTAATGACCTAATTAATAAAACAAGGCCAAAATATTTGGGGTTTCCAACCTCGTTCTACGTGCTAGGCCGTGAAGCATTCAGACCTCGAACTCGGGCACCTTGCGCGTTCTGGAAAATTGCTAATAGCTCTAGGCTTCGATCATGATCAATTTCCTCAGTGGACATGATGGTCGTGAGTCTCATGGAGGTGTTTTTCCTCTGTCGGACGCTCATCCGGATCATACGTCTGCCACTTTTTCGTCCACTGTATCAACTGTTCCCAATCCTTGCACTGATGCTCCGTCCCAAACCCAGTGACGCCCCCAACCTCCTCATCCTTAAGTTCGATCGTCGTGTCAGGCTGGCACATGAGGCTTTGCCGAATCAGGTCGATGCAATGTCGGATATGAGGTGGCGACGCCATCATTGGCATGTCCTCGGTGATTTTAATACCTTCCGTGGCGGCTTCGTGTAGAGTCCAGTACCCTTCGCGAATGCCGTTCTTTTGTTGGTTGATTAGTGAGAATCTTGAAGCGGGGGAAAAGGTTGGCAGACTAGACAATGCAACTGGTGGAAAACGGAGAGCGCAGATCGTTTTGGTGCTAGATCTGGATGTTTGAAAAATCCGCCTTGCTCGGGGAATAGATCTCCCCAAGCTTGATCCGTGTTGTTCGAAGGTCGTTCTCCGTACATTTTATTATATTTGAATGTGACTGGGTTGGTTCGTACTGAACTGATAAGCATCCAATGGTGCGCGGGTCTGGAATCGAGACTCACGGCTAATGCTCTCATTTAGCTCGAGCGTTCTTGAATATCTCCCGGCAAAGAAACACGACGCAGCAGCAAAGAAAACAAGAAGAGTGGAAAGAATCGATCTTATCGGCGGAAGACTGGTATGTCTTTTTGCACCATCAACCAAGGAGTAGCGAGGACCAGACTTGGTAAAAGGTCTAAACATGTTGTAGGCAGAAAGACAGACGACAACTGCTGCGAGAACCACAGGAGTAACAAGAGGTGGGAGGCGGGGTGTGGGGGTGGATGAATTGGTGGTTTACTATACGCCTGTATGCCTACCCAGTTGAGGATGGCGTAATATTCCTCTCGTGTAATTTATCGCTGATGTTTTGAATACGAAGGTTAGAAACAGTGTCAATTAGGGCACGGTGCAGCCGTACCGTGCGCCAATGTATGAAAGACCCTAAGGTAATAATAATTGAGAGCTGCTGGGGTCCTCGAGGTCCCTAGGACATGCATTGATTGCAGCACTCGGTTTCTGACCCGTCAATAAGCCTTCAAAGCAGATTGATGATGGTGACAAGCAGAATCAGCGAGCTTGCATCTATCATCGCAGCAAACACTGCGGAAATCGATCTCTACACGGCTTCCGAGGCGCTTCCGTCTCCGTCCTTTGACGCCGACAGTCCACCAAGGTTGCTTTTCCATCCCCGTGTAGCAGCTTTCCGGCAGGCTATTCTCGAGGCCACCGATGAGCTGCACGCGCTGATGCTTGGGCCAGTTGGTATTCTGACACCAAGCGTGGGAGCTACTTCTCCTTTTAAGTTACTTTCAATGGTCCGATATGGCTGATGCTGTATAAAATCCCACAGCACAACGCCCTGATCAGCCTGCAAGCTGTCTGCAGATTTAGGTTTGCAACGAGCGTTCCGGATGGCGAGGAGGTCTCCTTCGCTGAGATGGCTACTACATCGGGCCTGCCAGAGCATGTGGTTCGTAGACTCGTGCGCCAGGCTGCTGCGCATCATATTTTCCGAGAACCTCACAAGGGCTTCGTTGCCCACACCGCTGCATCGCACATGCTTGCTGTGAATCCGCAGATGCAGCAATGGGTGGGGATGATGACGGAGGAAATGTGGCCAGCGGCGGCCAAGGTATGCGCTTCGGGGAATCTCCGATGATGCCGCTGGCGCCGCTGACAACGCTGGTTTTCAGACAGTGGATGCGCTGGCGAAATGGCCGGATTCGCAGGAGTCGGTTCATACGGTGAAGATTGCAGCCTTCTAGCAACGGTGGCAGGGGATGTCTGCAACTGATGATCGGGCATAGGGATACAACTTGGCTCATATGACAGAGTTGACCATTTTTGAAAAGATCGCCCAACATCCACAACGTGCACAGCGGTACGCTGAGGCGATGTCTTGGTTCAACACCGGTCCTGGACTGGAGCCTGTTCACGTTCTGGACAACTATCCTTGGGAGTCCAGTAGGACTGGAACTGTAGTAGATGTGGGTGGCGGGTATGGTTCCGTCAGCATAGCACTCGCACAACGATTCTCCTCAATCCAATGCATTGTTCAAGATCGAGCGGAAGTTGTAAGAGAGGCAAGAATAAAATTGCCGGTGCACCTAGCAGATCGTGTTTCTTTCATTGAGCATGACTTCTTTGAGGACCAACCTGTAATGAATGCCGACGTCTTCTTCCTGCGCTGGATCCTCCACGACTGGTCCGACACGTACGCAATTCGGATCCTCCGGTCTTTGATCCCGGCACTCAAACCTGGCACAAGAGTGCTAGTAAACGAGCATATCCTTCCTGAGCCGGGCACGGTTCCATTGTACCGAGAGAAAATGCTTCGGTGAGGCTAAAAATTTCATCCTTTACCCTCCTCCCCTCAGCCACCTCTTCTCTAAACCCCATGACAGAAACTTCGATATGTCCATGCTTGAGATTCACAATGGCAAGGAACGAGATTTGAGTGACTGGGTGCGGCTGTTTGAAGACGCTCACAGAAGTTTCAAGGTAGTCAGCGTCAAGCAGCCGGTTTCGTCAAGGCTCGGAATCATAGAAGTTGTGTGGGATGCAGATGGTACGTTGGAGAAAATAAAAGGTTAGAGCCTTGATCACAAAGCTAGATACAGCTTCGCCGACGGCCACCAACAACATTCCATGTCTCCATGAGCAGTGCACGATCTATGGTGCAGGAACGTTAGGACAGGTTTCGTCCTGCACACCGTACAACCCGCATGAGATACCGCAACACAATCATTTCCTGTTGTGGTCCCGAACAGTCTGTTCATGCGATCACGCTCTATCATGAAAACCAGAGTCGCTTATTCGATTAAATCAATGTCATCAGATCATCAAACCAGTAAAAAAAAATCCCGCTCACAATCAGAATCAGCAAGATGACCTCTGTTATCGTAGCAACCAACATCGATTTCGAATGTCAGCACAGCTTTTCAAGCCCATTTTCATGTTCTTCCGTCAATGTTAACGAGCCCTCAAGGTGGCTTTTCCATCATGGCGCACTGCTTGATATATAAGCACGACCACCCCCTTGCATTCACCGAACGAGTCGCCCACTAGATCGTTTCACATAATATTCACTTTTGATCAAAGGTTCGACGTTGTCCTTTTGTAATTTAATTCTAGAGAGAAGGAAGTTTTAGTATAGAGACACTCACCGATTCCATCACTTCCGTCTTCCAAAGAAGGCGCACAAAGACATCCTAGTTCCTCGCTTTCTTAGAAAACAGAAAATGTGAATTTACCCAGTTTCTTAGGCCCTAATTGAGCAGAAAAGTATTGCTACATATGTATTCACATAATTTGATTCCCGCCCGGGCACCCACTTCCCGGAAGCTGGTCCAACCTCAAGACCGGGGGGGGAGACGATCGTTTCCCAAAGCATCTACTCTATTCCTGCGGAAATTAGAAAAGGTAGGAGAGATCTTTGTTGAAAGAGCAGTCGGATTCTGATTTTGGGTTGTTGAGTAATGAAATTTTTGTTCGGGTGAAAATGAGAAGATGGATCGCTTTTTAAAAAGTCATATTGAGTTATTTTATCATGGATAGGATAGATAGGATTTGTTGGCATGCGGTATGTATGTTTGAATTTTATTCTTTCAAAATCTTGGCGATGAAAGAGTATATGGAAATGGGGGCAAGTTTGGTTTATTTGATGGTCTGGGACGGAGATGTGCATGTTTTGAGCTGGAGAGAGGACTGGATGTGAAGGAGGAATTTTGAAACAATTTACTACTCGAGAATAGCGAGATGTCTCACCAAACCACCCTTTTCATAAAAAAAAATTAAAAAAAGGGGGGCTCTCACATCCAAAAACCCCCTCAAAGCAACCATCAGAACCCACCCCCCCCCCAACAATCAGCGCGCAGCCCTAGTAGAATAAGTATTCACCAACGTCGCCAACCCCGCCACCGACACCTTCCGCACCTGCCCCTCCACCACAACCGGCAGCCCATACCGCCGCGACACGGGATACGTGAAATGCGCCGTGCTCTTCGGATGGAAGCGCTCCACGGCGCCATCCACCTGCTCCGTCACCACGGGCTGATGCACCGACAGCGCCTCGAACGCGCCCGGCACGCGGTGGTCCCGCACCGACACGAACTCGTCGGGCTTGGGCTTCTTCGCCAGCCCCCGCCCGTTGTGCGTGTACAGCGGCACCGCGACGTAGTGGTCCTGGTACAGGGCCACCACGATCATCTTGCGGTATTTGGTGTAGATGGTGCCGAAGCGGGAGTCGGTCCTGTACTTGTCCGCGAGGGTTGCGTCGGAGGTGCCGGGGCCGCCGCCGGCGGCGACGAAGTCTTGCTCGTGGTGCGCGCAGCGGATGATCATGCCTGGTTTGAACATTTCTTTCGTGAGCCGGACGCCCTTGTTTCTCTCGGCTTCGGCGAGGAGCGGGTCGCGCTCGTGCGGGGGGAGGCAGGATTGCTTGAGGTGTGAGATGGCTTTGCCCCTTTTGGCGTAGATGGATCCGCGGTCTCGTGTCGCGACGCTGGGAGGGGAGATGGTCTGGCCGGGGTTGTTGGCTGGACGGTAAGCGATTGTTCGCGCTCGAGTGCGTGGCATAGGTGCGTCGTTGGTTGTAGGGGCCTGCAAAGCTGACTTTTGATGATATTCAGGGTTCAAAGATTGTCTTCGCTTCGAGACTGTTTTGAAGCCATCTGCTTGTGGGACCGGAGGCGCTCCTATGGGGGTGGTAGTGGAATCTCGAATGGTTCTCCACGTTTGCTGCTGGTTTGCATCTGCAAACGAGATTCTTCGCGCAGAGGTTTCCTGGGGCCCTTTCTGGGTTGCATCTGCAAACCTGATTCTTCGCGTAGAGGTATCCTGGGGCCCTTTTGGGACATTTCTCCAGGACGTAAGAGTTGCTGCGGTGCCACGATTCGGATTTTGGTCCATAGTGCGTGGTTGTTAAAGCTTTGTTGTTGAATTTGTAATTAATCGGGAATAGTTTCAAAGCCAAGCCAAGTAAGTTGTGTAAAGTAAAGTGTGGAATGAGACGCACACGGTATTTGATAGAACGACAGACGACTCGGAAAGGAGAACATTGCTCCCCTATCATACGGACAATAATAGGGACACAATGTCATTGAATAATTCTTGTCAACAACTGAACAATAAGAATATTGGTTAAGGCGTTGTCACCATATGAAATAATGAAACCATCCAAGAACAAAAAAACCAGCATGCGTTAGAAAAATCAGTTTGCTACTTTGATTACCCTTCTTCCATCTATTCTTCCACATATCAATATCAACTCTAAGGAAAAGAAAGTGAGGCAGGCACTACCCTTTTTCTGAACACCACCCCAAAACACAGCTTCTAGGAATACTAACATTACTTCCGATAAAATTTTGCAGAGATGGACGTGCGTGTTCAGGGATTCGTCCGACGGACGATGAGGAAGATCGGCTCCTGGAATTTCATGATCCTGCAAACCCGCGAGAAGTCTCCAACAAGCCAATGTCTCGCACTGCAAGAGGCGATGGAGACTTTTGACAGCCCACCGCGAGAGCTAATAACTAACAACGTCCCAACTCTGCAAGAGGCAGTAACGACGCTTGACGTTGCGGCTGTTGAAAACATCCCAGTTTGGCAAGAGGCTATAGCAACTCTTGACAGCCCACCGCAAGAGCAAATAATCCACGATACCTTAGTATTGGAGGAAACGATAGATCTTGACAATGCGGCCGTTGAAGAAGATAGTCAGCCTGACCAACCAGAACCCTGGGATGGCTTCCAGTACACAGACGAAGGTGACTGGCAATACGGAGACGAAGAGGAAATTAGGGCCATTGAGGGAGAAAGTCAGACCAACGTGTCGGAACTAGAAGACGACGTGCAATACATGGATGGATATGAAAACGCGGCTATCGAACAAGAAGAGAATCAGACTGACCAACAAGAGCCTCAAGATGACATGCAATATACAGGCGAATTTGGAACTGTGGCTGTTGAAGAAGTAATTCAGATTAACCAATCGGAGCCACACAACGATTTGCAATACACGGACGGAGAAGCCCGAATAATCGGCGCACATGACGGATTCAAGAATTGCTTTGCACTTCTCTTGAACGAAGACATGGTTTCCAAGCTACAGGCGATCACCGAAGCCAGCCGTAGACTAAACCTCATCGAAAACGACTTTGAAGATGCCAAATTGCAGGCCACTGTCACCGAGGTCAACATGAATCAAATCAAGGACTCGCTTGAAGCAACAGACAACGAGGAGGAAGCAGACCGGATCAGGGCGGCAATTGAACAAGAGGAATCGCGATTATCCCAAGCCAACGAGAAGAGGGATGACCTAGAGTTCGATGTCACAAATCTCAAGCACAGCCTCGAAGCTTCTATGGCTTACTCCCACGATCTTTTCGAACGTGTACTAGGGGAAGCGAATCTGCTGGCCATTACCGAACCTGAGCCAGAAGCGGTTCCGTCGGCTCTACAAACGCCCATTCCAACATCTAGACGGAATTCGACTGCCTTATCGCAAAGTAGCCAGTCATCGATCAGCTCCGAGGAACGGAACCGTCGCGCACTGTGCGAGGAGGTCGAGTTCAAAATCAACGCACTTCAAAAGTTGGAATATGAATTTTACCATCGACGCCGGAAATATGAGCAGGAGCGAGAAGTATGGAGACAGGAAGTTCAGGAAGGTGTCTGTCAAGTCTCAAAATCCGTCTTCGATAATGCTTGTCTTGCCGATCAATCCCAGATGACCAGAAACCTGATAGAGGCCGAAGAAGCACGGGATGATGCGGTTTCCCGGGCATGGAAGCTCGGTGTCCTCGAGAATAATTCCGAGAGATCATCACACTTCATTGACGATGTTGATGACGGCTATAGCTTAAGCCTCGAAACTTCCATGAAGGCCACAGTTGACAGGGGCTTCATCGACGACTGGATAAACGGTGTCTCCGAATCTCGAGAGAAACCAATCTTACGACCAGATAGCGAGGAAGATGAAAGCGGAGACGCGAAATGGGACGTACGAAGCGTTGGTATGTCGGAAAGTTTCAGTATCGTGGCCGAATCGCGGAACCAAAAGCGTATTCGTCGCTGGGAAGAAACGTGCGAGATCGAACGCCAAGAAAGTGAACGCCTGCGAAGGAAGACCATGGGACCTGAGATACCGGAACGCCCTGAGGAGCTGGGTCCACTTATCAGACGACATTCATGTTCCGCGTAATACATGTATATACCATATAATACCGGCTCTCTAAAGAGTCCTGTAAATATCGCAAAGCTTAATTACCTATCCAAAGTATATAGCATACTATTACCAAGATCTGGGTTAACATACAGTATTCTATGAAGTGTCCTCTGAATTATAATGAACCTAGAGTGTTAATGTTGAAATATGAATGATCGCATGTTGTTAGTTTATATTGGTTAATTAACCGACGATTGAGTACAGAATTGAGAATATAATGTATATTGAAAAACAGTTAAGCAAAAAGAAGACATCGGAAAAAGCCAATCATTGCCACAAAAGGCTCCAAGCTTCCGTACCGACACGATTCACAACTATCTTGCCTCTTGACTATAGGATCTAAGTCCTTTGTTTCTAAACCCCATATATTTGAATTGCTCTTTAAACTGTGATCTTACTGGCCTGAACAAAGTCATCGTACAGCGACCAAAGATGCTTCGCAGACCGCTTGCCCAGTTGCCCTTCAACTATCAAAGGTAGGTCGTATTTCCTCGCCACGGGATAAGTAATATGCGCTAGACTGTTGGGATCGTATGGATGAATGCCGGCATTGACCTGATCCGTGACTAATTCACCGTGGACCGTCTGTATGCTGAATGGCCCCGGGGACCGATGGTCACGAACCGATATGTACTCATCTGGTTTAGTTTTGTGTGCGACTCCGTTACCGTTGTGTGTATACAAGGGAATAGCGAGATAATGAGTTTCATAAAGAGCAATGACTATCATTTTCCGGTATTTTGAGTGGATCGTACCAAATCTGCTCTCTGTGGTATACCTGTCAGCAAGGGTCATGGCTGATCCGCCAGCCGTGCCGTGTAAATCCGGCTCATGAACTGCAGCCCGTACTATCATTCCCGGTTTAAAAAGGCTCTTCGAAAGCTTTTGTATTCGGGTACTCCGGAGGTCAGGTGGTCCACGCATAGAGCCCATGACAGAGTTTCTGAACATCGACGGAGCTTTGTGAGGAAGTTCATAAACATCAGCCCTATAGGATGCGGCTACGCTCGGAGGCGACGCTCCAAAACGAGAGTTCCTCTTGTTTGCGAGATTGATGTTTGACCTATTTGCAGAAAGTGGCGCAAGCGGAGAGGTAGCTTGACCTGGGTTACGGCTGAAGGCAGCGCCTAGTCCGGAAGGCTTTTTATGCTGAACCGTAGTATAGCCACTCTCTTCGATGATAGGAGATACTGCCCCTTTGCTCAGACCGCTGTTCACCACGCTGCGTGTGTAGGTTCGGGACATGTTGCCTTATGTACCGGATGCCCGTATGGACCTGTGATATCTTAAGAGGATCACTTCCAGGCGGTGGGAAAAAGTGTATATTCTCAAAATGGAAGAAGATTAAGAGGTGGGGCTTTTGAAATACTTCGAAGAAACATGAAAGAAAACAAGAAGTACGAGGTGATGGCTCCCGGCTTAAATCACGAACACATCAAAGGCAAGAAGAATTCTACACATGCTACAGTAGTTCCCAGACTAAGAAGTCGAGGGACAAAAGAAAACCGAGGGAAAAGCCTTGCTGGGTGGTTGACGCTTTTGTTTTTGATTGGAAAACCTTTGCCCATCAAATAAAGAAACACCACAAAGAAAACCAGAAGCGGCTGGTTCAATGTAGTCCGCAAAAGGCACCTTATCTTGCTTTACAATACTGCACCCGCACAGAAACGCTGCCCTTCCTACCCAAACTTTTTCACATTTCTTCCAAACTACAAAATTCGCAAACTCGGAGAGCTGTGTCGCGGGACCGTTTAATATATCGCAAGAATGAAACGGCGCTTCGATACCCTTGCGCAGAAGACTTACAAAGTCTTTCGCACGCCGTGGAGGCTCGGACAACCACAAGGTATTGAACGTGCACGAGCATTTCTCTTGGAGTTTCCAAAAAGTAGCTCAGCACCCAACCTGAGAGATGATGGATTAAGGACCCCAGTGCCTCCATTACCGTCCGATGCTGGGATCGATGATCCCAACATAAGTTTGCCCCAAGCCGAGGATTATGTCGAATCTTCAAAGGCCATAATTGAGCCTTCTGCTACACCCATTGCAAGTGTCGACTTGCCCTGTTCGAGCGACGTCGAGATGGGAAATCAGGAAGAACTTCCACGCTACACAAGTGGACCAAGCCGGATCATAAACTCCCCAGACGGCCTTGTATTGGTCCTGACAAAGGAAATGATTGCAGAACTATCCGAGATCATCCACTCAAGCCGTAAATTCGAACATCTGGAAACAGAGTGCAATAAAGCTGAAAGGGAAGTCAACGTTACTCGAAGGTTCATGGAAAATTCGGATTTTTTAATCGAATCATCCAACAATGAGGACGAAATAATCAGGATCAGGCAGGAAATGGAAGAGCAGGAGCCCACGTACCTTAGAAACATCAAGCGCAGAGACGAACTAGAGAACGAGCTTCGTTTCTTGCGAACTCATCTCCGTTACTTACAGAGTCTATCGCAAGAAAAAATCGAAAACGCGCTAGACGAAGCAAATTTGCTGAACGTACCGGAAATAGTTCTTGAAGAGGATCCTGCCTCTTCACAACCCCAGAACCCCGTGCCTGACTCGGTCGAACCCGCTATGATCGACGAAGTGCCTATGACGTCGGACGAATCGTACAACCGTGCGGTCCAAGAAGAGGTCGAGCGAACGCGCCAGAATCTCTTCCAAGCACAGGCGGCATTCGACGCCACACGGGATGCCAACGAAGAAGATAAATTAAAGTACGACGAGGCGAAAGGTACAGACATGTACCCTTATTCCGAACTTGAAGTCGACCTATTCTTTTTCCAAAGAGGATCAGACAATACCAGAGCTCTCATAGTGGCCGAACAGGAGCACAAGGAGGCCAAAGCCAGAGCCAGAGCGCTCGGCCTACTCGAAAACCAGTGGGACCAGGAATCAGATTTTGTCAACGACCCGGACGATGGCTACCGTGAGAGCCAAGAAGCCGACATGAAGGCCGCGCCCGACGTAGAGTACTTGCGTAATTGGACAAACGACGCTATCGGATGCCAGAATCCATTCACCCTGCAGCCAGAAGAAATGAAGCCTGATAATTGGGAAACGAAAACAGTGGCCATGTCCGATACTCTCAGTTGCGTAGATCTTGACTTAGACCACCGGAGACGAATCGATCAGTGGGGAGAGAGGATGCATTACGAACGAGAAGAATGCAAAATATTGAAAGAGAAAACCTCTCTCAAGAGACGCGACTCGGCGTATCTCCTAGAGAGCTGCAAGAGAGTCAAAACTGAGGAGTCATATCAGTCCATATTGGTACGCCGCAATTCATGTTCTGAACTTCGAGGAGAGGCTTCCGACCGGTGGAGACTGGTGGCTTACAGCCCCCAGACGTTGCAGTGCATCTTCTTTCCTAACCCAGCAATAGGCCAATGAACAATAGATTTGGAGACATACGCCAGGGGAGTTCGGAATCGTCATATCTAATGATAAGACGTATATAATGATTTGTCCTAGCTCTGTTGTAAGATCCATTGAGTAACGCATGTGAACTTATACTCCTGATGTGAAGTAATTTACCATAGCATCATCAGGGATTAGGAGTATATCTTCCTGCATCCCTTCAAGACCGAGCAAAACTGCCTGTCGGTATCAAACACATGAAATAAATGGCTGGTGGTCAGTAAGGATGTCTGGGTGTCAAAGAACTCCACTCGTAGTGTTCGAACGCGATCACTCCTTACACTAGCGCTCGTTAAGATTACGCCGCACGCGCCAAATCTGACTGACGAAACGAGGTGTCCTATGTATAACACATATACCTCCGTACAATCTACAGAATATCTTCCACAATCCTAAAATCAGCCAGCCTCCAAACTGCTCTGCTATCTTACCTACCTTCCCACCATGTCCGACGCCTACGAACGAGAACAGTATGTCCCCCTTCCTGTTTCTCTCTGCTCTCCCTTCTTCACATTTATATACTAAAAAGTAACGCTTTGCCGGCTACAGGCAGAACAACAGCCGTCTCTCCGAACTCTCTTCCAAAGTATCCGCTCTCAGGGGAGTTACTGTGGATATCTACGACAACGCGAGAAGTCAGGATGTCATTGATAACACTGTATGCCTACCGCCGAATCTAACCCATCTTTTCCCCCAGGCTTGTGCAACTCAAGCTAATGCCCTTATCTGCAGTCGGAGGTGTTTTCCTCGATGACCACGACGCTAAAAGGTAGCGCTGGCCGGCTCGGCCGCATGGCACAGTCGGGGAACAAGGTCGCTATTTTTAAGCTGGCTGGCATGATCATCGGGGTAGTCGTACTACTATGGTGGATTCTGAGCTTCTTTTGGTGATGCTTTAAACCATCGGGGTGTGGGGAGGACGATGGGGAGCAGAACAGCTCGTCATTGTGGACGTATGCAGAGAATCTACGACAGTGTTGGATACACCCATATTTACGGGATATCGATTATCGAATACCGATGAGAACCCTGAGGGGAGCAGAAGCGCCAGACAACCAGCACCGCTTCAACAACTCAGAGCATACACTTTTATCCGGTGCTTGGTAATACTAGAGGGTGGGGAAACGGTTCAATCAGCGATATCATGGCAGGCGGCCTGAGTTGCTCGCTCTGCCCTATCTATTGTTCTTACCAAAGGCAACAAGGCCCAACTTCTAGGGAACTCAAATAGAAATTTACTAACCCTCTATCCAGTCGCTTGTTATGGGAAGCCTTCGGTGCCCTTATCCTAGCAACATTTCCTCCACAGATCAACATCCCCATCCACTTCGAGCGACATGAAATCTCCAAGCTCCACAAGCCTCCAGCAGCCGCATTACCGAAACATTCATCCGTGCGCTCACAGCTTTCGCTCGAAGCTAAAATCGCCGAATTTGGCGCAAAGGTGGGCCGATGCCTACATGGTTATTCAAGGAAGAAAAGAGCAATGTTTTCAATGAGGGAAGGAAGAGCTGAGTACGAGTTATGTGGGGTGATTCGCTTTGGTACGTCGCGAGACGTATTACACGTACAACACGGAGTCTGGTTATATTCTTGCATGGGACTTGTAATCTTGATGTAGAGCAGCAGCTCAACCTAAGACATTATTGGTGCTCTACCACAATTTTCCCCGGATAATTTTATTCACGTACTGAGTGCATGCTTCCATTCCTATCTAACCTACCACGCCAAACGACACCCCTCATCCCAAAGAGCTCAAAGCTCTACACACCATATCTAAGCCCCGTCTGACCCTCCCACCCCCCTTCCACCCTTCGCTCAACCCCAAGGGTTCTCAAGAATATCCCCACCTCCAAACCCACCGCCGCCCGACTTCTGAGCTGGCGGGTTGGGCGCAACCGGGGTTTCCGGCGCAGCGCTATTCCAGCCCCCAAAATCCTCATCCAGTGCGATTTTTGGCGGGCTTGGCTGCGCGCCAGACTTTGATGTACCAGAAGTTGTCGTAAGGCTTGGGGCAGCGCCCCAGGCGAAATCGCTATCTGGGGCCTTCGCTGTAGGTCTTGATTGGGGTTTGGGGTTTGGGGGGTCAGGGGTAGCCCAAGCGTCGTTGGAACCCCAAGCGTCGGCGGCTGAGAAATTGGAGAATGAGGATGTGGTCGTTGCGGATGCTAAGGGCGTTGATTTCGGGGGTGGCTGTGCCGGTGTGGAGAGGTGAAACGCGGAGTTGATATTCGAAGTCGGCGCGACCGGTTTCGATGGTGAAGGGCTGGAGAAGTTGAAAAGATCTTTAGAGGTACTCGTGGTGGTTTGTTTGGGGGCAGGAGATGTAGTGGTGGCAAAGCTAAAATCGCCAAAGGCGCTGGAGGAGCTGGAGCTAAGAATTGGGGGTTGGGATGGTGGTTTTGATGTCATTGATGGTTTTTGAGGTAGCTTGGGGGACGTGTCGAAAAATCCTCCACCACCCATTGGCGCTGGGGAGGTGAGTTGCGGCGAGGCGATGGTGGAGCGTTGGGTACTGAGTTTGGAGAAGGAGGAGAAAGGGTCAGGTTTCGGTTGTTGTTGAGGTTGTGGTGGAGCGGGTGATGTCGCAGTGAAACTTAAGCCGCTAAAGGCGTCGTTCATGTCTCCGAGGTGCGACTGTTGTTGAGCTGGAGGGGACTGCATGCCGCCGAAACCAGTCTGGGACTCAGATTGCGGCTTCGGGGGCGGGGCTGAAGCATATAGCGAGAGAATCGATTGTTTGAGATCAGGTCGTGATGGACCGCTAGATGTCCCAGGGGTTGATGTAGCGCTAGATGGTCTACCGGAAGGAGCTGATGCTGGACCGCCGAAAAAGTCAAGTCCCAACAACGAATCTGCGGGCTGTGACTGTTTGGGCGGAGCAGTGTTCTTCGCAGGCGGAGGACGGCCGCCAGCAACGTCGGTGGTGCTAGGCCTAGCAGGCGGTGCTGGTACGTCGCCAAACAGATCGACATTTGGGGCCGCTCTCGGCATTGGTGGATGCGGCTGACTGGCAGCCGACGAGGCTCGCTGCGATGACGAGCGCTCTAGCTTGGCCTTCTCCTGAACAACGTTGAGGGGCTATTATAGGAATGTCAGCTTTGGATCCATTACATGCAGCGATATAGATTGGAGACTTACGACGTCATCGTCATCATCCAAAGTCGCTGGGTCTGGCATCGGTCCCTCCATCACCCAGCGCTTGGATTCGTACTTTGTCCGTATAAAATTCTCAAGCTTTCTAATAGCAAATCAGCGTCTCCCCCTTTTGCAGTGTGCTAAGAAAGGCCTACGATTCGGAAGGAACGTGTCCTGGCGCCAGTTTTGCTTCCCAGTACCTATGAATAATGAGACGTTGTTCGCTCCCCCAGTTGTAAAGACCTTACTTATTTGCCCGGGCGTTTCCCCATCGTAGCACACTCTGCAGCTGCTCATCCGTCCAGGCATCTAGATCCACAGACTTGACCCGACTTATGTGGGTACCCATGCCTCGATGTATCCCAGAACATCTAAAATTACCATTAGGATGACTAGAATTTGTCTCCAGAGGGCGGCCGCATACCGAATGCAAACGAATATCCCCAGGTTCCAGCTCGCCCATCTTGGGTCTGGGTGGAGACAGGACATCAGTACTACCTCAACAAGAAGACAACCACAGGTTGTTAATTCTACTCACGCTTGTTCCTTTTGCAATCGGCACAGCTCTTATTGCCTTCAAGCTTCAGTAAGGTTTTGATTGTTTGCTGATTTTGAGCTGCACGCTCTGCCGCGGGGTTCGGGGTTCTTCTTGACATTATGGAGCTTACAATATGCTCAGGGACTAAATATGGAGGTGGATGTAAGCCAGATGGTGTCAATATAGCTGCCTTGGCATGCTTGGTTTCGTATCATTATTATCCACTTTCTTGACGCGGGTTGTCTGTTTCCCTGCCTTATAGGGCTGAATAAGCGAGGCTTATTCAAGATAAGGTGGGACTCGAAGGTTACACACCGTGCATCGAAAGGAAAGTTCAGGGCATTATCCGCCGGGGGAAAAACATGATAATCATCTTGCTATCGATATACAGTCCCTCATCATTCATCTGGCTCAAGAATGCGGTATAATTCTCGTACCTCCGTCTCCTCAAACCTTACTCTCCCCTCCCTCCGCCGCATTGTCATTCTTAAAAGTTAAGCTGATACTATTCACACAATGCCTCTCATCTGTCGGTGTCGGATACCCCTCTCCCTTGAACACATGTCCCAAATGCCCTCCGCACTTACTACACACTATCTCCGTCCTTGCCATACCGAAAGCCCGATCCGTATGTCTCGTAACAGCGCCGGGGATGGCATCGAAGTAGGCAGGCCAGCCGCAGCCGGATTTAAATTTATGGGTGGCGTTGTATAAGGGAGCCTCGCATGCGGCACAGGTGTAAACGCCGGTTGAGGGCATGTGTTTGTCGTAGGCGCCGGTGTAAGGGGCTTCGGTGCCTTTTTCGCGGAGGATGCGGAATTGTTCTGAGATGGAGTTAGCTCTCTCGAATATCTATTTAAGGAGCAGGAGTACAGCTGGACAATAGGCCCATGTGATAACCTTGACAGGAGGGTAGTTACCTGGGTTCAACACCGCCCGCCACTCGTCATCGCTCTTCTGAATCGAGTACGACATGTCTTTCGAACTTGAACCGCTACTAAACAAAGATCCCAAGAATGGAATCGTGGGCATAGACCTGAGGATTGTTCCTCTGGTGAAAGGTCCTAGAGCTCTTTGTGATGCAGGTAGAGCGCGGGATGTTGTATTGGTGAGAGTATAAAAGGTTCGAACGATGGCTGGGAAGGAAGGGAAGCGCATAGAGTGGTCTTTATGTCCTGTGCGAGAGTATGGGACTGAGATGTAGGAGGCTGAGCGTGGAGAAGTAATTCAAATAGGTTGATGAACATAACCTCCACCAAAACGTCGATACTGTCTAGTGCCACAGTTATCGGCATGATGACATTTCGGCAGGGATCTTCAAGGCTGACCGGCTGCAAGCGACATGGCGGCTTCCGAGATTCCTCATCAGACACGAATACCTACCTACCTTTGTGTGTACGGAATAGGTGACAAGACATCAGATTTACGACAAGGTAGTGAATTACATTATTGAAGAATGTTACCACATTGGAAGAGACCATTTTTGCGCTTGCTAATCTTGTCGTATCACTATGCCATATCCCCCTTAAGTGCAATGCCATAAATCTCTGTTTGTTGTAGAAATTTGTAAATTTCTTTCCGATCTCTCAAATGATTCCGAATTCTTGCAAATCGATAACAAGTGCTACCGCTCATTACTTTCATAGATTCACCAAAACACTCTATTTTCTGATGTGATGTTGGCGCATCAGTATTACACTCCGGTACCTGTTGGACAGAGCAAAACCAGGATGATGAAGCTTGGGTGGCATTGAGTGGCTGACCTCATGACCGACCTTTAAGCAGGTGGAGAGACTCGCTGAATAACTCTTAGTTGAACTTCCCAAAAACTCCAACGTTGGTCCATTGAGATGGACTCGCGGCCATGCAGGCCGCCTGAATGTGGTAAGGCCAGCTCAAGGTGGGCAGGAGCTTGAAGAGAAGGAACGCACATGGGAAATACCTCTGGTACTTGCGGCTGCATCCAACTCGTGGTTTAAAGGCCCTGGACGAAAGCAATCTGAAGCAGCGAGTTCGTGCCCAAAGGACTAGTTGAGTTGACCTGAAGTTCGACGTGCCGTAAAATGTAGTCGAAACGGGTTGGAAAAAGGTCACAGCGGGGTGTCAGATAATTCGGATCTGCCGAACTGGGATATGAACGCTTTCCATTCGCACCCCATCCATTATCCCATGGATATAACATGTACCCACTACCTGGAAGTCATCGCCGAGTCGCCGCAAGATGACAGGCAGGGTGGAGCCGGCAGTTGTATTGACAAGCTCATCCTTTCTGGCAGCCCTGGGAATCCAGCCCATGCGCCCCCTCCAGTCATACAGAATCTGCGTTCCAAAGCCATGGCGGCTATCCGGCTTTCAACGTTACTGATTTCTAAACTATCAGTTTCACCAGAGAGAGACTCCCAGTCTCCATAAGCGATGCCGCTAGTTCTCTTTTGGTATAACAAAACGGACTCTCTGTACTTCTGGATGACTCGAGGGCCATCCCCGCGCCTCTCACCGACAAGGGTCTGCCACCATGACTGCGAGTATTTGGAGCTTGGTCTGCAGTGCAGCTCCAGCCTTGACGCTAGCTGTGAGGGCTTCTCCACTCCATCGAACTCATCAAGCTGAGGTATCCAGCAGAATGGCGATACAATGCCGACTATGTTAAGCAGCAGGCCATCGACATAAAGCACGTCATTGTATATAGTGCCCTTAGACTCTTTCAGTAAGCACTTGCATGCACAAAACGGCTCCTGGTGGTTATTGATGCCTAATGTCAAATGCGGTGTTCGGCTCCAGTCAGGCACCCATGACGGATTGCTAATATGAGCTTCACCTTGGATGCAAGCATCCAGCAGCTCGAGGCTATTCGATTAGGTGATGGTCCAAGCCGCGAAATCACTATAGAGCATGTTCGCGCTGATATTATAATTGGGTGGATAAGGCAGAGGGACCGGATCAGTCGCAACACTGGCAAGACTGTAGATCTTGTCCCACGGATCAGTGGCAAGACGAGGGCGAGTATATTTAGCAAATTCCAGGATCGTTCCTCGCTCACTTCGTTCCACAAATTCCACGAAGTGCTGTCGATACTTTGCGACGAGGCTAAGCTGCCCAACCGCAAGCTGAGCCTCTTCTGACAAGAGATAGCCTTTTATACCCAAGAATCCACACCACATTGCACAAACATTAACCCAAAATTTTCAATTAGCAACAGCTTGTTGCAAAGTATCAAGACTGTAAAATTACTGATAATAAACTCATTGACATTTTAAAATTTGATCTCGTAGAAGATTCGTTGCAGAATTGATTAAACATTAAAGTTATTATTTTGTGATCTTATGAGACTAATCTTTTCTAATCTTTTCGGATTTTCTTGCATCGATTTCTGATTATTGATGAAGTCATTGATAGCCTGTTGTTTTTGAAGCATTCTTCTCTCTACACATCTGATTTATAGATTTACCAACGTGAAAAAAACGCGCTTTGCGTTGTTATCGGCTTTCTGACGATGACGAGGCTTAGATCTAGGCCGAGGTGATTTGGTTGGTATGTAGGTGAGTATGGAGGAAGGTGACTGGTCCGTAGGTAGGTAGGGAGCAAAACACGAAAATTTGGTGGGGGATATTCTAGGGGTACCTCGGCTCAGCCGCTTATGGTGCCTGTCGTTCCCTGGTGAACGGTCGTGCTGGACAACAGCGCAAGCTATAAGACACCCAGAACACTTCAATTTACACACTGACTACCTTCAATCACTACTTACTACACAAGTACCTTATACTTGGGAATGTCTGAATTAGACAATAATTATTCCCAGAATACAAAGGCATCCTCACATGGCTAAGTAGATGGCTAAAAGCGTCGGGGTTGTATGGCCTCCAATACTGAGGCTGCAACATCCAGCGAGTTCTTCTGCCTCGTTTGCTTAGGTGGGTTAAGAAAACGGATGTGATTTAACGATATCGCGGGGGTATATCTTATTTGTCTCTTCTGTTTTTTGCAGTCTATGAGTTTTGCCCTTTCTTTCGTGCCCTGCGACGTTTCCGGTTTCAATGTTGAAAACCCCGGTCGCATACTTTTGTGTATTATCCATTACAGAAGTCGCACGCATGGCCATTTCAAAATGTGTACCTGGTTTTCAATTCCAGCAGATTTCCATTGTTGAAAGGGCAATGTAGGTAAGCAGTACTGCACAACAGAGCACAGATCATGTCTTGCGCAGCCAATTTGGCATTGTCAAACAGCCTCGCGGAATCGTGCAGCATGGCTTGAGAAAAGTGTCACGAGTTGTGGCTTGCTGATACTATGATTGGAACATCATGCAGCAGCTCTGCATTATGACGATCATATTGTGAACAGGATGCAAGTGGGTGTGAACTGTGCCACGAAGAGGGACAAAGGCTACGCGGGCTGTGCCTATCGCAGCGGGTAGCTGTTCAAGGCTGTCCTACCCCCTACTTCGTGCGATGGATGCCCTCAAATAGAGGTTTCGACTCCGCAATTTCATTTCCTATCACCATCTTCCAATCAGTTGTAATAACTGTCGTTCTCATCGATATTTTTCTTTCTGCACGCTATTAACCGCGATGGGCCTCGAAGTGAAGTCGGTCTGGGATCCTTACGTGGTATTGGACCTTGATCCAGATGTCAGAAACACTTGCGTTGGCCGTGCCCCCTCAAAGGGCAACGCTCCATGCCGGTTGCCAGTGTGTCTGGCAGACAGAAAGCTTGCATGCAACGCCCTGAACGCCATGGCAAGGAGCCGGTCGAAAATTACCCCAAAATCACTCGAGAAACTTGCATGTCTCCTATTATGCAAGCGCTACCATCAATACCAAATATCAGAAGTGGTGGAGGACTGGACCGAGCGAATCAACGATTCCCAGGATCTGGACCAGGACACGAAGAGATGGGTCTCACAAATCAACCAGCTTCAAGACCAACTTGAGAAGGCTAAGATACAGGCCAAAGAGGATCGCCAGGAGAGCAAGACTGCCAGAGAACTGCTGTCGGACCTGGCGCAACGAGATCAAGAAGCTGAGAAGCTGCGAAAGCAATTGAGCAAGGCCCGGAAGGCTGAAGAGGAGGCCCTACGAGCAAAGGCGGGGGCGGAACAGGTGTCCCAAGATCTTTCGACACAATTGGACGATTGGAAACGCTCGGCTAGAAAATCTGCAAACCGAGCCCTAAAGCTACTTTCAGAGAAAGAAATTCTTGAAGACAAATTGTGTTCTCGAGAGCGAGACCTTACCGATGCCAAGAAGTCCGAAGAGAAGCTGACCGAGGAGCTGGCACTTGTACGGGATCAGTTGGGTGAGATGCTGTATAACCCGCCACCTGGCGAACCTTGGTGGGCCATCAACTGCGAGCTATCCTTCGAATCAACCTACAACATAACCGCCAAAGTTCGCAAATCGTTCGCGGACATACAATCCACAGTCGAAGCTGCTCAACGACACCTATCTATCAAGGAGACAGACAACTCCACTCTCCAAAATACCCTTGCTTCCGCTCAAGCAGAAATTGAGACCACCAAAAAGCGACTGTCCGCCAAAGAAATAGCCTACACCACCCTCCAACAACACCTCGCCTCCGCCCACGCAAGACTAAACACCCGGAACCAACAGCTCGCCCTCACAGAAGAAACGATTTCCAAAGCACGACAAGAACTCACCTCCATTCAAGAAGTCGTGAGAACCACAAAGCAGCAGCTTACACATCAGATCCACGTTGATCTTCAGAATCAGGTCGAGGCCTCGAGTACGATTGCGGAGTTGGGCGAGGTTATGCGAGTGCTTCATAGGAGGAGGGAAGAAGCGGAGAGGAGGATAGCAGCTGACGATGAATTATTTAGTGCTTTGAAACTGGGCGGGATCAGGGTTGTGATTTGGGTGTTGGTCGTGGGGGCTTTGCAGATGCTTGGTAGGCGTTAAGGATTGCTGAGGTGCCCGGTCGTTAGGAGTCTTTGATTTTTGTTTATATTAAGAGCGAAACGGGGCAATGAGATGAGAAATTTGAACATGCTAGTTATACATGATAATGACGACATATGCTGAGGATTGTTTCATGAAAACTACAATTCCTGATTCACTTCAAGACAAAATTAAAAGAAATTCATTACCGATGTTGTTGTTGTATAGGTAACATGCCTCGAGGAACCTCCTGTAACAACGTCATACAAACCATTCATGTGTTTGTTTTCTCAACAATCTGGGCAGTTGGTAGATATAACCATTTGTAAAAAAAAAAGGCTCTCACACACACGAAACATTTTGGATCGAAGCAGAGATGTTTACGGACAGATAGTGCTTGAAACAGTCAGTCTCCTTCTGAAGTCTGGGATTTGCCTTTCGGAAGAATCATGTCGTTTTGTTCGGAGAGAGAAGACAATAGGTAGCGCTGCCTGCATCGGTCGGTAAATTTTTTATATCCTTTCACTCTTACTATCTCGAATGTTTTCCACATGTCTCGAAAGAGTTTTCTGACTAACTCGTGGTTTTCGATATCAGATTTTCCATAATTTTTAGATGTATCGGAACTGCGCTAGACTGACCCGATATTCCTCTGAGGCAGCGCATCTCAGAGATGGGCTCATGATATATATATATTATATACACCCCGAACTTAGGATTGAAGATTGCCATTTTGGTTCGGGAACGGGAGCAGGGCCGCTTTAGAGGGAGCATCGAGGGAGCAGGGGGCGCAGCAAGGGAGCACTGAGGGAGCACTAAGGGAGCAGGGGGGAGCACCGAGGGAGCAAGGGGGAGCACCGGGGGAGCAGGGGGGAGCAAGGGGGAGCAGCGAGGGAGCAGAAGGGAGCAGTGAGGGAGCAAGAGGGAGCACTAAAGGAGCAGAGGGGGCTATCGAGAGAACCTGTTCTGACTCCTTGTATATCGGCTATGATTCCCTATCTGTGTAGACTGCTATTCAACGATGATAGGTCAACGATGTCCATATTGTCATCATCATCATCGACATCATCGTCTAGCTCAGAGAGATTAAACCTTTTATTACCGTAATCGAAGCTCTTGATTTTCTCGAGGTCGCGAAACGTGTTTAGGCTCACGTCCCGCCTCTCTTTGTCTTTGATGGAGGTGATGAATGACGAGGAAAGAATCGTCGACCGTATGACAAGGCGTAAGTATGAGACAATCCTTGAGCCGTCGCCACCTTTTCAATCTAGCTTGCGACTACGTGTGAGCTAATAAATTGATTTAGCAAATCACTACTCGATAGAAAGAAGTTGATTCAATTACTCATCTCGCTTGAGTTATTCAGACGTCAAAACTGAAACTCGTTGTCGTCTGTGCTTAGTTCATACACAAGCTTGTTCTGCTTGTCTTGACTCTCTCTTGTGCGATGCACAATATCTGTACGTAAATCAATAACAATACAGTGATATAAGTCGAAGAAAACACGATAGATTACTTGCTCATATATGCTACTAGTTGATCATTCGTCATAGAGAGCATGTCTTCTCTTTTCGCCTCGATAAGAATCAAATTCATTCTCATAGATTCGTCTTTGTCATATCAGAGCGAATAGTCTGCAATACTCTGCAGTACGCGCTTTTTCTTTCAATAAGTCACAAGACGATTGAGCTTGATTTTGAATTGCAAGAGAAGAGAAGCTGAATCGAAAGACGAAGTTGTAGAATGAACAAGTAATTGCGTTAATGACGTCGCGTTAGATTGATTATACTCTCGAAGAGCAAGTCGCTTCTCTTCATCGATACAGATTATGAGAATGTCATTAATCTGTAATCGCGCGATAGCTTCATTTGTCAACGATTCTTCTGTGACAAACAGATACTCATTCTTGATAGCGACTGCAGAAAATTAGTATCAATCAGATCAACACAGAATATAATATCTAAAAGAACAGATATTTCGCATAGTTCATTATTCGCTAGCGCTCACGCATCAAAGAGCTGATTATATCTTAAGTCAAATATCTTGATGACATCTTTCAGATCAAGACTGCTGATCGGAAGCTTGAATTGATATCAGTCATCAATACACGAATGATAATAGTCAAAAGTCATAATAGCTCACAGAAGTCGACAGCTGCTTCAATTCATCAAGCATAGTCTCAAGATTCTGTCTGAGAGTGTCATCTAGCTTAGATAGAATATGCTGTTTAAGTCACTCAATTGAGACAGTCTTCGACTTTGTTGTGAGCATATTGAGAAGTGAGAGTGAGATTGATGCTTGCAACTTTGATTGAAGACGAAGATGTGAAGGCTGAAGAGAGTCGAAGATGCAAATCTGTCAGCGCGATCTCGCTAACTTAATGCGACGCTACTAGTCTAGTTTATAACAAAGCTCAGCTACATTCTTTACGTAGTAGTCTGTGCTATCTTAGAATTTTCAATTCACGATGAAGACTGAACATATATATACTACGATATCAGGCGAAAGTTATGATAGTACGCGCTAGGAAAAAAAGTCGGTTTGACTTTAGACTCTCTTCATTTTAGCTATTCTAATATCGTGTATACTCGCTCTGCGCATCAATTACAGCTTCACATCTGCTATTCATTTCGATCAACAGATCACGAAGAAAATCTGGCGTAATTGACTCTCAAGTCTCATATATCGCAGCTCTTGATTGATTATATATTATCTTCTCTGAAAAGATCGTCGCGATGTAATCTTTCATTTTGTTTCATATTGTCTCAATCGAGTTCAGATCAGATGAATATGAGAGTCAATCAATCAGAACAATCTCTCGTTTACGCAGTTTCTTCAAAGTTCATTTCTCATTATGATCAGATGTATGATTCTGCATCAGATGAAGGTTCGAATTGAGACGTAGTCACTCATGAATCAGAGAAACAATGCGCTTAGAATAGATAATCTGATTGATTGAATCTCATTCTTTTTCCCAGAATAGACATGAATCTTTCGTGATATTATTAAATTCTTCTCATAACATTCATCCTATTCGTCTTTGAACTTTTTCTTTCACACATGTAGAGTCTAGCTCTTTCTCTTTTCGGCGAGTCACTCATACTCGAATATGACGTTTCTCAGTAACTCAGATTTCATCGATTCAAAAAATCGAAGCTCATTGCGCATATGTTCAATTGTGATACTTCAGAGCTCATTCGAGCCTTTTGCGCTTATTTTCTTCGAAAGCGATGATTTTGTACGAGTCACATATCGTTTGAAATCAGCTTTGCGCAGAGCGAATCTGATTGCATATGCTTCAACATCTCATCGATTGAAAATGCAGCTTAGCTGTAAGTAGAAATATCGACGATCGTCTTTGATAATGAATTCGATTAATTCTTCTTGTTGTGATTGACTAAGTTTCATCAATCGTTCGCTGCGATTTTTGAGGGTAAATCGAAAGGTCTGACACGTGTGTTGAACCTGTCGCTGAGTGCAATCGAGTCTTTGCGCGATGACAGCGTAGATGAGATCTGCATTATGCAGAGTAGATCGCGCGATAAATTGAATGATCTTTTGAGAGTGAAAGAATTGTTCATGAACGATGATATTCGTGATGATGATGGTAAATAAAAGTTGTCAATAGAAGACGGCAGATATTATGAGAAGTCGCTACATCTGATAGCGTTTAGCTGCTGTCAAGCCTGCTAGCGTATACTAACATAACTTTCGCCTGATATCGTAGTATATTATATACATCCCGAACTTAGCATCAGAGGTTGACGTTTTCGATCGGGAAAGGGAGCAGGATCGCTTTAGAAGGAGCACTGGGGGAACAAGGAGACGCAATAAGGGAGCACCGAGAGAGCATAGGGGAACACAGGAGAGCAGAGAGGGGGCAAAAGCACGAAGTGGGCCCTAGCGCGGGAGCAATACGGCGGTGCCGTATATTTGAAACTCGAGGATACTATATATATATTATATACACCCCGAACTTAGGATTGGAAATTGCCGTTTCCGTCCGGGAAAGGGAGCAGGGCCGCTTTAGAGGGAGCAGCGAGGGAGCACCGGGGGAGCAAGGGGGAGCAAGGGGGAGCGGGGGGAGCAGTGAGGGAGCAAAAGGGACCACTATGAGGCAGTGCAGGGGCGCGGTAGGTGGGAGCCTGAGGTGAGTTCCCCAGCCTTCGGCTCAAGCTGCCCTTGTCGTTTTTCAGCAATTGAAGCATCGCCTGCTGCCTATCCGGATATCACATAGCCGCTTCATCAAGTTGATCCCTCAGATCTTGTACCGCAGCCTTCCGTACAACGACTCACATATCATCGCCACCGCGTTCGCGACGCCAAACCAATTACTGTTAAAGCCAATAGGGAACCCCAACATAATGACGGCAACGATGCTGGCCAGCACACTGTTTCCCAAGGTCTTCATCCGTTCGGTGCTTTTGTCAGTTGCTTCAATGTTCAGTAGGCTCGTGCTCGTTTTTAGTTGTCCATGTTGCGTCTTCAACCAGCTCGTGAACCATCCTCTCACTTCTGTTGTATATATGTAGTCGGAAATATTGTCTATCGCGAATCCAGAAGTCTGCTCTGTAATCGTGTCGCCAGCCAAGGTATACGCCCCAAGCAGTGGTAGGCATTCGGTGTAGCGTGAGCGTACAAGCTGGCCGAGGGATCGGTCCATTGCGTCGGCCCCGAGGAGGGTAATGAGACCTAGGGCATCAACACGAAAAGGCTGCTAGGCCAGGCCCGGCCCGGTCTGGGTGAAGGGGTATAAAGTCGATAGCCCGGCGGAGATGAACAAGAGGAACAATTCGACGTGCGATGCCTAAGGTGTTAGTCAACGATATTTCAGGCGGGCTATGGTCCAAAGAAAAAGTTGGATATTGAAAGATTTGCTCGATTCTCCAAAGAATAATCGTAGAAGTTGCAGGATTATCTACACTTCAGGGAAAGCAAAGAAATACCCAATCTTTAAGAGTTTCGCTTATAACAATTATCATGAAATCATGACGCACTGTTCATGTGTTATGTAGACTTGCTCGTACAGCATCGATGATAGCCAGTAGTTTTTGCGCAGCTTGGGTTGGCGAGAGGTGTGTGATGTCAAGATAGATTTCTTCGCTGACTTTGAATCTGAAGAGTTCACACCTATGACGCAAGTCCTGTAGAATTTCCGCGGAATGAAGCTTTCCAGTGCCGCTGTTGACTCGCTCTGATGTGTCAACCCTGCGCTTATTCTCGTCAACATCGCAAGCAATGATGACGGGCAAGAATAGTCGACCACTTGCCAACGATGAAGATTGGTATTCTCTGGCAACGCTGCGGCCGAGCTCATTACCTGACTGGAAATCTGTTTATCCGCTCTTTGTTAGAGGTTTCCTCTTGATGATTTTGCACATAGCGTTATCCAAAGACATTCATAGCTCTTTGCAACATCTTTTGGAATGACTTGAAGTGTAAATCGGCCATCAGTGGCTTACCGGTGAAGATGATGATTTGAGAAGCCCTTTCCGGGTTAGAGACGTATTCCTTAAAGACCTTCTCCCGCTGCAGTTGCCGTTGTCGTTGATACGCGGGATGTTCTCTGGGAGTTGTCGCTTCTACTGGATCAATCATTTGATGATTGTCTATGAGCACAGCCCGATTGACTCCTAAGAGCTCGGTAAGTACCCGCATCACTGTCAGTTTGCCTGAGCCAGGAAAGCCGTTAACCCAGAGAAGAGGTGCCGACATGGCCACATGGAGTAATTGGATCTTGGATCTTGGATCTTGGGTGACAGTGAGAAGTTCGAGGATGTCACGAATTCTCAAGAATTCACATGGGCTGGGAGACTTGCATCGCAAGGCCTGTGGTCCAACTGCGGCAAATGATCACCGAAAGCTTGCATATTTTGCAGATCAAGAACTTTTTTATGGATGCAACTAAGCTTCAGGAATCAACGCCCGATTACTGAGTGCGACCAATTACGTGTCAAGATTAGAGTCGGCTGATGTGACGCACTTTTGTATAGGTGCAGAGCGTTTAAAGCTGGCAGACTGTGTGTGCCTCCTGTATTCGGACTGGACTGGGTTCACGGACTTTAATTGGTCATTATTAATTAATTCACGACACCACCTTATTGCGAGTACTCCGGCAGAGACAACTACTAGTGGCCCAGGTAAGGAAACGCAAGGGAGACAAGGCGGACAAGGCGTCACCGCATCCATTTGCAGTAAGAGATGAGAGACGAGGCTGAAAAATGAGTAGAATTTAAGGCATCCCCCTTTCTTTCTCATACAGCCAGAACATCCATTCCAGAAGTCCTGAGCTGTAATCTCACCTTCTTACATTCTCTTTTTTCTTCCACCATCATACCTTCCTGATCTTGTAGCTTTTGCTAGAGACAGAGACGGAACCTCAGCCTTATCTCAATCTCGAAATTAGGCCGAGATTACTCGACAGACCCTATTTTATCAGCAATCGGCAATTGGCATGCCTACGACCGACTGGTCTATCGTGCTCCACGGTGGATGCGCAGACACAAACCCTGACCTTGACCACCAAAATGATGTGAGGCGACAACTTCGAACAATCATCGGAATAGCTTCTATCAGCGCAAGGGAAGGTAAGAGAGCAAAAGATATTGTCGTAGAGATCGTCGCAGCTCTCGAAGACTGCCCCTTATTCAACGCCGGTAGAGGCGCTGTTCTGACCAAAGACGGAGCACATGAGGTAAGATTGAGCACGGGGCCAGGACTTGCCTCTACTATGTACACTGAGGTTGACAGCATTGATTGTGTAGCTTGAGGCAGGCATAGTCGATGGCCAATCTGGCCTGTACGGCGCCGTCGCCTGCATCTCTGAGACAAAGAACCCCATCGTCGCTGCTAACGCCCTACTCGAAGAGGGTGCACATTGTATGTTAGTCGGCCAACCTGCGGATGACATGTCCAAGAGGCGTGGAATCGAAATCGTCGCAAATGAGCATTTCACAACAGCATTACGCCGGAAATATTGGGAACAGAACAAACGAGGACCGGATCTGGACAAGGACGGTGACTTCGGTACGGTCGGAGCCGTCGTCCTTGACCGTTACGGAAATTTAGCCGCTGGAGGTTCAACCGGGGGTACCAGTGGCAAGTCAAGAGGCAGAATCGGGGATACGGCAATCCTAGGCGCTGGCTTGTACGCAGACTCGAAAGTGGCTGTAGTCTGGTGAGCGAATACCTCGTCCTTTGAATTTCCTTTGACATGTCCCTTGACACATCCTTTGTCTTTGAATACTAAATCTTTCTCCGGGATCTAAACTTTGCATCTGACATCTACGCAGTAGTGGCGCAGGAGATCAGATCTTTCGTCACTTGGTCGCCACAAAGGTGGCAAATTATCACACGTCCGGCTTTGAACTCGGCAGAGCCGCTCATCGGGCTATGATGGACTTTTCACAGTCTAACAAGACATGTGCTATACTTGCAATGGACTCGGCAGGAAAGATCTCAATATCTTCGACAGCCCGAGTATTCTACACTGCATCAGGCTCATCAGACCGTCCCATTCAAGCCAATCTGCAACTTGCAACCCACCCAATTCTTCGTCATCATGTATTCCATGATGGGCTCCAAACCACTGCCGGTCTCTCGCGATTTCCAAATATGAAAGGACATACCCATGTTGTCCTTCGCAGAGCGAAGGACGACCTCTTCTCCCTCGACCTAGACGAGTACATGCGCGCGATGATGGAAATTTACGAGGTAGCTGGAGTCCTGCGTGACTACTATGATGTGGCTCGCTGCGCGCTTGTGGCTGATGGCGGTAACATTCTGTCTATAATTCCGCTCCATGGCTTGAAAAAAGATTGGGAGCGAATTAATAGTCCCAAGAAAGAGTTCCACGAGTCCTTCCCTGGCTACATCTCCTCGATGGATGGACCTCAAATGAACGCATCTCGGTTAGGGGATATCTGTGTAAAGATTCAGAAAGCCTCGGGCATATCTGCAACTTACAATTATCGATTCGACGGCGAACAATCCGACCAGAATCTCTTCGCGCGCATTGTTCGAGGAGAACTTCCACAATCAAGAGTTTGGGAAGACGAGCAGCACGTCGCTTTTCTAACACCCTTTGCCAACACCCCTGGTTTTACTGTCCTTGTAGCCAGAGCCCACCTTCCAAGTGACATCTTCAGTTTAGAATTTAGGGATTACTCCAGCCTAGTACGTTCAGCGTACAGCGTCGCCCAAACTTTGAAGTCGTCCTTGGGACTACGTCGTTGCGGGATGATATTTGAAGGGTTGGAGATCGACTATGCCCACGTCAAGTTGATTCCAATACACGAAAAGGAAGAAGTCCAAGAACTATCGAAAGTTGGCAGCCCAATAACTCAGTCAGTCTATGAAAAGAAGTACACTGGACATGTAACTTCTCAGAATGGGCCTTTGACGAATGATGCTGAATCTCTTTCAATCGATGCTATGAATATTCGTAGCATCAAAAAAGTCCAACGCGTCGAAGCGCCAAGATCCTGGAAAACGCCGTCTAACCACTGCACGCGTGTTCTCCAGGAACCGTGGTATAGTAAGGTCCTAGCAGTGGAAGATACTGTTTTCCATGCGACCGTTCGACTGTTCAAGAATGGCCTAGGGTACAAATACGGCTTATTACCTGCTACTACGGATGCAATCAGCTCGCCTATGGGACTAGGATCCGATTCCCAGCCTGTACCCATATCTCTTTTGGGACAACGTACACATCTTGCAGACTCAATGCAATTCGCGCTTGAATACTTTCTTCGAATCGAAGAAGGGTTACCTGGGGTATATTATGTAGGCTGCTCTTTCCGCGGTGAAGATCCCGACAAAATGCACCTCAATCAGTTCTATCACGTGGAATGCGAGCTTCTTGGCGACTTTGCAAAAGGGATTTCCGTTGCGGAGCAGTATCTCTTCGTTCTTGTGTCTACGCTTGTTGAAGAACAGTCAGATTCTATCCAAGCTGCGGCCGGCGGAATTGCTCATTTGAAGGCCTTTCTGGACGATTACCGCTCTAATGATGGCCGGCTTCCTCAGATCACCTTGGATCAGGCGTTAAAGCTACCTGGAATGGGTGACAATACTTGGGAGTACGCTGTTCTTTCTCAGCCGGAGAAAGGGCGATGTGTTACACGAGCCGGGGAACGTCAGCTCATCAAACACTTTGGAGGCGCCGTTTGGCTCACTGAAATGGACCACCTCAGCGTGCCTTTCTATCAAGCATTCACAGATGAAACGCGTACCAAGGGCCGATGCGCGGACCTCTTACTCGGCAATGGAGAGGTCTTGGGACTTGGCGAGCGCCATCTACGCCCAGCAGATGTTTCTGAGGCGCTAAGACAGCACGTGGTCCCTGCCGAGCCCTATACATGGTATATGCAGATGAAGCAGACGAAGGAAATCCAAACGACCGGGTGGGGCATGGGTGTTGAGCGCTTCATGGCTTGGGTTTTTCAACACGATGATATTCGAGATCTGGCGATCATCCCTCGCATGAAAGGATACAAATTTACTCCATGAAGGGTCAGAGAGTCTGCGTCGTCCTAAGTATTGATGGCATGACAAAGTTCTGCTGCTAGTACCCTTTCTGGACGATCAGGGGTGTCGCAAAAATGAGCATCAGTACGGAATGGAACGCCATGTTATTGCACTCGACGCTTGCATATCTGCAACATGACATATCTCCAGTACTTAGCTAAATGGAACTTTTTGATCTAAATAGATAGTTTTCCCCGTGATTGTGTGAAAGCAGAGGCCTTCCTCTCGTTTATCACTCCAATCAATCCGGCCAACATGTTTGATTCGTCTATATTCTTTTATCAATATTGTGCCCAAAATCGCTGGTTGTTGGAAATGACTAGGAGATGATTTGAAATCGGCTCAAAACGAATGCATGGCTCGAATAAACTTACAGCCCCCAAAAAGCACGGGACCCGTATAGACCGAGGAGAGAAGGAAGTTGTAATATAAGGAGTAAATATAAGATTAGAACGTAGGCAATAGCGCGTTTAGTATGTAGACGAGCTGCCGCAGGTAAACAGAACTACAGGAAAAGTAAAAAAGGAAAAAAGCAGATATCGTAATGGGAAGTCCCCTCTCTTATAAAATCCCAATACCAGCTACCTTCATTAGATCCTATCGCTTAAACTTGCAAGAACGCAATAACGAGAGCAAACAGCTACAAAGTAGGAAAAGGTCGAGGGGAGCACGGGAGAGCAGCGAGGGAGCAGATAAATAAACCGGGCCTTAGCGCGCGAGCAAAGTGGCGATATTATGAGTCAATAGATAGTCACGTGCAATTCAGTTTAGAGATTACTATATATATATTATATACACCCCGAACTTAGGATTAGAGATTGCCGTTTTAGTTTGGGAGAGGGAGCATAGCCGCTTTAGAGGGAGCATTGAGGGAGCAGAGGGCAAGCATGGGAGAGCACGAGGGAGCACAGAGGAAGCATAGGAGAGTAGAGAGGAAGCACTATGGTGCAAGCCTAAAATGGGTCCCTTAGCCTTCGGCTTGAGCTGCCCTCGCCTTAAATCCCGCCTGCTGCCTAGATTTCGCCACTCCCACAGGATCCTTTGACAGTTGAACTTTGTCAAACAGGGCAAACCCCACCAATGCCAAGAATCCTCCATGATAGATTGAATCTAACTCCGAGCTGCGCTCTATTGAATATATATTTATACCCTCACCTCAGCTGTGATGGCAGCCGTCTGCAAACTATGTGCTCCGTGCAAGGAGACTTTCCGGGGAATATCGCGGGAATACCTACTATCACCTGAAGCTTACGAGTATAGAGCTCATCATCAGTCTCTGCGCAGCTTCCTCGAAGCCGTAGAGCAAAAATGTTTCATTTGTTCTTGGATCTGGAGATATATTGACGAAGAGTATAGAGCTGCCTATTTGAAGGACCATACACTCTCACTTTCGATCACCTATCGTCTATACATAAGCAAGTCGGAGGAAAATAGTGTAGTAAGACTTGGGGTGCGCCACTATAGTCCCATCCTGTCAGAGACGCAAGACATAAAATTCTGCCTGATCCCATGTAAAGGTTTGTCCATACTTTGTTCCACGCAGCAACGATAGCTTTGTCATATCCTCTATGCTCAAATGTTCCGGTCGGTCTCGCATCTTATGATCTATAGTGGAGCAGCTCGTTGTGTCTCTATGTTAGGCAAATCATGACAGGGCTAGAGGAGTCATATTCAAAAATTTCCGAAGCGGCGATGAATCTGGGCTGATCGGCATAGCACGAGAAAACAGGAGTGAAACCATTTCTGAAGATAGTCTATCACACACATCAGCTCCCTTGACTCTCGCCTTGGCATACCAGTGGTACATTTCCTGTCGCGGCTGTCACAAACGCTGCAACCGGATGTCAGGGCGACCAAGGTGGTATCCCAAGCGCTTGCTTGATATTGGCGTTCAGGGTGATACAGAATGGAAGCTTATTGATACCTCAAGCTGTAGTCCAGCATCGCCCAGTTACATGACATTGAGCTATCGATGGGGTTCTTTACCAGCTTTAAAGTTAACACGCTCAACTGCGCAGGCATTTCATTGCGGGATGCCCTTTCTGAATCTTCCTCAAGTATACAAGGATACTGTAAAGGTTGCGCATTGGTTTTCAGTACGATATCTTTGGATTGACTCCCTTTGTATTTTCCAGGACTCATATGAAGATTGGGAGAAGGAGTCATCGGTCATGCAGGATATTTACGCGAATTCGGCATGTAATATAGCTGCTACGGCCTCTATGAATCCGGAAGGAGGCCTCTTTCGAAGACGCCGACTTGAAGATGTTCAACCAAGATATCTGAGAGCGACTCTCATATGTTCAGACGAGGAAAATTATTGCATATTTGACGCATCATATTGGGATCGTCAAGTAGCAACCAGCCCGCTTCATCGACGTGGATGGGTTTTCCAAGAATGTCTTCTTGCCCCGAGGGTCCTTCACTTTGGTGAAGATCAAATTCTGTGGGAGTGCTCTATGGATCGAAAGTGCGAAGCGTTTCCACGGGGTGTGCCCCTTCTTCGGTCATTGAGAAATTCCGGAATGTTCTCTCGTTCCGTCGATCTAGATCTTCAAACAACGTCATCGCTATCGCGACATGCTTTTGAATTCTGGAACAAGATCATAGAGAGCTATTCGCTGTGCGAATTGACAAAACCAAGCGACAAGCTCGTTGCACTATCGGGACTTGCTCATCTCTTTCAAGCTGCAACTGGGCAAGAATACGTTGCTGGGGTATGGAAATATCGCCTTCAAGAATTCTTGGATTGGCGCGTTTACAAACCCCGAGCCAAGGTTTCCACATATTGTGCACCTTCCTGGTCTTGGGCCTCTATCGGTGGGCCAGTGCAACCTTGTGGGATTACAAATGGAAGCATTTATTTGCTCAGTGTTCTTGACGTGAACGTCTCACATTCTATGATTGATCCGCTTGGTCGGGTTCTTAGTGGCTCTATTGTCGTTAAAGGACTTGTGATCGAAATCTCTTATCACACTTCAGATCATGAGGGAAGTTTACGCAGAATCGAGGCAGATGGTAAGAGTTTCTTGGCTCACATTTACGGCGATACCTTAAATACTCATTTCGAAGATGAGACTCGCGTTTACTGCCTGGCTTTGAAGTGCTATCCTGTTCACAAGGGAAATTTCTTCCATGATCTCGCGCTAATGGGACTGCTTCTTCATCGAGAGTCACAGACGGCGAGCGAGTTTTCTCGGATTGGGCACTTTCACTTGATGGGAACGGATTCAATTGAGAAATTTGGGATTCGTATCAGCAGAGAGAAAGGATCGCCGCCAGGTTACTCAACAGTCGATTCTTCCGTCATTAAAATTATTTGAGAAGGATGGCAGCAATCCTCGGAATATGAAGAGACAGTCTTTCATATACATTCAAGAACTGGAGATTTCTGACCTGCTCAGATAGGCCGGATTTGGGGATTTAGGTGCTTGATGTTGACTCCTCGATAGCTTCGGTGAGTAGCAAGCTGGACACGATCCGATCCGAACTTTTTGATCGGTTCGAAAACGCCGCCAAGCCCATGAACGTTCTCTTTTCCTAAAGTGTTAGGCGTGCTATATCCTGTTTTCAGTCAGACACTGTTTAAAATCGGTGTTGCCCTCATACTGCCAACTGTATCAGTAAGTACTCTTATTGCAGTTTTCTATACCCCTCCCCCTTCAGGCAGCTGAAGCTGGTGCTGATGGAGCCATTTTAGGCACCCGCGTGCTGCACCTCTAAATTGCCCTACGGAAGCCTAGGCCGGCTCCCTTCCTGCTCGTTCGCTGCTCCCACGTGCTCCCTCCCTGCTCCCTCTTAAAGCGGAGATGCAGGGAGGGAGCATGCAGGGAGCACGGGGGAGCATGGGGGAGCACGGGGGAGCACGGGGTAGCAGGGGGGAGCAGAGAGGGAGCAGAGAGGGAGCAGAGAGGGAGCAAGACGACGAAATAGGCTTTAGCGCGAGAGCGAAGCGGCCACCCCTTACTTAGCGAGAAGTTACATGGAAGCTTCAGTCTGGGGGATGCTATATATATACACCCCGAACTTAGGATTGGAGATTACCATTTTCGTTCTCGGGAGGGAGCAAGGCCGCTTTAGAGGGAGCAGGGAGGGAGCAAGGGGGAGCAAGGGGGAGCAAGGGGGAGCAGGGGGGAGCACGAAGGGAGCAAGGGGAGCACGGAGGGAGCGCGAAGGGAGCACGGGGGAGCACGAAGGGAGCAAGGGAGCACGAAGGGAGCAGGGGAGCACGAAGGGAGCACGGGGGCGCAGCACAAGGGGCGCAGCGCAGGGGAGCCTGAATTGGCTGCCTCGTAACCGGCTATAGCTGCCCGCGTTATTAATAACAACATGGATCAACACTGTTGCCTGGCTCAGCCTCCTGCTGCCAGACTTAGAGTGAGCGCCCGGTTGCTGCCTATGTAGACTGCTGCCTACCCTACCATGCTAGGAGAGGCTTCGGTGACGGATAAACCCGCCTTGGCAGAGCCAAACCAACTGCCTCGCATAACTACTACCTCGAACAGTCTACTGGTGACTTCTGTCCTCAGTATCGCTCACCTCCCAGGCGCGCACAAAGCCTCCGCTACGCATCGTGCCATTGATGTATGAACGCGCAAGCATCTTCAAATATGCAGAATTCAACAAACTCGCTCTTTGCCGTTTGGTGAGCAAGCTGCGCGAAGGGCAAAGCTGCTTCTGTGACACTTCTCAGACCCCAGCAAGTGATAGCTTCAACTGGACAATCCTAATTTCGTTCATTGACGGGGTGAAGTGAATGCTCCGGTCCCCACGAAATGACGGTGGAATCAAATTCGACGAAACGAACCTCATACTACTGGCTAGTGAAGCCGCGACTCTTAAGTATATCAAGGCCAACAGTACAATTTCTGTTCCCGAGATCTTTGCATATAGGCAAGCCATTTCATCGATTCTCGTTGTGAATAAGCTAACGATCATATAGCTGTTCTAGGAACAACGATGTCGGTATTTTCTATATTCTCATGAGTAGAGCTCAAGACTCGCCTCTACAGCATACATGGAAGATCTTGAAGACGCATGAATTCAACATATCTCAAGAACAAAAGGCAAAGATTGTTTTTCAGCTTGAAATTATTACGTGACAACTATTTAGACTTCGTTTCAATCAAGCTGAGTCACTCTTTGAGAAAAATGAGGAATTTCATATCAAGACATGTCTATCTCGTGATCTGCTACTGAATCAACGATACACTCTCGAAGATATACCTCGTGAATCTTTCAAGTTTGAAAACGATTATTACGAGACACAAATTTCGACATTTCTTGAACACGTCAAATATCTTGCTTTAGATCATCACTGCTTCTTTGCGTCTATTCTCGCACGAAGTGAATACGACGATGACGCTGAATTTCGAGCAGCATCAGATTGATGAAATGACTTCGTCACTGTAGAATCGAAAATCGATAGCTCACACAATAGAATCGATTTTGTCATTGCTGACGAGACTCTTTCAGTAATGATTACGAAGTGAGCTCATGATCTATCAGACGATCTTTTGAGAAATGATCAACGTCGCTTTGTGATTCATCACTCAGATCTCAGCGTCAACAACATCTTCGTTGACGAAGAGTTCAATATCACGTGCATAATTGATTGAGCATTTTGTTCTACTGTGCTCTTGTTCATTCTTCTTACAGCGTCTGATCTATCACAGTCACGACATGAACTTGATGAATCACTTTTACCAATGTTCGAAAAAGAATTTCGGCACGCACTAGAAGAGAATGTACAGCGCGAAGACATCAATGCTGAGAGTAGACTTTGTTGAATGTTGAGTCGTAGTCGTTCAATGTGATTATTCTCTCGTATTTTAACATTTGATTCAATCACAGACTATTATCTTTTCAAAGCTCTTTGAGAATCAATTGAAAATTATGATCAAGAAATGACAGAATTCTTTCGTTCAATGCAGTCGTCGAAAAAGTATTCATCGTTACATATCGAGCTGGAGAGAGATAATCAAACAACGCTGCAAGTGACTGAGTTGAAGCGAGAATATTTTGACAAAGATGTATGAAGACTGACGATTTCAAGGAAATTGACGTTGGTTTCCGAGTGATCTTCGCGATATCATGAATCATGCACTTATGAGATCAGAAGCAATGACAATGTCTTCGTTGCGAACAAGAAATTGTGAGCATGAATTGATAACTGTCTAAAATTCTAATCACACTCACTCTGTGTCTGTTGAGACAAGTGAATTCTGAGTACGAGATTGAGCTCTCAGTATGTGTAGTGACAGTAATGTCGCTAAGAGCTTAATAAAACAAAAGACATTTTGAATCTCAAGCGTCGATCAATGCTCAGCGGCTTTCATCTTCAATAAGGATTACGTCTTTTCCCAAATGTATTCGACATTGACGTTCTCATTCTGTTCAGAAGCATTGTCTCGAATCTGAATTACGATTGACATTAGACAACTGACGTGAAATTGTACATGAAAAGTTGAGAGAGTGACATGGCATACAACGTGAAGTTGAGTGCTGAAAGTTGCATTGCTCACGATTCTCGTTCGTCATACGCTGCCTTGCGAAAATTAAATCGCAAACCAATCACAAGAATCATCTGAGAATTCTTACTGCTCGTTCGACAATAGTATACTTTATTCCCGACGGGATAGTACGCTTTCTTTCTCGAATCTGAAGGAACTGCAGGCAAATCGGAAGAGGTTGACGGTTGAGCTCTTTTTTTGGGCATTATATCGATCTGGCGCAAAATGTCCGTGGGAAGATTCAGAGATGATTCTGCTGATAGGTAAAGATTTGATTCTTGAAACTGATTATCAGCTATTGAATATGAAAAATTGACTTTATAAAAGATTGACTTAGCTCAGTGATTAGAAGTCTCTTATGCATGATGAACATTTGAACGCACTCTTGCCAGCCTTGAATCATTTCTTCGGCCTGTGATTCTTGTAGCACTATGAGGCTTCATTGATCTGTCAATGTCAACTCTGCATATGCAGATTCCCTTCTCTGCTTGATGATGTCAAGTTCAGTCTTAATCGGCAGACTATGTTGAAGCTGTCGAATCAGAAAGCTAGACAAAGGTCAATTGCTCTTAAGAAGAGTAATAAGCTTGAATGACGTCAGTCATCATTCTTCTTTCAGAATTAGCTCATGCACTGCTAGATTGCATCTTGAAACGAACTAATGAAGGCTAGATAAGAGCTCATGTACGAAGTATATTGTTAGAAAGCAGCTGAAGAGCTTCATGATAGATAGCTAAGCAAGGAAAGTGAAGGGAACCATGACTCTAAAATTCTACCACCTCGCACATTCTCTTCACTCAGCGTGATCCTTCATTGCCTTCTTTTCTCGTTGTATTTTGAAATTCTTTGAGATGGTTGAGAAAATTGCTTTGCAGTGTTCATGTTTTACCGTAGTAGGAACAAGTGAAACCCTTGAAAGGATACGCTCATATTCTGCCATGTCCGAAAGGCGAGGTGTCGCCATCTTCATCTGGTGAAGATAGTGAATCATTGTGAGCTGCAATATGAGGTTCTAATTGAGCTTCGGCATTCCTAACGACTACTCAATGTTGAGATGCGGCAGAGAACAGACGGAAGTTTTCATAGGTCGCGAGGCCGCGCGCGAGAGATTTCGCCGAAGCTAAGCTACTCTAGCGCCTCTCACCACACCATCTCCTGTCAAACTCAACCCAGCGACTACATTAAGAAGTCTCTGCCCTCTCGTTCGAATTGACATGCCACGCCGTCAAACTAAGTCAGCGGGCAAGTATAATGAACGGCAATCTTCACTGCTAAAGAACGAAGGTAGTGTGCTCGCAATTAGAACTCTGTGCTTGAGCTGACCATTCTTAGAGAAGCGGCCTCAAGATATCGAAAGACAACCACCTGCTCGCAGAAGCGCACGCCTGCAAGCAATACAACAATCTCGCAAGCAACTCATATCTAAAAGTAATCATATTCGAGAAACGCAGACATTTCTCTCCCCTTCAACAAGCAAGATCTGCGTGAGCAGAAACGCAAGTTCCTTCACTACCCCTTCTGCTATGTCGTAAACGCTGACCAGACCAAGATATTACAGCATTTACACGTCCTCGATAAACCCTCTGAGCCTTTCCGAAAACGGAAACGAGGGCAAGAAGTTGAACATTCTTCTTCTTCAACTCAAGGCCGAGTTCCTTCGAAAAGACTTCGAATCTCGTCCTCTAGCTGCATTGCTGAGAAAGAACTACATCAGGGAGCGACGAGTGACACTAGCGAGAACAGCTCTGACTAACTTCAGTATTGAATTCAGAACGGAAGGTGACGTAAAGAGTACTTCGAACAAGACAGTCGAGTCAGGAAAGATTTCGAAAGGGGTAAATCTTCAGACGAGTTCGAACAAAGGGATTGATTACAAGAGCATTGCCTAAAGAAGTCATTCAGACCAATGCACGATTTTCACCATTTACAACATCTGTTTGCAAGGAAGAAGTTCTCATCTTTTCTTCGTCGCAAGAATTCGGAATTCAGCCTTCAGACACTCAGCGATCAATTGTCACGAAAAGTCAAAAGTGCTCAATACAGAACTGTAGAGTATGAAATTGGTCTGAAGAAAAAGGGTAGCTACATGCGCGAATTCAATGATGATGATATTCCAGAGAATATCAAGACTCTCTGCAAGACCTTACTGAAAACGGCTCAGACGCTTTCTCAGAACTCTTTATTTCGCGATGATCTGTTTAAGAAAACTTGTGAAAAGATTCGAAACAGGAACGAGGCTATGATCATTCGAGACATTGGTTCGCTAATTGTTCCTTTCGCCCAAACATTAGCCATATACGACGTCACGCATCTCACTCATCTGTATGAATGCGTCAACGAAGGCTGGAACAGTGCAATTTCTTTTCATGATACTCGCTCGCAACTCGACTACTCTGTAGGGTTCAAGCGCTCTGCGTTCACAGAGAAACAACTAAAAAAGCTCGAATCGTTCGTGGGTGAGATTGGGTCCAAATTTACTACCTACTTCATGACTACGACGCGGATGTACTTCTCTTTCCTCACATGCGAGGTGAAGTGCGACGCCGCGGCTCTCGATGTTGCCGACCGACAGAACGCTCACAGTATGACTATTGCCGTGAGAGGTATCGTTGAGCTCTACAAAGCGATGAAGCGCGAGAAAGAGCTTCATCGGGAGATCCTTGCCTTTTCAATCTCGCATGATCACAGGTCGGTAAGAATATACGATCATTACGTCATAATCGACAGAGACAAGACGATCTTCTATCGCCACCTCATTCACAAGTTCAGCTTCACAACTCTAGACGACAAAGAGAAGTGAACAGCGTACCAGTTTACGAAGAACGTGTTCGATGATTACTCGCTGATTCTGCATAAAAGAACCTGTTCAGCTATTGATGATTTGCCGACTGATATTGATTTCGACCCCTCTCAGTCTGCTTCTTTCTCTCAGTCTGAAACTCAGAGTTTGCAGCAATCAAATATTGAGTCTACATATACGCTGAACGAAGATGACAGTCAGTCAGGCGCCATGAGCTCGCAAGAAGTTACCCCGACCATCTTCTTTACTCAAACAATCGAGCGAGCATCGAAGAAGCCACGGAATTAGCGAGCTGCGAAGCAGCAGCGCTGAAACTCATGATATTCAATGAAGTGCCCAAAGTCGCCTACAAAATTCAAACTTGAGAATAGCTTCATGCCTTTGCATGAGACTTAGTACAAGTCGAAAATTTGTTATTCAAGCCTCGAATTCTTTCAACTTCTTCATTGCGAGCCTACTATATAGTCTAGCCACATCATCATTGAAAATTTCATGTCTTTCAACCCTCCTCGCAGTAATGACTTGTTCTGAGCTGCAGTCAAGACACGTTGACCAGCGAGAACGCGATCTGCATCATACTTTGCCTTCGTGAGAAACTTGAACTCGACTTGATCTTTCTCAGGCTGATTCGCTTTGCACATTCTCTGAGTTCCCCTTGATTTAGAACTGTGAAAATCTGCAGAACGTCTGTGACACTGATGTTCGTATTTCCCCTGTCATCTTCAGTAACGATCTGACTGTGAATCAGATGTAACTCACAATTTCTCTTTCAGAAGAAGGTCAGTTCAACTGCTCTGTTGATTTATATGTATGATATTTGTCGTCATGTTGAACAACTATATATATCTTCGAGTCGATCATTCGCGTCAGCTCGTTTGCTTTCTTGAATAAATTTGTTCTTCGCTTGCGAAGCTTTTCTCGAAGAAGTCGTTCACTTTTCACTATCGTCATTCTGATTTGACACTACTGCGCTTTCTGATGAGAAAGTTGATATTCTTGATATTGTCGATCTTGTGCTGCGTCTCTAAGATAGTTTCATATGAAATAATCAAGAGACTTGTGTCATGAAATTCGAATTCGACTGCATTAATAAAAGACGAATCAGGCGACATTCAGAAATGACAGCATTCACAATTGATGACATTCACAACTGACAACATTCACAATTGACGGCATTCAGGAATGACGGCACACATGATTAGTATCTCAGGACTGAAAGCTTTCATATACATGTTAGCAAGTCTCACTCACTATAGCAATAGTGCTAGAGCTATCGATTGAAGAATTATAGCAAAGCTGACTCAAGAAACATGTGTCTTTTTATCGTTTTTCGACACAGATCATACAACGGACGGCTTCACCAGCCTTTCGAAGATTCATTGAGCAGATGGCTGCGCCGCAAGTTCTCACGCCTCTTTGACGATTACGACATGCTTTTCGATAAGTCTTCTCAATCATCGTCACTCGATGTCGCTTCTACGAATGTGTCTACTCGGAACAGTGAGAAAGCAATTTTCATCGTGGCTCTCGAAACAAACGAAAGCGCTTCTTCATATACTTCAAAGAGATCTTTTCATAAGTCAAATTAGCATTCGACTACTCTGACATTCTGATCGGTCGTTTGATTGTCACGATATGAGCATAGAGATTTGAATTGAGATATGTTGACGAATGAGAATTAGCGTTGTAGAATTAGAGATCATTCTTTGTCTACGCACACGTCTATAGCAGTTCATGTTCTATTATTTGTTCTGAGATACCCCTATAGTATACCTGAGCGCGCTTCGTGAAAGTTATAGATACATGAGACAAAGAAGATGCATGAGAGGAGATGAAAGTGGCAATTCATCACAATGTGTTCAAAGACGAGAAAAAGAAAGTGAGAGAAAACTACCATGTCGTACATATAAAACGATAGCATCAGCATAGAGCATTCAATTCTGACTTTTTCATTAAAACATCTGTCGATGCAAACTCAAGATCAACGATATACACACGATTCTCAGCAGTGCTTCAAAAAGGGCTCTTCTAGAGATGCTTCAGAAATGATTCCAAGAGAGCTTCAGAAATGACTTTCTCAGAGATTTGAGGTTCTTATGAGAATCAATACCCGAAAGAGACATCAGCAAAGAGACATTATACGAAGAGTGCTGAAATTGAATGAACTTGATAAATCAGAAGGCCAATCGTTGATATCCGATGAAGGGTAAAGATCTGCATTTCAGATATCACGTCAGGCCGACCTTAGCATTTTGTTCGATGTCATTATTGATCAGTTGCTTTGTTCTATTTCCCTGGCATGCAGCGACTTTCTGTATCATACATAGATATTGAATATTCATGTGCCTTACCTCGTCCCTAGTGACCTCTCAGACATTTCTGATGATCATTCAGTAAGAAATCTTTTGAGTTCGTGTCTCTTTTGGATGCTCTCAATCGAGCATTCACATATGACTTTCTCTCAAATCTCTTCAGATATACTCTGTATACTTCACCTCGAAGAGTTTTCTTTCACTTTCGCATTCATTGATCTGTTCTCGTTCGTAAAACTCAAGCTTACACCAATTTTTATTCTCACCTGACTTCAACAATCATTTTCTGAGGCGTGTTTTCCTTTCTTTCCTTCAACTGGCAATCAGATATTGTACGTGGCTGCTGACAGAACCGGCAGAATCCGATAACTTGTTCATCCTCGCCATTGATCTGCAGAAGATCGCAGGTCTATCACGAAAGCTCACAGAGCTGAATAGTGAATCTTTGACTGAGTTAGTATATTCAAAGCAGAAAGAGGTATGAAGTCAGTGAACGTCCTGTTTTTCTCTTTCCTCTTCACTTATGTGATGACTTCATCATTGCATAGTAAAGACTATGCGAAGCATCCTTCTAGACGTGACCGAGCCTCAGACGAGTTAGTAAGTCATGTGATCAAGACAATGATTTTAACCCAGACGACGTATTTTACTGCCAGTCAGAAAGAATCAGATATTACATCGACGCCCCTCGATTCCCTTGACGGTTCAACCACGACGTCTAGGCACGATGGCATCGCCACTACCACAACAAAAACCAGCACATCAGACTTTCCTACTACGTTGCCTGACGCGACAACCTCTGATGGCTGCTCTCAGTCCTTTTCATGCAGCGACGATATCACGAACTACGATCCCTTCGCAGGTAATAACGCATGCGGAGACCCGATGTATCAACCAACAGACAGTGTAATTGCTATTGCATACGAGATGATGGGAACTTTGAGCAGCGAAATCGAGAAAAACCCGTTGTGTGACCGCTACGTTCAAATCGAGAATCCAGCTAACGGAAAAACGGCACGAGGGATGATTGTGAACAAGTGTATGAATTGTGTAAGTGATTGAATTTTCTGACATCAACGTCAACTATCAAAGAGATGTGAAGCTGAATTTCTGCAGCAAATGAGTATCAGCATCGATCTTTCTATGAAGCTCTTCGAGCAGCTAGTCGACGACGTCAACGTAGGCCGTGTTCATAATGTTAAGTGGTGATGAGCTTAGAAAAACTCACATGGTTGATAACAAGATCTTGGCGGGCTGAGCATGTTCAACTTTTTCTTTTCGAAATAGCTGACGAGTTGACTGAGCATAGCAGTTTGCTTCATTCACAGCCGCGACTGTTCACCTAAATCAGTCGAGATATCTATGCAGATTCAAGGAGATAATAAGCAACCATCAAAAGCAACAAGTTCTCTCTAACCATAAGTATATTTGAATAATTCTTGTTGTCACGACTTATTGCCGATAATAGAGTGATGACACATACAGGGAAGAAGCATGGTGAAGGCAGAGAAAATGGGAAGCGAGCCTCATGTAGTCAAGCGCATTTGATACTTTGCTTCTAAAACATGTATGATAGTGGTCGAAAGCGTGATCGCGAGATATCTTGCGATATATATTATATAAGGCCTGACGGGCTTGTGCCTTGATAATCGTGTTCGCACTCATTTTGATATTGCAGATTATGTATCTCAAGATGATGCTTGTTGAGCTTCAAAAGTAAAATCAGAAGTAAGTCTCGTTGAACCGTTTGTGTTTCCCGTCGCTGCTGCTGCCGTTGCGTTTTGAGTTCTCTGCTGTGTCTGCTGATTCTGTCTTTGTTGCCGGCGCAGCGTCTGTGACTTTTTCCTTGGCATAGGAGTGGTATCTCCCTCTTCAGTGTCATCCGTTGACGTGTCACCTTCTCAGTTCATATCATGACTTAATGATCTAAATCTGTTGAGCCGTTGATACTTGCCTTTTTCCACGGGTTTTCGCCCTTCTCGTACCTGTTGCGCTCGAAGTGCTTCATCGTCTTCGCTCTCTTCAGTCACGACTCGACGCTTTGATGCTCGATACTCATATACTTCATCATCTTGCCTATTCTTATGTGCTTTATTCTTCTGCCCAGCCTCTTGAGCTTCGTCCGCTTGACTATCGCCTTGAGCCATATCATTGCGTGTCTCAGTCTCATGTGCTTCATTCGCTTGACCGTTCTCTTGCACTCGATGCTCTTGTTCTCTCTCTTCTGCTCTAATTTCATTAGCTTCATTCTCTTGAGTCTCAGTCTTATATAATCTATTCTCTTTGACTTTCTCGTTTTGTCTATTCTCTTGGATCTGTTCTTGCGCTTCATTCTGTTGTGATTCATGATCTTGTGCTGAGCTATTTTCACCTTTGAACGCTGAAACGCCTACTTGAGTACCATCTTTCTGAATCGCGTCTATTGAATAGTTCTTCGCTCGTACTTCATATGTAAGTTGATCTGCATATACTTCTTCATGCTCGAGCTCTAGAGAAGATGACGATTTAAGATCTGTCAGCTCGTCTTGATTCTGTCTTTGTAGCTCATCTATATCTGACTTCTCTCGCTTCTGAATCGTCTCTGACTTATTCTGCTTACTCTTTAACATCTTTTGCTTCACGCTCTTTAGCTCTCTTTTCTGTTTTAATTTATTTCTTCTCAACTTCTTTTGATGTTTCTCTTGTTTGTTTAGCTCGCTTATGTTCGCCGTAAGCTTCTGTCGTTGTTCGTTGTGCCTTAGTGTTTGATTTTTTAGATCGCTTGCGTACTTCACAAGGTTTTTTCGCTGTTCTTCTTGCCTTTGCTCTTGATTTACGAGCTCGTTCGCGATCGTCGCGAGTGCTTGTCGTCGTTTCTTCTGCTTTTGTTCTTGTCTGTTCAGCTCGCTTGCGTGCGTCGCGAGTGTTTGTCGTTGTTTCTTCTGCTTTTGTTTTCAATTTATTAGCTTGCTTTCTTTCGTTGCAAGATTTTGACGTTGTTTCTCTCGCTCTTGCTCTTGTTCTCTGAGAACATTGATCTTCATCGTAAGCTTTTGATACATCTGTTTCTGCTGTTGCTTCTGCTCTTTTAGCGTGCTTGCGTCGAAGATAAGCTTTTGTCTTCGACACTCTTGTTCTTGCTTCTGTTCTCTGAGTGCGCTTGCGATCTCTGCAAGCTTCTGTCGATACTGTTCTTGCTCTTGCTCTTGCTCTTGCTTCTCAAGCGTGCTTACATCGCACAAGAGCTTTTGACTTTGTTGTTCTTGTTCTTGCTCTTGCTCTTGCTTCTCAAGCGTGCTTACATCGAACAAGAGCTTTTGACTTTGTTGTTCTTGTTCTTGCTCTTGTTTTCTGAGTGTGCCTGCGTATCATGCAAGCTTCTGCCGACACTCTTGCTCTTGCTTTTCAAGCGTGCTAACGTCGAACAAAAGCTTCTGTCGTTGCTGTTCTTGTTCTTGCTCTTGCTCTTTAAATGCGTTTGCGTTTCTTGCAAGCTTCTGTCGATACTGTTCTTGTTCTTGCTCTTGTTTTTCAAGTGTACTTATATTGAATAAGAGCTTTTGTCGTTGCTGTTCTTGCTTTTGCTCTTGTTCCCTGAGTGCGCTTGCGTCTCGTAGAAGATTCTGTCGATAATCTTTCTGTTCTTGTATTTGCTGTTTAAGCGTACTTGCGTCGAACAAGAGTTTTTGTCGTTGCTGTTCTTGTATAATAATTTCTTGCGCAAGAACATCTTGTACTTGCAATGAAAATCTTTGTTCCTCTCTCTTCTTTTCATGCATTACTGTGTTCTCTGTTTGTTTGCGTTCATCTTCTTTCACGTCAACATTCATGTGCTCAGACTCTCGTATCTGACTTTGTGTTGACGAATAAGCTGATGAAGAGATATGAGAAGCCTGATATACTGCTTCTTCTGTCACGAAAGTGAGATGCTGTTGTGAACTTGAATGATCTATTGTTCTGAGAGCGTGGCTTGACATATCATAGAAGTTTAGATACACAGATCTTAGTCGGAAGAAGAACGTGATCTTCTCGAATTGTTCATCTTTATCATCATGTAAATGAGTTAAGAACAGGAATTTGCGATCGTTTATATAACTCTGAATATGAGGCATCTCGCATCTCTGTTCTCGTGTTTTCTCAGGCTCAGCTGTGACAAGAATAGACTCATTGTTTTCTATTATCGCAGTTGAGTCTGCAGAGTTCAAATACTGCTTCAAAGCTATAATATTGAAGAACTCAAATCTCAATCGATTGACAAGATCAGTCATCTCTCGCAGCTTCGTTGTGTTCACAATGATCATTGATCTTGTCAGAAGGTTTTTGTCGCTGAGCTTCTTAGAGATTTCACGGTGGTAGCGCATAGCAAAGGCCTGTAGTTGTCGACATCTCAGATTCATTCGATACGTCAGATTAGCTGGCACAAGCATGAATGTAGTCTTTGTTTCTTGCACTAAAGTCGAATCTGTGTTCTGATTCGTACCAGTATAGATCTTCTTCAGAGTCGTGAATACTGTGTTTCGAGAGTCTAGACGTATTAATCACTTCAAGCAATTGATTCAGGCTTCGAGTAACTTGATATTCTCAAAGAAGTCGTACAGCGAAGGCACTAGACCCTTGAAGAATTGTAGTCTGATTCAAATCTCTTCACGCTTTCGTTGATTAAAAGTGCAGAAGACTTCTTCGCCTAGCACTTTATCACGTAGAATCTGAGCGTTCACTGTTGAAGTTCACGATGCTGTGAGCTCTAATGCTTTTATCGTGACTTGATTCACCCTTTTCATTGCGGTCTTATCTATTGATATATGAGGGTCAGAGCGAATATGTGCATATATTGACTATCTAGTAGATAGAAACTACGAAGAAAGAAAGAAGTGAGAATCAGGTAAATACTCTGAATTCACTAGCGCCGGATCAATCCGGATCAATGTGAAGCGAAGATTACTAACCACAGAGGTAACAGTACTGTTCTCTGTTTTCAACACTTTCTCTTAGAAATTGAAGCTTTATATGAAGCTATTCAGACTCTCTACTGTCTGTATATTCATGCTCTTTTACTCGTCGACGTCATGCTCGACGGGGGTAGCTTCATTCATTGAAGCTAGTTTCATGACTGATCTGAATCTCAGAAATTTGCCTGACTTCAGAAGCTTGATGAGATCGTCGGTCATCATTTGATCGATGAGTATGTATTTCAACCTAATTGCTCCCTCTTCTACCTTGTTTCGGACATAGTGATACGACGTATCAATGTGCTTGGCTCGAAGATGATTGACGAGATTGCTACCCATTTTTATAGTCGCTTGATTGTCAGCTAAAATAGTAGTTGAATTCGTATTCGAATCATCATATTTCATCTCTTTCAATGCTTGAATTAGAAAGATCAATTTCTTGGCTGCATTACATTCGTCAACGTATTCAGCTTCAGCAGATGACGTGCTAACGCATTGCTGACGTTTGAAGCTTCAGCTAATTGATTCATTTCATAGGAAAAACATATAGTCGAAGATGAATCTTCGAGAATTCAAGCAATTCGCATGAACTGAATCAATATATTCAAAGAATTCAGCTTTCTCAACTCTCTTCACTTTGAAAGATTCATATCGAAGCTTCAGCTGAGCAGTTTCAACTAGATAACGAATGATTTGTTTGACAGCTAGATCATGATCGAGGGTAGAATTCATCGAATCGACGAAGATGTCATTTTTGATGTGAGCATCAAGCTCACTTCTGCAAGCGAGCTCTCATTGTTCTCTATCGAGACTGACTCTAGCTTGTTTCACTGTTTGTGAAGTATTCGATTCAATTTGAACTCGATTTGCTCTACTGACAAAGCTTCGATTATGATCTTTGACTCAGAGATCGTTTAGTGCTCTGTTTGCTCTACTGACAAAGCTTCGATTAAAATCTCTGGCTCAGAAGTCGTTTAGTGCTCTGTAGTCAACAGGTTCGACGATGACTCGTTTGAGATGTTCGCTCGAAGCATCAGAAGCATCAGAAGCATCAGAATCGCTTGAATTATCTGACTCGCTTGATGATGTTCTTGTTTGATGATCGTCGACAATTTTCGCGATCTTCGCATTTTCAGTGATTTTTATCGAGAAAGATGCATCGTCGATTTGATCATCGAAGCTTATTAGTATCGAAAGATCTTCATCATATCTCTCGACTTTGATGACTATCTCATTTCATTGAACGTAACTAGATATTAGTACATTCTTTTCGTTTCACAAGCGAAACTGATTGACTTTCTCGTAGCTCAAGAACTGACATTTTAAGCTCTTGTCATCGAGCTTTCGACGAGCTTTCTTCACATGATGATAGACTATGCATTCAAACATATGTAGATAGCTAAGATCAGACTTCTTGTCATGTCATGTCTCATAGAAAGTTATATTGTTCAACGCAGTGATAGAACTTCTGTTCTTCAGATAGATGACAGTCATTATAGCTTCATCTCATAGTCGTATCAACAATTTGACGCTAGTCAGTATAGCGCGAGTTCGTTCAAAAAGAGTGCAAAAACATCGCTCTGCAACTTCATTTTGACTTGAGTTATATGATGTCATCGACTTTCATTTGACCTCATGCTCTTCGAGCAATTCAATGATTTGATGATCAGCATACTTATTTTCGTTATCTGAACGCAGTCGATGAATCGAGATGCTTCGAGTCTTCATCAATTTCAGATATTTTCGAAGTACGTCTTTTAGATCGAATTTTCGTTCTAGTAGATAGATGATCGTATATTGACTGTAGTCATCAATCATAGTAGCTACATATCTGAATTCTTCATCGATCTTAGATATCTTATCATCGTCGACGAGATTTGTATGTACTAGCTCATCTGCTTTGATGACTCTGATGTGAGATTTTCGACTTGACGTTCTATTTTGCTTGTCTATGACACAGACTTCACATACTGATTCTGAGAATTCTTCGTTTTTCAGACTATTAGTCGAATTCACATCGATGTCGATGCTTATGTTGATCAGGCGTTTGACGTCTGTCATATTCAGATGAGTTAATCGCTTATGTCATTGACGTCATGACGTCTTGACTGATTCTGAACTGCTTGTCAGAATGACTGATTTTGAGAAAATGAATGATGTATTCACGAAATAGACTTTCTCTGCATTTCTCGAGTCAGTGAGAGCGACGACACTCTTTGAATTCATAAATCGAAATCTGTCGTTCTTTATACTACACGTATATTCTTTGACTTTCATCTGATCGACTGACATCAAATTATAGTGTAGTTCTGAACAGTGATAAACATCGATCAGTCGAATTTTGATTGATTGATCATTCAACAAAATGTCGATTATAATTGAATCTTTTTCGACTATGACTACTGCTTCATTATTTGCAGTAACAATACTATTATCGATGATCTTTCAATATGACTGTTTATTGAACAAGTTCTTGTTATAGCAGACATGATTCTTCGCTTCAATGTCTATCAATCAGACTTCTGTGTGACTGTCAGCTCGACAGATCATAAAGATCTTCATTGATCTGACTATTCTGATCTCGAAGCTTTTTTCGAAGTCATGTTCTTCTTTGACCAGATTCTTTCTTTTCTGACTGAGCTTTCATTCTTCTGAACGAAGCTTCGAATGTAGAAGCCAGCAATTCTGTTTGCTGTGACTCATTTTCTCGCAGTGAGAGCATGATTTATTCGAGTTCTTGCTAAATCTGCTGTTGTTCCTGACCGGTTTCCCCAGCTTCTTCGAGATGATCCATCAGAGACCTTTGACTTTCAGGTCACTGATTGCATCTATTCTTCATGATTCGTAATTCTCGCTCCCCTTTAGCTTGAGGAATCGATAGAAATTCGAACCTCTCATTGTGGTTGAGGTATGAAGAGGATGAAGATCGAGGAAAATCATCGTCGATTTTGGTGACAGCGAGTTCAATGCTTCTGCCCTTTGTTATTATTTTTCCGGTAGTGGAATAGAGCTAACCCGGGCTCATAATCTATTGATATATGAGAATCAGAGCGAATATGTGCATATATTGACTATCTAGTAGGTAGGAACTACGAAAGAAGGAAGAAGTGAGAATCAGGTAAATACTCTGAGTTCACTAGCGCCGGATCAATCCGGATCAATGTGGAGCGGAGATTACTAACCACAGGGGTAACAGTACTGTTCCCTGTTTCCAACATTATCTTGTTGAAGTAGATAGAATCAAAACTCTTTGATGTGACGAAGATAACGCAGAATTTCCTGGTAATCAATAAGTACATCAAAGCGACTCAGAGAGTGCATTTACCTCGTCGCATCTAGTTGCGAACATCTTGTGCAGCGTACTGATTCTCATTCTCTCTAAGAGCGCAGGTATCTTCAAAAGAGAATTGAACGCAGCGATAATGTTCTTATGTCGAAGAAGTTGTTTCAAATTTGTGGCTCTATGTGACGACAGACGGGTTCATCATCGTGTTTCTAAGCTGAACTGCTTTAGAAAGTCGTACTCGCGTATTTTACGATACGCCTCACCATCAGAGAGCTGTTCTTCATTCGCATACTCTTCGATCAGAGCTGTTTTTAGCTCGCTACTGATGTCTATCGATCGAGTCAGTATGCATCGACGATAAGATAATTGATCATACTCGCAAGGTAGAGATCTATCGCTCATCACTTATCTGATGGTAAGAGAGTCTGTTTTGCCGTCTGAATTCGATGTCGTTCGTGCAAACATTCGAGTTGATAGTCGAGTCAAAAGCTCAACTCCGAAAACTCATGTTGCGCATTTATTGGCAACATCTCAGTTGAAATCCCGAAAACTCGTAATGCACAATCAAGATCTTGCTCATCAATAATGACTGAAACATGATTTCGTGTATCGAGTCGACGACAGTCTTTTCGAAAACGTGATTGTAAATTCTGAACGTGTTTGATGTTGAGCTGTTTCTTCTCAAAATGTAGTCACCCAAGTTTAATACGAGCTGTTCTCTTGTATTTGATGCTTTTTTCTTTTTCGAGGGTCGACTTCTTTTCGAGTGCTTGTATCTGCTGCATGTTGAATTAAGTTGATACAATAAAAGACGAGAAAGAAGTGAGTTGTAGTTCTCTCTTTATACTAAGATTTCAAAGCGCTGTCAGCTTCTCAGAAAAGATCTTTCAAGCTCATTCTTCAGAAGGTCTAGTTCTGCCGACTCATTCTAGCTGCTTCTAGCTCGAAATGAATTCTTCTGAAAGATGTTATCTAGAAGAGCCTGAGTTACCAGATGGCGAAGTATCACGATGATTCATCTCACGTTGCTTCAGAAGAATTCTTCTAGAGAACATTATCTAGAAGAGTCTCAATTACCAGCAGAATTGAAAGAAGAAATCAGAATTGAAGCAGAGCGTCACAACTGAAGCAGAGCGTCAGAATTGAAGCAAGATGTCAGAACTGAAGCAAGGCGCCAGAATTGAAGCAGAGTGCCTGAATTGAAATAAATCGAAAGAAGGTGAAGCAGCAGGACTGAAGCAGACAGAGAAACTATCAACTAACAAACGAATGTCTAATTAATTTGTGCAAAGAGAGGTTTGTATAACGGTGAATGACATTAGAAGTTACGCACAATTATGTAAATACTCGAACAGCTATGCAACCTGAGTATCGTCATCTCATCTCTTCACAAAGGAAATTGCAAATATCTTTCGCAACGCAGTCTTCTCACAAACGACGCGCTATCAGAAGTAGCTCATCATTTCAGACGTGCATTTCGTCTTTATCAAGCTGCTAGCTCTTTCATTAGACACAGAATGCTTGACGTAATTATTCACCATACGAATATTTACTTGAAGATTGGCAGACCGATCACATCTTGATTCTACTGAAAGCGATTCAAGTATGAGTGAAACGTTGATCATCAACGAAGGGTCACGAATAATTAAACAGAAAGTATTCACAGTCTTATGAGTGACATTTGCCGTCGTCTCATGACGAATGTTGTTCAACCTCATCTTTGCAATTGCGATTCGATTCATGCTCTTGAGCGCGAGCTGAAAGATGAACAAAGCCGCAATTCTCTCTGCGATTGCAATTTCAAGCTGAACGATCTTTCTACGTAGAGAGTGAGTCGACGTTGCTGTCATTCGAGTAGTCAAAAGCATCTATCAGCAGTGTTGAATTCGAAGCGACATTTCGAATTTCATCGTCAATGATCAGCTTTATCTTAAACTGGCGAGTTTTTAACTTGACGATGCTAGAAAGAATATCGAAGAGGTGTGCCAGCTTAGATACGTAGCTTCAAAGATGCGAGCGAAGCTCGGCGAGAGCATCAACGAATAGAACTCGAGCGTCGCGAGAGATCTCGATTTGAAAGCTAACGCAGATCAGTGAATATCGATCAAAGCTCGTGATTAACACTTACGAAGATCTCAAAATACTCTGAAAAGCGAACAGTATTCGAATATGATGCGGCACCAGAGCGAGAAGAGCGAGAGAGAAGAATCGAATTTGAATCAAAGATCAGATAGTTTCTTTCTGTCTTCATCTTCTCAGATTACGCTGAACATTCAGAAATGCAAACCTTTCGACAGAATTGATAGAAGAGTTTCATTCTCTCATTCTTGAATGAATCTTGATAATCATAGCTTTGATAGATTTGATAAGTGCACATTCGCTTTGAATCTTCATCTGCTCAGATCAATCTTGAAAAAGGTTCGTCTCTTCATTGATTAGTGAGATAAAATGAGCGCGCACGAACCGTTAAAGAATGATGTTAATCAATTCGAGACGTTTCGTTCAGAGATCTACCATGTACAAGTGACTTGATAAGTCGAGTGAAGTCTTCATAATCTCTTCTGATGCTAACACGCGATATTAAGCAACGGCTCTCTTGAGAGCCACGAAATGTTCAGAACAATCGAACGTCGCCATCATTTGAAGCAGACGAAAGGCTCGATTATATTTCATCGAAATCTTGCTTCTTTGAATATGACAATTAGCGAAGCGCTTCAGATACTTTATTCAGAGGCATGAAGAGAACGACTTGAAGAGAGTTGAGACGCTGACTTTTATGATCGCGAGATTCAATCGTCGAGTATCGTCTTCATTTCAGTTCGAGCCGTCTTCATCAACGTTGAAAGTTTGAGTCTCGATCTCTTCAATCTGTAATTTTCTTCGTTTCGCTCGAATGAAGTCAAGATTGAACGCGTAGAAGCGAGACGCAGCATCAACCTGTCATGATCTTGAGATTTTCGAATACAGTACGCTCTTCAGCATAATCTGCTCGCTAGTCTCGTAAAGAGATCTCGTCAGTAGTAGCTCGACATAAAAAATTCTTAAGCTATCTGCCTCGATCGACGCTCTGTTGACGATCTCACTCTGACTGAGGCGCCTCGCATTCTTCAAAAGATATATCTCGCAGTTCGAGTCATTAGTCTGTTGATGTGAGTGCTATCAAGTCATTAGTCAATGAACTTAAGAAATCGGCAAGTGTACTTACGCCTTCAATGAGAGAGTTTCACGTGAAATAGTCTTGACTGAGTTTCTCATCGACACGCTTCATTTGCGCCTTCACAAATTCACAACAATCACTCAGATCACAATCGAGCAATGAGCTGTAGTAGCTTATTGTTTGAATCGAAATATTCATCACGATCAGAATTCAGTGATCGCTGAGATTGTGCGAAATGATTATGCGTGTATGTTTTCATTCGACTGATCATACAAGCTCGTTTAGCATCTTCTTTCTCTTTCGAACGTCATTGACATCGAATTTCGTATGCTTACTGTGCAAGACTGTGATACATGCACCTCATCTGAAAAGCGATAAGACACACATGAGTGAGAACGTTGAAAGTCATCTCGAGAAAAGAAAGAGACTTAAGTCTTTTCTCACTTCTTTCTTCGTTCTGAATCGAAATTGAACGTTGAAATAATCATCAACGAAGATCAACTTAAGCTCAGCTTCTTTGATAACTTCGTCAACAGTTTGCGCTTTCGACTGAAAGTTGAAGTCATACGAGAGACGTCAAGAACTCTGTCTCGCCTCATTTTTTCGTAAGAAAGATTCGCGTGCGGCAAGATCTTGCACTCAATGATCGCAGTTCATCTCGAAGATGTGATCGATCATGAGCTTTGAGAATGCTCTTGAAGAAGAATTATTGTTGACGTATATGATCTTTTCATCATTTCGACGTATCGCGAGAATCAGCTTGCTCTTTAGTTCGTATCTCGAACTCTCAATTGTCAATGATGTATCAACGATCAGAAGAACATCAGACCTTAAGTTCGCGTCTTTGTCGATAAATCTCGCTTTTGTCTCGCTAGAAGAATCATCAATATCTTGAAAAAAGACAATGTTGAGTCGCAAATGTTCAACGTGAATGTTCGTTCTTTCTTCTCTTCTCTGTCGTTCTTCTATCCTCGATGCGCATTCAGAACATGACACGAGCTCTTCGAAAGCAAGAGCTGTCTCGCGCACGTCATCTCAGCTTGTGAGATGTCTGCAATAAGAGCATCTAAAGAAGTCAAGATTATCATGCAGCTGAATCGCGTCGCAGTTCTTGAACTCGATATCAGCATTCAAGTCAGCTCTTGTCTTCAATTCATCGAGATTCTGAGTATAACATCTTTGAAGCTTTTCGCATTTTTGAAGAGTTTGAAGAAATTGATGCGTATTCATTTGAATCAGATCTTCGAATTTTGCCTTGTTTCTTATTTTAATCAGGCACTTATACAATTCTTTTCTTCTCTCTTCGTCATCAAGCACTTCTTTCTCGAAGAGCTCTCTATTCGTCTTGTGAAGATCAGTCTCAGATCGAAAGTTCTGAATAACTGTTATTCAAAGCTGATCAAGAGTATAGATCGATACTCACAGATATATCGCAATTCGTACTAATTTCGACGTTCACAAACACGATAATTCGATGAGTCTCGTTAATGACACTGACGATCTTCTGCAGCTCGTGCTCAACATTTTTCGTGACGTCTTCGAGTGTTAGCTATCGTCAGAGTCAATGATTTGATGGAAAATACCTGACGAATTTCTCACTGAAGATGATTCATTGCAGTCTGTCTTGATTTCGTCAATCGACATACATGATGAGACATCTTGCAAATTCTCTTGAGCGAATGCTGTAGATTCTGTCGTCGAGAAATTGTTGTCATCTGTATTTGCTTGATCACTGAGCATCGTGATGATGTCGATTTTATATTGTGAATTTGCAGTGCGAGTGAATGTGAAGATCAGTTTTGCTTTATAATTTCGTCGAGTCGTACTGAATGTAGTGTTTGCCTGCGAATGAGTCGTCGCAGGGTGAAAGTTCTTATCGATTGCTCGATCTTTATCAGAGAGTCGCCGAATCTCGATATGAAGAACGTCAATGATCTTGCGATTTATGTTATCGTTCTCTTCAGAATTTGATTCCTTCAGCAAACTTCTGAGACGATGTTCAAACTGAAAAGAAGCTTAGTAGTCTTCGAAGAATATCTTGAAACGTCTTACCGTGCGAATTTGAACATTCATTGTAGATGTCTCAAAGCATCATTGACAGATCAAAGATTGATGTTTTGTCGATTTAAGGTCTAAATATGTCGTAGCATTCACAATTGACGTCAAACATTGACATTCATAATTGAAGTCTCTTTTGAACAGTCGCATTCAAAACTGATCTTCTGTTCTGTAGTCGTAATTAGCGCAATTTGATACTATCGATTCGCTCATTCTTCAGCAACAGTCAAGAGAAAAAGCGAAGAGAAGGTAAATTGCTTCAGTTTACGTGAACGATCAATGAGAATAGGCAAATGAATTGACGAACTGCTTCATGCAGATAGGCAGAAACTTAAGTACAAGAAGAATGTCAGAGATAGTCATGATTTGCTGTTTTCAAGGCAAAGCAAGTGTAAGTAAGTCTGCGAAGTGCATAACAGCTAACTCAACTATCTATATTCACGCTAGTCGAACATTCAGCCAAAGAAGTAGCTATCAAGATGTTTCGAATTCAGCCGTAATCACAAGCTGACGAAAGAAGTACTGTCTACAAATCTTATCTGTTAAATAATATCAGCGTTAGAGACATTCTGCGAAATTTCTAATCGCTCTTTCATATCAAGATCTGCAAGCTCATTACTGATTCTGACATCTGAAACGCAATCTTTCGCATAGACGATCTCATCTTCGCTGATTTCAAGACAGTTCTTCGAAATTCAGACAACTGAGCTTTGAGAGTTAGCAGTCTCATGCTCGTACTCGCGTCGATTTGTTATACGAAGTTGATTTCGTGCAAGCTCGTCAATGCTTTCTTGAAGATCTCGAGAGATCTTCTTGAGAGGTGTTATTCAGCCATAAAAAATGTGCGCTAGATGGCGTAGAGAATCGAGCGCAGCTCGCAAGAAGTGCTTCTCATTCGATGCTCTCTTCTGACTCTCTTCGTCCTTCGTGAAGACTGACAGATATTTAAGAATCAAGACAAAGACGTTTCTCAGTAGCAATTGATAAATAATCGTCGACGTTGTGACAATCATCATAATCACGGTCTGATCAATATCGATTAAAACACTTCGATCATCGCAAATAGACAGAAAGAGATCTATCAAACATAGCTTCATCATGTAGATCTTTGTAAAAAGTTGCTTCAAAGCTGTCGAATAAAGTCGATCTTCAGTATCGTACAAAAACGCAGACACGTAGAGTAGATTGTAACGAAATACGAACAAAAAAAGGTCGAAGATGATCACGCTGAAGGCGAGAATGATGAGAACGATGACTGAGTAAGTCAAACCTGAATCGTCAGCAGAGTCGTCAGAAACGATGTAAGCGTCTTATCAATACATGCAAGATTCGTGTAAAGCGAATACAAGATTCTTCATTGAATCTTTGATAAACTCATCTGTCTTTGTCACTTCTGTCTCGATGTACGATTCATTCAAGAAGCAAGAATAAGTCAGTTGATTAAACTCTCGACTTGCAGAAGAGCATCTGCACTCATCGAAAGATCTTGCAAAATGAGATAGAAGAAAAAGTAATTGCTTGCCTTGAGAAGATTTCTGACCAACAACGCGAGTGCAGAGTTCAGGTCGTGAAGAATGTCTTGAGCGATGATCGTGATACTGAAAGAAAACGACATCGTGAGAAAGTTTTGCACAAAGAGAAAGACAAAATAGTATTTCTGCAGCGACAGCTTCACTGCCGTCTTCGTTAATAGATCTTGTCAACTCGTGACAATGCGCAGAATCAGTGACAGCAGTACAGTCAATACTATCAACATCAACTGCGACAGAACGCCTTGAATGATTTCACTAAGTCACGCTGAAGCGTCGACTATTCAGCGAAGTCATGACATGAAGTCTTCGAGATTGATGATCTGAGAGAGAAAGTTCGTGAAAGCGACGAGTATCGCTCACGTAATGAGAAGTGAAGCGATGACGATTCACATCAACTCAATCCGCACATATTGATTTCATCATCGTCAAGATAGACTACTTCATCGAATTTCCTTCATGAATACGTCAATGTGCTTGACTGATAGACGCAAGAGAACGAAATTCAGCAGCGTCTGAGAGATCATATAGACGACGAATTGAGTGTTGAATCGTATGAAGATCGATCTCGTTCGCGAATATTTGCTCGATTCTCTTTCGTTCGAATCGAGCTCGATCAGCTTTCTTTGATCTGCTCTGATCTTCTTGTTCAAACGAATCAGCTTCTTTAAGCAGTGATCGATGATATCAATTCTCTTTTCGATGAGAGAAATTACAGACATTCAAATTCACTCGTTTATTGAAAGATACATATGATCACGATCTTTCTTCTTCAGATAGCGCTTTCACAACGATTCTTTCTTTTCAGTATTCGACTTTCTCGATTGTGCAAGCTCACGGCTCTTGCGTTGACGGAAGAACGTCACAGTCGATGTGATAAGACTGATCTTCGTGATCTTCAGAGCGATAACGAGCTTTTTTCGCTTCTGCATCTTTTTCGACAGAGCAGAGAGATCTCGATTGATTCATACAGAACGAACTTCATCAAAGAATATGCTGTAGAGATTCTTCAATATCGAAAGATCTTTCTCAGAAATATCGATCACTAAAATGATGTTGATGATCTTCAAAAGACGATGCTCAGACGACGCGAGGTAAGCATGACGAACGTGAACGTAAAACAACAGTTTCACATAAATAGTATAACATATGAACACAATCACAAGTAAGATCATCATCAAATGAACTCAGCAGAATGCGATGTGATCGAGCTCAATATTGACTCAGCTATATCTATCGAGATCTCGAGTCAGACTCGCAGCATCATTATCGTCACGAAAATTTAGAGGAACGAGAATGAGTATAACGATGATCGATAGACTGATGAAGATTGTGAGAAGCGTGCGAATATATCGAAGAAAGAAGAAAGCATCGAGGTCAGAGTGCTGTAAAACGATTCTGTCGAGTAGCTGAAATATACGTGAAATTCAGAATAGAGTTCCTGAAGAACGTTGACTGATGCGTTGTCTCTCAGGCACTAGGTAAGTTCGAGATTGACTGTCACATCGAATCAGTATCTTTGCGCGTGAAGAATAACTGAGACTTACTAGATTTGTTTGAGTCTATTCTTAAGAAAGACAAAAATGCAGAATTCAATAGCAAATACGATCGCGAATGTGACGAGTGACGTCAGAAAGATTCGTAGCGAAAGCTCTTGAGCGTGTTGTGCTTTTTCTGGTGAGGCGTTGAGCGCAGTGTCAGCACTGCTGAGCGAGAACATCATTGTCGTCGATATCATCAAATGTATAGAAAGCAAGCTGCAGAAGAAACGTCTCTGAGCAGTGTTCTGACTGTTTTCTTTTCGTCAGATATTGATCGCGCAATCTTTTCGACAGAGAAAGCAATTTCCAAGCTTTTATGTTATGCTTCAATTCTTGCTCCCTCAAGCCTCAGCTTTCTCTGCTTCATTATTGACTCTCTTCTGATTCAGTTTCGCGATATTCTTCGTGCGCAGAGTTCTAAATTTAACATATTGTCAGTCATGAGTATCAATCTAGCCGTCATTCTATATCAGTCATGAACGAGTTGTATGATCTTCAACAATCATGATTTCGCTGAACTTGCGTGGTATCTTCAGCAGTATTTCATCGAATGAACGTCTATTCAAAGCTTTCGAAGGCCTGTTAGTCTTCTCTTCACGAGCGAGAGAGCTTGCTTTCATTTCTCATGATGATGTTCAGTTATCTGACTGTCATGAGCCGAATTTTTACAGAGCTGCCGAATTCATAGAGACATCTCACGAACTCTCGCGAGACTCTCAATCGCTGTCGCTGAAAGGAACTTTTGAAATTGCTCGAATAGAGCGAAGATCAGGTCAAAGATCAGAAACTGTTGATATACAGACTTCAGCACCTCTTGAATCTGCTGACAAACAAAGAGAAGATTGAGTTCATCGATACGTGACGAGCGTAAAGTAGAGTCAGAGAGAAACACGCATCGTCAGATCTGACTTCTCAGTTTCGTCGAGAACTCTAAAATTAATGATCGGGATGTCATCATCAGAACGGCAAATGTAATGCTCTTCTGTAACATGCCTCGTTCCTGAGAAGGGTACGTTGTGAGTTGTGATCGCGATGATTTTGTGCGGCTTGAAATGAAGTTGCAAAAATAACTTTGCGCAGCCTCAGCGGGCAGAGCCTCACAAGGCAGCATCCCAGGCGGCAGTCATGTTAAGCCCTACCTACAGTATAATTATCATCACGGATTTACATGAACGTTCGCCTGACTGAGCCGCTTCAGCCTTCTTACCAAGAATTACTTTGTACCTCGGACGGCCTTTGAAGAGTTTCATTTTATGTGCTTGTAATCGCAGAGTTGTGACAGTCGCGATGATGTGTATGAACTGTGAGTTACCGTTCTTCATCATGACTTTCAGTAGTCTCTAGAACGAAATTGTTTCTCTCATTGCTGATGATCTTGAACCGAAGAACATAAGCTCACTTTCACGAACCGCTCATCACTTTCACAAGGTTTTATCAGCCAAGTTCTACGACATGACTCTTATATACACTCGCACAATCGAAGAAACTGTCTTGCTTATGGGCAGAGTTGCATAATCGCGAAGCCATCTTCAGATCATTGTTGAAAAGAGAAGCAGATGTTTCAGATCAGAACAAGAAACGAAGACATCATACTACATTATCTAGCTACGAAAGAGAATTCAAATCTGATAACTCTACTTCTTCAACATTCTCATGATATCAATATTCGAAACGAGAAGGGCGAGACTTCGCTGCTATGCGTCGTTCAAGCAAAAAATGAAGAGATTGTGAACCAATTACTAGAAGTCGATGCAGACTCTTCGACGTCAACTACTGCTGAATCTGAAGATGAGGCTCGTCGACAACTCAAGCTAGAAATTCATGAAAACAACAGAGTACGACTGCAAGATCGAGGAAGAGGCGAAGAAATCTACATCAGACGAGGTTACAACGTGAGGAAATATGAGAAAAGGTTCAAGAGATCACTACACTTTGCGACTCAGAAAGAACACAGAAACAGTGTCAAAATCCTTCTCAATGCTGACGTCAACGCTTCGACTACAACGTATCACAAACGCTCTACATTACGCTGCGATTGAAAATCATGAAGACGTATTTCAATTGCTCTTAGAAGCGAGTATCGATATTTCTAAGAGAGATTATTCTGGGGTGACTGCGTTCGACTATGCATTCTCACCTTCGATTGCTTTTGTTGAAACGAACGCGAACAAGTGTCTGTGTCAGAATTCCTCAACCGCTCATCAGGTACGAAACGCAATCTCGCAAAGTCGTTTCCATCACAGACTTTCTTTCTCGTCTTCTTTTCCTTCTTTCAAGACTCTCGACATGAGGTCGATTCAAGCGCGACGTCGTTCTGACAGTTGAATGCAGAGTCAAAGAATCACAAGACTTCACGAATGATGAGTCGCAAGAAAGAGTCGTTGCGTGCTTGATCTTTCGAAGACATTTCACAAGAGATTTCGTATATGAATGCCTTCATAAGCATTCAAAAACTGACGCACGATTGAAGCACAATAAAAGACAACGACAGCGTCAGTGTTCTTTCGACACAGATAACTCTCTTGACGTTTCGACTGTACAATGAAGAAATTCTGTCAGCTCGTTATTTCGACCCTTGCGACGCTGATAGCTGCAAGTCCGTTCAACTGCTCGCTCGTCGCGACTGTGACTGTGACTTATGAGAACGAGAATATGACCTTGGCTTCAAGTTCAGTTTCAGTCACGAGTGCTTCAGATTCTCGAAGTACTACGACTATCGATAGCTCAGGCGACTATATGACGATTTCGATCACTAACGTGTACGAAACTCAATTGTCTCTCTCCTTTGATTCAAATGCTGATGACCCGTTCTCGATAGAGAATTCGTCGACCATCATACTTCCCGACACTTCGTCTACTCAATACGCTTTTCCAACTAGGTGAGCAGAAAGAATATATGTTGAGTCAAATACTAATTCTATGAACAGTAAGATCGAAGACAGTTTTACAGATTCACCCGATATCGATGTCAGCTATGTCGATGACTACTCTGTGCTCATTACATGCTCTTCTGAGGGCACAGCTGTCTTCGGCTGCAACATTGATCTATTTAAGCAGCCAGACATCATCTGTAATAATCAAATCGATGACTCTGTCTGCCTCAATTCCGCTCAGAAAATTCCCGATGAATCTGCTTCGCCGTTTTTCACATCTTGCGCAAAGACTGCTTACATCTATCTCAATGATAACGAGGTCAATGTAAGTAATCTCAAGAGCAATCTGATCTCTTGTTGCATCGACACGTTCTGCAAAGCACTCTCAAGGCAACTATCTAAACGAGGAAATTCAACGCTCGAGTCGTTCATACAGATTAGAAATACTGAACCACGAGCAGAAAGAACACGTGTCTTTTCACTCTTAACACTTTCGTTCGCACACAAAATTGATCATCATCATCACTCATCGCGATTTCGTGTTCACGAAGAGATTCACTAGACAAATAAAGTATTTTTCGCAGAGTATTGTAGCTGCTTCTATCGCTTTGAGCGACATACGCCTCTATTACGAATCGTGTCAAAGCGAGAAACATTTTGATTTTGTGATCGACGACAATATATAGTCGTCATCTGACTTAGATAGAACTTTCATTCAATACATTATACATCGAAAATACTTAGAAGTCGAATTTATATCTTTCTTTACAAAGCATGTGCTCAATACACGAGCATCATTCGATTCTGATAGTATTGCTTCATTCTTCAGCTCTTTGACCGAAAACTAATTCTATAGTATAAGTCAGTCTCGCATGTGTGAAATCGAATGTATTCACAATTGAAGGCGCAAGAATTGAAGGCATTCTCTGAGAGATCTAATTTTGACCCTCTCATCGAGTATTCAGAAATCACTCATCACCTTTGAGAAGTCAATTGTGAATTCGTGAAGATCAGCGAACGTTCAGACCGTAATTATATTAAGGCAACAGATTTTCTTCATCTTCGTAGAATCACTTAACATCTACTTCTCTGAAAATCGCAGAATGCATTCTTCGAAAGTATTGCTCTACGTTACCATTCTGACTACTCAAGTGTGCACAGCTCTGACAGCTCTCAACATGACAAACTTTCAACACGATGCAGAGAATAAAGACGATTCGAAAAGCGATACTGCTTTTGCTAATTGAGCTCAAGATTCAAAAACTCAAGTCATGAATGTGATTGATGAACAATTGAACAAACGACAGATATGTATACGCTTATCTGTCAAAACAATGCTAAGAAATATGACAGAACAAGTCTTCGAAGATTGAAGTCATCATTTATAGCGAAAGAAACTGCAACGGGTTTTTAGGGACGGTGAATGATCTCACGCAATCTCTCGGAAAAACGTGGCTTTTCATGAAAGATGATGTCGCCTACAGTTTTGAGTTACTCTATCGCGATCTTCAAGGCAAAGAGCAGCTAGACATCTTCACAAAGAATTTCATTAACGAAGATCAATGCGGCGATTTCATTGCTAGTTATTTTGCAGGCGCCTCTACTTCTTGCAATAATTGGGGAAACATTGGCTGCGTGAGATTTTGGAACAATTCTGGTCTTTGAGCGAAGAAGAGAATACTTGTTGCACGACCATTAGAAGAAGCGCATTTGTTCAGTAGAGATTTATTAGCTAAAGTATCAAGTATGATACGCTCTCGATATGTCGTTAAAATATTAAACCTTTGGCAGATTAGCAGATCAACGCATGCCTAATACCACTACGCAGCATCATTTTTGCGAGTGCTCAATGTGTATAACTGTAAGCAACAGACTTGGGCCAGTCGGGCGGAATATGATATCTCGAACATCTGTGCCCACAATTCTCCCATCTTCTCTTCGAACATAATGAAACCCTTGTTTTCTAGGAGGAATAGTAGAAGCGTCAGCCATGTTGAACGATTCGTTTACTTCATAGAAGATGTCGACAGAAACGTTGATCAGGTGCAGTGAAATGCTGTTTCTTTTGCGCCAAGCTTTGACTAAAAATGAATGGCTGACTCTCAAAATCTCTGAGACTGTGTACAGTCACAGAACTGAATGCTCAAAATCAGAACTGAATGCTCAGGGTTCAGAAGTGAATGCTATGATTGATAAGCACTCAGGTTTCAAATGATCGGTGAAACGTCTAGTACAGCAGAGGCTGAGAACTCTGTTTCAAAATAATGTATCGACTCATCGATCGAGCTTCTGACCGAACTACGCAAGAACAAGGATCAAAATCCCATCTGAAACCTTTAGAATACGCAGAATAAACACTGACTATATATCTCTACAGCACGATGACAGCCTGATGCAAGCCTGATGCCAGCCTGATGACTTCCAGATAACTTTCTAATGACTTGACGCTGATGCCTGTGATCGCCTTATACAACACTGTGCAACGCCTCACTCCTAGTGACAGTGCTCTCGCTTGCCTCTTGCAGCTTAGCATATTCACGTGTCACTACTCACCTGCGATCACCACATTTGATGTTGACTCGTGACGACGCATTTCTTATTGATACGCACGGCGATGCGAAAATGCCGACAGTGCTGTTCTAAGGGAACTGATGATGAGAGACCGAGTTTTGATTCTCTACTATTTGTTCAACTACTAATACGTTTATCAAGAGAAGATAAAAGCAGAGAAGGAAAACATCTTTCTTCTTCTCTGCCTCATCAAATTGCATTGATACTATGTAGGAAACTGCATGCTTGCTGAAAGGCCAAATGGATCAGCATCAAGCACTGAACCGTAAGTCTTCAATGTCTGATTCGTTGAGATAGAATAAGATGCTCATGAATCATCTGATTGCAGCATTGTCGCAGGCTGCATCAGGGACTGAGATCTACTGCCCATCGAATATGCCTGGTCTGGAAAAGCAGACTGTTTGAGAAATGAGTCAAGGTAGGAAGACGGATCGGCTGAGTGATCGCCTGAGTCTTGGCCATCGATTGTATCTGCATATGCGTTCGCTTCGTACTCTTGCTCTGTAATGAATCGATCTTTGATTAAAACAGCTTTTTGGATGTATGAAGTAAAGAGAAGAACGTGGAGAGAGGGGTTTAGCTTGCCGAGTTGCTTCATGTGAGTTGAAAAAACCCATGGCGATGAAGAAGCGAATTCTAATGAAGTTGATTTATTCGAATCGTTCGTGAAACACGAGCTTTGAGCCTCAACAAGTCTTAAACCAGTGAGCGAAGCAGATTGTCTGATTTCAGAGTAAGACGTTCTTTGAAGCTCGATCTCAACGTCTATGCCTGCAACGTTGATGAGAATTTGAAGAATAGGTTGACTGAAACTCTTACCTTTCTTCAGAAGTATGCGCTCAAGCAGAGAATTCTTGTATTTCAACATCAGGTAATCTTCTACTGTCTTTTGCAGTTCTGCTAGCCTCTAATCTTTACGCTTGATGTCGTTTTCCAGTTGCGTGATGTACTTCGTCCGACGCTCTCTGAAAGCTGCTTGAGCTTCACGATTTTTCTGCTTGCGTTTCTCAATCGATGCATAAATCTTTGAATTTTGGTCAGCTTAATTGAATACCAAACATTCTGAGCATGAAAATAACCGGTTTTCTTCCACCCTTGCGTTTTTGCATCGGAAGATTCTCTGCAATGATAGCCTGTTCATCTGATGCCACTGAGAATGACACTGTTGATGAGAATAACTGCTTTTATGAGCGAACTGATTTTAGCATACTTGCTTAGCTGTTGTCTGTCAACAAAGTTCCTCTGAAAAGACATGCGTCAGTGCTGTGATGCAAGTCAGATTACGCGCTTGACGAAGCATTACAGCTGTTTATATGATGTGTCATACAATTGAAGCTGTCCCTTGATAGACAATTAGTCAACTGTATTTACAGCAGACCTCGATGAGAGTCTCAGATGCCAGGCGCTGACGTATGCAACAATGGGAACCAACGTGTCACTGTATTCAACATGAATGCTAGTGTGTCGAGACATTCAATATGAATGTCACAGTATTGACGCTAATGTCGTATTGTTGATCATTCTCTCTTGCCATCGGATCGCTCATCCTATAGAGAACTCTGAAGCAGAGAACTAGATTGGCGAATTCTCAAAGTGACTGATTAGCTCTGGAAAGAAAGTCTCGGGTATTCAATGCAGCGCTCACGTTCGAAGTCTTTGATGCTGACGTTCGATGGCAAGAAAAGGGAAAGGTCAGGCCATTTAGCGTTATTGTGGCCAAAACAAGTGAACGACGATTCTCAAGCGCACTGTGCCTTAAGTGTTTCAAAGTAATAAGTATAGTTCTAGTGATATTACAGACAGCTATCTAAGTCATACAAGGCCTTATAGCTTTTCAAAACTCAAGGCGTGCTTTGATTTAATCACTCGCAGATACAAGTCAAGAAATGACGCAGAAGCTCAAGCCCTCTGATGAAGAAGTTGGACTGAGTCAACATCGCCTTCATATTATAAGATGCGAAAGAAAACACCTTCGCTAAAACGACATCTTCATGAAGGGTATATTGTTGAACGTAAGAAAACAGAAAAGAAAGTCCCGATTGTGCTTTCATCTGAGCCCGAAAGGCGACATAATGTTGGTCGAGATTGATGAGATTGAAGTAGGTTAACAAGATAGACTCATCAAAGCAAGCCCTTCGTAAGGCTAGCAGAATAGCGCAGAAACAATATCAGTTACGAAGATGAAGCAATTTCTAGAATTAAAATCAGCTGGGCAAAAAGCGTAATGAAATAATATCTACTCACCTTCACGATCTCTCTAAAGTAGTGCATGAGGGGAGGATGAGCTATACAATATTCTGCGATCTCTATGATTATTGCGTTCGACTTTCGTTCCAAATATATTCGATGAGCGTCTCGATATTTGAAGCTCGCAGAGCAGAGAAGATTCATATCTCGCTTGTCGAATATCGTTGCATCGCTTGCAAATTGCTTCGCGAAGGTGCCGGCAATCAGATTGTCAAAAGAGTCAACCTCGATGCGAAAACTTTCTCTTCAGTTGATGTCATTCAGCACGAAGTTGTAAGTATGATCAAAGCGAATTTCTAGAATCAAAAGTATGAAGAGTATCGCTGTGAGAATTCGAGATTGAAAGAGGTATCTAAGCTGTCCGATGAGAAATTCAAGGTCGAAAGATACATGTGATCTTGTTATTGAACGAGAAGCTGACTGCAGACAATGCGAGAGAACTTGATGAGTCAATGAACTTCGGTCGCGCAAAATCTGTCTAATGATTAGAGGTTTTAACCATTGCAGCCGAACTAATTTACCTTCTTGACCTCAAAATATTTATGATTTTCTTCGGAATGCCGGCAAAGATATCAAGATAGGCGACGACTCAAGTTTTCATGCTGAAAAACAAGTTGATCTACAGACTGTTCCTGATATCCGACTGCATGTCTCAATCAGTCCCTAAACGAGACCTTTCTGAACAGCGAACAGCTCTCTTCGTCGATGTCAGCGACAATTTTTCCAGCATTCGTCTCGTTTGCTGCTTTGTACGGTTTCCAGCTTCAGTATCTCGGCGAGGAAGATTGTGTCGATTCGACTAGCCTCAATATCACTTCGATCTTTTGAGCTTTGCTCAGCTTAGCGACCGCTTGATGATCATCTTTAAACCTGGTAGGGTGAAGATCGATGAGAATTTCACTCAGCTGACAATTCCAACGATGTTGCAAAACTTGTCGAAGTGAATCTTTGTGTTCATACAAGCGAAATCGGAGGATTTGTGTTATAGACTGAAAATTCTGACCGCGAAGAATCGTTTTCGCCTCTGTCTCTCTCTCAAACGCCTTGTAGTTTGGTGGGGGCGACGCCAATTTCGTGTAAGACGATAGATCGTCAGATACGTTGTTCGCTATGCACTGCAGGAAATTCAGTGATGATCGAGATTCATTGACATTCTGATATAATTGAACTTGCGAATTCATGAATACCAGGCGATGAGAAAGGAAAATGAAGGTGCATGCGGCTAATGCAAGGCAGAAATGTACGTTTTGATGTAACTGAAGACGTACATTGCACGACACAAGGCAGTAAAAGGGTAATCGATCAAATGAGACTGATAAAGGAAAATGATCACTTCAGTATATGAACTCTTTGAGCAACATTAAGTCCAGAAAATGATCGATATAATTATGCTCTAAAGATTTCTTTGCCAATTTATGAAGAATTATTTTGTGACTTGAGAGTCTGATTCGACTCTGCTGAGTGTCGTTGTTTGCAATGCAGCAAGATCTTACCACTCTGACATTCATTTTGAATACCTCGATGTGACAGTATCTGCATAGAATACGTCAATTTCTCGACGTTCTGACATTCATTTGAGATGCCTCGACGCTCTGATATTCATCTGAGATGCCTCGATACGAGTCTTGACACTCTAATATTCATTCGAGATGCCTCGATACCAAGCTCGACGCTCTGACATTCATCTGAGATATCTCGATGCTCTGATATTCATTCGGGATGTCTCGATGTGATAGCACCTGCACCACGCTATAAATCACTGGCGCGAATGTCTGTTTGAGTCGAGAATCTTATTTCTTCAACTCAAGACCTTTTGTTTTTCTACATCTATACCAGATACATTTCTGCATTCGACTGAAGTTTACAGTGACCTAGATTTACTGAAGCTGATAGTTGTCGTCACTTCTTTCAATTCTGTTGCCTTGCAATCGTTGACAGTCTTGTCTATTTCAAGATGAGACTCTTGAGGTCAATTACTTATACCTTCATCGTGAAACTATCACATAGCAAAAGTCAGTCAACGAAGATCGGTTCTTGTGAGTCTACTAAAATTCTGCAAATACTAATTAGTATCTTTTTACATATCTAGAAATTCAATGATATACTCTTTGTTGCGACTTTTCTTAGCAGCTTCGATTGTGATCTTGAAGATTCAACAAACACACTCTTGCAAGTGACTCTATTACCATGCTGACCTCCGCGAGTGATCGTCACGTGCCAAACTTGAAAGGCATCAAAGTGTCTCATCACAGTAGCGCATTGTCAGAGACAAGTCTTCCGCGAACAAAGACATCTCAAAGACCGAACAAACGAAGGCGCAAAGAACAGATGAATGTCTCACAAGTTCTTAAAGACTCTGACATTGCTGTGATGAGAAACATCGATTCAAAACTTATTGAGAATGTCAGCAAATCTTCTCAATCATCAGCTACTAAGCAATGACGATATCAGCGACAGACTGAGCTGAAGTGAAATGACGACTGCGATGCTATTTTCGACAATTTCGAGACAGTAAGTAGACAAAGAACATCAACTGATCATTTCTCGTTGTTCTGATCAAAAATTTAGCACCTGAAGCCAAAGATAGAAACACTGAAAGGCAAATCTTGTCAGAATCGTCGACTGATTCTCTTTCACGAGTTTTTGAACAGCTCTTCAATTCATCGGCTCGCGAATGAAAAACATACAGTAATCATCATTATTCGAAAGAGTCCGGAATTTTCTCTCATCTGCAAAGAATCACATGTTATCAATATCACTTCAGTCGCTACAAGTTCTATAAAGAATTTTTCGCAGGCGAACGAATCAATGATGATGTTCAATGCTGATCTAGCATGTCGAAATTCTGCTGTTAAGAATGCTGACGACTGTGAGATTCTACTTATGTATTAGGCAGAGCTCTGAAGTTCTAAATTCGAGTTTGCATTGCATGATGAGCTTGAATTGACGAGAAAAAGAAATGAGAATTCTTGAATGTCTAATATAGCTCTCAGACAAGGTAAAAGCAAATTTCTTAGCGTGATGATTGAACCTTGACTATTATTCTACTAGCCTTCAACATCGTAACTAGATGTATAGACTGATGTAATGCTGTCTAACAAACCTATCGACATCATTGAGAAGTCGTGAGCGTGATTTAAATCGTTCTGTGATGATGAAGGCACATTGTCATCAAGAGTCTTTCATCTCTTGTCTCAGATGCTCTTCGTTACTCCGTGTGCATCGACGTAAAGGCCGTCCCAATTCTTGTTCCAGACGCTCTTCACAATCTTATGTGCATCGACGTAAAGACCGTCTCAATTCTTGTTCCAGGCGCTCTTCACAACCTCATGTCCGTCGACGTAAAGATTGTTTCACGAATCAGATTCTCAAAGATAGTTTGGCTGATTCGAAAGTCAATCTCTTCGAGTCGCGACTAAAACGAAGAGATCTGAAGCATTGATTTTGCTTGACATAGATGAGGTTTCGCTGCTGCCAATTCAAGAGTCTGTATTGATGACTTTCGAACTCGTCATCGGCGAAGAAATCACGTCAGGCATCAAGCCTAGGCTATTTTTAGCTGACAGCTCAGACGCAAGTGCGTTATCTGCTGATGTTGATATGACGAGATGCTGTATTGACTGCGAACTCAAACCCTCAATCGATGTATTCTTTTGATCTAAAATAGATAATCTGTCGAGCGACGAAGCCTGAAAACTGTTGAACTTGTGAATTGATTCGAAGGTCGACCTAGTTCTGTACAAGATTTCATCGTCTCTGTCAGAATCGAAACAATTAGCGTCTACTATGCACAGAACAATTTTTGTGCTTATCGGCTTGATGAACCGTAAATGGTCATTGAATCGCTTGAAGAAGACGACAGTGACATCGATGTACCAAGGAATTTATCAAGTCTTGACACATATGTTTCGCCATGAATCTTTTTTTCATGCCTGACAAGATCAAACGGTCTGCTACAGGTCTTTGAACAGACCGAACAGTGCGTTTCATTGATAAGAACTGCGAGTGGTTCATGCGTAGAATCATTATGGTCGCGAATATGCCTATATAGATGCTCCAAGTTCGTGAAAGATTTTTCGCAAGATAATGCTGAACAATTATGTTTGGTTGAAGTCGTATGCAGCGAGGCATAAGCCTGGTGAAGAAGTTTTTTCAAGCTTGAGACTTGATGTTCAAGAGATGTGATCGTCGCTAACATTGAGATAACTCTTTCGTTTGCCAATGTTTCAGAGCGATGACGCTTGCGATCACTTTGCCCACTAAGAGATACGCGACGACGTTTGCGATCATTCTGCAGATTGAGAGATTCGTGTAGTTCTGCGTGACATTTAGTTTGAGTACAAACAGATTGCTGAAGTGATAGTTTACTTATCTCAGTTTTTTGACACGTAAGTAGAGAATCGACTGAAACAACAGCTTTGAACAGAACTATGCTGAATGACATATTGACACGTCAAACTGAACTGAGTTGATAAAATTTGAAAGCTGGCTGAAGTCTGATGACAATGACAGAGGTGAAAGTAATTCTGTTGTCCTGAAAGTAGAGGTTGACGACTTTAAGCTTGACCAATCGATCCTATATTGATCGACATTCCTTTTATAACTAGTTTCAATAAGTTAATAATGCTTGGCTACGCCCCGTTTCCCTTGTAGCCACGAAGACAGATGCTGCTGTTCACTCTGTTTGATAGCATCTCTGCGCGGAGAGAACTGCAACGCCCACAATGTTCACAAATAGCGCGATCTATACTATCAAACTAAGATCGACCTCGGAAGTTCAACGAGGTCGTCGCTTCAAGGTGAGAGCTCAAGTACTTTCCTTCCAGAACTCATTGCTCGAATCATAGCTTCAATCAAGCGAAAGACTCGACAATATATGCTCAGTGCTCTATCAAAATCGCTTCTCTCTCCTTCGCTTCTGCCTTCTTCCGTCCCTTCATCGCAATCCACCGCCTCAAGAATCTTACTCAACATGTCACATCGAATAAACTTCTCTTCTCCATTTCAAGAACACAAACGCTACTCAAGTCATACCTCGCTGCGGAACCAATCAATATGTTCACGTATAGATCGAAAAGCCGGCGAAAGCACACTTCGACTTCCTTCAGCCCGTTCAGCGAATCTCCTTCATCTCAAAGCCCAATGAGCGGCTCGAGCGATGAGAATTCTAGCATACCGAGATCTTCGTCGAGGCTTTCGAGGAACGAGGAGGCGACTACGTTGAAGAAGATATGAAGATCCCTTTTCGACGAAGATGATCAACTCACAGCCAGGCTTGGTCAGCTCTTGCGAAGGCTGGCCATTCACATCGTATGTCTAATTTCTTGAGGGTTGCATCGATGAGTCATGACTGACGATATATCGCAGGTCGAGGACTACGAACCTCGTCATAGCATTGTCATCACGCCGGCAAAGATGGTAAGGTACTACGAAAATGTCAAGCTGAGAAATGAGTCATACCCTTGGTCTAGTATGTTCCCATATGCCAGACAAAGTGCTATGTCGCTGACATGATGTCCTAGCTGTCTTCGACGAGCACTCATCAATCTCCCGGATGTATAGAGATCTTGAGTGTTAGCACCACCTCGTCCAAGAACGAGACGATCAGAGACCAAACATTCCTGATCTTACCCCGGTCGACTTTAAGAGATGAGTAACGCTTCTCATTCAAGCACATCCCGAGGAAGAGCACAGAAGGCTCCAAAAAGCCGTTCTGAATATGCCGATCAGCAATTCAGACAAAAACGAAAGATTTTCAAAGAAAATCTCTTGGCGATTGTTCCCTCAATATGAAGACCGCGGAATTCGTGATCACGTCGAATATTCTATCTCAAAGCACGCAGATATTCAACTATCTTGACGCTCGAACCGAAAAAAGCCTCAACCTTGTCGCGACAACCTATTTCAGACAACGAGCGCCGACAAATAGATTTGAAACCCACAGAACCATTGTCGTCGACGCGTCAGCTTCGTATTGCCCACAGATTTTCGCTCTGATAGCAGTTAGCACTTCGACGATTCTGCACATAAAGGCGTCGAGAGGGCGAGTAGTGAACCTGAAGAGTCAGAAGTGAAGCGGGGGAGCCAGAAGTGAACCTGAAAAGTCAGAAGTGAATGAGAAGTCAGAAGTGAAGCGGGGGAGCCAGAAGTGAACCTGAGGAGCCAGAAGTGAAGCGGGGGTGCCAGAAGAGATTTAGAACACACACATATATACTCTATATCGAATCGCTCTCTTGTTTAACTGTGTTCTGCTTTTTGTATTCTTATCTCACCTTTTGACTTCTAAACATTAAAAGTCTTTTTCGTAAATTCTCACACATTGAATTATTAGCAATGTCAAGATCCTGGAACCATAAGCTATTTGACTGCTTCAATCTATCGACACATGTGAGTCTCTGAGATTATTACAAAAACTGTACTCTAATACAGATAACACTAGACTGCTTGACTATCTGATGCCCATGTATTCTTTACGGTAAAACGCAGGCTCGTAGGGATGGCAACTCTGATGCTTCGTTTTGTAACAATAGTGTACGTATTCTTTCCTGACTTCTTCCGTCAGTGTATGAGCTGTTGCGCCCTCTCGCTCTGCTCTCTCCAAGGAATTCGCCAAACGATCAGCCGAAGCAATATGCGCCGCCAATATGACATCAAGAGTAACGACTGCAACGATTGCCTCATCTCTTGGTTCTGCGATTGCTGCGCGCTGGTGCAGAAGAATAAGCAGGTAAAAGCGCAAGATAAGGAAAATGAGCAGCACGCTACTTCGAAGTGGCAGCCATCGATGACGTATAAGCAGCCGCAGCAGCAATAGGGCTTGAGACTACAAGAAAGAAGAGAAAATTTGGGGCGAACTCATTGCCGGAACACGATTTATGTTCATGAGTCTTACTGATATAGCTTTCTCCGTCAGGTTTTGTATGCAATCAAAAATTAAGCAAAGAGCCAGCTTCAATCTGTTCATATTTCAAAGCTTGTGATGTACACCAAAAATGATTCATACAACAGGATTGAACAAAATGCCTTCTATTCACGTGCCACACAGCTATCATACTAAGCTGACTGACTAAAACAGGTACTTGACAACTCAGCAGATGCATAACTTCAAAGGCATAGGTCGCAAAGATATTAAGCCTCATCTCTCAGCCGGTAAGAACAAGGAAAACCAGTGGGACGACAAAGAGGCGGACACGAACGATGAAGAAGAGAAACCCGATGGCGATAATAACAAGAAGAACGCGCCTTTGCTACGTTCCACGAAGATAAGATGTCTGTCTGCCGCAGAGGAAAAGCCTCCCTTGAAGCGTCGTGTTACACGTCGTCGCTATTCGTGATCACTTCTGTCGGATGATATTGAACATCTGCAGCTATAAACCTTTCACATCCCACCACATCTCAACCTCGCATGAGATAGAAACATTTCTTGCCATTGAAGTTGAAGCTTTGCGATTCCTTTGAAGAACGTGCACGACAGCTTCAATGAAGATCGCTCGCTTTACATTTTGATACTGTTTAAGCTAGTAGCGTATGTTTACGTAAGCGTTCATTTCACGTATGCACGAGGTTTTCGCGCACACTGAGTTTCCGCGCACACTGGGTTTTCGCGCATTCTAACCTAGAAAGGTTAATTACAGATAGTATAGAGTTTAGCGTACTAAAAAGGGCACTAAAATAATTAGTCATAGTTAGCGTGCGCGGAAACCCAGTGTGCGCGAAAACCCCGTGCATACGTGTAGCGAGTTAGCGTGGTCTCTTGCTTACTAATTGATACGAGACTCTTGTCTCAGTGTTGCCTCAGAACCTCAGACGTGTTTCCGTGGCTAAGCCCCTTCGGGTTAACCTCTTCCCCTAAGCCCCTTTGGATTAGGAACCCTTTGAATGACTTCGCAGCCTACGGGTAACACGTCTGAGTGCATCGCGCCGTATTTTTGCTAGATCGGCAATTGTTTTGATGCGCGCCCATACAAATCTTTGACATTTCGTTAAAAATCATCAACATTCATCTTTCAGACGCGATCATCAACGCAACACATATATATTTTCGATAGCGACAACTGCAATCAATACTAGTATATCTATTCTATCTATTGACATAAATTCTAGATACATATCTCGCGAATAATTGAGTATAATCTCTGTTGCGCCATGATGATCTGGTTTTTATTCAAATTTCCAACATCATTTCCCAAATTTTCAAAAATATGCTAGGTTCATTTTTCATTGCTCGATGAGTTCAGCTGCTCGATCAACTGTTCGAGTATAGTTTGAAGACTTTTCAACGGTTGAAATATGGTTCTGTAACGACTCGATCGTTTATTAGGTAGATAGACTCTCAGTAGATAGATAGATAGGCTCTCGATAGAGATCAAATTTGATCCTTGAACATAAAGCAATTCGAAGCTTGGTAGAAAGCCATGTAGAAAGCACTGTTTGACGTGTGTTATGCGCTTGATCGACGCATGTAGGAAGTTTGGTAGAAAGGTCGATAGAGAGTTTGATATCGAGTTTGGTAGAGATTTTGGTAGGAAATTCGATAGGGCGTTTGGTAGGGAATTTAGTAGAGAGTTTGGTATCGAGCCATGAAGGATGCTTTCTATTGAGCTAATTAGCATGTGCTATGAAGCATGTATGAAGCATACTATGAAGTAGGCCATGAAGCGAATGACGCTTATTCGAACGTGTCGCGTGAAGCATGTTTTGAAGCAATTTTGAAGCATGTTTTGAAGCGAGTAGAATGGTGAGTAGAGTGGTGAGTAGAGTGGTATGTAGGGTGGTGAGTAGGGTGGTGAGCATGTAGGATGGTGAGTAGAGTGATGAGTAGGGTGATATGTAGGGTGGTGAGTAGAGTGATGAGCATGTAGGGTGGTGAGTAGGATGATGAGCATGTAGGGTGATGACTGGTGAGTAGGTAAATTTTTAATACATAGATAAGTCGAGTGAATGACGCGAACAAAATGTAATTAATTCAATAAAACGCTTGTACTTTATTGCATCAGGTAAGGCGATCGACAAAGTTCGGTATTATTTCAGATTTGTTGAATATCTGACTGTAATTCGGGTTCGTGCCCTCAGACGTGTAAATGAAATCTACGTATGTAAGCAAGACAGCTAATTCAAAGGGGCTTAGTTGCATTTACACGTTTGCACTTTTCAAAAACATCACGCCAAATACTAAAAATCTATCTACGATACTCTTGCTCTTATGAATTACGCTCGGCGCGAGATCTGACTACGGCGATTGCGTATTATATCGGAAATTCCCTCGAATTCGTGGTAGTTTAGAAGTCTACATACTCGTCCTTCAGGAAGTTAAACCCTAGCGTACGGAAGCAAAGCGCTGTATTCTTCACGTCGCTTCAACGATTTATTATGACAGCTCTGAAGTTAATTGTTTACGAATAAGCGTAAAAGATGAAGAAAGCTTCGTAAAATTTGAAGTAAGCTTTATCTTAAGTAAAGAATCATCTTGATCGATTGATTGATTAACTGTGATGTAAAAGCGTTGAGTAAGATACTGTTTTCAGAGCTGCCATAGTACCTAAATGATTAGAGCGACGTGAAGAAACTAACGTATTGCTCTCGCACGCTATGTATTAACTCTCTGATAGACCAAGTAGGTGTCACGATATTCTTCAGTGACCTCTAGGGCTAGCCTTACATTAGGGCTATATTCGAGCCATTAGCACCAGAGTGTGCGAGAAGTCATGATAGCATAAGCGACTGAGGCCTTTTCACCCCACCACAAACACCACATTTGGCTTTTCATGCGTTCGTGACTCAAAGACGTGTGACGCTAAGCACTTTGAAAGATGTCAAGCCTTTACATATGCAATTAAATTGCACTCCGGGAATATGAGCCCTGAGAGTCTCGATTCATCAAAGTGAGTTCGGCTCGTGCCACCACTAGTTTCTCGCAGCACGGAATAGAACAGCAACTAGTCGCTCTGCTTATGCTCGACTATACAACGTCAAAGCCTCTTCATTTTTAACAGGCTCACGAATCAGAAGTTGAAACAGAGATAAGAAATGAATGCTCGAGCCAGAAGTGAATGCTTCAGAAGTGAATGCTTCAGAAGTGAATGCTTCAGAAGTGAATGCTTCAGAAGCGAATGTCGAGCAACTGTATTCTCGAGAATAGACGTCATCAGAGTCAAAGCTGCATAGATCTACTTTACGAGTTGCTTTCACAAGTTCGACATGACGGGATTCACCAGCGTGTTGCAGCCACATTCATCATGCCAGGGTCACTCATTGCGCCCGAACCTTGAGCTCAACGCAAGTAGAGAACGAAGATTCGCAACAGTACTCGAAAAGACGAACCGTCCTCGAAGAAAATTGCTGATCACTCAAGATGAGAAAGTTCAAGAAGAGAAAAAGCTTCGCTGCCAAAATTGAGCGAAGCGACGCGAACGTCTATCTGCCTTGAACTCGGAACTCTTGAAAGCACTAGACATGAAAGAATGTATGCTGAAGATGCAGAGAATGTTGTTGGGAAAGCTTGCTGTCGAGAAGAATCGCCTGAAGGAATTAGCAGAGATTTTAAGCTCGTCGATCGCAAACTTTGACGAACGAGTCAAAGAGATAGAAGAAGTGATGCAATCGATGCAGTATTGAGAACGTTGATCGAGCTTCGAACTTGAGACTGAGAAGTGAGAAGTAAGAATAAAGCTGTGACGATAAACTTCTTGAATGAATGGTTTAAATCTTTGAACGAGACGTTGCGAGATCGTAAGCACTGCCTCGTCTCATCTCGAACGCTCGATCAAATTCAGATACTTAGAGCGATGAGATTGCGTCAGTCAACTTTTTGTGACATTCTAGATATCAGTCATAGGAGTCATTTCTTGGGTTAATGCTATATATGAGACACTTCACGCGATCGCTTACTGACGCACATACAATTTGTTGAAGAGGGTCACAGATTGTGTTGATAGCAGCAGATGTATTTGAAAAGTGAACTATAGCAAAGAATGTGAAGGCACGTAAAAGAAACATTTGAGATTTACACAATTTGTTTCTTTCGTATGTGATCTTTCTTGAAGATGTCATTATTGACAGCTCTCTTTCTCATGTTATCTTTCAACGATCTGACATTATCGCTCAATTGAAAAGCAGATGTCGCGATATGTTGATCATTATGAATTCTTTCTGCTGAAAATACAAGAATGACATGTGAGTCATAAGTCATAGCAGCTTCAAAGCAGTTCAAGAGATGCAACGATCAAAGAGCTGTGTCGAATAAATATTGTTTCTCACTCGCGTGCTTCTTTGCTGTGAGCTTCATCAAAGAGAAAAGAAATGAATCAAAAGAATATTGTTTCATCGAAATTCAATCGTCTTCTTGACAAAAGATAAACTTAAATCGATCTTGAGAAAGTTCGTTCTTTTTTGTAGTTTCTATGCGCGCTGAAGCTATTGCCTGAAGCGAAGTTTCTTCTTTGAGTGAATCTTCTTCAAGTAATCATTCCTCAAGCAAGACTTCGTCTGAATAAAAACTTGATGAAATTATAGAAGACGCGAGAGAATCTCATTCTTCGACGTCGTCATACGACGTGAGCTCTTCGACGTTGTTCATTGATTGAGATTCATGAAGATTCTGTGAGCGAAGTGAACTGTCTTCAAGCTGATTCATATAATTTTGTCATTCGCTTGTATTCTCTGAGTTTATGCCATCTTGCTTCTCATTGTTCTTCGCTTGCTCATGATCTCGATTCTCTCGCGTTTCCTTCGCGTTTGATTGCTCTTGAGATGCATATTCTTCGCTATCATGATCATCGAATATTCTGCCGAAGTAAGTCAGATAAATCGATCTTCTCACGAAAACGAGTTGAATGCTGCTTTCTTGACTTCTGTCTGTGCTGTGCATGTTATCGAGAAAAAGAAACTCTCTGCTCTGCTCATAGATCAGATCATAAGAACATGCACATTTTCTCTTCGAGCACTCTTCAGGTTCGTTCACGACGAAAGTAGGCTTCGATGATCTAGACTGTGATCGTACGTTTGCATGACTGAAATATTTCGCCTTCAAATCGCTGATCTCGATCGACTTGAATTCGAGTCGCTCGATCAAGTCGACAAGTTCATACAGTGCGAATTTATCGAGATTCTTCGTCATTCGACTCTTTCTTTCTGTCGATTTGAGCTTCACCTTCGTCGATCCCGATGACAACTCACGAAGATGTTGCATAACATAGAGAAATATTTCTCGATAGTGTAGAGCTACGCGATCTTGCGTGTTGCTAGATCTTAAAGCGAAGATCGATTTCGCTTCTGAATAATGTATTTGTCTCTTGTCTGAGTCGTTTCGGAAAAGCTTCGTGCCATCGTCGTATACAACGTTCTCCTAAAAGACATCGTTATCAAATTCTTCACACAATTGACGCATGCTTCGATGTATTTGAAGTTTTCGAAGAAAGTTCAAAGAGTGAAGACGAGACTCTTTCATGCGTGTAGCTTCGTTTAGATCTTCATGCGATGATTCATGTTGAATGCGTCGAATATTTCCCCCTTTTTCAGTTGATGAAACAGATTCATAGTGTCGAATGTGAATGTGCTCGATGCTTTGAGTTTCAACGTCTTCATCATAACATAATTCATCTTTTGCATATCGCGCTTATCATGTCGAAACAGACCTGCCCAGAATGTTCTCACGTGATCGAGACAGTGAAACATCTTCTGTAGCTTAACAGTTCAGTGAGCTTCAAAAGTATAAGAACGATGCTCTATCTCGTCGCACTTCAAACTCATCATGTCTTTCGTCACGCTCAGTCACATTTCATCTCGTCACAGACCTGAAATATTCAACAGTGCATCGAAGATCGCTGTAAAGTCGTTTCTTCGCAGCAGTCTCTTCAGCTCGTATTGCTTGTTCTTCGTCAGACATGCTCATCATTGAGTCGCTGCGAGTGACTTGAGACAGTGTTGACGAATCTTGCGATATATTTCATCGTCAGAAGATATCTTCTCGTTGAACAATTGCTCGATCAGCAAGATTCTCAGATCGTCGTTCAAATCTGAAGACGTCAGTGAGAAATGCTATGCTCTGCTCAGTCAAGAATCAGTTCGTTATATCGACTAGATACAGATTCACGATTCATCAAAGTTGGGAAGAAATCATCTCTCTTTCCGCCTGAATCCGATGTCGATCATGAAGACATTCAAGCCGAAAATCGAAAGGAAATCGCAGCTCAGATCATTCAGTCTGCGCGTTGTCGAGCAAAAGATTGAAAGAGATCCCAGAAGTGTGAAGAGCGAGATTTAACTGTTCTCGATCGATCACGACGAGCACGTGATGTCGACTATCTTGTTGAAAGCAGTCTTTCTCTTCAAAAATCGATATCAAATTTTTGACGATGAATTTGTCGAGCACTTCGAGTTCGTCTTTCGAGAAATCGATATGCTCGAGCCTGATTCGTGCCGAACCTTTGTACTTGATGCGCTTCTCTCGTTGAAGACTTTCTTCTTGATCTTGCACTTGAGTACGCTGCATCACGAGAGCATCGTTGAATCGTCAGCATCACAATCGTCGTTCACAGAAGAGAAGCGTCAGCATCGAGACATTATCATTGAGACTTTACGATCAGGGTTGAAGAGAATTGATGATCAATGTCTCGTGAGAAATGAGCACATCGTCGCAATTGACGATTCAGAACGTCAGAAATAAATGTCACTTGATCATCAAGTGACATTCTGCTGCGCTTTCAATGAAACAGTATAGTCTTCGATCTTTCACCGTATTTCGAACATTTCATGCGCATCTTTCCCTTCGTACTTTTCATCCTCTTGCTTTACCGCCTTTTCAATCATCTTCGTTTGATGATCACTAAGAGTACTTCGTTTCGCGACATTCAGAATGACTTCTCACTCTAACAAGCGATACACGCAGATTAATCTAAACTCTCGTGAAGTCAACTCACTCTCTTTGAACAATGTGTCACCTGTCAGTAGAAATACTCAAGGTTCGTCAATCTCGCAGAATGATATCGCTGACTCTGCGAATCGAAAACCTGTAGATTCTACGAGGCCTGACGTTGAGCAAGAGATTCGAAAGTCGAAGCTCTCTCCCTCGAACGATCTGCATCCTTCTCGTCAACGTGCTTCTGCCGAAGTATCAACTGGAAGAGATGACGCTACTGACAAGTTCAACGAAAAGAGAAGAAACTTCGACATTGATGACGCCGAGATTGCATTCGCATCCGAGTCTATGCATCAGAACCTTTCAGCTTCAGCAAGATCTGAAGCGTGACAAGATACGTCTTTGAGAGTGAAAGACGAATTCTCTTGACGCACGTACGACGAAGACTATAATCTTAGAATCGATGATCTGATCACGATAGCGAAGAAGAAACGCTCGACTTCTAAAATGGCTGCAACAGAAGATCGATCAGCTTCAGAAGTAGTCGCGGTCAGAAAGCTCTCAGACTCAAGCAGAAGTGAAAATCTTTCTAGACTTCTTCAGATTCAGAGACAGTATTTCGTCAAATGCATCGAGACTTACGAATTCGAAGTCGATCTCTATATCGTTCTTGAGCATATGTCAATTTCCCTGATTCAAGTCGTCGCGGCATCTATTCACTCTCAAGAGGCTCACGTGACAGCAATAGTCGAACAGATAAGACTTCAGCTCGTTTGACTCAAATGTCTGAGTTGACGAATACAGATGTTGAGTGATATCGAATTTCTTGAGTTTAAGAACATAGTTCATGACAATATCACCTGTTCGAATATTCTGTTGAATGATGACGATCACGTCAAGATTGATGTGCAGAAGTGCTGTATGATCATATCAAAAGAAGACAATATCAATCATTCGAACGTGCAGGCGATAGAAGACATTATGATGCAATTGTTGAAAAAGCGTAGAAAGAGTGATAAGATCATCGATGCAAACGATCTACGTCGTTGATTCTCGACGACTAAAGAGTTCTTGTCGAAGATTAAGTCTGCTTTCGCAGAGAAGCTTTTGCAGATCAGTTTAAACCTCTCTAGATGTCGACTATTCTAACTTTTGAAGCATGCTTTTCTCAATAATTGAAAGAGCGATGATCTTCTCTTGTTAATATCTATCACTCAAGTCTCTTCGCGTAGATTTTATACGATGAAGTCGTAGATCGCAATTTCTTGCTACTAGTATGATTCATTGATCTTCTATATTACTCAATACATGTATCATATTCTTGATTCGTTATAGCACTTCATGTGATGATGCAGACGTTGATTTTGATCCGATATCAACAAACTCACGACACAGATGAGTCATTGTTCTAACTTCATACTCATTCTCTCACGAATCTCTAATTCTGATTGATTTCTATCGATTCAATATCGACTTCTGACTACTTCTAGCTGCAATGAATTCTTCTAGAAAACATTATCTAGAAGAGTCGAATTATCAGATCATAACGCATCGTACCAAAATTGAAGCAGAGTAGCAAGATGTCAGAATTGAAGCAGAGTGTCAGAACTGAAGTAGAATGTTAGCTATACATTCATTTTCGATGCCTTCTTCTTCAGTCGATTCTGAACCCTAGATTTGTCGACACTCTGAGTATTTTCTACTGCTCTTCGCTATATAGTCAATGTTCATAATTTCATCTCTTCGTCATATTACTCGCACCAGCTTTCCTTGTCTTCTCATCGCACATCATCACTTGATCATGAAGATCGCTCAAATCTATGCCATCATCGCAGACGACGTCTTTCTCGTTTTGATAATTATTCAAGGCTTTTCGTTCATTCAGCGAATTCTTCAATCGATCGTCATTATTATATTCAAGTATCTCATCTATTCATTTATCGTTCGACGTCATCGTTCTCTAGACTCGTGAACTCTCGTCGATGTTCTTCTTCAGCTCTTATACATATCACTCAACGTCTTCTGCGTCACGTTTCGTGTGACTTTGTTCAATGAAGTAGAAGACAGAGCAGAAATTCTTTCGATCATCAACATGATGTCGCTTTTCTTTGATCTTCATCTGAGCTTCTTAGTCGATCTACTGAATCTGTCACTGTTCAGCTATCGACGAATTCATTCCTTCGCAGAAATTATGTCTTTTGCACTCGTCACGTTGCACCTATTCGTCGCTGTTCACAACGATTCTACGTATTTCTTACGCGAGCCTCAGAATATATATTTGATCATCATAAGTTATACGATCGTTTCAGCAGACACGTCACTTACACGCGCTGACAGAGTATATCTTCTCTCGATGTATTAATAATACACTCATTACGCTTTATTCGCAAGCTTTCGTACGAATTCTTTCTTCGCACTCACCAAGCGTTGACGTTTCTGAGTGAGTGTGTGCTCTGACGTCATCTGAGTTCTAAATCGTTCATCAATCAGGTCTGTCTCTATGTCGTCGCTGAAATCTTCGACTTCACATTCGTGATGCAGCTCTTTGTCACTTTATATCGAAATAACGTGCTTCGAGAAGATCTTTCACGAGCATTGATCATCAGAGTTGACGACGAGTTCAAAATAAGTCTTACGATTCACGACAAGCTGAAAGTCGAAGCAGAACAGTACATCAACTTGTGAATACCATCGATCAGTTTTTCATTCTTTCTGCAAAGTCATTCTTTCGTAGTAGCGTCTTGTGAAGAAGACGAGTGAACGACTCTGAAATTGTTGATCGACCCTCAAAAAGAATTCACCTTTAAGCTTCAGCGATCTGCCAGGTACGGAAGCGAATCTGATTCGAACGATTCTCGTCTCGCATTGTTCACGAATTCTCACGGAATCAGCGCTTCTTTGAATGACTTTGAAAGACTTCTCATGATCGCTTCGAAATTTGAAATAGTGACTCAGTTGTCGTATCTACGACAACTGATCCGAGACTACAACGACTTCACAATTTGCACACGACGAATTCGCTTGGTCTGGCAATTAGAAAACATCGATGAGTGCGCAGATCGTCAGTGATGACTTAGCAGCTCACGATGACAGAGAACGAGACATCAACGCAAGAACTTTTGAATCAAGCTCTGAAGAAAGATGCACTGAATGACAGCTACGTATGTAATCGCAGTTCTCATGGCGAGATTGATGTTCACTGAAATTTCTCAGATTTTGCGTATCTTCATCTACTACGCATTCAAACATATTGAGCATGACTTCTTGAACGAAGATCAACATCGACGAGTCTCTGCTTATAAGAGATTCGTGAATCTGAATGATGTGTTAAAAGCAGAAGTCTTAAAAGAGTATAAATCAGATAAGTCGAACGAGATGCCTTCGTCGACAATAATGAAAAAGAGAGAAGAAAACTGAGATACAGAAACGCTTGTCGACGAAGAGCCTGAGCCTGGCAAATCAAAGCTAGCATCAGAGTCAAAAATCTTGAGCCTGCCAAAGAATAGAAAGAAGAGCGATGAGATGCTTGTCATGAGTGAGAGTTCTAATTCGATCAATCGACATGACTTACTGACGAATATCGAAGTGTCTGAATCTCAGGAAATTCGAGATGATTTGCGAAGGCTTGTGCGAGACTATTTGAATGATGAACTGAGTCTGTTGAAAATGAATTACCAATCAAATAAGTGATACGTTAGGGTTAGATTGTCTAGATAAATTTCAAGTATTCGAACCGGCCACGAATAGATCGATCTTCGACATAAGATTTTTTGAATGGTCAACTGTAAACGTGCTATAAGACTTATCGTATTAGTATCGCTGACGATGCAAGGTGAAACCATTTGTGGGATACATCACGGCTGATGGGTTGAACCATGGCTGGTGAGATGAATCACGACTCGTGGGGTGAATCATTTGTGGGGTACACCATGGCTGATGGGGTGAACCACGGCTCGTGAAGTGAACCATTTGTGAGGTACATCATGACTGATGAAGTGAACCACATTTGGTGTACGTCTCGTAAGATCAGCAAGGGTGCTCAGAAGTCAAAGATTGTATAACTTTCTAAATTTAGCTAGCGAAGAGAGCCAGAATTGAAAACATTCAAAACTGAAGTCAGCGAGAAGCCAGAATGAAAAAGAGTCAAAACTGAATGAAGATGATACTCTTAACAGCAGTCGAGAAACGAGAATAACGAAAAGTGAAAACATTACACCACGTTTCAAATATACTCTCGATCTTGAACGAAAATGAACCAATCGAGCGTTGCAGGCACAAAGAGAAAGCCTAGCATGTTGTCTCTGCAACCTCCGAAGCTCAAATCACCGCAGCAAATTACTAAACATCGTGAGGCGAATCTGTCGCGCACCCCCTACTTCATGCCGAGCAAGGGGTGGAAACGATCTGTCTCGTTCAGCGAAGAAGAGAATTCTTCGCAGGAAGGAGAGACAAAGAAACGCAAGACTGCTGAATACAAGGCGCTTCTGAGCACGCCGTCTCATTTGGCGAGCTTTTCCTCACTCGACTCTGAGTATCCTTCTGCCAGTCAGCGTCACGATATTCCCTCGATGAAACTGATGAAAGCATGGGAATCCATTCTTGACCAAGTTGACTGGTCCGAAGTGATGCAGGATGCAGAAGAAAGAGAAAAGCTCAACATCTATCGAGATGTCTTTCAGACGATTGTGCAGGCCCACGTTGAGGAACAGCTGAAACAAGAAGAATGCAGAGAAGACATGATTTTCGAACATAGTAAACGAGACGACGAGAATACCGATACTGAGAGTGGGAATGATAGCAGTGAGAACGGCGTCGAGGACGGCTTTCAGCATTTTGAGGATAACACCTTTGTGAAAAGCGACGAAAGCGAGTTTGGTAGCGAGGATTATGCAGATGACGAGAATGACGATGAGAAAGACAGCGACGATGAGAATCAGAACGACGATGATTATGAGATGATTGATGATGAGGTTTCGATCTAGTCATTAGAAGAACGATGATGATTGACCTTTTAAGGAGTGATGATCCCTTTCGCGAATTGATTAAGTAGTTGCTTATCTGTCAATATCAATGATGAAAATTATCTACTCATACAAGGAAATCCCCAGTCAGTCATAGTGCGCTGACCAGCTTCAGAGGTAATTTCGGTATCATCGTTCATTCGTCATCAGCATTCATGTCGTTCTTCAACATTGCCTTCACTGATTTCAAGAGTTCTTCTCTGACTTCCTCGAAAGCTCTGTTGTGAGTGTGTGCACGAATTTTTAACTATCCATCAATGCGCTCGAACGCGCATGATGATACATCTATTCAGTAAGCTGCAGATCTCTGCCAGAGAGTTAGATCTCACTTCAGGACAGTTGAATGCGAGTCATCCGGCTGAGTGTACCCTACTACTTCTTCGTCACCAGCCTCTCAACCTTGACCGTCGCCTTGTAATCATAAGGTCTGAGTAACGGTTCTTTCCTTTGTAACCATCTTTTGGAATTCGAAAGTGAGGGGTGAGATGGGGAAAGATGATTGTAATTTATTGGTAGATATCACAGAACAGTGCAAATCTGGAGTGATTTTAAGGTTTGGTAGCGAATACTTTAAATCGCGAACGTCCGATACGAACATGACAGGGAAGATCGCGCTAAGCCCTACGTTAGTGCAGGTTGACGAAATCTTTCTCAGATAACCACCTCCACGCCGTTTTGGGACGTTGAACGGACGGACAACATGCCGGTCTCCCACATTCAATCTTCAGAAGCTAACTCTATCGACGCGGATAATGCGAAGAAGGAATTGAAGGATTGGGTAACTATTTATCGGCCAGACTTGAAAGATGAATCATCTACTCAGCCATTTGAGCCTATTCCAATCAGGGCGCAGAGCACTTCAATATCGGAGAAATTCCAAGTACGTAACGAGCGCGCATTGAATAGAAATCTACTTAATGACACGGGAGATCAGCCGCAAGCCAGAACGCACGCTGCAGAGATCTTAGGCTGTTCAACAGATCAGGTCTTTTTCACTAACCACATTGCCATGAGATACTACAAACTCGATTCACCGAAACCCTGAGTGTCTGCAGCACAGAAAGGAAGGGTAATAACTATCATTGCGCTCGGCGACCTCGACTCTGATAATGGCTTGCCCGGATTTGGTGATCCACCTGAATATTCCAGTCTCAAAAGTGGGCAGGCTCTACATGCGTTGGCAGATGCGCCCCAACATTTCAAGGGTCGTTCAATTGGTTGGGCACTTGTTCTTTCGTGGACTCGAAGAACCTAAGATGCCCAGTCATCGGCAAATACTGAATCATAGAGGTTCGGATCTTTTTCTAGCATTGACCAGTCATCGCCAAACAAGGGGTCGTAAAGTCCTGGATTGCATTTGCTGGAAGAAGCATCTGCTGGGTGAAAAGGCTCTTCTGCCGCGGCAGTTGAGGGATGAGATTGCGCTTGTACTGGTTTGGCTTCATCTGATGTGGTTGTTGAGTGATCCGAAAGAACAGTAACTGGGTTCATGAACGATGCTAACGACGTATTGGCAACCGGCAATGTCAAGTCCGGCGATTGCTGCAACGGAGCTAGCTGCTTGTATGGCGTTCCTAGCAATATGAGCTAGAGTTTTAGCAAGACTAGCGACTTACATACCTTCAGCTGCTGCTGCTGAACGATCATCGGTTATGTATGGGAGTTTGAGCACCTGACAAACCGATTGGTGACTTCACTTTGTTGTTAGCTATCAAAAAAGTAGCCCCCTTCTCTCCTTTCCTTGGAGTGAGTTTTCTACTTACTCCATCTTCATGGCAGTACTGATCAAAGCCGCTGGACGCCAAATTGGTCTTTCAACTAAGGCTGGCGGGCCATCTTTACAAAGCTCCCTCGCAATATTTTTCACCATGAAGGAATATACGAGCGATCCTGGAACATATGATCTGGTCCGTTTGAACGGCAATATCACCTCGGGTTAATGCCACTGAAGGTCAAAAGGTCTTTCGGATTCTAGCCCATGTCGTCGATCCACCTGAATTTGTGTCGGAGCGTGGTGACGAATATTCGGTTATTTATTGGAATCGCAGATTCAATCCCCTCCGTAGTAATGATGAGGCGCTTTCAACCATTCCTGAAATTCTGGAAAAGCTCGAAATAACGGTCACGTCAGCCCTGCCAGCGAAGAAAGAGACAAGTACACACATCAAATTCGAGGCTGCAAGTGATCGTTTTACACAGACTGAAGAGAGTGAATCTTCACGAGATTTACTGCGAAGAATGAAAGAAAAAGGCAGAAAGAAAAGAGAGTGTTGAGGCGCGTGATGATCTTCAGAGATTGAGATATGATCTGTATTGTGTTGAGAGATTTGTCTGCATAGTATCATCTGAGTTGACCGTCAGCTCATATTGATGTCAATAATTATCCTAATGAATGCTGTAGATAATCATACTACAACTTTCTTGCAAAGTTTACTGTGCTCGAGAGGCTAGAGCGACGACTTTATTATCGAATAGTAGCATTCGCTTTTTTCCCGTCTGTCAGCAATCTTTCACATCTTTTCGAAGTGACTGCGATTTGAGGCGAAGTCAAGTCGAGACTGTCAATTCATTGTCTTCACTCAGCTTCTGCTTCAACGAAGAAGCAGACTTTCTTGCAAGTCTTAAAAGTCGATGCTTTAACATTTAACTTAGAAACGTCAAGCGTCGGGCGCAAACTGCAAGACTTCTCAACCTTCGCTTCGCTCGTCGCTAACGTTCTCGCTCTTGTTGAAGACACAGTGGCTCGAAATTGTCGATAGCGTGAATATCGAATCTTTGAAGCAAGATCAACGAGTAAGACTGAGACAGAAGTGAGATGAGCGTGATGAGAATGTGTAAAGAGAAGAGATGAGATTGAGTTGTAGAATTTGATTAAGATGAAATTAAGAATTATTGAGAGACGTGTGAAATGAGAAAGGGTTTGAGAAGTTAATAAATGAAGTTAGTCGACGATCGAACTATTCTATTGAAGAAATGATCTGTGAATATTGAACTATTCAGCAATGATCTTGCAGAAGAATTTCGTAGTGTAACATTCTCGCTGAAACAAATGATGAAATGCTCTCTTCAGAACAACATCAACAAGGCTTAACATCATCTCGATTCTCAAAAGATCAAGGTTTAATTCTCTTCGTTGTCGTCGTCGTCATCGTCGTTCTTCTCGTTCTCTTCATCGTTCTCGTCGTCTTTCTTCTTCTTTTGCAATGCTAAAAATAAAGATTATTAGATGCACTGTTGTATATCTTGACGACTTTAACATTATCGTTTTCGTCGTACTTGTATGTCAATACTGACTTAAGATGTCTAAGCACATACTCTAACAGAAGCTTAAGCACACTATCGCTCAAGACTTCGAAATGATGAATAGATTCGTTTCGTGACTGAGAACATGCGATTCGAAAGTGATTCATCATATAAATTCTCTTCGAAGCTGACATGTCTTCTGACGTTGATACAGTGAACAAAACGTATTCTTTGAAGAATTGCTTCAGATCTCAGACTCATTTACGGTTCACGACGTCTATCATCAGAATCATGTATTTCTGTATAATCTTGTTAACACGATGATAATACTTAAGCTATGATGATGCTTTACTCGATCTTTGAGAAAGTATTTCTTCGAGAGAAAAAGCGTCGAGTCATCACTCTTAGACTTCAATTTCTCAAGCAGAATCATCTTTGCGCGATCATCTGAAATCACTTCGTCTCGTCAGACGATTTTACTCTTGATTCTGTGACTACTTTGTGTGAGAAAAGTGAGACTAAGATCATCGAAAAGCTCTGCGAGTGTGTGATCATGATACAACACGAATGTTGCTGCGATTTCGTTTAAGCTATCATCTTGAGCAAAATCTGAATCAGAAATTTTGATGTTCTATGAACAGTTAAATAATGTCAGCAGAGATGAGATATACTGTCTACCTCAAATGACAAAGTATCAGCGATAATCTTATGAGACTCAGATTTTCGAAGATACAAGACGTTCTCGATCTCTGCGATTGACAACTTGATTTCTTCTTTTGAATTAGACATTGATGTATGTGATGTATGTGATGAATATCATGATAGATGATGAACAGTTTTCTTACTAGTAAACTGTTACAGATTTTGCGCAGAATATGAATAATTCTGCACGTTTAATAGCAGTGACAGTATCTTACTATAGATAAATATTGTGTCGTCTTTCAATGTTCAAGCTCGCATCATTTTCTCTCATCTGCAGACTGCAAGACTGTTCAAATTCGATTGCTGACTTACATGTTCATACTTCTGTCGATTTCATCAAAGAATTTCTGTACATCTGTCATATAATTCGGCTGCGTTGATTTGCTGCCTTCTCAGGTGCGTCGATGAAAGTCAAATCACAGTCTGAGTCAAAGTCATTTTTCTAGTGACATTACATCAGAGATGTGAGATTGCAGAGCGTTAAGAACGATTCAGAGTTTCGAACTTCACTTCGTCTGTGTTTTTTTTCTGTCAAAGATCGTGCAGCTTTAGTCTCGTAGACAAGCATAGCGCTTCTCGAAGATCTGAATAAGTCTCTGATACGCTCAACAGAGCAGAGACGAAAGAGCTAATCAAGCACGATAAGACGGTCGATGAATTTGTAATAGAGAAGTTCTCTTAATTCTCAATCTCGACACACTTCAATTCATGCTCTAGATCATGTTTCATAAATTGATTGACATCGATAGCACAAGCTTCACTGAATTGACAAGAAACTTGAGATCTGATTCGTCTTGACATAATCATGTCACTGACAGATTATCTTTCTTCATTGATCTAGCATTCAAAGTCTGCATTGCAGAGAGTCAATGCATTACGATTATAATTGTGACATCTGAAGATACGCAAAGATTAACTCTGCATCTTCACTCTCGATTTTGAGAAATGTATGCCTGATTAGAATGATGAAGTAGTTCATCTCGACACTTTGACCTTGTAAGCAAATGAAAATGCAGTCTCACTTTTGACAATCGATTTCTTCTCACCTTGAGTATTGAGTTTGATCGAATGCAAACACGAGACTCAGGTTCGTGCAAGACGAAAGACGATTCAGTCGCTCATCTTTGAAGCAGGCATTCACAATGCAATTTAGACTTCATTAAGCAACATGACTTGTGATTAGCTTGATAAGATCAGAGCATCTGTAGATTTTACATGTATTAAAACCTGACCTGAATTTTCACATATCATCTCAAAAAAAACACAATCAACACATTCTTGAGAAAAAAATAGAAGACAACAGAGTCAGAAGATCGAGATAAAGCAGCTAGCCAGTTCAAGCGTTGTCATCGCTAGCACACAGAAGTTCTCAAAAGTTGTTTACGAAGTCGTCGAAGATCAGTGTGAAGAACTCTCTGAGAGAACAACAGCTGACACTGTCATCAAGTCACGCTTACGCAATTCTTCTTTAATAATGTTGGTGCTTGAAAGTGCTGAAAACCTCACAGCTGAATTCAATCGAGTACAGCTTACTGACGCGGAATTTGATATGAGTGGGAAATTCGAGACTACACCTGAGGCGAACGTTGAGATCGGCAACCTAGAGTCTTCCGAGAGCTCTGCAGCTGGGCTGATCTGTGCGTCAGACCTACTTGGGTCGAAGTATGTCAGGAGTGAGAAATCTGAAGCGACACTCACGTCAGACTTGACAATCGACAAATCAGAGTCAGTCGAGAATCTGCAATCAAAGTTCGACTGAACGTTTGAGATCGTTTATGACAAACTTGAAGACTCGTCAAAGATTCGATTTCCTGAGGAGGGTGAATGGTTCAACGCTCTTCGCCTTTGTCATTCATCTTACTCCTTGCTTTGGACGTGCAACTTACTCTTTGAGTTGGGTCAACGTGTGCCATAAGATGATTCTGATCTACACGAGTCGAACAGATTCTACTTGCAGGAGTTGAAGAATGTCTACTTCATCCTCTGGGTGACGGTAAGCTTCGCCTTCACTCGGCTCTATTACCAAGGATGGGACCGACTTTCAGCATTCTCCAGTCATGATCCCTGCTTCTTGCCAGGCTACGATGAGCATGATCGCTGTGTCTGACAGCTTGTCATGAACATTGGGAGGTCTTGCTATACGAGGGCACAAGGGTAGAAAGGCATATAGATATATTTGACTGAACTATCTAGTAGGTAGAGCATACGGGATGAAGAAGGAAGGAAAGAAGTGGGCGAAGGGTAAATACTCATTCACTAGCGCCGGATAAAAGCGAAGATTACTAACCACAGGGATAACAGTATCGTTCCCTGTTTCCAACATTTTCAACACTTCCTCTTAGGAATTGAAGCTCTATATGAAGCTATTCAGGCCCTCTACTGACTGTATATTCATGCTCTTTTACTCGTCGGCGCCATGCTCGACGAGGGTAGCTTCATTTCTTGAAGCTAGTCTCATGACTGATCTGAACCTCAAGAATTTGCCTGACTCCAGGGGCTTGGTGAGGTCGTCGGCCACCATTTGATCGATGGGTATGTATTTCAACCTAATTGCTCTCTCTTCTACCTTGTTCCGAACATAGTGATACGACGTATCAATGTGCTTGGTCCGGGGATGATTGACGGGATTGCTACCCATTTTTATAGCCGCCTGGTTGTCAGCTAAAATGATAGTTGAATTCGTATCCGAACCATCATATTTCACCTCTTTCAATGCTTGAACCAGGAAGGTCAATTCCTTGACTGCATTACATTCGTCGACGTATTCAGCTTCAGCAGATGACGTGCTAACGCATTGCTGACGTTTGAAGCTTCAGCTAATTGGTTCATTCCATAGGAAAAACATATAGCCGAAGATGAATCTTCGGAAATTCAAGCAATCCGCATGAGCTGAATCGATATATCCAAAGAATTCAGCTTCCTCAACTCTCTTCACTTTGAAAGATTCATATCGAAGTCTCAGCTGAGCAGTTTCGACTAGATAACGAATGATTTGTTTGACAGCTAGATCATGATCGAAGGTAGGATTCGTCGAATATCTGCTGCATTTGCTCACTGCATAGACTATGTCTGGTCGTGTTTGACAGGCTACTCACATCAGTGTTTCAATGATTGATTGATAGCTCTCTATTTCTTCAGGGATAGCTTGATACTCGACCCACTTCTTGAACTTTCAATAGACGTTCTTTTTGAGCTGACACCTATGATGCATCGATGTTTTAGTTGAGCTGCAGTCGCTCATGCTCAGAAGCTCGATGGCTCGCTTGATATAGATGCTTTGATTGATCCAAAGAGTCCGTTCAGCTCTATCACGAGTTATGTGCATTCCTAGATATCACTCGATTGAGTCAAGATCTTTCATTTGAAAGCGCTCTGCAAATTGCAGCTTCAGTGCTTCGATATCGAATATGTTCGGTTCTAGAATGAGTAAATCGTTCACATAGATAGCGATAATGATGTCATTATCATGAATGAACACTGAATGATCAATTTCTACCCTTTGATAGTCGATGAAGATGAGGTAAACTTTCAGAATTGCATACCATTCCCGAGACGTCTGTTTTAGTTCATATAGGGCCTTGTTTAGACGACAGGCCAAAAAGGTTTCATTTGATTCTTTTTGCTCAAACCTCGAAGATTGCTGCATTCAGACCTCTTCCTTTAGGTGTGCTTCTAGAAAAGCGATGACGACGTTCATTTGTTCGACTTCGTAGTCATATTTGACTGTCAATGCTAGAAGCATTTTGATGATCGTGGCTCTGACCATCGAAGCAAAGATCTCGTCATAGTCAATTCTCTGCTTCTGACGAAATTCCTTACACATTCACCTAGCTTTGTATTTGATCACCTCCCCTTTGGGCCCTCGCTTAATGATAGTTACCCAGCGCGTCGGCAGTATTCGCCGGTCCGGCGAAGATGTTCTCAGGGTAAAGATGTCATTTTTGATGTGAGCGTCAAGCTCACTTCTGAATGCGAGCTTTCATTGTTCCCAATCGGGACTAGCTCTAGCATGTTTCACTGTTTGTGAAGTATCCGATTCGATTTGAACTCGGTTTGCTCTACTGGCAAAGCCCCGATTATGATCTCTGACTCAGAGATCGTTTAGTGCTCTGTAGTCAACTGGTTCAGCGATGACCCGTTTGAAACGTCCGCTCGAAGCATCAGAAACATCAGAAGCATCAGAATCGCTTGAGCTATCTGACTCGCTTGATTCTAGTTCTAGTGACCTGCTTCTAGCTTTCTGTGAAGCGACTGATGTTCTTGTTTGATGATTGTCGACAATTTTCGCGATCTTCGCATTTTCAGTGGTTTTTATCGAGAAAGGTGCATCGTCGGTTTGATCATCGAAGCTTAGTATCGAAAGATCTTCATCATACTTCCCGACTTCGATGACTACCTCGTTCCATCGAACGTGACTAGATATTAGTACATTCTTCCCGTTTCACAAGCGAAACTGATTGACTCCCTCGTAGCTCAAGAACTGACATTTTAAGCTCTTGTCATCGAGCTTTCGGCGAGCTTTCTTCACATGGTGGTAGACTATGCATTCAAACGTATGTAGATAGCTAAGATCAGGCTTCTTGCCATGTCAGACCTCATAGAGAGTTATATTGTTCAACGCAGTGGTAGAACTTCTGTTCTTCAGGTAGATGACAGTCATTATTGCTTCATCTCATAGCCGTATCGACAATTTGACGCTAGTCAGTATAGCGCGAGTTCGTTCAAAAAGAGTGCGAAAACATCACTCTGCAACTTCATTTTGACTCGAGTTATATGATGTCGTCGACTCTCATTTGACCCCATGCTCTTCAAGCAATTCAATGATTTGATGATCAGCATACTCACCTTCATTATCTGAACGCAGTCGCTGAACCGAAGTGCCCTGAGTCTTCATGAATTCCAGGTATTTCCGAAGTACGCCTTTTAGGTCGGATTTTCGTTTCAGTAGATAGGTGGTCGTATATTGGCTGTAGTCATCAATCATAGTAGCTACATATCTGAATCCTTCATCGATCTTAGATATCTTACCATCGCCGATGAGATCCGAATGTACTAACTCATCTACTTTGATGACTCTGATGTGAGATTTTCCGCTTGACGTTCTATTTTGCTTGCCTATGACACAGGCCTCACATATCGATTCTGAGAATTCTTCGTTTTTCAGGCTATCAGCCGAATTCACATCGATGTCGATGCTCATGTTGACAAGGCGTTTGACGTCTGCCATATTCACATGAGCTAATCGTTTATGTCATTGACGCCATGACGCCTTGGCTGACTCTGTTCTGCTTGCCAGAATAACTGATCGAGAATTTGGGGAATTAATTGATATATTCACGAAATATGCTTCCGCATCGTTTCTCGAGCCGATGAGGGCGACGACACCCTTTGAATTCATGAATCGGAATTTGCCGTTCTTTATACTACACGTATACCCTTTGACTTTCACCTGATCGACTGACATCAAATTATAGTGTAGTCCTGAACAGTGATAAACATTGATTAGCCGAATTTTGGTTGATTGATCGTTCAGCAAAACGTCGATTATAATCGAACCTTTCTCGACGATGAGTACTGTCTCATTATTTGCAGTAACAATGCTGTTATCGATGACCTTTCGATATGACTGTTCATCGAACAAGTCTATATCATAGCAGACATGATCCTCAGCTTCGCTGTCTATTCATCAGGCATCTGTGTGACTGTCAGCTCGGCAGACGATCTTCATTGTTCTGACTATTTTGACTTCGAAGCTTGTTCCGAAGTCATCTTCTTTGGCCAGATTCTTTCTATTCTGATAAGACTTTCATTCATCTGTACGAAGGTTCGAATGTAGATGTCAGCAGTTCTGTTCGCTGTGACTTTCTTGCTCGCAATGAGCGCATTTCTTCGACCTCTTCCGGAAAAACTTCGGCTTCTTGTCATCAAACTGAGCTATCATACTTTTGAAGCTGAAGTTCTTCTCTTGATTTGACCGTTTGTCATGATCGGCTAGAGCGATAGTCATATCATCGATTAATAGTTCGAATTTATTGACCTTGATGCTCTGTATCAGGCCGAAGATGTACGGTTCTAGACTTTCGTTGAGATCTAGAAGGAAAAGATTGCTCAGCATTCACGATTCTACTGTTTTTCCGATGTCTGCACACTTGATAGCGACTTGCTTGAGCGAGTCTGCATAGTTCTGAATGGATTTGAAATTCGATTGCTTTGATTGAGTCAGTTCTTTGGTTGCCAGAAATAGAGTGGTCAAATTCGACTGCTCATATTGAGTCTTCAGGATAGATCACATTTTAGTGACGTTATCTGCTTTGAATATATGTATTCTGGGTTCCTTTTCGCAGCTGAAGTCAATTATATTGCTGACTCTGTCGTTTCTATCTTTCCAATGTTGAACATCAGTGGTATGCTTCTTTTTATCTGCTGTCGAGGCGTCGGATGACAGTGGTGCCGGTTTCTTCAGCTTCTTCGAGGTGATCATCCAGAGACCTTTGGCTTTCAAGGCATTGATTATATCCTCCTTCCATGACTCATAGTTCTCGCTCCCCTTTAGCTTAGGGACCCGATAGGTCTCCGAACCTTCCATTGTTGTATGGTGGTTGAAGTATGGAAGTAGTTCTAGGAATTTGGCCGAAAGGGAAAATTTCGCCTTTTGGTGACAGCGAGTTCGATGCTTCTGTCCTTTGTTATTTTTCCGGTAGCGGAATAGCTAACCCGGGCTCATAACCTCTTGGTATACGAGGACACGAGGGTAGAAAGGCATATAGATATATTTGACTGAACTATCTAGTAGGTAGAGCATACGGGATGAAGAAGGAAGGAAAGAAGTGGGCGAAGGGTGAATACCCATCCACTAGCGCCGGATCAATGCGGAGATTACTAACCACAGGGGTAACAGTACCGTTCCCTGTTTCCACCATTTCCAACACTAATCGATCATTAACCGACATGCACGGCGACGACGCCTTGAAGCTGAACCGCAACTCCCACCACTACTCCGAAATCCTGAAATTCGCCCTCAACAAAGCCATCATCACTACTCTCCTCAAAGCACCACCCAGAGCACCCCTCTTCCGACCACTTCCCCATGCTCCAACCCCCAGTGATCTCCATTACGGCGCCTTTCATGGAGAGGGCCTTCAACGCACTTATGTCGACGCGGTCGAGACCCTCAATCTTAAGACTGCCAAATAGGCTGTTGCGCGGTTGGAGCGCGGGGGCCTGTTCCCTGTCGTCCGCGCTGCGAGCGGGTGGACGACGTACGCCACGTTGCCGGCGCCGATCGATGCCGCCCTTTGGACGAAAGAAGTGTTCCGGACCAGCAAGCTTGTGGACCACGACTTGACGCACGAGCTGATTCGACACTCGGGGACGGCAGGACAGTGGAACGCGTGCCATGCGGAGATGCAACTTGTTGTGTGGTTTTTGAGTAGGCACGTCATCTTACCGGATGAGTTGGAGGAGGAGTGTGAGGACGAAAACAAGTTGGACGCGTTGTTGGCGGTACAGCCGTCGAAGAGGTTGAAGGGTGCAAGGATACTGGTGTCAAAGAAGGTTTGTCCTTGTTGTAGGGAATTTATTAAAAAGGTGAATCAAGCGTTTGGGCTGACTCTGGAGGCTGCGGATTGCTCGGCGAAAGGAGAAGCTTCATAGGTGATGGTGTTGGTGGTAGCTGTAGACAATTAAGCTACTGCAGTGGCAAAACTTCCCATCCTATATTCATTCAAACGGCATATCTCTCCCTCGTGTGAACAGTGAGATTCCCTGACGTCCGTTTTGCACTAATACGAAGTCATTCGTCAATCGAGATGCTAGTCAATGAAGAGAAATACCGGTTGCCTAAGAGCCCAGCACCTCATATATCGTCCAGACTTTTGTCGGGCATTGGAGTGGGGATTCTCCAAGGCGTTGTGTAGCAAGAGCGGCGCCGGCAGTGAGCGCTTGCTCGAAGCCTGAGAATGATCCGTAGTTGGTGTCACCATAAGAAATGAGATTGGAATTGAGCTCAGCATTGGACTTAGGCTGTGGCCAGGGCAAGAGGCTTTGTTGAAATTCTGCATCAAGTGCACTTAGAGGTGGGTCGGCACCTGAAGACTGTCGGAAACTTGAGGATGCTGCGTATCCTCTGTGCCAATGAGGCTCTGGGTGAGGCCCTGGGTTTGAGTGAGGCCGTGGATTGAATAGAGGTACGGGAACTGGTGGCAATCTGGCAACATCCAACGTATTCCCAATCATGGTCGTACCAGTCTGTGAGAGTGAGGCTTGAGCCCTGCTGAAAGCCTGGCTGATCCATTGTTTGCAAAATCTTACATCAGCCCCTCGGAACCTAAAAGTCGCGGAATCTGCAAACCCCTTGTCAAAGGCAGGCGCCACATTGAACTAAATGTCACATGCGAGGATGAGAAATGAAGTGTACAAGATTCAGGAGGGTACGCGAGTGTTAGAACGGGGAGATATTGGGGGTAGAGAGGACAAAGCAGCGCGGACGTCAACAGCACTAAAAATCGCCAAGCTGAAACAAGCCCATATCACATCGATCTTGATCTAGTGCGTATGAGTTATGTCCCCAATTTGTCTGCATATAACAACATAGAGCTCGTTGCGTTCTTTCGCCCTGCTTTGCTGTGATATCTCGCAATCATGGAGCTCAAAACGCCACCTTCAACCCCTACATACAAATCTGCCTGCCCTACGTATCAAGAGACAAATGTAAGAGACTCTGATACTTCTCAAGTATGACAGCTTACACTTCATGACTTCTTAGGTTCCAGAACCAATCCTTTATGATAATTGAGATGAGTCATGAGAACTTGTCAGCGTACCAGCAAGCGAAATCGAATCTGATACCTCTCAATGATCTCAGGAAAAATCGAAGCCGAAGATCCGCATTATACCAAAATATGATGAGGATGACTACGAAGTTGTTATCGATTCATCTTACCTTCTGAAGCTCAAATTCCGGCAATGTCAAATGAATCTTGACTATAATTCGACACAACTCGAAGAGAGACGAAAAGCTATCTATGGCACATACAACGCGACCAGGAAAGCTCGCGATCAGTGACTTCAACACGCTGCAAATGTGATTCACTCTGAGCATCAGTCAGAGGTTCAGCAAGCTTATCGCGATCATGCCCGATTAAATGGCTTACACGAAGAGCTTGCTCGAGCAATCTTGAGCCATGATATATTCGTTTGTATACCCTCTTGAGCTCTTATTTTATCTTACTAATGCATTTCACAGGTATCAACCGCTCTGGTTCAAGCAAAGCTGGCACAAAACTTTGTGTTCCTGTTTCTGAATCTACAGAAAGATCACAATTCCTCTGAAGCCCATGACTTCCTTGAGAGCACTCAGAATGAGCTGCTTGACACTCTTCAGCTTTCTTTATCAATTTCAATACCAGTCAAGAGAATGAGGCGTGAGACTCAAACAACTTCACTTCTTCGAGCTCTGCTGAAATTATCCGGCGGCAGAGTGAACTGTCGACAACATGGATTTGCCGAAGAGTATACGACCAGTGAGAACGCTGACCTATACGCTTCGCTTCTCGGCATCACAAAGACGAGAGAGTTCGAAGATCTCAATTCAAAGAAAGTGTACAATGAACTCTTGAAGTCTTCGATATTCTCTGAGATGGAAATTGGTTTGCAAGATCTGAAAGAATGAACGACGAAGATGATGAGCTTCCTTCGTGTTGGCTTTTGAACAGAATACCTGATACGATATTCTAAAGAGCGAAATAGTTCGTTGCTAATATGATCAGGGTCTTTCATCGCAGGTGTTAAGCGGATTCGGCTTTGGCCAGGTGAATAACTTTCATGCTTACCTGTAACTCTCCGCTACACACGTGTGAAGAAATGACACTAATGAAAAGCAGTACGCATACATACCATGCCATTCCGAAACTTCAAAAGTCAGGAAACAACGAACTATTACTTCTTATCTGGGGCACAATGGTTTCCGGTCGTCAACTCGGAATTCTTCGCGAATGAGCGAGCTCACAAAATGGTTGAAACCTATACAAGCGGTTGACTAGAGGTATTCAAGGTTCCCAAAGCGTGAAACAGCTCGCTTTGACTATGACGGCCTTGATGAACTATCGACGACTTCTTCCCGACTTCTCGGACGATTTCGACCAGCCTATCAAAGGTAGCTATCTAGCCGACCTAGATGCTCTTCTAAATGGTCATTCGCTTGAAAACAGCGGAACAGTCTGGGAACAAATGGCCTTTGCGTTGGTACGGATACTTCGTTTCTTCATGCATCAGTTTGAGGATCTTGTTACGTTCCTAGAGACTGTACTTGACCGAGAGTCTTCTTCATTACATGTATTCGACGAATTCTCCGATCAATATTTGCGTTGAATGATCAAAGGTCAGCTTCATGAGATTGCAATAGTGAAGTTATCGCATTGTAAGACGTCAGAGCTTAGAGGCGACTTGAACTGGGTCACCGTAACGCACCCAGAGGGGTTGTCACTTCAGAAGTTTCACATTCAGGATCATTCGCCAAGATCATGCAGCGATCGTATATCGTCAGTTTTGAAGACAGAGTACGTGACTGCTGTATTGAATCTTCCTGCTTGTTTGTACTGATCTATACAGAAGTTCCATGGAACAGCCTCAAGGCAACAATCCGCTTGAAGTTGATATCACTCATACAATCGAAGTATTTACCGCGACTAGAACTACTGAAGAAGACATAACATCCTCTTATAGCGTCGCAGTATCTTCTCCGGGAAACAAAAGTCACTCAGCGTCGCCGTCAAGCTTACACGCAGACCAGTACACACTTGTACGACTGTCCGAGATCGAGAACGAGGGCGAAAAAGTATGGGATTTTTTTGATACAAAGATCGGAACAATGCATGAGGTGACTAGTATCGAGGAGTTGGGCGATGGATCATGGAAGATGATTGTTCTTCAGTCGCATTGCCGTGCCTTACAGGACAGGCTCGGTAAGATATTCCCTGATTCGAATGTCGATCTGAACTACGATTCTGTTGAACCCGCAGCCAGCGACTTGAAGTTCTGGAATTATGATACGACAAATAAGCTACGTGAATTTTGCTTTTCTCAGAGAGCAAACAGAATGATCAACACGGCTTGGCCTGCGGCTGCTGCTTATTACGCTCACCATCTGAAAGTCATGAATGAACTTCGCGAAGGTGCTGCAAGATTCAATTGCCCCAAAAGCTTCGACCAGCCACTGATGTCTACATATCGAGGCTATCTGCAAAGCAAAGGAGATGCAGTCTATCTTCTTCAAGCCTGCTTTGGTGAAAGACTTGTTCATTCATGTCGAGGATCTCAAGACGAAGAGATAACTATCAGTGACAACGTTTTCGTCTGGGAAGCGAATAGCACAGGCATTGATAGCTGAAGAAACGAAATGAAGTGAACTGTTTGGGAACAGGACGGTTTTGAGGTCTGCGAAGCGATCGATGAATCTGAGCTCATGAAGAAGACAATCAGCATCCCTGCCTGAGGGGCTATTCATCATGTGATTTTCTACTATACGGCAGGGGACGCTCGAACCTTGGCTCGGCCATCTCGAAGTATGAAACTCAGTCCTGAGTTAGCCTTCATACTCTAGAGAGTGACCCTTCCCGGTTCAGTTCGTCTTCGCAGACAAGCGATATGCTCGTCGAAGCGAATTGTTGTGACGGTAAATTGCAGTATGAAATTGCGAGTCACTAGTCGTCGTTGTCGCGATTTTGAAATAGGGGCCAATTGGATTCTGATGAGAAACACTGAGCGCTTTTACAACGGCTCATCTGATTGCAAGCGCGTCGTTAAGCTGAGTACGCTCATGCTGCCTGATTCTTAGACCTGACTTGTGCTGTGTAATGTCGGTATTTACACCTTCGATAGTAATGACAGTGATAGCTATTCACTATCTGTTTCTGAGATGTCTCCTCTATCAAAATAGTAGCTTGAATAGTCGTTCACGAATGCATATTTCATGCCTCTGATGCTCATTGATAAAACGGCATGTGATATGAAGGTCAAGCCAGTCCTTATAATTGTGATCCCTCAAAATCTTGTCATAAGCTGAGAAAATCTTCTCATTATGAATTATCTGGATTACGTGACTCTTCGAGGCGATATCAGCTGAGACATGCATTCAAACCTATGTTTCAGCTTCCTTCGAAGTACAACCGCCGAATGAATCGGAAAGCTTAGAGAGCATTCTTGAAGACACAATCTTGAGCTCCGACTCAATGATATAATTATCTGTTGAACCTGTCAAGACAACACCAGAATCAGCTTCTTCTGTAAGGAATGCGACAAGCATTGGTGCCGATCATGCTATGGTCGATACCTCGAACATGTAAAATACCTACAGTGCCGATATCCGCAAGTACTGAACAAGAATTCAGTTGATGAAGAAAACTTCATCTCTTATTAGATATCGGAAATACTGAAATCATGAATCGGAATTTGTTTCGATTAGAAACCTTCCTAAACAACATCGTGACTCGCAAATTAGCAAGGAAAACGGCTCGGCAGTCACACCTCGACTTTTTGAAAGCAGCACAACAAAAGCGCGTTGAAAATCCCACGTCGAATGACATTGCAAGTTATAGAAGCTCAATATCGCAACTAAAGAACAAAGTGTCAAGCATGCTGAGCTCTCATGTTGCCATGCAGTCTTTTGTGCTGCCCTTTATGTTATTTCACAGTCCTTTCTCTGCCTTCGTAATTCCATAAGTATCATCTTGACAACGTTTTTCGAATATGAAGTTCGTAGCAGCTTGAACAAGGTGTCGTCAGAGAACTCGTCCTGGTAGAGCGAGATGATGCTGCCTGAATTCCTGAAATATCTCATGCCGCAGAGAGGCTGAAGAAGAATAATTTGAGCTTCGATCGCCATGCGCAGTGCCATGCATGACCGGCCGGAATTTCATAAAGTGAGCAAGGCCTGCTTAACTCGGCTGTGAAGAACACAAGGGCGACTGAAGTCATCGAACAGGCTTGATCGTAGAGTAGCTAAAGTCATAATGGCCGCCCGACGAGACATTTATCAATTCATTATTTTCAGGCGGCCTTCATAGCTTGGTGTGCATTCGTACTACAAAGACGTGGTCTTATGTTTAAATATCTGAGCCGATTTTCACCTTCTAATGTACCATATTCATCTCGATGAAAAGCTTTTGATTCTTCTTTAACATTGATATACCTTCTGGGAAAATACTTTTAGCAGCTTCTCGTTGCAAAGAACTAATTACTTACTGAGTAAATCTATCAATCATCGGGTCAAGAAGACGCTTTGATATTTCATCTAATTTAGCATTCATCTTCACATCTTGCTCATGTCTCAATGAGGTGATTACAATTGATCTAATGAGAGTCTTGCAAAAGAGATTGTCATGCCGATTACCAAAGCCATCACTAGAAATTCTAGTGCAACAGTACTCGAGTACGCGTCTCAACAACTCTTCTACCTTAACAATATTCACCTTCTAATTTTTACCAGTAAAATGCTTTCACAGCTATACTTTAATAGGACTCTAAGCTTCTTGATAATTCTTTTTTTTATTCACTTCTTCTAGAGAATCTTCATCGCTTATTCTATCACAGATCAATCAAATCATCATCGATTAAATAACTTCATGACATCTTCTAATCAAGCGATCAAAACAGATGCTCAGAATTGAGGTTTAGTCAGATTCTCAACTCTTTTGACTGAGGTACGCTCTCGACAACGATCATCAAATCGTGATGAATTTAATGAGTCTCATCAATTTCTTGATAAAGCATTCATGAAAGTCATTGCTGCGCAGAATACTTAGAAGGTAAGTCAGTAGTTGAAGAACTTTAAATAGCTTCATATTTACCTGTTTGATTGATGTTTCTAACGCGAAAGTGAGCTTTGAAGGTTCGAAGTATTAAAAATGTCTGGATTCAGTAGTGAATTTGGTGAGAAGCGCGCGACAATACGCTACTCGTATTTACGAAGTTTTCGCGCACGCTAACTATGACTAGTTATCTTAGTCCCTTTTTTTAGCACGCTAAGCTCGATACTACCTGCAATTAAACTTTCTAGGTTAGAGTGCGCGGAAACTCAGTGTGCGCGAAAACCTCGTAAATACGAGTAATAGCCTTCGAATTCATTGATGACCGCTGATAGATGTTATTCATTCACCTCGAAAATCATCGGTTAAAGCTGTTGAACACTGCTATGCATACATAACCCGTTCTCCAATAGTTATTATCATGAATCGTTCGCTCTCTCAGATTGTGCGGTCGAAAAATAAAGTCAAAGTCACATCTACAACGTTCAAATTTCATATAGCCTCTTCTTTATTGCTTCTCTTGCGACTGAGACACGTTCGCAGCAAGCGTAAAAAGAGTGTTAGAGCGAATGATGATTTTGAAAGATAGAGATATAATGATCGTTCAGAATGTACTGTATTGTGTTAGAAGATCTGTCTGCGTGATCTTGTCTGAGCTGTAAGTAGTCGTAGTTAAATTGAAAGACTATACTACAACTCAATGCGAAGTTTGCTGTGCTCGAATGATCAGAAGCAACGACTTTATTAATAGACATTTGCATAATTTCATTGACTTTTGTTTCGTCGATCAGCATTTCTTTCACATTCTCTTTTCAAGTAACTGCGCATTGAGACGAAGTCAAGACTGAGCCGTGAACTTATTGTCTTCTGCTCAGCTTCTTCTTCTAATGAAAACTCAAGCTTATCGACGATGAACTGAACTTTCGCGAAAATCTTACAACTCTCAAAATACATGCTTTAATATCTGATATAGAAAATTTATACATTCACAGAGACAAAGTCAGAGACAGGCAAGAGAGTTATGAACTCGTCGACAAAGATTCATCATTTGATGATCAGATTCAAAGAAATTCGTTGCACAGTATGAAACCTATATCACGTGACTGATAATGCGCGCGCGCATTATCAATCACGTGTTTCTATACTTCTTTTCATGAGATCAATCTTCGTTTGACGACGACGACACAAATGAATCAGATGTCGAAAGATTCATCTTTGATACGCTATGCAGTCTGAATCATTCTCAAGCTGACTTGTATATAGACATTGAGCGAGATAGTGAAGCTTCTCTTCGCATACTCGAAGTTGAATTCAAGGAAAAACTATGTTATGCTTCTTGACAATCTGAAACATGTGACGATAAAACTCAAAGAGCAAGCTCGACAGAAACAGCAGCGTGAAAAGAAGAAACACAAGCAGCTGCAGTTCAATCATGAGCTCACTAATGTCTCACTTCAAAATTGCTCAAACGTGATCACAAGATCACGCAAGACAGTATCAATGAACGATCTATCGTCTTTAACACTGCGCTCACACTTGAAGTCAAGAGTGCTTATGTCAGAAATATCTCAGAAATCTTTCATCTCTGATCAAGAAATCATTATCATTGATTGATCATCAGCATCTGATAGCTTGTTCGATGTGACTGCTGTTTCTTGTGAAAGCTTCATCACAACAACTGATGTTGAGATGATCAGAACGAATGTTGAAATTTCAATCAAGAACAAGCTGAAGCAAGAGATTCAACGCTGTGAATATCAATATTGCGAAAAAACCTTTGTTGTCAACGATGATGAACGCTCGAAGATCGTCAACTCGAATGAAATTAGTTATTTCTTCTTTCGTTTTCAACAGAGAGAATGACTCACTAATTTCAATCTGATGTCGTTATTGTTCTCATTCAATTGATCAAAAACGACTTTGATATTACAAAGCTTCTATGTATCATTTAAGAGCAGCAATCAGCAATCGAATCTAAAGATGCAATGATCATTGAGTCGCGATCACGATTGCATCATCATTTCATGCTGCTTTCAAAGTCACTGAATGCTGTTTGATGTGAATCTTAAACGTATCATCATTCGACAGTATGACTCTCTTGTCGAAAACATATCAAACTCAGAAATGATGTTGATTATCAAAGAGTGATTGATTCACGTCATGAAAGAATGAGAGAATCAAAATCGAGGTTTTATCGCAGTTAATGAAGTAAGTGAGAATTTTCATTTTTTCATTTTTTCATGTTTTTCTTTTATGATCACTGAAGATTTGCAGTCATCTCGACAGCAAGAAAACGATTCTGACTGTGAGATATACATGATGTACAATGCAGATTGCCTCGTCTCAAATCGAGACACATTAGAGAAGCAGATAGATGATGTTCGACTTCGATATCATTATCTTGAGCGTCTAGTCGATTTAGAACGTCAAGAAAGAAGTGAACAACAGATAGTAAATATGATTCTGTCATCAAACAAGAAGCTTAGAATTAAAAAGCGTCGTGTATCTGAAGACATTTCAGATGATGAGTCTGATCAAAATCAAGAAGAATTCAAGAAGAGTCGTAGACTAAACTGAGAGTCTTCATCGCATTTAGATTCTCAAGATGCTTGACTTGAGAAGTGAGATCATCTCGTCACTATCAGCTCGAAGTACGAACGATCTGAGTCAAAACACTTGAAACGAGCGAAAGAATTGCTTCGAATGATCGAGACAGTCGAGTGTGAGAAAGTAACGACAGCTTGAGATGAAGCAATCACTCAAAAGCAAAGTCACATCAAGCTTGAAACTTTGAAAATCGATTCAACGACTGAGATCATTTGTCAACTTATCAAGAGAGCTCAGATCAGATCATTCAAGAATAAGATTCTTTTATGTATTGACAAATGAATTTTTACGATGAAGATTTTGCAAGATGTTGAAATCGAAAGAAAACGTGCGTCGTCTGAGCAAAGTACATTCAAAATTAAAGTCGACGATAAAGAAAAAAAAGCATTGACAAAAGCATTTGCAAAATTCATTAGAGAAGCTCATTCTGAGCTTAAAGAGTCAAGTCTAGCGAAGAAGCGAGAATTACAGTATTGCAAGTATCGAAGATGATGACGTGACGATCAGATATGAGTCTATTTGTATAATGCATTTGATGTTGTCATTCTATTACTCATCTCAAAGAGACAGCATATCAAAGAAGAATGCGCGATCTACAATGAACAGTAAGAACTTATCAGTTTCTTTTACGAAGACTCACTATTGATGTTGATACAGATTCGTGAAAATGAAATCTAGAAAACGTGAATTCTTCATTAAAGCTCTGCAGAAACTGCGATCAAATTTGAAGAAAACTGTTTCTGAGTTAGATGATCATCTTGAGATTCTGAAAGATGATATTGCAGACTTGTTAGAACGACTTCAGCATTCAAGCATATCTCAGAAGTCGAAGATTGAGCAGCGTAATGAATATCAACTCATCATAAAAGATCAGAAAGCGAATTGCTCAGTTACTAGATCGCAGTCTTTCACAATGTCAGCAAAATGCTAGACTGTATATGCAACGCATTTGCGTAACTATATCATATGCACATAGAACAGATACAAGCTCAACATCTTTATATTAGTTCTGTCTATGATAAAGAATCAAATTCGACAGCTCATCATTTACTTTACGCAAAGTTATCGTTCTTTTCATTTACTACGTCGTTCAACGCGAGTCGAACATCATTGACTCAAAAGAATGAGATGATACAGAAAGAGACACATTTTAGTGACAACTTCAACAGAAACATGACATTGAATTAAAAGTACAACAGATTATCTGAAAGTGTCTTCGAGAACTCTATGAATCACATTCGACAGTGTATCTCGAAGAAACATTGCTCACGATCTGTTCTGTAGTCAGACAGTAAGTCATTTCAATTCAATAATGACTCGTTGATCTAATGTCTTTCAGAAAAGCAACGACGTTAAGTTGATGAAGATGACTTTCATGATCATACATCATGAACGAAGAATCTGACGACACAGCATTGATCAATTCGACAATACTTCTGATGATCTTGACACGACAGCGTTCGCGACGTGACATGATCTCAAACAGCGCGACTAATCGAAGATAATCTTTGTCTGAACAAGAATTCGAAAAGAAGAGAACTTTGACGAAAGAAAATGTAAGCTCTGACATGAGTTTCGTCTGTCGTACTATGTATGTCGCGCGACTGTCACACATTCAGACGAAGTCAGAGATTGTGAGAGAGTAAAGAATGAAAACTTCTAGAACAGTTCAAATATAAAAGAAGAGAATCTCATTGTTTTCGACAATACATATCTTCATCGTGAGCAAAATGATAACGAAGAAGAAGATCTCACATTCAGAAACAGATAGTTTCTGTAACATGTTTTATAACTGTGTGACATTTTTATCTTCTTGACGCAGCAGTTCTGCTGATAATGAGTCTGTCAAGATGAAATGTCACTTGATTGTAGTCTGATCTTTGCGCAGAAGCGAGTGAATTTGACGTCGAAATGCGAACATGACAAAAATGTGTCTATGTCAAACAATCTTGAGAAGCATCTTCTAAAATTGATCGAATATAATGCAAGTCTGTGATTAGATCTCGAAGTTATGTTTGATTCAACGAACGACAAGAAAACGTCATATTCAAAAATGTTTCTGAAACAATCGAATTTGTTCATCTGTCAGAAATCATGCAAAAAATGAACGCTTTCAGTTCAGAACTTGAACTGTCAGTCAAAAATTCAACAGTGACTAAAACAGAAGAGAAAAAGAGTCAGAATTTGAGATCTTCACAGATCGACTGATTGACGCAAGCTTAGTTGAAGATCAGAATCTGAGAGAAGAGTCATATGTTGAGATGCTCAAGACGTAAGTCAGAGATCGACATGAATTCAACAGCATTTAAAGAGTGCTGAATTCTCAAAGTCTAGCTATACAAATACTTGAGTCTTAGAGAAAAAAAGATATTTTATCTCGTATGAACAGTGAAGCGATCATGCTGACTGAAACTCAAAATTCTTGTTCTACAGAAAAATCAGATTCTGTATTTCTGATCTAATACGTCTCACTGCAAAGTTTCATGATGATGTGCATCATCGTATTTTCGAAATTCTTCACACGTTCGCAGAACACGCTTCACGACGATTTCATTCAACAGAATTCTCGTCAAGCAGCAAGAGAGATTCGACGAGCAAGATTTCATGCTCTACTACACGAGCACACTTTCTTTCTACTAGAATGAACGTCGAACAACTCTGAAATGTCTCGCAATGATGATAAGTCTAGCATATCGAAGATGACTTCTTCATCTTACAATCAAGATTCGAAGACGTTTGAGATGTCAAGCTGATCGCTAACTTGAAATGAAGACATCTCATGTGATTATAGCTAGATGTGATGTATAAGAAATAGATTGACATGAAGCACGTTTCTCTCAAATTTCTAGCGAAATTTGAATGAGAGCAATCATTGTATACTACTTTTGTGATTTGAGCATAAATGAAATGACTTTCGTCGAGTATTTTCTCTCATGAAAATTGATGAATGAAGTTTTCTCTGTATGCAAAGTTGTTGATTCGTCGCAAATTATCATTCATGCAAAGCACTCGAGACTGACTTTATGTGTTTGTGTCGAAGCGATAGAGACACTATTCTGTGATAACACAGCTTCGCGCATGACTTGAAATTGCATACTCAGAGAGTTGATTGTGAAGATAGAGTGATCATCTTCGAGAATCATGAAACAACTCTACTAATAGACAAGAGAAGAAATTACGCTCTCACGATGAATCTGTAAAGATAGAGAAATTGTTCATGTATTTCAATGACTCGAGATTTAGCATGATTAAACTCTGATGCATAACGCGATTGCATAGAGAACGTAATGAATGCAGATGCTATTTTTGTGTTGCGACGATAAACGCATTTATCGCTTTGCAGATGTGCTATATATGCATTACGTTAACGTCATCAAGCTTTGAAGATGCTCACTTTCTTTCAGCAACAAGATCGTCAGAACTTCTTAGATTCACAAAAGAGATATCTTTCTGAAATGCAAAGTTGTGAAAAGACAATTATTAATAATCATGCAGTGAAAAAGCACTTCAGACCAAACATGATCTGATTTCTCGCTCAGTCTCGTCACTGTCAAACTTGATCACATCAACTTTGTATTCTAACGCAGACGCTGCATTCAATCACGATTCAAGCTTTTGTCGTGTTGCATGTTGATCGAGATGATGAACGTCTTGATCTTTCATTGAGAATTAACGTGTTGTGTTAACATCTTCAAGATCGCTCTCATTCTCTGAAAGAATGAATGAAGTGCAGTCAGATGCTGATGAAGATCGCTAATCTGTCTTTCGCGAAGATCAACTTTCGTTTTGCTGTAGATTTCTGAACTCGATATATCTTGAATTTTCTTCTAGTCTGTCATATTGTAAGCAATTATCATCTAAAGAAGATACAGTGCTCATACAGTGCTTTAATTTCATCGAGTCTTAATGATATTTGATCGAAATCAAGATTTATATCAGGTACAAGATCTTTCGATATCTCAAACGTCTGATCGACTGAATTCATGAATGTTCAATTCACATGTGAATCAACTGATTCGCTTTTCACATTCTCTGTCGCTTGACTGATCACTTGATCAAAGATTGAGTTAGCTTTGTTGTTTGTGAACGACTCGTTTTGATCTAATGTGATGTTCTCATAGCTGAAAAAGTATGCGTCGAGTTCGTTTTCAAAGTTCTTAATGAATTAATTTCACTGCTCTTCAGACAAAGATTCTTGCTTGATGAAAGTCATCTTGAGAAACGAAAGAGAAAAATTATGAAGAACTGCTTCATTGAGATCGACTTTCTTATCAGCTTGTTCGAAGCAGCAATATTTGAATGATGAGAGATAATGAATGAAAGATTGCAACTAAGTCTTGTTCGACTGACTGCGAGTGCATGAAGAGTTCATGCAAATCGAACTTTACAGACGTCATGAAAGTTGATGTGCATCAATTCTACATTGTATCACGTGTGTGATTATGTGCATTAGCTCTAACACTCAGAATTCTTTCATTAGAAATGCTTATCTCACACGAATCGTATTTCTAAGTCTAGCTAGTTTCTTCGCGTCGCGCATGTCTACGTCTCACTCATACTTCGTATCTCTATCAATCATTCAGCGCTATTCGAATCTTGATGCTCTTGAAAGTTCAATCTGAATCTTTGATGCTTCTAAAAGCATCACAAAATAGAATTAGTCAACACACTATCACAATTGAGATGACTAGTTCTGACTTCGCTTCTGAGATGTAAACATTAGACTCAGAACGTGTTGCAAAGAATTTGAAGCATTCATTATACATTGCGTCTTTCGAAATATATCTAGAGATAACTGCTTTCATTGAAAAGATCATAGAGTTCAGCAATTCATCAATTCTTCATCTCTACTTTCTTGAACAAAACTCAATCATCGCAGACATGACATCGCAAGATCATGCAGTGAGCTTTGAACATCAGACGTTTCGAGTGATAAAGACTTTTCACTTCTCTCAGAAGTCGTGAAGCTGACATTAGTGACAGATGAATTCATTTATCTGCACGACGTGTGATATTGAATGATTTTCAAATCAGAATCTTCATCGAAAGATCAACATTCTTCAGAGTCAGCACAATATTTTGAATGATCAGTTGTTTTGAATCGATCACGTCAATCAGCTCAATGAGCTTCGTATTCGAACTCTAAGTCATGAACGAGAAGAGTATGTCAAATTTGTAAAGTCGTCGAAACAAGTCGCAGTCGATCTTCAGAGACAGCTTGACACTCAACAAGCGACTTTCAAAGAAGAAAGAAGAAATTACGTTCTTGCGATTCAGTCGTTGCAACACGAATCGACTCGCTGTGAAGCGACAGAGAAAAGTCTTGAGCATGAACGAGCTATCGTTCAGACATTGACTGACATTCTCAACAAGCTTGAGCTTTCAAACGAAAAAGATTTGAGCATTGATCTTTCGAACAATATAGATCTTGATACTTTTTTTCACGAATGAAAGAGTACAAAGTCAGAAGTGAAAAGTCTGCGAAACGAGCTACAGCGCACGATCAATGAGCTGCAGCACAAGCAACTCGTTCTTGATAATCTGTCGAGAAAGTTTAAGATTCAATCACAGAGTATGTCAGAAACGTCTTTCTCTGACAGCGACGAGAAAATCAACATAGAAACAGTCAAATTGCAGTCAGTACTCATGACACAAGAAAAGAAAAGACGACTTGAATGAGAAGAAGAGCAAATGTTGTTTACAATGTCGCTATTGCATTCACGAAAAATCTTTGTTTGATTTTAGTTACTTGCTACGAAGATTGATCTTTGATTCGTTTGTCTTTTTCATAGATGTGTTACTCGCTAAATACGATGCTGTATCTTCAAAATATATTGCTTTAAGAGACATGATTCAGATCTCATGAATGAATATAATTGAAAAGATCGACAGCTTCTTTTTCTCACTAGATCACGTAAGATGAACATGATCACGTCAAAGACAAAGACTCAATCACTTTCTGTCATTTGTATCTGAAACTAAGATCGAGTGCTCATGCTCAATAATCATCGAATTATCAAATGAGAGATCGTTCTGCAGACTGTCAGAAAAGAATGTCTGAGAGAAGTCAACTTTTGAATAATCATAGAGACATATAAGATCTGTCGTGATCTCTATCTCTATGTTGTAGAATCGTTGTTTTGTAAGCATAATCAACATGATCATCTGCAAGCATTCAGAGTGATTACACATGACGAGTGAAAAAGAGATCACGTTGATCAATACAGATCACTTGACTAGAATCATGAGAAAGCTGACTAATTCGACAACTCAGCAACTCTCTGTTCTACTATTTGTAGATCGAAAAGTCAAAAATCTAGCTCTTCAAGAGCTTTTTTCAAATCACGTCAAAAAAGAATCTAATGAAAGCATTGTCACTCTGAGAGTTGATAATACAAGTCTCTACTTCGATCATTCAGTATTCTTTGTCGAAAGTGATTCATTTGCGATGATTATATCAGTCTCGAACGCATCTTGTCATGAAATCGAGTCTTTCTCTGTTTGATGAGCGAATGACACAATCGTGCACGATGTCTATGACATTCTGCATGCGCGAATATTCTGTTTCTTCAGCAATGTACTGTGCATTTCATCAACGACTTTCTCAACTTCAACAGTGTCGTGAATCGCCTGAAAATTTGAATCATTGTTGAAGCAGAATCAAGTTTCTTTGAGCAAGCTCAATCGAGTGTTGTGATCATCAAACATGATGACGAGACGAGTGCTAGTTCTACACACGATCTACTCGAAATGCAAGATGTGCAATTTAGTCTGAATCAGAAGATTCTAAAAGATTTCTACTCGTTCATCAAGATTCTACATCTGACAGACGAGCAAATATTCTCGTTGACACGTTTTCGACAATTGAAGAAGCTGCTTTGAAGACAGATGAATGAGATGCAAAACGTCTGATCGCGCTGTCAATGTTTCTACTTCGTCGTGCATCTGAACAAGTTCTTTCAAATTGTCGTATCGCAGACAGCAGTCTCTGCTCTTCGATCTTTTAACTTCGTTATGACAAGTCGACTAGATAATGAAGTCGATTCAGATCACTTCGATCATTTAACTTCGTTCTTACGATTTGAAATGTATCATGATCTTTTGAACGACATTATGACAAGTTTTATCGCTTCTAGTATCTTGCTGAACGTTTATTCTTTCAATATGCATCGTGAGTACTGCACTAGCATATTTCAAATTACGAGCTGATTCAGAACTTAGACTTTGATTCGAAGACGATATATGATGTCATCTATCATCTCTCGTGTCTTAGATCACTCGTTGACTCATTCAAGAAGCGATCATATGCAAAAAAAGAGATCGTGAAGCAGATTGAGAATCAGAAGCAATGTATCAAAAGACATCTGATCACGTACTTTGTGAATATGATGTTGAGCAAGCTCGCGACACAAGTGCATCGAGAGAATGTGAGTGATCTTGACATATCGTGACTGCTATTTCAGAGCAACAGCATCTGCGTTTGATGTGTTCATCGAAAGTCAGAGAATTCACTCTTCTGCAAACATGTCATATGTAATATGTGTGTACGAATCTACGAGAATGAGATGCTCATTATGAATTGTCAATATTATATTAAGACTTGTCTCTTATGTCGTTCTGAAAATTGCATCGTGAGACTTAAATCTTTTGTCGCTGACGAACGAATTTTGACTATCGATGAGAAAGACACACATGATGTTATTTTGCTAGAAATTATGACAATCATTCAGAGTATGATAGAAAGTGAATTACAAATTCAAGACTTTTTTGATATTGCGTTCGACACTAACGTTGATAAGCTTCACGTTCAGATCTCACGAATCATCAGGCTTAAATATGAAACAGAAGATCTCATTGTCTGTATCTTATTTCTACGTGACATGTCAGTTTCACAATGTGTTCACATTTTCAATGCATTAACTCGAAAACTCTTCAAATGATTTCAAGAGCGAATGAACTTCATTAAACGTCTTCGTCTCTTCTTGAAGAGTTGATATAGAAACGATCATTATGATGCGAATGTTCTTGAAGACTGTTTGAAGAAGTACTTGAGAATTGATGATTGCATGTTTGACTATCAATCGAGAATTCTTGCCATCAAAGTTGATATCATCGTCGCTACGATTGATAATGTCTCTTTGATGATTTTCATCAATTACAACGAGTCTGACGCAAGAAAAGAAGAATGCGATAAGATTAAGTGCTGTGCTCGAAGACAAAAGACTGAACAAAAGATTAGAATATACGCACGTTCGTTCAAAGAAAGTTGAGAATGAATCATGCATATGAGAAGCGTGAGTGTCTCGTCTTTGCAGAAGCTTAGAAACTGATTTTTCAGTGATCGAGCTACTTCGACTGCATATGTGTGAGTACATTTATGTAGCTGTACGACGAAACACGACTGACGTGAAACAGTTTGTATCGATCAGCACAAATCAAGACATTCAAATCGATTCAGAATGATGAAATGAGCGAACATAACAACTCTGTCAGAATTGCGTTGTCGAAACGTTTACACAACGATTCTTATCTTTTGATCTTGAATGTCGTTGTGTCTCTTGACACAGATGCTCAGAAGATCTCAACATCTCTCAGAACTATCAACTTTCGTCACGTGATTCTCGATGATTATGTATCTCGACTTTGACGATCTTACATGTCTTTCTTCAATGAGCAAAAAATTTGAAATGAACTCATGAACATCGTGAATGAGAGAAAGCGAGAAGACTTCATTCGACTGAATTTCGTCTTACTCAGTGATGAGTCGACGATTGACAACATTGATCGCATGAATGAGCTGCAAGAAAGCGTTCACATATCACAAATGTATCTAGATTGTGCAAAGACACTTTACACATTGCTCATCTTCGCATTCTATTTCAAGCTGACAAACATCTCGAAACGTCTTTGAGAAGATTAATATCACTATCGTGATACAATATAATGTCATCTTTCAGAGAATTCAATCGTCAAGCTACTAACAAGATGTGATATATTCAACTTAGAATTTATCACTGACGTCGAAACTTTGAAACATTATGAAGATAATCTAGATTTGTGTCTGTTGTGTCATCAATATCAGAAGAAGATTGACTTTTTGATTCATCATTCAACGCAACTTGTGATTATTTACGCTCAAAGCATTACGCAAGAGCGACGAAAGATTAGTGCATTTTCTCAGACAATGCAGTGATTTGAAAATCAGCAAAAGCTCGACGTCTCGTTTGAGACGACTTTTCATAGAGACTTGCTGAATCGATCTTGCAAATCATGTATTTCGAATATTAGTCTGAAGAGATCAACGCTTGATGATCATCAGAAATCACAAATGTGCAAGAAGTCTCAACTTGAGTCGCAGTCTATGAGATCTCTGTTGATGATTTCAGAAGAACTAATCTAGTCGACATGATGAAACGAAGTATTACTGTTGTTTCAAGATGACATTTCGCTATCTAATTTGTTTAAACGCTGAGATGAATAGCTGACAAATCGAAGACAAATAAATCTAATGTATAATAATTATGAAATTGCAAGATTATCATGCACATTCTTTACAGCTTCGTTCGTTGTGTATGATCATCTAGCGAAAGATTCAAATATTAAATGTTCGTGCAACTAGATGTTTATACTAAATGCTATCAACGTGTGTATGCTATCGCTAGCTCTTCGCGAAATTGTCTAGTTCTCATCTCTTCTTTCTAAGTTCTTCTTTATCATTCTTGACGTTAAAGAGACTCGACTGTTGAGTTGATATCAAGATATCAACTCGTGCTGATTCAATGAATTTATGTACAGATTCAGTGTTGATTTCGAGAATCTCTTGAGATCTCAAAGCAGTATTGAGCTGTGCATCAAACTCAATAGACTGCGTTTCATCGACAAAGAAGTGATCAGATGTCAGAAGAACACTGTCATTCTCTGATTTAGACTGTGTGTCGTAGCTGATCTGATAGAACTTGAAATTCAAGAGCTGAGAATTGAAAGTTTTCTCGTAGATGTTCATCGCAGCGTATAAATCTTTGAATAACACATCGCGCATTCGATTCACAACATTTCTCATTGAAGCTCTTGCTTTCAAGACAATAGTCACTCTCGAATCTTCGATTGCTCAACATCTAAGAATCTTTGAGTAATAGATATCATATTCATGATCATTCTTAGAAATTCAATGACATTGAAGTCTTCACATCTCGTCGTTGATATCAAGCGATAGCACTCAGACTCTATCGTAGAAATCATTCTTCTCATCTATCGTCTGATGCAATCTTAACATGTTGTAGATTGCACTCGCTTCGTTGTGCAGATTTTGTAATTTTGCAACGTTCATCGCGCTCGATGCTTCTTTCAGCTCAACGAAGAATACGAGAAACGAGAGTTTGTTCTTGCTAGAGCTTGCGAGTTCTTGTAGTCTTCGAATGACTTCATCAAGAAAGAGTTTGATATGATATTCAATGACATAGTCTGACTGTGAAGATGCAATTTTAGAATTGTGATTTGCATAAAAAGATATTCAATGTGTTCATTGATGATTTCAGTACTTCTTCAGCGTGTGACAAGTGTTCACTCTGCTCACGAGAAAAATTCTTGGAAACACACTGAAAGAAACGCTATTCTCGTTTGAGCTGCGTCGTACAGTTACTCGAATATTCTTGATTTTATGATTCTCAAACGATGCAAATGCGCGTTTTCTTCTCATCAATGATTGAAGCTCTCTTCAGTTCTTGAGCTCTTCGTCATCTGTCTCTATGACGCGATGCGTCTTCAGTATATCTTCGAAATCAACATCGTAAGCTGTGACAGATCTGAATTTTGAGAATAGAAGACTGATGCTCTCTTTTCGTTTGCTGTCTGAATAACTCGACATCAATCGTGCTTCATTTTTACAGCTCATGACATAGAATCACTGTTTCTAATTAGCATTGCATCTAATGAGAAATCTCATTCAACTTGTCTTGAAGTCTTTGCTATCATCGAGTTTCTTCTGTTCATCTTGAATACTCTGAAGTGCTGTCGCAGTCAAGTGTGTTGATTGTGCAATGACACGACGAGCTCGCTTTGCATCACGTTGCTGATTGACATAAGAATTCTTTCTCTTATGCTTCTGTTGCTCAGATACTGTAGATGTATATCTTCGACTGAGATCTGACTTCGACATATAAGTGATCTTTGCTCTTCAATTGATGTTGTTCGTCTTTGAGTTTATCAAAACGACGTTTCAAGATTGATGTTTGAGAATTCATGAGCAAGAATCGATAAATCGTTGTAAAGAGAGTATTCTCGATTTTGAATATGAAAATCAAATAAGTCAGCGCTAGTCTTATGTCAAGACTTGATGAACTTCAATCGATTTTCACACTGAAATTCTAGACGAAACAAATAGATATTACATAAGTATGCTGTGTGATTTCGCTTGTCACTAAAGCTGTCGTCTGCTCATCTTTTTTCATAACATGCTTTAACGCTCGAACGATTTTCTATCTTTTCTTTTTGACAATAGTCAAAAGTCTTCTTCTCAATGTTATCAACTTTGACAACATCAATATCTTGACTTGCAGAAGAAGACATGAACGAGCTCAAATTATTAACATTATTAACGACGTTGATCGCTGAAATGTAAGTGAATAGCATGCAGAAGTCAGCTAATATTCTACTTAGCAGTTATGTCGATAGCGCGCTCGAGATGTTGTTCTTTGAGTTGAACATGAGCTGAAACTCAACAAGTTTCAACGTCAGCATGCAAACAACGACATCAGAATCTAGTTCAGAAACTATGTCTTCAAATCATTGATTCATCACATCGTCGTTGACATCGATGTGAAGTCTGTGTTCACTTCGAATCAATTGAATGTCTTCGTTGACGATATCATCTTGTTCATCTCGATGAATCTCAGAGATCATATAGCTCAGATCTTTTTAGATCGACTCTGTCAAGCAAACGACTTGTTAAGTGCTGTTAATTACTTCAGATTGATGATTTCTTACTTGATAACAACGAATAATTCAGCATGATTCTATCACTCATCATCACAGCAGAACTGTGCGCTTCGCGACAAGATAGAGAAATCTTCAGCTTAAATTTTTCAAATCGTAACTCAGTCAACGATAGCATCATAACGAGCGTTGCGCAAGCAATTTCTACGAGCGCTTCGCGAACATTCGACCTGTTGTGAACTGAAAATGAATCGATCACTTCGATGCTCATCGCGATCTCTTCTTTGAGTATACGATCAATGAACAACAGTATCTGAGCTAAAAACAGCAGTATCTGAGCAATCAATGTCTCAAGTTCTGAGATACGACTGTCAGAGACTTCATTTTCTGATCGAGCTGCGATTAAGAAAGTATCTAGAGACATGATCTCTTTGCTATTATCTACTACTATGTCATAGAAATTTTGTAATATAGATAGATCAAATCGAAGCAGAAGAGCTTCATTAATCTGTGATCGTGATTACTTTATGCATATGATGTGTTCTAACAATCGCGATCACTCTGTATGCTACATTATTCACTCTATGTCTATCAATCGTCTATCACATCACTGAATCATCAATAATCTTCATCGCGATCAAGAGATTAAGCTTCAGTGCTCTTGTCTTGAGTCAGACTCTTACGTTCTCATCGAGAACTCACGAAGCATGAAGAATATCAATGACTTTTGACAATGATGATCATTTGCTGTTTATCTGCTTCATATTTGATGCTTTTAATTGTATTTACAGTATTTTGAAGAATCTGACAGCGAGTTTTCATTTTCACCTGCGCATTTCTTTTCATATTGAGAGCTGAATCAATAGATTTGAATCGTCAAACCTGAGTATTCACGTCTTCTCGAGTCTGATTGTAGACTGTGCACAAATGTTGATACTGAATGTAAAGATCTCGAAGTTGCTTTCTCAGACTGCGATCACAATATAATATCAGCATCATTCTTGAAGATTCTGCCGCGAAGTCTTCTCATCTCAATCATTCAAGAAAGCTTGTTTCTGAGCTGCTTCAAATGCACTCGAAGAAAACTAGGCATATTCTGTTTGAAAAGAATCTGATGATTCACAGAAAGTTGCAGATGCTTTCTGAAACAATGTCGACGTGATGATCAGAGAACTTCGAAGAAAGACACTGATGACAAAAGAAAGAATTGACTGAGATCAACATATGAAAGAGTTTGATGTCAAGTAGAAGAATGTAATTTGACTTTCAATTTATTGAAAGCAGAAATCTCAAAGACAATGAAAGTGAGATTAAGTAAGAAACGAGTAGCGAGCATTCAGAAATGATGTTGTGCTACACTGTTGAGAAGAAGAAAGAATTCGAGCTTTACGATATCAGAGAGATACGAGGCTGAGCAATTTTCTCGACTGTTTCAAAGACGCAGTCGAAGTCAAAGCACATATTTCAAATCAAGAAACTCATTTTTGATAGCATTCAGAAATGCTGACAGTCATTCAATCAGACAGTTCGATCTCAACTTCGAGTCTCTGTCGCTGTCAATCATATGCACGAGATTTTCGCGCACGCTAACTATGATTAATTATCTTCGTGCCATTTTTAGCACGCTAAGCTCAATACTATCTGTAACTAATCTTTCTAGATTAGAGTGCGCGAAAACTCAGTGCATACGAGTACAAGAATGCGCTAGTGAATACGCAAAAACGCTTCTCGTTGCTTCATTCAGAAGTCTCAGAATGTGATGTCTCTGCTTCAACAACTTCTTGTCAAAGACTTTGCAGAGATCTGATCTCACTTTACGACATTATCTTCTGAAATATGATCGAAGAATCTTGAGCATTGTCACACACTGCGATGTCAAATATACGAGTAACACTAGTCTTGAACAGCAATATGTGTTTCATGTAGTACAAGACACAGACAGCTCACATTTAATTAGTCGAGCATAGATCGAATTGAATGAAAATCGAGATGAAGCTATTTCACAGAGAACTTTCAAAATTCAGATGAGACGATTGCAATCGAAGTCTTTATGACAGATAGATGTTTGATCTGCACATCATCTAAGATGAAAGTCGAGACGATAAATACATTCGTTCAGCTGATGATCTCGACAAAACTGAAGGCTTGAGAACAGAGAAAATGCGTCGCTGATAATCAATGAGATCATCGCTATCTTCAAGCTTGAGCTTCGTCAGATGTTCATCGTTGATTTCTTCAGCATTTCTCTGATTTCTTGCTTCGTCATTCGCAGACTCAAAGTTCGCGAAGTCTTTATATCTTGAGATGAGATAATGCTTCTTCTAGAATCTTAGTATTAAACAGTGCGTGAATCTTTGCGTTTGAGTGATTTATCATTTCTTGTTTCGACAACGATCATTTGAGTTGATCAATCGATTTGTAGATTTGATATCTTTCATTGCGATCGATGACGAAGTAGATCTTTGCGTTCGCTATCTGTGTCAACTCGTTTATCTTTTTGAGAAGACTTTTTGTTCGCTTTCTGACTTTCTCTCGATCAATGTGTCGCTGAGTTCTAACTTTTGTCATGAAGATATAAAGAGATGCTTTGGCCGTTCTTTTTTGAAGTCACAATGACAATATATACTCTTAGAAAATAAACGAATTCTCGAAAGCAGTGAATGAATGCTTTCTCTTTTCTGAATGTCTCTAATTGTAGAACAATGCGACAATTCTTATCGAAAAGCTCAGTCATCAGAATCGCGAAACAGAAATGAATGTCATGCGATTCACTTTCAAATGCTTTAAGAAAGCTGTTTCTGATTTATCACGTTTCAATTCAACGTTTCATCTACGAATAGCTATATATTTCGCTTACTGCTAAACTATGATCGATTCTGACGCTTTAGAATTGAGATGAGATCTAGATGTGATAGATGAAAACGAAGACTAGCTCAATAAAATCACTATGCCTGAACTCAGCGCTCTTGTTCTACTACGTATCTCTTAACAAAGATCAGATACTTCAGTCAGATCGAGTCTTTCTTCAGCGCTGAACTCACTTATCTTTGAATGCTTCAAGCTTCAGATTTCTGAAGTTCAGATCTGTCTGAAGCGCTGACTGATTATCAAAAGAATCGTGAGCAGACAATTCATTTCATACGAATTGAGTATAGTTCTTCGTTTTCTTCAGCACTTCGACAATGATCTGATCAATGTAAGATAGATCTTTCGCATGAGTGTATGAGTCTTCATCTGCAATCATCAAGTTCAGATGCTTTGAATGTCATGTGATGATTGACTTCTGATTCTAAGTTACGTCGTCTCTTTAATAATCAGTTACAGTATCAATCAAGATATACAATGCTTGTTCTTATCATCATGAATGCACTGACTGAATTCGCACGTCGTTCTTCTGAAGATCGAATATTCTTCGTCGCACTCAGTCATGAGTCTTCAACATTGATCTAATGATCAGATCAGTATTCAAGACATCTCATGACGTAGATATTGCTCTTTCTTCTGACGATTTTCGAAAGAGCTTGATTCAAATAAGCTTTGCAGAACTCACGATCTTTGAATGACAAAGAAATTCATCTTTCGAAGAGTTAGTCAAATATTTGTGCATTTTGAGTACGTATCAATGCCAATATCTGATTTTACTGACAGATTGCTATATTTCTTTCACTGCTCATTATTCATCTCAACAAAGAAGCTGAATATCTCGATGACTATCGACGCTCTTGAAGTCGATGACTGCTGTATGAAAGAGACTTCAAGTAGTTGTACTATAATTCAAATTCAGATCAACATCAGTATCAGCTATCATATCAGACTTGAGATCATGCTCTTCTGATTCAATGATTCAGCAGCATTGAAACAAGCTCTATCAACTTTTGAATTCAAAGATCTTGTCTCTTTTTGATAATTTGTTTCGAGTCGTGTGATCTTTGATTTCAGCGTTCATTCTTTGTGTCACATGTGTAGACAAGAAAGATAGGCACACATTACGAGAAAATCTCATTCAAGATCTTCACAAGTCAGAAAGCTATAGTGTAAGAGTTCTCAGTCTCTAGTCTCTGTGCATAATCTTTTTCCTTTTTTCTTTATTCTAGACTCAGACTGAACATCGAACCATCAACAGAACATTTCGTCTGCGCTAGATGCTATTTCAATAGTGTGATTCAATCGAGAGCTTAATATGCTGAAGAAGACATGATGAGAGTATATGATCGTCGTCATTGAATCAGAAAGAATCAGTCTTACTTAAGTCATTTCATCGAATTCTCTTTCGTCTATTGTCTTTCTTTCGCGCGCATTTTAATCAGAAGTTCTTTTTCTACGTTTCTGTTGTGAGAGAGCTTCTCAAACCTCATGCTGAATTGTCATTCTCTTGACGCATCAACTGATGAGCGAGTTGTGAAGGCAATTTGATAATACATCAGATTAGCGACAAGATTGTAATCTATGTACAGACAATCGACGCAGCAGTGAGCAGAAAATTATTTTTATTTTTCAAGTAAGTATGAGAAGAACTGCGAAGTGCATCTTATAGTTACGAAATGAGATAAAGATGAAAGCTATCAGAAAACGATATTCTCGACATTTTCATCATCAAAATTAATATCTCAATAGCTTAGTAAAGTAGACTCTGCGTCTGCTCGCTTTTGAAATCTTTTCTTCAACGCATCGTTCAATTTCACATGCAAATCAGTCACTGTCTCGTAGAATCTCATATCAGCTGCTTGAGTATCTTTGTGATAAGTCAGCTCTTGCAGTAAATAGTCATTCGTTCGTGTAAGTTTTATCACGCGCTTCGCTGAAGAAGTAGAGCGATGTTGCTTTGATATTTGAAGTCGATGAAGTAATTGCTCGTAGATGAATGTGATTTCCTCATTTCTTGCGATCTGATCGTTCAGAGCAACAACATCATTCGCTCTGTCGAAAATTGATCGTCGACGAAATGCAGAATGTATTGATGACAGTCGTTGCTTTACTCAAGAATCTTGAAAGATGACATGTTGATTGTTTCTGATTGTTCTCGTTCTTAAAGATGTAGTCTTTGACGTTGTGATCTTTGAGTCTTCGTCGCGAATTACTTCTCGTCGCTGTTCTTCTATCATAGACGACGATCGACTTTGTGTCTCACTTTCGATTCGTGTGTTATCTGCTGTGACATCACAATCGAATATGTCTGATCTAAACACAATGTCTGACGAGAAATCAGCAGCGAACTGAAAATGATGACTTGAAAGCTCATTCATAGCTGCTTAAAGAAACATCTTTTCGCGAATCTTTCGAAATATAATAATCGAACATTTCTCTAAATCTTGTAGAGAAGAGATCTCTTTTTTGATGCTTCACAGAAAGTCTTTTCTGAATGTTTATGAAAGTTCTACATAAGCTTCAGAATCGAATAGAACAGAAGTCGAAATTGAATGTGATCGAATATCGTCTCTATAAAAATTCTTCTCGAGTCAAATTCTTTTAATCTATTGATTTTGCAAACTGTTATACATTCACATCTCATCTGATAGATCAACATGATATCTATTAGCGTCTTGAAGACTTGTCTCGCCTCTCTATTCTGTTACTATCTAGTCAGTGCACTCGTCAATGCTGTATCGACACTTCAAAGTATCTATGAGTCTATCGCTCTTCAGATGAGAGACAATCAAGCATCTGATGTTGATGTAAGTATATATGAACTAGCGTTCAAACTCGCTTTTTCTGATCATGATGCAGACAATCAATGAAGGCTCTTTGATCTACACTCGTTCGACGCTTACCTTAGCTGTTTTCACGAAACTCGACTGCAAAGACGATCAGCTCGATGAAACTCTTCATTATTCGCAGAATGTGAAGTTCGGAAAAGATAGCAATTGAGACAATGTAGAGAATTTCAAATTCATTCAGATGTCTCGTTCATTAGAGAAACAAGAACAGCTGAATTTGAGTCACTTAGATCAAGATGATGATCAAACTTAGGCTTGAAGCTGCGAAGAATACATGATGAACTATCGAATGAAAACAGCTGCTGACTGTCATAACAATTCTAACGAAGAAGAAGCTGACTGTATTCGCTTGTGACATTATTAGGCGAATGCGAGGTATGAGCAGTAAGTCAGCAGAACACTAGTATCGAGGAAGCTTCAACTTTATTCGTGTGTCTTGTGCCTCGAATGAATAGCGCGCCTAGGGTCAAATGTCTCGCTAAAAGACTCTCTTTTTGTAACGATCTATGATAGCACGCTAAGATGAACATGCACTGATTCATGATTTGCATTCTGTTTAGCCTAGATAGAATTCTGTTTCTTCGATCACTATCAATCTAGAAGAAGCCATAGATGACAGATCACTTTTCTAGCGAATATATTGTTCTAGAACTCTGGTCGAAAACCTTCAAAATCATGCATGATCGCTCAAACCAAAGAATCTTTCAGCTCGAACGAGCTCAGAACCACGGCTGAGCGCAATGTAATGTCGTGTCACGAGTAGAGTAACAGTAAAATGTTCGAGCTGAAGTGCAGGTACGAAATGTGAAGAATTTAATGAGCTTCTTCTCTTAACGAGAGTCGTTTTGTGGTCTCAAGTAACGTATCAGCCTCAGATTTTAGATGAAGAATCTTTCTCGAAGTAGAAATGAAGAATTGCGATGTGACTGAACATTTATGAGAACAAGGGCAGTCAATTTTGGCTATGTCTCTCAGCCGCACTATTTCATGCAGTCTTAGATGACGCAGTCACACTTTATTTATGTCATACTTACCTCACATGCAGGCATCTGCGCCTCGTCGATGGCATTTATTTTCCACCTGATGACGGGCATATATGCCTGACTATGCTCGTAGATAGAAGAATCAAGTCTTTGCCGTATGTAGAATCATTGCACAGTCTCTCAACGAAACTTTCCTCGTGAATGTCATGAATGACTGAAATGAAAACTATTGTCTGAATTCTATCTTCACTATGATCTATCTAAAGAAGCATTTCAGTAACACAGTCAAGAATGATAAGCAAGTCAATTTCTTTCTTCGAAATTTTCTTTATCGACGTCTTTTCAGAGAATGAAGAAGAAGAGACTTGCGCTGTCGATCTCAGATTATCGCTCGCTCAGAGACTGTTATTCGATTGCTGCAAACTTGTTGACTGACTTGCTGTTGAAGCTGAGTCGATCAAATCTCGATAGTCAGGTCAAGATGAGCTCGTTGGCATGAAAGATTCAATCTGAGTTCCGATCGATGATCTCAAATCTGATGATTGAGTGAATGCAGACGTAGACTCGTCAGATTTACTTGAGACAACTGCTGTCGTTGTTCTTTTCGGAATGACATTGAGATCGATACTGAAAGGCGTTTTCGCACTGTTGATCGACGCTTCTGCACTGAAATTTACGCTCGTTGAGTTTCATGATATATCAATCTCGATGTTGATGATCTCTAGTGTTTCGTCCGCATGACTGAGAAAAGGCACATTAGTTTATTCGATATGAGTGCGGAATACTCACATTGCAACGATGCACAGCATCAACAGCGTGAGAAACTTTATTCTTTTCATGTTCACGATGCAGTGAAAAGACTCATCGAGAACAAACATGTTCTTTATCGATCACATAAGTTCGACGCCTATTCTGAATTCTCAGGCGCCGATTATGAATGCTTGTTCGAGAAGCACATTTTGAATCGAAACGCAGCCAGAATCGATTACGTCAATGACACAGTCAAAATCGACGCCTATGTGAGTCTAATTGACTGCTGTGCTCTCGCTGTTACTATAAGTACCGCCCTTGTGTTTTCGTGGTTGAGTTAAGACAAAGCAGTTTTGATAGAGATTCAAAAATCCTTCGACGCAACAATATATTTGTTATCAGAACTCTTTTGATTCGAAGAACATTCGCAGTCAAAATCAGTTGACCTGATTACAAGACAAACTCACAGCCTTTTACTTTCTTACTCGATCTTTTAAACCATGAGTTCATCAAGATTCTCTAACAATGATGCAAATGACATCTTCAATAATATCGCAGGTGAAAGTTTCAATAATGCTGCAAATCAAGAGTTCAATCAAACCTTCGCTACTACGCGTCAGACAAGATTCTCTGAGCGAGGGGCGAAAATCGCTCTCGAATCGCTTGGTTCAATAGACGAGTTAAGTCAAAGTCAGCTACGCGAACAACAACAGTATAAAATCGATCGAATCAATAACGATAGTTCGAATGAAGCGCTAGAGCAATTTCATCATGCAAACAAAGCTGCAATGACGCAAGTGTACAAGCAACTTTCCGCTCTGATTCATTCTGACAAGCAGTCTGAAGAATGAAAAGAAAAGATCACGCAGGCGCAGCAAAGTAAGTTACGAAACATCAATCAAAAGCTGTCAAACTGATCATAATACAGAATTAAACAACGATCGAAGTAACTTTAACATTTCTATCATCACATCAGACGTAGCAACAGAGAGATCTAAAAGATCACATAAATCGTTTTGAGAAACAACACTCTTCATAGAAAGTGTTCGTCGACTGCAGATCGATTCCTCTAATGAGAGAGCGATCGCTTTTATCGAAAAGGTCAATAGTGACATCGAAGTTCACAATATTGAAAAAGGCTATAATTCAAGCCGCGGAAAATTTCCTCTGAAGTATCTTCAAGACAAGTATCAAAATACACAGGCACTGAGAATAACTTATCAAAATACGACCGATCCTGAACAGAAGAAGAAGCTGACCGTCATTTTTGAGACTCTTTGTGTCGCAACACAAGAATTCTGTGAGAAACGTGCCTTTTCTGAGATCTGAGCTTGGTAATATGCAGACATAAATAAGAAGTCTGCTTGACTTTCAGAGATCGAGAAACCTCAGTCTGACACTGATACTGATTCTGACACTGGCACTGACACTGACACTGACACTGACACTGACACTGACACTGACACTGACACTGACACTGACACTGACACTGACACTGACACTGGTACTGACACTGACACTGGCACTGACTCTGACACTAACACAAGTACTGATACTGGCAACAGCATCGGCATCGGCATCGACATCGATAGTACTAGTACTGGTTCTGGTTCTAGTTCTGATTCTGACAATCAAGATGACATGAAGATGAGAAATGCAGAAGACTCACCTGCTGATGCGAAATCTGTCAATAATAGCGACACGAAGATAAGCGAAGTCATAGACAAACTTACTCTGAACGACGAGTCGATTATATTCAAACGTAAGGTCTTTAAGAACTTTCAATTTTTGGTCGAGAAGAAGTCAGAATTGCATGTGTGAAAATCGACGAAAGTATCTTTCAATCTAGATCTGAATACGGTCACATTCATCGAGAAGTCGACAAAAGAATTCATTGCTCAACACAAGCACAGGTACAAGAGCATGCGTTGAATCGTCATGTCGATTGACGACGTCATAACAACGAGTGCAGATCAATATCTTCGTATCTCTGTTATGATGAAATGAGTGAGAGATCTCAAAGACACGCTAATGTCGCGAAATGATCTCATCAGAGTTGCTGACCAAGCATGAGTTGATCAAGATCTACAAAATTATTTGTCATATTGCAAAATGATCGAGTTCGAAGAACGAAAGATTTTCATAATGTCACAAACAGATGCTGAACTCTTAAATGAAGAAATGAAGACGATGCAGCGAATCAAGAATGATCAATTCAAAGCGACAAAAGCAGCTCAAACAACAGTCGCTCAATCGACATTCGCTCAATCAGAGTTTGCTCAGCCAGAATTCGTTCAATCAGCATTCGCTCAATCAGAGTTTGCTCAGCCAGAATTCGATCAATCAGCATTCGCTCAATCAGAGTTTGCTCAGCCAGAATTCGATCAATCAGCATTCGCTCAACAAGATGTCGCTCAGCCAGAATTCGTTCAACCAGGATTCGCGCAGTCAGATGTCGCTCAATCGACAGTAAGTCAATCAGCCGTCCCTCAAGCAGAAGCAACTCAACCAGCAGTTTCTCAAGCAGAAGTTACCCAAGCAGAAGTTGCACAGCTAGAAGTCGCTCAGCCAACTCAAGCTGATATGATCTCGTTCTTCGCAGTTCAGGCAATGATAGTCAGCGCGATTCAACAGATCCTTCAACAATATCAGCGACAATCGACATCGATCGTGACTGCATAGACAATAGTATGAAGTGACAGTATCAGCAACTTCGGAATCAATGTCAATATCAATATCAATCTTAGCAACATCTGTTTTGCAGCATTCAAATTCAAGAAGAACGAAGTGAAGAATCGAGCAGGCTTTTACACTTCTTGAGACCGCACTATAAGCGTTTATTCAAACCGCACTATCTTTTTTGCTTTACGAAAACGTTTCGCGACCTTGTCACTCTCTTTCGAGCAAACTTTCCTGGCGAATGCTATCTCTCGTTTGATATTTCGCGTCTTGCATTAAACTTTCATTGAAAACTGTCTGTCATTACAATTACTTAGCACGATAGTATAGAAATGCTTTTCCAATGACATCGTGCCTTCGCTTGCTTGACATTGTCTGACGTGAAACATTTTAATCATCAACATCGAAATTTCAAGTTCTCAAGTTGCAAACTCACAATCGTAAATCAGCTTAGACGATTCAAGTGTTCAGGTACGAAGTTATTCAGAAGATTTTCATCTCAGTTCTCGAACGAAGAAAGCGAATTGAGAGTCAGAAGTGAATGAAGATGCCAGAAGAAGTGAAGTCGAGATGTCAGAAGTGAAGTCGAGATGTCAGAAGTGAATGGCGAAGTCAGAAGTGATGCGAGAAATATTTATTTTCAAGAAGTCACTTTCTAGTTTGAAGATTCTTGTCAACTATCACTGACCATGTATTCAAAACTAGCTTGAGTATGTTGTTAGATCATCTAGAAGAACTGAGCAGTCGAGGTTCTTTTGAACGGAAGGCGAGAAACACTCAGCGTGATACACAAATATACTCTTATCGAAAGCTTGTAGAGAATTGCATGCGTGAAATGCAGATTTTTAAAGTCAGATGCAAGCTCTGCAAACTGTCTATCTATCACAGCTATACTATCTTCTTGGCTCACACTTGCTCGCTTAAGATTGAGCGCAAGATTCGCTATCTGTGTTGCTTCTCGATGCAGATGCAAGATAGCTTCGATTTTACCTTCTTCAGAGCTGTGAAAATCTTGTTCATTTCTCTACAGCATTTGACTGCGTTGCTCTTGAACTTCTCGATCATTAGTTTTCACTCACTAATGTGGTTCTCAAGGTTTTTGTTGTTCATTCAAAGCTGCTGAATAGTATCTTTCAGTTGACTGGTCTCATATTCAACCATTCGTCTTCTTTTCGATTCTATGACTGTCTCATCTTCCCACTTGCTAATTTCGCGAGCTAATCTAATATTGTCTTGATGTAGCTCGTCAATTCTTGCAACAAAGCTGACTTTCTGCTTGTGAAATTTCAGAAACTTATTGAGCAGTCAGTCAAATATCTGATTGACAAAAGACGAGCAGCACGTACAGATTCTTTCTCATTCTGTCCCTGAATTTCCGATTGTATAGAGATCTTTCAGATGACTGTAAACGATTTATCGACATCGTCACACAAATTCTTAAGCTGGTCAGTCGAAAGATCACTTAGGTTTTTCGAGAACAGATGCTCTTTTTCTTTCAATTTTTCCCATGTATAAGAATCATCTGAGTTGGTTTTGAGCCGTACTTGCGACGCTTCTACCACGATTCCCAGCCTTTTATCTTAAATCGTGTCAGCAACGCTTGATCATGAGAAATCAAGAATCTTACAAATATTTTCTGATAGTTTCTCTCTGCATTTCTTGTTTCACTTCGTGCGCTTCACATTATTGAATCGACGAGAGATCATTTTTTTGAACCTTTCGCAGAGTGAAATGCTCAGAATCTTCAAAGTAAGCATCAGCTATCGCTTCAGTGAATTTAGTCTCGTAGTTTGAAGAGTTCGAGCATGAATAGAAACAGAATCGAACATCAAGAGCTTTTGACTCTTCATGAGGCTTCAATTTTGACTTCTCGAAAAAGAGTATCAAATTTGAAATCTCAAATCAAGATGCGAAGAAGAATCTCTCAACTTCTGCGTTAATTGAAAAGTTATTGAATTCACGACAAAACTCTGCTATTGTCACAAGTTGACTGTAGACTATGTAGAACTGCCTCAAGAACACAGTCTTAAAGTCAACGAGTTGCTTATGAGTTGAAAAGATTTTCATACATCATCACTTTTATTCAGACGTGAAAATTGAGAGTACTCGACAAGTGTAACGTATTCAATTTTTCTATCTCATTCAGTCTGAGTTCAAACTAGCGTCTTATACAACACACTCTCATTTCTAACTATATGAGTCATTGAAGTGTAACGATTGTTTCTTTAACAACACAAGATATAAACAGAGATCAGTATAGTAACAAACTAATCACTAGACTGAAGGTCTGAGAATAGCTAAGACAATAGACTGTATTGACTATTACATGAGTTGAGCACGAAGCTTCTATCTAAGAGAACGATCATCGTTATATAGACATAGAAGAATCGTGTCAAGTTGTCTCTGCTCTGAATGATCACTCTGATCATTCTCGAGCAAGATGAGCAAGATGAGCATCATGCTCGTCATGCTCACTGTGATCACTTCTGATTTGAGCGATCAGAGCGATCACTTCGAGATTCTGATTACTCAATGATTATCTAATCATTGCTGTTACATAATTTCATGCAAGAGAGTTCTAACACTAGATCTTCTTCTAAGGTTTTCGTTTCGAAAATCACTTTTTCTTCATGTCTTCTCATCGCACAATCAAAAACTCTATCTTGCGTCGCAGAGATCTTCTTGAGCGTACGAATTCTGAGCGTGCTGTCATGCGTCTCTGTGAACACTGCAGTCGCTTGCAAAAGAAATGTCGTGTCGACAACGAAACTGATCATTGCATCGAGTGTGTGCATCTCGATCGCAAATGCAATCTTACTTTTGTCAGGACCGTGCCTAGATGATACAACCAATGGAGGTCAGGGTTGATAGTGCTTGATCTTTAGAGGTAGCTATAACTGAATATTAAGAATACAGAAGAAGGTTGGTACAAAAGCTTCTATTTATGTAATGTTCAGAGGCTGCGCTAGGCCCGAAAGGGATGTGTTTGTGACACGGGAAGGATGTGATGTAGGTGAACAAGGTGTTGGTGAAAGAAAAGGGTGTTGGGGAAGGAAAAGGGTGTTGGGCCATATCTGGGCCAAACCTGGCTAGCTCGCTGGTTAGCCCTAATCATTACGCAGGGAACTCGCTAGCGTTCACTGCGAATTGATTAGGGCTTCAGCCTTGTACAGCCTTGGTACGCTCGTAACAACTTTCTTCGTGATGAAGTGAAAAAGAATAAAGACAGAACGCGATCGCGTTCTTCGTGAGCTGCTGAACGCTCACAAGCAGATGCAAGAGATCTTCGCGAGAGCTACTCATCTGCAAAATCAATTTGTGTTTCTGAAGAACAAGAAACAGACGATGATTGAACGAAAGTTTCGAAACATCGTCGAGCTCGAGAAAGATTAGAGAAAGACTAGCGAGTCATTGCTGAATGATCTTCTCTTTGACGTGTCTTTCGAGCAGGTTGAGATTTCATCAGACTTTAACTGACTGAGTTTCTCAACTGAAACTGTCACAGAAGCGTCTGACAGTTCTTGAGATTTCTCTTCGATTTTCAAGTGTTCTCGATATGTTCGTAATCTTTTCACTTGACTAATCAATGAGACTGATCTTTGATATTCTGTCGATCTAGTATATTCTCTACTTCGTACTTGACGTTCTGACTCTCTGAATCAATTTCTGAAGATTCTGTTTGAATTGATGTATTCGAGTCTGCAGACTTCAAAAGAGAAATATCAAATATCAAATGTATTCTCATAGATGCTGAAAGATTCAACTCGTAGTTAATCGATCTCTTTTCTTCTAGAATCTCAAATGATTCTAGTTTCGTGTGATTCAACTTGTTACTTGATCTTTTTATCTTGATATTTCGTCTTAGTAAATAAACTTTGTTCTTCTTTTTAAGAGTAGATTTTCTATCTCTTTTCTTATTCGCATACAGAGTCATGCGCTTGCTTAGAAACTGTATGTTCTTCTGCAGCTCTTTGTGCAACAAATGTATTTGTTCGATCTGTATTGTAGCTTTCTGAGCTATTTACACAAACTCACGCGATTTCTTGAGAGTCTTCGACTCGAATTCGTAGTTTGCAAAGAATGATGACACGCTGATTACTTTCGTTGTTGCGCTATTGAAAGTCAACTGTGCTACTGACAGTAGCTGTACTCAATCGTTCTGTCTATAGTTGATATAGCATCTGAGATACTGTTTCAGTGTCTGATTCATTCTTTTCATTTGTTCATTCGTCTGTGAATGATAAGCTGTAGACAGCTTATGATGAATCTCTAGTTGATTCACTAATGATTTTCAGAATTTCGATGTGAACAGCTTGTTTCTATTCGAAATTATCTCATCTGATAAATCATGATTGACTACAATCGTTCTCAGAAACGTGTAAGTCAAATCTTCTGCGAATGTTGCTTTCTTGTATGACAAGAAATATTCGTACTTGATTAGTTTATCTGTGATCATCAATATAGAGTCATACATTGTTCTCGTAACTCTTTCTTTTGACTTTGATAGCTTGACTATAAAGTTCAAAGCTATGCTTTTTCATGCACGATTCGATGTGCTGAAACTTTTCAAAAGTTCGTAAGATCTGTGTCGACTATGCTTCGTTCAAATGCATACGTCGCATTTTCTTATGATATTTTCTACTTGTTTTCTCATCTTAGAGAAGTAGTAGATTCTAAATATTCTTTCAATGATTTTGTTCGAATCTTGATGTTCGTGTATCATTGATCTGTGATAATCGTCTATTACCTCTTGTCTGCATCTTGTTGAAACATAGATGAGATCTTGAAATGTCAGTATTTCGTTAGTTATCTCAAAGTTCGCGTTGTCAGCAATATTCTCTATAATATTCTGTGCGACTGAGTTCTTTGCTAGCTCTAGCTTTATTCGTTTCTCGAGATCTCGATTGTAGATTCGTAGCGTAGCTGCATTTTGTCTATTGTAGACAATGAAATCGTTCTGATTCTGTTGTAAGATAATCTGATTAATCTGTGATCTATCTGTCATGTGATCTACTCTTCTACTCAAGACATCGATCTTCGAGTTCTCAGATTTCTTTCGATATTGAATGTTGAAGTTGTACAACGACAATTTCTTCGATCATTTAATCTGTCTTCGATTTAGAACTTTCGTGATCGTGAAGTATAGCAGATTCTTATGATATGTATATACTTGAATCTGATGTCTAGATTCTTTTAGATACACTCTTCATTGTTTGAAAGAGTCGACAATAGCTAGTAGCTTCTTGTCATGTATCTCATAGTTCAATTCAGCGACTGTAAGCTTACGACTGTAGTAAGCAATAGAGTGCAAACGTCTCTTATCGTCTGATTGACTGATACACGTCTCAATAGCTTCGTCTGATGCGTTCATCTCGAGCGTAATAGATTTTTCTGATTCAAACATGATCAGTACTGACTGAGAGATGAACAATTTCTTCAGCTTCTCGAAAGCTTCTTCTGCTTTTTCAGTTCACACGAACGATATATTTTTTTTCGTAAGATTCGTAAGTGACGAGACGATTTGAAAGTATCTCTCTATAAAGCGTCTATAAAAGTTCGCGAATTCTAGAAAGAATTGAACTTCGATCTTTGACTTTGACATCAATCAAGTCGTAACAGCTTCTATCTTTTTTGAGTTCATTCTTAGATTCTGAGACGTGATTATGAATTTCAAAAACTGTACACTTTGTACATGAAATTCACTTTTTCCTGACTTGATGCGCAGATCGACTTTCTTTAAAGTCTGTAGAACTTTTCTAACATGTTGCACATGTTCTTTCTTCGTCTTTGAATATACTAGTATATCGTTCAGATATACTATGACGAACTGATTCAGATAAAGTCGTAGCACGTTGTTCATAAATGTCTGAAACGTGACTGAAGCATTGATTAGATCGAAAGACATGATCAAATACTCGTAATGTTCTAGTCAAATGTGAAAGACTGTCTTTCACTCGTCTTTTTCTTTAATTTGTATTCGATTGAATGCTTCGAATATATCGAATTTCGTAAATCACTGTGCTCTCTGCAGTCTGTCTTGCAGTTCAGATATGAGCGATAGCGAATAGCTGTTTTTAATCGTGATGTTATTCAGTGCTCTGTAATTGACACATAGTCTTAGACTTTCATTCGATTTCGAAACAAACAGAATTGAATATTCTGCTGACGACTGCAATTCTCTAATGAATTCTTTTCGCATGTTCTTCTTCAGATATTGTCGCAAAGCGTCAAGCTTTTCTGCTGACAATGAGTAAATGAACTGTTTCGTGAGTTTCTTGTCATCTATGAGCTTGATCTCATGATTTCACGATTGATGTTTGAGTAGTGTCTCTTGATCACTCTCTTTCTCAAACAGAATCTTATATTTCTAATATTCTTTAGAAATTTTAACGATAGCGAAATTACTTTTAATCTCTCTGCTTCATAACATCTGTGCGTTTGAACTGTTCTTCAGCTCGCTGCGTATATCGTTCGCTGTCATTGCGAAGATCTTCACACTCTCTGATGACTTCAATATCGAGTGCAATCGCGTCGTTTCTGTATGAAGAAAAGCGATTGTCTCATTGATTCAATCTATCATCGAATTGATCGTACGAAGTCATGATATGCCTAGAACTATATCGCTGCCTGACTGCTTCGTAACGTCTAAACGCAACTTCTCTCAATGACGTTCAAGTCTCAAGTGAATGAGTCGAGTCTCTTAATCTATTAGTTCATTGTTATACTTCATGAATGTTTCATCGAAGTTTTGCAGATTGTAAGATTCTTTCTTCTTCTGCATAGATATTTGCGCTTTTCTAGCAAATTCTGAGAACATGTAGTTTCTCGTACAGTCACTGTCAATGAATAGACGTGCTGCATGATCGTTGATCTTGATTCAGACTCGTAACTGCGTCGAGTCATTTGTGAAGATAAATATGCTTTTGATTTTCGATTCTTGACTAGACTTCTTCAATGACTCATCGATCGAAGAGTCTTCTAGTTTTTTGAACTAGAAGCTTGCTTCTCAAGTACTTTTTCTATGTACTGAAATTGATTCAAATTGACTTTCTTCTGTGAATATTTCTTTGAATCACACAAGTCAAATCTCTCTCTGATGATTTCTGTCATCTGTCTAAATTCTCTGAATATATGATCTTCATCGAAAAGTACATATTCTTCTTGCTTGATGAACTTGACTTCTGTGAATGACTTCTTCATGACTATGTCACGATATCGAATGCTCTTGCGCAATGCGATCGACTCATCTTGAACTAAGTCATAAATAGTCTGATGTATTTCATTCTTGATCTGTTGCATGCGCTGTGAAAAGTCTTTCTCTTTTTGTCTAAAGAGAGTGTACAATTCGTTGTACATGTTTATAAAACTCGCTTGATTTGTAAGCTTTCTAAGATCTTTCTTTACTTCAAGACGATCTTCTTCTTGTTTGAGAGCATCTTCTGCTGCGATAGTAAATGCTCGTAGAGTTTCGCTAAGTCGATTTTCTTCTTCGACTGCTTGATGAATAACTTCTTCAGTGCTGTTCGACCTGTTCGAGTCATATGCTTCGCTGTCGAGAATCTCTGATTTCGCGATCATAGTGAACGAACTTTCGTCACTATTCTCATCATGCACTTTCGATTGACGATGAGTTGCTGCGTAGAAACGATTCTTTCGTGAGAATTTCGAATATCATTCAGAATTTTTCTTATTGCTCAGATGAGTGCGACAGTTGTCTTCGTAACATGCTGTTCACGACAACGCTTGATGCTTGTCTTTCTGATCTTCTTTCGTTGCTGCGAAAGATCTGTCTTGTTTATCATAGAGCTTTAACTTGTTCTTGTACTTGTTCTGAGTACAATCTCTGAAGAAATGATCTAGCTTCTTGCATGTGTAACATGTCTTACTTTGCTGAACTGTTTTATCGCGAGCGTTCGTTGATATCTTTCGAGTAGCGTCTAACTTCATAGACTGAGAATCGTAATAGAGTTGCTTCTTCTTTTCTTTGCTTCGTGCAATTGAAACATAAGCGACCTTGTTCTTTTTTTCAAGTCTTCGCTCGTACTGTCGATTATTCAGCACGATTGTCTTGCTAATCATAGCGTGCAAAGTCGCGAATCTATTCGTACGAGCTATCTCGTTCTTTATCACATTCTTCAGTTCTCTATAGAACTGTGCTGTAAGAGTCGAGTCATCTCATTCGATCTCTGCTGCGATTGACTGAAACGCAGCGACGTACTTGAATGCTGATTCTGATTGCTTAATATCATACAGCTGTCGTTCAACGATTCGTTTCGCATCTATGTCTTCATACATTCTTCGTATTGCTTGCTCAAAGTTAGAGAAGTCTTCAAAGACTCTGTTAGTCTCATCTTCTCGATCTTCTGACTTATTCTTCAAGTGATTCTTTATCAATGATTTAAATCATTTGAAGACATCTTTTCTGAAGTATGAAAATGCAAACAATATCTTGTCACTTGATGAACTTAGTTTCTTGTGTGCTCTGACATAGATGTTCACTTGTATAAGAAAAGCGTCAAGCTTATCTCTATCTTCATAGTACAGATTCGATGTTGATATCTTAACTGCTGACTTGCTATTCGAGAATGCAGTGATGCCTGCCGATGTGGTTCGTTCTGAGAATGACATAACGATCGTGATAAGATGATGCTCTGATATCTTGTGAAAGAGTGATGCTCAAAGTGTAACGATTGTCTCTTTAACAACACAAGATATAAACAGAGATCAGTATAGTAACAAACTAATCACTAGACTGAAGATCTGAGAATAGCTAAGACAATAGACTGTATTGACTATTACATGAGTTGAGCACGAAGCTTCTATCTAAGAGAACGACCATCGTTATATAGACATAGAAGAATCGTGCCAAGCCGTCCCTGCTCTGAATGATTACTCTGATCATTCCCGAGCAAGGTGAGCAAGGTGAGCATCATGCTCATCATGCTCACTGTGATCACTTCTGATCCGAGCGATCAGAGCGATCACTTCGAGATTCTGATTACTCAATGATTATCTAATCATTGCTGTTACATAATCTCATGCGAGAGAGTTCTAACATGAAGCATCTCTTGAACTGCAAGATACTTAAAGGACTGTGAAAGCCTCGTATACCTAGCTCTTTGATTGCGAACTTGAAACCATCTCGTGCTATAAGAAGAGCATAATAGGCTGCGAGTCGAACTCGTTGAGAAGTCTCGAGTCGATTGATAGTGAAAGGTCGAAGTAGACTGATGATGCCGACGTTGAATTATCAAGTGCGACCTCGTTCGAGATTCAATCAATCATTGAAAGCGAGTTTTCACAGCTTGTGAAAGAAACTGCGAATGAGCTTCAATTCTCGTGATTTGTTGTTGAGCGAATCAAGAAAAGAGAAGAACTTCGACTGAAGCTACTGGTTTCATTGACACGCTTGTAAGAGCGTTTCTCGATCAGAAGATCGTAATAATGCTTCAGCTTGACGTTCGTGCCGAGAAAAGTCTTCAAATTCAGAGAAGACTGATGTGTCTGACGACGTCTCTTTACAGAATCAAGCTTGATTCGCTCGACACAGTGTACATTCTGACAGTGACACTGAAGATCTTGTATCGAGTCGAAGAAAAGTGCACATCGCGAATCAGAACATAGAACTGTCTTGTTCTCTTTCGACTCAAGAGATCGATTGTAATACTTCTCTAGCTGTCAAAAGTGTTCTTGCAGATGCTCTTTTCAGCTCTGCTTGATCAAAAACTGATGAAAATGTTTTGTGAGCGAAAGATTTCTGTCAAATAGACAAAAGAGACACTGCTCAGCAGTAGCGAGAGTTCGACGAAAGACAAGTGAATTGCATTGAACTGAAAGCGTCTCGACGTCGCTGAGATGACGTTGACAGTGCTCAAATCATTCGGCCTCAATGATGATTCATTCGTCGCACTGAAAGCAAAGCTCGGCAAAGTCGTATTTACTTTCAAGGTCGATCTTGTGACAATGATAAATATGCTTTCATCTGTTGACAATATTTATGCTGTGAAATGAAAAGTGATGTTAGCAATCTTCATCAACCAAAGATTTTGAAGATTAGAGAGAAGAGGTAGACAAATCGATTTATCTGTCGCGCACACTGAGATATCGAGCAATGCCGATTTTCAGGTCGCAGGCTCGAGCGATAGACTACTTGAAGATTGTCTTTGCACAGTGTGATCATGTCTTGAAGCGCGTTTCGGCCTTGCGAGCTGCGAAGAGAAACGTTGAGAAAGAGCGACGATGTCAGTCGATCACGCGAAGAATCTAGACGACGAATACGATTGAAGAAGCTTGACAAACTTGCGATCTGAATGATCTCATTTCTCGTGTCTGAGGCAATCTTGCGTGGTTGAATCTGTTGCCATTTGCTGAGTTCCTCGGACATGAGCTGACGTTTTCGTCAATACAATTCTTCTCGTCGAGCTCGAACTCTCTGACTTTCATCTTTCATTGTGATTTCCCGAAGTTTTTCCTCTAGCGTTTCAATCTTCTTGCTGATGACGACAAAGTCGACACAATTATTCAGATCGACTTTCACTTTGACGAGTAAGAACTGCAACAGCTGAGAATGATGATGAAGTGACAATTCACGAAATTCTTTCAGATGAACGATACGACGTCTCTTGTTTCAGTAACTTGCCATTTCGTCAACTGTGCTCAGCTCAGACGCGTACGAGTCAAAGAAGATATCTGCATTGTTATGATCGACGAATTTCATTCTTTCGACGATCGAGTAGTCATTATCTTCACTAAAGTCAGCGTTTCTCACGGAAGATATCATATCTTCAAGCACTTATCGTCTGCTTTGACAAGAACTTCCCTTCGAATATCATGAATCTCAATATTTTTCTCATATTCGACACGATGTTTCAAATTCACTGTTCGATTGCTGAACGAGTCGACTTCATGAATCTTTTCGATAGATTCATCTGCAGATACTATCTGAAAGAAAGATACGCGAAGTAAATTCTTTCTGATTCGAAGATGATGCAAGAATTCATTCGCAGATGATGAGATTGCTTCGATATCTTCAAAAGTCTGATAGTCTTGAAAGACATTATTCGCGAGAGCGATTGTCAGCAAGAGCAGCACTGAATTCGCATATAGTGACTTCATATTCTCATACATTTCGTGCTGTGACCTAACATCGAATCGAAAAAGTCAGCAAGAATTTCTGACCATGATCTTGAAGCTCTAAGAAGGCAAAATAATCTTTTGTGTGACGTTTGCGAAAACTCTTTTGCATCTCTTGTGACTCGCACACCAATTTTCGCCTCTCCTTTCTCGTTCTTAAAGACGACGAAGTCGATGATCTGCTTCAAGAGTTAGTGAAACTTCAGACCGCTTTCTTGATCGGCAGTTTCTAGAGAGCAACCCACTCACCTCGTACAGTAGTTCACGGCCGAAGCCTCGGCGCATATTGGTTTCGAAATATTCGTCAACTCGCGCCGACGAATAGATGAAAAGCATATACGCAGCGTGATCCTGTACGAGAATTCGTTCATGTCTGTATTGATGTCAATCTTTCTTTCACATATGCTTGATCACAATGACGAAATGATTCACTGTCATGAAGTGTCGAGTTCGTCGAGTGATTGAAAGTTTGAACTTCTTTCGTAGCTCGATTTGTATATACTAGTTAAAACTGTCAGATCTTGCGAATAGAGAAAGAGCAAGCCAAAGCTCTGAATATAAACAAAATAGATAGATTTCGACATCTCAGAAGAGATCTTGTCATTATCAGGTCGTCGCTTTCAACCGGCGTCAAAGTCTGTTCATTTCTGAAGCATGATATACATGAACGGTTCGTCCTTACCAGCACAGCAGCCACGCACAACACCTTTCATAAAATGCTTCGCGGTTTTTATCTCGCAAGGGCTAGCACCAAGGTTTCTTCTCTCGTACCTATTTCATCGCAACTCGTTATCAGTCATAAATCTGCAGTATTTTAAAGCAGTGAAGGGAGAAATGAGAACTCACTCATTTCAGAGAACCAACATTCTGTTATAGTTGATTTCAGTACCAGACTCAAGGTGTTTAGAGACCTTATCATCATTGACGTTGGCTGTAGCTAGAGACTCTAGACCATTTGTTTCTGCATCATCAAAGAACTGCGCAGCGGTTCTCTTCTTCTTCGCCATAGAGGCAAGTAAGAAGCGAGAATCGCAGGAAGATGAAGAGACACTGGTCAATGATACCTGTACAGCGAAGGGAGAATTGGCAGGTATGGAGAGGATAGAAGATAATGAGGTAGGAAAAGAGATGCGCGTTTCGGACGCCAAAGAGTTGCGGCAGACAGGTAGAAATGAGAAGAAAGATTGGAAGGAAAGAGCAAACTATAACATAGTGGGTGGTGAAGCCACAACTGGCTCCTCTCAGATCGAACGCGGGCTGGATGGCTGCCCATCGTTTAAAGTTGCAGGGCAGGATGGCGAGAGTAAGCGACAAGGGAGCAGGAAGGGGCTGAGCGGGAGCATGGGAGAGCAGAGAGGGAGCACGAGGGAGCAAAGAGGGAGCATGAGGGAGCACAGAGGGAGCAGGGGGAGCATCGAGGGAGCATGAGGGAGCAAGACGACGAAACGGGCTTTAGCGCGCGAGCAAAGCGGCGGCCCCTTAGTCAGCAAGACATCACGTGTTGGCCTCAGTTCGGGGATGCTATATATATATATATTTATGAGTCTGGTCGCTCCTGCGATTCGTAATGGAGGAGTCAATTGTGTCTACGTCGTGTGTGTGTGTGGTACGTCGCCTCAATGACCAACTCCTTGGAGATGTGTCTCGCCACTCTACATCTATCTCCCGAGACAGAATGCTTGGTTGAGAAGAGATTGATAGATGCACCCCACCCCCCCCCCAACCTGATCCCTCCCATTACTACTGTCAAGCAAGCCGTGGAGTATCGCAGCAAGCTTCAAGCATTAGAGCCCAACGTGGACTTTTTGATGTCTCTTTACTTGCACGAGTCCATGACTGTAGAAACCATGATTGAAGCAAAAGTGAAAAGCTATCCTGCTGGCGTGACGACCAACAGCTCGTCCGGCATCGTGGACTACGCTTCCTACTACCCAATTTTAAAAACCAAATGGAACAAGAAGATATGGTGCTCAATCTCCATGGCGAGTGCCCTTCCAAGTGTGACGGGACAATCTGGAATGCCGAATCAGAATTCCTGCCAATTTTAGCCACTCTCTCTCTCTCAGAGTTTTCCACGCCTCAGAAATATGTCCCGAGCATCTTACCACCGCGGAGGCTATTGAGACTATAAAGAAACCTTGGAGAACGCGTGGTCGCCATCATATCAGCCCATCACCTTCACCTGATCGTGGACGACTGGGCAGGACACCCAATGAATTACTGCAAACCTGTGGCCAAGACATTCGCTGACAGGACGACGGCTCTACCACATGCTGCAAGTTCTGGAAATCCAAAGTTCTTCTTCGGCTCGGATAGCGCTCCACATCCTATTACTTCAAAATGTGGTAAAGATAAAAATTGCTGCAGGTGTTTTCACCCAGCCTTATGCCACTCAAATTGGTTATGAAGGCCGCTAGAAATAGACAATCGAGACAGGAATACCAAAAAAAAGGAAGATGTTACATTGGAGAAAATTAAATGGGTTCATGAGCGGGTATGGTCGCGCATTTTACGGGCTAGAGAAATCAAAGTAGTGCAAAGAATCGAACTGATCGAAGGTACGGAGAAGGGTAAAGATATCCTACAGAATGGGGACGGAAGCCTGCAAGTCGTGCCATTTCGGAGAGGAGGAGAGAAGGCGAGGACTTCCATGAAGAGCCGAAGGCATGCATAGAGCTTCAAGTGGTACGACAGCATCATCAGCAGCATAGGCGCTGGAATACCAATTCCCCTATTTCCAACAATGATTAGTCCAGGGTTGACTGCGTTCCAAGATAAAAAGTTGACGACCAAGGCATGCTTTGGACATGTGTATGTACAAGCCTTCCGGGCCTACTCTAGTTGAACGAGCCGGCAAAATCAAAGTCTTCGTGTGCTATGGAGGAGCAAATATGAAGCATACTATGGAGCAAAGGCCCATGGAGCGAATGACGCGTGTTACGGCCGCGTCGCATGAAGTCATGTTTTTGGAAGCGTGTTTTGAAGCATATCTGAATGCGCAGCTAATCGAAAAATGTAAGAAACAATTTTTTTCCTGAGTGACGACTATGAAGCCAATCCTCTGTTTTCGTTTATCTACCGCGTGACAAAGGCCAAAGATAGGTAGATAGATAGTAACAATCATCTTGGTAAGCTCGGTGGGCTTTTGTTGGGAAGAAGGCAAGCCCTGCCTTTCCAGGGTCGACCTCGACACAAATCAGCTTCCCATCAGGCAGGCAAGATCAAGAGCTCTGTGATGGGCCAGGTCTCGCTGTGGACTCGATGCAGAGCGTGGCTGGGTTTTTGAACGAGGATGATACCGGGCATTGAAAATATTTGGAATACATGAAGGATAGTAAAGTGGGGATATAGAGTTGCAAGTGATGGGGAGGGAGCGTTTGAGATGAGTGAAAAGAAGAGAGGACCGCGTGGCACGCTTTAGCGCGAGAGGTGATTCGCCTGCTCTCTACGCACCTCCCCTACGACTCTCGTACAAGTACGGCAGCAATTTATCGAAGCTCAGACGGTCGAACATGGATGGAATCTAGGCATCTCTAGCCCTCCACGTCGTTCTATCTCATAAATGTACACAAAACGGAAGAAGTAAACAGTAACGAGAGCTCTTCTCGTTATCCAGTCACTCCTCTCAAAGCGTCCCACTCGCCCAATAGAACCACGTCCGGCCTCCCACCTCGCCTCGCCAAATACATCACGTTGGACTAAACGCAAAAGAACCTAGATGGTAGCTGAATGCTACATGCTTGAAGAATGAAGCTTCTCCATCATACCGAGGAAAGCCTGCAGGCCTGATCACGTACCTATCGCTATAACTCCGTCCGTGCGTGCCAAATTACTTTAGTGATTATCTTAAATCCCGATTATTCACCACATGTCATCATCTGCCGATCGTCCCGGTTCGTCGAACTGTGATTGTTGGTATTGGTAAGGTGAGGCTTGGTGTGATGGGTTGCCCGTATATTGCTGCGTACGATGGTGGTGGTTGCTGCCGCCCGGTGAGTTGCGATGTCCATTACCATTTTCTAAGCTGTGTGTAGAGTGCTGCGTTGCCCGAGACTGTGGACGATGCATGCTATTATGATCTAGATCGTTATGGGCGGAGTGCGAATCTTCAAGGGTCTCTAGCGACGCACGCTGCCTTAGTGGAGCTTGTGCGTGTGCCTGTGGGTGTGCCTGCGAGGGTGTATGCCCTTGCGCTTCTTCCTGGTTCTGTTGCTTCTGTTGTTGCTAGTGAAGGTAAGCATTGCCCATATATGTGTAGTAAAGTAATCACTTACCTCGTGGTACTTCTGATACTGGTAGTACTCCTCTGGTTGATCGGCTTTCCTCTGCTGGGCTTGCTGAGCCTGCTGAGCCTGTTGGTGCTTCTGTGCTGCGGACTGAGGTATTTGGATCTGAGGGTGCATCTGCTGGACCTTGGCAAGATACGAGTACATGAAGTTGCTGAGTAGAACTTGGGAGTGCAGTGCGCGACGGGGGTTGGCGAGCTTGATATGCGCCATTCGGTATATAGCTCTCTCTTCAAGGATCGAGAACCGAGTCCAGTTGTAATCAATGTCAGGCTTGAGTATGCGTTGTGGTGGTTCTGGCGACAAATTGCGGGAAAAATGCTTCTTGCCAACCGATTCGCGTTCGCCTTTCTTCTTACCACCCCCAAACAAGGACGAAAAAAGGCCAGAATCCTTCTCTTTTTTAGTATCGCTACCAGACGATTTTCTACTACTCTCCTTCTTCCGTTCTTCTTCGAGCTTAAGGTCCCCACGGTCAAGCACGACGCTCTCACGGCCCCGGTTACCTTCCATTGTGGTTTGCAACAAGTCCAGCCTGGTGCCGTCGTGGGACTTGTCGATCGGCTTCGTCAGCTTTAATTTGGACTTCTTAGCCTCTTCCTCCTTCTTTCTCTCTTTCTCCTTTTCCTCGCTACCTAATATTGAGCCCCAGCTCCAGCTTGATTTCCTTGAGCCATCAGCACTATCTTTGTCTTTCTTGTCCTTCGTCTTCTTGACATCAGCCTTCCTATCTTCCGTCAAAGTAGGTATAAACGACAAGCTATCCGTTCGAGTGCTGTTACCAGGCAAAGGAGAAGGATGTGCTGCCATGTCTTTCAGTGTCTGGTTGCCTTTTTCGCCCTGATTTTGCCGATTCTGTGCTGGTATTCTTGGCCTTTGAGCTGAAGGTGGGCCCATTGGCAACGGCCCTTGGGGAGGAAGAGAAGGAGGTGCGTCGTGCGATGATTTTCGCTCTGGAAGGGAGCTTTGCTTGGATCTATGCCTCGCTTCATCAGGGGGCGGAGGTGTCTCAACAATCTTTGGAACTCCCAAATTTTCAGGTGAAATGCTAGATCGACCATTGGAAGCGATCTGTGACACAAAATGCTTAGGTGGAGCTGCCGTGACGGGCCTTTCTCGCGGCTCTACCGCTGATTGCGGCGTCGCGTTTTCATCGAACAATGCTGTAGAAGATGATCCCTGTTGCGGCGTGCGTCTGTTGAGTCTCTCGGGTCTTGAGAAATTTTTCGTAATCTTCTCAGTCGTGGGTAGCGGTTCTGTCTGTATTCTCGACAGACTAAGCGCCTCACCCGCGGGGGTTATGGGTGATGACAACGGCGAATCTTCACCATCCTCAGTCGATCTACCGACACGTTTGGAGAAAGGAGCTCGGTCCTGTTTGCGAACACTGCCACGTCGATACGTGGTGCGTGTTGACCTGCGTAGCGAGTTTCCCGTCGGCGCAACTGGTAGAATCGGTACGTCGTCACCTGGTAGAACCTCTCCACCTATACCAGTCAACTGTGTATCTATGCTCAATCGTTGCATAACACTTTCAGAGTTGTTCACAAGAACTTCCAGGTCCTGCAGATTCGACATTCCCGAGTTCAAGGAATCAACACCAGATGAGGATCTCTTGCGATCTAGTCGCTCCGCCCCATCTTGATACCCTTCCGCGGCTCTTCCGCCTGAATTGTCAATCTGCCTTGATAGCATAGATTTCTTCCTCCTCAGTCCTCCACCAGATCCTTCACGTTGTAGGCCACCAGGTGAGAGAGACATTTCGCCTGATCTTCGCTTGATTGAGTTGACCTTACTGTCGAGGAAGGTCTTGAACTCTGTAGGTGCAAGCTCGGGGTGTATTCGTGCAGGTACCCAGAATAGCCGGGAGCTGTCATCTTCATCCACAGCCCCTGTAGGTGCAGCGCTGGGTATACCGAAATTCGAGCTGAACGATGGCAGATCTGGATCGCCTGCAGCGTTCACGTCCATCGACATCCTGCGCAACGCTTGTAGATTACTTAGCTCTTGCGCGACAGCTGCTGGATTTGACTCGTAGTCAAGGTCGTTTAAAGGAAAGTGAGAGTTTGCCGTCTCGGAATTGGAAAGATGGACAGAGCGTGTGGGTGAGAGTGGCCCATTGTCGCGGTCAGAGGAATTACTCCTTCCTCCCATGGGCGCGCCTTGTCCGTTGACGTGTTCAGGTAAGCGTTCCCTGGACATAGTCTGCGCTAAAGGATTCCGAGCTTTGTAAGATTGTGAGAGGGCCGCTCGAGGTGGCTGGGCAGTTTGCGGAGAGGAACCGGGCTGAGACGACGCAGTGAAGCTCAAAGGCCTCAGTTCGTGTTTCCCATAGTCATAGTCGTCGTACATGTTCCCAATTGCTTCTGTTACGTGGTGATTGTCGTCACTTATAGATAATTGAGGCACGTGCCCCCGTTTCGCCGCATACCCTCCGCTGAATTCGTGATTTCTCGATGAAGTCTGTAAAAAACCTTCCGTGTAAGCTTGTGAGTCTTCTTCAGCACCAGAATGGTTGTGGTGGGCAGCGACAATGCTGGAGACGACAAAGACGGGGAGGGCAACGAGACAATCCTGGGCAAAAAGGAATAAGGGTAGCGGTGCGTGCTGAGAGTCGGGCACAGTGCTCTACAAAAGAAGTCTCAAAGGTGTTGGCCCGTACCTGCATGGGGATTGTTTGATTCAGAGGCTGAAGTGAATCGCCTGTGGGCTTGGGTCACACCAAAGCCTCTCCGGTGGGTCCAGAATAGAATATTGTAGAAGTAGCATCAGAATCCTGGTACCCGAACGCCGAAGAGATTCATTGTAATAAATAATATAAAGCGCACTCAAGTATCACAGAAGAGAAGCATGACATCGAATGCGCATCCCCGCCTATGCAGTATTGCTAGTGTGAGTGGTGGTAGTACATATACTCGCAGTCCTGTAGTGGAGGTTCTTGAATGCGATTCCGTCTTCCCGCGCTAAACCTGAGTGGGAGACAGGGGTTCGCTTTTTCTTGCCCCCTTTTTGCTCACTCATCAGGGGTATATATTCTGCTATGTATGTACAGAATCATCAATTTGGTATACCATGATTAGTGCATCACGATTCTGCTCTCCCGATTCTCTAAATAGAGAACTCCCCATTATGATGCCAACGTGTTCCTACCTAATGTCTTCATGTCTTCATGACTCCATGTTTTCATAACCTAGTACTGACCAGGCGCCTTCTCGAGTCCCGACGTACCCGCCGGTGCTCCTGTTGCCGGGCTCACTCCTGCACCAGTACTATGTAACCCGCCTGCTGAATGCGATACTGCCCCTGCACTGGGTTGTCCCTGCCCTTGAGGGAGACCTTGAGTCTGCACCGGTGCGACGTTCCTCTCAGTGTACTGCGGAGGGTGCTGTCCTGATACGTTTCTGCTCTCTACCGGACTTGAGGGCGATGATGATGATGCCATTTGATCAGTGACGTTGTCAGCACCAACTGCCTCACGGATCACCTCCCACCAGCTTTTAGCTTCGGCGGGCGAGCGAGCCTTGAATGTAAACTCATGGCTAGTTGCAAGGGCGCTGCCGACCTTTCCCTTGGAGACGTCTTTGCCCTTAATATTGAATAAGTCGCCATTGACAGCACCAATGATGCAATTAGGAAGGTAAAGCGACATCTCCGGCGTTGGATCCTTGCGGTAGTCGTCATCATCTTGGAATTCATGGAGATATTTGCTGGGTGTTACTGCGTAATAAGCAGTATTAAAGCCCTTGATACTTCCGAGTCCCTTGGTCTTGCGTTCAAGCAGACCAGCAATGAGGGGTTTGGTAGCAGAATGATCCTGGTTGGGGAAGGAAATATTCGATACTGTTCGCTTTGAGGTAGAAGGATCGACTAGCAGACCACCGTTGCGTTTGACCAAGCCTTTGAATTCAAAGTCCGGGGGAATCCGCTGTGCTGTCGAGACCATGTCCGCGTACATCGCCTTCTGACGTTCTGCCTGTCCACCAACATACTGCAGGAACGCAGACATGGCTTGCTGTATGGTCTGGATGACATGGCCCTCGAACTGCTGGAAGGAATTCTGTACCGCTAGAAGGTCCTCACGAGAGTTGTTTTCTTCGAGCACTTGTTTGTTCAGGCGGTGGTTGACACGACGTTGGATAACGTAGGGATCGTCAGATGATTCAGATTTCCCACCCGAGGAAGAAAAGGCGGCTGTATTTTGACCCAGCATCTCGATATATTTTTGAGTCTCATTTCTAAACGACTCAACATTCTTCGCTCCTTTGAGAGCACCCTTAGACAACTCTTTGTCTTTGTTCTTGATCTCCGCATGTAGGCGCTCCAGGATCGGTAGTACAGAACCCTTGAGAGCTTTCTCCGTCTCGAGATGAGAGTTTGCAATACCCTGTGTATCATTTAGTACCAGAGTAGCGAACGCAAGAGCTCGACTGACATGTGTGTTAGAGCGAATGTTCTCAAATAGGCCTGCAATTCCACCCAAGCTCTGGTCAAAGTGATGCCCTTCTTTCAGAGGATCGGACACGGTCTACAAAATGTATTAGTTATCAATAGTCCAGGGTTTGTGGCGAGCCTCGGAGTACCTTCAAGACCTTCTCATATTCTTTGGCATGAGCCTTTTCTACCTTCTCGGTAGCAGAGATGTAATTCTCCAGGTAACCACACGCGTGTTTGTAGGCTTGGAGTCGCTCAAGGAGCATACGAGAAGTCTAGCAATTGTCAGTAAGCTATCGGTCACCCTATGTTAGTTACAATGGGAGCCTTCACATTACTGAGATCGTTGTCTGGGACAGCTTCATCATCAGATATTGAACCGCCCGCCGTTCGGTCTGGTAATCTTGAAGTCATTTCCTATTGTTGGTTATTGAACCGCTTTATCAATTACAGGTAAGGAACTTCGTAGTGATCTCTTGAATACGATGGGTTTATTGTTCAATCTCCAGAAGCCACTATTCTATCGTTGATTGCGAAACCTGTGCCGGTTTTTTAGAATTTGCCGAGAGTCTCATCAAAATTGAGTGCTTCAAATAGTGCAGAATTCGTAGAAATCAGTAGAATCAATTACACTGCACTTCGTACATGATCTGAATGTCATATAGAGCTTCATAGATGTCTCATACAGTGCTTCATACACACTTCGCACGTTACCTACTCAGTGCCCCATACTCTATGTAGTATATTCAATGCTCCATACGTAGTATATTCAGTGCTTCATATGTAGTATATAAGCGTGTATAAAGCACTGTATGAGACATCTGTGAAGCTCTATATGACATTCAGATCATGTACGAAGTGCAGTGTAATTGATTCTACTGATTTCTACGAATTCTGCACTGTTTGGAGATTTACAACTCAATTTTGATGGGGCTCTCGGCAAATCCTAAAAAACGGCACAGGTTTCGTTTCGGTTATCATGAAATGCGCAGACGGAAATTGAAATGCATCAAGGTGCTCTATGATGATCTAACTCCAACCCTCCTTGGGGAGATGTTCTTCTAATACTACACGAAATCCAAACGCAGAGTGGGAATCGCTTCTGATAAGACCGAAATCATACTCCGTAAAGACCGCCTAGCCGATACGCCCATCCGTGCTGTTAATGCAGTGCTCCATGCTTTGAGTTCCTGCACCCATGTGATATGCTTCGGACACCTCCATACACACCGTTAAATCCGCCCATGAATGCACCAAGACAATCGTAATGCCCTTACTCTTCCCAGCCACACAGCAACAAAGGTCCCTTATGGAGTCCGCTGCAAGCCCTCCGGCGCCCTAGTATCGGGGATATGCACCTGACTTGGGGCACGTGGTAATGGGGGCGATGGAATAGGTGTGTTTATGGCGGCTTGATAGTTTGGCAAAGTATCATTCATTGAAGTAGCCCGGGACTGCAATGCAGTTGAATAACTTGGAACCTTGGACATCTCTTTAGAGCTGAACTCGATATGTTGGGGGGCGGCAGCCCATGGGTCTTCTTCCGAAATTCGCCGCGATATAGGATTACAGTGACGATGCCGACTGGTACCACCTGCGGGGTTGTCAAAGTAGCCTCTTCCAGGCGACTGGCTTTGGGTTGCATCCCCTCCTCTCCCAGCTTCCGGGGATTGGTGCTCGGGTGTTTCATCTTCAGACGTTGAGGCATGCGATCTGTCTCTCACAGATCGGTTTGCGCCAGTAGTCTCGAGATTACTCAGCCGATGGTGCAAAACATTTGGGGCAAAGTCGCTAGAAGCCATCCTATCCATTGACGCAAGGTTGTCGGTCGATGTATTGGTGCTTTGCGAGTGGTAAGGCGTAGCAATTCCACTGGCTCTACCGGCAGGTGTCAAGTAACCGCTCGCATCGACATCGTTGTACAGCTGGTCGAACTGGTGTTCTCCGTACATGGGCGGTGCGCTAGTAAGCGATTCTGCGGTGATGGCTAGAGAGTTTTGGTTGATCAAGTTGTTGTTCTCATCAAGTGGCATACTAGGCGAAAGATAAATCATGAGGGGTAGGGTGGCATGCAGCTATCATTCTTTAGCTTCTTGAGGGACACATACCAAGTAAAGAAGGATTACCTCTGAGACATGCGAATCTGGGTTGTGCATCTGGATATTGAGCATCAAAGAGTGCCTAGTCTTGACCCCCATGCAATCGACGGTCTGAATACATTGTCGTAGGGTTTTCGGTAATGCTAGAGATCTTGAGAAAAGATACCCCTCTGCCCCTTCTATGTCCTCAGATTCTGCATCTTCGGGGAGCGTCCAAACATCTTCCACGACGGCGTGAGAGTTTCTGCGACGTTGATGGTATCCTGGTGCGGCAGCATCAGCGTTCAACTCCCGCGTCTCATTAAGTACTGTCTTGATCTTTCCAATCCTCAGTCCCTTTAGCAGTGGAATCAGTTTGAAGTCGACCCTGACGGTAGTGCCAAATATCACGCCTTTAGTCGGTGTACTGATTGAATAATCAAGTTTATTTGTCCATACATTCTCAACAGACTAAGGTCGGTCAGCTACTAGCCAAGATCTTGCCCGAGAGGACATACCATCTCGTGAGCGAGCTCCAAGGAACTGGGATCGAGTGTTCTGATGAGTCGAACATGGCGTCTAGCTGCTGCATTGTGTTGAAGTAGACCTCTTTCAATCTTTGCCTTCATCCTATATATGACCCAGCTTTCCGGTAAACCTTCAATGCTTTCTGGTGTGTTGCCGGGCAAGATCAACTCAAAGGGCCACTCGTAATTGCCAGCTGGAACAGTCTCCCCGATCCGTTTCCCAGGATTCATGAACTCCCAATTGTGTCGGATGAATTCTTCTTCCAGTTTGACGGGATAGCTTCGGTTTGGTTCATACCAACTGCCATCCATTAAGCCAGGCCCAGAATGACAGGATAGAAGTGGTATATACCATATTCTTTTCTCACCGGTGAAGCGCATCCGTATACTCTGGATCCGAATTGAATCCGACAGGCAGAGGACAAGCGTGCCCTTGAGGATGACACTTGACGATTCATGCTCGGACCCTCGAAGGATAAGATTGCTAGAGTCAAGTCTGGAGGTGTACGAAGACGGCTTAGCGATTTGCTGTACTATATCCAAGGGCGCAAGTATCTGACGGAAGAAAGATGAGTCTACCTGATCTCAAAGTGTCTGACACTGCTAGTGTCTCTGCTGCTGCTACCAAAGATCTTGGATGCCATAGATTCCAAGGTGTTCACCGTGCGTGCTCATCCCAGGATAGAGAGACTGTGAAAGGTGACAGGTGGTAGATAATATAAATAGAACTCAGAAAATTCTTTGCTCCGAGACGCTTGGGTCACAACGTTTGATAGGTATCCGTTCTGACGCGCCAAAAAGTCGGCAAACCTTCCCGCCCCGGTACCGACAGTGAATCCCTGCAACGTTTTGTTGTAACTCAACAAATTTTAGTAGATAGATACTAACGTAGCCAAGCTGTAAGCATAGAATAGAATAGCGAGGCAAAGAAAGATAAAAAGTCAAAGGTAGTCGAAGTCCAAGCTATCATACAAAGTTGATGGATGGCTAAAGGAGCACGCGAGCGTTGAGAAAAACCTCAAAGAAAGCCATGGTACGATGAGGGACGTCACTTCCGGTTGCGGAATCTCGTCCGAGTTGCGCGCAACGCCCATGGTGCCACTTGTCTATCGGATTGACAGGGTAAGAACAACGAATGCGGTAACAGGTTGGAATGAGATCCAAACAACGAGCGGAGCCAAGGGGAAGATGATTGTCGCAAAAACTAGGCATGTGCCCTCGGTTATCTTTTTCCAGGGGCGCTCGGGTAGATATGTACCTTATTTCCAAACCTTTGCAGAATCAAACGTCAAGGAGAAACAAGTCTTCGTCGGTAATGATCTGCGGTAAGTGAAACAAAATAGAAGAATCTATTTCACGAAATAGTAAGGTGGTTTGTTCTCTTGTAAATGGTTATATAGTTGAAGATTAGGAATAGATCGATCCCTGACGATACATTGAAGACCAGTTCGACGTAGGATTTGGCACTTTCCGAGGGCATGAGGCATTAGTACATGTATATTCATCTTTACAGATGGTGTGTCGTTCCAGAGAGATCTATTTGGCTGCTGTTCACGCCCTCCTGGGGCCTGTCCCATCTCCGTACATGGCCGTGGGCACAGGCAGTGATGATGCAATCCTCTTCGAACCCAAGCCAGCTCATCGGATCGTCATCCACGATTTTGGACTTGTGGAAGCTCGGATTAGTCTTCATCACCTCTCCCCGGAGGATTGGAAAGCTCACCATAACAGGTGGTAATTCCGCAGTCCGAATCCGCGACTCGACGGGGTGTTCAATCAAATCATCTCCGTCCAAGCTGTTGGAAGTTAGGTTGGAATTAGAGCGGAGTCGTAACGTGGCTTGGCTTTCCGTACGATTCCAAGGCAAAGCAGCATGAGAAGAAATGCTCCCCCTCTGTCGGACAGACACCTTGACGTGTTAGTATGTGTAAAACTTCTTTCGTGATAGCGAAGGAAAGTCAAGATGGCGCATACCGCTTTGGGACGATGCAACATGCCCACGTTGAAATCCCAGAGGAGCAGCCTTCGGTCCTCACCGACACTTCCAAAACGGTAATTTCGGTCGTCGCATCTCCACGGATCAAAGGCAACTGCTGTAACCCATGAATGGTGACCAGGACAACGAGCAACGATACGACGTTCAGCTAGCGACCATATTGACACAAGATCGTCTTGGCCCCCTGTCAAGACGTATTTGCCATCTGGTGACCAGCACACGCACATGAAACCGCCGTAATAGCTCGAATAAAGGTCCGTAAGTCTGATATCTTAGTTTCAGTAATTGACTAGTGATTAATCTTCTAGGCTGTTCGACTGACTGTTCTTTCAAGTAATTTATGATTCTCAAAGAGCCATCTTCGGAGACAACAGCAAGATGTCGACTATCTGGCGAGAAGGCAAAGTCGTTTATCTGGTGATTAGAAATCTTCCACGACGAGACGGGATTGGTTTTCTGGTTTTTCGAATTCACAGACTTGTGTATATGTAGAGGCTGATGATCCATGTCGAACCCATCGCTCTCGTTAACCCGAGGAGCATCATCTTCCGGGATAAAGAGAGCATCGTCGCGCTCCTTGTCATACACGATGAGAGTACCATCTAGGTGAGCTGCTAAAAACAGATTCTCCGAACCAGGTAACCATCGAATTTGAGATATTGGGGATGTGCTAATGACATTCTACACTTGATCAGCTACACGCTGAAATGCTGGACGACACTACGCACGTTCTTGTTGATGCGATTGTATTTTTGCGTAAGAGCCTCGAACCACATGATGTCCCCAGACGATGTTCCCATGATGACATCGAGATGGCTGGGACTTTTGGTAAACATGTTTATATCATGGCATAGAACATGTGCTTTGGCGAATAAAATCTTCACAACGTGCTCGGCCTAGGTGGGATTAGCTTTCTACAACGAGGTCAGCGATAATGAAAGCTACCTTGGAGAATGTTGTCGAAGAAAAATCTAGCCATTGGAATGCCCTATCGATGTTCGCAAACACATAGAGGCCCTCAGGGTTATGTTCTTGTACGCGTTTACTCATCGAGTCGTGAGGAATTACCCTCGAGATGTATGAAGAGTTGCTCTTTACAAGGCTTGTCTTTGGTTTCCTCCTTTTCAAGTTTTCCTTCCCACCTAATGGGGCCAGTAACGAGTTGTCTTCGCCGAACGCTGGGGCTCTCCCTTGAGATGTGGAGTATGGTTGAGGCTCAGCCCCATCACTACCCGTATCGTTAGAAGTCCTAGACTCTTTCTCACTCTCCTCGATACTATCGGTGGCTAGATTTGATCTCATGCTGGTAGAGGTGTTGACTTTGTACAGTTGTGGAGTTACTTTTTGCGGGCTGAGTATGGCGAGCGAGAGCTTTACTCCTGTAGTGGGTGGGGCTGGAGTTGTTGCCAGAGGGTTCAAGTTGGTACTCGGTGCCTCTGAAGGATGCGGTGGAGGGGTCGCAAGGTGGATACTATCGCGTAAGACGTAGGTTCCTAAGAGATACCGTCAGTAGAAGGATTGGTTTTGGACAGGAGATTGCGTATATACCTTCACCAACAGAAAGTTGGTATTCAGGGCCAGCCGGATGGCTGATAACATTGTGAAGCTCGTTGATCGGAACGGCCATACCTCCGGCGGCGAGGATAGTGGATGCATTCTGAATAGGATAACGTGGTGGTGGAGGGAGGACGCTGTATATCTGTTATCAGCGGCCGAAACGTGATTGGTCTATTATAGTAGTGGGTGTCCTAAGCTCACAACATAACAGCGTCTGGCACAAGGCCCTGCAGGACGCAGGTACCTAAAACGTGCTGTACTCAACAAAAACCCGGTAGATGTCGTCCCATCACACGACAGTAGAGAATAGGTTTTAGTTGTGCGCCAATCACGCAGTTCGTACTGGGGACTCGACTTCCGCCCTGCAGTCCCCTGGACCTCCACGTGTTTTGTGGAGCATTCCAGCTAGTCGGGCACGCTTGTGCTTGGCGCTCCCGGGCACGCCGGGGTACCCGCTCCCCGGGTTTTGGGCATGTTAGGCTGCTTTTGGCTAGGGCATTTGATACGAGTCCTTTTGTCAACATCGTCTGTCGTCTATCGTATCAGAGATGTTCCCGCTGCTTGACCCTTTTAGCTATGATGTGGATCGTGATGAGTTGTTTGCCTTACGTGGAGCATAAGCTACTCTGATTACTTCTCGCTAGACGGGTTATGCTTACGTAGAATGGCTACGGGTAAACCAAACAGAATTCTCAGTACCACAGAAGATGTGCTAACCTCGAAAACAGTACGCATATGCGTATGCGGAGATGCTGAAGTAGGGAAGAGCTCCATCATCGCATCTCTGGTTAAAGATGTCTTCGTCACCACCACGATTCAGCCAACCCTCCCTCAAATTACGATCCCTCCAAGTATCGGGACGCCGGAAAACGTCACCACTACCATCGTCGACACATCGGCGTTGCCACAGGAGCGGATGAACCTGAACAAAGAACTTAGGAAATCAAATATCATTCTGTTAGTATACTCGGATCATTACAGCTATGAGCGAGTGGGGCTCTTCTGGCTCCCGCACTTCAGGTCTTTGGGGGTTAATGTTCCAGTTGTTCTGTGCGCAAACAAGTCAGATCTCGCAGCTAGTGGGAATACAGAGCAAGTAGTGGAGGATGAGATGCTTCCAGTGATGGCCGAGTTCAAGGAGATCGACTCTTGCATACGCACAAGCGCAAGGGAGCATCACAACATCAACGAAGTCTTTTTCCTATGTCAGAAGGCAGTCACAGATCCCATAGCACCTCTATTCGACTCGAAGGAGTCTAATTTGAAGCCCGGTTGTATCACAGCGCTGCAAAGAATCTTCTACCTATCTGACCGAGACCACGATGGCTACCTGAGTGACAAAGAAATGCAAGACCTCCAAACCAAATGCTTTGGCAAACCTCTTGGAGACGGCGACCTCGAAAACATCAAACAAGCCATTGGCAAATGCTCCCCTTCCTCTGTAACCGGCAAAGGCATCTCCCAACCTGGCTTCATCCTCCTCAACAAAATATTCGCGGAAAAGGGCCGCCATGAAACCGTCTGGATCATTCTCCGCGCCTTCCACTACACAGACTCCCTCTCCCTCCGCGACTCCTTCCTCCACCCCAAATTCGACGTTCCCCCTTACTCTTCCGCCGAGCTCTCCCCCGCCGGCTACCGCTTCTTCGTTGACCTATTCCTCCTCTCCGACGCGGACAACGACGGCGGCCTCAATCCCTCCGAGCTCTCCGCCCTCTTTGCCCCAACCCCCGGCCTGCCCGCCTCCTGGCTCGACTCCGCTTTCCCCAGCTCCACCGTCCGTAACGAGGTCGGCCACATCACCCTGCAAGGCTGGCTGGCCCAGTGGAGCATGACCACCTTCACCTCCCCCAAAACCACCCTCGCCTACCTCGCCTACCTCGGCTTCGAATCCCCCGCCTCCAACCCGCCCTCCACCACCTCCGCCCTCAAACTCACAAAACCCCGCAAGCGCCGCCCCGGCCGCCATCCCGCCCGCGTCGAACGCACCGTCTTCCTCGCCTACATCCTTGGCAGCCCTGGCGCTGGCAAATCCGCCCTCCTCGACGCCTTCCTCGCCCGCCTCTTTTCGCCAACCTACCACCCAACCATCAAACCGCGCACCGCGGTCAACAGCGTCGAGCTCCCAGGGGGCAAGCAATGCACGCTCATCCTCGAAGAGCTCGGCGAGCTCGAACCCGCCATCCTCGACAACCCTGCCAAACTCGACGCCTGCGACGTCCTCCTGCACACCTACGACTCCTCGGACCCGGACTCCTTCTCACACATCCCCGCGCTTCTAACCGCCCACCCCGCCCTCGCCTCCATCCCCAGCATCTACGTCGCGCTGAAAGCGGACCGCGACAAGACCACCCAGCGCGGCGAGGTGCAGCCCGAGGCGTTTTGCGCGGAGCGCGGCATGGGCAAGCCGGTGCATGTGAGTGCGACGTGGGAGAGTATTGGGGAGCTGTTTGTGCGGGTGGCGGAAGTGGGGGTGGCGCCGGGGGGTGGGATGCCGCGGTTGGAGGGGGAAGAGGGGGAAGGGGTGGATGTGTTGCGGGTGGGTTTGGGGGTTGGGGCGGTGGTGGCGGTGGTGGCGGTTGCGGGTGTGATTTGGAGGAGGGCCGTTGGAGGGGTGGGGGGTGGGGTTGGTGCGGGAGGGTGAAGGGGGGGCTGTGATGGGTTGAGGGGATAGGAGGGGTGTTTGGGCTATTTGGGTTACATTGAAGGTTCTCACAACGGCGCATTTGGGTGGAGTTTCCATGTAAAACTTAGTCCGAATATCGAAACCTAAGCTTGAGCTACTTCATCTGATCGCTGGGGGTATCTTCGCTATGGAAAACGCCGCCGGCTAGATGCCCTGAGAACGAAGACATGTCAAAGACATGTCGGAGCCAGCTGTCCTCCATCAAAGACCACTATGCTTGCTGAAACAACACACCATTACCACAACCGCCATTAGAACTTGTTCTAATCCTTAGTACACTACTACACTACCCCTTGAAGCCAGCGATTCGCGAAGAAAGAAGAAAGAAGAAAGAATTGCGAAAAAAATGTGCAAAAGAAGTCTTGTCCCCACAGAAAGTCACGCTCGTGAGCGAAAACTCCCAGCACAGACCTAACAACTCTACCTCAATAGCCATTGCCAGGCATCTTGAAGTCCTTCAAGTCCTTCTTCAAGACCGCCGCCATGCCCTCGGCTTTCCACTTCAAGATCTGAATTTTCATCGGCTCGCGATCATGTGAGACCAGCCCAGTTGGACGTGCAAACCGATTCGCGTACTCAAGTTCGGCGCGCATGCTAGGGGTCAGCACTAACTCCACGGTGGAAGCGGTGTGCCAAGATTTTGGGGAACCCGGGGTGGCGTCGTCGGTCGGAGCTGCGGTATTGTCGTTTGTAGTGTTGTCGTCGGGTGGGCTGGTTTCTTCATTGGTGGTAGGGCCACTTCCATTAGCAACAGCGGTGTCATCTGCTTCGCCTTGAGTAGTTGCGGTTTGTGGAGCTTCGGTCTTGGCAGTATCCGCCGGAGCAGTCACCTCCTTCTCCACTTGGGGTTTAAGGTCCCGTTCAACCATAGCACTTACCACAATACGCTCCTTGATATAATGTGCAGCAACCCACAAATCATCCATGTCAAGCACTATCTGACGTAGATTGCCAATATCCATGTTAGTAGTGAGCTGAACTGTGTGGACCATTCCCCCATATTCATGGGGAACAAGACCATCACCTCCTTTGACCAAGTCTCGATTCGTTTCGCGCCAAATTATGCCAGTAAGAGCAGCGATGCGGCGGGCATCGCGGAGGCTGAAGCCGTCGCTATAGCCAAGAAGAGTGCCGTGAAGGGTGTGCACCCTGAGTGGTTGTCAGTTTCAGAGTAACCACAAGAACAGAAGCGAGTTGAAATGGTGGAGGGATGATGAAAATGGTACAAGGACTGGGAGGTCGGAGGAAATAGTGCTGAGAGTGTAGGAGCTGTCGACGGGGGCAAACCTACAGATACTTAGAAGCATGTTTGTCCACATTTTCGGTCAAAAGCGCACATATGTTGCGTGAATTGATCATTCTGTCAACGTCCAAATTATTGTGTTCGGAGTACAAGTTGATCAAATTAAGGGTGAGGTCGAATCTATGTTTTTTATTATTGGCGTAAGCAGGCTTGATGCGTTGACCAACGCGCGCTACGTTCACAGTGGTGTCGAAGGGTTCGTTGTCGATATGTTCGCACTCCGTGTAAGCTCCTGGGCTCGTCTCACACTCGTTGCACTTGTTGAAATAGGTGCGTTTACCGGGTACTTCCTTGGGCACCGTATTGGGCGTCTCGGGTGCGGGTTGCTGGGGATCAACTCCAATGTACCTAGTATCGCGCTGGTAATCAAGAATGGCTTTTGCACTTCCAGAGAAGAATCCGTTGTTGACGTTGTCAAGCTGGGCTTGTCCACGATCGACAAAGCTAGCACCTTGTGGAATTCCGGAGGAGTCGGAGGTTGCAGCGACCCTACCTAGGGTGATTGGCTTGGCTTTAGAGAACCGAACAAGGCAAGCACTATGAGTGGTACCAACTTCAAGGGTCTTTGCAGGGCTGACGACAGAACCGGACGCGATGCAATTTGGCGCGTTGGTGGCACGTAGACTCGACAATCGAGTTGGAAATGGATCGAGAGCCCCTGTGATAGTTGGACTCAGTGCTGGAGGGGATATGCTGGACTTGAGCTTTGGCTGGAAAGCTGGTGAAAGGGCTAGCTTCGGTTGACGGAAAGGCTTTGGAGCAGGGCACGCGAGTAAGTTGGCAAATGGTCTCTTAGAGCGTAGTACTTTGCTGCTTGGATTGGCCTTCGCGCTGCTAGCTTTGTCAAAAAATATGTTGACTTTACGGCTCAAGCTCTGTTCTTACCTTGAGGTTGCGGGTGAGCTTGGAGCTCCGACAGAGCCAAGAGCTGTGGTCAAGTTGGAAGCTGCTCCGAAAATCAAGCCGTGGTTTGATCGAGGAGGAACAAAGCTTTCGACGGTGAGATCGGGTGGCACATAGAGCAAGTTCCTGAATGGTGCAAGGGGTGCCGCGTTCGAAGAACGTGAGCTGGTGTCGTCGCCAGGTTCAACACTCTCAACTTGGGACGTGACAGAGATTGGTACAGATGGGCCAGAGGTCGTGGTCTTCTGACGGCGTGATGGTTCCTGACTGGGTGCCATGGTGGGCGTTGTCAGCTATGGTTCGGGTGTGGGGAGTTGGATGGTCAAAGTTGGTGATGGCATGGTATCAGCTTGGTAGAACTCACTTGATATGGTCGGTCTTGACTAGCCTACTCTTTCATCGATCTTCGACGACGAGCCGGCGGATAGATGATCCATATGCCGAAGGGTAGAGGTGTTGGAAGGTTGTATAGTAGAGTGGAGGTGGTTGAGTCTTGAGAAGTGAATATGGGTCGGACTAGGCAGAAAAAAGCGGACTAAAAGGAGGTCAACACTGCAGGTAATCAAGCAAGACAAGATTTCAGATACTACAGAGACAGCAAACAATTCAATCTCAACATATAATCATACAGGAGTCTATACAAAAGCACAATTCAAAGCTGGGAATGGAAGGCCAATACTTTACGTTTGGATACTCTCTTGCTTGTTGTTATACTGTTGACGTTGAAGTCACGGCAGCTCCTGTACTATGTCGTAAATTTAAGCGTAAATTGCCATTGCTCCATATTGGCATGAACTCCCGTATTTACAGTACTGTACCAAACAGTGATTGCAGATAGATTACTAGAGAATTGTACTGTAATATATTGCAAATTACGGTAAAGTCAACTGCTTTCTTGATACCCGTATTGCTCATGAGCACATTTCTTGAAAATAGGAGACTCCATATCTCAATCCCTTACTTTCAATGCCTCACACCTGTTATGAACGTCCTGGCTGCATGGGGAGAAGTGAGGATCTTGACAGCAGTGTATGTCGCTCCGTAGTCGAGGGTGGGATGGGGAACAGACGTCATACTCTCTAGCTCTCGAAACAGTTTATTATCATTAATTCTGTCTTCGGCCATCTTCTTCTCGCTCAATTGATCTTTTATGTCCATCTTTCGCAACCTACTACGTATTCACAGACCTCCCTCCATTCTACAAAGAAGAGTTGTTCTCTTTGGTATAGCCCTTCAAGCTGTAGAGACCCTGCTTGCTACATCTGCCTGACAACATTCAGGTCGTCAGTCCTACGCAACTATGGCTACCGATACCGCAAAGTACAAGTTCAACCGTAAGTGTAACTGAAATGCAGATTACCTGGACCTTGTTGAGATATTGCAGACTCAATGCTTCGGGTGAAAGATCCCAAAGAATCAGGCAGGTCACACCACCTCTACCGATTTTGTCTCTATACTGACAATGTAATAAAGTCAAGTACTATGAATTCCTGGGCATAAAGCAAATCAGCAAGCTTTCAATGCCCGAAGCCAAATTCGACAACTACTTCCTCGCCTACGACGCCCCTAATAGTGCTTCCACTGGGGCTCACTGGACTGATCGCGAGGGCGTTATAGAATTAACCCACAACTACGGCACCGAGAACGATCCGAATTATAAGATTGCGAATGGTAACTCGGAACCGGGGAAAGGCTTCGGTCATATCTGTATCAGTGTGGACAACAGTAAGCCGAACGTTGCACTCCACTGTGCGGAAGAATCTGTTAAATGATGTCCTTAGTCCAAGCGGCCTGCCAAAGAATCGAAGACGCCGGATACAAATTTCAAAAGAAGTTAACAGACGGCCGAATGAAAAGTATAGCATTCGCCCTCGACCCGGACGGTTACTGGGTTGAGGTCATCGGCCAAAACCCGGTCGAAAAAACCGAGGGGGTAAAAACCACAGACACAGGCTCCTACCGCATGGTATTTAGCTCCTTGCATGCCCTCTACGAAACCAGTAACCTAACCGCGTTGTGCACCTTCAGAATCACACAATGATCCGCGTAAAAGACCACACCGCTTCCTTGAATTTCTACCAAGAAACCATGGGCATGCGACTCCTTCGCACCTCCGAAAACGCCTCCGCAGGCTTTAACCTTTACTTCCTCGGCTATCCCTCTTCTCCTTCTTCAGAAACCTCTACTAATGGGGTCAACCCAACTGCTAGTCGCGAGGGCCTGCTGGAGCTGACGTGGAATTATGGGACGGAGAAGGATGAGGGGTTCAAGTATCACAGTGGGAATGAGGAACCGCAGGGGTTCGGGCACATTGCGGTGTCGGTGGATGATTTGGATAAGGCGTGCGAGAGGTTTGAGGAGAGGGGGGTTAGGTGGAAGAAGAGGCTGACGGACGGGAGAATGAAGAATGTGGCGTTTGTGTTGGATCCGGATGGGTATTGGTACGTAAAATCCCCCGCCGTTCTTTGGTGTCCATACATCGTGGATTAGGAGGCATGACTGACAGCGGTGTAGGATCGAGGTGATTCAAAACGAGAAGATCAAGAGGTCGAGTAATTGGTAGATGCGAGATGGACCGAAGATTTTTACACTAGGTTCTATCTTCGGACTGTGGTATTACGCTGCCAACAGAAAGGATGTATATGGATATGTAATCCAGCTACCTCCATCTTACACCACACCATATTTTACCCTCCACCACCCCCCCAGCACCTCCCACACCCACCCATCCCAACCACAAAGCCCGCTAAGCTACAAAATCCTTTTAAAACAATTCCATCGGATCGCGGCGCAAATAGTCTCAACCTACTCACCCAGCGCGGATTATCCACCCCTACTAATCCAACCCCCCCCCCCCACCCTCTTTTCCAACCCAAATCTTCTCCTCCCCCCCTTATTCCTCCCTCAAAAAAAATCGCATCGAACCAGACCATAACCGGCCTCCCCAACCAACTCTCAGGAGCTTTCAAGCCCCTTGGATAAACCATGAGATGCGAGCCCGGCTTGCTGTGGATACAAAATTGGGGGTTGTGTGTGCGGAACGAGGCGGAATGAGTGCGTCGGTTTAGATAAAAAAAAGATAGAAGCGCTGTTGATGGGGGTTTTTTCTTTTTTTTTGTAACGGATTGTTTGAAAAAGTTTCGTGGATGAGTTTGGATGGGGTGGGAAATTCGTTCGATGGCTCGAAATGTCGATTGATGGACTTGATGTTTTTTTTCTTAATAATGAACGACTTGTGGGTGTTGGTTTTTCTTCGTCGTATCGGATAGTAAGGGATGTTCCAAAGTACTGTAGGTACGAATGAAAATGTGTTTGTCAGGAAATTGGATTGTCGGTTTTTCGATGATGGTTTACTACGCGGATCAATCAATCTTTTGGGTGAGAGGGTCCCATATTCAACGGGTTGAAAGTGTAGGTAACCAAGTTCAACGACTTAGCTGGTGAACGCTTGCAGTTCTGAATGGGCGAACCTTGTGCGTAATGTTGTGTACATGTATATACACATACACCCACCCGGCTCCCTGAATCATATATAAAACCTTATCCCCTGCCTCCCACCTCCCACCTCCCACACCCTCCACTCCCGAACCCTCCACCCCCACACCTTCCACTCCCACACCCTCCGCCCACCCCACCGCCTCGTTCAAAAGGACCTCAATACGCCATTGCCCCCTCAAACAATCCCCTCAGTTGCTCCCTCTCCTCCCCCACCTCCTCCGCCAACCCAGGCGCCAACATCAACACCCTCCGCTGCGGCAACGTCCCCTCCACCAACGCATCCACATCCCCTTTTCCAAACCCCAACTGCGCCAACCCCCTCGGCTGATCCCCCAAGCCGACTAGAAATTCCGCGATAGCCTCCCCAAGCACCTCGCCCGCGCTCTCGCGCTTTACGGTGGAAACGTCGACGCCGAAGGCTTCGGCGGCTGCGAGATGCCGTTCGGGATTCGAAGCGCCCGTGAAGCGGAAGACGGCAGGGGCGGTCACGGCAACGCTGACGCCGTGGGGGATGATGGGTTTGTCGGTGACGTAGCCTGGATGCTTGTAGCCGGGGTTCTGGCCACTGATTGGGTAGCTCATGCCGTGACAGAGGTGGACGCCTGCGTTGCCGAAGCCCACGCCCGCTAGTGTGGCCGCGAGCAGCATCTCGGACTGCGCTTCGTGGTCGTCGGGATCTTTGACGGCGCGGGGAAGGTACTTGATTGTTGAGCGCAGGGCTTGCAGGCTGAAGATGTCGGAGATGGGATTTGCGCCTTGGTAGGCGGGGCGGTTGATTGGGTTTGTCGGTCGTGGCGTGCGCTCGTGGTATGGGATTGCGGTCCAGGATTCTAGGGAGTGGCAGAGGACGTCGAGGCCCGAGGAGGCGTGGACGGCGGATGGCATGGTGCGGGTATTTAGGGGATCACATATTCCCAATGTGGGTTTTAGCGCGCGGTGAGCGATGCCTGTTTTTGCTTTTTTGGCCACGAGGTCGAAGATGGCCGTGCCGGTTGTCTCGGAGCCAGTGCCGGCGGTGGTAGGAACAGCGACGAGAGGGAGGAGGGTCTTGGTGATAGGGAGCCCGCGGCCTAAAGGCGCGTTGACAAAGTCAAGGAAGTCATTGTCGGGGAAGCAGGTATAAAGGTTCATGAGTTTGGCCGTATCAATCACGCTACCACCTCCCACTGCAAGAAATGCGCTTGGCTGGTAGGCTTTGGCAAATGCGATTGCTTCTAGGATTCTAGGTATCCCTCAGTGGCTAGAAACCAGAAAACGAATAATGTCCTTCCACTCACGAGCTATCCTTTGGCTCTACCCTTGTTTGGTCGTATACGGTAAACTCGATACCCTCCGTTGTCAATCCCTCGATAACTTGCTTCATTGCGTCCAACTTCGCAACATTCACATCCGTCACTACGCAGACCTTCTTGGCTCCGATATTCTTGAAGTCCATGCCGACTTCTTTTGTACATCCTGGACCAAACCGTATGCTTGAGGCCGCCATCTCGAATGCATATTCCTTTTTCCTCGAGGCATCCACGGGCGTGGCGAGTGATCGCTTGGCATGGTTCAAGAGGGACGGTGTATGGCGATGATGGCCTGGACTCGAATGGCAAGGGCAATTCGGAGGATGTGTATATTGGACGGTCCGAAGGAGGTTGACAGCTCGATTAGCTGCTGTAGGTGCTACCCTGACACCTAGAGTCATGGCTGCAATGAACGTGTCTGTCAACAGAGTTGCCCAAAGCTAGCAATCAAGAACAAAATACAAAGGGAGGCAAGAAAGGAATCGGGGGTGACTCTGGTCCGCAATGCATTTGAAAGCAGGACTGCGGTCTGCACGAAGAAAGTGATTTGCGGGGAAAGCGGGACTTGTCATCATTGCTTAATTCCGATAATCGCCGCCTCGGCTGTTGATTGAAAAACATCGCCAGTCGTGAGTAGTGACAAGACCGTTCTTCCAACATCTCAATTGGATGTCTGTCCTTTTTCGAACTTCATGAAAAACACCTGGGTGAGGATATCTGTACATTAGGTCAAGTAGATATCTTGTACAAGCCCCACACATACGAGTACATCAGCTGCCGACTTTTCTCACGTGTCCCAGTCACTATGGCCACCAAATCTCCCAGTGTCGTAGATGCAACTGCAAATGCATACATGGACTCCCAAAATGTATGCAGTCCACCAAACAGCCAAACCAACCTAGGGGTCCCTTCTGTTTCCATTCCCTCCATTCTGGACGACATCGAGGATGATGTCCTTCGCTTGCTCCACCCCATCCTTGGAGCCCACAATCTCAATAGCTGCACCTTTGGCCTGGTCTCGTGGCACCGTAATCTTGCAACCTGTTTGCTTCCTGATTGAATTGATCTGGGACCCACCTTGGCCAACAACGAATCGGTAAGTACGAGGATCAGGTAGGACAAGGTAGCCAATGGCTGATTCCTGTCGCGTCTGTGCCTGCTCAATGGCCTTTTGGAGCACAGTCCGGGCTTTGGCAACGTTCTCGGATGGACCGCGCAAGATCCATGGAATCTCGCCCTCTTCTGCACTTGCACCGTCATTGTCAACGACCTCCCATGAATGATTGGCCATCGAGTCTAGATCATCAGTAATCAGCGGTAGAGCTGCACCACCGTTGATCTGCGACCTTGGTTCCGCTGCGGGCTTTGGGGGCGGTTGTTGTCCTGCATGGTCCACGGTAACTCGATGGTCATTGCGCAGACGGCGGAAGAATTGTCCATTATCTGAGACGTTGTGATGCAGTCGACGGGGCACTTGAAAGGTCTCGCCCTCTTGATCTTTCACCAGAGCCAAGATGTGGTCCCGTGCCTTTTCAACATCTTCAGGCTGGCCGGAAATTTTGACTTGGGAACGACCAGGCCCTTCTTGTGATAATTTGGGAATGTCAACGTTGACTTTGAACTGAGATTCCAGAGATCTTCGAGTTTCCCCGCCGCGGCCAATCAGCAAGCGGTGTTTATCTGGTGCCACTTCAAGAGTCTCCGTCATTTGATTGTCCCTTTGGTTGACGAAAGCTTCGATTGAGGAAACGATGCTTTCAACAAGTGCCTTGTTTCCCTCCACACGAACTGTGTTCTCATTGGAGTCCTGCCGTGGAAATCGAACAGTGCGGGCAAGATCTCGTCGATCATCGGAACCGCCAGCCTCAACCACAATGTGACGAATGTTTGCACCTGAAGGTGTTAATGAGTGGAATAACATATGAGGATGGGAGATAGACTTACCTCCGCTGCCAATGAGCGCCTTGTGGTACTTTTTATCAACCTCTATTGATTTCGTGACGCTATCATCAAAGACCTTGGCCCTCTCCTCCAATAGCTTCTTCGCCTCTTCAACGGACCTTTTGGTACCTTTTACCTGGATTTGCACACGGCCAGTAGGGTCCGCACTTTCCCGGTTGCCGGGCACGTCGATCTGCGCTCCGGTTGCAAGCCTAATGTTCTCCATCTCCCGGCCACCTTGACCTATCAAAGACGGCAGCTGGCTTTGTGCGACAGAGACTGTGGAAGTGTGGGAATTGTCGATGGTCCATTGTAGAAGATTGAGCAGCTCATCTTTCGCTTCATCGGCACCTCTCTTTGGGCCCCGAATAATGACCTCATCCGGAGCCTGATTACTTCTACTGTTCCGGGGCCCTCCCACATCGCTTGCGCCGTCTGCTACAGATCTATCATCGCCACCAGCTGGGGTAGTCCGAGGAAACTGTACGCGAACGTTGTATCTGTCCTGGAGTCGGTTTACTTGGCTTCCCTTTGCGCCTATCATATCGCGATGGTATTGAGGCTTGATCTTGAGGACGTGAGTAGCTTCATCCTCAAGTTTCTTGCCCAGCTGTTGAATCTTGGATTTTGCGAGTTCGGCTTTGGCCTTTGGCCCCTTGATTTCGACCTTTCCATCGTTCACTTGAATATCGACGTCGAATTCTTCACGGTACTTGTTGATGTTTTCGCCCTTCTTACCGATGAGGAAGTTGGCATACTTTTGAGGGAAGTCGAAGCTAGTGATGAATCCTCGCTCCTTTTCATCCTGCTTTTCCGCTTCTACAAATGCAACAATCTTTTCTGCAAGTTTCTCAACGGCATCACTTGGCCCTCGCAGCGACGCTTCTTGCTCTGGCTCCGCTGCACCATTTTTGACTCCGTTGCTTGAACCGAAGGTAAGCCGTACTGGGATTTCTGTAGGTGGAAGGTTGTGCTGTTCGATGCGTACGAATTTGCGAACCTTCTCGTGGAACCTGAGATTCTCAGTAATGGACGATTTAGGGAGGGTTAAAAGCTTACTTCGGTGGTACCTCGATATTGGCAGCGCCAATCTCCTGCTGTCCCTGGATCAAGTTGAGGATATGCTCTTGGGCTTGTTGTAGAGCGTTTTCGAACTCCGCAACCTCCTCGGGTGATGGCCGCTGTGTAGGTGGTTGGTACAGTTCTGCATCCGAAAGGCCTTCGTAAACCAGGATCACTTGTTGCATTCCACTCATAGGGTTAGGTAGAAGTAGACGAACTCCAAAATCATCTCGGACACGTTTCGAGCTTTGCTGTTGGACATGCTTGTGAAAGAAAGGATCGACTTCCACATGCCTGATTCTTGTTGGGGGATGTGCGTTTATCAAGTTTATTATATCGGAGCGCGCTCGAATGGTATTCTTCCCATCCCTCGAATATATTTCCCAATTCATGGGGCTATCCTCACTGGTTGGCATAACGATACGGGCGTCGTATTGTTTTTCGAGTTGCTCAATTGCTTGGCGCTGCTGTAGGTATTGTGTCAATGCACGCGCGTGTGCTTGAGAGCCTCTGGGAGCGTTTGCGTGTTGACGCGCGACATCCACGCTGGACATTTGCATACTACTGGCAAGATTCATTACCTTTTCGATGCCAGATTCAATCTTATCATAGGGTCCAGTGATTGTTAGCATTTCCGTATCGTCGGATGCAGGGGGGAGAATAACGGTACAACCCGTCTCTTGGAGTAGATCGTGCAACGCTCTATCGTTGTCGCCTAGGATGAATTGATGTCGACCACGGTCGATGGCTAGCTGCTCCAACGTGATCTGACGACGAAGCTGCTCCACCCGTCGCTCAATTGCGGATCGTACTTCTTGAACCACGAGTCTGTCACCAGAAACCCTGATTTGATTTGTTGGATCAGGCACGAACTTTGGTGGCACACCGGAAGGGGGAGTTTGTGGTGGTGGCTGTGACGACCAAGTGTGATACTGAGGAATATGGATCTGAACCTCCCTTCCGTGCTCAAGAGCATTGATGCTTGAATTATGAGGTCCGGCAATAAAGGGAAAGAGTTCCGCAGGGATGTCTCGCAAACGCATGTTTACCGTCGAGGTACGCTCGTTTATTATGGCTTCAATCTCACGTCTGGCCATCTCTGCTGCGACTGCATCACCTTCGATAGCCACATCGATCGTTTTACTATCATCGTCCTCATCGTCCGCAATAGAGGATTCTTCGGCCCTTGGGACTTGTACGCGAGCCCCTGTCCTTTTTTGTATGGCTTGTACTACGGTCCCTTGCCGACCGATGATATGCGGTCGCACGCTCAATGGTATTGGGACTTTCACAGTTTGCTGCCTTTGTTTAGTTCTGGTATCGTAAGCTTGGAAGTGGACTGACCTTCGATCCAACTTCTTTGGCCACATCCTTCAAAGCTTGTCGCGCAGCATCCACAGGGCCAGTCCCCTCAAATATGATTGCACCGCTTGGCCCAGACTTCATCTCTACAGTCGCCTTCGATCTTTTGTTTATGCCTCGGAGCACATCTTGTAAGGGCTTCTTCAACTGATCTCGTGGAAGCAGCTGTGAGGGTGCAAACTGAATCCTTTCACTGTGTCTGCCAGGTATTGGCATGTATTGAGGCTTAGATATTCCCCGAGACTGCGGCGTAGCCGATACATTGGTAGACGAAGGGGTCAACATCCCTGATGCTGGTGTAGAAGCTCGGGATGATGTGGTGCTCGACACGGAATCGTTCCCATTCATACCATTTGGAACAGCATTGCCTACAGAGACCGGCTTCTTCGCTCCCCAGGCCCTGGTCACAGGAGCTTGCGCCTGTGGTTTGGGCCTGCCCCCTAATGCCGGGAATGATTCTTCGGACTTTGTGTCGAGGGCAGCTTTTGTATCAGGGTTTTTAGACCCAGAAATGCCATTGGGCTCATCAGACGCTTTCTGCTTCCCAGCAGCTTTTTCGGACAGACCCTCATCTGCCGGCGTAAGCATGGGTGCAGGAGTCGTTTCGGGGGCTGTTTGCATCGACGGCGGGGGGTGAATGATATCTTCTTCATCAACAGCATCTTCTATAGTCGCACGATGAACGGCGTCAGCAGCATGCTTCTCCTGCAGCCTCTGAGCTGGGGACAGGTGGTCTGACGCTGCCGAGCTACCACCGTTCAACGGAGCCTCGGAAGTCATCTTACTATGACGCAGAACGCTCAGGTAGGATTATAGGATGTGCTTCGTGTGGAAGACGAAACAGAATCAGAAATCTATGGGGATAATTACTGCATAGTGTGGGGAAAGGTTGAAACCCGGTAAGAAGGTGATTAGAACGGTCTCTCTTGGTAATTGCAATGGAGAAATCAAAAAGATATCAAATCTCAGCCATGTGCAGTGAAGGCCCAGTTTGGAGTGAAGGTACCTCTTGTTGTGAGCGATACCTCGAGGCGGGAGACTTTTTGGATGGGGATTTTTCCGAATTAAAAGACGGTATCTACGAGTACTTGAACCTCGAGTACGAGTACCTTGGCACGCTTGTCCAACTCTGGGGTTAGCGTTATGGCTACATCCGTACAGACATTGACAACGCCATAAGGTACAGTACAGTCGGTATATCCATTATTGTTACCACCAACCGTGCTACCTTGGTACCTTAGATTGGACAGCATGCTGACAAATTGCGCTATATGACAAAAGTCTCGTTTACAACGTGAAGGTATTGCGGCGTCTTACTCCGGACTGCGGAGTGAATGGCATGGAGTTGCTGCTTTAGGCGAAGAAGTAAAGCGCACGGTAGGCGATGTAAAGAAGAAAGGCGCATGTGGAGTAGAAGTTATCGTGGATTGTGGAGGACTGTATGTGATCCTTCCAAAGCTGAATCCACATGACATGAACTGCATCTGGAGTATTCAGCACATCGAACAAGTACTCCTCCGTAGTAAAGTAACAAAGGATTCATTCAGCAGCTACGACGACCGTCAAAGCAACAGTAAATGCCCTCACGTTACTCGTATCCATCCGAGCAAAAGCCATGCGTCCAGATATCAAGTGACACATGCATCTCATCCCGTAAAATATCATACATCCAGCGAGAAGCGAATCGGAACAGTCGCAACCTCATATCCTTTCTTTCAACTCCTGCTGCCTGAACGATCAACCATGATGATATCTCCGTTTGGGATTCCGACCGACCGGATACGTGGGTTCTAGTAAGTATCTTAGCAGATTGGCCGATCACCGCATTCTCTGTACATCCCTGCGCCATAGATGGACAGATAAGTACCTTACCTACCACAGTACTCCACTAAGGTAGCTCCAGCGACCGTTAGAGGCCTCGCCTGTCTAAAGATCATCGGCGACGGTGCTGGCAATCCTTTAGCACATTATTAAAATAGAAAAGAAAAGCACCAAAGATCTTTCCACCACCAAGCTGTTCGAATAGATCGAACGGTGATAGTCTGGACGGGCGAGGACAAGTGCCATCGTCTTCTGTCAAAGCACATAGTGGGACCCAGCTGCCACCCGCAGATTCCATTGGTTGACTAGGAACACAAAACATCCGCGCGCTAAGTCGAAACAAGATGAGGGACGAAGAGCACCGCGAGCACCGCGAGCATCGTTCATCGAAGCTCACCAAACAGCCTCCGCCAAATAATGCTGCATTCAATACCAGAATGAGCCAAAACAACGTGACGACGCAATTGCGAAGACAACCATCCATCCCACAGCAATCCCCATCCAACGGCGTCAACGGTCGCGATCACAACCACCAACCCCCTCTCATTGCAGCCGACATTTCTTTCAACCGCTCCCCAAATCTGGCCTCCACAAGAACAGGCGCACACACCCCGCCAGAGCAACCCACGGATGGGTATTCCTATACTTCGCGCCAATCATGGGATGAAAAAAGCTCGGATGAATTGAACGGCGCCGCCCACGACACTCTAGGTGGTTTGTCAAAGATCAGTTCCAGCAAATCTTCGGGTTATCAAAATTCTTCGCGACGTCCTGGGCCGCCTCCGTTGTCGCACACGAGTCCAGACACGAGAATGACGAGCCCGGCTCTGAGACAGTCGGCGAGCTTCTCGGTAGGTGATCGATCGGGGGACGTCACACCGCCTCGCTCTGATACTGGATTGACGACACCGAAGAGATACTCGGATGAAGCGAGTGGAGGGAGAAATTCGGCGCCATGGAAGAAGAAAAGTGGCTTTTCGAGCTTCATGAACAGCGTCCTGGGCTCGCCACGTACCGTCAAGATTTCCCATCCTGAAAATCCAGTGCACGTTACCCATGTGGGCTTTGACAATGTCACGGGCCAATTTACGGTGCGTAAGAGTAAATACCTGTTCCGAGCTTGCTTTTGGCTATCCAACATCTGCATTCTGGTTAAACGTCTGATAGTCCGTGCATGTGTGCAGTCGAGTTTGACAGGGTATTGAAACGTTGAAACGGTACTGACTATAAATAGGGACTGCCCAGGGAATGGCAACGAATGCTTCAGGAAAGCGGTATATCAAAGGATGAGCAGAAGCAGAATCCTCAGGCGATTGTTGACATCATGACCTTTGTCGAAGAAAATGCAGAAGGCAAGGGGGAGGACGAAATTTATCGCAAGTTTGATCACGCAAGAGCGTCTGCGTCGGCACCATCCTCGTTAAGCCTACTGATGCCCACTTCTTCCAATCAGCATCTATCGACCATCAATAGCCCTCCAGCAAGCCCGCGTTTCCCTCAAAACGCCGAAGGAAGCTTTGAGAATCCACGCGCGCCCCCGCCAATTCCGCGGAGCGTACCGACTCCAAACAATGCTGGATCGAATGCACCATCTCCAAATCAGCCTGCCCTGGTTCCCGGCCGCCCTGCGCCTCGACCTCCAGGGGCACCCCCAGCAACCACGTTTCTGCCCGTTCGAGTCGCACCACAGCCACCTAACTTAAACAAAGAACCACGATACGGCCGGCCAAGCGAAGAATCCGTGAGCAGGAGTCGGTCGCAATCCAACGCCAATGATGAGTGGAATCGCGATCAAGGTCTCCAGCGTCAAGTTTCCAAGTCTCAGGCAAATGCACCTATTCCATATTCACGCACTACTCCAGCTGGGAGTGGTAGCCCCCTACCATACCAACATCCACAGGAACATGCCGCCGCCGCAGCTCAGCAAGCACTCGCGCACAAGCAACTTGAGCGAAGTCGTAGTCAACAACAGGCATCGACGCAGCAGATTTCTCCAGCCCCCCCGCAGCAACCATTTAGCGCTTCTCCTGATCCCCAGAATGTCCCTGCTCCAGCCGTTCAGCCACGCGCAGGAGCACCTACCCCAAGACGCCAACCAAAGCGATCCACGGGGATTGACATCGTGGCGCGGCTGAACGCAATATGTAGTACCGGGGATCCAATGAAGAAATATAGGAACCTCAACAAGATCGGTCAGGGCGCGTCGGGAGGCGTTTATACTGCCAATGAAGTCGGTACAAACCGATGCGTAGCAATCAAGCAAATGAACCTTGAGCAGCAACCGAAAAAGGATTTGATCATCAATGAGATCTTAGTGATGAAGGACAGCAAACACAAGAATATTGTGAACTTCATGGATAGCTACCTTCGACAAGGAGACTTGTGGGTTATTATGGAGTATATGGAAGGTGGGAGCTTGACAGATGTGGTTACATTCAATATGATGAGCGAGGGGCAGATTGCTGCAGTTTGCAGAGAGGTATGGCAAAGCTTGACTCTGCAACTGTGGAATCAAAGAAGCTTATGCGAGACAAATCTAGACCCTGAACGGACTGCAACACCTGCACTCAAAAGGGGTCATTCATCGCGATATCAAATCCGACAACATTCTGCTTGCGATGGACGGAAACATTAAATTGAGTATGTCTTGTAGCAGTCTCGGAGCGTGGCAGAGCTGACATCATCTAGCCGATTTTGGTTTCTGCGCTCAAATCAATGAATCGCAGAACAAGCGTACTACAATGGTCGGGACGCCCTATTGGATGGCGCCGGAAGTTGTGACGAGAAAAGAATATGGCCGTAAGGTTGACATATGGAGTCTGGGGATCATGGCCATAGAGATGATCGAAGGCGAACCTCCATACCTCACAGAGTCGCCGCTGCGTGCTCTTTACTTGATTGCTACCAACGGAACACCAAAGATCAAAGAGGAGCATGAATTATCTCCGGTCTTCAAAGACTTCTTGAATTTCGCCCTCAAGGTTGATCCTGAGAAACGAGCATCGGCCCATGACTTGTTAAGGGTATGTTAGAGCTTGCTGATTATGGGGATGACCTTTGTTAACAAAATGCCAGCACCAATTCATGCAGACGGCAGAGCCACTTATCAATCTAGCTCCACTGGTGAAATCGGCTCGAAACAACCGTGCACAGGAGCGAGCACAAAAAGGTTCTTAGACTCAACACTTATGTCGTTATTACGTGTAGCACCTAGCGCCAACAAGGCCGTCTCCAGATGTACGGTTCCCAGTGTCTCAGATGGATTTAGTGTAACGGATTCCAGGCTTTCGACCACGATACTCAAGGCCATTTCCTGCCATGTCATCGAATTTGCAAAATCGAGACAATACGGCAATACGGCAAATCTGTATTCGTTGATGTATCGCATAGCATTCCAAAACTTCGAGGCGTTTGCCCTCCGAACCCCAACTGCAGCAACTCCATGACGATCTACATTATCGATCTGTATCCTTCAGGCGCAATTGCTGGACCTGAATAGGTTATGCGATAGACTCTGAGCTTCAAGCTTCAAGCTGCATCAGCTCGTGTGCAACCATGTTTTTTATTTTCCTTTGATGAGGGAGTTGAGGGAGATATATACGATTTGGGTCTCCAGATATTGAAGTCATGGGTCATGAAGTCTTGCACTGGCATACATGCTACGGAACAAGTTTTAGATAGGAGTCTCCCAAAAGAGATGACCAACAGCATTTATGGGTATCTTATGATCCATTGAATAAAAACTTACCATCTTATCTGGCACCGTCCCTCGCGTTTCCTACAGTGAAATTAAAACGCTCACACAGTATCATAAGGCAGACTTTGTCCTGCTGAACTGGCAGGCCTCGCTCTTGATGATTGCTCTCGGGTTCCTTACCGTCCCGTTCAACATCGTATGGAGGCGAGCCCTCCCAGCATTTGAAACCCTAGCTTTGGTCTTGCACATTGCCGGTTTTTTCGCCATCATGATTCCCCTTTGGGTTCTCGCGCCCAAGAACTCCGCCAGTGACGTTTTCGAACAAATTACCAACAGCGGCGGCTGGAGCAACACCGGTCTGTCCCTGCTAGTGGGCCAAGTCTCAATCTTCTACTGTATGGCCGGAGCAGACTCGGCGGTCCACTTGTCCGAAGGACCATCATTCTCTTCGTCCTGCTGATCTTGGGCAACAACACCTGCACCACGACCGAATCCCGTCAGATGTGGGCTTTTGCCCGAGACCGCGGGCTGCCCTTTTCCACCTGGCTTTCGAGAATTCATCCCAAATGGAACGTGCCGCTTAATTGCATCATCGTCACCATCGCGATTAATATCATCTTCTGCCTCATCAACCTCGGCTCCACCCTCGCCTTCAACAGAAAAACCCTACAAATTTTCAATTTGTAGGGTTTTTCCGTATTTGGACAAAATTACGACGCTAGATCACTGATGTGTCCGCGTAATTAAACCGAACCAAGGAAAAATACAGGGTTCTGAACTCAGACGGCTCGTTTTGCTTCTTGAAGAAATCTGTGATGCTGGAGGATCTCTGCAATCTTGGCACGATTGAGCGCTTCTTTGTTCAGTGTTGTGCCATATGCAACAAAACGAAGAGCGTTGAAACGGCGTCTGCTACAAACCCCAGATCGAAACGGCTCCTGCGTTGAAACGACGTCTGCTACAAACCCCAGATCGAAACGGCTCCTGCGTTGAAACGACGTCTGCTACAAACCCCAGATCGAAACGGCTCCTGCGTTGAAACGGCGTCTGCTACAAACCTCAGATCGAAACGGCTCCTGCGTTGAAACGACGTCTGCTACAAACCTCAGATCGAAACGGCTCCTGCGTTGAAACGACGTCTGCTACAAACCTCAGATCAAAACGGCTCCTGCGTTGAAACGCTGCATGTCTTTGAGATATTAAGCTGTCAAGACCTTGAGACTGTCGAGATTTGATGTGTTTCAAGATGGCTGTTGAGATCTTGAGACTGTCGAGATTTGATGTATTTCAAGATGACTGTTGAGATCTTGAGACTGTCGTCAACCTTCAGGTATCCTGATGATCCGTCGAGTGTGAATTGTCACTGACTTCTGTTCACACATGCCCTCACACCCCAACCACGATGGAAAGTTCGAATACCTATCGGTTCCCTGAGCTAAAGGGGAGCGAAAATTACCAGTCATGAAGGATAGACACCATCGATGCCCTGAAAGCCAAAGGTCTCTGGTGAGTCACCTCGAGGAAGCCGAGGAAACCGGTAATCCCATCATTCAACGTCAATATTCTTCACTGGGAAGATAAGAACGACAGGGCCTGCGATATAATCACCTTCAGTACCGAACAGGGACCCAGGATACACATAGGCAACATAGAGATTGCTACCCAAATTTGGTCCCTGATGAATAGATCTGCTATGACGAGAACTTGTTCGATGAACAGTCATACCGAAAGGTCACCGGTAATAGCATTATTACTGCAAATAATGAGGCAGTAGCCATTGTCGAGAAAGGCTCGATTATAATCGATATTTTGCCAATCAACCAAAATCCGGCTAAACGAAGCCAAAGAATATACGTGTAGTATACAGAACGGCAAATTCCTGTTCCTAGATTCAAAGAATGCTGTCGCCCTCACCGGCTCGAGAAGTGATGAGGTATCCCCCCCGCTAAAAACAACCGCAACCACATCTATTCCGAAACCCGAAAGACGACACACATTCATTTCATTTCCTCGAGCAAGATACGGCTTCGCAGCCGACACTAAATCCTCGCACGTCGAATTCTGGGTATAGCGCGAGTTCGTTCAAAAAGGGTGCGAAAACATCGCTCTGCAACCTCATTTTGACTCCAGCTATAGGAAGTCGTCGGCTCCCATTTAACCCCATACTCTTCGAGCAATTCAATGATTTCATGATCAGCATACTCACCTTCATTATCTGAACGTAGCCGGTGAACCGAAGTGCCTCGGGTCTTCATGAGTTTCAGGTAATTCCGAAGTACGCCTTTTGAATCTGATTTTCGGTCTAGTAGGTAAATGATTATAGTCATCGATCATAGCAGCAACATATCTGACTCCCTCATCGGTCTTAGGTATCTTACCATCGTCGGCGAGGTCCGTATGTACTAGCTCACCTATTTTGGTGGCCCTGGTGCCACCATATTGAGGGAGCTTGAAATGTCGGTTCTTGAGCTACGAGGAAGTCAACCAGTTCCGCTTGTAGAACGGTAAGAGTGTATTAATATCAAGTCACGTTCAATGAGACGAGATAGTCACCGAAGTCGAGGGGTATAATGAAGACCTTTTGGTACTGATCTTCGATGATCAAACAAACGATGAACCTTGTTCGCTAAAAACCACTGAAAATGCGAAGATCGCGAAGATTTCTGACGATCATCAAACAAGAACTTCACCTATTACTTCGGAACATATAACTGTACCTACAGCACCAGCTGCTTCGCAGGAAGCTAGAAGTCGGCCACCAGAACTAGAATCAAGCGAGTCAGGTAGCTCAAGCGATTCTGATGCTCCGAGCGGACGTCCCCAACGGGTCACCGCTGGACAATGACCCCTGGGCCAAAGGCAATAATCGGGGCTTTGCCAGTCGAGCGAACCGAGTTCAAATCGAATCGGATACTCCACAAACAGTGAAAAAGGGAATCGACTATGATGAGACCATTGCTTAAATGCTCCTAGCATTGGCGGCCAAATATGACTACGAAGCCGAACAAATGAACGTCGTCACCGCTTTTCTAGAAGCACACCTAAAAGAAGAGGTCTGAGTGCAGCAACCGCCGGGGTTTGAACAAAAAGGACCAAATGGAACCTTTTTAGCCTGTCGCCTAAACAAGGCCCTATATGGACTTAAACAGGCACCTCGGGAATGGTATGCAACCCTGAAGGTCTACCTCATCTTCATCGGCTATCAAAGAGTAGAAATTGATCATTCAGTGTTCATCCACGATAATGACATTATAATCGCCATCTATGTGGACGATCTGCTTATTCTAGGACCGAATATACCCAATATCCAAGCTCTGAAGCTGCAATTTGCAGAACGCTTCTATGCACATAACTCGTGATAGGGCTGAACGAACCCTTTGGATCAACAAACCACTACATCAAGCGAGAGCGAATGCAGCCATCTGCCAAACTGTTCTCGTATCTGTAATAAGTTTGTGATGCTAATTTATAGAGCACTTAAGTTTCCTTATTATCTCTTCGTCCTTTCGTGTTATCGCCGAATGCAACATCGCAAAGTAGCGGAGTTGCGGCAGAATTGGGACATGAAGCTACGCAGTAGACAAATGCAGCAGATATTCGACGAATCCTACCCCCGATCATGATCTAGCTGACAAACAAATCATTCGTTACCTAGCCGGAACTGTCGAGCTGAGAGATTGCTTGAATTTTCGAAAATTCACATTCGACTATATGTTTTTCCTATGGCATGGGCCAATCAGCTGAAGCTTCAAAAGTCAGCAATGTGTCAGTACGTCATCTGCTGAAGCTGAATACGTTGGCGAATGTAATGCAGTCAAAGAGGTGACCTTTCTGGTTCAAGCATTGAAAGAGGTGAGACTACTCGGCTCTCGGCTAAACTATAGTAGCTACTAGCTACATCTGACCTAGTGGCGGAATATCCGTAACACCGACGGCTTGACATGAGGAGATAGCTTCAATATGGAGCTTCAATTCCTAAGAGGGAGTGTTGAAAATAAGGAACAGTACTGATAATGCCAACCCCTCACGACTCCTTGCCGATTCTAAGAGTACCTCATCGTGCCTATCTAAGGTACCTTCAGTAAGTATGCATTCAGCATTCAGCATAACCCATAGTCAGGCTACGTGCCCACGGTATCATAATGTATCTAGGCAAACCATGGCAGTGCTTACTGTTTGTCTGGCCCATGAACCATTTTTTCCAGGCGTACCCGAAGTCGAGCAACTAGAAAGGCTCTACATGAGCAACGCACTTACATTTGTTTTTTTTCGAAGTTAATCTTTGATTCCCGAGCATCAAGGTAAAGTCCTTAATTTATCACACTCTCTACCATTCTTCTCGAGTCGATATAGACAGGCTTTATTCCAATACTGTCGAGAGCCTCATGTGCCTTTCATAGACATCATACCCAATCTTAACTCGATCCTTTCACAACCCGTATTCCTGATATCATGAGTATTACTTCCAGAAGCTACAGACCCTAGAAAAACAGACGTTTGATCAACCATGACGGGTTATATCGAGAACAAGCTTTGGTTCTGCAAATTGAGCAATCAAATAATGATTATCTCTGAGTGAACTTGCTTTTTCATTGATAACAGACTTGCTCAAGCAGCCGTGCTCGCACGGATCTGAAAGCGCCGTCGTCGTTTCCCAATTGGGATGTTACGACTACGGTACATTTTCAACCACAAGAGTTTGAATTTTCCATAGAAGATTGTAGAGCTGTAAGACCAGATCTTGTTATCATAATAATCACTAGATACTAGACTTCAAATTCAATTAATCTATCAAGAAGTTATGTCAGTGATACTTAACATCTCAAGCCCATTCAGCACTACTGAACCGCTCAAGCGGAAGTGCAAACCGGATCCAAAGCAGCGCAAAAGGCTAAGGGAACAGCGAGAGTTGAGCAGCATCACTGATTATTCAACTACTGCTGTAGTAGCCGTGAAGGTAGATCATCAACCTTCAAAGAAAAACTGCAGGGGAAACCCCAAGCAAAGACGAAGGATCAAGAAAGCCAGAGCGGCTCAAGAAGAAGCCAAAGAAATCAAAAAGGCGAAAGAAGCCAAAGAGGCGAAAGAAGTCGAAGAAGCTCAAGAGACTCGTGAAGTAGAAGAACCAGTAGAAGAACCAGTAGAAGAATCAGTAGAAGAATCAGAAGAAGAAGAAGAAGAATCAGAAGAAGCTCAAGAAGCAAAGAAAGCAGAAGAAGCAACTTCTGAGCCTCAGTATTTCATAGCGGTAAGCTTTCTAGAAATGTTGATACACATATTCTTGTATGGAATTTTGCTATCGAAATTCAATGCATAAGCAAAACATATGCATAGTTTATTGCTGTAAAGATCAAGATACTAATAGAATTGCAGCTAAACTCGACAGCGAATCACCGAATTCAAGTTCTTTCTGCCTATCGCAAAACTAAGTATCTTTTGCTTCTTTTCGCGAGATACAGCTCGACATCAACGTCAGGGCAAAAAGCTTCCGTGAGAAGAATAAAACAATGGATTTCAGAAGAATTCTTCTTCTTCATGAACATGAACGAGAATGACGTTCATACAGAATTAGCTGAACGCACAAAAGAAGCAAGTAAATCCACGAAACTCACTTTTGATAAGGTTCATATGGCTCCTGCAACTTGGCGCGATATATATTGGTTGATTCTTGGTCTTGAGGGTCTCACCCTTGATATTGATTCGTGGATTAGAATGGCGAAGCAATTCTCTAATAGAGATATAAAGCTTATCTTTATCGAGGATGACTCTCAGTATGATCCGAATCTCAATTGGCCACGGTTCTCCCCTACCAAACACGCCGGTTGTTTTCAACTCCAAACTTTAGCCAAAGTCTTGAAGAATGAGATTACGGCTACGGTAGACTACCAGAAATTGCTCGATTCATGGAAGCCTATTCGTGAGACACGAGATGTATCTTCGGTGAATTTACAAAAGGCTGCCAAACATCGTAAGCTGACAGGTCGCCATAACGCGTGGCGGAACACGAGCTTGTAGCCGATGGTTGTGACAGTATTCCGGGTGTTGACGGCGGACGAGCACCTCCACATTCTCCTTTAACCTTTGGGGTTGGGGTTGGGGTTGGGATTGATGGGGGAGAGGGATCGGTGTGGTGAATTGGGGGGTTATGGAAGGATATGGGACGGGTTGGGGAGGTTGGATTGGGCTTCTGCTTCTTTCTCTTTGTACTAAGCGAAGAACTGAGCGAAAGTGGGGGGCACGGATAGCTGTTCTATCTCTTTCACCATCTTTCAAACCCCTCCCGCATCCAACCCTTAATCCCCCATCCACTATCATCCAAAGGCTCTGAGCTTCATAATGCCAAGCACTCCCCATCGCAGGAAGAGCGAGTAGATCTCTCCACAAACCTTCTTCCAACAAAACCATAAGAGCTCAAACCTGAAGCTTTCAGGTTACACCGGTCATGTTTCGCGCTCAACAGAATGCCTTCGACGATGCCATCGGTCAGCAAAACTTCCCATTACATATCCGCGCAATAGCTTACAGTATTATAGCCAAGGCAACCGATGAGAATCTTACGTCGGAGAACTGGGAATATATACTGGTATTGCCTCCAGAAACGTGAAGGCTTCGGTGGGATATGCTAAAAACAGACAGGATGTCTGTGATCGAGTCGGAGCAGAAGATTCAGGGTATGCTGAGGTCCACATGCTTACATCTATACATTTTGGACTGAGCACTGTTGTGTTTATAGAGCTAAAGATGCGGTGGTATCGATGATCAAGCGCCTTGCTCACCGAAACGCGAACGTGCAACTTTATACACTAGAAGTAAGGTGGTGACTACAAGGCTCTCGTCCGTTGAAGCTGACTGCTTGGGACTAGCTTGCAAATGCGCTCTCTCAAAATTGTGGTCCTAAGATGCATAGGGAACTGGCCTCGAGAAGCTTCACGGACGCGATGCTACGGCTGGCGAACGATAGGGTATACCAAGGCCTGCTTGTATAAAAATGTGTGAAGCAAAATACTGACTAGGATTAGAACACTCATCAACAAGTTAAGACCAAGATATTGGAGCGCATGGGAGAATGGACAGAGATGTTCTCAAAAGATCCTGATCTAGGGATAATGGACCAAGCGTATTCGAAGCTGAAGAGTCAGAGTATGTCCTTCAAGCATCACATTACACCGCCATTCTTGCTTACTAGGCACTAGATCCAAATTTGCATCCACCGTCCAAGCCAACCAAGCGCCAGATAACCGACGTTGACAGGCAAAAGGAGGAAGAGGAATTGCAAATGGCTCTAGCACTTTCGGTAAAGGATAAAGCATCACAAGCACAGTCGGCGGCAAAGAAGTCAAGTCAAGCAGGATCGTCATCTGGAGCTGCCATCCAACAGCAAGCAGCGCCTTCAGTGCCTGTATCATCAGGAACCACGGCAGCCACGGTTTCCCGAGTTCGAGCGCTCTTTGATTTTCAACCTTCCGAACCTGGAGAACTGCAGTTTCGTAAGGGGGATATAATTGCGGTTCTGGAATCTGTCTACAAGGATTGGTGGAAGGGCTCGCTCAAAGGGCAAACAGGAATCTTTCCACTAAACTATGTTGAAAAACTATCGGATCCCACACAAGACGATCTGCAACGAGAGGCACACATGGAAGCCGAAGTCTTTGCAGAGATCAAAAACGTGGAAAAGCTCTTGACGTTGCTAAGCACCAGCAGCTCGGAATTGAACGTAAGGGATAATGAAGAGATTACAACGCTTTATCATTCAACGCTAGCCATACGACCTAAGCTCATCGAATTAATTGGGAAATACTCACAAAAGAAGGGTGAGCATCCAAGAAGTTCAGTCACATGCAGCGCTAACACCTCGATGAAGATGACTTCACCCAATTGAATGAGAAATTCATTAAAGCTCGACGAGACTACGAATCTCTACTGGAGGCGTCAATGTCTCAGCCAGCACAGTCCCAGTATGGGCGCCCAGGGCAGCCACAATACGGACACCCTCCGGGCGGATATGCATCGCAAGGACCACCCGCTCAGCAAGGTCCCGGCCGTTATTACCCACAAGGTCCGCAAGGTCAGCTGGACCCTCGCGATTCTCTTGCACTATCTCTAATTAAAAAAACGCAGACTCACGTACACCTCAACCTCAAAACCCACCCCAAAACGGGCCCCTTCCCTTCACATACACCAACCCATCCAGCGCCTCGCAGCCACAACAACCCCAATACTCTCCCAACGATCTTCGCAACCGTACTACCTCGGGGAACCCACCCCCTCAACCATCCTCAGACCCGTTCCACCACCGCCCAATATCAACCTACGATAACCCCCAAGAACTAGGCACCTATACCAGCCCCACAGACGGCCGTCCGCAATCTTATCTCCCACCTCCCACAGGCCAACAACCTCTTACGCAACACCAGCAACCAAACGAGTACTCCCCCTCCGTCTACTCTCCCTCCGATGAACCTAGCCAACCCTATCACGGCGGCCAACAACCTTTCAGCCAAGGCCCGCCCGCCCAGCACCAACCGCCTAGCCAAGCCCCCCCTGCCCCACAACCAGCTCAGCAACAGCAACAGCAACAGCAACCCTACCAAGCACCACAGCCCCCATACCCAACGCAACAACAACCGGCGCACCAGCCCCCGCCAGTGCCAAGTCCCAACTTACAGAGTCCGTATCCGGTGCTTAATTCAGGGCCACCGCAGGGAGGTTATCAGCCGTATAGGGCGCCGGAACAAGCGCAGCACGCGGCGGGGGGCCCGGATGATTTTTATAGGTGAGCGGGTTTGGGAGGGGGGTGGTAGGGAGATGGTGAGGGGTTCTGATCGATGCGTGGAGTAAGAGCGTCTGGCGTCAACTCATTGAGGGAAATCCGGGGTCTGAGGATTTCAGGCACGTTCGAAAAGGGGATTCTTGCAGATGATTACTCCGTAGGCAATTTTTGCTATTCCATTCCTGCATACCTATGCACGACAAGCTCAATCTACTGATTTCCCAATCTGTATTCTACCGCAGCTTGATGGTCTGGGAGTATGGGTAGGAATTGGTCCAGATATGGGTATGTTGTAAATCCGTGGTGTTTTCTATGTGTATGATTCCTACTCGGCGGGAGGCTTTTTATCCTCTTGCAGAAGCCATCGACTCGACCTTACGGTTATGTCCGATTAGGTACATTTGTAGAACAAAAAAAAAACAAATCGTGATTGTGATCAGGCTCCAATCTACGTGATATTTCCGTAGTTCTATACATAACCAAAAATTAAATGATTCATCGTAAAACAAGAGGGGAGGAAAGAACGATTTTACTGACCTGAATAAAACGGCCCTGTCTCAATTTTTCTCTTAATGTAACTTAATGTCTTAACGCACGGTCGATTGAAGTCGAAGAAGTGAATGTGTGTTTCTCATACTTTGTTTGTGGAGTATAAATGCGAGTACGTATACAAGTCTATTTTCTTTTTTACCGATTCGTTCTTCTTTGGAGAAATTTCCGGTCGTGAGATTAATATTCGATTGCGTTGTATTTTTAAAAAAAAAGGAAAGAGAGTGAGATCGATTCGTCGAGATGGAGAAAAATAATAGTGATTGTAAGTCCTAGGAGAGAGAAAGACCCGTTGTCGTAATGACTCGTTAAGATTAATGATTGATATATAAATCGCCTCGAGCATGTAAATTTCGGAAATATGCACTCTTCTCTTCTTCTTGTCAACACGGCGAAAGAGGACCCAACTCCTTCGCCTTATCAACGACGATGATGTGATCTCTTAGCTCTTCTATTAGCAGTAGTAAGAGGAGGTTCGCAGCCAACATCACGTACAGGTGGGTCCCGCAGCTAGCCTGTGAGAATTGGGAATCAGATTCCTTCGGAAGGTACATATACCCGGTAGCCTGATATTTTGCTTTGTAGCTGTTTGTGCATGGATGGGACGACAGGGGAAAAACGGGGGTTGGTGAAAAGGGGATCATGATTGCCAGATTATATGTAGAACCCTAAAATGTTTTATCTAACAATATCAATCCTTGCCACTCCGTACTAACTATTTCATATTCAAAATACCAGAAATTGCCCAATGATGTCAATGATATCGATCAGATATCTAGCCGCACCCTTTGCCAGTGGGGGGAAAAAAAGCTGTGGTAAATTGAATATCCAAGAAAACCGCCAACAACTGAAAAAAACCTCCAAAGTCTACGAAACCCAAAGCCCTCCCCCAACCCCCACACCATGCCTCAGACCCAACCCCTATCCCCTTCAACCACTCGCCTCTTCACCACCCATCCGACTCCCCTACCCTTTCACCCCGAGCCAAATAAACAACCCATCACCCACCACCCACCCACCACCTACCCACCCACTCACCCCTATCCCCATACAACTTCCCCACCCCTCCTCACTCCTCTACCACCCTTACCCCTAAGTATCCTCCTCCATTGTAAAGACCATACAGCTATTACAACCCCTCCAATGACCTCGCGGTTTGTGTTCTGTTTGTAAGAGAAGAGGGTTAGGGGTAATTTGATAAAGTGGGTTGTTAGGAGGAGGAGGAGGAGAAGGAGTGTAATGTGGCTGTATGAGGATGAGGATGAGGAAGCGGGAGGGGGGTAAATCGGATTATTGGGTTGGAGGTTTTTGGGCTGAGGGATTGGGAAAAGTGGGGGCGCGAAGAGAAGGTCCCCCGGGGGGGGAGGGGAGTAGGGTTAGGATATATGTTTTCGAGGAAGAGGAAGGGGGGAGAGCGGGAGTTTGCGGTGTTCTAGGAAATGCATGGGAGAAGAGGAGAAAGTTTTTAAAAAAAAGCTGGGGCAGTGACATGAGATGGACTCTCTCCAACCGCGCAAAACACGGCTGGAGGAATTTGTTGAAATTCTGTTGAAATGAATCTCTACATCGAAACTGCAATCTACCGCTTCTCAAACCTTTTGTTAAAAGCCCTGTCCCTTACCTGTCTATATGTCCCACACACCCATCACCTATCAAAGCAGCATTTGAAACTATTCTCGAACTCCCTCGCCCACTCTCCTGTTGCACCCCTTCTACCCCTTACCGCCTCCCTCACACCACACCCCACGCACGCCTCCAAAACAATCTACTTCGCCTCACTCCGCGCCTGCAGATACTTCCACCCCGCAAACGCTACCCCAGCACCCACGAGCAGAACCGCATAGAACATGACGCCCATTCCCGCTCCATCCGTGGTTGAGCTCGTACTTGTAGACGATGTTGGCGGGGCGGTTTTTGGTGCTGGGTCGCCGGCCTAGATGGAAGATTTTAGCAATGGTTCTGGATGCGCTTTTGGAGTGTGATAGGCGATTGAGAATTGGGACTGAAGTCCGAGGAGCGGAAAGGGGCGGGGGTTAGGGGGTATGGAAGGGGGCAGATGGGAGGATATGGGGGTTATACCATTCTTTTCAAATCCCCAACCAGTAGCCCATCCAAGATCTCGCGTGCTTCGTCGCTGTGGCCGACGTCTTCGAAGGCTTCGGTTGCATCTTGGCCGCCGACGTCGAGGAGGACTTCTTCACCACCGCTGTTGATTACGGAGACAGGGCGTCAGTTATAGGCTATGAGGCAGGGAAGGTTTTGGGGGGAAGGGTATTGGCATGCATGGGGCGCGGAAGCTAGGATCGGAGGGAGGTAGTGAAACATGCGGTGTAGAGATTATGATTCGTAGTATGAGGGGGGCCTTGAACAGAGGGCACACGAAAGGCGCACATACGGATGCTCATCCACGAAACTTGTCGCATTATACACCTTATCGTGAACAACGAGGTAAAGATCCTATCACCCCGACGCCCCAATCAGTACCCAGCTCCATCGCCCTCGGGCGAAGCACACGCGCACCTTCTTCGAGCTATGTGACGAGACGTCCGAGTACGTGAGCTCCTGGGTTTCAGACATCTTGGCTGGGATACGGAGAAGTAGTGGAAGGTAGTTGCGCGTTGGCGGAGGAGTAGCGAAGAGGTGGAGGCCTTGTTCTTGGAGCTGACTGTTCCGGCTGGGCGTCGGAGGTTCCGCTCGGAAGAATTCTGTTCGAGGAAGTTTATTCCTGATTGGGAGAAAACGGGGTTTTGAGCCAAAGGGAGGACTAAATTAATATAGCAGTACAGATTACAGACACAACTAGGTGGTTCATGCTGCTAGATACCCTGTGAGAGGCCAAGGGTATCGACGAGCAACAAATTGACTTCTGAACTGCACCTCATCTACATTCTTGGCATTGTAAAATCTACTCAATGATATTACACCCTTTGAAGCTGTAAGACCGATCCAAGTCATTTTTTGAGGTAAACAGCTACATGTCTATGATTTGATTTGACTTGACTTCGGTAATGGGATATCTCTGAATCTTTGAAGCGCCCATCTTGCCATATCTCATAGATACCAACACCCCCCGATTACTCCTCTGATGCACTGCCTTCCATGTACCGGATAGACCAAGCAAAATGCCATACAATCTAGTGGTAGGAGATTAGAATTGATGTAGATAAGCTGCAGAGCACCAGCATATGGCTTTTCGACCATTGGCTATTATTTAGGTGGGTCTCAGGCTTTTGCGCCTTTGACTGACATATTCGTGGTGACGAAGGTGTTCGAAATCGCGTCTTGGCCGCTCTTGGCTTACGATAGATGGAACGCCCCCTGACCTTCCTCAATAGCAGTCAACAATCTCTTTCGCAACATGTCTTTTGTTGAGTAATCAGGGAGCTTCACATAATTGGCGCAGGTCATTACGGAAATCAAAAAGTCGTCGGAGGTATAGGGTGGCTCGCTGGGCTTGCAGACGACAGTAAACATGGGAGTAAGGCTCTTGAAACCTATGTATGCGACATCAGCTATCAAATCCCTTTCAAGTGCACGGATGTAAACTTACCACCAATCGGCAGTTTAGGGCTACCAGTTACGAATTGGAGAAAGTCGCGTCTTTGGGTTGGAGACAGCTCACTCATGGTCTCTAGCAGGTTCCGAACGCTGTCACTGTCCATGTTATAGCCATGATCCGCCTTGATGGAATCGATGAGGGCTTCAAAGCAGTATTAGCAAAACGGTATACTCGAATTATCATAGTAAAAACTTACTCTCAATTGACCAGTCCTCTTCGACACGCCCAAAAAGCATCACCAACTCGCTGGGCGTGAAAGCCCTTAAAGATGGATACGGAAAAACTTGTGAGAAACCTGCTCTGAAAGAATCGACCTGTCTCTGGACTCCACTGCCAAGAGTCATGTCGATGACTTTCTCCACGTAGGAAGAGACGTTGTCGATTGTGACCTGAATGTTGCCACCATGCTTGATCAATTCTATAGCCGGGTAACCTGGAAGCGTGAAATCCAACGATAGATCCTCGATCCGAACACCACGTATCGCTATCTCTTGGATGGCGAGAGATTTTTTGGTAGCAGACAGCTGAGGGTTTTCATCTATTTTGTTCTTCTCGTTGGCAAACTGCTTCACCAACTTCAGAGATTTCGCAAGCTGACCGTCAACAGTCTTGACAGCGCCAAGGACTAGGGGTACCGTGCTTGGGTGGTGGCCAACTCGGAAGAATGTCGGATTAAGAGAGACGTCAATTATCCTCGAGTCTAGCATAGATCTTGCAATAAATTTGCCAAGCATCTTGAAGAGGTGCAATATCTTCTTACCACTCTCGCCCTCTGCTTGTTCCGTGCTCATTGGGGCTGGGAATAAACCAAGCTTCCCAAAGGCATACTCGTCTTTCTCAACCGATTCGCTTTCTCTCCAAAGCTTCACTTTCTTCTTCGAAAACTCCTTGGACACTGTGGAATAGAACTCTAGGGTAGGGCCTAAGCCTGTCCCGACTTCTTCAAAGTACTCGACCTCCAATACGCTAGGTGAGGCGCCGTACATTTCCATTACTTTAACGGCCGATTCAAGGATCCTTGTCCGGGAAATTCGAACCTTTTGGCGCTGCAATCTACCTATAAAGGGCCGGTCATCACGATGCCGGTCGCGTCGATTGTCATCCACAGATTGAGCGTTTTGCCATCTCGTCATGGACCGGGAATACCCAAATGAAGTAGATTGAAGGAACAAATGTCGAGTCTCAAAGGGGAATAAGAACGGATACAGGCGCGGAAGGTCCTCGCTCCAGCTTGGAAGGCAATTACTAGCCACTATTAGCGGCTCCTCCAGCTGTCGATTGAGCTTCGCAGTAAGCTTAGTGTTGACGAATTGAGCGAGTGGTTCTGCGTTCAACTTGATATTTTCGTTGCTTTCGTCTATGACATCGTCTAAGTTGGCGTTCAATTCATGGAGAATATTGAGCAGGCGTAAGATTGTCGATGTTGCGGGGTGTTCATGGAGAGAGCCCGGCATAACCGAAGAAGCTGAATCTGACGTAGTCCTAGAAGGCGACGTCAAGGAAGATGGTTCAGGAGGCGCTGGTCCCTGCACGCGCTTGAACTTGACAGCATGAGTAGCAGACCATACGTTCCGGGAACTAAGTTCGGATGGGTGTGATTTGTTGTAGTGAACGGCCCTGTATATGGTTGTTCCACTACGTATGGGTTGATCGTCGATGCTGAATTCAATGTGCCAGTCTTGTGGAACCGCTTGAATAGCCGCGGCATAGGACATAGCTCGGCCAGCCGCAGAAGGATCGAGACCAGCAGCTAAGAGCTCTCGAGTACGCGACGAAGGTGTGGCATTTAAAGAAGCAACGGTGGATTGAGATGGAGTAGAAACGCGAGTTCCATCTTCTTTTCGAGCGGTAACCTTTCCAGTCGCAGCAACTTCCATATTTACAGCAGTAGGGTCAGGTAGCGGACCGCCTTCCATCTCATCTTCTAAATCATCAACTATCGCATCCAGAGCGTTGCTGTCATCGATGTCGTCGTCGTCGGTGAGTTGCCTCTCGTCTGCACATTCGAGGGGACTCTGGACTCGGCCAGGAGCGCCCTCTGGCGTATCGGAAGCGGTCTGTGTCGTAGGCTGATGCCTACGGCTTGATCGACGTGGAGCTGTGTTTTTGTCCTTGTCCTTGTCCTTGACCGCAGTACCGTCCGGCACAGCCGGAGCGTTCTTCGCTTTGGCGGCTTTTCTTGTCGCTCGACCCGTGGAGGCGGTGCTCGTAGGCGTTGGCAATGCGGGTGTATCTCCAACAATTGGTCCTACCCGCTCAGCAAATCTATGGTGAGGATTCGGGATCCCAGCCGCCGCGGCGAACGCTGCCAGAGCGTTTGAAACTCCTTCCCGGTGCCTTGCACCACGAGGACGCTCAGAGAGACTAATACGTGGGCGAAGGTAGTCATCCAAAGCCTTGAAAGTTGCAATAGCATGTATCGAGATCATGACGTTCCGGTAGGGTCTTGGCATGTCAGAATCATCATCAGCAACGAGCTTTAGACGAAGCTGCTTCGAAAGCATCGAGGCGGCGCTGCTACGGTTGCTGTCCAGAGCGTTGTGATGGACAGTCATAACTTCAAAATGTTCCGCGCGACTTAGAAGGTCTTGAAGCTTATGCACAATCACACTAAAAGGTGTTGGTGTAGCAGTCGTGCCCTGATTCTTTGGTTTGGCCTGAGTCGGTACGGTCATGAAGACCTCTAGGAACGCTGTCCTTGCCTTTGCCCTCAGAATCTCTGTAATTTTGGTTAGCGAATGCTCGAGGGCAATACATGTCAAACTCACCATCTTCGTTACTGAAAACATCAAGCAAGACGCGCACTATTTCCGAATTCAATAACTCTGAACTTGTGATGCTCTCGAGCGCGTCCCCATAGAAGTGCTTTGAAAGACGCATGAAAAGTCTTGAGCCATTACCATTCCCGCCACCTAGATAGCACTTTTCGATATCCTTCGCAAGAGTTTGAAGTTCACTCAAAATTGCGTTCGCTTTGTCGCGCATTTCACCTCCTTTCGCAGTCTCATGCGCTTCTAGAAATCTCTTGGCGCGAACTGTGATGTAATCCTCGAGGGTATTAGCAAGGGGCGGCATCGGGTAATTCTGGTCAGACGATGAAGATTCAGACGGCGACGGAGACATGTCATCGTGAACGTCATGGGCCTGATCGTCTTCATCATCATCCTCATCGTCATCTGGGTCGTCATCATCATCATCAGAAGGCTCCTCCCCAGAAGTCTTCTCATTAAGCGACTCGGGGATGCCTTTCTTTTTGCCGGAACCTGCTAATTTGGATGGCTCGGCGTCAGGATCTGATTTAATAGCCTTTGGCTTGTTCTCATTACTCTTCAAAGGCTGATTGGCAAGCTTCATAATCTCTGCCATTACCCCTTCTCGATAGAATTGGTATCTGTATATTGATTCCAGTCGAACCAGCAATAGTTCAGCGGCTTGTAAGGCAAGAGTTACCAATGTCGGATGGTCCTGCTGAGAAAGTATCGATGCAAGGTATGACGCATAGGGGACTGTCTTCAAAGCTTCTTCGAGTATTGACGTATCAAAGTTTGACAGCATCTTTAGCTGAGCCGTCAGGACTTTCTGTCGGACACTGAGGTTGACCGTACTTGAATAAGCGTCCGTAAGAGTAGGGAGGAGCACAATGGCAAAGCGCCTTAGCTCTTCCTTACAACCCTTGAGTAACTCGATTCTCTTAGCGTTGGGTGATGTCTTAGACTTCGAATCAGACATAGAAATCAGGTCATCTCCTGCAAATCCTCCATCATATAACTCGTTCCGCAAGGATAGGCTATCGGTCTGGACTCCCGGGAGCAATTCGCATATGACATTTAGTGTCTCATACACTTGCTCTCTAGGTCGATGGATTAGGGCTTGCATGATAATTACGCTATCGATTTTCGCAGCCACGTCCTCGGAGCCGCTTGGTGGCGATACACCGGTGAGTATCTGGTAAAGGGTGTCGACGATATCCATCTTGAAGAGCTCGGCAGACAGCCTAGGACTTGCACGAGCAGTAATAGAAAGGACTCGGAGAAACTGAGTATGGATGTTTGGCCCAATAAGGTTTGTTGCGCCCGGCAATAGAAGACGGCGTATTGCTTTCAGCAAGTCCGTGCTGACAAGCTCCTCTAGTTTGTCTTGTTGGTACTTGAAGCTTTCTACTATACGTGAAACGCACAATGAGCCTTGCTCTACCACCTTTTGGTCACTCTTCGTAAGCACGTCAAGAAGAATAGGCATCACATCCCGCACAACGGGAAAGGATTCTTGAGGTATGTTCCGGCAACAATTTGCTGCTGTTGTTACAGCTGTTCTCTGAGTACTAGTAGCAAAAAAGTCAAGGTATTGAAGACACGCAGAGAGACCTCCATCACGGACGACAGATGATGGAAACTCGACGGATATCTTCTCCAGTGTCTATGCATATGTCAGCGATTGGAAGGTCTATCTGTGTTCGAACATTACTTACACTCAAGGCTTGCTCGGCAAGGTCGATGAAATCGATTCTGAGGAGCTTCTGGCATAAGACTGGCACTGCGCCTCCGTACACGACGTTGGCTGTGGATGGAGGCATTGCTTCCATGAGATTAGCCACACAACGACATGCCAGCAGCATCATTTCTGGGTTCCCCTCTTCTTCTTCACTAGGTGGCTTCATGAGCTCGACAAGCTCTTTTACGAACGGCTCCGGTGAGAAGTGGCCGGATAGGTTATCCTCGGTCGAGACTAACAGAATTTCCGAGAGCTCTTGCAGCGCAATCAACTGAACAGAAGGGTCTTCCTTCTGCTTCAGGTTCACTAGAATTTCACGTAGCCGTGCAGAAAGCCCGGAAACCATACCACTCAGTGCACGTAGCGTACTCGAGATACCAGCAGATGGTCCACCATGACCAAGAAAGCTGCCTCGAAACGGGTCATCTCCGTCTTCATCGTCCTCGTCGTATGCCCGACCGGTTTCCCCATCGTCATCCTCATCACTAAGATTCTCAGCTAGCTCTCCCTCAGTAGAAGGCAACGAATTGCTTTTTGATGCTCCATCGGCGTTCTTCATAGCGACATCTTCACTCTTCTTTGCAGATACTTTCTTCGATCGCCGGGTAGAGGATGTGGTAGGGAGTGATGATGGTTCTGGTTCTAAAACCATATTAGTGCTGTGTATGAACTATAAGGATGACAAGTTGAGACCTTGGGCGTTCCTCTTGCCACGACTTGACTTTCGCCTCGATGTATCTGCTGCCGGTGTAAGATTATCTTTATTGACCGGCAAACCTGAAGATGACCTGAATGGATGTTAGTATGTTAGTATGCTCAAAGGGAGATGGCTCTTCTTACCCTGGTTTCGCCATAGCAGCTGACTGTTTGCCCGCTCGTTGACGGGGTTTGGGACCGGCTGGCGATGATGGCTCTGGCGCTGACACCTTCTGCCTCTTGGTACGCCTAGTCGAGGATACTTCGGTGGTTTCAGGCGAATCGTCCGGGCTTGGATCACGATGTGCTGCGGATTTGCGTTTCCTTGATTTCGGCGAGGGCTGAACGGCAGTTGGGGTAGGAGCTGCAGTAGCTGCAGCTGTATTATCTGCTGCGAGCCTCGCTGCAGAGCGAGTGATTCTGAAAGACATGAGAATCTAGTTCTGTACTCAACGGCGGCAGAGGTAGAATGCAGAGCAAGAATGTAGTTGGTGTATGCAAAGGTTTAAGGTTGCCGCTGCCCGCCAAGCTCAGAAAAGACACAGACGGGACACGCAACTAGTAAGATGGGTATTATCTACCTTTGTGTTGAATTTGGTGTTGAACTTGGTGTTGAAGATGTCTTGTCGAGCGAGGATTCGAGCGTAAAGGAAGGAGCTGGGGCCATGCGTTTTAAACCGCCATAAGCGGAGCCGAATGAGGGGAGAAGAACTCGTTAATAGTGAATGTGAGATTTGTTTCTAGGCATCAAGGGTATTGTGAAGGTCACAGAAATACCATAGAGATTGATTGATGGAAGGTGAGCTGTCGATTGATGGGTTGCTGGGTGTCGGAGAGTTAGGGTACAACGGAGTACTGTTCTCTACGAAACCGTGGAGACCCTCTGAGATAGGCTTCGGCTAATCCCGCTTGAGCCTGCTGAGGTATCTATTTCGTACGAGACCACCAAGCAGCAGCCGGTGATTCAGGAGTACGGTGGAGAGGAATCCCGCACTTGGAAAACACACCTATGACTTTTGGAACTTCCCTTTTCATATGAGGAGTCAGAGTCCTAGCTTTCTTTCTTCCAAGAGCATACTGTGACAGCTTTAGCCTATACCTGCCAAGCATGCTAAGCTTGCCTAGAAGAAGCAAAGCAGATTATCCGCGAGTCCGGTTGTCTTTCCATCATAAAAACTGAGGACCCCCACCACATCTTCTAACCATTCCGCAAGCTTGCCTCGAGTACGCCCCTCCTCAAGGGCTCGAAATTCACCATCGCGCCACCCTTTCCCTGCGGAAGGTCGTCCACTCTGCGGCCCTTTTTGCGCATCCGGCTGCCCGTATCTGTGGGCCAGGCAGCAACGCCGAAGTCTGGTCCCATCTACGGACCCGAGATACTATATACCTTCTTGACGAGACACATTCGAAATTGGACAATGGACTCCGAAGAATTCAAGCCTAGTTCTACTGGTTCACCCCAGCCTGACAGGCAATTATCTACCTCAGCTGCAACAAACTCGGATGGTTATGCATTCCCAGAGCATAGACTCAGGCGGGTTATGACTGACTCGTCGAAAACCCCTTTATTACTTGTAGCTTGCGGGTCCTTCTCACCAATCACCTATCTACATCTCAGGATGTTTGAGATGGCCGCCGACTATGTCAGATTTAGCACAGACTTCGAGATCGTTGGAGGTTACTTGTCACCTGTGTCTGATGCATACAAAAAAGCGGGTCTCGCCAGTGCTCAACACCGGTAAGCATGCTTATACCTGGGTTTCACGGATCCTCGAATACTCACTAGCCTTGACAGAGTTCAAATGTGTAAAATAGCAGTGGATCAAACCTCGGATTGGTTGATGGTGGATCCTTGGGAAGCCCAGAAAGACTACCAACCAACCGCTGTAGTTCTGGACCATTTTGATCACGAAATCAATACTATCCGCGGTGGTATCGAGACGCAAGATGGCGAGCGCAAACCAGTGCGTGTTGCCCTCCTGGCTGGTGCAGACCTCATCCAGACTATGTCAACTCCTGGTGTGTGGAGTGATAAAGACTTGGATCATATACTTGGACGATATGGAACGTTTATCGTCGAGAGAGCTGGTACAGATATTGATGATGCACTCGCCGCGTTACAGCAATGGAAGGAGAACATCTACGTCATTCAACAACTGATACAAAACGATGTGTCAAGTACGAAGATCAGACTTTTCCTGAAAAGAGATATGAGCGTTGCATACCTTGTTCCAGCTCCTGTAATCGACTATATTAACGAGCACAACCTTTACGCGGATGATGGCTCTTCGAGTATACATGGCAAAGATAAGGACGTCAAGACCACGTCGACTGTCTCTTGAGCTGTCAAGCTCGTATGCTGAAGCCTGCCGTTAACACCTCGCGCCAAGCTCTTGCGATTACCTCTGCTCCATCCCTTTGGCTGTTAAGCGGTGGCGAGAATCATCCCATCATAAGTAGCTATAGTCACTATCTGTCGTTTATTTGGGGTGTTGCCTGCCTGGGAAACGTGGCTACTCTACCGTGTGTCGCCATACACTTTTGCAGATGACCCCAGATCCCTGGGCTCTTTTGCATCCTCAGACTCTTGCCGCTTCCGGAAAGCTTCACCAAGCTTCTGATGCAACGACTTCGACCTAGTACCTGTACCTAAAGGTTGGCAGGGCAGGCACTGCTGGTGTACTTTTTATTGCTTACCGTCCGGGAGCTATGATCATGATCGCTTACTTCAAAAGTTGTGGGTTTCCATGGCCTCTACATAGATTGCCTGGGCTTGGATTATGATATTGTGTTCGTGCTCGAAACTCTGAATGTACCTCATTCCGCCTGCTGATATAACGGCGCCGGAAAGACTTGGACGATCTAGATTTTAGATATTAAGAAATAGAGGGATCGGTTGTTCCTACGACTATATGAATGGTGATCTAGGACCTAGTTGATTCCGAGACCTCGTTCAGCAGCTGGAGTACTGGTCGCCTTTGGCATGACTGCACTAAGTTGGCTATGAAGACCAGTGGTATTTCTGGTCAAGATTCCTCCGTTTCCTACAGTCCTTCTAGCAGAGCCTATGGTGGTCTGAAATTAAGATGCGATTTACAACGTTGCTCTTACCACAAGTCGAGAGGACAGCTTGACTTATAAGATATGTACCGTTGAAATATGAGACTCGACGTCAGAATCTAACAGTAAGGTAGCGACTTGTAATGGTAGTTGACTGGGTGCTATGGGTAGGCGATGTTCTGTCGCGAAAAGTGAAGGGGTAACATGACGCGTTAGATGATCTCAGCCCTGCCGGCGATAAGTTTTCACAAAAGCCGGCGCCAGCGGCCCGAACCTTCTACACGAGTCAGCCAATCAGCGAATATGACCCACCAAGGTAACGGAAGTTCAATTCCTCCTTCAAGACCTACTGCCAGTCCAGACTACGATCAATTGACAGTGGAGGACAACGTCCCTTCCCAATTTTCTGAGCATATTCCTCCTTTTCACATTCTGATTGAACAGGTTGAGCTCACTCGTTCGGATCCTTACAGCAACGGCATCACAACACCTTCGACAATACCAGAGTTTGGGCTTGCACGCCTATCAGTAGTCTCAAACGCACCGGCAATTTTGCCAGGCTCTTCAACTGTATCGGGAACCTTGGCTGCAACAGGGAGCACTAGCATCACCACGAACGGAGTGTCTCAAGGGACGACAAACGGAATCTATTCCCTGGTCACAGAAAGTCAGAGCGCAACGAACGGGATTGTCTCGCAGACTACAGAACGTCAGGGCGCAACAAACGGCACCAATTCTTCGTCCACTGAGAGCCAAGGCGCAACCAACGGGATTGTTTCACAGACTACAGAACATCAGGGCTTAGCAAACGGAAACCATTATTCGCCCACGGGGAGCCAAGGTGCAACAAACGGGATCAACACCTCCGACCAAGAAACTGGGGCTGAAGGCATCACTGTCAACACCTCCGACGACGATAGCCAGACCGCTGAGGACGATATATCTTTGTTGGAGATATAGATCTAGCGAAATCTGCTGCTCAATTGTGCTAATCACCAATTCGACAATGGATGGCTTCGCACAGACCAGGGACCCGGATGATCTATTTGATGACGATTTTACGCCTATAGCTGAGCCGGCCCAACAAGACGTAACAATACAAATCGCCCAACCGCAACGCCAACGCAACGAGCGTTCAAGCCGATTGCAATATAGATGTGCAGCACCGAAGACTACACAAGACTCTTCACCTCAAAAAACCAACAATCCCAACGACGATGACCCCACAACCACCACCAGTAATATCACTACCGAATCAGATCAAACCTCTAAACCTGCTACCGCCGTTCGCGGTGACCGCTCAGCCACAGGCGGAAACATCAAACCGAAGCTTACAGAAGACGAACTAAGTGCTCGTCTGGAAGCAGCAAAATTGAACAATGCCAGGAGAGAAGAAGCTCACAGGCTAGCAGAAGCAGACGAGGCAAGTTTTCAGCAGCGAGAGGCATTGGCGAGTCAGAAAAGGAAAGAGGAGGGGGCTGCTAGGAGAGCAATGGACCAGGAGAGAGAAAAGAACCGACTAAGGAAGCTCGGGGCAAGAGGAGGCAGGGAGTGGGATGAGGGGAAGCAGGAAGAGGAGTATAACGCTTCGCGAGGAAGCCAATACCGAAGAGGTGCAAATGGAGGCACGGCAAACCGAGGTGGACAAGAGCAAGGTCGATCCTACGGGGTGGACGGTGGATTTTCGGTTCGGGGAAGAGGTGGGGGCCGTGGCGGTTACTACGGGCTTCCAAGTGGAACCGCCGACCAGAAGGAAGGGGCCAACCCACCAAGGGGAGGCCGAGGGAGGGGTCGCGGCGATAGGGGAAGAGGAAGAGGAGGTAGAGGTCGCGGGGCCTCTGCTGTTCCGGCCGTCGATGCGGAAAAGGAGTTCCCATCACTACCCGCCAGCTCGAAACCACCGCCAAAGGACGATATCGACGACAAGAAAGCCGCGCCCATCAAGGGCGCGGATATCATGCAGGCGACGGAAGGGGAGAGCTGGGCGGATGAGGTGGAGACGGCGAAGGAGCCTTCGGGCGGGTGGTAGTTGGTTGTCGGTCCACTTGGACCAGTGGAGGATTTTGTCAATAGCATTTTACCATGACCGTCGCTTGTACCATAGGGTATCTACCTAGAAAGGATACCGAGCAGCCAATTGCTGCCTTTCGAAACCCCATTTCCACATGTCCAAACGCCTCGCTTGTAAATGACCACACATGGAGGAATCTCTCACCACCTCCCCCCATATCCTCCTCTCCCCCTGAACCCTCCTCGAAAGCCTCCACCTCCCCCTCTGAACCCTCCCCTGCCCCCGAATCCCCTGTCTCCGAATTCTTCCCTCCTTGGACTCCCCTCCCTCGCCGGCAGTGCCCTCCCCTTCAACTCCTTCTGCAGCCCTTCCCACGTCCTCCTCATCTGCGCATACCCCAAGTGCATCTTCCCATAAAAGTGATCCGCCAACCTCCTATCATTATCCAGTCTACTCAGATACGCCCCACAAACATCGCAAACTTGCAGCTTCTGATGACCCGAGGGCCCAGAAGTATCCGACAAGCTCTTAAGCTCCCTCTCTTTCTCATCCTTTCCGGCTTTCGCAACGCGAACCTTATGAAACTCCGTCACCGCGAGCCCCACACTCCCGCTCTCCCCAAGCACCGATACCTCCAGCAGTCCCGTGTTTATCGTGCGGCTCGAATCACTAATCTGTTTCAATAGATCATTCGTCTGTCGTATCTCATCCGGTGTCTTCTCCAGTCGCCTCTGCGCCGCGTCGATCCTTCGATTACACTCGTCAATGTATTTCTGCAGGTCGCGCATATAATCGTACTCGAAGCCCAATTTGGCCTTTTCGGGGGAGGACTCGTATTCGGTTTTTAGGGGCTCGGAGTGGACCTTGGGGCAGGGCCCGAGGTCTTGTTTTGTGTTTGTGAAGAGGTCATGAGGGCAGGTGCCGGCGAGAAAGGAGCGGCAGACTTTGGGGTCGGTAAGGGAGAGTTGAGCGTGCCGGGAGGAGGCGCCGGCGCCCATGAGCTGCTCTGAGAGGTGTTAGCTATAGCTTTGGAGGTATACATGCGAATTTGAAGAGAAGTGAAGCTTTCGAACGTACCAAGCAGCTTCCTCTGTTCTGCTGCCATAGCTTACAGAATTGCTGCTCCGGTGATACGTGCACGTCTACTGGGAAGCTTTCGAGGCGATGGTGAGTGTAAAGAAAGGATAATGGTCACGGTCTAAACGGTTAAGAACTTTCGGCATCGCATCTCGTAGGGCTAGCCCTGTCAAACGCTAGCTTCCATCCACTTTCAACGTTTACCATTGACCTTATATGAATACATAAGGGGCTGTGATGTCGGCATGACATCCATTTATCACCTCTTACTACTGTCTCTACTGCTATTCAGTTATTGTGTTGCCGACCCTGACTATCATGAGCGTCTCCTCCTCCAACCGCTAGCCCCAGCATCACTACTGGCCTCTTTCAATTTCCGAAGCAACGCATCTGTGAAATCTTTTGAGCAACAGCATTTTAAGTATATTCCCCGGTCGCTAGGTCAGATACTGCAGCATGCAAAAACGAGAGAGCTTCATTTGAGGTTTAGCACTGGTCGTTGGGATGCAGAGAGTTGGGGCGCAAGGCCATGGGGAGGGGCAAAGGAGGGAGGGACTGGGGTTGAGCTTTGGGCCTGGGTGGAGGCAGAGACGGCCGCCGAGTATGTGAATCATCATGGATTGGAGAAACGTTCGGCTTACAGTATCCTAGGGCATTTGCGAGATGGACTACTCTCACCAATGCCGTCTCCGGCTTGTTTTGCGCCTCACTCAATTTTATAGACTCCACGCGGACGACCAGACCAGTGGTGACTTTTGAGCCTACTGGAGACCACTCGAACGCTTCCTTGTCGAACCTCCATCTTCTGCATGGGACCTTACCGAGAGAAGTGGTCTGCACGGAGAACTTGACTCCTTTCCTGAAATTGCTCCCATGTAAGGGAAAAGCAGGCATATCTAGTTTACTGGATGGCCACAAGCTCTTCGATGCGTCGTGGCAAAGTATGGCTATCGACGTCCGCCCGGTCTGCCCAAGTGATGGGGGCGAATGCATCATCGAGCTGGAGCAGACCGTGGACATGGTGCTAGATATCCAGCGCTCGAAGAGGCCTCGAGGTGAGCTCTCCTGCTATTTTAAGATTGCTGAAAGTACTGATAGTTTCCAGATAATCCCATACCCCGCCCAGTTCCCAGCGAAGACCTGATATGCGACACCTCCAAACCCTACTCATCCGAAGTCGCCTGCTACCCCCTAGACCTGGCCTCCGGGCAGTCCTGGAGCTTGTCCGAAATCTTTGGGCGTCCCATGAAAGGATCTTGCCTTGCCAACGACTCCGAACCCTCCATCTGCATTAACGTACCCCATACACGCGACGTCTATGCCTCATCCGGTGCCTACGAGATCAAAAACGCAGCTGGCACTTCCCGTTGCTTCACATTTCCCCCGAATGACCCTTTCGAAATCATCCTCCCTCAGCAAACGGACCCTCCCCTTGACCCTCTTGAATCACCCCCATTCTACGCCTCCCGCTCCTTCACCGGCCACGGCCAGGAGCGCGGTGGCGTGCAAACCCTAGTCACCAACCCCTCCACCACCGACTCCATCTCGTTCATCTACTTCGAGTCCCTCCCCTGGTTCATGAAACCCTACCTGCACACCCTTACCGCTCACATTTCCCCCTCAAACCTCTCACGGAAGTCCTCCGACAGTATCAAAGACATCTACTACCGTCCGGCACTCGACCGCGTTAGGGGTACCCAACTCGAGCTCATCGTTTCCGTCCCACCCGCATCTGTCGTCACCCTAGCCTACGACTTTGATAAAGCTATCCTGCGCTATACCGAATACCCCCCCGACGCGAACCGGGGGTTTGATATCGCTCCCGCCATTATACGTCTTCTCCCAAATTCCTCTTCCGCCTCTTCATCGTCACCAGCGCCTGTATATCTTCGCACGACGAGCTTGCTGCTACCGTTGCCCACACCCGATTTCAGCATGCCGTACAACGTGATCATACTAACCAGTACGGTTATGGCATTGGCATTCGGAAGTATTTTCACAATCTTAGTCAGGAGGTTTGTGGCCGCAGATGAGGTGGAGGGGTGGGATTTGAAGGGGATGAGGGAGAAGTTAATCCAAAGATTCAGGGCGGTGAAGGAGAAGTTGGGCGGAAAGATTCTTCAAGGTGGGATGGAGAAGAAGGTGCAGTGATCCAGAAGTGTCCTCAAATATGTAAGTAGAGAGAATTAGTCAATCAGGTTTAGATTTACAAGCGTCACGGTGGAGTTCCAATGAAAATGCGAAATAGAATTGCTAGTCACACTATGTACAAAGAATCATAAACTTTCGAACATCCACGCCAAACCTCGGGTACCTCGCTTCATAACTTCCAGACGCGTAGAAGCCGAGGAAAGCTCTGCTCCGATACCTTGGCTAACCCCCCCTGACGCCTCTAATTCCATCCACCAAGATTGGCAACAACTACCTCGAGGCCATTCCAGGTTCTGCTCCAACCACAAAGCTCGTAAGAAGCAATGGAGAAACTTGGCTAACATATCCTAGCCAGCGAAGAAACCCAAACTCTCTGTTGAGCAAACTAGAAAGATAACCCCTTTTTTAAATTATCTCAGAATCCGCGAGCACCGAGGACGGATGAATTGCGCACTACTGCTGTCCCCCACTCTGGTGCTTAACCGTCAACAACCCCTTCAGCATTCCAAAATCATTCCGACTCGCCGGTACCGTCTCCAGTAGATCTTTGATAACCAAGAACTCCGGCACCCCTGTGTTCGGCGCCTCTTTCAGTAAGTCTCCCACGCTCGCTGAATTTGCTAATTCGTTTCCGAGGGCTTGCCTCGCAGCATCCATGCCCGAAGGGTTTGGGTATGGTTGGGGTTGTTGATAAGCTGGATGTTGTTGGTGAGGGGGCATCTGGAAGGCGTGCTGGTGGGGCTGAGGGGGAGAATTGCTGTATTGGTGGGGCATGTGTGCGTAGCCGGGGTTGGGTGAGGTATGGGGGAAGGAGTGATCCATAGGGGAGGGAGCGGAGAAGGAGTTGGAGGTGGAGTGGCTGACTGAGGGGCCGATGGGGCTGGCGACGGTGGCAGCGTCGAGGTGGCGTGGAGTGGCGTGCGCAGAAGGGGAATGGTTGTTTTGCGCAGAAGGAGAGTTGCTGTTCTTGACTACGAAAGTAAGTAGTAGCATGCGTTCTGGGCTTGGGTCTTCGATGGTGCAGTACTCGAGCAGCTCGACAAAGTCGGGTTTCTTGCTCATGCCTACTTCGAGAGTAGCAAGATAAGTATCTCTCACCGCAGCGACGGGGCTCTTGCCAATGACGCCGTAGCGGTTTCGTTCGGTAAAGTAGCGGAAGAGCTTATCGAATTGGGCAATGGAGTCCGGTTCATCAACAGGGGTGACGGAGACGACAGAGAGTTCGGTGGTGTGGCTCCACTTGAGGCCACAGAGGTAGTCGCTGGCGCGGTCAATGGCGATACGGCCTTCGATCATCAGAGAACTGGGAATAAGTTGAGACCATGGGTAAGTAGAGCTGAGATTGGCGCCTGCGACGTGTTTGGCGATTCCGTGGAATTCGGCTATGCTGGGCATGGTAATCTTGCCACGCCAGATGGTAGACCCTGGGTCTGCGGTGTAGTCGGTTGGGGAGTATGGCTCTTCTTCGTCAGCCTCTTCGTCTTTTAAAAGGCGGTCAATGTCAGCGTCAGCCTCGCCTGGTCGTGGTTGAGCTTGAGCCGGCGTGGAACCCAATGATGCCTGTTGGGGGGCTCGCTGTCCTTCTGTAATAGCCGGTCCGCCGACGCTGGACCAAACGTCTTGGATATTGAAGGTAGAGGACGATTTTCGATCTCCTCCTGCACTAGGTCTCGGTGGAGCGCTTGTATCCACTACTAAAGGTTGATTGGCAATTGGAGAGCCAGCAGTAGCCGAGTAAGAGGTTTCTTCGACAGCAGCAGGACTTGGTGGGCTCACTGCTGGTGGACTTGCTTGTTTTGAAGCACTCATCTCCATCTCCGATTCCCTCCTCCTCACCGGAGCATGAGTGAAAACCGTATCCGATCCTTGAGCGATATTGGACTCATTGTCGACCAGCTCTTCTCCCTTATGAGTTCTTCGAATCCTCGGTCCATCTTCTTGGATGATGATGTGCTGTTTCTCGGACTCCTTCATAATTTCTTCCGTCTTCTCTTGCAACTCCTTGCTCGCCATGTCAAACGATGACATCTTGGACAACTCATTCGGTGACAGACCTCCACTAAGAAGACGGTCTCTCAGAGCAGGGTTTGCCTTCACATTGTGTAATATCATCCTGAATTTGTCGCTATACTGGGAGCTTGGCTGCGCAGATTGACCCCAGAAGTTCAGATATACCGCATACTCTACTGCGAGCCCCAACTTCAGACCGAAAGCATCATGGCTTTGGCCTTGGGGAAGCTTGAAGGTGCCATCCTTCTGGGCTTGCTGTGTTTGATCTATGAAAAGTCTGACTAAAGCAGTTGCAACTCTCCTCCGCGCCTCGTTCTGCAGATCTGAGATATTCTCCACTAACTCTGTTTGAAGCACCAATCCCTTTGAATCACGCTTAGATGATGCCTTTGCAGGAGTTGCTGCAGCGCTTGATCTGCGCTGGTCCTGAGGAGGCAATGGAACCTTTATGTCAACTGGGCTTGAGACTTTGCGCACTTTACTTGGTTGCTCCTGCGCCAGAATGTCAGCGGATGACACCTGATATACTAAGAGTGGTCGAATGCATACCTGTGGATCTGGACCCTCCATCGGGTTCGTAGCGTCATCAGGCAACTTCCTCTTCTGACCATTCTCTGCCTTGTCCCCAGGCTGTACTCCTTCGCTAGAACTTCTAACAACAGGTCCAGCAATGGGTTCAGCAGCAGGTTGAGCAGAAGTTTTGCCGGAAGGTGTGCTGTTACTCTTCGCCGCAGGTTTAGTTTCGGGCTTTGCCTCCGGCTTGACCTCGGGCTTGACCGCGGGCTTGACCTCGGGCTTGACCTCGGGCTTGACTTCGCTGGCTCTCCCCTTCTTGCCCTTCTTGCCTCCTTTACGCCTACGCGCTTTTCTTTCCTCCTCTTCACGTTCCCTCTGTTTTGCCCGCTCTTCCCATGGTTTCTCTCCGCGAGCGACCTTAGCTAAAAGGTCCTTATGATCCTCAGGCCTGCATTGTTCACAAAAGTATTGATCGGGTAGATCATCTGGGTTTTCCGAAATCTCCATGCACTCGTTGTGCTGCCATGCTTCACAATTATCGCATACAATCATGACTCGATCATCATCTTCATCTTCTTCGACATAGCCACAAATGCATCGTATAATAGCATCGACATCCTCATCTACAGGTGGAGTGGGTTCTGCTGAGGCCTTGGCCTTATTTGCTTTGCCGCCACGCTTGGTCGGCGTAGGCTCGTCGGCTACCTCAAGGTTCTTTGTATGTTGCCCTTTGGTGACTCTGCCTGATCTCCGTACTTCATCTGCAAGTAAATGTTAGCCAATGGGCTTTGTAAAGGCGGGATCTCAACACGTCCGAAGGTCGAACACCTAGAATGACAACGTGAACGTTAAACGCTTACCTGCCATGCTCGATGATACACTCAATGAACTACTAATGCTTCAGGCTTGAGATGATTTATGTGCTTCACTCGGACGCGTAGCACATCGGAGTATCGTAGATAAGGTTCTAAGTTTACTCAAGACCTGGGAATACAAGACGACCCCCACTTGTGTCACAGACTCTGCTTAGACTTTTGCTTCAAGATCGCCAAGGATGCGCTCTCAAGATTGTAAGAAAAAACCCCGTCAAGCTTCAATTAAGCACGTCACAGTGGTCAACTTGTATTGATCCACAGAAGCTTCAAGACCGTTAGCTTTATAGCTGCATTCGAGCGGTAGAATTATGCGATCAGCCCTAACAACAGATCGATGGAGTTGAAGGTACGTGGATGGAGTGTTGTTTCGAAGTTCATGTTGAGATCACAAAGTGGAGGTGATGGAAAAGCAACAAGGTATCAGTATCGGCTAAGGTACCTTAGTCGCTTACCAAGCAGCACGTGACCTACCGCCAGGCGGTATGTTTGTTTAACCCTCCCCACTCACCTTTCTATTCACTTATTCACCCACCTACCTACCTATCAAATATGGCTCCACGAACCCCGTCGCCTAGATCTCGTCGTCAAGAGGCCGATACAATCCGTAAAGCTCGCTTTTTCCATGCGATCGATACACGACAGAGCCAAATCAGTAAAGGCAACGACCAAAGAGGAGGAAATATCTCATGCCACAGGCTTTCATTGGCTACGTGAACGACGAGTCCTAAACTCATCAGCCCATAGAAGAATAGGAAAACATCGTATCGATAGACCTTCCAAGCTCACTGAAGAGCTTTTACAACGTCTAGTCGATCCTGTCACAAATCGCGTACGAGATCAAGTTTTAGAAGCTCAATTAGCTCATCATCAGTTACCTTTCAGCCTTCGTACACTCAGAGCTCACTGTGCTAAGCATAAACCAAGAATCCTAATGGGAAGGAGACCTGCAATCAAGCTGATTAGCTCTGCAAACAAGAAAGCTCGTGTTCAATACGACAATGACTATAAATCGAAAACGATGAAAAGCTTCTGGCAATATGTGACTCTTACAGACGAAGCACATGTTGATCCGAGTCAGATTTATCGCGGCTGTATTCTTAGAGAAGAGGGCACTCAATTACATTCAGATAACCTGCAGGAAATGCCTGATACTCAGGAAGTCAAACTGCCATGGCTGGCTTCGTGTCATGGCACGCCAAAGGTCCCCTGATTTTCTATAACGATGAGAATGATCCTTCGGTTATGAAGCCAGTCAAATAGGAACCTAAACCTCGTCGAAGCAAATATCAAACGGAAGAAAAGTATCAGGAACGAGTACGCGACTGAGAGGCGCGAAAACCTCACGATCCGGAGGTCAAGCCAAAAGGAAACTTCATGACTAACAAGTACTACACGGAAAAGATGTTAGGGGTTTGGAACATATTAAAACAACGTATTAGGAAGCGGGAATGGCACATGAAGGAGCTAAAAGAGATAATTCTCGAAGAATGGGATCGGATTACTACGGATGAAATGCGGGCTAGAATCAGCGAAATGCCTCGTAGATGCGAACAGCTAGTTGAAATTAGTGGTCAGGGCATTAAAACGAAGTTATGGTGAAATTTTGATGTATATACATAGCCAAATTGGGTTGGTCGTGACTTCCCGCACCTAGAGTACCTAGTGGACCTAACGTCTTGACTCCACATTGATATATTGCGCTAGACGACCTCAACGGCAGCCCAACCCCAGCTTCAGAGCATGGAAGGTGCACTATTTACATCAACCTTAGGGAATCCTACGTATACACCACCATAGTCTACGGGTCTCATACTGGCTAGAAACACCACCATGGCAGACGTCCGCTCGATGCTACGCAATGAGCGCGCCTCACGTCGCATCAATCACCCTCATGCTACCTATTCCACCACTGGTACTCTCGTCTGCCTCGTATGCCATATCCAGCTCAAATCAGAGTCATTTTGGAACAAGCACCTCCGCTCTGATCAACATGCGATGCGCCTTCAGAGGATACGTGATGGAACTCTTGGCCGACCACCTGGCGCACCACCACCACCTGAGGAACCTGATGACGATGCAACCAACGGTACGAATTCAATTGGCAACGGTATCACAGCTGCCAGCAGTGCTTCGATTACTACCGGCAATAGTAATGGTAGCAAGAAACGCAAAGCAGATGATGATGGCGACGATCTGAGGAAACGGACCAAAGCCGACGACAATGTACCAGAGAATCTCTCTAGCCAAGGCACTACCAAGCTAAACGGTACAAAGCCAGGGTCGGCTGGGCCAGAAGCGCGGGCTCCAGAGAACTCAGCAACAAAGGCCTCAAGACTGCCCGCCGAACCAACTGAAGCCGATTTCACAATTACTCGTCCCTCACCTCCAGATTCTGCCGCCCAAGTTGACGAAGCCGAATGGGCCGCCTTTGAACGCGACATCGCCAACCCTCCCACCTCCCCTCCCAGCAAACCCTCCGCCCTCACCGCTGCCGCAACCATCACCGCTGCCCCACTTACAGCCGCCGAACTCGCCGCGCAGTCGCGCGAACAAGCCAGCTTACAGAGAAAGGAAAAGCGAGAAGAGGAACTCGAGGGCGAAAAAGAGGATGCGGCACGCAGGTTGGAGGAAGAGTTTGAGGAGATGGCTGAATTGGAGGAGCGCGTGCGGAAGCTGAGGGAGAAGAGGGAGGGGTTGAGGGTACGGAAGGACGACGGGAATGGGGATGGAGGCAAGGCGGAGAGGGAGGAGGCTGAGGAGGCGGACGTGGAGAGTGGTGGGGATGGTGGAAGCGATGAAGAGGATAGCGATGACGATGACGAGGGAGATGGATGGGGCGTTTGGGTAAGGTGATGCAGATGCTCTGATGCGAAGGCTACGATGGTGATGCTACGGTGCGATTTCTCGGTACTGGTTTTCAAGCGGGCGTTTGCATGAGTTATGACAACCCTCCGGAAGTCGCTTCGGGATCGAGCTGCTTTGTGTTTCATAGAAAGGGGTCAGTGGTGCGCTCCGAATTGTACAACAGTTCACACTGTAGGTAAACGTCTTTGATGCTTGTCGTTCATGTTTCAATGTGTTATATTTGAAGAAAGATCGTCAATGCTCCTTGACTTTCACAGCCCCTTCCATATACCCCCTCAACCCCTCCTTCCCCACCCTCATTGCCCGCTGAACTTCCTCCTCTCCCTCCCTCAAAATTCCCTTACTGGCCTGCAAATGCCCTCTTTGCCTTTTTTTCTCTTCCTGCACCTGCCTTTGCCGCTCCGACAACGCCTTCTCCCTTCTCTCACGCTGCTGTCTCTCCTCCATTCGTGCCTCTTCTTCTTCGGGTAAGATTTTCGTATTGTCAAGGGCAGGGGCGAGACTTGCGATATAGGTCTCAATCATGGGATCCCGGATAGAGGGGTGGAGGGAGATATAGCGGAGGTCTGTAAGGATGGGAAGAGGAAGGGTTTCGAGTGTTGTGGAGCGGTTGAGGAGGTGGAGGGGTATGGACTTCAGGACGGTAACGAGGTCGGCTTTTAATGTTGTTTCTGGGAGTTTGAGGCCTGGGAGATGAAGTTAGCGTTTGATGTTGAAGACAAGGTTTGCATCTTACGGTTGATGTAATCACGGTACCACTTTTCACGTTCCTTGTCAGAGAGCTTCACGTCACGCATAGCCGGTTCCTTCTTGTACTTCCGCCGAAACTCAGGCCAGTATAGCTTAGGCGTTGCATGAGTCTGTAGGAAAGAGAGGTATGGTATACGAGGGTCTTTCGTTTCTTCCTTTTCTCGTCGCTCTTTGAGCCATAGTATCCTTTCCCGGCTCCACTCACCCCAAACTTCCTTTCTTGATTTCATGTTTGGTAGAACAATATAACGGTCATCTTCAACAATGTGACTAGCTTCGATGACTTTGTCCCACTGGCTGTATGGATTGATATGGTGGTCGTTCAACATATCCTTGAACAGTGCGCTTGAATCCTCTTCCGTAAGTGCAAGGCCTTCTGCACCTTCCTCCAGATCCTCGCCTTCTCCGCCCCCATATTCGCCTGGATCGAGACCGTAGTCCTGACCCATAGCGGCTAATTGGTATGCAATGTCGTCCTCATTGAATTCAACAGGCTGATCGGGATTTTCCTCCCCCGTCTTTTGACGCTTTGAGGGGTTCTCAGCGTCCTCCTCATCCGTGACTTCGACCTCTTCATATTCCTCGCTTTCCTCTTCGGCAACCTCGGACTTAACGTTACACGCAATGGGTGCTGGAGCTGCAGTAGGAGCTTTGATCTCAATCGCTACCAGTTCTTCGGCGGCTGCAAGTGAACCTTCATCATTGCTATCCAACATCTCCTCCCTCTCCTTCTTGATTTTGGTCTCTCGTTGCACCCTGTCGTAATCAACAACGCCTTTCATCACGTCCAAGGGAAATTTCCAGAAGCTTTCCCCCTCTTCTGGGTTGTGGACAAAGCGCCTTCCAAGCTTTGTGTATACAAGTAGCCATGGTTCACAGCCGGGAATTAGGTGCCTTGACTTTGGCCGATCCGCGGATTGAAGTGGCTGCTGACGACTCTGGCCTCCTCTAAAGGCTCCCCTCTCGCGATAGCCATTACCTAGTGGAAACGGATGGTGATTAAAACCTGCAGAGCCGGGAAATATCTCGTTGGAGTAGCCGGCATTAGTCCCACCACGGAGCTCCCCATATGTTGGTCCTATACTTTGCTGGGATTTGACTGGTAATTGTTGTGTCTCGAGCGGACGAGCGTATGTAGATTCTTCAGTTATAGCATTATAGTAGTATGGGTGTCCTGATGCGTATCAATTAGCACTCGTACTAGGACGGTCAGCAAGGTACTAAGAACTCCGCTGGTCTACTTACCTGTAGGGGCTTTGTGCTCTGTCCACCCAGCCGGAAGTGGAGAAGCTACAGTAGGCCTGTGTGTTGATTTGAGCATCTTGGGTCCACAGAACACTCTCAAAATAATACTAAGAGGTTTACAAGTCCTACACTAATTGCAAAGTTGAAGAGAGCGAAGGGAGGAGTTATAAGAACCGAGGTGCTGATCGGTCTGTACTTTCGCCGAAGCCTTGGACACATTAGGTTTAGGGGTCGATCTACAGTTACGCGTGAGAACGAAGCCTGAAGCTCTCAGCATTCCTCCATCTAGTCTGCCACTCGCTGCAAAACCCATTCAGCTCCTGCAAGCTCTACAAGGCCCTCACCCCTCAATCTGACCCTTCGCCTTTAAGCAACATGTCAAGAAGATACGACTCAAGGGTATGTCGATCCAAAACACCTCAACCTCGAGGAGCAGGAGCTAATCTGGAGATTCCAGACTACAATATTTTCTCCCGAAGGTCGTCTATACCAAGTTGAATATGCGCTAGAGGCTATTTCGCACGCTGGTACAGCTATTGGCATACTAGCAAGCGATGGAATAGTTCTAGCTGCAGAGAGAAAAGTGACGAGCAAGCTGCTTGAACAGGACACTTCAGCGGAGAAGCTCTACATTTTGAATGAGTAAGAGCACTCTGCAGCCTATGACAAACTGTCACATGGACGCGAACTTACATGATCTAGCAACATGATATGTGCTGTAGCAGGCATGACTGCTGATGCGAATATCCTAATCAACTATGCTCGCCAGGCTGCGCAAAGATACCTCCTCACCTACAACGAAGATATTCCCTGCGAACAGCTAGTTCGACGGCTATGTGATCTTAAGCAAGGGTACACTCAACACGGTGGCTTACGGCCGTTTGGTGTCTCCTTCATATATGCCGGCTATGATCCTCAGCGCCAGTTCCAGTTATATCAAAGCAATCCAAGTGGAAACTATGGAGGGTGGAAAGCGACAAGCGTAGGGGCGAACAATGCTAGTGCTCAAAGTCTCTTGAAGCAGGATTACAAGGAGGAATGCGATCTGAAGGAGGCCTGTGGTTTAGCAGTCAAGGTCCTCAGCAAGACGATGGATTCAACAAAGCTAAGCAGTGAGAAAAGTATGTGGCCCTATTATATCTAAAGCACCAAGGAAATTGGCTGACACCCTTTCAAGTCGAATTTGCTACGGTGGGAAAGACGAAGAATGGGACCGTCTATCACCATCTTTGGGGTGCGGACGAAATTACCACGTTATTACAGGAGCATGGACTGGCAAAACAAGAAGACACCGATACTTGATGAATTTGGTTCAACACTGAAGTTGAAAGCATTCTGGCGTTAGGGCGCTCGAGTGATATTGTAGTAGTAGATGTCATTGAGACTGTCGTACCGTGGACGAAAGAGCATTTCAGGAATTGGTGCTCTCATCAGAGAGACTGCAATCGCCAGACCTGACAACCAACAACTCCGATGGCCAGATGGGTCAACATCTCCGAAGACAACCAGACAACCCTTCCATTTTTGTCTGCTCTAGTAGCACGTTCATGTTAACTCTGATCAAATCTTGCCTTCATTACAGAGAGCTAGCGGTCCAAGCATTCTAAGCATCCCTACTATGCCTGTACCTTGGTAAGAAAATAAATATAAACGTGACCGTTGTTTGATGGTTGGAATACCCTTAGAGCTGCGTACTCAAATATACCGCCGTCCAGTAAATTCTGCATCACAGTGCTGCCGACCGCCAACGCAACAACTACGTGTCTCCACTCGCTTTCTACTCTTTCTCCCCGAATCCACCTATACCATTTCTCATTCAAATACTTGCTAATGCCCACTCTGATTTTATCTCCCTCATTGAAAATGTCCATAGTGATGGCAAGATCGACTTCGGCACGGTAGCCCTGGCGGCTATAGTTGTTCCAAATCCCCAAAGCGTCAAGCCATCAGCGAATAGCAGCACATCAGCATCTTCAAAGGTAAGATGGGTTTCATCGGAGATTCTTTAGCTAAAAAATAAGAACCAGGTATCCATGCAGCCATAAGTCAAATCCACCGGAAGCTCCAATCATTTCATCGCAACAAAAGCGTACTACATGACCGCACATCCGAAACTTCAGCTTCTCCGTCATCAGCATTACCATATCAAGCCAACACCTGCCATCTCAAATAGCCTGAAGTCTTCTCTGACGCTCGCTTCCCAATTCATATATCTCTTTGTCCAAGACCTTGATCATGTCGTACGACCGGTCAATCGAGGCTCGGAATTTGCTGCCTTCTCGCTGCCAGCGGCTGATCCGATCTACCTCTGCGCTACGGCGCCGTTGTTTCGTATCGATCTTGTCGCAGAGTTTGCATTTCTGACTGACAGGGACGGTTTGCATAATCAGTTTCATACCGCAAGTTTCACCTGTGCGGTACTCCCTGTTGCAATGCTGTCTAAAATGCCCCCATTTCCAGTCGCCGCAAGCAAAACGGTGTTGGTCGAAAAAGCACATTTTTGAGCTGTTCTGATCCAATCTTCCAAACGTCAGCAAGGTCTCCAATAAATGGGGGTTCCGTTCTTACTTAAAAGCTTTGCTTTCTACAAAGTGTTGGCTATCGACGTCCGAGGATATTGTACCACGTGGAAACGGGGTGTATGCTGCAGCCACCCTTAGCGGTTGAGATGGAATGATATCCAATGTTTGGTACGAACCTGGTACAGGTATGAAGAGCCTTTGACACAAGCCGTCAGATCTTTCGAAGGTGTTTGAAAATTAAGGAAGCTCAATGGCTAGATTTCTGGAGTTCGAGATGTTGAGCGCGAGTCGAAACATTGGGGGATCTCAACGCGGTATTTATGTCTCGAGGGCATCCAACGTGATGTGACTTTGTGGTCTTGCTCGCTCACTCCTTCGGCAACAAACGGCTGGGCTATCACTAAACAAAGCAAATCCCCTTTCGGGAGCCTTGAACGTGCTCACCGGCCACGTTACCCACCAATCACTACAACCCAGGCCCACTGATCGACAGTCACAATCTTTTGCAGCTCCCGTGGAACATGTGAGAAGTAGTGAATTGGGCAACCACAGCCAACGGATATCTATCGAGTGCTGATCTCCGGATACAACATGATACGAGGTTTAGCAAGATTTTCTCTACGTCCAGTCATCTGCTTTACAGCTATCAGTTCCCTCATTCCTCTCCGTTCAAGCCGTGTTTCTGCAATACACTATGATTCCTCCTATCCTTGCTATATGCAGGTTGCTCGCTGTGTGTTTGTCACATGAGCTTCAGCTCTTCCGTCCGGTCTCCGGCTTGGTTCCTAGGTGTACCCCTACCGTACCACTGGTGAAAGTTCGCGTTCAGCAGCAGTTTCCGTTAGTTTCTCTTTAGATGCAGGGCCTCAAGACACTCTGAATGTGACAGATTGGCCTCGAACATCTCGTATGAGGACGGGAGGCGATTATTTGCTCGATCATTGGACTTGGTGTTCCACAGAGTTGGACCAGGACTTCCCTTGTCCGTTTCTTCAGCTCCTCAGGGTACCCACATTCTATCAACTGCGGGGCTTCCAAGCTACGTGCTCAACCATCCACTAGAATTTTGAAGCTAGAGATTTAACAACGACTTCATCTTTACACAGCCGTCTCGCTCCTGCCGAAGCTTCCAGGTATTGCACCGTGGTGGATGCCCGGGGGTATCATCCGACTCGTCAATATGCTTAGCTCCTATTTTTCTTTGGCTGTTCCAACCCCACCCACACCGTTGATCATGTCTCTCCACCATGACATCAACTCCGTTTCTCCCGTCTCCTCCGCACCTGCATGCCTCGAATCCAATCCGTACCACATCGGCTAAGGATACGCTGACGAGCATCAGATCTTTGACTGTGACCAGGTTCAGCGTGCACCAGTGCCCTACTGCATGCTAAGCGTCCATATCACAATGCAGAACGCCGAACTTCTGATATCGGAATACCTCCGTCCATGTCTCCAGCTCCGGACATACGTTATCCCCTGCAGGCAACCACACGACTCGTACTCTGGGTTTCAATCTACACGAAGACCACGTCGCCGGCTAGCCAATGCCAAGGTAGCAAGTCCAGAAATATGGCACAAGGCTGGGGATGGCTGAACAGTGCGTTGTTTACATCGTCGATCCCTATGCTGCCTCAGCCTCGAGAGAGCCCCCAACCGGCTGAAGTCATCAATATGTACAGTTCCGAGGAGAATCAGCACAGGAGGCTGCCAAGTTTAGATATTGATCTTGCTATCGTACTCGCTAGCTCGCTTGACCCCTATCACAATAATATTTAGTAGCACACCGGTGTGGCAGGAAGCAACAGACATCATAGCCAATGAGAACCCAATGGTCGCGTCAGCATTTGCCTCATACATTTATACAAAAAATCTACAATTACCAAGAATGATCGGATTTTGCTTCTGCGCAATGTTGGGTGACGTTGAATTTTACTACTACGTACATCCGTAGTATATGCAGGACCGTTCCACCATAACGTCTGTACCCAACAGCTGGGACCATCAGACTCACGGGAGCAAGAGTTAATGCGTGCGCGAGAGGAGATGGACGCGGACCGTTAACAAATGGGAGACCAGCTCGCGGGCCTGCAGGAATTAAAGTATAAGCGTGTTGATTCTCATGTCAGCATCTGCGCGGTGGTTGGGTCCCGGCACTTGCTGCAGTCTACGGCAGATGTGCACCAACCAGCCTCGAGCTACGCGCTAACCCTAATCTACACAGTAAGGTAAACCACGGTTTAAAATCTTAAGAGTCAATCAGGTACGATATACGTATCCTTCTGCAGTGTGACCTGCGTCCTGATTCGTACCCAGGGGTGATTGAACAGCAGGATTGTATGCCTCCTGGTCAGTGGCCACCCCTTGATTCAAGAGCTAGCACTTATTCATATGGCTTCTTAAGAGTTTGCTAATGTAATGTGATGAGTTACGAACCCTTTCTTAGCTTTGTGGCCAAGTCGGAACGAACAAGGAGGTAGGGAGGCGAACGAACAGATCTCATGCCGTACATCCGACCCATGGTTGAATGCCCTGCAACCAGCAAATGATTCATTGCGATACTAAAAGAATTCGAAATTGACTTTTAAGTATTCTCGAAAAAGCCGTCGATTGTTCAATATGCCCACTGTTTTGAGTCCCAAGGTACCTAGGCGCATTGACATGTCCTGTAGCGATCACGTGATGTAAAGGGCCACTGCAAAGCGGTTGACTGTTAGGACTTACTGGGCTCGAAGGGGTTTGCCGGTCTGGCTGCTAATTCAAATCAGTAGGCAGGTTGGTAAATGACATGTGTTGGAAGCTACTCGACTGTTCGTCTCGTATGGCATCTGGCTGGTCTTTTGGATTCCGCTTCAAACTTCATATTCTCTATGTACTTATCTCTACTAATCCCGAATCGAGCTTCCCACTTGTTCATCTGCAATGGTCATCGTTATATTTTGCTGCAAGCATCTGTGAACAAAATCCTTGGCTTATCATTTCTTGCTCGCTTTCAAGGTTTCAGCACCAATCCACTCTCGCCAACGAAAAGTCTGTGGACACCAGATCAGGTACTGAACTTGGGAAGGGAAGAACGGCCCCTAAGCAAGGTGTACAGAATCCGAAGATCATCAATTCCGCAACTCCGTCAGCGAGCCATTCTAAATCAAACTGCCCAGTGCCTCTTCAAAGCATGCATTGTCCTGTGGTTGAACTGGAACGAGAAGACCCGTTTTTAAACCTCGGGCATATTACAAGAATCAGAGACTGGAGACCATCCTTAGTTTCTAGAGCCTGAAAAAGGGAAGTTTGACAGGATGAAAGTACGGCGCAGCATAGCCAGTAAGGTAAGATACGTTCACGTGATCAGGTCTTTTGAGCTAGCCAGATTATACGACAACAACCGCCCGAGCCGACTTCAATTTCCTCCCAAAGACGTTCTAGACCTTTGATTAATGATAAGTCCTCTCTCCTGCCTACGTTCGAAGAGTAACATTCTTAGTGATCCAGCAACAAGTAGAGTACGATGTTATACTACCAAGTGTCAATCGGGCTCAAGGAAGCACGAACTAAGCGCGTGGAGAGCAAGTGTCGACGACAAGTGCGGCGAAGCATATAATGCGTGAATATGGTTTAGAAGACTTGTCAGACTTAACGACGGTACAGTTTTTGTCGCTTATCGGCATGGATGCCTTTATAACTGAGGGTTTTCCTATCTCGAAATTCTATGTGCTTGAGCTTAAGAAAAACTTTTTGGGCAGGTATCAAGAATACATTAGCATGTACATTAAATACAGCCAAGTCTCCCCGATCCTACTTCGTCAACCCCTCAAACTCCGCAGACACTCCTCGCCCGGCCGTGTTAGTATGAGACGCCACTGAGAAGGCTTAGGTACTTGAGTCGTAGCGACCGTTCTGGCTAGGGTCATTGTCCCAAATCTGGCGCTTCCGACACTACGTTAATCGTTTTGGGGAAATAACCACTGTAATACCATTCGCAGGTGACTGTTTGACCCCATAATCGAAATCTCTTTATTACTTGTTCTACTCCCAGAGTATTTTTTACACGGGTCTCCCCAATCCATTCATACCCGCACAGCTTGGCCAAATGCGATCGGCTCGATGGATTTGAACGTTCACTTGCACCTATATCCCGCCTTGAAACCCCTTCATGAAGGGCGTTTCTGATCTGTTCTGTGCAATCATTGCAATAATCATCCGTTTCAAGGAAGCCGTTCTTTTTGGCGTCGTATTCTGCCTCCTGGACGGGGATGAAGCATAGCTCGGTACCGTTTTTACTGCCGGCGCAGGGTTCTAAATTCAACTGTAGATGGTTGCAGCGACTAAAGAGTTGAGGCTTGCAATTGCACATGATGCAAGTTGCTTATGATGGTATCAGCTTTATCCAATCAGACCAACTGTTCGGAAGTCGACTTACTTCGATCGATTTCTTTAGGTACTTGATTCTTGCGCGTGCGTCTCGAGAGAAATCGTAATAGAGGTTTGAGATTGCTAAAAGGAAACAGGTCCGAGTACGACTTGCAGATGTCAAATTATTCGATAATGTTGAAGACCTAGTAAAGAGAAAGAACTCTCGGTGTTAAATAGGCAAGTTTCCCAGTAACAAAGGAAAGCTGACTCGCTGCATTACTTGATCTGTTGCTGTGAATATCTTTGTACATTGTCGACGGCTTCCCATTCTCATTCACACTTTCGTTTTCTGTTTCAACACCGTCAGAGGATGCTGCTTTATAACTATTAACTTGTGGGCATGTGGTGATGGGAATTGTGTTTTGACTTATGACTAGGTAAAGCTATGTATGAAAGTTCTCTTGATATCTGATGACAAGTATTTCAATGTCTCGGCTTTTCAGACACTCCTCGCCCGGCCGCTATGAACATCTCCAAATCCAAATACTAAACGACCATTAATATCACGCGTGGTACCGAATACATATCCAGATACTCGATAATTATTCCACCATTGGCCGTTTAGTCTACGGACACTCCCTATCCGCTCAAAATCCGACGGTATGAGTGAAATTTTTACTAGATGGCTTTCCATCACCTGATACCAACGCTTGTTGCCATATGAACATTGAAAAGCAGCGATCTTCCACTACGACGCGGGATCCGACAGCCATCTCCGCGCAAGCTTGGGGGACATCTCCAGTCGTGAGCGGACACAGCCATTGGCTACCAGCTAGGTGAGAGCAGCCTTGATAGAAACGGATATATAAGATGCACATAATGTTTGGTGCTTGATATAGAGTCAGCTCTAGAGAACCAGATTCACATTCCAGCATTACTTACTTCAACCTATGTCTTCTATTTGATTCTTGCGCGATGTCTGAAGATTCGACTCGAGATTCGAAATAGCTAGAAATAGAAAGGAGATTTTGATTTGATTGGGTAAGATTGCAGCTTCTACATCTCAAGCTCTCAAATGAGGTCTGCATCCCTAAAGAGAGCGGGCAGTCATGGCGTTATATACACATCTTCCTTATGGCGAACCAAATCTGTCCCCAGCATGAACTTTACAAGACTCTGTGAAGCACATTGTTCACTGCCGGATAAGGACGTTTTTTGAAGTATGAATACTGCAAATGAGTACTTTTTTGCAGGAAGAAGACCTAATCCGGGAGATCTTTTTTAATATATTTCGTTCACGCTGAGGATCTCTCCAGCATCCTTGGGGAACGCCGCTTCACAAAAACCCCTCGAGATCTGGCGGTGAAGGAGGTAGCGTTTTAATACGAGAAGGCGACTCGGAAGACCTACTATACTTGATCCGCCGCGACCGTGCCAATAAGAATCATTGTCTCAAATTCTCGAAATGTGGACGGCCATAATCGTCAAACGAGATACCGAACGGGCACCCACATACTTGATATCTACACCACACTTGGCCTCGACTCCTACAAACTTGCGTCCGCTCAAATTCCGACCGCATGAGCGGAAAACCTCGCTCACCACTGTGGAGCTCCCCGATCCGACGCAGAGGACCTATGCCCCTATCCTTACATTGGCCGCACCGACCATCCTTTACCAGTTTGGATCCCATAAGGATCGCCGAGCACTCTGCGGTGGAGTTTCCATTGGGGGTCTGACATCATCGCTCGCCACCTAGATGAGAGCAGCCTCGATAGAATCGGACATATAAGATGCATATAATGTTTGGTGCTTAACACGAATTTAGCGCTGTAAGATCAAGACCTACAAACCAACGTACCTTACGTCACTTTATATCTTCTATTCGAATCTTCCGTGCCGCCTGGAGGTTCTGATAGACGCTAGATGAACAAGGGAATTTTTCTTGATCGGTTCGAGTACAAGTTGTAGACTTCAAGCTCTTGATGAGGTCCGCATTCCTAAAGAGAGTGGGTACTCATGACGGTATATACACGACCTTTCCGGTGGCAAACCGTACATATTCCCAGCAAAGAAGTTTACAGCATTCTGTGAAGCACAATGTTCACTGCCGGATAAGTATGTTCGAAGTATGAATACTGCGAATGAACTTTCATTTGCAGGAAAACGGCCTCCTCCGGAAGGGTTGTGATCTTCCGTTCACGCTCGTATTGTCCCTCCAGCACTCGTGGAGAATGCTACTTCACAAACTCCCTCCCCTTGAGAGCTGTAATGATGGACATAGTGGATTGGCGACTGCGGACGATACAACGGAGAGTACCGAGAATATGCCAAATGCGCAGAAGGCGATCCCGGAGGTGAATATAAGAAAACGCGACGTTTCGCGAATGTGGGAACCTCAATGGAGAAAGAGATTCACTGAAAAAATCATGCTTTAATGACTTGACATGGAATATGCACGCCACTGGCTAGGAGAAGAAAATGTCAGATGGGCTAAATCCAGCGCTTACGTGTACCGGTTTTTACCAGCGCTGAAAGAATTGATTTCCTGATGCCGTGGGCACCGACATGTAGTGAAGTTCACAAGTTTGTATTATTCACGCTCCGATCAAGCGCGCCATTCCCTTCGAAAACTCGGCTTTTGCACCTCTTATTCCGAGTACTTTTGGCAAATCGAGGTTCTGCCACACCACTCGATGATAAGTAGGGGATAGGCGCGGCGGTGGTTTCTTATTGCGAAGCAGCCGTGATAATGGTTATATTCTTCTGGGTTTTCAGAAGGAAAAAGCTACAAGTACTGGAATCTCCGATCAATATATAACATCAACAGCTTGGTGGCGCCACGGGATTTATGCTTGTGTTCATTGCGTTGTCCTTGAACCGTGATGTTCGCGCTGGTAGATCCAACACTAGATTACCTTTTTGGTTACAGAAGCTGCTTTGGTTTATTCTTGGATATCTTGTCCCCGCTTTAGTATTTTTTTTTTTGGAAATATACTGTCATCCTAAAACTCGTTGCTGATAAGGAATTGTAAAATCGTGTTATATACACACCCCTACTCCACCTTACAGTAACGTAGCTTTTCGCTAATCTCTGGCTTTGCAACTAGAATATGCAGTAACTCCATCCGCAAGCACTGATCTAAGACCTAAGCCTCGCCTTGTCAGATTCATGCTCTTAAGAGCTTTGAACTCCCGCTATCCGGGAACCATCGAGACGGCTGAGGCGTCTTTGATACCTAATTAGAGGACAATAATTAATAATCTGAGAAGCCACTCGAGTGCAATAATTGGGGTTGAGGCATTAGGTAGCCGACCCGAGAAATAGAAATCTGGCTCCAAACCTTGGTTCTAGGACGCCTCGTCTTCGTCTCACATCTGCGGGGCATTCGTGTTCAGTTCCCTCAATACTCAGACTCTGTTGTGGGAGTCGCGTATAATGCGATTGGCTTCTATGTATCCAGAAGAGCTGGTGACAAAAGTGCAATATGAATGTATCTTGGAATATATATTTTCGCCCGCGTTACAACCTCACAAGGGCATCAAGATATACCAAATCGATCCGCTTGGCTCGACGTCCTAGAATCCTAGTAGCCTCAGGCTTGGCAGGTATACCCAACTGTAACCTGCTTGTGATAGGGCTGCAACCCACGGCAAGAACTTCTCACCGCCGTCGGAGCCCGTGGTTATCTCGGTCGCTACGCAGCGTAGAAGAGAACGGGAGTCTGCCTTGTACTCCAGGGGGGAGGGCGCTTCAAAGGGGTAACAAGTGGGCATCTAGGTACTCCGTAATAAAGAGAGTCTAAGCCCAGGTTTCAGGGACACTATCATTAAAGGTGGATTTTTGATGCATTGATTGGTTGAGAGCGAGATAACGGGATTAACGAGCAAATGCGTTGACTAGAGTACAAGTGCCCAGGCTTCGCTAGGCAGCCAGATTGGAGGACACTAAGAAGCCCGGCTTCACCTCATCCTCGTGGATGAGAGGGCGTATAAATTAAGCGAGTGAACCATCGTGATCTTGATCCGGCAACATTGGTTTGTAGGCTATATGGCAGGAGTAATATGCTATTTGCTGTATTCTTGGAAACACCCCAGCGAACCTCGCAATATAGGATCCGATTTAGGGTTTGGTAATTCGCAGCGTAGGTGGAAAGATGAGTAATTCTGGTGGGTTGGGAGGGTGCTGCTGCTATGAAACGTTCCTCAGGCACTCGGAACAAACATGATGACGGCTTCTTAGACACTCCGTATCAGCGGGAGATGCTTGGGGTGGCTTGCCCGTAGGATGCGTCTGTAGCCTCGAACCCAGTAAGACCATACCAGAGCGGCACCAGTACAGCAGTGGCGTCTCTCTGCTTGTATTCACAACAGCACGGTAAGGGCGCAAGTATGTGTCGTCCAATGATGCAAGAGTAGGGCTCCACTCAAGGTTTATCCCATTACTGCTTTAGCTGCTTTCCAATCTCGCTCATCCTTGTTTAACGCACTAGAGATTTGGCCCACACGGCCCCTCCTTACAGTCATGTAAGTCATTGCCATAGATTGAATTTCAGGATCGGTTTCTTCGTTTCTTCGGGGTGAGGGCGACGTTGAGCGATTTCGCATTGCTGTACGACTTAGCAAATGAACGGCTAGAGGGGCGTATGAGTCCTTCTTACCATGTTCTGGCATATGGGGCAATTTTGTGAAAATGTCAACGACCTCACTGCATAAACCGTTACCATCAATGGTCCCATCTAGCGAAGTAGGGTGAGTCTCACTCAGACATGGCATGACAGATTCCCTCTAGAGCTTCTCTTTCGCGACGGAGTGATTCCGGATCAGGCTGATAGACTGGCCTTTGTACATTTTGGGCATTTGAACCGTAGTGATTTCGGTAAGGATCATCGGAGAGAAGTCCAGAAGTCTCGGGGTTCTTTGCAAGGGCGAATGAGTACCGCGCATTAGCGAGGGATGGCTCCACATACCTCAGTATCTTGATCGCGTCGGCCAAAGCCAAGGCAGGATGCACAGGCGCCCATGGAATGCGGCTTGCAGCAAGTTTCAGAAGGCGCAGTGTTCCGTGCAGAAATGATACTGCAAGGCAAGAGGAGGTTGGGATGCAGGACGGTTCTTTGAGTACGGAATACTGTATGTACTGTTCGGCTGGCGTCGATCATTCGAAGACGCACCAGAACTTTATCACAACATCCATGAGGCTTTCCTTCAGAACCTCCAGCAATCTCAAAACCTTGACTGCTGAACGCAACTTTCACGATCATAGATATAGAACGCGTATTATTCGTAAATGGAAAACGATTCCAGCGTCTTTTGCTATATTGGTTCATATGTCTCTCGGTTATGCCATGCATACCGCGGACAAAACCCCTTGGGCACGACTTGATGCATTCCTTTGAAAAATGCTACTCCAAGGCTGGCCTGCAAGGCATTCAAGCCATCACTCTGATACATATAAAGACATGGGTCATTGCTATCCTTCTACCTCCCATCCAGGGTCTCGTTTCTTCTTTTACTTGCTTCTTTCTCAACAAACAGTAGACTCGGGCAATCATGCATCTCACTCTTTCTACATGGTGCCAGGCCCTGTTTCTCTTGATATGGTGCGGGCCTGCTTATGGACGTTTGGTTACGAAGAAAAGAGATGTTTGTGTGAACGATGACTTCCTTCTGTCTTTCGTCGAGTATCCCAGCGACACAGTCCCCTTCTGTAGCATGTATCTTGGCATCGAAGATGTCACTACCAGTGAAGTATCGACTACTTCTCGCACGTTCGTTCTATCTTTACCCTTTCCCTTATATTAGAGACTGACAACAATAGTACCACGATCGAGACGGCCACTACCACTGATACCGTAGTCCAAACTATAACGGTTCCTGCATTTACAGAATATGGCACTACTACAGTGGTTCAGTTACGCAAACGGGGTCCACAGCCTACAGATGCCGCGTTGGCTATCAAAGACTTGAGTGCTCGTAATAACACACCGCAGAATGCCGCGATAATATCAGGAGTTTCTAGCGCTTGCTCGTGCCTTCACATTATTCCCAATACCGTTACAGTACCTGCTACAGCATATATAGTATGACCTTCTCTAAAGGGTGACTCCGCGCTTCCGTACTGACGGCTCTACTATAGACTAGGACCGAGGAAGCCATCAATTACCAGAAAGAAATCGATTTTGTCACTGTTACTGGAGGCACAACCACTGTCCTCGCAACTTTCACCTCGACTCCTTCGACAGACACCAGTAGTGCTCCCACTCCCTGGAACTCAACTACAATACCGACTGTCCCTCTCTCTACTGGTACAATCTATTCTACTAGCACACCTTTGACTACCGTCAGCACCATTATCACGATTAGTACCTCAACCGGTATAGTGAGCCCTATCATGAACACTTCCTCCGAAGTCTCTACCAGCCCGCCCTCTCAATATAGCACATCCTGGCCCATTAGCATGCCTACCAGCAGCGCCGCATCTGGCACGGCCATACCGTCGTTGAACAGCTCTTTCATCCCAAAAACAGGTTCCACAACGGCCCCAACCACTGAGTCATCAAGCATAAGTACGGAAACATGGAGTAGCTCTCCTACGACACCAAGCGGTACAATACCGACAATCCCGACTATGCCTAATCTTACAACTTTAACACTCAGTCTCAGTTCCAAATATCCGTTTTCAATCTCATCTGCCATAGCAACCGTTTCTGGCTCTCCAACATACGCACCCTCGAACACCACTTCGACACCTTCTAAACCTCCGCATACTATACCAGCGAACGTTACGACTACGACGAGTAGTTTACCTGAGCCGAACCCCACTGCAACAGGATGTCCGGCTATCAACGGTTCAATAATTACTTACAGCGACCAACAATACCTGGTTATGTGCAACACGAACTACGGAGGAAGTACCACCATAGGGCTTGATGAACCTAATTTCCGTGCTTGTGTACAAGAGTGTGCCATTGCCAACGACGGTTTCTCTTCGGCCCGCTGTAGGGGTGTAACGTTTTTCCCAAACACTACTGGAGCCGATTGCTACCTCAAGACTCCAACTGCTGTAGCGGCTCCCGAGGATGATCCCACAGCCATTAGTGCCCTTCTAATCAACACGACTCTTCCGATCAGTTCAATCAGCACTTCTACACCTTCGGCCGCCCCTTCGAACTCTATGAATTACAGCAGTACTGCTGGACCCACTGCTCCCTCTAGCATTAGTTCGTTCTTCCCGAGTCTCACATTCAACTTCTCTACCTCAGCCGGCCCTACAGGATTCAGCTCAAGCAAGATCAAGAAGACATCTGCCTTTACATCTTCCTCCATCACTCCTCTCACGACGTAAGTCTCTTAGTGGTATCATAGTATACTTCAAAACAAACACTAATTAGATACCACCAGCAACTCTAGCTCGACAGCTTCCATCACGCCATCCCCATCCTTGTGAGTCGCTGTCAGACCGACGAAGTCCTTATTTGCAATGTAAGCTGACTTAGTCTACCAGCAACTCTTCCGGCCTCGCATCCATGACTCCCAGTGTCTCCTACAATAGCTCGCTTACATTGAACGCGACAGGCACAGAGTTCAAGACCACGCCCGTACCGACAAACAGTACGCTTTGTGCCTCGCCTACGGTATGCCATTCCCTCAGTCCACATGGCTGAGATAGCTGTCTAATTTGTATTATTCAGGGGATGATCACCTCTACAAGCGTAACTGTCATTACGTCGACCAGTACCGTCAGCGTCACTACGACAACACCGTGGTGGAAATTCTAGCTGGTCTTGACACATGCCTCTTGACCATGACACTCAGTAGGTGTAATGGACGACTGAGTCGGCCAACTATCACAAGTAGACCATATCCAAGCATTTCTTTATATCTGCATCCTTAGGTTTCACGTCCATGAACTGCTATGCTGAAGGACAATGTTAGCGCATCTCCTTGCGTCTGTGTTTGATTACGGCCGTCCTTACCTATAGAAATATACACGAGTCTCATGACATACCTCCGAAGTGAAGGCTTCAAATTAGCCTTGCGCATGCTTCGTGAGATCAAAGTCCAACAGCCCATGGAGAGCTCGATTATCCACCAGTTCAGCCATTCCAGAAAGCTTCCCATGGTGGAGCGTATACAGCATTGCGGCAGCGCAGCCATATCTGCTTTAGGTATCTCCCACAGGGTCCAATTGGTTTATCATGTTCAGGCTTGGCGCAGATCTATGGTGCGGATGGATGCGGCTGAATTGCCCACAATGTTAGGTCGCTATGCATATCAACAGAACTTATTGTTAGATGTTCTTGATTGGTAGGGAATATCAGGCTACGTCGCTACATTCGGCAATATGCGTCTCACTGTAAGCGACCGCATGGCCAACTGGTTAACCGCAATGAATCAGCATTCGAGAGTTCTGACGGTCATGTGCCCAGTTGAGGCTGTAAGTTCTTCAAGTCTTCATGATATGGCACAAGCTGAGATGCGTCAAATCTTAGGAGGTGGGATTTCCGGTCACGTTATTACTCTACTTTCCTCGTTGTCTCATGGGTTGAATTACGTCTCTGTCATCACGATTACTTGATACTATACATCTATTTCAGATTCTAGGAATGAAGTAAGCTGCATGACAATATCGTTCAGCGTGGCATAAAAATTAGGCGTGATACGCTGATATACCCGAGCAGCAGCTGACAGAGTAACCGACCATAACCACCAGCACCTGCGTCAACGGTAGACGGTAGGTCTTATGTATCACTTCCACCCTCGACCAACAAAGATTATTTAGCTGATGTGAAATGAAAAGCTGACCTGCATGAGTGGTGGTGGAGCCTCTTGGGGCAGGTGGCATTGTCTAGGTAGTTAATCGGATCGTGGGCAAATGTATAGGTTTCCAGGTAAAGTTCAGGGCTATCTCGAGATTCTACGATGGGCTTCATCTAATTCGGTAAGTCGCATTCATGTAATCCAACTTCAACTACAATATGCCTGGGAATACTGTTTTGCGCGACGTTCAGGTCACTCTTGCAAGTTTGCCATGAACAGAGAATAAGCAATGGGAAGCTTAGTCTAGGAGCGGCTGAATAGCACTACACAGACTGGCCAGCTCGCAGGCTTACCTTCCGATGATAGACATGACGCTGCAGGGGCTAGGTCTCTCCAAATCAAGAAGTCACCGATACTACGCCATGCCTTGGATCCTGGGTTGGGTCATTCTTCGCCCGTGAAATTTTCGGCCGAGGTACCAAAGCGGTAAGTAAGATGACAGTGTACTCCGAGGGATAGTATAGGATCCATAGCTTCATCCTATCCATTGTACACTGCCCATGTTTTTCTAATTTACAAGATATAGAACGCTTTAACGATCGCTCTTCTTTACTGTGCATCTCATTCAGACATCCTCGATTCAAGCTTTCAATCCACCAAGCCCAATCGACACCAAGCAAGTTCCTCAAACGATCTATCATACAATCTCGGCCATAATGCAATTTTCTACCAGCTTCCTTCTCGCCTTCGCCGCTATCTCGGCCCTCCCCCTTGGCCTTGCCTCTCCCGTGGCCGAGCCCGCCCACAACTTGATCCCACGATCATGCGGGGTACCCTACGGAAAAGGCAATGATAATGGTTGCGCCGGCGAATATAGCTTTGACAGAATCACCTGCATGGAAGGGGATTTCTTAGGTTGTCCTTGCGGCTGGGGCTGCAGCCAGGATTACACCGGTTCGTGCTATGACAACAACTGCGCCGGTGTTGATGGAAGATGCACTGCCAACTACCGAGGATGCTCTTGCAATTGATGGATTGCAAGAGCAGGACGCTTAACCTGGAAACGAATAGTGTGAAAGGTTCTAGGGTGAGGTTTCAAGACCAAAGAATGGAGGATGCGTGAGAAGAGAAGACTTTTGGAGTCAATTATGCTCGTTTTGTGCTAGCAGCTGTTTGTCTGTCCCTGATCAGGACCCTTTTCCACATTTGTACAACTATAGAGGCTTTAGCGCTCTTTTTGAATGCTATTGCGTTTGTCCTTCTTCACACTGTGAATCTCTTTATTTTGGCGGCTCGTCTATTTCTCTACAGTACCTATCCTAAAGTATATCAGAGGTGCTATCTCTCATAACGCATACGTTGCACGCAAAATTCGCTTCCTTTCATTTCTTAACATTTACGCCTAAAGGCCAATCAATGCTCATACGTCAGTTGCTTCGGCTGCGGTGACTGATATGTAAACCACTGATAAAACTGGAAGTCCCGCTTTCCTTTCCTTTGCAATCAACTCGTGTTCTTATGTGTAGAATTACCTTCCTAAAATGATTTATGTCAGACGAAACTGTCTACTGACGCCATCAGGAATAAAGATGAAGATTGGATCCTCGGATCATGCAAGGAGCTGTGATAGGATCAAATTCTATGGTACTAGTCGCACATCTTTACAGTGAGGTAAGTACCATGGGTGGTCATATGTTAGTGAACAATAATTGATGTGGGGAAATCAGACATCTAACCGTACAAAGTGGCGCTTGAGTAAGGAAAGTCAGGATCAATCAGTTCTGCATGTCTTCTTGCCCGACTCTTGTTGTCGCATTAGCTCTACAGTTGAAATCGAGCTGCTAAGTCAATGAGGCTTTGTGTCTACTTGTTCACCTAGAAATATCTGTGGAGACCTGTTGCTGTCTATGAACTTTCTACACTAACTCGCCCTAGTAAGAGATAGCTGGATGGCGTAGGAGGAATACTTCTTTGTTATCTTGTCCCATTGTCAAGCACACAGCCTTCCATTGTCTTCCTTCATCCTTCCGACAGTCACTACAATCCTTTGTCTTCGCAAGCTTGATATCGGGTAGTTCTCAACTTTCGCATTCCCCATCATTCCGCCCCCTCGATTGTTTAAACCCCCCATATCAGAAAACTTACCGCACATCATCTCGACTCCAACAACCTCAACCATGGGCATCACCTTCTCATCCCCAACCCCTCCCCTAAGGAAAGAATCCCCGCAACCCCAATACGACACCCTCTCATCCTTCCCCCTCCTCGCCACCGGCAACTCCATCTCCCCATATCCAGACACCGCACGGAGGCGTTTGGCAACGGTGGCGCAGCAACACGCATCTCGTCAACAACAGCAAGATAACGATCACTCCGATCTAGCTCGCCGGAACACGACGCATTTGAGACAACCGCAAAATCGTCATAATTGGCATAGGCGACAGTCTGAGCCGGCGCCTGTTCGGGCTGGTGTTCAGAGGAAAGGGAAGGGGGAGGATTTGGGGGAGGTGAGTGGGTTTATGAAGGCGATGAATGGAGAGGGTGGGGTTTGGAGATTGTAAGTCTGGATTCCATGTTCTACGCCGCGCAAATACAGTTTCCTGCTTTCTTCCCCTAATAAGATCTCAATGTCCAACGGAATCCCCAATTGTCCCCTTCCTCAATGCTCTCATTTTCAACACACATACTTCCTCTCCAAACCACCCACCCCTTCCCCCTTTCCACTCCTTCGCGGTCCTCCGCCACTACTAACTCAACAACCACCTCCCTAAGAACAACATCCCACTGCGATCTACCCAATCAAACCGCAATGGGCAACACCCTCACCCGCCTCAAAGAATGGTTCCACGAAAAGCTCCACACCGAAGAGGAACAAGAACGACATCGCCAACAGCTACGAGCCGAAGAGCTGGAGCGAGAACAGGCTTGGGACGAGATTGTACGCGATTGGGACGCGTTGCAGGAGGAGGCCGCGGAAGTCGGATGGATCTTTCTCGAGGGGTTTGAAGAATGGTTTCGGCAGTGGAGACCTAGGCTGAGTTGATAGATGTGGTAGATTGTGGGCGGGGGCTTAGGGGTTTGATGGATAGGGGTGAAGGGGGGGGGGGGGGGTTTGTTGGCATTGGTGGGTGATTCTAGTGAGAGTTCCTTAGAGTATCCCATTCGCGAGCCCTGGATCACGGTTGTTCCTAACTGTTCCTTTCAAAACAAGTTCGGCTGCCATGATTCTCACACTGCCAACCCCCATCATTGTCTCATTTCCTCCAGCCACCTCACAAAAACCCACCTCTCCCTCCTCCACCTACCTTCTTTACCACCACCACCACCACCACCACCACCACCACCACAAAAACCCCCACCACAACCACACCTAATACACCCACCACCAAAAATTGGGCAATACCCTCACCCGCTTCGAAGACTGGCTCGACAACATATGCGACCCCTCCGACGAGGAAAAGAGAACGCATCCGTCGAGAGCGGGAACAGATTGACAATGAGATACGCGAGGTATGGGGTGAATTGATGATTGTGAATGGGGAGATTGGGAGGGTTTATTTGGGGGTGTTTGAGGGGTGGGGTGGGGTGGGGGGAGGGTTGTTTGGTGGGGAGAGAAAATGGGGGGTTTTCCGAATGTGGTGTTTGTGGTGCTGGATGCTTCGTTGGTTGCGGATGTGGAGGGCCGGTACTCGTACTTGGCAGAGTCCAAAAGTGCGTTCAAGGCGCCAAGGGATTCTCTGTTTGGGTGTGTTAAACAGGTGGTTCCGGCAGAAAAGGGATTCTGGCCGGGTTTGAGGGGGTAAGGGGGGGTAAAAGGACGTACCAAGCTTCTAAGCGACCTTCGAATCGTTGCACCAGAACATTCTACCTAATTGTGGGTAGAACCATCGTCTCTACTGTACTCCCTCACCTTTGCCTTTAGAATTTCAAACCTTAAACACCCAAAAATATAAACTTGCTGATAATTACTAACCCTTGCGCTCACGAACAGGTGCATGGCAGAGGAGATGAGATGCCTATATTTTCTGTCTATGGAAATAGTTGTGAGCCCCAGGAGGAGTGTTCTTTTGTATGTGTAGAAATTGTATTGATTTTTACAATCTTTGGATGGGGTATAAGTATGCATCACCTCTCAATACTTTCACCAAAATCAACAATTGTAGCTCAATAAGTATTGAATTTTAAAGGTAGTGACTAGGAATCTTAGAACTTATCGATAATCTCACTCCCAAATAGCCGCTCAAACCGTGGTGAGGTAGTGGAAGGGGGATTGTGCTCTGAGGGGCAGAGGTGGTAGTTGTGTTGGCCTTTTGTTTTGCATGCATTTGGGTTAGAGAGAGACTGTTTCGAAGGGATGGGGTTATTTTAGTGATTGTGTTGAGAACGCTCATTGTCGGTGTTGTGGTGACTGTCTTTTAAGAACTCCCTGCAATATAAATGAGACTGGAAATTCTGCAGTTTTCTTCTTTCTTCCGCTATGCAGCTTCCATCCTTGCTTGTCGAAATAAACATATCGTATCTCACGATAATAAGCTATTAGAAATCTGTGCGCCATTGTTTTCAGTATGGGGAATAAGTCTTCCTCACTTTCTCGAAAGGAAAAATCTTCTACTCCAGCACGACAGGCATCTACCATGGGGCCTTCTGCTGACAAAGTAGATCGCACCCCTCGAGATCAAGATCGCGAGCAGCTGAGGATAGAACGTCAGAAACAAGCCGAGGAACACACACGACGCAGGGAAGAGCAGCAACAGGCCCGAAAACCCCCAAAACAGGATCACTGCTCCAACACAGCAAACATGTCTACATCAATTCCTTCTTCAAGGAATAAAGCTCTTACTGCAGCTCAACAGCCGTCCGTCAATAGTCCTACCAACGATGCGGATCAATCCCTCCGAGATCAAGACCGCGAACGTCAAAAACTAGAGCGTCAGCAGCAAACCCAAGAACACACTCGACGCTGGAAAGAGCAGCAAGAGGTCCGAAAACTCCAAAAACAAGGACAACTTCAACAATATACACGAAGCAATAAGCAATGCGGATCAGATTCTTGGGAAAAGCAAGAAATCGCACGACTCTGCCAACGAGTTCTTCAACTCGAGGACAGACTCCAAAAAGCCCGAGAATCCCACCGAAAGCAGGTCGATGACCTCGAGTGGCAAATGTTGTTGCAGGATGCCGAGTATGTGAGAAAGATGACAGACCAGGTGAAGCAGCACAGCGCCGAGTTCAAAGGGGTACTTCGAAGGTTGGATATGCTGAGCGAGGAGTTCCAAGAAGGGCTCGCGGAATTCGAACCGCCATCGGCGGCTTGAACAGAGAGGAGCAGGGAGATGACGGCGAGAGGTTGAGGGCATGAATGTCTGGGTTGTGAGACGAAGGGATGATTCGTGACCTAGGAATCGGTGTCTGAGGTTGTTTTCGTGATGGTCTGGTTTGTTAGATATCATAAATTATTCAAATCTCCATATCGCTATCTCTGTGCTGAAGAAACCCTTGAATATAGAGATTTCCGACGTGTTTGTGACGATACGACTCGATGCCCCTCCGGCAATCTTCAAGCCCATTAGCCGCTTCTAGATATTAAGTAACACCTCTCCTGAAGCAACTGAGTTCAAGAGACGAAGTCAGTGAAATATAGGAGCGTTCTGGCCGAATTGCTGAGATGTAGGGCATAACTAGATGGTCGAACCTCCTGCTTATGTCTTTGCGTCACCGCGTCAAATTTGATAAGGTGACTGATTAGAACAGATTTCATATTACCGAGGTGACGTTTTGAACCACAAGCGGGGTTTAGCGGGATTAATATGTTAATATGACTTGTGTCTTGATGTTGTTTGGAGATTTTAAAGTTGCGATGTTCGTCGTAATGTTTCATTGTATTGATAGCGACTAGCCACAGTGTCGAGAAGTTCTGTTGTCATCGTGATTCTCGATGTCTGTTTGGCTATTATATTTTGAAGCAACGTTCTTCCCATAACAATATGCTGTAGTTTAATCGATGTGTCAGATGTGTCAAGAGTCCTCATTGTCAGGATTTTAACACTTGCGCTTAAAACTTCTAGAGAGATTAAAAGAACTCAAACCTCTATAGCTTTCGTTCTCTTCATATTCCTAAACCACTCACGCTTTGCAAACAATAAAACCATCATCTTTCGTTGACTTAAGATAGCATTTTACGACAGCGGTCATCTGGGGAACAAATCTATTAGGTTCACGCGATATGTCGTCGCAACCTTCTTCGAGCAAACCAGCTTTGACTTCCACTGATCACCTGATCATTCAAGAGACCCTTAAGAACGTTCAGGACCAAGATTCAGAACTTCAAGAAATCGAGAATCAGCAACAAGACCCAAGAGACATGGAACCCCAGGTTCCAGAGCAAGAAAAAGGCCAACGGGAACCCCGGTTCATACGCTATGTTCCCGCTGTCTATGCATCCCTCATGGCAGTCGGCGCTATCCCGGTCTTACAAGGCGCGCTCTCCTTGCCTGGTCCGACTTTCGCGCTCTTCGTTCTAATGTTCATGATATTCCATTTTATGTCATTAAAACAACGCATAAACGAGCTACGGGAGCGTGAGAGTCGATCCAAGGATGAGTGGATCAAGTCACAGACACAAAATGTTGAATGTCTCGAGCAACTGGTTCAAGCATTCCAGCAAGTAAACCAACTGCTAGAACCACTGCGTCAAGAGAATCGAGAATATCATAAGGAATCCATGGAGCGCTTACGCCAAGAAAAGGCGAGGCTTGAAGAGCTTTGTGCGCGTCGTGTGAGGGAGATGGAGGATGTGCTCATGTGGATGAGCGATGATGAGGTAGACGAGCTATTAGCCTGAAAGTGTGACTGCTTACTTCTTAGCTGGCACTGCGGCAGCACGTGGTTGTTGGAGTGAGGATCATTTTTAGTGATTTGGTAATATTTTTGAGCGGCCGGCAACGTCGAATACAGTATATCCAATCCTGTTTCTCAATCATCATCTCAGATTGTGCTGTCTCATTCATAAAATGCAGTCCAGTAGCTCAAATTAACATAAATCAAGGCTTGTAATGCTGGCTGTCATAGTGTCGAGACTTGGGTGACTATATTCGATTGATGCTACCCAAGAGTGGCTACAGTGGTTGGCAGGCCTACGGCGCTTGAGGCGGTTGGGCCAACAGCCGCTTCGTGCGTTAATCTTTCGATGAAATGCATCTTCGAACCCTATCCCTACTTTACTCTTTGCCGGCAGTATCGCTAAAACTCCGCAGCCCTAATCGCCATTTTGTGGTTTCCCAGCAATTATGATCCATGGAACCCAGATAATATCAAACAACTACGTCCTAACGCACTGTACTGCGATAATTCGATCGGTCCAATCCGAGAGGTTCTTCTTGAGCTGAGGTAGTGTGAAACACGCATCGACGTCATTCGTAAAGAAAGATTGTTTGAAAGATTGTTTCATCCTCAAAGCATTGCAATTGCTCAAAATGCCGTCAAACCCTGGGCTGAATCGATCCCCAATCATCCTTGGCGATAAAACCATAATATTCACATTTCGCCCACCTCAAGCAATATGCCTTCCAGCGGAAGGTATGAAAAGTCAACTACCAACGGTGGACAGCCGGATTATCTATCAGACTGACTGGTAGTACATGTATGAGTTGCTACGATCTTAAAACATAGATGCTCCTCTAATTTATCATGTTTATCATACAATCCTTGCAGTTGTATTCGAGCTATCAGGTCATTCCATTATAAGAGCACAAGCACTCTATTTCTCCATCTGTCCATCTCTACAGAACTCGCCTATTCTACTCGCCCCTCCTCTTCCTTGTCCTCCCCCTCTCTTCTTCCACCTCCACCTCCCCCTCCTCCTTTTCTTTCCCCTTTCCTTTCCCTTCCCCTTCTACTCCCAACTTTTCCCCCCTCTCCTCCCTCCCTCTCGCCAGCGCACTTTCCAAAAAACTCCGTGTCTCCCGCTGCATCTTCTCAATTCTCTCGAGTTCCTTTTTCACATCCGCTCTTCGTTTCGCCGCGTCCTCTTCCATCTTCTTGATGGTGCCGAGGCGCTGCTGCAGGAGGGCTAGTCTTCGCATGCGGAACTCGTAGGAAAGTGGCTGGGTTTGTTCATCGGATGAGGGGGATTGCTTGGTAGAGTCGGTGGAAGCTTGGCTGGATGAAGCTGCATTTTCCTCCGTTGAGGGAGGAGGCTCTGAAGCTTTACGTTTGAAGAACATGGCTCGGATGCTCTTGAGATTGCCTAAATTCTTGGCTCTTGCTGGGCTGAGTCGTGGCTTAGAAAATCAGTGGTGGCAGGAAAGACTGAAAGAATAAGGGAGAGGTTTATAAAGAAATAATAAGAATACTGACAACTACGACAATCCGAACAACACCAATCAAAGGCACTGTCCAAGACCGACGGTTGGTTTGTAGCGAAACCTTGACGACATGGGACTAATAGCAAAGAAAACCGACTGCCTGTGCCTGTGATTCAAGAGTGACAGAATTTCTGACACCCGCAAATGGCATATATGAAGGAAAAGTCGAGAATTGCAAGAAACATTACGCGAGAATTTTGCATAAGAAGCATCAAGAAACGAACACAGGTGTACACAAAAAATTTAGGAGCCCAGACCAAGGTAATCATCTCATTCATTATGTAAACCACCGTCCCCATCTATTAGACCATCAATTCCCCTCCCGCATCCATCTTCTCATCCTCCTCACCTCCCAACCTCTCAGAACCACAAATCTTTCTCTTCCAGTCCCCTCTCCTGTTCCTCCAAAACCACAATCTTCTCCTCCAGCCGCCTAATGGTCTCATCCTTCTCGCGATTCTCCCTCTCCAGCTGCCGAATTTCCTGTCTCAGCGAGCCGATGCTCAGCATGCTAAGAAGATGAACGAAAATTGAAAGGGTGGGCGAGAGGATGACTCCAAAGGAGGTTAGGGTTGTGATGTAGAGGGTCGTTGCGAGGGAAGGGGTTTCGGAGCGTGCGAGCAAGGCCAGGGTGCGTTGCTCGGGCTCACGTTCTTTATCTTGGGGTTCAGTGATTAGGTGAGCTTGCCGGTGCTTCTGCTCTCGAGGATTCTGACCTTGATTCCGAAGAACTAGAGTCGTATCATCATGGGTAGGGGGGGTAGCTTTGTCATTGTCCATGTCCCTCGACCTATCCGCCACAGAATCGTGTCCGCTTCCTGAGAGCGAAGACCCCAACGACATCGTGCCCGCCGGAGTCAAGAGTCCCGTATCCGTTTCCAAGAGCGAAGATCTCGCCGCCATTGTCCCCGCCGAAACCCTAAATCCCGCATCAGCTTCTTCCGAAAGCGTAGACGGTGACGGCATCCTCGGCGCAGAAAAGGAGAATTCCGTATCAGTTTCTGGGAGCGAAGATCCTGATGATTTTGTTCCCGCCGAGAAAGAGAATCCCGTGTCGGCTCCTGAGGGTGACGCCCTTTTTCGTGCAGAGATGGAGAATTCGGTATCGGATTCTGGGAGCAAAGGCACGTTTCCTGTAAAAAGGGAGAAGCCAGCACTGCTTAGGAGTGGAGGTTGTGAAGACATTTTTTTCCCTCTCTCCTCGAGGAGATGAGGATTCGAGATGGTGTTGAAGGAATTGTTGAGAGAGGTACTTTGTGTTGTTGGTTTTGCGATGTTCGTGATTCAGTCGTTGGGGAGGTTGTGAATTGGAAAAGATCGGACGAAAGCTTCGAGTAATAATTCTTTTTTAAACACCTATAACGCGATTGTTTGATGGTTGACAATGAGAATCTTTCATGCTATTCACTAATCAGATGGAGAAAACCAGAGAGCATCGTCAACACACAAAGCTCAAGACAACGCATCTGTCACCGACAGCTTAAATTGAAAGCACTTGACATACTTTCTTCGACACTTGCCTGAACAAACAACCATAAAGTGGGACAATGATCCACATCTCGATTTTTTCTCCTCCACCAAATCTCTTGTTCAGTCACCTATTTAACTGAAATCCCCCAGCCTCTACTTTCTGCAAACTCAACCTTCTCAACCATCAACAACTCAATCGCAAGTCATCATGTCCAATACAAACAACGTCAGCGCAACCTCCTCTTTGGAACCTACTGCTCCCTCCCAGGAGCCACCTACCATACAGTTTCATCAGAGTGGACTCGTCCGGGGAGCTAATTGTAGGCTCCTACCTACGAACCAGACGCCTGCTCCAACTCGTTCTCGTGAACGTATCATGAGTTCTCAAGGGCCTGCCCCAACCTCCGCTCGGGAGCCGACCACGGGATCTCCACAGCAGCCTACCTCAGAGTTTGAAGAGCCTACCATGAAATCTCTTCAGAAGCTTGTCACGGAATCTCTTGGGGGGCTTATCTCGACTGAGGAGAGCAGACATTTCTTCAGGCAGCTGCATAAGCAAGATATGCGGGCCGATGACGATCTACAGCCCCAGATCCGGCAGAAATCAAGGGAGCCTACCTCAATCCCGACTATGGAGAGCAGACACTTCTTTTCGCAACCGCAGATCCGGGATATGTCGTTCAACACCTTTCGATCTCTTCTCATCGGACAGGAATCAGGGCAACAGGAGGAGCCTCGGGTGCCTACAACAAGCTCCCCTCAGGCAACCATCCCTTCCAACTCGCAACCACAGACCGAGCAGAACGCACCACGGAAACAAGAAGCGTCGGGCATGAGCCCAGAGCTTCGCGCGAACCGACCGGAATCGTATGAAACTGAAGAGCTTCGGGACCCTACCCTACGCCGACTCTCAGCCCTTGTCAACAATGGGACCGCTGGACCTTGGCGCCAGGCCACAGCGCAGCAAATCCAGCAGCTAGATGTTCAAATGCAGCGCCTGGCCGAGGTCGAGCAGAGCTCGCGACGGCTACGACGAGTGGCCCCAGCCATGCTGCTCAACCGCGAAGCTTTTCGCCAGAACCAGCTCGAACAACACGAAATGGAAGATCCTCAGGCATCTACCCCCCGCCGCCGCCGCCCCCTCATCAACGCCCGCAACGCCAAGCCCATGCGCCAAAACACCGCGCAGAAATTCCAGCGTCTAGACGCCGGGACGCAGCACCTCGCCTCCGAAGTCGCTGGCCTGCGCGCATCCCAGCAGCCAGCGGCGCCGAGGGTGGCCGGACTGCAGACGCCGGAGGAGCAGGCGCAGAGGCAGGAGAAGGCGCAGCGGCATTTGAGGGATGTGCGGTTGGAGAGACAAGATGAAGGGCGGGTCTTGAATGGGCTTCCGGGAGTAATTGTGGCGGCGAATGTGGTGAGTTTGATGGTTCAGGTTTGTGTGTTGGGGCTCTATTTTTGGGGGGGGTTTTGAGAGCTTGCTAGTTTTCAATTCAATACCAGTCATTTGAGACATGATTTTTATTTTTTCCATGCTCAGTAGATAATTTTCAAGCTGTGAGAAAGGGTGCTACAGTAGATATGTCTTTAATGATAAGTGCTTTCAAAAACTGTATTGGGTTTTAATCACACCGTAGCAGGACTCACTTCTTGGGCTTTTGTTGGCATGAGCTGTAAAACAACGTTATTTGATGCTGGTGTGTATTATCGTAATGAAAAGTGAATGGGCCGAGCCGCGCTCGTATGCGCGTTTATCGGTGTGACTGCTCAATGGGTGTTGAAATATGCTATACATACCTGAATAGGATTGTTCCAAAGTGTGTTCACATTTTGGCCGATTCGTCAATCAACAGGTTATGGGCCCGGAGAGCGCGAATCCGTTCGCTGTTAACTCCAAAAAGGCGTGTATATGATTACATAATTAATCACACTTTCGAAAAACAACCATGGCAACCGGAGTACGATATGCGCATAACATGGGAGGGGAGTGTTGAAATATGTTATGACATAATTACTCACACATCTAAACCACCATGGCAATCGGTAGAAAGGGTATGCATAACATGGGGGAGTGTAGAAATATGCTATACATACCTGAATAGGATTGTTCCAAAGCGTGTTCACATTTTGGCCGATTCGTCAATCAACAATGGGAAGATATAAAGCATTGATTTTGGCCAGATTGCATGTAATTTAGCATACATACAGCGCCTAGACAGTGCCATAGCCCTAAGGTAGGTTGCATGCATTTAATGGAAAAAGAAAAGAAAAAAAGGAGTGAATTGAGGGGTTTATTCCAGAAGGTCAGTTGGATTTCCGCAAGATCCCCGGCTAACCGTGGTTGACTTTCCTGAGCCTCGACCTAAAGTAAGTAAGGTACATAGGTATGCTAAGAGAACTCGAAACTTTATCTTGACACGGATTGATCGAGGGAGGAGATGCTCGTTATTTGTGTGGCATCCACTTTTCAGTGCCTGCCCATCCATATCCGACGTCACAACAATAACAATAATCTAGCCACTATACAAAAGTTTCTACTTGTAGATTAGCACTATACTTATCCTTCAAAAATAGCCTTGTTGATTCTCTAAATTCTTTGAACGGGAAAAAATTGCACATGTGAAAAGTATTGATTCAGTACATATCCCCTCTAGCTTCGACCTTGCTTACCCCTACTATAGCACCGTATCAACCATTGCTCCGCCTAGAAAAACAACGGAATTGAAACAAAAGCAAAGTAAGAGAAAATAGAGTTCTTTTCCCCAACAATCAAAGCCATTCGGCATCAAGATCAACCCAGCAAACATAAAACCACTCCCCTCTCCCAATCGAGCCCACTTTCCCCTCTATCTCGTACCCCACCCCTCACTCAAAAACGGCCCATCCTCGCGCGGCCCCTCAAACCTCCGCTCATTCCTAACAAGACCCTCATCCTCCCGTCTTGCGCACCGCCGTTCAACCTCATATACGGGATCAGCCGTCGCGCTGCGGACGCCGTGGCGGTTAGCGGCGTATTGCGCGTCCCAGCTGTCGCCGGGGTGGGCGGAGTAATGGAGGCGCTCGCGGGGGACGGACATGCCGCAGCCCATGGTTGCTAGAACTGGGGGGTTGGGTGAGTGGCTAGAGGAGTTGTGTGAGTGGATTGGGGTTTGCGAGGTTTGGAATGTTACTTAGCTGATTCGGGAAATTGAATGGGGGGTGCTAGAGTGTGGGGAACTGAAGGGGTGGGGGAGGGTGGTAGAAATAGAGTGTCGCTCTGAAGGTCAGTGGTAGAGTGCAGACTTCTGCAAGACTTGGACAAAGGAACATTGAAAAGTAAAATTACAAACAATGAACTCGCCATGGCTTTCTCTCAATCCCACTGATCCATTGTCCACATCGGACAATGTTGTTTGTTCACTTTACTCCGTACATGCTGTTTGATTAGGATCTTGAGAGCCTTCAAGTCTGATTTGGCTTAAGCAATGACCAAAAATAGCGGAAAGTCAAACATATTCAAGCAATTGGGTAGAGGCTTGTTCCAAGACCTTGATTCCTTTTGCTTACAGAGATGTTTCATAACTTCGATCCACCTCTAGACCGGGCCATTCAAGCGTATGACATTGACTCGACTCGTGAGATCCATCTGATTCATTGCTTCCGTACCTGTTGATATATTCCTTCGTGGTAAAATGATAGGCAGCTACGTCATGCTTGACAACCTCTAAGAGCATACATGGCAATGGGAGGTAACACTAGCCGAACCAAATGGCATTAGATATCATGAATGTCAGATTCGGGTAGTAAAGAATAGGTAAATACTAAAGGAATCGAGCATAATGTTGATCTCAATTTGTTTTTGGTCAAAAGAATGATTTCTCCATCAGTTCCGTGAAGACGACAGCATTCTGTCCGAAGCGTAAGCACAACAATTGAGATGAAGACAATTATGGGCCCTATACATTAGTGTCTACCCGTAGCTGATCCACTTAAGCTGGACCAGATTCCACCTATCTCACCTCTAAATCACAAATCCAGCATCCTAAGGTCGAGCTTCCGCCGTTTTCGCATCATATGCATCAAACCACGGTCCGCTCGACGAATTCAAATCGGGAGATCCCACATTCCTCCTTTCTGCGATCGTCTGCGGCCTCCGGAGACCTTCCGGTTCCTTCTTCGGCGAAAGAGCTTTAGTCTGCTCTTGCTCCAACGACCAATTTTGGTTGTTCGGGTGTACAACCACCACTCCCTTGCCTAGCCTCCCAGCATGTCCACGAGTAGGCGATGATTGAGGGGTCGTACTGGCTGTTGATGGCCTGGTCGCCAGCGACGGAGGTGGGGGAGGTGGGGGAGGCGGTATATGTGGTTCTTGGTCGGATTGTGGTGAGCTTGCTTGATCCGGCGATGAGGGGCTGCAACGCAGGGATTTCGGAGTAGGAGTTTGGAGCTGTGAAATAGGCTGGGTATTTTCCGCTGGGCCTAGCTGCCCTTGTGCGGGCGGCGATACAGAAGACACCAGCGCGCTCGGCTCGTTTGAGCTTGTAGTAGGGAAAATGTGATTGTCCTTCTTGACTAATGGTACCTCGTATTCAGGGTCTACCGGCTCGGCCGGTAATTCAGCTGGGCTTACAGCCAGTTCTGCCGGGCCTCTCGAAGGCAACAATGGTTTAGGATCCAGCTCTGCTGGCCCCTTCAAACCCTCGCCCTCAGGATCTAGCTCTGCTGGGAAGAGTTTCGAGTTCAAAGCATTGTCTGGTAGCTGTGACGGTAGCTCGGGTATATCATCCTCCTTTTCTGTAGCACTGCGCGCTCTTCTTCGTCGGCGACACAAGTAGAAGGCAAAAGCGAGAATTGCACCAATACCCACGGTAAGTCCTACTGCGAAGCCAACCCGTCCTCCTTTGTATGAACGGCCCGGACTTGCGACTGCTGGAGTTGCTGATGGGCTTGGACTGGTTCTGGACGTAGTCGTAAAGGATGAGGTCGACGAAGGCGCCGAAGGCGCCGAGGTGCTTGCAGTCGTAGCGGACACCGCATCAGCAGAAGAGACTGCAGGGCCAATGGTCAAGAAAGTCTTCGGGTCTTGGCAGCACTTCCCTGAGTTTTGGCTGTCGCAACAGAACTGGCTCGTCGTTGAATTACAAGGTAATACTTCCGGAAAGGCCTCTAAAGTAATGTTTAGTCAGTGCTACAAGGACTTCAACAGTCTAAGCAAGACAAGCTACCTGTGATACAGAAACTCGGGCAAACAAGATCGTTGAAGCTCTTCTCAGTACATCCGCCACGGTTGAAATTGCCGCTGAGTGCATTGAAGCAGAGGCCATTGGACATGCATTGGTTATAGACTGGGCAACAAACGCTGATGCTTGACGCATTGTTGCATATTCCGAAACCGATGAGAAGGCCACCGCTTGGGTCGTAGCAACGTTGAGAGGCTACTAAGGTTGGTGAAAGAAGCAAATATGCGAGGATCAGGGTGTATACCCTATGGGCAAATCCTAGGTCGGTAACGGCCATCGCATATATGATGCGAAGATGTTTACACAGGGGGCCGTCGTGAGCATGCGGGCTCAATACTGCGCGTAAGAGTAAATGTAGATGCAGATGGTTTTGGACGAGGAGACCGAAGCCAAAAACTACCGATGCCTGAAGGGAAGGTAACTATGACAGGTCGTGCATTCACTCGCAAACAATTGCTATTGACATTGCTTGGTGTTGTAGAAATGGCAAGACGTCACAAGAGGACAATGAGAAAAGTGGTGTCGAACGTTTCGTTGGTGAGCTGCTATTCGACTCTGCTCCTTTGTGGCATTCAAGTTGCAGTTGCTTGCATCAGCATTTCTGTTCGGAAGTCTATGGTCCATGCCTTTAGCAGACTTTAACCGACTAGTGATTGAAATTGGGCTATGCTACCGTCATGTCATTCACAGCGGACACGGCGGCTCCATTGAGTGGATTTAGTTATGACCTATCAAAGGCAGCACAACCGCGTGAGACCTGATCAGTTGATATGGTGTCGTGTTCAGATATGAAAGATCGCTGGGATGGACTGTGTGATTAAGTCGTAAGGATGGGAACAGGGCTTGGTAAACAAACTAGTCGAGCATAAATATATCATTACGCTCCCCTTGTCCACCAGTTACTGGGTACGAAATGATTATCTTACTCTCATGGTTCAGCCTTGATAAAGCTGTGAACTTCTTTTGAAGCAAGGAAAGAGCAAGCAGGTGACGGTTAATACTCCCTCTTTGTGCAAAGCTCATAGCTTGTCCTGGCAACTCTGCCAGCTTCCGGTTAATCGTGCCTTTCGCCATACCCTGTCACTTGCGCTTCCCAGGTGCTGACTTGCCATTACTCGCCATGGTCTTGTACCTATGCACCTTTTTGTATCTGCTCTTCCGTTTGGTTGTCACTTTTTCAGCACTCTCGATGTGTCCTCTAAGCCTTCTATACTTCTAGCGTCTACTGCACATCTATGGAAGACCTACCTAGGTAGTGTCAACCCCTAGTATCCAGATGTTCAACCGTTTCTGATAGCTTGGAGGTGAATCTGCATCGAAGAAGCCTCCAAGCAATGAGAGCAAGAGATGTAAACACAACATTATCGCTTGGACATCTATCTGATCAAAGAAGGGATCTGGACTTAATAGTATATAATGCGTGGATCAGTGTAATAAAATGGTTGATCATGCGGCGTGCGTGGACTCGTTGTGTTCGAATCACTTAGGGGGCAAGTTCCGCCACCTATGACATACTGCTCAACTCGATATCTTAAACATTTAGGACCAAAAGGCTTAGGCTCCTTCAGACGTATCCCTAGAGCGTTATTCATTTTGGAGAGGGAGTACCATTCCTCACCCCATGCACTCCTCAGCGCTCTCTCTAGGCGTACGTGGTCGAGAGTTAAAGAAGATTGTAAGAATTGTATAATTGAAATCCACGAGGTTGGGTTTTTTTGATCTTCGCTCCTTGTGATATGGGTGGACCGCAGCTCCAAAGACCGAAGACAATCCGCATGTGAGTTAAGAAATTTTCTCAAAGCACTTTCAGGAGTGTAAACGTTACTGATCTTCAAAGTGTGAAGTGCAGGCCAAAATCTGCAACATTCGGGAACGAATCCAGTATGGATAATGGGATCGAGGGAAGTGTTCCAGAGAGGTACGTCAAGAGTGTTAAGATTTGGTGCTGCGTCAACAATTCTGGCTAAATCTGCATGATGGCTTCGCTGTACATCTGTGTCGATGAAAGCCATGTGTAAAATTAGGTGGCGAACAGAATTAAAGACATTGGTCACGCCTGGTGCTCGAGAGACCAATTCCAAGGATTTCCACTGTATTGCAGCCCCTCTAACTTGCGTTCAACGAACCTTTGCTGCTTGCGCCGCTTCGAGGAGCACACTGAATTGCATGCTGTGAAATTCCTCAGTGCCATAATCCTCAGGCTCTATCAAAGTTTCTCGAGTAATGAATTCGAAAGACTGCCACGTCTGACGAGCAATCGGCTGGTATGTACCCCGAGGAGGCCACTCTTGGTCAGGAAGTAACCCAGACGCAAACTCAACTGATCTCAATTTTGAAAACAGTTGGAAAGCCTTGAAGAGCACTTTTCGATCCATTCCGTGCGTACGGAACATAATGACGATACCTTCGATAGTAGTCGCTCAACTCGCCGGAAGTGAATTCTTTTGCGAACCGATCTGGAGGCTGGTATGCAAAGTAAGGGCAGCCTCCCATTTTGTTTAACCACGTCTCATACTTGTCATATCTTTCGGGCAGCCACCTGTTACTATAAAATAGCGCTCGAGGATATTGACTCAATCGCTGGTGACGAAAAACACACTTGAGCTTTCTGAAACTGTCGGAATTAGGCGTAAAGGAACAGGGTGCTGAATAGAGGTTCTTCTGCAACGAGAGAAACCCATCTGCAAACAGAGCGTACGCTCTTCAGGTCCGATCGGCAGAGGTCCGCAAATATGTGTGAGAGTAACTCTGTGGACAGAGTATGCGATTAGATATGTCGTCTGCCAGCCTATCATACCTGACTAACCTGAGAGTGTATTGTCAAAAATCGCGCGAACGCGATGCGCTTACAATACGTGCCTCAGCTCCGCACGATTTATTTTTCGTGAACCATGAACCATTGAATTGGTGACCACAACTGTCCTCCCCAACAGCTAGCCGCAGAGTCCACCTGCCGGCTTTCCATAGCCCCAGCACAAGATGTTCGATCTTCCAAACGCAAAGCGGTACGACTTTCTCCACTGCCCCTCCAACTAGAAGCTTATCCACCCCCCAGTGTCCGGCGCACCGAGATCAACCCACGCTCCCCATCCACCGAACCCTCCGACCCAGACCCCGACCTCGAAGCACGCTTCCACGACCAACTTAGCAACCTCTACAGAACCGAGACCGAAGCGGAGCTCTCGACCGTCGAACCCCACGCAGACGACGCTGTCATCCCCATCAACAACGCCCCAGATGCATCAGACGACGCCTACGAATTCCGCCTCTTCTCAGCCCCATCCGCCAAACCCTCAGCTCCGCACCCCCCTCCCAACCTCCCCCAAAGAATCATCCTCCGATCCCCCACCCCACCAACCAGCGATCCCGGCTTCCTAACCCCGCGCAGGCCATCGCAGTACTACTTCACCGGCCGCCCTCCCCCCCCAAAACTAGCGCAATACCGCCTCGCAGCCATCACCGGGGAAGAAATCCTCGCGGGGCTGAACATTCCCTGGGTACGGCCCCTGAACAAAACCCCCCCTCACAATTAGCCCCCACCAACTCACCCTCCAAAACAGCGCGGTTCGGAGCTACCATGGCGGGTTACAATCCTCACATCCCCACCTCAGCGAAAACCCTCGGAAGCGACACCGCCCGCGGACACTGTCGCCGGGAAACGGAAGAAAAGCGGGAAGAAGCGGAGGATAGCGATGCGGAAAAGGGTTGTGGCGAGATTAGCGCAAGAGTCGGCGAAGAGGCAGAGCCGGGTGGAGAAGGAGGCTGCGGCGAGGGAGAAGCGGACGAGGCGGAATAGGGAGAAGAAGGTTAAGAGGAAGGGGAAGGAGAAGGCGAAGAAAGCGGAGGCGATTGTTGAGGATGATTGAAATTGCGGCTGGATTTCGTCGTGTTGTTGCAATCGTGGCTCTACTTTACATGAGGTTTTATGATGCTGCGACAAATCCCTCCGGTATCTGGAGATTCATTGACCCATGCAACTGGACGACTCATAAACTTCACAGAACGCATCCTTTATTGAAAAGACCATTACATTCTACCAACCAGTTCTTCCTTCACCCACAGAACTCCCTTCTAACCCTCACCCCTCACCCCTCACCTCAACGGACTCTCAAAACCCTCACTCTCTCTCTCCCTCCCCACCCCCACCCTCCTCCCCACCGGCGTCCCCGCCCCACTATCAGCCCCCCGCATCGGCGGCGGCGTATCCCTCCCCCCACCACTAACATCCGTGCCCCTCCCCTCCCTCCCCCTACCACCTGCCACTTCCCCCGGCGGCCTGAAATTCAACCTCCTTCCCTCCTTGTAGATATCTTCCAGAATCTGCTCCACTACGCCTGCATCCTTGAACTCCTCATACTTCCTCCATAGCCTGAGTGCGGTGCACGCGTCTTCGATGCTATCGTGGCCTTCGGGCTGCTGCTGGATTTCTTCTTTGAGGAGATACCATGCGAGGAAGGCGAGCGAGAATCTGCGTTTCCGAGAGGCGATAAAGAATAAGTCTGCGGTGTCGATGATCTGGGATTTGGGGATGTGGATGTTGGCAACGCGCAGATCCTTGGGTAGTCCATGGCCAACAAATACGCAACCGAGGTTGAGAAGGAGCCAGAGCTTTTTGTAGGCAACCTTCAAAGGGACCAGCGGGTGGCGGGAAGTCCTAGGGTCGAGATCACCTTCTCTTAAGCCGGAGTACTGGGTGTTGTAATCCACAATCGGCTCATAGATCGGTATATAGTCGTTGATGAACGGAATGCCTTCGTTGGGACCATTGTTTCCTCTCAGTACAGATATTCGAGCCAGGCCCATCCGGGTCGGCCGGATGACCTCGCGATCGCCATCGGCTTTGATCTCAATCTCCTCTTGTTTGAGGTTAACGAACTCTCCGTCTATAGCAACGCATGAGCCAGCTTGTGGCTCTTCGATCTCCGGGTTCAGTACCACGTTACGCGGGTCATAGACAGAGCTGCCGCAGAATTAGCACAGGGGTAAACGGAGATAATAATAGCGCCATACATACTTCATAGACCAGGTGTCATAGAGACAGGAAGTATCGAGAAGCTCTTTCCAGCTTTCATCCACCGCATGTCTTGCAGCCTTGATCTGATAGGTGAGGATGACCGGGTTTTTCCAAGTAGGAAAGAAGTAAAGTGGACGATCAGCATCGTTAATCTTTCTGACTAGGAAATCATTCATTAGATGCCACTGACTCTGCTCTTGAGGGTCCTGTTCGGATATGGTAACTGCGAAAACATATCAATAACAGTAAAACCACGGGTCATAGAGCGAGTACCGACCATTCACAAGGGAGACAAGGTGTGACTTCTGGTTCTCTTTGCTGTTAATTTCTGCCACTACCCCTACAAGCTCGTAGATGGTAATGGCATAATTATGCCGAGTCCTTTGTAGATTGCGGAGGTTTTCACCTTCGAAGCAGCTCACTTTCCCGCCTTCAATGATGATTCCTATCCGCTCTGGAAGCCAGCCGGGAATAGCCCAGAGTTGCTTACTATCTGGGCTTTTATCCAAACAAGCGTTGAGCATCAAAACAGGCGCAATATTATGCACTGTCGTTCGAGTAGCCAGTTCCTGATAGCGCCGGCATTTGTTGCACCAGGCACGGATCTGTGTTGCGTGTTCGAGACTTCTCTTGAGGACCTCGGAAAAGGTAGGTATCGCGTTACGGATTCTCGAGTTTTGGCTCTTCTATTTTGTTAATCCCCGTTCAGATCGGAGAAGGGGAGGCCTACAAAGTTGGGATAATTTAGGTCAGTGAGATATGTTGGACTTGTGCGCATGGTCTCGCTGTAGCAATGCAAACATCGGAGAGTGGACATGGCGTTGGTCACCAAAACCTGATGTGACTTCTTAGACAACAGCGAGAATAGTGGAGAAGATGCAGTTACCTGATCCAGTCTGGTATCATCTGGGTATATTCTCGTTGAGTCGGATGACATTTGTTTAAGTACGAAGCGATTGGCGGCTTGCACTCTGTAATCCAGATTATTTTGTGGCATTCTTTCCTCAAGGATCTGTAAACCAGCCGCTAATATTCTGTTAATGGAAAAGAGGTGTTTTGATACCCTAAACATACGCACCATCTGGGAGACTGCCAAGAGTCTTGTAAAGGTTGGTTGCTTGGCAGCTTTGGCCAGCAGCCTTCTCCAGCATGTCAAATAGAAAACCCATTTCGCAAAGAAGGCACATGTCAGACAGACATCCGCTTGCAACATGATGCATGGCGAGGTTACGAATCAGCGGTGTGAATTTGAGTACTTGAAGCAAAGGATTTAGGTAGGAATTAGTGATGTGCGTCTCCAATCCGGAATACTGCGTCTTGTTGTAATAGCTAGCTCGAATGTATTACTTATATGATCGGAGGGAGAGGAAGTCATCGGAGCTTACTGAAAGTCGAAGTCTTGCACCCCAAATTTGCTGTACTTAATTTCAACATTTCTGTACTCAATTGGAACGTCTGCGTTCGTACTACCAGCCAAAGTAGCATTGGCAAAAGCTTCTACAGCATCACTGATTCGTCGTCCGGTGCTCTTTCCGTTGGTCTGATCACTCACTTTTTCACGGCTTCTCTCACTCAAGAATTTTGGTGCTACAACCGCTTTTATGTTAGCCTCCAAGACTTTGGTTCTATCAACTTGATTTCTTAAGGCTTTTCGCAGATTGGGTGCACGATAGCCAATGCTGGCCGGAGCCATGCTTTTCAGGATATCTTGATCGAGCTTGGAAGTCATGTGACCCACTTCAAAGACGTGGTCGCTAGGCCACGCTGATAATAGTTTTTCATGATAATAGGGCATCCCAATTGTACTGAAAGGACTGGATTTTAACCTAAAATTAGCCTAATCCTACCAGAGATACAGTACAATGACCTACAGATCCGAATCAAGACCCATTGGGGCCATAGGAGAGATCTCATCGGCGAATTCGGTTGGATTCGGATGCTCAGCAAATCTCAGTTTTTCACGTGAGCCACCCCATAAACGTATCGTATTGTCTTGGTCTAGCATAGCCCATGCGGATCCCGAAGGTGCCAACGTCAAAGTTCTTATGCAAGCTACATCTGCTTGATGAAGGTTGACGGTGTCTGGATTCATTAGATCAACAACCTGTAGTCGCCCAGTCTGTGTTGCTATTATGGCAGTAGTTGAAAGCTTCGGAACAATCCTTACAAAAGCTGCACCCCCTGGAAAATTAACTGGCGATAACTGCTGTAGCTTTTGAAGATCATACACCTTTGCGAAATGTTCCAACATTTGCGGACCATATAGACGAGGCGCTTTGCCACAGGTCACAAGGTAGTTGTTGTGTGCATCCATATCATGGACTTCGGTAGGATGCGCCTGCCAGATCTTGATCACCTCGAATGTCTCTGGATTGAGGAAGTGTACAGCACCTATACTAGTTGCTGCACAGATGTAGCGGCAGAACTTCATGATGGTATACTCGTTTTCTGTAGCAATCTAGGAAAGCAAGAGTCAGTGCGGGACCAGTAGGAGAAACTTGCTCTAGTACCTCCTGAACAACACAGCCTCTCTCCACATCGATCTTGAACATGGTTTTCTGGCATCCTGCCACAAGAATATCTGATGCATCTTTACTCACAAAGCTCATGCACCGCAAGTCTTTCATGGATTCGTCTCTTATTGCGTAGCATCAGCATCGCAGGCAAATCATGATTCGGAGGCTTACGAGATGTGCCATTGAGTCAGACCTCTCCTCGATGTCAAGTGCACGCTTCTCGATGCTAGTGATACAACACCTCGCTCGTGGAATAACAAACTGGCGATACGCCCTTCATGGGATGGATGTGCCCGAAGCGAGGTATATCTTTGTAGACCTGCGCCGTAATACGAAGTTATCCGGCCCTATCCGCGAATTCAACTGAAAGTCCCACTGATTCCACATATAATCACTTACGCTTTCGTTACCGACCCATAGCAACTCCTGCTGCGTATCGAATGCGAAAGCGGGGGCAGGTTGTTTTGGATCGTAAAGCGCTCCTCCTTCAGGCGGAGGAAGTTGGAGTTGCTGGACCTGAGAGAAGTGAGTTCCATGGCGATAAATGTCTTTTGTTGAATCGACGTAGAAGCCACCAGGTATTTTCGAAGAATACCGCCAATAAAGCAATGGGCGCAGCGGCTGATCACCGTCGATGATAAAGGGCATTGTATTGAACTTGATGACGCACCTCGCCCCATTCTGCTTCCATAACGATGGTTGAAAGTATTACGTCTTATTCATTGGGAAAGAGTCACCAACTCCATGCTCTTTCCATGAATAACTTAGCACAGAAAAGCGACTTCATTCAAAGAATTTAAACTCCTAGATCCAAAACGCCTTATAAACGCCTCAGTACATCCATCAAACGCCTGACCAATTTTGCTTGCTAGATACTCAGGCCGATTCTTTCAATATATGTGTTGTAACTCTTCAGTGACCGTAAACCAAAGCAAGAGCAGATGTCTCAGTCTGAGATATGTTGTATCGATGAAGGAATACTTATGTTGTTTCCCAGCTTCTGAATTTTCCATTGAGCGAGTCCATCATGATGGGACTGTTATGGTTACAGTCGCGCTCGACGTATGCCGAGGATGAAAGATGGCCTTATCGCCGATGAATCCAGATTAGTCAGCCTTGGTCACGTGCAAGGCTGTTTATAGAGAATCATGAGTGCATATTATGGTGCCATCTTGAACATGTCGACTTTGCGGTGGACTATCAGCAACAAAGCAAATCTCTTTCTTGTTTGCACAGTTATTGAGAACTCCATGTTCCGCTGTCAACTGGATCCACAAGTCCCGACTAATGACACTCATGATCCCAGACTTAGAACTTCAAGGACAGACGTTGATTTGCTATGTATAATACACAGTTGATGTACAGACTTTTCCAATATCTACCTTTCGAAACGTCAGTAGCTATACACATCCCATCCTCTGCTATTTGGACCGCCATTCAAACCAACCTCCCAACACGACTAAAATGCAATAGACATGTAACAAGCTGCACTCAAACTTGAGGTCCTGAGACTTGGGTTAGCCTAATGCTTGCTACTACCTAGACTCGGCTCTACTTACCAGCTTTGATAACTTCCGGAGTAGCTTCGTCGGAATATTTCTTGAAATTCTCTACAAAAAGACCACCGAGCTTTGTGACTTCCTCCTTGAAGTCGGCTTGCCCATGCCATGACTTTGCAGGGTTAAGTAGTTCATCCGGTACTCCGGGACAGGTCTTTGGTACGTTTAGATTGAACGTCTCGTAGATTTCATACTCTGCCTTTGCGAGTTCGCCGGAGTGGATAGCATCCAGGATTGCTCGAGTGTATTTTAATCTGCGATATTTAAGCAAGAGATTTTGAACGAGGAAGGTAATCGACACTTACGGGCATCGAGTGCCTCCATTAGTCGCACCGGCACCAACCCAGCCAGTATTGAGAAGCCATGCATTAGTCTTGTGGTGAGAGATCTTGTCGGCCAACATCTTAGCATAGCGCATGGGATGAAGTGCCAGGAAAGGCTGCGCAAAGCAGGACGAAAAAGTAGCTTGGGGCTCGGTGACACCGTCTTCAGTACCTGCCATTTTCGAGGTGTACCCCGAGATGAAATGGAACATGGTTTGTTCGTTTGTGAGCTTGGAGATAGGAGGGAGGACGCCTCGAGCATCGCAGGTAAGCAAGATTATGTTTGACGGATGACTGGTAGATAAGCAAGGAATCTTGGCATTCTTGATATGCTCGATTGGATATGCACTGGGAGGGTTTTAGCAGGAAGGACAGGGCCCGGGAGAGGAACGAATAACATACCAACGGGTGTTCTCTGTTAGGGTGGTGTCATCATAGTCAACGGATCTTGTTACGGGATCAAAAACGACGTTTTCTAGAATAGCGCCGAAAGTGATGGCGTTGTAGATGTCGGGTTCCTTTTCCGCTGACAGCCCAATGCACTTTGCGTAGCACTAAAACGCGCTTAGCCAGTCATCACACAACACGAGAATCTCAGGACTTACGCCGCCTTCAATATTGAATACTCCACGATCACTCCAGCAATGCTCATCGTCGCCAATGAGCGCACGATTAGGGTCAGCAGAGAGTGTAGTTTTCCCGGTGCCAGAAAGTCCGAAGAAGACTGTTACATCGCCGTCTTGGCCTTCGTTGGCAGATGAATGAAGTGTCAAGACGTTATGCTTCACGGGCATTTCGTAAAACAATACTGTAAAGATCCCTTTCTTCATCTCTCCAGCATACTCAGTGCCCAGGATTACCATTTCCTTGTCAGCGAAATTGATGGCAACGGACGTGGCCGAGGTCATCCCGGTCGTAAAGCGATTAGCTGGGAAAGAGCCGGCATTGTAGATGGTATAGTCAGGGTGGAAAGTCTTGAGCTCTTCCCTCGTTGGGCGGATAAGCATGTTGCGCATGAAGAGGGCATGGTAGGCTCGGGCACAGACAACGCGGACATTGATTCTGTACTTTTCGTCCCATCCTGCATACCCGTCCACAACGTAGATTCTCTTCCGTGTATTGAGGTAGTCCACCGCACGCTCTCTGTTAATTTTCCAAACCTAACCGAGAGAGTTAGCCGAAATGTGGGGAAGCACGCGACTGCGGGGTAGGGGGCTGAGGGCTAAGATAGAAGAGAACGCTAAGATTGTAAACTTCAGTCCGAAGCACATGCCGTTCCCCCGTACCCTCGGTCGAATCAACTGAACAGCAGCAGCATACAAGCGGCAATATAGCACTAACCTGGGGATCCATCGATTTATTTACAGGCCCCCACCAGACGTCCTTCTCGGAACTGGGCTCTTTGACGATACGCTTGTCAAGTGGTGAACGACCGGTTTTTGCTCCAGAAAATGCGGTTAATGCTCCGTTCGATGTAATAGCTGAACCGGTCTCGTAGACGAGGGCATCTTCATACAGGGCCGCAACCGAGGGATTGGCAATCTGCAAAAGGCTTAGCGATAAATCACAAGCACAGCGGAAGGGGAATCACTTACAATAGCGACGCGGTCATAGTCAATGTGTGCAACTTCGTAGAGCTCTTCTTCCAGTTCAGTATGCTCTCGCTGCGGCCTATGCAACGGATGTCAGTTAGCAATCACATGCTTCATGATAACCTTGGCAAGCCCAGGAACATTGGCGGTTGCACAGCAGCAATTGAGGACGTACTCTACACCACTGGGGTGGAGGTTGGTTCTGTTCACGCTGCTCGTATTCATCTTTGCTGTAGGAGTTTTCTGGTTGACCGTGGTCGAAGGCATCATGAAAGATATATATGGCAATGGTTTGCTGTAGATCCTTGTCAGCCTGGCCTGCAATGCGTCCCGGGTTCGCCCGTAAGGCCCTACGACGGATCAAGATCCGTCGTTTAAAGCCGAATAATTGGTAGACTATGTTTCAAACAAAAAGACACCTGTGACGAAGCCTGGAGGAAGGGGAAAGAATAGAACATACCGAATTCTAGCAAAAGTGATTAGGGAATTCGCAGAAAATTGCCTTGAGTCTCTGCTGTCATGATTTGAGTATGAATTTAGTCGTCGAGATCTCGTCATACGTAGGACGTTCTGGTCAAAGCGAAAGTGGGCTGATAGAGCTCTAGCCCTCAGCGGGAGACCAGGATGTGCCCACATCTACGCGGACGCGGGGTAACGGGCTGATGGGTCATGGAAGAACTGTTTGGGCGAAGGTCCGACGAGCCTCACATAGTCACTGGACGCTTATTGGATGATTTAGCGAGCACACGGGATTGCAGTTCGGTCTTAGGGTAAGGGTTTGCGGATACAGAAGGAATGACTCCGTAGACTTCCGTCAAAGTGCAATGCCGAGGTGTTCGTGCACTAGGTAAGATACAAGGTGAGTGTGTTGGACAGATACGTTTGCATGCACATGTCAAACAGCAATGCAATGCAGGACGGTTGATCAACACAAGCATCTTTTCATCCCAACCGTAAAAGTCATATCTACGACATCCAGTCATGTTTAACCGTGGTAAGGGGAGGTTCTGACTGGAAAGCTCAAGCTGTTGCAGTCGCTGTCGACTGCTCTGTCTTCGTATCTGATATGTCACCAATGACTGCCTTCAAGATCTCTGGGACAGTGGAGCCAGCGTCACCCTGGAAGAACCAATCTTGCTTTCTCAACCCATTCTTCCCAGTATCCGCCTTGTCTGTGTTGACCACGGCAACCCTCGCTCCTTTGGCCCTGGCTTCGTCAATGTAGCCAGCGGCAGGATACACGCGGGCGCTTGTGCCAATAACAAGTATCAAATCGATTTTCTCAGGTTTCCGCATCCAGGCATCGACCGCAATCATAGTCTTCTCGGGGAGCGGCTCGCCGAACCAGACTACTCCTGGTCGAAGAAGCCCTCCACCACACTTTGGACACTGAGGCAGTTCTTCAGCGGGAATTTGAGGGATTTCAACGCGATCGTCTGAGATATCCAAGTCCCTCAAGGCTTTGCGTTCGGCATTTGCTTGCTTCATCGAGCCATACAGAGCGCTTGTGGCCTCTGCTCCAGTTTTGTCACTACTCGAAGGGTACGGTTGGGAGCCTTCTTTTGGTATTGCTAGTGCCGGTACTATTGGATCGGTGAAGTTCTGCTCGACATGAGTGCAGTGGAAAGATGTACATTTTACATCGAAGAGGGAGCCGTGCAAGAGGTGGAGCCGGGCCGCTGGGTGTCCTGCTCGTTGGCTGAGCCCTGAAGAACAGCTTTAGTACTATAGAAACAAACTTTGGACGCATGAATACCATCAACGTTCTGACTCAACGTGACGAAATCCTCTTTGCGTCTTGCTAACTCCGCCAGAGCATAATGTGCTGGATTCGGCAAGGCCTGCAACGCCATATGTCTCCTGTAGCTGTAAAATTGCCACACTAGCCCTGGATCCATGTCAAACGCTTCGGGTGTCGCGAGGGACATGGCATCGTGACTTCTCCACAAACCACCTGCGCCCCGAAAAGTGGGGAGACCCGATGCGGCGGACAGGCCAGCACCCAGTAAAGCTAGGATGCGGTGCGAAGACTTGAGATGTGACGAGAAGGACTCGAGGTCGCCTGGGGGTATCGTAGATGAAGACATTGTGGTAAAGAATCTATGATTCTGCAGGACTGTCGCCTGGAGGTTGAAGTTCGACTGGACACGCTTTGCTCCGCCACGGAGGAGCGTCATCGGCAATTGGTTGTACAGGCATTGCTCAATCCTTCGCTTACACCAATCGCATTGTTAGACGCCATAGATGCATTGTGGACACCGTTGGTGAGTTGAGATGCTCCCCGAAAAAGTCAAGATGACGGCGGAAGAAAGTGGTTGCCAAGTGCTCGGCCATCGGCCCAATTGGAGAACTCTCCTCTGTAACCATGAAACGATGCCTGCACGCTTTATACCAGCGTTCATGCCCATCAGCATCCCCTACTATCCCGTTGAGACCATTCGCGATTCCGTCTGATCGACTTACAAGCACATCAACTTTCCAATGTCGCTTCTACACCTCCGTCTCGGCTACTGAGCTCCAATTCGGCCAACCTGTCCATGAGACCCATCCACACTTACTGAGAGCTGGTGAACGTGAGTAGCAGTCTGCAATCCCGAAAGCATTCACCTAACGACCTCAACCAGTCACGCCGGGAATCACAGCTATCGAGTATGCCCAACGCCGCTCGAAGCTAGCTGCCAAACTCCCTAAAAATGCCGTTGCTGTCGTAGCTGCCTCCGATGTCAAATACCGATCTGGCACGGTGTTCTATGAGTTTCACCAAGACTCGAACTTCTTCTATCTTACGGGTATGGAGCTTCTATAATGAAAGAGGCTGCAATGCTGAGATTAACAGGTTTCAACGAACCGCAGGCAGTAGCAGTGATAGGTAGGCCGGATCGAACTACATCAGGTTTTCGGCATGGAATTTACTAGAACCAGGGAAGGCGGTGGAAGACAACGACCATGAGTTTCACTTATTCGTACGACCGAAGGACCCAAAAGCGGAGCAATGGGACGGAGCAAGGTCCGGCCTGCAAGCAGCTGTAGACGTGTTCAATGCGGATGAGGTGAGCAAACTCTCCCTATAGCGTCTCAACGGAAGCTGAGAGGACTACAGGCGGGTGATATCAAGAATGCTCAAACCCTCTTATCGCCGATTGTATCTGCAGCATCCGAAGTCTATACCGACCTCGCCCCAAGACCAATAGCGGAATCTGCATTCTCTCGCTTTTTCTCCAGTCCATCGCCGAAATCCGAGGGTTTTGCTGAGATCCTCGAGTCTAGCAAAGTCCAGCCTCTGAAGCCTATTATCAACGACCTCCGAGTCTTGAAGAGCGATGCTGAGGTTGCCAATATGCGCAAAGCTGGGCAGATCTCCGGAAGAGTGTTTACGGAGGCAATGAGGCATGCATGGACACACGAGAAGGACCTAGCAGCATTTCTAGACTACAGGTTCAAGGCTCAAGGCTGCGAAGCATCAGCCTACATACCCGTTGTAGCTGGCGGTGAAGTACTACTTGCTCAACCCTCGCCTATTGAATACAGCACTAACATAAAACACAGAACGCGAGAATGATCCACTACGTCCGCAATGACGCCACCCTCCCCCGAAAATCCCTTATCCTCGTCGACGCCGGCGCGCAACACGGCAACTACATCACCGACATTACCCGTACCTTCCCCACCTCCCCCCGCTTCACCCCCGCCCAACGCGACCTCTACACCGCCGTCCTAACCACCCAACGCACATGCATCTCCCTCTGCCGCGCCTCCTCAAATCTCTCCCTCGACAAGCTGCACACCATTGCCGAAACGAGCCTGAAAGACCAGCTAGCGCAGCTGGGCTTCGACATGTCCGGCAACGCAATGGAAATTCTGTTCCCGCACCACCTGAGCCACTACATAGGAATGGACGTGCATGACACGCCCGGCATGTCACGGAAGCAGCCGCTGAGGGAGGGCATGTGCGTTACGGTGGAGCCGGGCGTCTATGTACCCAATGATGCGCGCTTCCCGGAGCATTTCCGAGGGATGGGGATTAGGATCGAGGATAGCGTGTGTGTGCAAGAGGAGCATCCGTTTGTGCTGACGACGGAGGCGGTCAAGGAGGTTGTTGATATTGAGGCGTTGAGGGGTTAAAGGCGGGGTTGGTTTTGGGTTGTTTGGGATGGTGAGGTTTTTGGGGGCCTGTCTGTAGGTTGTGTCACGAGTGATTACGCCCTTGAGATTGATCTTACTTATGTTAGAGTAATTAGATTGTAGCCCTGCTGCATCTTGAGACTTGAGGAAGAATTCCTCACTCCTGGGCATGTGTGCAGGCAGGCAATGCAAACATGCATGAAGTATGAGTCTTCCGTTGCTTTATCACATCGTCATTTGAATATCACAGCGCTTAACCACAGGGTAGACCGCTATATTTCAATGGTTGGTAAGCTATGAATACAAGCATAAGATCTGCGCTATTCACAAATCGCAGTAGTAAAAGCAAAAGCAAATACAACCACAGCTATCATTTACGCATTCCTCGATCTTCACATCTCTAACATCCAGATCCAGATGTCTAAAGTCTTGGCGATCCTGATAACGTGACAGCATCAGCATCTAGACTTTCCACGGCATACATTCCAAGCTCCAGATGTTGCTAACGTTCTAAAAAGGGTCGAGTGCTTGACAGTATCGATACGTCTAGAGAGGGGGCCTTCTGTTGATAGATGGCCAAAAAGTAACGTAGCTGAAAAGATGTTGCTAAATAGGTCGTAAAGCGTTAGCGAATTCTCGAAAACAAATGGTATGTATGCAACCGATTCGGATGTCAAGTAGAGATATCGTTAAATGGCGGTATGTCCATACGTATAAGTCCCCATGCTGGGATCAATGCGTTCAAGGTCCCGCAATAACCTGTTTGCGGTCCTAGGGCGGTCTAGAATTGCCATGCTCGGAATCTCCGGCCTGGGGCTCGCATACCTAGGAAAGGTAGATCCAAGGAGACGTCAATGGGAGGGTCTGTGATTTTGCTAAGGCGTGAGCGTATACTGTAGATGATGCCTATAGCTACTAAAATACCGAGAAACGTGGCAGCTTTCACCAATGCTATTACTTGGATTTGGTAGCCGGAGGCATGGTGAATAAGAACTGTGTCTGAGGGAATGCTCTTGAACGGTGAAAGGGTGCCAGAGACGGAGTACAGGAAGAACGTCCCTATAAAACGTAAGATCAGCCTAGAATTTAGCTAGGTAATAGCCCATCACGGCGTGATAGTAGATATAAATGTACTTATCGTATAGTTGAAATGAAAGTAGTTGGATGAAGCTTACCAACGGCGGCCGTCACATACCCAGCAATCCTTGGACTGAGCTGATACATTATGAAAACGACCAAGACGAGCCAACTCCATTGTACCACTGTAGCAGGTAATCCTCCCAGCGTGGCCATCTGAGCGATCTTCACTGATGTGTTGTCAACAGCTGCTTGAAGGTTTGCGGCGCTTGAGGTCACATCGGAAAGTAGACCGCGTGTAACATGCATCTCGACTTGCATCTGATCATGAAGTCTGGTCTGTGTTTCGGCCTGAAGAGTCTGAGCCGCACGGAATGCTTGCGCTTTGGTTTCGAGTCCAGCAAATGACTTGTCGAGGCTGACTAGACGCTGGAAGGATTTCAGCATCCCGCGAATTCACTAAAGCGGTGACATTCACCTGATCTAATTCATCCTGCCGGAAATACATCCGCGAAACCAGCTCATTCGACATTTGCTAGCTTGGGTTAACTAGTGCTCACTCACTGATTGGAACTTCCGTACTTACAAGTTGAGTGTGAATTACTCCGAAAGCCCCCAGAAGCGATTGCACTTGATCTTCTCTCATGCTTTCCAATGAGCTCTGCAGTTCTGTTGCAAGACCGCGGTTGAGGTCCCATTGCGTTGATTGTATGGCAGCCAGTTCTGAGCTTCCTTGAGCAACCTGCTGAAAAACCCTACCAATGTTCTTCTGAAGGTCAATGGCTTCGGCATTGGATTGTTGCACGTTCTTTGATCTGTCAGTGAAGTTGGATGAATTTAAGTTTAGACTGAACTCACTTCACTCAGCTCTGCTACCGCCATCTCGGCTTCCTTTGTTACCCGTGAAAACTGGCTCAACAGATTTTGCGCCGCTACGTTCATGCTCTCCATTAGCTTCTGGAAAAACGATTGTGCCTCTGCACCTGAGGCCTCAAGGTCCAGTAGCAGCTGTTTCTGGAAACTATCGATCGCGACCGCAAAGTCTCGCTGCTCCAGCAATTGAGCGTTAGCTTCTGCCAAGGCCTTCGATAATGCTGAGTTGACATCTGAGTTTGTCTCAACCATGGATTTATGTAGCCTGATGAGATCATCTACCCAGGCGTCAGACCGGACTATCAAAGGACTTAGCGCACATACCTTTCTCAATCTCAACTCGCGCCGCGCGACACATGACCACCGCATTCTGTCTGCTGTTACTGTAACTTGTCCACCACTGCGGTCTAGACTCCAGAGCCTGTAGACATTGGCCCAGCTGCTTCTTGACCGCGATTTCATCAGGTCTATGGTTTCCTCCGCTTGCTATCCCAGAAAACCCTCGTCGACCTCTCGTTTCATGCCCTGGCGTCAATGGTTTGCATTGCTGCGGAGTTGTGGATCCTGCACTGATGATCTCGCACATGGCAAGCTGAGCGGCGTAAATCGACTTTATATCGTCGAGGGACGGCTCTGTATTAGATGGGGCTCCTTCAATTGATTGACATGAATTCAGAAGCTTTGATGCAGCGAGCCGATGGCAGGACGGCGACGCTTGCATCGAGTTGAGGATCTGAAGAGCGTCCGAGTAGATGCCAGAGTTTTCGATTGGTGATGGCATTACTAAAGCTGTAAGGTCTGTAACAGTGCTGTCTTCCGAGGCCTCTTTTACAAGAGACGGAAATTTGAGGGCCAATGCCTCAATTGCCAACGTGGCCAAGATGATGAAAATCAACGCCATCATAACAACGATGGCCTACAACAATGCGAAGCAGTTGGAACAAACGAAACAACAGTTGGTAGTCCGAATAGACTGGACCAGTAGTCAAGAACAGTGGAATGGCCTTAAGATGTACAGGTGCATTGCAGATTCGGCTGTACTGTCATATGGAACGGTGAGTTTGGTGGATGTAAGAAGAAACAGACAAGTGAGGGATAAAGATATACCCCTCTTTCTCTTCCTTAGGGCTGGGTTAGATTGATTCATTCATATCTGGGTGGTGACGGCCACAGTCACAGTCAAGTTGGAGTTTGCCTCTGTACAGGTGAACGCCAAAGAAGAGTGGAAAGCAAGATGGTACCCAACCTTCTGTAGTCTTTCGAATAAGTACCTTGAGTAGCTTTGAGACGCCACAGGAAAGGCCCTGTTCTTCTTGATGTCTGGATGTCTTTTGATGCATGGAGAAGATGAAGGAAAATGACATGGGGAGATCGCGATTGGCAACGCGGGAGCACGTGACTTAGCGGGTCTTGGCATCAATCTTTCTTCCGAGGGACCTTGAAATGTTCGAGAGCAACAGAATCCCACAGCACAAGCATGGCTGCGACGAGAAGCCGCGCGTGCCTCTTTAAGTTATCGCAGCGACCAGTCATTTCATTACCAGACTTTCTTATTCCCGCCATATCCTCCTCGACGCCACAGCCCTTTTCCAGCTCCTCGCGATGCGCATCTCGAGTAGGCTCGGAGCCCCTGTCGCTCCCTTCTGAAGTTAACCTTCGGCTTCTCGAGCCTCCTGTGAAACGGAAGAAGATAGTTACTAGGGTAGAGCCCCCGAAAATACTCGAGATAGAGGGCCCCCTTGGTATATTACCTTTTCTCGGCCTCTAGAAGCTACTAACCTTGCACAAGGCAAGATGTCCCTGAAGCTACCCCCATACATGAGCTTCACGCACAACCAGGAGAGCAGGAAAGCTAGCTTGGAGGTCGAAAATAAAGGATTACGCAAGCAGCGTGAGATGTGGGGTAGGTCCAGTGGCCTCCCTCCTGGAAATTAGCTTCTGAGTATCGTAGGGACAACTCGCGCATACCTTCATAACCATATCTTAGGAGTATCAGAGGGCCATACCGCTATCCTAAGATTGATAGGAGTAGGTTATCGTGCCACGGTAGAACCAACAGCTGCGACCGTCAAGCCGGAATACCCAGGCCAGCAATTCGTCTCTTTAAAGGTCGGATACTCACACCCAATCGAACTTGGGGTTCCACTTGGCATGAAAGCTAGTACGCCACAGCCGACGCGTTTATTATTGGAAGGTGTTGAGAAAGAGGTGGTGAATCAATTTGCAGCGAAGATAAGGATGTGGAGGAAGCCGGAACCGTACAAGGGGAAGGGTATATTCGTCAACGACGAGACCATCAAGCTAAAGGCGAAGAAAATAAAGTGATTATGGATTGTTATCCTCGCGTTTACGAAAGCGTCGGTGGTGTCTTTACTTCTATACACCAACAAAGCGTGAGGGATAATATGAGTAAGATCGAATCGTATAGTGCAGTCATCCCATCGAAGCAACTCCATGTCAACCATTCTGGCCGTCTCATGGACACGCTGTCCGAGTGTTCAAAGTCAATGGCGGCCGTGTGCCTTTCTCCGTCATCTGAAAGTCTCGAAAATTAGTAGTGAGCGTACGGATGTAATGAATCCGAGGAAGTAGTTTAGCGGATGGGAAACAGCAAATCCACCAATTTAGAGGTGATCCCTTTGCCTCAAGATTCATAATATCACTGGCTGTCTTACTGATGGGCTGCATTCGAAATACACTGATGTAAGGTTCATATTCTACTTGGAGCTCAGCACACTCTTCACTACGTCCAAAACTTGCGCATGTACACCTCTCGGCGCAGCGACCACCCCCTTGTTATCCCTCAGCGTCCTCCCCTTCCCAAAATCCAGCCTCTTCCCTTCCGCATCCGTGACCTCGCCTCCAGCCTCCCTAACAATCAAATCACCCGCCGCATGATCCCAGATCTTTTCCTGATACGTCGCGCTTACCGGCAATCTCAAATACAAATCCCCAGCGCCCCGTGCGATCGAGCCATATTTTGCTTGCGAATCCATCCTTACGCTCTCGCTTGTGATGCCGAGTTTCTTTGCAATAGCTGCTTGGTCGCCATGGGAGGAATGCCCGGCTTCGACGCTTTCGCAGAATGTAGCATGAGTGATATCAGTGACCTCCTTCATGTGGATTGGTTGGCTCTTCTGGAGCGCGCCTTGCCCGAGGGGTCGACTTGTTGCGCCAGAGCCTGAGACAGCTCCGAATAAGACTCCTCGTCCAGTGCCTCCGACGTCTGCAGACAGTGGTGCGGAGTTGTCGACCGGTAGATTAGGGCAGCCCAATACTCCGACCTTGACGTCTCCATTCTCAATGAGAGCAAGACAAACAGCATATTGCCCACCGCGCAGGAATCCTTTCGTTCCATCAATCGGATCTAAAGCCCATATCCTCCCCTTTGCGCCACCGGCGCTGTTCCCCGCGTCAATCGCCTGCAGCATTTGCTCCATGCTCTCCACTGGCCCTCCCAATTCCTTTTCAGCCTCCTGATCCTCTAGCCTTGCCCCTTTCACAAGATCCCAGATCTGCTCAGTAAGGGGCTGGTTTTCCCGTAGCGTACTAGCTTCTTCCTCTCCGACAATCTCATCTTTGGGGAAATTGTGACGGATTGCATGGATGATTAGTGCTTGTGCTCCAAAATCACCGATTGTGACGGGAGATTTATCATCTTTGGAGAGGGTGCCTTTGGCTTTCTCGTGAAAGACGCGCTGGGTGAGGAGGGTGGCGCGTTGGACAGCAAGTTCGGCGATGCGGAGCTCTTTCTGATTAGACATCTTGGATGCTATTGAAAATTGTTTAAAGGATGGAGAATATCTGAAATGGCGAGAAAATAAAGTGAGGCGAGAAGCAAAAAGTGGGAGTGAAGACAGTGCCAGGACTGCCAGGGAAACGAAGAAGAAAAGCTTTCTATTTGTCGAAAACCTGTATCTATCACTTGGTACCATTCATAAACACATTCGATACAGTTCCGACGGTCAAACTCTACCTTGAAGGTGTCAGACACCGAGATTATCAAACTTGAGGTTGAGAAAGGTTGCGACTGGTAAGTTGCAGCTACTGCGCTAGGTATGTTTAGGCGAGCCTTGAGACTGTCACGGAAGTTCCAAGCGCGGGGTATTGACAAACCGTCAAAGCTTCCCACCACAACTTTCCCTTTGACATCCTCTCCTCTCTAGCAAACATCCACCATCTACAACCTTCTGAACATGTCATTTGCGCTGACTACTACGAAACGCAAGTTTAACAAGATACTTGATTCCATTTCCAACGTCTCCAGCACATCCCTAGTGGCCCAGAATGATCGAAACAATGCCTCCACCACAACACTTTTTACCACGCTTGAATCGGCTTCTAAAAAGCGTCGCATTTCGCGACCTACCTCAGCCTCTGCATCCTCTACAAACTCAGCCGCGTCACGAAACCCAAGCGTTCGGCCGTCACTGCGACAGCTGAGCCCTTCAGGCATGAACAAGGAGCGCAAAGCTCCCAACTTCGCGCCGTGGGATCGAGGTCAATTTTTAGAGCGTCTGGCGACCTTTCGACATGTGGATAAGTGGATGGGAAAGCCTGAGCAGATCAATGAAGTACAATGGGCTAAACGCGGTTGGACATGTGTTGGGAAAGAAAGGGTGGGGTGTGTAGGTGGCTGTGGGAGGGAGGTGGTCATTAAGTTAGAAGGAGACCGAGAAGAGCGGAATGAAAGAGACCAGGCTACTACGGAAGCACAGGATCAGGACGGTGAGGCGTTCGGGGAGGACATCAGCGAGGACTGGCGTGAAAGTGCACGAGACCAATTGGTCGACAAGTATGCTGAGATGATCGTTACCGAACACGATGGAGGCTGTCTGTGGCGTAGAAGAGGCTGTGATGGTAAGAGTGCATGTCTCGAATCGTGGAGTCGGTCTTGCTAACACGGCCTGTGTAGATGCAATTCACCGACTACCACTCGCCCACCAAACCATGGCTTTGGACAGCCTACGCATACGCTATGAATCTCTCGTTGAGATGGCTTCCGAACTACCCAGCAGACTTTCCACGCCATCCTCGTTTGATGTGAATAAGATTGCCCATAACGCTCCCCGCATAGTTCAGACCAGACCTGGGACTCCGTCCACCGATGCTCCACCGCCTTCGTCAGACCCGAAATCCCTTAATCTGGAAGCACTCACCTTGGCTCTTTTTGGTTGGCAAGCAGAACTAAATCACATTTCCGGCCTAGCGACTTGTACCGCGTGTTTCCGACGACTGGGCCTTTGGTTGTTCAAGAGCCCTTCGGCTCCTTCGGATGGTTCCACCCCTGACTCAGCCTCCATGACTCGTCTCGACGTCATTGGTGAGCATCGCGACTACTGTCCATGGGTCAATGGCATATCCCAAAGTGGAAGCGCCGCCCTTCGAAGATCGACATCCTCGACGCAGGGGCTGGCCGGCTGGGAGACCTTACTCCGTGTACTAACGAATGCGCAAGATTCAACGACGGAAAGCGAGCGTTCTCCAATACCCGATCAAGACGGCGCAGCAAGCGAAGTGGCCAGTGTTGCAAGCTCATTTGCGGGACCTGAGGAGAAAGCCAGCAGAGATGAGAAAGACAAAGAGAGATGGGCGAAATTGAAGAGACTGAAACGGATTTTTAATGTGAAAAGAGGAAAAGCGAAGGGAATATCAGCGGTACCGAGACCAAGGACTGCAGGTTAATGGGATGGCGAAATGGTTGTGCATATTCTTGGTCACTTTCACGTGGGGTATCTAGTACTATTGATCTAAGATACCCATGAAAACACATTGACGAGTGTGGACCTGCATTATTGCCCCTGAATATATGATACTTCCTGAGCAACAATGTCTCCGGGTAATGGCCCCGGAATATCTCCGTTCTCCGCCGACTCGGAGTCCGGAATGGGGAGCGGAAACGGTTCTTCCGGGCTCTAATTCACTTTCCCGGAAACAGTTAGGCAAACCCTTTTATGCACGCCTTTTCCGGCAACGCCCAAGTCCGGTCGGCTCTAAGATAGGTACGATACGATACGAAGGAGACTTCCTCTCCTCTGACTGAGTCACTGTGCATGATGAGTGATGACTGCATATTTCTGCATATTCACAGTCATCCGGATCAACCTGGACGCAGCAACCGACAGTAAGAATCACATCGATTGGAGGAGAGTCGATCTTGGCGACCATTTCCACTGACTACGGCATCTTTACGCGAAGTCATCCCGGAGCGTGGGACAAATGTTTGCCGGTGGTGGATGACAGTCAATTAATATCGATTCAACTGCTGCCTGTTGCTGTTGTCAGCTCATTCGAATCTTCTCAATTCTCACTATATTATGGCCTTGGATCTTCATGTGTAACTCACGAAGGCTTTCTTTGCTCGCGTTCATTACAATTGGCCCTTATTCCTTTGATAATTAGACTGAATGGCTTCGACGGGGCCGTGGGGTGCAATCCCCCAAGCGGAGGGTGTCATTCAAGGTGTTGAAAATGCGCTCGAAAAGTTCTCGAGCCGTGACCGTCAGCATACTGGCGAAAAATCGGATTCATCAATTACCGACACATCCAGCGGTGACCTCAAGAAGGGAAATGGGGATCAAGAAGTTACGAAGCTCGCGCGCCAGATCACCCAGAACTCTGTCAAAACTGCCGGTGGAGGCTACCCAAATCCGTTTCTTGGCACCAACGACCCGGCGCTGGATCCATTGTCAGGCCAGTTCAGGCCTGAAACATGGATGAAAACATTGATGGGCTTGCAATCGCGAGACCCCGAAAGATATCCGGAGCGAATAGCTGGAGTTTCTTACAAGAATCTCAATGTCCATGGCTTCGGCACTCTGACCGACTACCAGAAAACCTTCGGTAATGCTCCCTTGGAAGTTGCTGGTATCTTCAACCGAATAACTGGGAGAGGGCAAACGAAGATACAGATCTTGCGGGATTTCGAGGGGTTAGTCAAAAGTGGGGAAATGCTTGTGGTGCTTGGAAGGCCTGGATCTGGATGTTCAACGCTACTGAAGACGATAGCTGGAGAGACGCACGGTTTTTACATCGATGAAAAGTCGGATATCAACTACCAAGGCATACCCATGAAGACTATGCACAAGGACTTCCGAGGAGAGTGCATGTATCAAGCCGAAGTCGATGTTCACTTTCCCCAACTGACCGTCGGACAAACCCTGAACTTTGCAGCTCAGGCTAGAGCTCCAAGGAATCGAATCCCTGGAGTGACTCGTAAACAGTATGCCAAGCACATGACCGATGTTATCATGGCAGTCTTCGGTCTGTCGCATACGTATCACACAAAAGTTGGCAACGATTTTGTGCGAGGTGTGTCCGGCGGTGAACGGAAGCGTGTCAGTATTGCAGAGGCAGCCTTGGGTGGAAGTCCGCTACAGTGTTGGGACAATAGTACACGTGGTTTGGACAGCGCGACTGCATTGGAGTTTGTCAAGACTCTAAGGTTATCGACGAGTTTGTCAGGTGCAACTGCTGCGGTAGCTATATACCAAGCTTCTCAGTCCATATATGACATCTTTGACAAGGTTGTTGTCTTATACGAAGGTCGCCAAATCTACTTCGGTCCCATCGGTGCAGCTAAAGCTTACTTCGTCAACCTGGGATTCTATTGCACCGAACGTGCTACCACTGGAGATTTTCTTACATCTTTGACTAATTCGGTGGAACGAATTGTACGAGAGGGGTTTGAAGGCCGTGTTCCACGAACGCCGGATGAATTTGCTGTGGTCTGGCAGAAAAGTGAGGCTCGATCCGTACTGCTTCAAGAGATCGACCAATTTGAGCACGAATTCCCGGTTGGAGGTGAGAATTTAACCAAATTCAAGCATTCTCGGCAAGCACAGCAAGCGAAAAGACAGTAAGTTAATCAGCATCTTTGAATCTAGCAAACAGTAACTGACCTTCTTCCCAGAAGCACCAAATCTCCCTATACAATTTCTGTGCCGATGCAGGTTGGCCTTTGCATGGAGCGTGGATTTCAAAGGTTGCGTGGAGACATGAGTCTCGCCTTGTCAGGAATAATCGGCAATAGTGTCATGGCTTTGATCATTGGCAGTGTATTCTACAACCTTCCAACTAATACCGGTACCTTCTACAGCCGGGGCGCCTTGCTCTTCTTTGCAATCCTGCTAAACGCGTTCAGCAGCTCCCTCGAGGTTAGTACAGGAACCCTTCTTACCATGCATTTCACATTTTAACATGTCCACCTAGATCTTAACACTTTATGCCCAACGTCCCATTGTTGAGAAACAAGCGAAATACGCATTCTATCATCCGTTCTCTGAGGCAATAGCTTCCATGATCTGCGATTTGCCAAACAAACTTACTACCTCGCTCTTATTCAACCTGGCCCTATACTTCATGACAAATCTGCGAAGGACACCATCAGCATTTTTCACATTCTACCTCTTCTCGTTTGCCTGCGTCTTGGCAATGTCCATGTTCTTCCGCACCCTCGCCGCTACCTCCCGCACTCTATCACAGGCTTTAGCCCCTGCAGCAGTTCTAATTCTGGCTCTGATTATCTACACAGGTTTCACGGTCCCGATAGGTGATATGCACCCTTGGTTTCGTTGGATTAATTACATCGACCCTGTCGCATATGCTTTCGAAAGCATCATGATCAACGAATTTCACAATCGTCGATTTCCTTGCTCAACCTTTGTGCCTACAGGACCAGGTTACACCGACGTCGCTTCGGATCAACATGTCTGCTCGACTGTTGGCGCCCTGGCGGGAGTGAGCTACGTGGAGGGTGACGCGTATCTCCTCAAAAGTTTTCAGTATGTTCACTCGCATCTGTGGAGAAATCTTGGTGTCATTGTTGCGTTGACGTTCTTTCTTTGTGGCACCTACCTCTTTGCCACAGAATTCATCTCCGCTCAGCGGTCGAAAGGTGAGGTTTTGGTCTTCCCTCGAGGCCAGGTACCGGCTCTAGCGAAGAAAAATGACGAAGAAGAACAAATGAACGACCGCCAGACCGCTCAAGGTGCGACCGCCGAGAAAACTGTATCCGGCAGAGAGGTTCCTCCAAGCATACAAAAGCAGACTGCTATCTTTCATTGGGATAGTGTGAATTATGACATCAAGGTCAAGGGTGGAACGCGAAGGCTGCTCGACGATGTAGATGGTTGGGTCAAGCCTGGCACTTTGACTGCTTTGATGGGTGCTTCTGGGGCTGGTAAAACTACTTTACTGGATGTACTTGCCAGTCGTGTCACGATGGGTGTAGTGACAGGCAAGATGTTAGTCAACGGACGCCAACGAGATAGCGGATTTCAGCGCAAGACGGGCTATGTTCAGCAGCAGGATCTACATCTCTCAACATCAACAGTACGCGAGGCCCTAAATTTCAGTGCACTGCTGCGACAACCTAAAACCACCCCCAGAAAAGAGAAGCTGGCGTATGTCGATGAGGTTGTCAAGGTGCTCGAGATGGAAGCTTATGCTGACGCAGTCGTCGGAGTTCCCGGGGAAGGCCTGAATGTTGAGCAACGCAAACGTCTGACGATTGGGGTTGAACTTGCTGCTAAGCCGGCACTCCTGCTCTTCCTTGATGAACCAACTTCGGGTCTCGACAGCCAGACTGCTTGGTCTATCTGTAATCTGCTCAGAAAACTAGCCAATAATGGTCAAGCCATCCTCTGCACTATTCATCAGCCTTCTGCGATACTTTTCCAGTCCTTCGACCGCTTGCTATTTTTAGCAAGTGGCGGGCGTACAGTCTACTTTGGTGACATTGGAGAGAATTCGAGAGTTCTGACAAATTACTTTGAAAGAAACGGTTCGAGAATTTGTGGTGAGGAAGAAAATCCTGCCGAATGGATGTTGGACGTCATTGGCGCTGCCCCGGGATCCCAGAATACAACAGATTGGCCTCAGGAATGGCGCGATTCGCCCGAAAAGCAAGACATCAGGACCACACTTGCCGAGATGAAGGTTGCGCTCTCGAAAGAGCCCGTTGACAAAGACCCGACAGCATTGCGGGAATTTGCCGAACCTTTCAGCATTCAGATTCTCGCGGTCACTCAACGAGTCTTTCAACAATACTGGCGAACACCATCCTATCTCTACTCCAAAACTGTGTTGTGTGCCGGCTCGGCTCTTTTCATTGGGTTCTCGTTCTGGGATTCAGCCGTCAGTCTTCAAGGGCTGCAGAATCAGCTCTTCTCTATTTTTATGATGATGACCATCTTCGGCAACCTGACGCAGCAAATCATGCCGCACTTTGTCACGCAACGTTCGTTGTTCGAAGTCCGAGAGCGACCGGCGAAGACTTACTCGTGGACGGTTTTCATGTTATCCAACATCATCGTCGAGTTGCCGTGGAATACCTTGATGGCCATCATAATTTTCTTTTGTTGGTATTACCCGATTGGCATGTTCCGCAATGCCATCCCAGCCAACCAACTCCATGAACGCGGTGGCCTGATGTTCTTACTTGTCTTTGCATTTCTAATCTTCACTTCTACCTTCACCGATATGGTAGTTGCGGGTATTGAGACCGCGGAGACTGCTGGTAATATCGCTCAGCTTCTCTTCTCCTTGACCCTAATCTTCTGCGGGTAAGCACTTTCCCTTCTCACTTATATCGCGTACTAAACCTCTCCACCAGTGTCCTCGCCACCCCCGCTACCCTCCCCCGTTTCTGGATCTTCATGTACAGAATAAGCCCCTTCACCTACCTCGTCGACGGCATGCTCTCCGTCGGCCTCGCCAACACTCACGTCATCTGTTCTCAAAACGAGTTATCCCATTTCAACCCCTCTTCCGGCTCTACCTGCGCCCAATACATGGCTCCCTACCGTCAGGCCTATGGCGGCTATCTAACAAACCCAAATGCAACAAACCAATGCGAATTTTGCGCCGCGAGCGACACGAATGTGTATCTGGCGCAGTTGAGCAGCCATTATGAAAACCGCTGGAGGAATTTTGGGATCATGTGGGCATTCATCATCTTCAACGTCTTTGCGGCCTTGTTCTTTTACTGGCTTGCTAGGGTGCCAAGAAAGCAGAAGGTTCAGGAGACGCCAACTCCGGATCAGATGTCGAAGGTCCAGACGAACGTGTCGAGGCCTGCGACGAATGTGTCGAGGGTACAGACCGCGAAGACGACGAAGGAGGGGTAGATACAGATTTTGTTCGGGACATATTGGGTTTGGATGGCGTGGGGCGTTGGGGCGCGGGATAGACCGTCGTTGGATCAGGGTGTGCTTTTTGTACAAAAAGCAATAATCGTATGGTCTTTTTCTTTCAAGCAGCACGGTAGGGAGCATCACATTCGTCTCTCTTCTAGGAAATATTCTCCTTTCTTAGAGTAGGAATCAGGTGCCTCGATACTCGGTAGCATTTCATTAATAGATAGAATTATACAGTTTGAAAAATGTAGTAAAAGATGTTCTGATCTGTAAAAGTTCGTTCTATCAATCCAAATATTGCCGCTGGAATACCGAATACCGAAACTCCCATCTGATATATCAGAAAACGGGCATACATACCGTGATACCTTACCTCAATCGGTTACGAGCATTATGTAACCCTGCCTGCACTCCCTGTCATTGGCTGCAGCAAAAGCACTCCCGCGGCTGCTTGCTTGAGGGGAGCACGCTAGTTGGCCAAAAGGAAAGAGAGGCGCAGAGGCTCAGCTCATACCTGAGACGTGGAGACTACTGACGGGAGCGGGTGACCCACGCTAGAGCTCGGTCGACCATGCCGATTGTCCGAGCATGATCAGGTGACCATGCACATAATCCCGCATTCCTGAGCTAAGGTATTGATAATCTAAAATCATAGATAACAGCATCGACGAACACAAATTTCTTAAATTCAATGTAGTCTTTATTAATCGTTTATTGATATGTGGTTCATCTGATATTGATTCGATCTGATTCGTCGTAATTAACTAATTATACATGAATGAAAATCAACTGAGTGATCAAAATACAGAATCAAGTTATGCTGAATATGTGAAAGATGCAGAGACTGAAGATGTGAGAATGTTACGGGTGTGTCGGGATTGAATAGGGTTTCCTAGTCAATAAGCCCTAGGGATTTCGGCACATGGTTAATCCCTAGCCCCGACACTTTAAGTCCGAACACTTTCGGTACCCGAGCAAATCTATGAACACAGCTCAGATTCCCCTTTATTTCTCTCTTCTGTATTCTTAGTATCCTAGTTATAGCTACCTCTATTGACTCAAACATTCTACTTCCGGTCCCATCGGTGAGATTCCAGGCACGGTCCCAACAGAGAATCAATTAATCTATAATTAATGTCTTGTTGATCATTTATTAATCAACAAATAATCACAAAACTATTCTTCAATTTGACACCTACTAAAGTATGTACAGTATACATACCTAATGTACATATGTATTAAGCTCAGGCGTTAGCGTAGCTCTTAGCTTCAAGCAATCGGCATGGTCGACTGAGCTCTAGCGAGGGTCAGCCGGCCTACAGTACAACTGTACAAGGCTACAACGTCGTGGCAGAGCTGCACACAGCGCTTGGCGGTAAAAAAAAGATGCTGCCTAGTTTCCTCCCATCGTCGTTGAAAACCTACAAGGAAGATACCAATAATATTGCTACGTGGCTAGCGGTCAAGGCAAAACAATGCGGCTATCCCCCCGATCTTCTTTGTCAGACTGAGCCATTCACACCTTCGTCCTCTAAGCCTTCCCTGCCTCCCACGCGTCTAAAGGGCAACGCACGAAAGAAAGCCAAGGACGCTGAAAAAAGGAATGGAGACCGGTCAAAAACCCCACAGGCTGTCGGCAACCCTCCTGCAAGAGCTAGCTATATCATAAAAGTCAGAGATTTCACTGACCTGGCTGAGTACATTGTGGGCTCCAACAAGCCTGTGGTAGAAGTACCCAAGTCTATAGCCACCATTCTGGATCGTGCTATCGACCTTCGAAGGCGACATGGCATCTGGTCCCGGGGACGGAAAGACTCTGAGGGGCCTCCTGACCAAGGAGTCGATCCGGATGAGAGCCATTCCTACTTTCTGGGCATTCTAGAGCGCACGCGCGAGATTCTTAAACCTCGCATGCTATCCGATATGATTGATGACTTCCTGTCAAAGCCGATTTCGGGAGTTGGTGTCAATGTAGATCCCGAAGGGCAATCTACTAGCCCGATCGGCAATAAATTCAGCAACCTTAGTATTCAGGAGCCATCTCAAGAGTTCTTGGATGCACCTGATATCACACCGGCCGCTGCGTTCCAATCTGATTCCGAACATCGCTACGAGGCAGAAACAGTGCACAGCCCCGAGGAGCATTATCTGGCGGCTCACTGCCTGTTTCAGGATGTGAGAAATATACGTTCATTTCTTCGCCAGCTGTGGGCTAGCTATCGAAACGGTACTATAGAGCTCGTTGCGGCGTCTATAACTACGGACACCGCGATCGACTTTGTCCGCAGTATCGAGCGAGATTACCTGCAGCAATTCCCCGAAAAATCAGACTATGAGAGCATCGTGGACTTGTTTTACAAAGCTCAATGTTCAGTCCGAGGCGAAGATCCAAGTCATAAACAGCACCCCGACGATGTGTTTAATTTTGCAGTTTACGATTTGGCAGAAGAGTGCCTTCTGTCGACATATACTATTCTCTCTAGCCTGCAAGGTGTGATTAGTCCAGGGCACCTTCCGGTTTACAAACCAGGCCACTTCGGTCTTCGTGATTTTAGGAGCGACTGGTTTCAAAAGTCACCGAGAGCAAAGTTTCAGGATGATAAAATTGTACTTCTCGAAGCCTTCCCAGATCTTATGCTGATGACAACGATGACCTCGAATTCACCTCTAGCTGAAGACGAGCTCATTCGTGGTTTTCGCGAGATGTCACCTGGCAACAGTATTCCCCTATGGCTCGTGTTCGCTGCGCAGTGTTTCCTGGACACCCAACATGTGCTCAAGCAGGAGATTGGTCGCGCACATCAACACCTGGTGACGACTGCTAATGCCATCAGGGGCTCTATCAAGCAGAATCTAGATTTCCACCAATTACTTCGCATTGACCATTGGCCTCGAACGAATGACTACCCATTCAGCGAAATGCTCAGAGTCATTGAAGAGTGGGTACGAAACGATGTGATAGCCGAAAGGCTGAAAAAGGTAAATCGTCAATTATACTAGCACACTGCATACATGCTTCTCTTGTGGTATGATTTGCCTAAAAATGACAAGCGTTTCCGTGTATGGAAGAAGCGGTAAATAGCTGACTCTTATCCAGATCCAGCGCAATATGCCAGTTCCAGATCCAGAGCCGTTCCGCCTTCTAAAGCAGTACCCTCTTCTATGCGGTCTCTTCACGTTTGTCCTCAAGACCCGTGCACAAGAAATCGGTCTCGCCTTCGCAAATGCCTGGGGATCCATATTATACGCCAGTCATCTCTACAATGCGGCGCGCCAGGAGAAGCTTCTCCTGAAATCTTGGACAGATTTGGAATTGCTCATCGCATTGCACAGCCCTGAAAGGTTCTTTGTTGGCGATTGTCCAAAGAGCTTGGAAGAGTATCTCAAGAGGTTCTTGTTAAGCATGGGTTATTCTGCGACTGCTTTTGCCAGCAACCGTAGGAGTAGTGCCCTAGCAGCATCCGCACGAGGGCCCAGACGTCTGACAAAGTTGTGCAAGGCTGGAGCACTTTTTGCGGGGAGGTATTGCAATAATGATCGAAATGTATCCGTGAGTATATTTTCGGAGTTTTTCATACCTAATCTAGACCGAATTATGGGGTTGAGACTTGTTATCGGAGTAAATACTCTGCAAATATGCTTCATACCTAATAAATCTATCCTAAAAGGAGCAGAGCTAACTTGGAGATTTTGCAGTGGACGCGCGAGTCCATCCAGCCGATTATACAGTCCAAGATGGACGACAGCAGTGACGACGACGACGGTCATTCAGCTCAACCCGAAGTCACTGCCACTAACAAAAAGTCCGAGAAAGTCAAGGTGTCGGCAACAGGAACCCTCCTCAGGAAGCCCAAGAGAAACCAAGATTTAACAACCACTGTAGACTTCCTAGAAGGCCTTGCCAACGCTCTACATGCCGAGTCACTAGAGCTCTCGATCGACTATCTCTGCGTACACAGATCCTGTTGGATGGTCTTGCGAGAAGTGAACGAGCGGTGCCGGCCAAAATTACTCGAAATGTACGGCGGCGGCTACCTGGAGAAGGAGAACCAATTGCCGTTTGTTGTTGGTTATATCTTCATGACCGCCACGCAGACCTCTCGCGTTGCGAATATGCTGTTACCAAGGCGCGATGGCGGAGAGGTGTCAAGCCGGTTGTTGGCAACGGCTGCGGAGTCAATTAAGGGTATGGTCGATAGTGGAGCCGGGGCTATGGAGATTAAGAAGCTTGAGGAGATTTTCGGCTATGAGATTGATCTTAGTGCACTGGATGACTGAATAAACTTCACCGTGGAGCACAAGAGTGGTGATAACCTCATGACACCGACTTCTCGATGTTTTTAATTCTTTAACATATCAGAGATAAGTACTAGAATTTCAGCCATATCGTAGTCGTCAAATTGCCATTTATCACCCGATTCGGCAGGCTTAGTACAGGGACTTCACCTCCTCGCGTACATTTCCGTCATCAAGCCATGCACTTTATTGTTTTGATCTTGACTTCAGCCGCAATCCTCGTGTTGCTCGACAGCTTCAGCATACAAGTATTATCTCGCTTGCGGTTTGTACCTTCTTCCCCTTTGTTGCCGCTTTGGCTTTTCAGCATTCGACGCCTTTTGAAAGTTCTCATCATATCAGCGTTATGCGTACGGTTCGATGTCGATTCTGCTGCGCACGAACTACGAAAGGGGGGTAAACAGACGGGATCAGCGTTGGTAGGTGGCGGTCACTTGTAGCGATGAGGTTTCATTACGAGGTTTTATGATGGGCGCAAGAGCAGCGGTTTGTTCTGTTGAGGTTGTAAAGACACTTGGGCTTAACTTGCGGTTCCTGAATCGTCAATGAACATTTTTGTTTTAATTTGTACGTTGCTTTATGTTGGCATATTGATTTTACAATTTTGCGATTCTTTAATGTTTGCTAATTTTGACGTATGTAGCCTTGCATTTCAGCTTCTCTTGACACGGCTGCTGTGCCTCGTGAGCCCACGCGTTTCAAATCCACCGCCCTTAGTACTTCTACCACCAGCCTCATATTTTTCAACGCGTCATTATAAGAGAGCTCGGGGCAATTGACCGTCAGCGAAACCGCTGAGGACACGCGAGAGAATATCTTGAGCACTGCCGCTGAGGCACCACGTGAGAAAAGTAAAAAACAACCATGTCCTCGAGGCTGAAAGAAACTGAAGCAGTAATTCCAACCTTTTCCCAGCGAACGTCGTATCTACCAATCTCCTTCTGTTAAATGTTTGATTATGTCAGTCTAGCGATGTCTACAAGAAACCGCGACTCAGATTCCGGCTTTCCTCGGTCTGGGGAGCTGCGAGTCCCAGATGCTGTATTATACTCTAGATTCACTGTCCTCGGGGTCAAGATGGAACCCACCTCTGCAACGATCTCCATATTATCTCATACTGTGTCTGCGATCTCTGTAGAAACATGAATTTTCTAAGCGTTGCATATCAGAACATCATTTCCATTTCGGACACAAGCAGGCTAGCATCCATTGAGTCCCAAGCCATTTGTGAGCAGTCTTTGTTTCAGGTGTTGTCCCAAATTTATTTTGACATTCGCTTCCTGTACAATACTAATTGTTCTAACAGACAATGGAGATGAACAAAGATGAATCCTAATTGTCAGTTTCAAAGAGCATCCCTTGAAAATCTTGTTGTCCAACTATTTTAAATACCATCCGGCGACCAAGATCTCGAGTCCTACCTGGAAAACGATCCGAACACCGGAAACTCGACCTTCAACACCCAGCTGCAATGTCGTCCATAGAATGTGGCAACTACAATGTGATGTACCAAAGCCCCGGTGACACGCACACGCGATATTACGCTAACCCACCGCCGCCAACGCATGGCTGGAAAAAATTCACATTTGAAGGAGCGAAAATGACCGTGACGAGCCATTCCCCCGAGCGCGGATATGAGCGGATTCGCGGCGGCCCTAGGACTCAGTCCTACGCCGAAGACTACAGTGACGAATCCTCCAGCTGGGGACGAGAGCGAAGTCGCCGAAGCGCCCCTAGGACTCAGTCCTACGCTGACGACTACAAAGACTGGCGCCACACCCAAGAGGACAACAACTCCCGCCGCCACGAGAAAAAGTCCCGCCAGTCGTCCAACCCCTTCAACTCGGGCCCCAGCTTCTCCTCCGGCTCCTCCTCCCGCCCCAGATACACCCCAACCCCCGCCCCCTCCAAGCTCCCGGACTATTACGCCACCATCCGCGTCTCCCCTTCCGCCACGCCCGACCAAATCCGCAAAGCCGCGAAAATTCGCCGCATCGCTGTCCATCCGGACACGATGCGGCGCAAGGCTGCGCAGCAGGGGAAGAAGCTGTCAAAGGCGGATGAGGAGAGGATTGACCGGGTGGCCAAGGAGGTGGGGGAGGCGGCGGAGGTGCTGGAGAATATCACGAGTAAGATGGATTATGATGCGACGAGGTAGGCGGAGGCGGAGTCGGGGGACCGGTTTTTAGTGAGTGGTTTTTGTTTTTAATTGTGAATGGTTTTCTTCAAAACTACACCTTGATATCAAAGCATGTTCTAAAATGTCGATGCTAGTTTTGCTTTCCAGAACTTCCCTTCCACCATTGCCTTTCTAAAATCATCCGAATCCTAACACGTCCCCAATGCTTGCCTCCTCTCCTCTCCTCTCTTCTCCTCTCTTCTCTTCTCTTCTCTTCATCCCTAATGCAACCAATTTTATAGTTTCATGTTCGCTGTAACTCTCGCTTTATTCTGCATTGGTCATGGCTCCTCGGAGAAGACATTAAAACGAACGAAAATTACCTGAAGTTTTCAAAGGTCGGCCTCGGCCATTCGTCAAATTCTGCCTAATTTTACCTAAAGGTTGCTTCGTTCTAGAACGGAACAGATGTCTCAAAGGGCTTCTTGATCGCGCTCAGCATTCCTTTGTATCTACTACGCGATTGAGGATAAGGGGAACTGAACTGGTGGGGATAAAAAAAATTTTAAGCTGAACCTAAGGGAAATGGTGATCGGAAACAGGTGGATGCCTCACGTTTATATTCCATAATTCCCCAATCCCCGATGCCCCTGTTCCCCTTGTGACAAGACTCGGTGCGGCGCCTTCCCCCCCCCCCCCCCTTTCCTGGCTCTTGCTCCCACCAGCAATCCTGTTCGGATTGCGGGCCCGAATGGGCTGTTGTTGCCCTTGCTATTCGTGCCTGTAGAGCTGCTATCACTTCACTCGTCGTCAGTTCTTATGTGCTTTGCCTTTGTTTTTCGAAACATTTATTTATCTTTCCTTTCCTTCCCTTCCCTCGTAGCTGTCTTACTTTCTTTTTCTCCTCGAGCTTATCGCTTTTCCAATTGTTCTTTTCGACCCGCTCGCTTTGAAAAAGGAGACTGACTTGGTCCCGCCCCGCTCTCAGAAAAAAAAACGCTTTTTCAATGTTTTTCATCAAAGTATGAAGGCGCGGGAAAGTTCTAAGCATCTTTGATACGACGTGAAGTTTCAGGAAACGAAGGAACGAGTTGTTCAATGACACTGGTGTACTTCTCGGGTCAGTTTTTGGTATGTACTGTAGCCCCTACCATAGCCGATCCCCCGCGCATTGATTGCACAATATCAGCGGGCGATAGTGAGTTTTGATGCCTAGAGTTTAGAGTTCGTCCCTTTAATTTAGGGGACGGTCGCCTAGAAAGTACTGTAGTAAGGGGGAGTCGCTTATGGTAGGGCTGGCTACATACTAAAAACCAGACTCGAGAGTATGTACAGTACAGTATAAGCAATTGGAGATAGATGGACGTAATTTTTTTTTCGAAAAACACGCAGAACATCGATTCCGCGCGGGGTGTATAGATTTGATATGCTGGTACAAAATCTCTCGACGAGAAGATAAAAAGTGGTAGTGTGGTTTAGAGATTTTATATAGTGCGTAGTCGATGCGTTTGTGGCGAGAAGGAAAAGGGCAAGGAAGGATAGAAAGTTAGATCATGTTAGTGTGTTTCTCACATCTTTCCCCCACCAACCCCTTTTTTTCCCGTTCCATCTTCCCCCTTTCCCCTTTTGAACTTCTCGTCTCACTTCATCATCTTCATCGCTTTTCTGCACAAAAGAAGGGTGTGGTTGGGCAGAAGGCATCGGCAGATGGTAGAGAGTTTTGTATTGGATGCGGGTTGGGGGTTGAGGGTTGATGGGCTTTAAGAGATTCCGAAGGAGAGAGGTGGCGTGGCGGGGGGTGGGGGTTGTTTGATATGAGAGTGAGTATGATGAAGTTTTAGAGAGGTTTGTGAAAGAAATTGTAGAGAGTGGTACGAAAGATTGATTATGATGAGGGTTTTTGATGAGGTGAGTTGGTTTTTGGTGCTTGACCTGAGAGGTGAGAGTAACAACTGGGAAAAACTATTCATCGTACCTATTTACCCTACTTCTCCATAACGCAGTTATCTCCGACTGCCACGATTTCCCCGCTCCCTACCCTCCTACGTGATCCTAGCTCGAACGAAGTTATTCAACAGCCATTCAGCAGGAAAGCCCTCTGACTCTTCCTCCTCAGTCTCGCCCCCGCTATCCCACCCATACATCTTACTCACCGCACTCAAAACTGTATCCATCTCAAAGCCACGCTTCTCTTCTTTTCAAGAGTGATACCTAATTCGCATCCCCGCCACAACCTAACACCTAGATCGTTTTCATGGGGCTCAGTGGCTAGACTTCAGTCTGTAGACGCAACAGCACAGGGCGAGGGTTTGCAAGGGTATGAATGTGGCTGGAATTGTAGCTATGGGTCTAGTGCTTGAAGAAGAGTTTTGAGCAGTGGATGAACGAAAATGCGAATAGATGAGAGTGTGAAGATGGCGAAGAGGAAGAAGTCGTAGATGTGAATGAACTCAATAATCTGAAGAGCGATGATACGAAATAAATAAGATTGATCGACTCTAGAATTCATCTGTACGAGATTCTGCTTTGCAAATATGAACGTACTATGCGTCAAAAAGATTCACAGGTTTGAGACTGTAATAGTTGATGTATAATGACAAGACTCATAAAGTTCATCGTTAAAATATGTGTAAAATGACATAATGTTACAATTTACACGTCGATAAAAACAGAATTCAAGTCAAGTATGAACTTACGTAAGTATCCTCTCCGCTATCATTCTCTCTTCTCATTGGCTCTTCTCAAAGCACTCCCACAGCTGCTTGCCTAGGGATTCCACGCTAGTTGGCCAACAACTTCCACTCCCGCAAGGCTTATTCGTAGCCCCCACTAAGCTCGTAAGCGAGGGACGAGCTTAGTGGGGGTTACGGATATGTACACCCGCACCGCCACCACCAATATTGAAGCTATTCAAATTTCAAATGGCTCAGAAATTCGAATTCGTCTGTAAGCTACCTACCTTCGTGCATTCTACTTTCTACCCTTCCTACATTCGGGGTAATTCTAGGGGGGCCGCTTACAGTACGCCTGGACACTGATTACTAACCCGAAAGTAGGTACGGAGTAGACTTCTGTTAAGCAACAATCTAAATATCAATATGCCCTCATATGACCTCGTATTCCAACAGTTAGCAAGGGGGATGTTAAGTATAAGCAATGAGTTATGATGAGTATCTAGATAGAATGTTGAGACGATCTTATATGGAAAAAATCTAACTCTTCAAAGCTTCCTTCTGTGCTTCATTCACGGCTCCCTCCTCACCTTGCAGAGTCTCTTCTAGTCCACCAACCCATGCCGATTCCGCAAATGGCTCAATAACTTATCACGTCGATAGAAACCCCTTTCCCCCACAAATACACAACCCTCCACCGAACAGTCATACCTTCTTCCACCAACCTCGTGCTTCTTCGCATGACGCTGAAGATCCGAAGAACGACCAAAGGTTTTGGAACAGGTGGGGCAGATAGACCGATTTGTCTGGTCATTGGTGTTCGGGGACGTAGCTGCACTGGTAGAATGAGTTGGTATGGTGTTCGTAGCGGATGGCGTCAGGCCATGAGCTGTCCAGGGGTTAGACGGGTGGCCAGAACCGATTGCAAAGCCGCCGTTGATGTTCTGCGTGGCTTCGACTGTGCTGAGGTCGTAGTTGTTAGTAACCAGATCATAGTTGATGCCGTTCGAGGGTCCAGCAAGACGATCGTCGAAGTGAATGGGTAGATCATAGCTAGCACCGTTCATTGATCCGATGGGAATGGCACTAAGTCCCATAGTGGGAAGGTCGCCATAGAGGGTATTCGAGGATCCAAGTTTAGTAGTATCCTGAATGCCATTGCTTAGAACGTGACGGTTCCCTGATTGACTAAAACCGGTGTTCCACGAAGGGGAGAAATGCAAAGGTCCAGTAGCATTGGTATTAAAGGTAGATGATTGAAGGGTGTGCCCCTGCGGAAGGGCGTTGTTGGCGTGCAGCTCGTAATGTTTCTCCAAGCCTTCTTGGTTTGGAAACGTGGCCTCGCATGCTCGCGCAAGGCAAAGGTAGTCACTTTCAGGGGGCAGTCAGCCAGGGAAAAAAAAAAACTTACCCAAGCTCAGCCGCAGGTGCATATGCACCCTGCGGCCAGCTGGGCACGAGATTGGCTCCCTGTCGTTCCATCTTCCGCGAGGGCGAGTGCAGAAGGACGGCTAAGCCTAAAATGGAAAAAATGGGGCGACCAATGAAGCTGCCGAGAAACAGCGAGATCTTGATAGAAACGGGTGAAAAGGGTTTGAAAATGAGCTGGGGAGAACGTAAATCTTATAGCCCTTCTCAGTAAAGTTCAAAGGGGCGTGCGAGTCAAGAATTAGCTTTCAAGACCCAGTCTCACCTCGCAGTTCTCGAATGGTGACACGAGTATGATCACTCGATAATCTTGAAATTTCTAGATATAGACTTCAATACAAATAATTGACCATGTGAAATATCGGGTTCATCGTCACGATTGAAAATCTACACCCAGTCAGATGAGCTCAAGGAAATTCTGCTGCAAGCAGCCGACTCAAAATCCTAGACAGTATATCTCGTAGACTAGTTGTACATTGTGCAATTACACCGATAGAATGGGCGACGAAGAGCTATGCTCGAGGTCGCGAGCTGGCCGTGCGAGTAACGGGTTCCGTGTTATCGTGAACTGTCTATATGACCAAGTGGTCACATAGACAAATCGAAATTGTGGAAGCTGGCTAGCTGAACGGGCTAGGTGGGCTTTTGGTCTATGTATGTGGAAGCTGGCCATTTCGACGTGGGCTTCCCTTCGCTGTTTGGCCACATGGTCATCTAGCCATGTGGACTTGTTGTTTGTGAGCATCGCGACGTGATGCTCAATCTCAATCGACGTGTCGATTTGTCTGTTTGGTAACCTCTAGGCTCTTCTGTAACTAGACAGAAGGTTCCTAGCCAGCACTGCGTACAGGTGAATTCCATCGCTGGCCCCTGCCTGCGGGTGTACACTGTTACAGCGGTGAGAACAGCCCTGGGTGCACTTTCCGAAGGATAGGAAGCGATGGTGTGACTTACAGATGATTCAGTTATCAATTTCGATCGCCAATGCGTTGGGATGGTTATCGGTCTCGCACTTTTTTTTAAAGCGGATCATATTGTTTTTGGTACATTTCGAATCGACTACAAAGCATAGGGAGAATTTCGAGCCGAATTACGCTGTAAACTTATTCTTTCCTTCAAAAGAAATCCTTGGCTTAGTCTCTCACTCACACCATCCACACTTACACCCACTTCCCATCCCTCATCCCATACTCCATCCCGCCCCCTTCCCCCTTCCCCCTTCCCCCTTCCCCCTTCCTTCCACCATACCCATTCCCCCCAACCCTTCTCTGCCAACTCCCGGACCCCGCATCTCTATCACTCTTCTACACGACACACATAAGCAGGGTGTGTTAGAAATGGACGGTACGGGGTGGAGAGGGTTTTGTTGGTGATGGCTCGGTAGTTGTGTAGTGGGGGTTTGATGGGTTTGGTGGTTGAGGGGGGTGAGGTGGCGTGGGTGGGGGGTGTGGAAGGGGAGTAGGCGGTTGGCTATAGGGGGAAGGGGGGAAGGGGGGTTAGTATTGGGGTTTCTTGTCTGAGATGTTGAAGATATCTACCCCCACGTGCCACCAACTCCCACTTTCTACCCTTCTAAGTGATTCCGTTGTGTGCCTAGACTTGTTCAACACAGGATCCGACATGAGACGTCTCTCAACTCTTCCTCCCTGTGCACCATATTTCCAAGACCGCACCCGCAACTCTCTAATCCCCCACTAAACTATCCCAAGATCGCACTCCCTTGCTTTTCACAATCGATGCCTGACTCCGTCATCCCGTCACAACCTAACGCCTAGATCGTTTCCATGAGGCTCAATCACTGAACTTCCGTCAGTCTGTAGAAGCAACAGCACAGGGCGAGGGTTTGCGAGGGTATGAATGTGGCTGGGATTGTAGCTGTGGGTATGTTGCCGGGGAAGAGGTTTGAGCGATGGCTGAAAATGTGAGTAGATAGGATTGTGAAGATGGCGGGAAGGAAGAAGTGATAGTTGTATCTTTGAACCGAAAGGCTTTCTACACGAATTTCCCGTTTAGACTAGGGCTGCGATCGAGCTCTGAGAACGATAGTGAAGAAGGCTTTAGATAAGAGAGTTTTCGATGTGTGTCTGACTGTTCTTTCATGTCACTTCTTTAATTCTTGATGCGCTATCTTCAAAGTTCTGCTTTTTTCCGTCGAAAGAGCGCAATAATCTCGAGAGCGATGATACGAAGTAGATAAGGGATTCACCTATACGAGATTCGGCTTTGTAAATATGAACGTACTATACATCAAAAAAGGTCACAGGTTTGAGACTGTAATAGTTGATGTATAACGGCAAGAGAGATGAGATTTGTGATTGAAGTTTAAAGAAGCGCGAACTGACGAGATAGCAGGGGCATTTTGAGATCTTGTATAAAGACGAAACTCACAAAGTTCATCGTTAAAATACGTGTAAAATGATGAACATATCATAATGTAAAGATTCAAATCAAGTCAAGTGACTTACGTAAGTACCCTCTCCCTATCATCCTCTCTTCTCATTGGCTCTCCTCAAAGCACTCTCACAGCTGCTTGCCTAGAGATTCCACGCTAGTTGGCCAAAGCCGCAAGTCTGAATGAAACCTTATACATAGTTAGTTACCCCATGCAGTTAGCCGACTACTGCACGCTTGAAACATCAAACATTTAGATCTCTCTTTTGATCATCACTATCATTATCACCATCATCATCGCCTCAAAAACACACATGTATAGATTAGTCACCTCAAACAACTTTCGCATTGCTCAACGGGCACCTCAAATTGGGAACACCTTTTCGCTTCTCCGCCACGTCAGCGACACTTTCGAAAATATGAGGGTGACTCTCATGGGTTCAGAGCTGTTTTTAGGGTGAATTGACCAGCATGCTACAAAACAAAAGTTGTGGACGGATAGCACCCTAGGCGTTGTAGCGTTAATTGCCTAGAAATTCCGTAGCCCACTTAAGCTCGTTCTAAGCGAGGAACGAGCTTAAGTGGGGGCTACGGATAGTCAGTGGATTGAAATTCAACCCTGTTCGAACGGCAAACTGAGAAGGTCCAGGGCATCTTAGGGACTCCCAGTACAGTAAGGTGAGGGACGCCCCTATCCATTGAACGAGAGCATGGAGCAAACGGCTGAAGTATCTTGTGCGAATCGCGTATTTATAGTAGAAGATGTGCATCTTGAATTGCGAGACTCGGATCGAATATACTCGTATGCCCGTCGAAACTTGAATAGGACAACCAACTTGCGATCTCAAGTATCGCCTTCAGCGGTTTCTGTATGAGCCCGGACATGCAATGGTGAACCAGCCAAGCCACACAGGAAATATGCCATTCTCCAGTCCGCAACCTGTCGGTATCATACCAGCTCTTAACCTGTGGCCTCCCAACGTCACTATAAGTGTAAAAGCTCCAGCATTAGTGCTTGATTGACCTTCTTCCATCACCCACGAACCACACAGTCCCTGTTTCCCGTGATGATTACACCAAATTCTGCCACCCCCGCTCCTCCAGGGGACCCCACCACGCCACCCACGCAACCGCCAACAGCGCCAGAAACTCGCCCAAGTCCAGCCCCCACCATATGTCAACCGTGACTTTGGTCAGACCTCCAAAATACCACCCAACAAGTGCCACCTCGCATAGCACCAGACCGCAGAGGAAAATGTCGAAATGCCAACGGGTGTACACCGTTCCAAACACTACACGCTCGCCCATCATACGACCCAGCAGGTGTAGGAGCCATGCTTCACCAAAGAAGTGTAGAACCGCGATGACGAGACGTGGTATGAAGCTGAAGGAGAAAGCTCCACTGACGACGGAGAGAACGGAGACGAAGGTATCGAGGACTAGAACGATGCACATGCAGATGCGACGGAGAAGGACGGCCCGCGATGGACAGTTGAAGGGGGAAAAGGCAGCCATGGTGAGACCAGGCCAGCAGCTGCGGGCTGAAGGGCAGCCATGGTGACGCTGAGATTGAGAGGAGGCATAGGTAGGGGGAGGGTCGGTGGGTTTGCGGAAGGACTCGAAAACCATGGTGGTGATTGTAGCTGGCGAAGTTTGTGGTAAGCACCACGGAAGGGAAAGCAGTGGGTTTGAGGGACAAGCGGAGACGCAATGGAAGTAGTTCTCTGAAGGACAAGAAGAAATGGCAGGTAAATTTCTCCCCACAGGGCCTTGGTCTGTTCTATAGACTGTCAAATTTGTGTCTTGTAAAATTGTTCAGCGCGCAGGGAGATCGGCGAAGGCTGAGGCGGGCGCCTAGAGGATGCATAGTGCTCCACAGAAAGGATTTCCAGGATCACAGAGTCAGGGAATGAGAGGATTGATTGGGCTATCCCATTGTCGGATTCCTTCGCGTTTTCATGAAACGCTGTGCCGTAGACATTGATTGGGGCAGTGAGCAAGCTGCTGGTTTGAAGCTTTTGCATACACGGTTGGGCACGATAGCTATTGAGCAGCGCTGTGACGATGAGAGCCCAGAAGATAGAGTCAGGAGTATTCTCGCAAAGAAGTTAAGGATGGCAATGGTAGTCAGAAGAGCAATAGTAGTAACTTTCACCAGGCGGAAACGCCATAAACCTCGCTTAGCCAACCAATCAAAATAGGTGGATTCTCGTAGTTTGGATCACTGCAGTGAACTCTTAACCTGCTATTCCTTTACGCAGCTCAGCTATATGGTTATTTTCTCAAGGTCTCGGGTTAGAACATCGGAACTGTACTGGAAGAAATATCTCTACTAAAAGTTCCGATCTAAGAAATAGTGACGTGGAGTTGTGCCTTAGTTGGCAGTGGTCAAATTCTGAAGCGACCTAAGAAGCTTCGAAAAGTGTACAAGAGTTGTAACTATATTATTCTTATGAGAACTGAATTATGAGCTTCTGTTCTGGCTTCCGACTAAAATGTGTGTGGGCTACGATAGGGCTGGAAATGTTGTCCTAGCTTTGACTATCAACGCCTTTCTCAGAGCAAGCAGCTGTCAGAAGAGGAATCCGCTCGATTCAGTTGGAGTTCTCCAGCAAAGTGCAAAATCGAATCGCACAGCTTGTAGTCGTCAACGTGATAGTTGTAGTCTGTCAAGGAGTCTATCAACTAGAGCGTGGGGCCTCCTTATTGCGAGGCACAGCAATGAGCTTCTAGCCAACAAGCTCCTTGAGATATTGAAGTCGACCGTAGGACAGATCTTCGTTCCTAACAGCGCCACCTTTCAACGTCAGGTCCGCAAGTTCTTGTTTACGCCGCTGCATTTTCTGCACATTTTTCTCCCACGACCCTCTCATTATGTATCTAATTGTCTTAAATTCCTTAAGTTGTCCCAATCGATGGATACGGTCTAGCGCTTGGGACTCGCTCATTGGGTTCCACTGTGGCTCCATGATATATGCCCGTGAGGCGACTGTAAGATCGAGGCCAATACCTCCACATGAAATAGTAGCGAGGAGAACGGTGATATCGGGTTCGGTTCTAAAGACCCGGAGTACACCCGCTCGGCCCAAGGCGGTCAAGGTCCCATCTAAGCGTACACATCTGATGGACTTCTCCCAGAGTTGAGGCTGCAGGATGTCGAAAGTTTTCGTCCAGCAAGAGAAGACAACGCTAGAGGATATGTTAGCGGCTGAGATGGATTAGTCAAGTTACCAACCTTTTGATGCCATCCGGAGTATCGCATAAATCCCGAACAACCCGTTTGATCTTACTAGGTACATTGTTTGCGGTTTCCGTAATAAGCTTTTTTTGACCCGTTGTGGTATAAGGCTCAAAGGTTCTACTGACATGCGTATCTGGCACAACAAGGTTCCTGGGTAAGTGGTTGCAGATTTTGAATCGCCTGGCAGTATTTGTATCTTTCTCAACACACGAGGAACACAAGAGTTCCAGCAATTCGTTGATCCAAGGCTCATCTTCATGTTCGGAATCAGTTTCGCTAGACATTGCAGAAGATAAGTCTTGGCGGCATTCTGCGTTGGAGCATTTGGCAAGATCAACCTCATCTAGTTGGTTGAAACGTGCCTGCGCCTCTTGGGTAGTCCACGTTAAACTTTCTGCAGGGCTGTCCTTCAAGCTGGCCATTGCCTTCTTATTGGTTATCCCATGGTTGCATATCAGACGGAGCTCATTAATCCATTTCAACGTGTTGAAAAATGTTGCACCACTATCTGTTGCATTCGTTGAGTCAATTTTGTGCAGCGTGCTAGCTTGGACCTGTTGGTAATACCCCCTTTCCTGCTCAGTGAATTCAAGCTCCACCGACTCGTCAATCCGATCTGGTAGCTCGATGGTTGACTTTGGACGCCGGAGAGAAAGACAATTGACCAGAGTCTTTAATTTCAAGAAGGAGGTTGGATCGGATTTAGATTTCCAATATTGGGTAATATGACTATTGAAAACCTTCAGATCATCAAATGGAGCGCACTGGAGGAATTTAAAAAGACTGAAGAGATCCATGAGGCGATTTTGGATCGGTGTTCCCGTCACTGCCCATCTCTTTTCGGCTTTGAGACAACACACTGATTTCGCAAATGATTTGGACGGTTCTCGAATAATGTGAGCTAATTCAATTAGCACATCCCGCACGTCTTCGCTCAGAATTTAGGATGGGACATACCCTCGTCCAATACCACTCTGCCCCACCTTACAGTATGTAGGCTAAGAGGGGGTTCGGCAGTTGTGGTCAAACTTTTCTTCCAGTCCAGACGAACAATGGAATAAGTTGTAATGACTAGCGCATATTTTCCGAGTTCATTGAGATGCTTGGTTCTGTCTTTTCCGTAATAGACACAATACGTTAATGAATCCGACGACCGTAGATGTCTACGATGGTTACTACATCAACTCAATAAAGTTGCCGAACTGGGACCACTTACCTCTGTAGCTCATCTTTCCAAGTCTGAATTACTACTTTGTTAAGTACGTTCAATCTTCAAGGAATGCTTGTCGTAGACTTACATGTTTGGGGGACAATCAGCAAAGTTGTGGAGAAAGACGCCTCCTGGCAATCGTCCTGTGCTTTGCTATCAAAATCTGATGCAATGAGGGCAATAATGCTTAGTGATTTCCCTAAGCCAGGTGCATCTATTAGAAGACCACCTCGAAATTGTTGTGGTCGTCTGGTCTGCTTTTGCCCCGAAATAGTATTAAAATACGACACTCGGCCAAGGGCATCTTTTTGCTCTTTCCACATATCTTGATGGTGACCATCCAATGCCCAGCCGCTTTCTCTTTGCATCATGAAAGTAAGAGCCTGCATCTGATGCTTGTACAGTGTGGTTTTAAGAGCCTGTGGCGGGTCTGTGCCTGCAAGTGCTTCTTGTTCCGCGCCATCGATGAAAAGATCCATGGGATTAGCAAACAGCTTTAAGTTCTGTCCACCGTCCATGTATGAGCTGTCATTTAGATCATGTGTGTACACAATGCCACCTTCCTTTGGAGATAGACAATGTGGATTTCGATATTGGACGTTCTTATTGCAATTACTGGGGTGCTGTAAAAAAAGATTGCACTTGGCTGCAAACAGACCTACAGGCTCGTAAAGAGATGGAGCTCCATAAAGTATCACATATAGCGCCAAACGTGGGCCAAGCCCCTGGGTTCTTTTGCTGTTACTAGGTTTGTTGTTGTTCCTACGAGGGTTGACCGGCGAACACGGGAGGTCCGCGAAAAGCTGAACATCAATGTCTTTGCGAAGAACTTCCAGAATATCTTTGCTATTACGGTCGAGAACCCCAAAGCGGCTTTTCGTTTCATGAACTACAAGCGTATGGGAATCTTCCAGAACATCAAGTGGAATTGGTGTCTCGTGAGCTTTATAGCTCTCTGATATTGTGAAACAGAGACTAACAATCTGGCACAGATATCAGCGAAGATAAGGATATTCTCTACATTCAGAGAACACACAATGCTCCCCTGGCTGGAAGAGTAATTTTGCTAGAGGAACGACTGGCAACTTCATCTACAGCAAGAGGAAGGAGGTCCAAAAGCAAAGTATTGTAACGCACCATCCCAAAGCAAAATAGTTGTCCTTCTGCTATCACCCTTTTCACCGGCTTCTTCGGAAAAGTGACGTCTTCGTCGCTAAGTGCATGCTTCATAGTAAAGAGATCAATGCCGGCTCAATGCTGCTCATGAATTAGGAGTTGATATGATGTGATGATCTTAAGGAGGTGGCCCAGTTCAGCAGAACTATCTGGCCTCGTAGATGTACAATGAACTAATGGCGTAGTCCGCCAGCTGAGCTCCGCCATGTTACGACGCTTCGCCGAACGTTTGGCCTAGAGAGCGGTTTGCTCTCATCTAAGGGCCAATCATGCATCAACACGTTGATTGCGCTTTGCACCCAATGCGTCAATGCATGTTTTTCCTCTTAGTAGTAATGGGGCGTCAAGGGCGTTCGCCTTGTTTTGGAAGCCTTGACCCTAGTAGGTCAGCAGCTGCCTCTGAAGCCAATCGGACTGCGATCTGATCACGTGACTGATTACCAGCCTCCACTGCTGACCTCGATACCTACTGTACTGTAGCCACATATGGGGCGGTGAGGCACAGCCTTGATCCACCTGGCTCCAAATTCTCTTGGCCGAGAGTGTTCTATCACGGCGAATCAGAGTCACTATCCTTTCGTGTATGCTACTTCGCCAATATGCATATGTACTTCGCCATCGCACAGGTGCATCCAGGTTGTAGTACGTTATCTGGGAGCAAAATGCGATTGGCAGACAATCGCAAGGCAGGCGCATTGATATGCCGATAGCGGAAAATGTAACTTCAAGAGTTGCCAGATGTACTCTATATGGATAACACCCATCGCGCACAAGGAAGCACGAGTAGTATCTTGCTTGTTCAACCCTCTAAGAGCAATCGACACCGAATGCAATATTATGGCAACAGGACGGGCAATAGTGCAGAAGTCTCTTGATCAATTGAAGTCGACTATCACCCATGGAGATGCTCACACATTTCGTGATACCAATTTAGAAGAGGTATGGCAAGCAGCTCGTGAGATTGAGCAGGAACAAGGTGCCCGGTTGGATCTCCGTTTCATGCGCAGATTAGAGCCGCTTCTTCAGACCTTGGAGAGCTATGCGCCGACAATCGAAGTGTTCTGTCAAGGGTTCTCCCCAATGGCATTTGTTTGGGTAATTGTGATATGCCTATCATTACCCACGGTTGGTTAATCGTTACTGTAGGGACCGATAAAGCTGATGCTACTCGTAAAGTCTCCCAACATATTCCTTCGCAAAGCATGACTGATACTCAGTGTCAGCTATCAAGACAATATTCAGATGTCATGGACAAATTACTCCAAGCTTTCAGCGATATAGCCAGGTATTTGCCAAGACTAGACAGATTGAAAGCAACATTTGGAGATATCGGGGACTTCGAACAAGCGCTGGGGTTAATATATAGCGATATAGCCGAGTTCTATCGACGAGCATACAAATTTTTCCGCCGCAAGGCCTGGCATGTCTGGTTCGCTTTCGACTGGGGCCTTTTCGAACGCCGCTTTAAGTCGATTATCGAAAAGTTGCGGTCCCATTGCGAACTTCTAGACCGCGAAGCTGCAGCCACACACTTTTCGGAGATGAAAATAATGCGGGACAAACGTGAGCTCGAGGAAGAACATTTCGAGCGACACAGGAAATCCCAATCTACACATGAGGTTTTTACGTGGTTATCAGCAGAAGAAGATGGCCAGGAGGATTATCTCCATCGTATTTCTGATAACCGTCAGCCTGGGACGTGCAATTGGATCCTTGAGGACCAGCAGATCTGTTCATGGATCGAAGATACCAATGGAGGACCAGTATGTTGGATGACCGGTATTCCAGGAGCAGGGAAGAGTTTCCTCTGTTCAATGATCATTCAGAATCTAGAAACCCACCAAGATTTATCCTCTATTTATTACTTCTGCGGTCATCAGCAAAACGATAAAGATACCCATGCTACGATTTTGCGTACACTGACAATACAATTGCTGAGGTCTCACCTTGACATGGCCGAGCTTGTTCATCGGGTTTATCTTCAGAAAGGGTCCAGCCGCTCTTTTCCAGCCATGAAAAGGATACTCAAAAAGATGCTGTTTACCATCCCAAATACACGCATAGTCCTAGACGGTATCGACGAATGCAATCACCAAACGCAAAGGGAAGTACTTGGGAGCCTCTTAGAACTTCAAAAACATGCCGGAGACACCTGCAAATTGCTTATCTCCAGCCGAGAAGAACCTACGATACGAAACGCAATGTCAAACAAGACTCACGTTAAACTAGACGGACGAACAACGGACGGCCTCACGATCTTCATCCAAAACAAGGTGAAAGAATTAAAGAAACACTGCCCAGAGAAGGAGCCCGCATTAATGGATCGCGCGGAACAACGATTACAAAGCAATGCGAAGGGAATGTTTCTTTGGGTCCGTTTAGTGTGCACTATGCTCCAGGAGCAGATGTCAGATCTGGACTTTGAGCGTGCAATCGAGCAATTGCCAGATGGATTAGACGAAGCTTATGGACTCATAATGTTACGATTTCGTAGTTTAGACTCCCGTTTGAAAGAAAGGGTCTTCAAGATTTTATTTTGGGTAAGCGCAGCATATCGCCCGATCTCGATCCATGAGGTTGCCGATGGAATAGCCTTATATCCTGGTCAACTCATTCTGAACAAGAAGACAAGAAGTAAGAACCCACAGCGGGACATCGTTGAGATCTGTGCCCCTCTCTTAGAGAATTCAAGCAACGGTATTCTAAAATTGGTACACTTCTCCGCGAAAGAATACCTTCTCGACGAGCAGAGCGGCCCATTCATCGAAATAGCTGAAGCACACTTTAACATTGCGTTTTCTTGCATTGTCAACTTGACCACCGCCCTGGTCATAGTACCACGACATAGTGATGGCGCAACCGCTGCAGATCTTGAATCCTATGCCGTGCAAGGAAGGTATGGTCTCCAGCCATACGGCCATCGTTTTTGGGCCGAGCACGTACTAGCTTATTTGGAAAACACACGGGAGCTGGACCACGCTTTAATCGAGGTCCTAGAGGCATTTTCTAACGTCTGCAGAACCCACCCACTGAGTTGGTTTGAACCTGACACGGGATCAGCTTCGAAGCCTCCCTCAAGAGGCCTCAGCAAACTCCAAAAGCACCCATCACTATCCAATTTCATTTCAGGCTGGCTACGATTCAAGTCGAAAACGAAAAGTACAGAAGTCCCCGCCGGCGATTTACGCGCCCAGGAAGAGTGGCAGCTTCAAGTAGATGAGACATATCTGAGTCTTATTGATTGCCGTTTTCGAGATATTGTAGAACGGCTGTTGTTGAAGAAAGACTCCCGGCTACCTCCGCACCTAGACCAGACTGATTATCAAGCTTTCCTTGAACGGTTCAGTTTCGTTTGCAGATTTCTCAACTGTACCCATTGTTTCGACACCACTGGCGACCGTGATGCTCACGAACAAAGTCACCTAATAACGTTCCCTTGTCTCCAGTGTGATTTCTCAAAAAGAGGGTTCAGCTCGCGGAAGGATCTTGAGCGACATACTCAAAGTTATCATATGTCCGCTGAAGATTTCAAGATACCAACTAGCTTGTTCGAAGCTTCTACCGAATCGAGAAACGGACTCGATCCTGATTGTGGCAGCTACCCAGGGTCCGCTCGCAGATCTACTTGCTGGAACAGACGAGGTCGTGAGGTTCTCCAGAAAGGGTTTCGGCAAGTCTTGGCAAAATTCGAGTCTGAGAGTCTTTTGAAAAACTCTTCGACAATAGTCCTGAACTCGATTCGGGCTAAGGTGGAAGAAGAGCAGTACGAAACTCTAACAGGCTTCAAGGATGATATTCGGGAACTATCGGGAGGTTTAAGCTCAATGGTGGATTCAGAAAAGGGTGAAGAAATCAAAGTAATCTGCGACCAAGAGATCGAGAAAGCCATTACGGATTTCCCTGCCTTCGCTAATTTTGGTAATTCAAGACTTGGTGGTAGCACAGCCAATTCGCACAGCGATGTTGTTTCGCAGCAAAATTTTCCGAAACTATCCGATAATGCCGAAAATGACTTGAATATTTCTTCCAATTCCTCTCTTGGCAAAAGAAGGCCGTACTGGTCTGTGACAGAAGAACAGGAGTTCCCAGAGCTTTTGGAACAGTGTGGTCGAGATTTTATAAAGATAGCAGACCGCTTGAAAACCAAGACCATCGATGACATCGTTGAGCACTTCATATACCTGGTGAGTCTAGGAAATCCAGAACTTTTGAAAGTGGCCGATGCCGCGGATGCGAAACTGCAGCGGGACTTGGAAGCTACCCTACCAATTTTAAATAACGGAGGCCTAGAGCCTGCAAAGTTATTATCAGATACTTCGTCTCTAGATGTTCGCCCAGGAGGGTTAGCATACACTGCCCAAACAATGGAATCTATGATCCCTTACCATCTGCACCAGCAAGACTTGTCTGGAAAGAGAGATACTCGTTTTGATGACAGTTCCAACACAACAAGTCCTCAAGCCAAGACCGAACATGTTCAAGTTCTCGAAAAGCCCAAGAGATCTGTACGACCTCGAAGAGCAAGAGTTTTATGTGATTACTGTAACAGATCCGAGGATGGATTGCACGATGAATACGCATTGAAGAAACACGTCAGACGGTTTCACCAAGCTACTCGTCAGGTCTGGATATGCGATGATATATCGATAGATAAAAGGTTTCTCGCTAAATGCAAGCCCTGCGCCGCTAGCAAACGCTATAGTTCCAAAACCTATGCAAGTACTCATCTTCGGGTACATCACTTTGATGCTACAGCCACGGCGGAAAAGTTGTCAAGATGGATGCGTAGGATGGAAGAGCCTAACCCCAATTTCGACAAGAATGGACCAGAGTCAGCTTCGGTAGATAAAATATGCTCACCTATCAATTGGCATGGAAATAAGCGTCAGAAGATAGATGGAACAGCTGTGTTGCATATTAAACCTGGTATATCGAATAATTCAGATTTACTGCCTTCTATGCTACGCACGCCGAAGGATCCAAGCATGTCGAGCCGAGCGACGAGCCGTCCAGTCACCCCCAATTTACCTCAAGACTCTGATGGAGAGGGGTCTGCGGGTTCTAGCTCAGGGGACGAGTCTAGCTCCTTCCAACAGACGTTACTGCTCCCAGATTACTCTTTCGAAAAATTTTTGCCCGGGCCTGCAACAATTGATCGACCGATCGATGATGCTGGACCACCACACCACAAGGATCTTACTTTAATCAGGCCTAATTTAGTTCAAAGGCTTCCTCATCTTGATCCTTTCCGTAAATTGGCTTGTCATGACCAAGTGGAGGAACTCTATCGGAAACTGGAGAATGAGCTTGTGGGTAGCGAGCGTTACACAGAGGCGCTAGATAGTTTAACGTCCCTTTCGCGGACACTACTGAGAAATCTTTTAGACTGGCGACGACGTTCGACCTTTGCGCCGTCTATACCCTTTTCGATCTAATCTACCACGTCTTCTAAACATTTTATTTGCAAAACGTCTTGTGGCCTTTGTTTCTGAACTTACCGCGAGAAGCATTGTCTGCCACTTGCTATTCAAACGGAAGGTCTTGGGGGCGCAACTATTCAGCGCTCATTGCGGGTAGCGTCACCTTCGCTAAATAATATACATTAGATTAGGTGGTGTCTGCACCCAAACAGAAGTATACGAGGTAACAAGATTTTCTTAGTCAATTCTCTGTTCCCTAAAGTTTTATCTTTGATTCTGTCGATTAGTAGTATATGAAACAATTTATCTTCTCTATTATTAAAAATGAAAGAATGAAAATTGTACTACTTGAACAATTTGAACCATGAAATTCTATCATTCAATAACATTTAGTGATGTAGCAAAGAAGAAAACAAATAACCTTAACCATGCTTGCAAAACTTTCAAATAGATCTTTTGAGCTTTCCCACTTCAAGATCTGTCTCGAACTCGGTGGAGTCGCGTGCTAAGCTATTTCCTTTACCCTGCTACAAAGACACAATAATAGAAAGACTGTTGGTTAGCCAAGTTGAACCACGCCGCTCATTAATCAACAATCTTTACCCATATTAACAGAAAGAAAGAAAGAACGTTTGGATTTCCTAAGACTTGTCGAACCGAGCATCTTTCTCAAAGCGTGATCGAGTACTAGAAAAATATCGAAAGACATAAGTTTAAAACTTGGTCTAGTAGGAATATTTCATCATGACGACTTCAAGTTCGGATTCCTTCGTGTTGGAGAAAACTGTAGGCAGCTGATTTAAGCGTGTAGACTATATGGTAAGATAGAAATCATATCGGGGCTGAAGAGCAGAGAAGCTGGTGTAGAGCGAGATTGCTTGGTGGGAATATAAAGACATAGTGTTGAAATTTCCCCTCGAATTCTTTCAAGACAGCGCTCTTTCCAGTGGGTTGGTTCTTGATAGCTATCATTCGTAAATAGCATATATCAAGAGATGAAAGATATGTTCAGGTTGAAAACCAGATAAACTGACGAAGAGCGAGATTGCTTGGTGACAATATAAAAGACATAATATCAAAACATTCGTCAGAATTCTTTCATGACAGCAATATTTACAGTTCAAAGTGCTAGTATGCGTCGCTGAGTTTCTCGACTTCGTGTGTAGTATACATGACGAGATAGAAGATATGTTCAGGGTGCAAAGCAGAGCAGCTGGTTTAAAGCGAGATTGCTTGGTAGAAATATGAAAGATAATCGACTTGCCTATATATGTAAATTGTGCATTGTCGCCTCTTTCATGATGGCTTTAGGCTCTTGAAGAACTCTTATACGTAGCTGATTTTCGTGTTGCGGTATTCCTAGAAGCGTGGAAAAAGCTCACAGATACGTGAAATGTTGATGATCTCGGCATCGCGCTGTCGTTTTCCACTCTTGGAAACCGTAGAGACAAATAATGCACTGTTACATTGAATTCATGAGGTTGAGCTTCTTCCCCTTTCACTTATGTGACATCATTTCACCTTCTATTGACCTTTTCCTGATCTTAAAGGCGAAGTAATGAAGTAGATAACATGTATACGAATGAAATTGTTTTGAGATATGAATTCAGTGTTTGCTGGTTGTATAATTAGAGGATTAGAGGAACGTACTATTCTTTAATACTTTGATTTCGAAATCAAGAGCTCAACTTCGTTTCGGGTACAAGAAGAAAGGGGCGAGAAGAGTTCAAATATACACGTGAAGGATTAGTTCTTACCAGAGATGCTGTGAGATAGTCTTGTCTAACTTTCTTTGTGATGTTTGCACTTAAACCTTCTACTTGAAATGATTTCTTCTCGATATTCCATAATTGAAAAATTATATTACAGCTCCTTGAATAATGCTAGTCTCAATGAATCGTTCTATTAGCAACCAGAACTTCTTGTCTCCCCTTTACCGCCTCATCCTCTGACTCTGTCCTTTCTTGCCCGTTCCGCGAGTTGAAGCATCAATTTGTACACATTTTGTGCGGCCAAAACTCTATTTTCTGGTTCCCTGATGTCAATTGGTCCATATTCCGTGACCTGAATAAGCTCTCTCGACTTCAGTAGCTTGGGGTCGGAGTTGAGGTTCTCAAGGTAACTGTCGCGTAATTTGCAGGTGGAGATAGACATTTCGGTATTGTGTGCGGAGATGAGATAGGGCTAATTAGAATGTTAACCACGTGATATCACCAGAGCGATGAAACCTACCCTGTACGATGACTTGTTGTAATGTCTCGCCTTCTGAAAGCAACACCTGCCAAGCATTTCGCTGACTCTCTGCGCAAACTTTGGCTTTCCTGACAATCGTTTACCCTGCTATGGTTATGATGGTGATACAAAGCTGGGAGTATGCACGAACCTCGTAATCTAATATAGGAATCTGAATCTTTTGGCCACTGAAGATCACAGAAACTGTAAGGTCAGGACGTGTATGGACCATAGATCCATCAATCATAACTACAAGGTCTTTCCCATAGTCTGGCGTAAACTTGATGCCATCTCTACCATCATGCTCTGCGCAGATACTGTCGAGGAATCTAAGGAACAGCTCAACTACTTCGTTTTCCAGGACATTTAGATCTGCATCTGGTCTTGTTTCCAAAGGTAGAGTAGGCGATGATGGTGAATGGAATGACGAGGACTGGCTCGAAGAGGCGCCGGGCTCTGGATTCGATGTAGATGACGAGTTATCGAAATCTGGATGGAGTTGGCCGGATGATGTGTGCGAAGTTGAAAGAGACTGATCCATCGTAACTCCTTGTTCGCCCTCTGATAAACCCGGTGAAGCTTCGCCTGCCAAATATTCGGGCAACAGTTCGGGAAGTATAGCTTCAGTGCTGCCGGGAGACAGTCTACTAACTTTTCTTGAAGGTGGTGTTGTGGTTTGAATTCGGACTTTCCTCTTAGATACTCCTGCAGTGGGACTGTTGTCTGGACTGCCAAGATCAAGAGATGCAGCTGTGGGAGACTTTGGCAGTCCCTGGTCTGTAAAAGGGCTTGAAGTGTTGTACCTGCCTTCAGATCGGGTGGGCGGTTTCGAAGGGGAATCTGACATTGGTTTAGGCTCAAGGACAGCTGTAAGCTGGTCGTAAAACGCCTTGTGTTTCGTATATGCATCGATATATTCCTTGTCTTGATACCTTCCAACTGGTACTTCAAATACGTTGGAAAACCTAGCCAAAACCTTGGCATCTCCACTGGAAAGTGTGCCTTCGCAAGTAAAGCTTTGAAAGTCTTGCTTCTCAGGCTCCGTTTTGAATCTTACCGCCTCAACCTCCTTTGCTCCCCAGTTGGACCCACTTGGAAAGTCCAGAGGCGCAAGCACAGAAATGTCTTCGGATGCCATTGTTTGCTCGTCTTCCCTTATGTGCTCTGAAGCTCCGCTGGTTAAGGTGAAACCAACAGCAGGTGAAATTAGAATACGTGTTGTTGTTGTGTGTAGCACTGGCTTCACAAGTAGTAAGAGCTACCTTAGGCTTGAGTCATTCACAATACATATCCGCTATATCACACATGATCTGAACTAGTGAAAGCACATGGGAGAGATAGACGGATGACGACTATCATCCGTAAAAATTATTCCAAAGTCAATCGATATATAAACTTGCTGGCAAAGTGACCGATTTCGGCTTCTTTCTAATGAGAACTGATCTATCATTTTGTAGCCGCGCCATCTCACACAACTCAATAACCACAAGCTACTTGAATGTTAATGTATTACTAGTTTCAGGGTTTGAAAGTTTATTATGATGCTACAACGTACAGTACTAAGGTAGGCAAGCAACAAGGTAAAGTATGGTAGACGCGAAGTACTGTTGACTAAGCAACCGTGGCGCTAAGGTACCTAAGTTACTGCATCATAGAGTATGTAAACAAATCCCCGACTACATTATCAGCCTTTCTCTCACCCATTATGTTCCATCAGTCCTGCAGCTGGACTTTATTTAACGCATCATGTTCTAAGGACCCGTCTCTACAATGGAAAATATAGCGCTCAGAGCTGCGCTCGGTCTTGAAAGCTCGAAGTGGAATGCAGCTGGCGAATTCGCGATACCGCTTCGCAAAATTGATTTGTTGTCATATATGGACGATGAGGACAGAACCTGCAAATGGATCGCACAGGAGTTCTATCATATCTTATTTCGACCTTTTGGCAAGAGTTTGGTGGACAACAAACGAAGATGCGCATGGTACTTCGGCAGAGATGTACGCCTTGGTTTCTTATCGAGTGATGCATTTGTTACGAGTACTGATATCATGACAGCTTCCGGCTCATAACCATCAAGTCCCGGACAATTTCGACATGATTCGCTTAGTACCTCAAAGCCACTACATCTGCTTCTATGACACCAGCTCTACGGATCTCAAACCCAAATACCTCGCGAAGTTGGATATATTAAAGCCGCACCATCGCCAACACCTGTTCGATGTACGGTATGCACAGCCAAAAGTACGCCAGCGCCTACTGAAACTGAACTTGAATCGCAAGATCCGCGCTGGGAAAGAAAGCCTTCTGAAGCAGACATTAAAAAAGTCTCTGCCGGCTACTGGTATCAATGGCGAAGCTGATGGGGATACACAAAATACCACGACTGGCAAGGCTGGAATATCTCAAGGGGAAACCAACCAAGGCAGTGTCAGCCTTGTCAATACACTGAGCAATTCTGACATGAAAGATCGGAAAGACTCTGAGACTACCATGGACGAGGACATTTGAAGGAGTGTTGGGGTCTTGACAGGAGCGAAGGAGTAGGAGCTGCCAAACTGCATGTGTAGCGGTAACTCAGATACTGGCGACGACAATGGCTATGTCTTTAGTGTCGAGCTTGCTTTTTTAGGGCACAAGGTCATTTGATACCCCGGGACAATGGAGTACGGAAGATCTTGTACAAAATCCTGTACTAGACCCTAGGTTAGCATGCTCAAAAAGAAAATGAGAATTAAGGTCCACCATTGATTTGTCACAGCTCCTGCCTATCTTCTCTATACATTGTGAAGACCAGCAACTCTTTCGTTTATTACGATTAAAACATCGGCTGTGTTAATGCATTCAAGGCAGAATAATTGAACTCTCATAATCTAGTTCCACAGCATGTTGGCAAGAATCACGTTTTTATTCTCGATGCCGACCAATGAACAAGATATAGGGCATCTCTAGAAAGATCTGTGCTTCACTCTGTCAACATGCTATCTCCATCTTCCGCTTCTCTTACTTTGAAAGCAATCAAACTCCGCACGAAGTATTATTGGGTTGAGCGGGCATCTATCGCACGCTTATGTGCCGTTCGTCCTCGACTTCGTTCACAAAACATTTCTCAACATCACCTTGTATGGTGTGCCTGGTAACCAAACTCTCTACTACTTGATATCCTCCGAAAAACAACCAGGTACTACGCAATTGTACGTCGTGTGTCACGTTTCGTCATGGTAGGATGTGGCAGACGGTCTGGTCTCGAAATGGCTTGATCTGTTCGTGAGCGTTCTCAACGAACGCTTCTCAATTGCTCGGTTGATGAACACAGCTAGCTACCCCTACAATAGCCTTCTTTCGCTGCTATGGCTGATAATGCTGTGCTTGACTGATCTCATACTTCTACGTACCGTTTGTGGAAAAAGAATTCAGAGCTCATGCTTAAGATTTCTACGATGCTCGAAAATCTCGTCATACTTGGATATCATCGCTCTGACCTCCTTTTTACGAGTGATTATACGCCTGTGTTAGTCTTTAGTTCAGAGGGAAAGAATCCGAATAGTGAGCGTCTGAGTAAACATGTGAAGTTTTGCTTTTTGATAGCGTGCGTACGGAGAGACGGCTGCATGGAGTTCGAGTCGTAGAGGGGCTGCATAAACTTGGACCTGTGAGGAATGATTATTGTTACAGGGTATTTCCAAGTATCTTAAGCTATCGAGTATATACCTCTATCACATACGTTCTTCAGGCTAGATGATATCCATCCGACCACAACGGCAATCAAGTTAGGGAGCCCACGAAATAAAACACGTAACTGTCGCCAGATAATCTATCTAAATTATCTTGACTTGTCCTGTGCAGCAACAGAGGTCCGATTCATTCATGCGAAGATGTAGACGATCACAGGAGTCGCAACCGTCGAAAAGCTTCAGCTTGAATAATTAGAGTTACTACTCCTGGTCGCTGGAGACACGATAACAGCGTAGACTTCCTATATAGTAAGATTTGCTACCCAGTGCACCATGGCATACCCTGTTCATAGCAGCAGTGTCGACTTAAGGTTTGTCTGCCGACAAGCGCGCAGAAATCACAGTTGATGAGTCAATATCTAAATTGACTCGCACTGCAACTTATGATACCGTCGCCAACATCGATGTCTTGTAACAATCATAACGAGCCTACCTAGGCTGATTGACCACTGTAACCCCGATCCCCTCCTGGCTCGAGATTTTTGGCGCCCTGTAGCCCTGCAAAGGTCAAACGGCTACCGTCAAGCCATTCAATTAATTGATCAACATCTCTTATTACTAAGGTAGGCACTCGTGCCGTTGACCTCATAAAGTCGACAGCCATCTTCTGGAATGAGGATATCTTACCTCGAGAGTCATCAGTCTACTGAATCGAGCTGCTTTGTTCGCAAGTGGAGAAAATTGAAAAAAACATTTTCAGACGCCCTCCGGATGATATATTATGGTAGCATTGGCGCTGTATCAATTTGAGCTCTTTGCTGTTCTAATCCCCCATCTTTGCGACTCTTTCCATCCCCACTGTCTCAGCTATAGTTCTGTATCCTATTGATGCATAATTTCGAACCTTAAACCTCTCATGTCACAGTCTCGTCCGGTTCCATAGCTCTGGCCGTCGTTTCACGCCCGTGCAAAGCTCCAGCAGAATACCCACTCCTATAGATAGGGAAGGGAGAATTTACGGCCACTAGTGATTAGCGATGTTTGGACGTGGCAATATCACTTCTTTAGCTCTACTAGAAGATACATATCAGACTGTCTCGCTGTTACGAAGCCAGTGGCTGTCCACCCCTTACGAGGATCTGCTAGCTCAAATTTGGAAAGGTCGGTTTATCTGAAAGCCAGTTAGGAAATAGGGGCATACCGTCGCACAGAATGAATTCTAAGATAAGCTGTCGGGCAATGTCCGAAAGTCAGATCAAGCCGTTGCATCTTCTGAATTTTCTCTTGAGATTCGTTCACAAATTGGCTGGGACTTTTCAGCCAACGGTCTGGGCTCAAGGCAATTGCATTCATGTCAGATACATTTCAGTTGCGATGAAGAGCTCTCGCAGCATTCGTGCTGACTGGATTGCCTCCCGTTGTAACTCTCCCTTCTGCAAGCGTGACGTACTTTATGCTCTAATCCTACGACAACACAGGAGGTAAAGTCGAAGCGCCTCTTTCGTTGCAGCATCAGATAGGATAGCCTCTTCGATTTGTCCCACGAACCTCCATAATCAACTTCGACTTTACCATGTTCTCTCTGCACTCTGGACTGAATTTCCCAATTCTTCTGAGACATGCTCAACAGCTGTTCAAAGTGCAAAGAAGAGAGTATCGGCCCCTTTTCAAAAGCAATATCTCTATATAGCTTACAAGCACCTGTTCCGCCACCTGGTTGGGGGTATACTTCCCGGGCTTCTAGAAAAGCCGCTCTTGAAGTCGTGATGGCCTTGGTGCGGCACTATCTTGAGACAGGGATTACGCGCCTATAGCCTCTTTTTTGCAAGCCTTGCAAATATAGTGGGCGTTGACAATAGAATGGTTACTCTCCTAGGGTTCTTTATGATAGACTTTTCGAGTCAAGGCGTTTGATCAATTTTTGGGATGGTATCAGTGCCATACTTGTAGATATGTAGGACATTATATAGCTTACAGCATGCGTGGGCAGTGGTTTTCGATATGTCAGAAATGCCTATCCTCCATCAACACTGCAATAACTTCGTGGTAGAAACAACAACGACAGTATTAAACCCAATAATGTTATGTCACAATCTTACCCGCCACAAAGTCCGAGACATGATCCTCCTCATACCGCTTAACGAAGCCGCGAACCATCTCATCCACCACTGGCTCACACTTCTTCATCCCGTTCGTAACGAAGATATAAATAATTGGCCTCCGCATAGCGGCCTATACTTTCCCGGTATCCAAGGTCACTATTGAGTAGCGGGAACCACCTCGCCCTTATTTTGCCCTTATTAGATCTTCATATGATATCGTTCGAAGTACCTTGGTTTGCCATTCGGCACATCATGAGCCTGCCACTGTAGTCATATCACTAAGGAAATACAGCCTTCACACAAAAATCCTGTCAACGGCAATCAAGATCAGAGATACTCACAATGTTGAGCCAGATGCTTTACTCCCGAGGTTTTAATGAAGTGGAAGTTCATGGTGGGGCCTTTCCCCATGTCGAAAAGACGCCAAAAGGTTGATGGATCCTTGCTAGGAAAGGATCGGGCTATCTTTTGAAGATCACTAAAAAGGAGATCGAGTATGAGAGGAGCCAGATAGCGTCAACTTCGGAAATAGAAAACAGTCACAAGTCGTCATGGGTCCTTGAAAATTTTAGCCCAGAGAACAAGAAGTGAACAAGAGATCTACTGGCGATCAGGTCTTCTTGAGAACAACGTGAGTACTATGGCTGCCTCAAATTTGGTACTAGCTTGGTATAGGGAACCGGTAAGAAACAGGTAGCAAAATATGCAAAAAGCCGAGATATGGGGTAATGAGAAATGGTTTACTGTATGACACACATACAGCTGTTACCTCAACGTATCATCACGGACCAAGCTCTCATACAGGGACGATTGCATACACATACGAACTCAGCAAAGGAGTACGTCGCCGTAAGCATTCCCCCGCCCTGGGCATACTTGCCCCTTCCCAAGACTCCAAAGCGTTCCTCGACGGGCGGGAAAAGTCGGAATTGAAAAGGGACGGGACAAAGCGAATGTACAATTGTTCCAGAGGCTGGTGTTGTATGGCACCGTCCCCAGTAAATCTGTTCTGCAAAAGTCTCGGCGGAAGCGGGACTTGGAGGACCATGAAGGTGGGAGAGGCATGAACATGGAATATAGTTGAGCACAGTAATTACAGCAAGACCCCAATGTTGGGTCCGGAGTTGGGATCGCTCTTTTTTTTTTTTGGTGCTTTGTGCCTTGTGAAAGAATAGCTAGGTAGTTACGAGTATTGAAAAGTTCATAGGAGATGGGACGGTTCAAGTAGGGCTCGCATTGAATCAGTTGCTCGGATCTGGCGTGTTCTCAAGTCTATAGCCCGAAGATCGGAGAAGGTTCGGTAGATTGACATTCGACCGAGTCTGTGCCTGACGTGACGTGGCGTAGCTGTCTTTGCACTTTCTGTGTATTGCACCTGTGTGCTCGTGATTTGGGGATGATGCAACGGAGGATGTCAAGACATGATGGGTGGTGGGGGAGGATAGATATCCTCTTGTCACAACCGCCTGGACTAGCCAGCTTCACAGGCACTCGGGTCGCCGCAATATTGCTAGCCTGTCCGAGCAAAATGGGCGATATTCGTTATCGAAGATCAGAAGCAGGATCGCCTTCTTCCTTCCGGGAGAGGAGTCCTTGGGCTGTGCCCTCCCAAATCATCTCCACAGCGTCCGGTCCAACACAATCCGCCAGATCTCTCTCAATCTTCGCCACCAAGGCCTTCGTGAGTTCGAAAGGCGTCCATGGCACGTCACTCCCAAACACCAGCCTTTCCTTTCCCGTGAACTTCAGCAACGCAGAAACCTGGTTCGGTACTGGATCGCCAGCCAAGTCGTACCACATTTGGGTTTTGAGCGCGGTTTTAATCTGCTCTTCCGTGATATCACAAGCGTCTCTGGTGGTACTGAATTTCTGACCAAGCCGCAATATCAGGAAACTATCGAGGAGGATGCGGTCGGCGATTACTCTATGAAGATGGACAAGGGAGGAATGAAACGTGTGCTGTGAGCATTGCTTTAGCGATCGCCTGAAAAGGGCTTGCGATACAGCAGATGAACTCAATCCGAAAGGGGCGAGAAGAAATCCGGAGATTTGACTTACATGCGATCCAAAAGACTCGGCAGCACATTTCCGCAATGCGAGACTAGAGGAAAACGAAGAATCGTCCCCGAGACAAGAAGATCGAGGATTGATCGCGCACTGTCAAAAAAGAATTCGAACAATGGCGCTCTATATAAACTTGCCAGCGGCGAAGAATTGGCATACTGCTCCGCTGGTGACGAATGATGCTCGTGCCCATGCATTTGTGGGTAGCAAGCAATGGTGGGATGTACGAATACCAGCGCAGCCCGCTTGTCTAGTTCGGCCAGCACAGGCCTCAGCAGCGGATCGCCAAGATAAACTCCGGGTGTATTTGAGAGCAGAACGAATCCATCTGCGTCTAGTTCGTCAAGGGCGTACGCAATTTCTTCAGACGCAGCGTCCATGTTATCCTTGTCAAGCGGCAAGCTGGCAAAGAAGCCGAAGCGATCGGGGTACTGCCGCTTCACGTCTGCGGCGAACTCGTTCGTTTGCCTCGTCAATGTCTTGTTGAAGGGGGGATCAGAAGAGATATTCGTCCCGGGGGAGGAGAGGCTGAGGATGGACTTGGCGATGCCGGTGGCCTGAATGTGTTCAGAAAATACTCCTTTGAGACACAAAGAAACAATAGAATAATTGCGTGAGAGGATTGCTCTCAGAAATAGCCAAAAAGTGACGTTTGAGATGTCATAGATTCATGGTTTCGACACAAACGTGGGGAAGAAAACGTTGAAAAACACACTGACAGTCATGTATTCGAGATGTGATTCCGCGCTCCAAGCTGGAATCCCAGGCATGCCGTCAGGTTCCGTAATGTCATTGTCCAGGAGGGCTTTGTGATAAAATTCAGGAACAAAGTGAGCATGACAGTCGATTTTGCGGTCGGCCATGACGGTGAGTGATATTATACCGTGTGATGTGATATGATAAAGGGTACTAGCTCGTAGTAAACGTACTTATATATAACAAGTCGAGGAGCTTCACAGCTTAGAGCGGGGACATCGCATCATCGTACATGTTATTGTCGTACGTATTGTTGTCGTGCATATGTACATACCTATCTCATTTAGGTAAGTCATGTATCGTTCGTGTCACTTCCGCAAACAACCACATATGGTAAATGAACATAACAGGATGAAACTGTAAAAATTATTACATCACTGAGTCTGCATCTTGTACATTACATGTCAAATATGTATTACGCTTTTTATGACTATAAAGATTAGTTACAAGACGTCATAAGCTTCATTGAGTGTGCCGATTCTCACGAGTTTTCGTTTTTAAAGATTTTCGGTTACCCGTTTACAAAGATAAAAGCAGAATTTGATTTAGTGAACTGCAGGTTATTTACATCAGTTCGCTCATGTTGAAGTCAGGAATACATGTTGAATAAAAACATACACATAAACCCGCAAGGGCCGTTAGGATAATGCACATTTACATATACGTTACAGAGTACACGTTGTGTATGGGATCACTGTGGGCAATATCCTAATCACATCGGTGCAGCCATCGTACTGTGATGTGGTGAAATTATGTGCTGTCCATGACAAGTCTCGGCCTTACAGATTCTGCGTCGTTGTCTTGCTACTGAAAGCCTCCCATTCATCACATATCTCTACTGTTGCTCTGCAGCGTTTCCGGATAATCTCGACGGCGTCTTGGCCCAAGGGCAGCATCGAGGGCATTTTTCTGCCGGCAGCTTCGCCTTCCGAACGAACAGCGTCTACAATCCGGACTGCGGCGCCTTTGGGGTCGCCCAGCTGCTTCTGGTGCAAGCTGACAACAGCAGCCTCGCACATCTTGTTGGCTTCCGCATAGTCAAATATGTCTCTGGCCCCGTATACAATTTTTTGCGGAGAAAGAATCTCAGTGCGAAAGTGGCCGGGGATCAACATGCAGGTCTTTATCCCAAAGGCGGCCACTTCTTCTTTGAGACAGAGCACAGCACCTGATTCAAAGCAAAGTAAGCAACACGCTCAATCCTGACTATGGAGCCGTAGGGACGTACTTTCAAGGGACCCTTTTGTGGCAGCATAAGCTCCTGAGGTGGGAATAGCCTCCCAAGCGAGGATTGAGCTCATGAAAAGCAATGTGCCCGCTCTTTGCTTTCGAAGGTGCGGTAAAATCGCGCGTGTAAGGTTCATGGTGCCGAAGAAATTGGTCGAAAAGACATTGCGTGTTCTCTCGTCCCTGCCGGAACCGCAAGAATCAGATACAGCAAATGGTCCAAGCAGCCAATGTGGATTTACCCAATCTCCTCGAGGAAGCCGGCTTCGATGTAGGCAGCATTATTGACAAGTACATCGATTTTGCCATATATCTTCCAGGCCTCGTTGACTTTGGCATCGAGATCCGACTGCGAAGCTGTGACATCAAGATCCAATATCGCGGCTCCAGCATCTCTCTGAGCCTTCAGTCGATCCGAAGCTTTTCTCGCAGACGCTATGACCTTATCGCCGCGGTCGAGGATGGCATGAACAAGCTGTTCTCCAATCCCCGTCGCGGTCCCAGTCACAAGCCATACAAGTTGAGGCATATTGATTGGGAGAATGCAGAAGGGTGGATGGCGCGCCCAGGTCCAAAACCGTTTATTATGCCAGCCTCTCACAGCAGACTGTTATCATGATTGATTACTCGTAACCTGGAAATTGACGTTTCGATGGCTGGTCAGCTAAGGTATGAAACGCACTAGCGATAGCGCGTACGAGAACAAAGTGTGGTCTACCCACCGTAACAGGAAGGTGCTGTACTATGGAGAAGGGCTGTCCAGATGCGTCAGTCGATGTATAACGCTGAGCTGTTGCGACGAAGGCGTCGGGTTTTTCGAGCCTAGAGTGCCCTGTAAGTTGATTGGGGCCCACTTGCTCGGCGTCAGAACTCAGAAAAGAAAATCCAAAAGGCTCTTCCTTGTGGCTCGCAGCAATCTGGATGGGTTGGGCGAGCAAGATTTTGGACTCTACGCTAGGGGTATGCCGCTGATCAGTCTTCCAGGGGCGTCTTGGACGGGAGCCCTACAATCTTTCATCCAAGTAGGCTATCACTCAATCTCCAAACGAGATGAATTTATTCCACCCGCCCGGGAGTTCAGTACATCTACTTCGTTCGCTCTGATGCTATGATCCCCTTCACACCATCACCGCCATTTGGAGAAATAGCGGCATCCGACATCAGCCTTGATATTAGAAGGCATTTGTTGCATGATCATAAACCAATGCAATCGACGACATATTGAATCTTGAAGACAGAAGAATTACATCCTGCTCAGAAGAAGTCGAAGAGAATAGAGCGTCCCATTCCGCAGCTATCATCAATTGCTCGAGCTTCATGTGATGACAGCTTTAAAGCAAGGTAAATGACAAACTACGACGCTTAAAAGAACATCACTAATTTTGCAGCAACCATGTTGAAGACGCTGTCGATAGAATGTTCAGTGACGTCAGTCAACCTGTTCGCATGATACAGAGACCTTGAGGAAGGTCTAAGTGGCTCGAAGAAAACCAAGATAAATACGCATGAATTATTTATGATTCAGGTGAGAACAATTCTCTTGATGATGAAGAATACAAATCTTCATTAAATGACCCTCGCATTCGAAGCTGACGAGAGAGTGCAATCTCAGACGTCGCTTGAGCCACGTTGGCTCATAACATGAACGGATAGACATCAGCCTCGGAGAAAAGACTTTTCTTCGTTGCGCGCTCTGCTTACTATCAGAAGCATGCGGGAAAGATAAGAGACGGCAATGCTACATAGATGAGGGAATCTGAAAACAGAATCAGAGTATAGAACTGCAAAGCTAACCTAATATAATTTAGACTAAACATATGACACTTTCTTTCAATGCGTTCAACTTAATTAACTCTTCGTTCGAAACCTTGACAGTGATTATTACTCATAAAATTACTGCTGACCAACTATTGTCAACTCAAGATCAACAGCGAGTCTTTCAGATGTACAAGCTCATCTTTCAAAGATTGAATGCACGAACTTATGACTCAAGACGAAAAAGATACGATCAATAACTTAGGGAATCTTTACATCGATCAGAATAAGATGATCGAAGTCAAGATCATGTTTCGACGAGCGAGAATTGAAAAATTTAACGAGCTATCAACCCTTTCACCCACTATCGTCAGAAGATTTGTAATCTTTATATGTTGTCTTTATATTCTTTTCTCTGTCGCAGAATTTTTCAGAGATGACAAATTGTTTCACGCTTGCATTGTTCTCTTTATATGCATGCTTTTTGTATAGTAGAAGAATAAATTTTAACGCATTGTATGAAATGTCTACGCGCAATGAATATTATTCGAACATTTTCGGTACAGAAATTGAAGAAAAGAGCATTTCTGAAGCTTCAGACTTCAACGTCTAAGCTGATATGTAAATGACTAAAGGTTTTGAAGGTGAGCTTCATCAACTTTTTCTCTTCGAATACGTCTAAGGTGGAACAGAAATCATTACTGAGTGACTTTCGGCCTCAGATTAGCTCTGAAGCAGAGAGAGTGAGAAGGGGGGGGGGGCACATATCTAAAGTGGCGGATAATTACGTACGGCATTGCTATATATGAAGAATAAGACAACGAAGTCATGAGAGTGCACCATCTGCTAAAACTGTCTTGCTCGTGAAACCCGCTTGTACAGCTTATAGGCCAGAAAAATGGGAAGAATGGGGCGACAGTCGGTCGCTGGATGTCTTTTGCTCAACGCTTACCTTTTGACGCCTTCTCCTCCTTCCAGTTCTGCAGCAATTCCGGGGCGGTGAGACGAGCACCATCTACCCAGGACGGTTTCCATCGAACGAGATATTGCTTGCGAGGCCTTCCGCGCCCATGCTTCGTATCTCTCTCTTTAGTGATTTCTCCTTCCCAACTCTGCTGCGATAATTGCAACATCCCCCCCAAGACCAATTCGTCGTAAATGGTCGACAAAATACATCGTTCGCAACTGCTCGCTGCTAAGAAGCGCCTGCAAAGAAGGTGTAAACAAGGCGTTGGCCTGGCCGGCCTTCGACTCAAATTTCAGTGCCACCATGTTTGCTGTCAATGGCTTCAAAGGGGAGTCTTTGTACCTCCCCGGCCGTCAAGACCACTCGGGGACTAACGGGCTCTTAGCATGTTCTCTGTTCGTGGTGACCAGGAGGAACGAACACTCATGGAATGTACTCTTTAGATTACAAATCTTTTATCAAGATGTATGACCTGGAGAATGGATGTACACTCTTAGCTTTATTTTACCTCACGCTCAAGGACTTAGATAGATAAGGGGTCGACAACAGAGGAATCCACATACCACCCTCACATTCCAAGCAACGGAAGGCGAACCCTCGTATGCAGCTTTTCTCTTCCTAACCTTGTTCACTATCTGGTGGGGTTTGGCATACTCGTAGACCCGATAGTAGCAGCATAATTGGAGCGGGCTTCTGTTCTTATCGGGTCGATGCTCATTACAATTTGATGGAAGAATGTACGGAAATGTCTAGAGGACTTGGACGCAGACGTCCAATCTGCGACAGCAGAGGTCAAGTGGGGTTCTTGTAGACCATTTCGGCATGACTCTGCAAATGCATTTCGCCGTTCAAGTAGTGTCGCACTGGGGGTGAGAGCACACGGTTGGCTGACCGTCCGGATAATGGCGGCATTGTTTGCGATGGAAGTGCTTTTTAAGGTCGCCGCGACTGGCGAAAGTCTTCAATCGATCAGCTGCCGACAGATCTTCGTTACCGAAGCAAAAGATGCACTGGGTGCGTGTTTCAGTACTGGTCTCTACTGTAAGGGTGTCACATACGAACCAGTATCAATGGTACAGCTTTGCATATATGGTGAATTCTAATATAGACGCACGAAAGACTTGAGACGCGAGACATATGTACATGGTCAGACGGTTGCTATGGCGCTAGAGAGAAAAGACGTCGAAAGTGGCTGACTGAAAGAACGAAAGTCGAGCAGGTATTCCGTAGATGGGGCGCTTACGCTCGCTAAAATATCTTGTGCACATTCGTCGTGTGATTCTTGAAGTGCGTATCCGTAACGCTCGGAAGGACCAGTCCCGCTGCCTTGCATTGTGGATGAGAATACAGGACCGAATCCTCGGCGACGAAGCTTTTCAATTGCCTCCCAACCTTGTTATCTGGTGAGATTTGGCATACATATTCGTAGACTCGATGGTGGTAGGGCGTCGTGGCTATGTACGTGTGCGGCCCATTATGTGGCTGGCGGTAATCGCCTATATGATTGGCTTCACTCATCAGCTGCGTTTTATAAGGCTGCATCGAGCCATCGATGATCTTTCAAATGATTGAAGAATAAAAATTGCGTCAATTCTTTCTACTTCTTATCTTCAATATCGAGATCGCAATCGACTTCTCGTTGACTCAAGCTATGTTTCCACGTAGAACTGCTATAAAGATTAACGCGCAAAAAGAATACGATAGCGAGGCACTACAGACAGCATCAGCGGAAGGCAACGAGAAACTAGTGCAGGTCCTGCTCGATCGAGGGGCGGAGGTCAACGCTCAAGGTGAAGCCTACAACAACGCACTGCAGGCGGCATCATTGAATGGCCACGAGAAAGTGATACAGGTCCTGCTCGATCGAGGGGCAGATGTCAACGCTCAAAGTGAACACTATGGCAACGCTCTGCAGGCGGCATCATGGAAAGGTCACGAGAAAGTGATGCAGATCCTGCTGGATCGAGGGGCAGAGATCAACGCTCAAGGTGGATATCATGGCAACGCACTGCAGGCGGCATCATTGAATGGCCACGAGAAAGTGATGCAGGTCCTGCTCGATCGAGGGGCAGAGATCAACGCTCAAGGTGGATTCTTCGGCAACGCACTGCAGGCGGCAGCATTGAGAGGTCACAAGAAAGTGGTACAGGTCCTGCTGAATCGAGGGGCAGAGATCAACGCTCAAGGTGAATCCTTCGGCAACGCACTGCAGGCGGCATCATTTAATGATCACGAGGAAGTGATACAGGTCCTGCTGGATCGAGGGGCAGAGGTCAATGCTCAAGGTGGACACTATGGAAACGCTCTGCAGGCGGCATCACGGGGAGGTCACGAGAAAGTGATGCAGGTTCTGCTGGATCGAGGGGCGGAGGTCAACGCTCAAGATAGACACTTTGGCAACGCTCTGCAGACGGCATCACGGAAAGGTCACGAGAAAGTGATGCAGGTCCTGCTGGATCGAGGGGCGGAGGTCAACGCTCAAGGTGGACACTATGGAAACGCTCTGCAGGCGGCATCACGGGGAGGTCATGAGAAAGTGGTGCAGGTCCTGCTGGATCGAGGGGCGGAGGTCAACGCTCAAGGTGGATACCATGGAAACGCTCTGCAGGCGGCATCACGGGGAGGTCATGAGAAAGTGGTGCAGGTCCTGCTGGATCGAGGGGCGGAGGTCAACGCTCAAGGTGGATACCATGGAAACGCTCTGCAGGCGGCAGCATCGGAAGGCCACGAGAAAGTGACGCAGGTCCTGCTCGGTCGAGGGGCGGAGGTCACCGCTCAAGGTGGAGACTCTAGCAACGTATTACAGGCAGCATCAGCGGGAGGCCATAAGAAAGTAATACGGCGCCTTCTCGATACAGAAGCGGAGGTCAACGCTCAAGATGGAGGCTATAACAACGCGCTGCAGGCGGCATCATACGCGTCTCCAGTAATTATAGCTCCGACTGGATATGCGGAAGCAGGAATTGGTCCTACTCCTACCACATTGCGGGCGACTATAGACCAAGGCTACATTGGTCCTGTCCAGAAGATCTTAGACAGAAGATTTGATACGGTGGCTCTGGCCGATTTTGAGTGGCTTCGGGACCTGCAGGAGCTGGGGTATGCATCGGAAGAGATTGCTGAGTTGCTAGTATCTGAGAGATACCATTCTCCCTGGATCTGCTTTGAGCCATATCTAGCACCAGAGGGAACCATCAGTCTTGATTTCCACCAACCAAATTGCGTCCATCGAGAACAAGCTCAGAATCTAATCGCTCCCGATGAGATAAGATACAACGACGGCATAGAGACTGTAGATCCAACTAGGAGCAAGCTCTCATCATCTACAGAAGATGATATTACTTATCTTATCGAGAGACTTTGTGGTTTGGCTGGAATACTGCCAACTATTCGTCGAGACCACCTTGGCAGATCGGTTTCTATCGATAGCAGAGACCCTATCATTACGTTCGGTCAAGTTGTGTTTACCACCGACAAGAAGCCTTTGATCGCGTCAGTGACATACTGCCCTACCGAAAGAACGGCTTTGGCTAGACAAAGGCAGGATGAGGAAATACTTGGCTTGGGCCTAAAAATCCCCCCGGACGATAGTCAAAGGTTGAACGGGCTGCTGAAAGATCTTATAACCCCCCTGCAAAAATTCTGTGGTGCAGTGGCAGCGGCGCAAAAGTGGGGCCTATGCTGCGATTCTTTCACTGTCCTGAGTATGACTGGTCTGGCGCCATCGGAACCCACCCTATCCCAAGGAGCTATCGAACTCTGCAGAATTGAGTTCTACCATATAGTGAGGCTTCTCATTAACCTTGAGCGCATTTTCAACAAAGCTGTACCAACAGTCGAGCGGCTGCGCTTGATATGGGAGATAGTCAACATTGCGGAGTCTCTCTGTCAAATATTCTACTTGTATTATCGACCGAGTGATATACAGACGGAAGTCTACGATAGGATGCTCCAATCTTGCTCTTTAGCAGTACAGCTCCTCAATCTCGGATTTGTCCTATACGTCCGAGCGCACATTGGTCCACTACATCCGTGCTTTCTCGACAGCGCGATTGGGACAGTCCACTTATACGGGGTCAAGAATATTGAACCGAACGCGCCAGAAATATCGGTCAAGCTTCAGCGATTTACATGCTTAGACGGTATGGTAGAGCACCCTGTCCTCGTATTCAATACCTATCAGGAAGGTTCGGGGGGGCCGCAATCCTATGATCTTCTGACGACTGCGGAAGATCTTGTGGACACGTGGGGACCAGGGAATTTTGTCACTAATGACCCTGACAATGTTAGGGGGAGAGTGGCAAGCATCATGATTGGGGGAGGCTCCGTAAAACCCGTGGCTGAAAGCACAAATGTGTTCCATTGGAGCAGGGACATCTCACCTCTTCATGCTTTCGATGCCAGGTTTGACGCCAGGACCACAATACGCATCGGCCAGCCAGTCTTGGAGACCGCACATTGTACATTGGTCCTGAGAGACGAATGGCCGTCGTTCAGGGAACGTCTAGAGCCTCTGGGGACGAACTCTCAGTATTGGTCATTCACGCAGTTTCAGGCCGGTTTGATGGTTACTGCGCAACAATTCGTTGGTGGCCAAATTCAATTCAACAAAACTTGGACTTGGCACGAAGGCACAAATTGGAAGAAGCGCTACTTAAGCTCGTTGGATGGGGAGGTTCCTTACCATGCTCTAGATCAGCCTTGGGGATTGCAAGTAAGCTTTTGCACTGGTGTCGCTCGAAGGGTGCCATTACGAGTGCTCGTGGCAGATGTTCTGCCAGCATTTGCGCACGATCTGCCTATTACTCCAACGTGGGCGCAATTGAGAGAAATGGGCATAGTTGAGGCCCTAAAAGGACAGCAATTGAGACTTTGGCTAGAACAAAGGGAGTCCCAGAACCGTGATCTGAAGCCAACTGTCGAGCGGATAATAAGATACGTTCTAATCGTCCTTCGAGATACGGGAATTGACCGCACAAACGAAAGACTCATAATTGCTTGCCGTCAGGATATTGCACCAGATACACCGATGTCGATGTGCGTCAAAGTACCCTGTGAAAAAGCTACTTTATGGGCTAAGGTCCTAGCTGACTCTGAGCAATGCGCCACTTTTGCCTGCATGACATCTCTGTGCTTCGAGACAGAAGAGCATAGGTGTCAAAGGGTATATCCATGGCACTGTCCGTCGCTCAAAACTGCAGTTTGTCGACATCTCAACGATGGAGAGCTGTCAAGATCAATGAACAACCCATGGAACCTGAGGGATCAAAATGCATACTGGATTGGCAAGCCTGAATTTGGCTTACAGGCGAAAGTCAGCAGAATCTGTCGGGGCCAAGATCCTAGGTTGCTTGTATCTGTCAGCAGAGTGTCTGAAAAGAACTTGGCGAGATTGGGCTCCATGAGCCGCATATTCAAGCATCACCAAAAAGTCCGTATACGAGAGAAGCTGATCGAATCTTGGCCGGCAGAGGATGTTATCATCTTGTCGGAATTTTCCGGTCGACCTGGATGAGAGCTTGGGAGATCTAGAATGCGCATTGATGCAGGTATAGAGACTCGGAGTTGGATGAGAGGCCAATCTGATTGGTACGTCACCCTTGACGCGAATATGGATATGATGTCTGCGTGTCCGGCCAGTCCATTGTTCTACAGGCACGGTCGAGGTGACAATTTTCCCGGTATCTCATAGGCTACATGTGTCGCCTGCAAATGAAATAAGCGCAAAATTGGTGAGGACAAAAGCGACGATGACCACGGCTGAGGATCGTGTGGTGGTACCGAAACGTATTCACATTCATTCCCTATCGTTCGTTCTATCAATGTGCTATCCGTTTCAAGATCACTGGACGCCTCAAATCTTCCAAACCTATAATCACAGCCAGAGGAGAACGGTCGACGTTAACAATAGCGCGTGTAGATATCTTAATTCATTGAAATAACAAATAACGACAACTAGCATTTGTCAGACATATAGATTCCATGAATCTCTGCAGCATGAACTTTAAAGTGCCTGAGGCTTTTGAGGGCGAGCTCGAATGCTGTGAAGTCTGAGTCATTCGAATGCGAGTCGCAGGCCGGCCACCTCTTCCCTCTGAGGCGCAAACCATACCAATGCCTCCATTAAATCGGCGAAACGGCCCTGCCTTTGCACGAGCGACTGCGTAACCTCGGCAGCAAAATATTCGTTGCGGCGGCATTTTGCCCGCCATCATCCCTTTCAGTCTGGCAAACCATGTCCTTTCCCCCAATCCTGGATGCGCTCGACAGCGTGATGCATTTTTGTAAGAATCATGCAGCGGCGGTCCACGGGATCTACATGTCTGAGAAATGTTGGCTTGCTTTGTCGTGGAGTTTCAATTCAATTATCATTACATCTGACTTCATCGACTGCACTGGTTGATTGTAACATCCTATCTCTGCACCCTGAAGATTTCGAAAACTCATCAAAAAGGCTCATTGAGAGTTCACTGGCCATTGCGCTCAATTGATTGACTCTCAGCAGGTAGCCCCAGCTTTCCGGTTGCCCTTTCCCAATTGCACCAAAACATACTAAGATCTAGACTTCCTCAATGAACGGCACCATACGAAGCAGACCGCTCTCCCCAACGACTATCCTTTACTATCCATGTGCTGTCGAAAATGAAGCAGAGAAGGTTGAGCATGAAGGGCCGGGACGAGTCGGGTTGAATTAGCCCTAGCAGACAGAGTGTCCATAACTGAAGTAACCACGTCCATTCAGCGTAGTCAAAGTGACGGGCTATTTGGTAAACCACAATCTAATACTACAGCGTATATTCAATTTCATCATACTCGTAATCGGGTTCTGTTGATCATCTATCATCTATTCGTCATCCAAACCGAGGTTCCTAATCGTCTGGCAAGCATCATCTTCTTGTCTTTTTTTTGGACGTTTCTCATGTCGCCCTTGAGCTAGGAATCATCTGCTCGAATACTTCCATCCTCACTGAAGGGTGACATGTTCCATGTCGGCTCTTGTGGCTCTGCCTTTCCGTCACCTACAGTTCTGACGTTTTGGACGAGTGGAGGTTCTTCTTCCTCAACGGTTTCTTCATTCGTGCTAGCTCCCATTCTGTTTGCGGTCGCTTGATGATCTATTCCGGGGGTCCCGAAGGCTTCGTCAAGTCGATCTGCTGGGATTGCATTAGCTTTCATGAAGTACCTCCGTATTGACTCCTGGGTCTCAAGACACAGAGCCTGTGCGAACAATGCCCACCAACAGTACGTAATGAGCCTTTTCGCGTGTAATCATATATTCATCAATATGCTCATACAAACAGATACTTCTACGATACATGAACATTACAGTGTGCTCATCGATTAAATTACAACAAGTAGTTTTACCGTAATTTTGCACTCATATTGCTTCGCTAAGGTAGGTACGAGTACTGTAAGCTTAAGTTGACTGACGTACAATTCTAGGCCCCGCAGAGGGCATTATTGCTTCAATTCCAAGGTACTGCTCCCTCGCCTTCAACGCTGCGCTCGCTATGCTGCTCACGGTTGTGGTAGTATCTTCTTGCGTTTTGTTTCCAACATTATCATGCACGATTGCCGCTGCAGGCTCACGTGTGGGTTTCATTGGCTTTGCGGGGTACCTTAGATACTCTCTATCGTCACCAAAGTAGGTAGTTGGTTTGCCACACCTTTTGCGTCCATCTCCCTTCACCATTATCCATGATCGTGCTTTCCTGAGCCGCCTTCCGCACTGCGTCTTTCGCTCTTTCGCATACCTCTACCAGTCACTCTTCTAGACAAGACAGTAGTGTGTCCCTTACAGCGGCGCATCATTCCTCTAGTGCTTCCTTGTGCCCCAGCCTTTGACTCTCCGAACCATTTAGAGTCCTGCTTTCTCTCTGGTCAAAATGTCAGCTCTTGACCCGTCCAGCAGCAATGAAGACCGCGGGTCTGTAAAGAAGACTCCTGGCGCACCAAACACGGTCGCAGTACCTTCAGATCCGGCTGCGCCGTCAAAAGAGGTCTCTTCTAAGAGACAGTCGCTCTCTGACATTTTCACCATTGTATGTTCTGAGAACATATCTGAGTTCTATCATGCCTCTACATTGAACTGATTGTACTTGAAGTTCTGCAGCGGCTTTGCTCTCATCAGTGATGGATACCAGAATAACCTCATGTGTGCCTTCCCTCTCCATGACAGGACTGTATTGCTGATATGATGAAAGGACAATGACGAACGTCCTACTTAAGAAGGAGTACCCGAAACAGTACACCTCGGCTGTTAGCACCCGAGTCTCCAACGCCCTTCTTGTTGGCGAAATCCTGGGCCAATTGGTCATAGGCTTGACTTGCGATTATCTGGGCCGGAAAGTCGCGATTGTTACAACTACAGCTATGATTGTGATTGGAGGTATTCTAGCTACTGCTTCGCACGGCATCACGATCAATGGAATGTTTTGGATGATGACAATATCGAGAGGTATCGTTGGATTTGGAACAGGCGGAGAATATCCAGCATCGTCTACATCTGCCTCCGAAGCTGCGAATGAGCATGCGTTGAAACATCGTGGACCGATCTTCATCCTCGTGACTAATCTCCCACTTTCCTTTGGTGGTCCCCTGGCTGTGACTGTATTCTTGATTGTCCTTTCTGCAGCCACAACAAATCATCTTTCGACTGTATGGAGGGTATGCTTTGGCATAGGCTGCCTCTTGCCACTGACCGTGTTCTATTTTCGAATCAAGATGCTAAACTCGAAGCTTTACCGTAGAGGTGCAATAAAGGCCAAGGTGCCATACGGACTCGTGATCAGATACTACTGGAAGTCGTTAATCGGGACCTGCGGGGCTTGGTTCATATACGATTTCGTCACGTTTCCAAATGGTGTTTTCTCTGGCCGAATCATTTCTAGTGTGGTCCTAAACGGTAACATTTTCAAGACCGGAGAGTACCAGCTACTACTTGGTACTATTGCTTTGCCCGGAGTGTTCCTTGGAGCATATCTTTGCGATAGATTGGGCCGAAAGAACACGATGATGCTCGGCTTCAGCGGCTACCGTAAGTAGTTCCGTAGTTGATAGAAAGCCCGTACTGACAAGTCAAAGTGGTATTTGGACTAATTATTGGCTGCGCTTACAATCAAATTACGAAGATTATCCCACTCTTTGTAATCTTCTATGGGCTCATGCAATCTTCAGGGAATATGGGCCCAGGCGACATGCTCGGTCTTCTATCGTCAGAGAGCTACGCGACGGCTGTCCGAGGGACCTGCTATGGGATTTCCGCAGCTGTGGGGAAAGCTGGCGCCGCCATAGGCACTGAAGTCTTCACTCCAATACAGGATCACGCTGGTAAACGATGGACCTTTATCGTAGCTGCCATCTGTGGCATAGCTGGTGTCCTAGTAACGTATTTCTTCGTTCCGGATATCAAAGGGGATGATCTCTCCAACGAAGATGAGAAATTTCGAGCATATCTCGTAGCCCATGGATGGGACGGTGAGATGGGGGAGGCGGACCTAAAGGCAATTGCTGATCAAGGAATACCGCCAAGTGTTGTTGACCAGGTAAGTGAGGTGAAGTAGAGTCAGGTGAGGGTCGAGCGGGCGGAGTGGGACGATTTGAGTGAATTGGTACCGAATACTATACCTACCGCTTCGTTTGAGTGTTGATCATCGTGTCACAGTGGAGATGTGAATACTACCCAAATAACGCTAAGGTTCATCAACACACCTTCATTTGTACCTTTCCTATATAAAGACCATGTACCCCTTCAAACATTCTTTCGTTCACAGTCAGACATCTGCAGTATTCATAAAATTCTTCCAATATGACGAATATTAAAGTCGAAAAGAGTGAAGAGGATGGATCGAGCAGAGGTGTCAATGTACCAAGTGGTAGCGCTAGTCTCGACTCACATACGATAAAAACTGAGTTGTCAAGTCGCCAGTTGGCAAAAAAACAACCAGAGAGTTTCCAATCTGCTAATCAACACCCACCCAGCTATCCGCAGGAGAACGCCCGACGTGCGAATCGTCCCTCAAATCCTCCATCCCCACCACGCCTCCAATCACCAGTCCACTTCTCCTTCGTCCCGCGACCCAGCAACCCAATCAGCAACACCTTCAACCCTGAAGAGCAGACCTACCTCGCCGTATGGCAACGTCGTGGTTTACATAAAGAAATTATCATCTCCAGTTTCGAGACGACTTTCAAGAAGCGGGTTGAGCAGCGATCTGTGAAAAGTATCCTGACCCGATTGGAAAAGATAGGGGAGGTAGCGGACCAATTAGTCAACGAAGCCCCAAGCTATGCGTGGTGGACGCCGGAGACCGAGACGCAGAGAAGAGCTGGCGAGAGATTCAAGGCCAAGTCGGCGGCACGGAGGAGGTTGAAAGAGGGGAAATTGAGGGCGACAAGACCATTCGTTGAGGATGTTTCCGAGGATCCAATTCCGACATCCCAGAACGAAACTCCCGTCCAAGATACCGCTCCTGTCACTGCGGCTTCTTCTAAAACCTCAACCGCTCCATCGCCAGCACTACGTCCCCTCGACATCGCACCTCCACCTCGTGCCCCACGTCTTGCCCCACTTCTCGCCTACGATAGACTCCCATCATCTAGCCACCATCGCCATTCGCGCCAAAACCCTCGTACACCGCCACTGTCGCCGCTGCCCAAACCAGCACCAGCCACCCTGCCCGTTACTCCTGGCAGCATACCCGGTGCTGCCATTACTTTCGACTCCGATGACGACGAAGACGGATGGCTCAACCCCGACGACAAACTCTGTTTTTCCGCTGGCACAGCTACCCCTTTCGTCGACACCCCCCGACTACCTCCACCAAACTACCACTTCATGTCTCCATCGGACCCCCTTCAAATCCCAGCGCAGTCTCAGCAAAGCCGTTATGGCGCCTCGCGAATAAATCCAAATTACAGTGTTGATCCGTCCCGCTACGTTAGCATGTCGCCCTTGACCCTAGATTCTCCATTTGAATATCCAAGTCAACAACCGTCAACAGGCTGGGTTCTGGATTCTGACGCGAGGTTTCCCCAGTACCCACCGCCAGATATCAGGTCACCGTTGTCTTCGAGACGACCATCCCAACCAACTCGACCGGCGGGTTCGCCTCAAGGTCCGGGTAATAGGTACTTCTACCCTCCAATGGAAGATATGGACCAAGTGGCAGCTCGTGCAAGGACAGCACGTTCTGTAGATATTCGCCGAGATGCTCCACGAGCACATCCATTCAGCTTCCAGTCAAACTCCTATCTCTGCCCGGCACCCGCATCACCACCACCACGACTACCCCAACCCAGCCGCCCAACCGGCCTGCCACAACCCCGCGTCACCAGTGCCGGCACTCAAAAATACTACGCACCCACGCAAACCCACCCACACAACAGCAATCTGAACCAGCGCGCCCGAGGCGACGCTCATCAGAGTTTTAGCCCGGAGAGGATGGAGGAGGGAAGGATGCGAAAAGAGGAGGAGGCGAGGCACATGGAGCGGCTAAGGATGAGTTCGATGGACACTTTACGCACGAGTAGGCGTATGCTGTAAATTGGATGCTTCTGATGGGTGTGGTACGGTGGTTGGGGCCGTATGGTGGTAAGGTGATGCGCCGTCGGCATGTCCTCTTCCCACCGATTTTCCTTCTTTTTCTGAGGCCGAGATCGTGTTGTCCCATCGAAACGGCGGGATTGCGTCGCCAAAGCTCGGAGACCCCGTCCTGGAAATATCTCGTTGCGGGTGTCCATTCCAGCCACTATTAGCTCTGGTAAACGAATGTTCAACGGCCTTCGTTCTCTTTTTCTTTCTCTGACCCTCAGATGGTTCCCATACACATGGGACCCGGTAAGGTATCAGAGCACGTTTCTTCACTTTCGTTTCTCAACCCAAATAGGTCCAGCATACACCCTTCCGAGCGCGCCCTTAACAAACAACAGACCTTGTACCACAGCCCCTGTTTCCACTCTAACTACCTCCTTAGGAGGCCTTCTTCAAAATCAAATATCTTAGCAAACACGTCTTCTGGATGACCCTTCACCCCGCTAAGATAATTCCAGCATGCCTAAAAATTCAAGAACAAGTTCATTCTTGGACAGCAGTAATGCCGAGGATTAAGCATGTATCGTGATTGATATGGGAGCGGCAAATGGTGATACTGATGGATATATACGGAGAGTGTGCATGGTGTAATGATGCTGATATATACAGGTGAGTGGGTGAGTGAGTAAATTGTCATAGGGGGATAGACAAGAGGGACAAGAGAGAAAGCCGAACAGCAAACGAGTTGGGGAGGGGATCGCAATGAGTCACCTCTAACATCTAGTATTCACTACCACACCCCCTTTCCCATCCTTCCCAGCACCTCCTTTCTACCACCCCAAGTGCCCCCCCCCAAGAAACCAACCCTCCATCTCCACACCAAAAGTTTTTCCAGTTCTGTAAGTCGAAGAACCGCTTTGCCATTTCCTCAAAAGCTATTTATCTATTTACCACGCCCCCTCAAACCTCACATACAACTATGCAACCAAAACCAAAAGAAACCCCTTCAAATGACCAAGGAAATCGCTCGGTTTCCAACTCTGCGCCTCCTCTCCTATTGCTAAAAATTCCAAAATGACAAATTCAGCTGTTGATTGTGGAAAGACGAGCGAACCCAGAAACATGGTTGCGCATGTTCTGCGAAACTTGTCTATATCGTGAATGGTGCTGTTGTTGATATGTCTTTTAGATGTGAATGATTATCAGTTGTTAGAAGTTTTTGGGAGGGTTTTTCGTTTTTGCGGGGGGGTGTGGATATGGGGTTAGGGTTAGGAAATGTTCTTTTGTCTACTTCAAGCTTTTAAGGGGAAAACATGATGGCTGGTTACCTTCCGAGGAAGTTCTACTTTCGCTCAAGTCCTCCTTCTCCTTCTCCTCTTCTTTCCTTCCTTCTCCCCATCCAAAACCATTCCAATCCCCCGCAAGCCAAAAAAACTCCCTCCCTCAAAAACCCTTCCCCAAATCCCCTCCCTAACCTCTTCCTTTCCCCCCTTCCCCTCGATATTCAAATTAAATGCCCCAGAGCCGGTTTACGTGCATGGACATACGATGTCCGTGTGTAACTAGCAAGTTGGATCTTTTCAAGGGGGAGGGGGGTGTGTGGTGGTTGGTAGCGAGGGGAGAAGGGAGGGGAAGAGAGGGGAAGAGAGAGGAAGAGAGAGGAAGAAAGAGGAATTGGGTGGACAGAGTCAGCAGGTGGATCATGGCATGTAGGGCCATCTCATTCGCGAGGATCAGTTAACCCTTCGTAAAAACACGGCAAACGAACGATCAAAGGAACCACCGCAAGCGGAGACCCACACGCACCAAGACCATTCCACCCAAAAGCACCTAACAACAACCCCAACACAACCAATTTCCAGCAACGCCTCATCCCCCCCCATTATCTCTCTCTTAGCAATTACTCTATCGCAGCCCTTCGCAATCTCGGTCTGCGTTTTGATAAAAAGATATAATTGCAAGATAGGGGTTTTTATGATACTGAAAGGAATTTGGACGGACTGCCGCGCGTGACTGGGTTTTTTGGGGGGGGTTTTGGAAGGGGAACATGCTCTTGGGGATGTTGGCGGAGGTGTGTAAAGGGGGGGAAGGAGAAGACGGAAGATTTGTTAATTTGTAAGCGGAATCCGCAAGCACGCATTTTAGAAAGCCGTTTCAGAAGCCAAAAACGAGATTATCGGATCAGCGAAGGACAGTTTCGAATGACTCGTTCCGAGCAAAGGCAATGTGAGGAATTCGATTGAAAGCAAGAGAATGCGTACAGCGAGAAATGTATGTCCAGGCGACTGATATCGTGACTGATTCGAAGGAAGGAATGCTCGCTCTTAGGGGTATTAGATCAGCTATGTAAATGAAAAAAAGGAACTAGAAGGAAGTAAGAAACACCGCGGCTGGCCAGCGTAAACAGGATCTCCGCTGCCGTGGGATCGGAGCCCGAAGCACGCTTTCCAAACCCTTTGATATCATCCCAAGAAACCAAGACCCAATACCCGAGGGATCCTAGGCCCCACCCTCCCTCTCCACCGCCGTCCTCCCCGCACCGGCCCCCGCCTCCTCCTTCGCCTCCTCCCCGCCAAACCCGTGCGCGATCCCATCGTCCAGCGGCCCGCTCGTAGCGCTCATACCGCCCGTTTCCGTTCTCTTTTCAGTAGTGCCTGCAGTTGCGGCTAGAGCGGGATTGTCGGTGGAAGTGGGATTCAGAACGACGTTTTTTGCTTCGGCGAGGGTGGTTGAGGGGGGGATTTGCGAAGATGAAGGGGTGGGGTCGGCAGTAATTGCGGGGGCGGGGGCGGGGGCGGGGGCTGGAGCTGGGGCTGGGGCTGGGGCTGGAGCTGGAGCTGGGGGGGCTGCTTTTGTGGTTGTTAGAAGGGGGTTATGAGAGGAGCGAAGTGTAAGTGCGTGAGAGGAACAGAGGGAGCGACATACCTCCATCACCCTCATACCTATCACCCATCACACCCACGCCCGCCCCGGCAGCGGTCGCCGGCGCAGCGGCACTAGTCGTACTCGTAGGCGCGTGGGTCGTCGGCGTCCCCTGCTGTTGCGGAGGCTGCGAAGCTTGGGGCTGGTTGTGGTTGGCTTTTTTGCGGCCAAAGAGGCCGCGGAGGCCTTTTTTGACTTGGGCGAGGGCGTCGGGTGCTATTGGGAAGGGGGAAGGGGTTAGTGAAGCTGTAGAAGGGAGGTTGGGGTGAGGAGGAGAAGGACGTACGAACACCTGGCATGGTGCTGGTTGATGTGGGGGCGGAAGGATGTGTAGGCGGAGATGGGTTGAGGGATGTCTAATAGAGGTGCTTGAGTGCAAGTTTTAACATCTAGGAAGTTGATAGCTAGTGAATGATGAGTCGCGGGCAAAGCGGTTTATCTAGGGTGTGATAGGACTACTGTAAGGTTAATTACTCTGTACCATAGACGGGGCCCATAAACATCTATCTAATCAGTATCACTAAAAGCTCTACCCCTGAATCTATTTTACTTTGCCAATTAGGTGCATGTGATCTGTCCAACTCTAAAACGAGTTCCGGATTCAAGGGCGCCAAGTCAAGCTGAAAATCCAACGGTTGTGGCTTAAACCCATCTCCGACATGAAGAGATGAAGAATTCATCGTAAAGCTCTTTTTGTCTATAGGTTTTCAATTTATTCGAAGACTGAATACAGAGACACTCGGAAGACCAATCAGGTCACGCGACTGAAGGAGGTTTTGGAGTGAATGACATGCGCTCTAGAGTGAAAACCATAATGAGGGTCTTGTGTCTCGAGAGGTAGGCGTTTCCATGTTGAGGTTGAACATCAGAGGTCTTGACAAGGCAGACCCTGTGCGTTTTGAGTCACCAGGGTTCCGATGCTTGCTTCGCGGACAGAATAGAGAATATGAAGCGAAAAGGATGATCCGAACATGTTTGTAGCATATTGGTCTGACTGCCACCGGCGCATACGATGTGCTCGTGGATGACCCAATATTAAAGTGTAACCAAAATCGCCGGCATCTGCGGACATTTTTCAAAAGTCAAAAAAGCTCACTTGCGGGAAAGATAGTTCCTGCGACTCCAGAACCATTAAACCCTGAAACCTGACAAGGCAATAATTGAGCATTTGACTAGCCAATCAGTCGGACGGTACGGTGTGGCCCAGCACATGAGGTTTCGTCTCCCAATAATACCAACCTCAATTTGTTGCTCAGGGGTTGATGCTGCCGCACAAGCCGAATGTTTCGTAAACATTTTAACAATTATGATGGACAAAGCCCTCCTCGCCTCAAGCAACTTTATTTCCTTTCCGCGGACTTGAGCCTCCACTAGACCTCTGCCTGTCACTTGTGGTGTTAGAGCTACTGCTCGAGCTCTCGGATCCACCCTCTGTTGTGTCCCTCTGTTGGCTGACATCTGGATTTGCGGGACTGACGTCTAATGGATTATCCGATGCCTTGAGTTGATAACGTGTCAGTACTGACTTGATGAAGCTTCGCAATTCCAGTTGTATCCAAACACAAGCAGAAGGGCATGGAAAGGAACACAGCCTCTGAGCAACAGGCGTCCTACTCATGCCTTTATATGGACCACTAGCTTTCGATATCTTGCCAGCGCATAAAGTAGACTTACCGGTTTTCCCTCACCTGCCTTCTCTTTCTCCTCACCCGGGTCGGTGACACTAGGATCAAATGCCGCCTCCTCCTGTCCTGCAGCCCCGTCATCCGTCCCACTCTTGCTGTATTCCGTTGGCTCTCTATTGATGCTGTCTTTGTCTTGCGAGTCCTTTCTCGGATAATCCAGCCATGAGGATTGCGAGAATTGCCTCTGGGCATATGGGGTGAATGATTGAGGTCGAGAATGCCGCAATTGTCGGTTGAGAGAAATACGAGTATGTGTTGGGACAGTTTGACGCAGACCGTGTGCCCTTGCAATGTTGGAGACAAGATGGCTTGATCTTGTGCCTTGCATTTTGAAGTAGGGGTTTAATTGCTCAATGGAAGTAAAGTCTATGTCGCGCCCTCTTGCCCTTCGTCTGCAGCACCGTCAGAGTGAAGACCGTGGGATTACGGTCAGGGCTTGGGTTGGTGTATATTGACAATTACCTGAAATAAGTGGTAGCACAGGAAGGATATCAATCTTTGCTGTAGGTTCGCAAATTGTCTATTTTGTGCAAGTACCTATGTAGCTCGCAGAACTGCTCAATGTGATGTCAACGAGTCGCATCACTCACACGTCATAATCCTCGGCTAAGGTTGTCACGTCAAGTCACGGCCCTATAGTAGGAAGCTAGATGCTGTACTCCGTATATAGGTACCTTACTTTAGGTACATTATCTGCTACGCTGATGGGCCGAGGGCGCGTTATAGAAAAAAACCTCTTACATATCTGACAAGAAAGCATATCCTCGACGCATGGTGTCAATGCCCTTTTCCCTCTTTCCATTCAGCCCTTCCCATCCTGATAATGTCGCTCATCCCGACTTCCCACACGCCCTTTTCTTTCTTCCCCTCCAGACACTGAACACCGGCGATGACTGTAGCATTACCGATGGTTTCCACATCCTGGGCCCACCAATCTGTCAACCATCTCTTGCTAATCAGTCCTAGCGCCTGCGCTATAACTCTCAGTACAGCCTCAGCCGGCCGACTGTCTGTTCGTTTTCCAAGCAATAGTCCTGGCTTCACTATAACAGTGTAAGGGAACCCTATATCCCTTACAGATTCCTCCAGCTCGCCCTTCATCTTTGAATAAGGGAATACTGAAGACTTGGAGACGCCTGCAGAAGAGATAAGAACACAGACTTTCACGCCAGCCTCTTTGGCAGCGCGTGCGAGTGCCAAATTGAGGTCATAGTCGATAGCGCGTTGAGCTTCTAAAGAGCCTGCCGCAGCTTTGGTGGTCCCAAGAGCAGAGAGAAAGATATCTGGCGTAGGTGAGAGTGATAATATACTTTTGGCCCAGGTGGAGGAGTCTGGTTGTATGATGGGCTTCAAATTTGACGATTCTGTAGAGAGACTTTTTCGAGCGATGGCATGTACCGTAAGATGTGATGAAAGGGAGAGCAAAGGGTTGAGAATGTGCGAACCCTATAGATCTACGGTGAGCTGAGTCCTACCAGGAAGTTGTAGGGTTTGAGTGAACTTACAACCAAGCCTGTGCAGCCCACGAGAATTGCAGAAGTTGATTTTTCTGCCATGGAGGACATGCAATTGTTCAACACAGATGTTGAAGGTAGAATAAGGTACTTTAGACAACTGCCGACAGCGACATCATCAATCTTTCACCCCCACCACCCTAATTGGTCCGAGATCCGCTCCTGCATAATCTACCCGTGCTACTGTAATCTGATAACCTTAAAATACTTGCCTGGAGCACGCCATTCCAGATTAATGATTGCGTGCTCAGCTAGAACGAGTTTATTGAGTGGCGCGACAAATCTCGGTCATGATGTTTCCTCAATGGATTTGGCATCTGGTCGAGGACTTTTCTTTGTTCTTGTCTTTCAGCATTCCTTCAGCACCTTGTAGGCGTCAGAATCTCCATCATGCATCTACAAACGCCCGAGTCCACTGGCCCAGCTGGGCCAGAAAGCAACCCCCATGAAGGACCTGAGAAGCAATTGAAAGGATTTCGACACCAATCGTCAAGTTTGCCCTTCGGACAATCTATTCCTTTCACATCTGTCGGTGGACCTACATATCTAACCCCACAAACTCTCGTTCAGCAAGTCGCCTATGCTCTGTCCGACAGAATATGGACATATTCACCTGAGACCTTCGACCTCGACGTCGCCGTCAAATCTTGGTTTCAAGAGGGTGCTCGCAACTCTCATGGCTATCCTACGAATGTTGAGTCCATGCAGATCCGACAGGGTGCGGCGTCGGTTGCTTTGGGATACATCTTCTCCAAAGATTTCGATCTGAAAAAACGTTACATCCCCCAGTCGATCCTCGCATCATCGTCAGCTCTACAATACCTCCGTGCGGCGTTGGACCAGCTGTCTCTTCTCTACGCTATTGCGAGCCCCTTCGTTGCACATATCGCGGCCGTCGACTATGCTGGAGCCTCGTCCTCCCTAGTCACCGATTATGTCTCAGCGCTAACCCTTGCTGAGGAGTTGGGCTTCGGCCTGGTATCGAGCTTCTCCGCTTACGAAGCGCAACACATGTCTCTGTTTTCAACGCTATTGGCAAGTGTGGTTCCGACAATACACATATATGACGGTGTAAACGTTGGGCGCGAGACCACCAGAATTGTTGATGTGTTGGATCAAACGGGCCTCGCCAATACGTACAAGTCAATTCTGCACGAAACATCGGGACCGGGGAAGAAAACTGTGGACGTTGATACAAAGATTGCACGCTTACTGAGGGCTTTCAATGATGAACTCGGAACCACGTACGGACTCTTCGAGTACCAAGGCCATGCTATGCCAGATTCCGTATTGGTGGTTTTCGGTACCGTGGAATCATCATTGGTATCCCAGGTAGCATTGTCTCTAGAAAGAGATGGTGCGAGGGTGGGCGTCTTGAATGTGAGGGTATACCGGCCTTTCGTGGAGGAAGCATTTCTCAAAGCTCTTCCGGATTCAGTCAAGACCATTGGGGTGCTTGGTCAGGTGCAAGATACACAAGCTGTATCCGATCCAAACGTTCGATCTAACTTACACGGAGACGTGATAGCTGCTGTGACTTTCTCTGACAACTGGTTGACCCCTCCAGCTGTCATCGATATCAAATATCCCAGAGAGCAAAGGTGGACGCCAGTTTCAATCGCCGCGGCTTTCCAGCTTTTGGTCAACAAGCCCGTCTTGCAATCGGGTGAGATCTCAACAGAAGACCATGAACCGGTTTCGCCTCTACAATTAATTGATCCGGCAACCGTTCAACAATATACATTCTGGTATGTGAACGACTCACCTTCGGCCAATGCTTCTGTTATACTCGGGCAAGCTTTGTCAAAAGATTCTGCGAGCAATGTCACCGTCAAAGCTGGACATGATAACCTAATTGAGGGAGGAGTAGTCAAGACGGAGATTCGAAAATCTAAGATGTTCATTGATGCACCATACTCGATCGACGCCGCAGACGTGGTTTTCGTGGGCGAAGTCAATTTACTCAAGTCTTTCGATGTTTTGACTGGTCTCAAGGCCGGTGGAAAGCTTATCCTAAAATTGACAGGCGTAAAAGATGACGAAGTCGAGCAGAAACTGCCCGTACATTTCCGGAAAGCTCTTATCGACAGGGCAGCTCAGCTGTATATCCTCGACCCGTTGACAGTGGAAGCGATCGCAAACGACCCCTCAAAAGAGACTTATCTAATCCAAATTGCATTTCTCCGTGTTGGTCTTCCTACGCAAGAGAGCATCGGTAAACAGAAACTAGCCTCTATTAACGGGAGCGTCGATGTTCTCGACGATATGGCCAAGTCTTTGGAGGTTGCCTTGCGAAAAATCGAAATTCCAGGGCAATGGGCCGAGGCGGACAAGGAGACTGCTAGCCCTGCTTTACCATCTGACATTAATGTAAACAGTTTCTCTGGGTTCGACAAATTCGAGACCGAACCGCCAACATATCTCAAGAACTGGGAGACAGCAGCTAAAGGGTTGGCCTTTAAGGAAGCTTACGGCACAAAATCTGCCCTTCGTCCTGATCTCTCTATCAAGACGCACACCGTCCACGTGCAGGAGAATCGCAGACTCACGCCTCCAAGCTATGACAGGAATATATTTCATATTGAATTTGACCTTGGGGGCTCTGGCCTGACCTATGAGATCGGTGAAGCTCTTGGCATTCATGCGGAGAATGACGAATATGAGGTTGAAGACTTTATTAAGTTCTACGAATTCAACTCCGACGAGATCGTTGAAGTTTCGAGCAGAGAGGATGCGACGGTGCTTGAAAACCGGACAGTCTACCAGGCGTTGATGCAGAACGTGGATATCTTTGGTCGACCTCCTAAACGATTCTACGAGGCATTGGCAGATTTCGCAGACGACCCCAACGAACGAAAACAGCTTTTGACTCTTGGCGGTCCGGAAGGAGCAACAGAATTCAAGCGAAGGGCCGAGGTTGATACATTAACCTATGCTGACATCCTCCTGGAGTTTCCTTCAGCTCATCCGAGTTTCCACGATATTGTCCGCATTGTCAGCCCAATGAAGCGAAGAGAGTACTCCATCGCATCTTGCCAGAAAGTCACACCCAACAGCGTCGCTCTGATGATTGTTGTAGTCGGATGGGTAGACCCAAAAGGCCGAGACAGATCTGGTCAAGCTACGCGATTTCTCAACAAGCTCAAACCCGGAGTGCCCGTTACTGTCTCTGTCAAGCCAAGCGTAATGAAGCTACCGCCAAAATCGACCCAGCCCTTGATCATGGCTGGTCTTGGCACAGGTCTGGCACCTTTCCGAGCTTTCGTTCAACACCGTGCTTGGGAGAAAGCGCAGGGTAAAGAGATTGGAGCTGTGTTGCTGTACATGGGTTCCCGGCACCAGCGAGAGGAATACTGTTACGGAGAGGAGTGGGAGGCATACCAGGATGCAGGCGTCATCACTCTGCTTGGCCGGGCATTCTCGCGCGATCAGCCGCAGAAGATCTACATCCAAGACCGCATGAGGGAGACCATGAACGACATCATCCAGGCCTACCTCCAAAAGGACGGCGCGTTCTATCTCTGCGGTCCTACATGGCCAGTTCCAGATGTGACGAACGTGCTCGAGGACGCTATTGCCACAGACGCGAAGGCGTTGGGGAAGAGGATGGATCCGAAGAAAGAGATTGAGAGACTCAAAGAGGATCTCCGATACGTCCTTGAGGTCTACTAGATGGTTTGAACGTGGTGATAGTGATAGTTTTGGAGAAGCATCTGCTTTGGACGTTTTAGCGTTGCATATAGAGATAGATGGAATCGAGTGCCGCTTCGTCTGTCTTGGGTGTGTTCGCTTCTGGGGGCCCAAGGTGCCTACCCTACCTTAAGGTACCTACTTCAGTAGTTTGCTGAATCAGAGAGTATGGGATTCACATGCGTAAGGCGGTAAGGCGGTAAGGCGGTAGTGCTGAAAGCGCATACCGTCGGCCTAACGCGATTGGTTTGTTCACGGCCGCCAATGATTTTGCGCTCACCTCCACATTTGCCCTTTCACATCTCTGCCCCCATCCATTGGCTCACTCAAAGCGCCTCAGGAGTGACTCTGTACTTCAACAAACCTTCCCCTTGGTCATACAGATCAACACCTCTAATACAACCTCCCCAGCACTGGAGTTCGACACATTGTTACGACCGTTGCGCTCACCGCCTTTGTCCCGCTGAGGTCAAGCATCTGCGTGCATTAGGAGCTGAGAATCAGCTTACTCCTTCTCCGGCAGACATGCCTTATCGCGATTCCCCTTCACCTGCAGGTCGGCCGCAATTGGCTGATCGGACTTTGTCTGCGCAATCTCTTTCGCGAGGGTCTCCGACCTCAACATTGCACAAAGGGTCCTCGCACAAGCCGCACAAGACCCATGCTGTTGGCCATGGCCACAATCCTCATGGCAGGGTGCCATCGTATGGAAAGAACCTGAATAAGCTGTCCAAATTGGCGTCAGCACGTCCTGGCGATGGCCATGCGCGTCCGAGCAACCATTCCAGTACGAAAGTCCAAACTTTAGCAACAAGCCCCCCAGCGCAGAACATGAAACGCAGTAGTTCTGGTAGCAGTCTACCAAGAGCCGGGTCCAAAGTATCTGTGAAGAGAAACTCATCAAACCTTTCGCAGAAACGCAACGTCTCCTCGACGAAACTCGGGAAACCAACAAAATCTCAGCCGCTCTCACATTTACGGCATGATAGCGCCAATGACGTACCATTGCAAAGTAAAGCAAGGTTTTCCGTAGGAAGTCAGGACGAAGAATGGACGGAAGCAAGCAGTTCACAGTCACCAGCCACAACTCGGCAGAGTTCACTCGGTCTTTCAAAACCACGCCAATCGGTGGATCCGCCGTCGCCTGATGATCCACCAGCTCGTTCTCCAACCAATCTCCCACATTCCCCACCCCAATCGCCACCCACCAATGGTGCTGTGCTCCAGGACAAGGAGTTGAACGAACAGCAGCAAAACCCTTCCACTCACTATTCTTGCCCGCCAGATGCAGAGGTCGTGACCAAACGCCTCCTCAACCGTCACGCCTCCCACAGCGCAGCCCCAAGGATATCATCTATATCTGCCACCGTCACTCCATCAGGATCCAATGGCTCTCCTTCTTTTAATTTCGGTCACGACACCACTCCTAACAATGAGCCCAGTATGCCCGCAGACGGCATATCTCGCTTCCTCCACTCCACAGGCTCCTCCTCTGGCAGCGCAACCCCGGCTTCAGTAGACAAGCTCCAATCCACCCTAGCCAACTTCCACCGCACCCATGACACCGACCAGCATGACTGCGAGTCCCTACAAGGTTCCCCTCCCGTCAACGGCCACCTTGAAGCTGTCCGCCGTGCGAAATCAGCCGCAAACCTCTCACACCCGGGTCTCACCAACGGCTCAGGGCCTTCAGCCTTACCCCCGCAAGCCCCTCAACCGAACCACACTCGCGCCTCACCCTTCGAATCCGCCCGCGACCCCAGGGAAGCCGCCAAATCTCTTACGCAACTCAAGCTCGACCTCCAACGCATCTCCACAAACCGCGAGCCCGCACATGCCCCAGCCGTCCAACCCCCCCTAGCAATGATGCATGGCGCCAACGCCGTCGCGGGCCTAGGCACCGAACGAAGCGCCGAACGACGCGTCCGGCAGTGGGAGCAAGCAGAGCTGGAGTTCAGAAACGGCCGCCGCTTCCACGACATGCTCGCCGAAGGCGTTGCACGGCTGGACAAGCGCAGCGCTGAGAAGAAGAAGAAGAAACGGGGGCGCGAGCGAGATGATGCTAGGGGTGGGGAGGAGCAAGCGCATGCGGGTGCGGGATCGAGACCGCCGAGTCGGCCGTCGAGCAGGGGGAGGGTTAGGTTTGAGATTGGGACGAGGGATGGTGATAATGAAGAAGAAGCAGAGGATGAAGGGGAGGGTGGGGTTGAAGGGTTGCTGAGGAGGATGTGGGTGGGGAATGGCTCGGCGGCAGGAGTGGAAGACTAGGGCTTTATCAACTCGGCTCTTTCTCCGGGCGAGCGAGTCGGTGGTGTTCTGTACAGGCAGCACGACGATGTGGGTTTCAGTGCGCGGGTTTATGATCTTTTGTAAAGCTACTTGCGGGCAATCAAATAAGGGTTTTTTGGAGATTTGGCGGATATGTGTGCATGGCGTTGGTGGAGGCTTGGAGGGTGGCGTCGGTCACTGGTGGCGGGTAAGGGTTTGCGATGGGGGAGGGGGGGGGGAGATATGAGCGCATTCAGAGCTTGGGGTGTACATATGGGATTGCTTGAGGCATTCAGGGGTGGAGAGGCGGTTATGTGGTGGGAGTGCAGTAAGTAGGTAGATAGTAGGTAGATAGTAGGTAGGTAGGTAGTAGAGAGTAATGATAACGTGCAGCTAGATGCCAATAATCAAAGGCCATAGCAACGGTTCTTGCAACATAGAAGCCGGGGGGGGGGGCGTGGCAGAAGTCAGATATGGGTGATGATTTGAATCTAGGACACGCAATCTCTACAGGCCCCTCGGGCATTGATACATAGTTAAAAATGCGGCAAAACGTGGAACGAAGTTTTTCCCCATTCAGAAAAAGATTACGCAGTCATTTTTCTCTCGGTATCCTAGCTCTTCAATGCTTACATAGTACAGTTCCTTCTTTTATTACCCTCTAATAATGTTTCGTACAGAGGAGGTAATAAAAAAAATATTCCAAAGCAGAGCGAAGAGCGTGGGACGTGGAGTTCTGGAAAACATGTTACAGGTGCTTTCTGTCAGGGAAAAAACCTCTCAAGAGGTTGGAAGCTGCTGGATAGCTGAGACCTCCGGCCATCTGAGAGTTAGGGGGGTTCTGGCTGTTTTCTCCACATGCGGGCTGTGGCGGAAGACGTACATCAGTAATGGTGTTTCTGCAAAGATCCTGGCGCTGTGTTAACAACGGCAGCATTTTGGGATTGCTGGCTGCTGCTCAAGGGCTGGTTGCGGTTTTTCTCAAATGCGGAAAAGAGCTGATCCAGGGGGCAGCTTTTGTTTTAGGATATCGTTGGGGTGCTTGCTGATTCGTAGATACAATCCTTCAGTATGTGTAGAACGCCCGGGGTTTCGTGTCTGTATGTCCTTTTTTCTTGCGTCTGACTTGTCGAACAGCCCCGATTTAGAAGATTGTTCGGACCACAATCCATTGAATCAACACCTAGGGGGTCTCAATGCGGGTTCAAGCCTCGTGTTTATCCTTCCCTTGATAGCACCCTCTCTGAATAGCCTGTAACCCTTATCTTCAAGGGCCAGGGTGATATTCTTGTCAAAGCACCAGGCGGCAAAACCGCCGGCAAAAACGTTCACTAGAAATATTCCATCACCGAAGAGTAAAGGCTTCATATTCGGCCACCCATCGCTGTCTCTTTGCTCCTCGCAGTAATTAAACCGTCCAAATCCCCGGGGTGTGTACCGACCCATGTCTGCCACACTGCATGTATCATGTGTGAGGTCAATTACTTTTAGACCTGCCTCCGACCAATTGGCGCGATAGTATGCAACGTCTTTCCAGAAAAATAATTCATTTATATAGTTCTTCTCTTGGCCGTGCGATATTTCCTGGCAAACGCTTGCGTCTTGGATTATGTTCTGGAAAATACGGGGAGAGTGATGCTCAAGTCGTAGACACTCTTGCTCCGGGTCATACAGCACACGGAGTAAATCTGGAGTGTCATCATCACCGTCCTTGCTTCTTACGCTTCGTGATGCTAGACTCTTGCAAGGCGGTGAATAGTACCAAATGGTAGGGAACCGCGCAGAGCTTAGAGGCTGCGCGTTCTCGAGAGACTTGACGTATCCGACAGTGGTACAAACGTCGAGAGATCCTGACGCTTGGATACGGCCGTCGAGGCTTAGGCGTTTGAAACAGATTTTCTCCGGATCGCCAGCAACTCGTTCGAAAACGATGACAGACTGTCCAGAGTTACTGAGCATGATCTTCTTCTCGCCTTGCGGCTCGTGTTCATCCACGTCTTGAGCTATATGTTGGCAGGCCGTTGCCGGGAATTGATAAGATTGCAGACTTTCGAGATTCCAGGTGGTCACATAATCTCCTGAAGACGTATCCGAGCGATTGAGTAATGCTAACGTCATTCTTGAGCTAACGAGAGAATCCCCAGACAAGCTGGTGAGCCGGAAGGAATGAGCTCGTCCATTAGGCAGCTCCCATACGTAGCATCAGCCCGAAAGAGTGGTGGCTGCGACAAAATACTTGGATACTGCTATGTCGATCATGTGTTCTCTATTTCGAGGTATGAAGGAGTATTTTTTTCCTCGCTCAAGGTCGACCACCACCAGGGTTAGCCTCGTCTTGCCGACCCAGGCCAGTCTGCCATCAGCATAGGCTATACCTGCAGGATCCGAAGTAGGTTGTATATCCCAGTTATAATCAGCCTTGCTAAAAGCTAGTCCCCTACGATATGCGTCGATATGCTCTGCCCTGATGGATTGTGGTTCAAGGCCTTCAGGGATGAGTAAAGGCGTTTCCCCCAGCGAATCCCACTGCCGTAAAATTGGATCGAGTAAAGCTGGAGAGGAAAGAATACTCAACCACTTTCGGGATACGCGGCGACCCTGGAAGACCCTTCGGATCTGTAGATGTTGAAATACGAATACATTGATCTCAAGTGGTAGGTTCCCCACAATGTCGTAGGTGAAGACCGTAGAACTTAATGAAGCAACCGACTCTCTAATCCGGCTGTGAGAAAGGCTTCCAAAAAGACCGTTTAGCGCTTTACGCTGCTTGCCTGGTGTATCCAGCGCTGCGAAAACATTGACCAAGCAGTGGTGGACGTCGTCAGCTGGGTCCTCCATGATGAAGGGTCTCGGAAGTAAATTGAAGGTCTAAACGTGTAGGACCATGGAAGTTTAGTTTCGCCAGTCACTACAGAAGTGAAACGTCCATGACTATGCATTCGCACCGAGCCTGCAACCCTTCTTGAAGCTATCGACTTATGGATGATTCAATTTCAAAGCCACTCAATTCGGCCGCCAAAAAAGGAAACACTCACTCTATCTAATCAGACAAGTCTACAGCAAGAGTGTTACCAGATTTCCCTATGGCTCTTCACAGGGCATGTTTGACGTTTAATTCAATTAGGAATTCCGAAAAAGAAGCTCAGAGGATGGAATTCTAAGAACGGAAGAGGAGCAATTCGCCTAGGAGATCTCAACTGGTTTAAAGATCTTTTCGTATGATATGTACAGACCGACACGCTCCGGCACTTTCTCCATCTCGAACCATGGTCAAGGCGACGCCGGATGTGTACAAATGCCGGACTCAAATACAAGGGGGGTATCTGCTCGATCAAAATCTAGACATAAAACGCCTCACAATGCAGCCCTTATATCCTAAAGCGCAAGTCTCGCCCCTTCTTCCCCCCAAGTACTCCTACTGCGTTTCCAGCAGCGCCTTGAAATCAGGAATTTGCTGCGTACAATTAAAATCCCTCTCCCACACCTTCTTCGGCAGCACGCCTGCCGCCATGCCCCCCTTCCAGCTCCACTGCGCCGCACTTTCTGTCACCCATGTCCAATAGAACCATCCCCAGCCGACCTCGAAACTCGCCATCTGCGCCTCCGCGTTCATCATCAGCCATTGCTTGTAAATGTCGCTATAACCAGAAGGGTCGGCATTTGCGGCAGAGCAGGAACAGGCGCCGGAATTGGGAGGACAGGAGGGCGTGAGGACAGAGGTGGCCGGGTCGGGTGTGTTGAGGGTGCCCGTCCAGCGGGAGCCGACGTTGACGTTGTTGAGGTAGGTCGTGCAGTCAGTGTCTGCTTGGGACCATTCGCCGCAGAGGGTGGGGCCGAAGCTGGACATGGTTAGTGAGCGGGAAAATAGGAAGGGGATGGTAGGTAGACATACCCAGTGGATGTATCGATACTCGCTTTCATCTGTCCTGACCAGCCCGCGCAAGCAAATTGAATCTTCTTCTGATGCGTGTATGCAATCTGATCTTTGTTGAAGATGATGTATTGATGCGCATCCAAAATTAAGCCTTGGACCCCTTGTAACTGCCCATGCCATTTATTCAGTCCCAAGAACCCATCTCCAAATGCGATATTTTGCTGCATGCCATTCTTCCTGATATTCTGAACCGCTGTGGTCGTCCACGTAATCACATCGTTAACCTGGAGCTCTGTCATTTTAGGCTCGTTCACAAGTCCATAGATAGTGACGGCGTTCTTATAGCGTGGTTGAGCGAAGAAGGTGGAGAGCTGGTTGTGCAGGTCTAAAGAACGTTGGCCATTCAGGGAGCCATCATTGCCTTTCAGCCAGCCAATATTACCTTGACGGCCGCTGTGGTTCCAGCCATTTTGGCTTCCTGGGAGACCGTGAAGGTCTAGGTTGACTCGCAGGCCATATTTTCGCGCGTATTCGATGCCGCGAAGGAGATAGCGCCAGGAGATTTTCGGGACGTAGGGATCTCCAGGATAGGTCGTAACGGCCCAATAGGAATATGGAATCCTGACGTGGTCGAATCCAGCCGCCTGGATATCTTTGAATGATTGCTCGTTAATGAAAAGAGCATAATGCTTTTCCAACACCTTTGCCGCATCGGTGGCTCCTAACTGCTTCGTCAAGGACCACTCATCTATGATGTTTTGATTAGGTTGGTAAGTGTTGAATAAGCTCGGCGTGATGAACGGTTCAATCGATAGCCAGCCTCCTAGATTAACACCTCGAATAGGCATTGTCCCATACGCGAACGACTCGTTCAGCGCTGGAACATATTGGTTTGCCTTCATAGAATCATCCCATGTGGAATTTAGACCCATCACTGGCAGGCCTCCAACTGTTTGATTTGTATAAGTAAGATTGAAATCTGTCGTATCATACCATATGAATGGATCCAATATCGTGTTCTTTGAAGCAGTTGGGATGCTATTCTGATCGATACCCTTCAGATTGGTATTCGGTGGGTCGCCCCCCTGTGTAGCACCTCCACCCCCTCCTCCGCCATTACCACTGCCTCCACCACTACCAGAACTCTTTTTTGACACAACAATAGCAACTGGGATGATTATCGCCAGCAGCAGTACTATAATGCCAATACCCCACCAGAATTTTCTCCCAAATCTTTTTTTCCCAGAACCCTCTTCAGTATACCCTCCTCTTCTCCTCCTCACACCACCTTCTTCAGCTAATGGACCGCTGACTACCCGCCGCTTCTCCCTGTTATCCGATTTCCGCCTGTGCTTCCCTCTATCCTTGACCACGCGACCAGTGACCACCTTCTCTTTCTCTTTTTGTTTTTCTGCCTTTCGCTCCCGCTCTTTAGTCACTACGGTCACCTTTTCGTTCAGCGCATCAAGCTTCGCAAGTGAATCGATACTGAGAACATTCGAGGATCTTTCTGTGCCAGATGACGAATAGCTGGTGTGCTTCGCTGCCCTTGATGTTTTAGGAGGCGACCTTTCCGGATTCTGATCCCTGTGTTTCGATGTCCGTTTGGCGCGAACATCTGGAGAAGTCTTCGCTTTATCATCTGTTCCAGTTCTGGGTCTGGTGTAGGCTTTGCGAGGACGGTCGGGGTTGGTGTCTTTGCGGGGTGGACCCGCCATGAGTTTTGAGTTTTGATTGATTTCCAACTGGAATGTGGGAGACGTAGTGCTTTAAGTTGCGCATTCCTAATTCTGCATCCCACATGAAATTTACGATGACTTCTTGGTTGCGATAGCTCTGACGTCGGCAATTGTTGTCCCATTCCCGACATAAGCGTTGCACTGGGCAACGGGGTCAGCCTTGCAGGGCTTCCTATCCCCGCCATTCCGGGTCACGGTCAACCGCCCCCAATCCATCAAACCAACCTCCCACAACCACCCTCATGCCACCCTCACCCATTGCTCCCCAACATTTCCCGTCCTCCTCCTCAAACCAACCACCTAACTCATCCTCCCCTTCTCCATCCCCCCCGGATGATGATCACAACCACCAAGCTACCCTCCCTCTCCCTCTCTCCCAATCCATCATTCTAACCTCCCTGCCCAAGGATGCGACTTTGGCACTGGCGAAAGCGGAGGAGGGGAATGATGGTGTGCCTGCTAAGGGTTTGTGTTTCCTCCTTCACCTCTAACGTATGGACATTATCGATCTGAACCCTCTCTACAAAATACTCTCTCGCTGGCGCCTAATTTTTGCTGATGCGTATCAACAGTAACGATACGTTTCCAGCCTATAGCTTCCGCCCCGCGCCTCCGCCAACTCGTGTTTAAGATTTCCTCGAGCAACCGGTTCGAGACTGTGGTGTCATTCTTGAAGAAAAAGTTGGATCGGGAGCGTGGCGGCGCTGCGGCCGCTGGGGGCGCTGGGGGTAAGGAGGGGGCTTTTCCGTTTTGTTATGTGAATAGCGTGTTCGCGCCTGGATTGGATGAAGGGGTGGGGGGCTTGTGGAGGGTGAGCTATCTCTCTATGCCTTTCCTTCTTTATTGTGGTCTTCTCGGCGTATGGGGGAACTCGAAAGCAGATATGGGGAAGAAGAGGGGGTAGGAGGGTGGGTTTGGGAAGGGAGTAAAGGCTGACATGGTGTATAGTGCTTCAAGACGGACGAGCAGCTCATTGTGGCTTATTCTATGACGCCTGCTTTTGGTTGAGATTGGGAAGACGGAGTGGTTGGGGAGAGGGTAATAAGAGCTATCAATGAGGAGCTATCAATGAGGAGCTATCAATGGAACTGGACGATGGCAAGATTTCTGTCGAAGACGGGAAGGTCGATGAACGATAGTAATGGATGCGCGGACCACCGAGATTGGGAGGAAGGAGCAATGTATGGGTAAGGCTTCTATATCCATTGAAACTCTATGCTCATCTATTGTGTAATTAGGACTTATGACAGATAACCAAACACTCGATCGTCAAGATTTCATCTACCTCTCCGCCAAAGGCACCAATATAGGAAAATGCAGGGCAAAGTCAAAAGGGACAAGACGTAGCCTCCATGTTTGAGAGGCGGTGTAGTGGGTATATCATAGGAAAAACGCATGAAAATCAACTCTGTTTCGATTCGACCAGAGTCTCGAACTGAACGTATTCTTCGGGTGAGACCGGGTAAGTATGCTCGGGAGCTGGATAGGCACGGCTCTTTACTTCGCCTGTCGTACAGTAAGCTACGTTTGTATCATGTACCTTCAAGGGGTCAAGCATACTCTTATAAGCTTCGATAGCTTTTAAATTCTCCCCCCAAACGTCCCCATACTTCTTGACAAATTTTGGGAGAAACCGTCCAGGAGGAAAGTTTCCAGACATATCGATATGAACCAGAACCTGCCCGGAGCAGCCGTTGCCGGCACCAATACCAATGGTAGGAATTTTCAGCTTCTCGGTCACCAGTGTAGCTACTTCCGGAGGTATAGCCTCGAGAACTACAGCGAAACATCCAGCTTCTTGCACGGCTAGGGCGTCTTTGAGAACTTTCAGCGCTCCTGTCGCGGTTTTGCCCTGCACCCTGAATCCGCCCAAAGCGTTTTGCCGTTGGGGTGTTAGGCCAACGTGGCCGAGCACTGGAATACCTGCTCTCGTGATACGTTCAATCGTAGGGGCCATTTCCGCTCCGCCTTCTAATTTGACCGCTTGGACTCGTCCTTCTTTGATCACACGGATGGCGGATTCGAGGGCCTGTTCAGGGGCTATTTCGTAGGAGCCCATAGGGAGGTCTCCGACCTGAAGTGGACCATTAGTGTCTGTCTTAACCTTTTTCATAATGGGGATGCCTTACTGTAAAAGCCCCCTTCGTCGCCCGTGACACACTCCGGCAATGCAAGATCATCTCATCGAGAACTACCTCACTTGTGTCTTCCATTCCGAGGGCCACCATGGCTAAGCTATCTCCGACCAAAATCATCTCCATACCAGCCGCATCGGCGACATGGGCACTTGGAAAATCATGGGCCGTAATCATGGTAATAGGTTCTTTCTTCTGATGAAGGGCGCGCAACGTATTGATCGTTACCTTCTTCCTCGAAGTCGCCGATGGCGTGCCAATTGGCGAATGCGAACTATGTCTCGTCTGACATTGCGCTACTGCGATCCAGTGAGCCGCAACAGCAGGTAAGTGCGACTTTTGCGACGAAATAGCAGTCCGGAAAGTTTTTGATATCACGGCGCGCGAAGCCATCCTCTTAGACCGGTTTCTTCGCAAAAGGTATGATGGTAGGAGATAGAGCGGGATAGTGGGCGATGAATGCTGAGGATGACGGATCCATTGTAAGAGCGGTGAGACTTGAGTTTATAAATCTGACTTGGTTCGTGATGGTGAGTGCGGCGGATTTTGGATACTGAGGTTTGAAAGGAAGGATGTCCGGACTGTTCCTGGTGGGTTTAGTTTGATGCTTCGGGTTGCTGGTTTGGGGTTTAGGGCACCCTCTGGGCCGAGGCTGGTGATCAACGACTACAGTACCACTGTAAGGTAGGTAGGTAGTGAGTAATTACACCACATGTCGTGTTTACTTCCATTTCGCTTTTTAATATACAGAGTCAATCGTCAATGGCAGAGTACTCATACAATCTTCGAGAACATAGACCTCGAATCACGTGCCTTTTTAGTCATCTGTGTAGGGCTGATGGCACCAAGGTTCTAATCGTAACTGACGAGTGACCAGTCACTTAAGGTAAGGTAGGATAAAGTGCCACGTCCCGCCCTTTGTCACGAGCAAGATTGTTTGACTGTGTTGGACCTACCCACGCACTCCTGGCCTCTACCTTCGGAGTTGACCCAACATCTGCAACCATAAACCGGCCAGAGCCATCCCATCACCATTCGTCCTTCCAAGCAAAGAATGTTGACGGTTGTACTCACTTCAGTAACTGCCTAGTGGAGGGACTATAAAGTTGGGAACAATTACCTGTTCTACGATCGTAGGGATTCATGAAGCAACGGGGACACCTTACCCTACCCTACAGTGACAGTTTGCAAGGCTTTTGGTCTCTCGGAACCATCACGAAGCATCATTAAAACAAAATACTGTGGAGTCTCTGTCAAATACCGGCTACAGATAAGCAACAACAGGCGTCGAGATGAGTAGCCCAAAGAGGAGGATCGAGACGGATGTAAGTGGGGTAGAACAAACGTTGTCATCTGGCAATAGTAGTAAAAAGGATGCTGATGGGACAATCTGCTATTGGTGTAGGTCATGAAGTAAGGTTCTTGGAAGACAAGTATGCCCTGAGCTTCCCTGCTGACTGTCTGCAGGATGTATGGATATCCCGGAGTTTAAAGACACCAAATACATCGACCTAGTCTGCTTCATATCTGACTCGAAGCTATCTAGGTTGATGAGCGATTACGAGGTGACACTGGTCAATGACAACAGTAAGTCCCATTTACAACCGTTTTCGTAATTTTGCTCCAGGTGTCCTAACCATGCTACAGTGTACGCCATCAGATTTGCCACCCTCTGGTATTCTCAGTGGAAGGTTCTGAAGCTTATCGTCATAAAGGCAAGAATTCTACGTCCGTTTTAAGGGACCCGAAGAAAGTAAGATATATAACATCTCCTCTCATTAGCACCGGCTTACTTTCCCTCTCCCCAGCTCCATTCACAGGCGGTCTATGGAAAATCCACGTCGAACTCCCCGACCAATACCCCTACAAGAGTCCCAGTATCGGCTTCGTCAATCGAATCTTCCACCCAAATATCGACGAACTGTACGCTCCACCCCATCAGTCGAATATCTGCACCAACGCTGACTGCCACAGCTCCGGCTCCGTCTGCCTCGACGTCATCAACCAAACCTGGTCCCCGATGTTTGACATGATCAACATCTTTGAAGTCTTCCTCCCCCAGCTCCTGCGATACCCCAACCCGACCGATCCCCTCAATGGCGAAGCCGCAGCCTTGCTCATGCGCGACGCTAAGACGTACGAAGCCAAGGTTAAAGGTCAGAGAAACTTCATATACACTGAAGTCACCGTCCGAGAGAAAAGCTGACAAGATACACACGACTCTAGAATACGTCTCCAAATACGCAACCAAAGACGCCGCAGACGAAGCCGGCGACGACAGCGAGTCCGAGGATGAGATGAGCTCGGTCGGCAGCTTCGAGTCTGGGGATGAGGAGCCAGCGGGACAAATGGAAGTCTAGAATCGTTGGAAAGCTTGGAGTTTACATTTGGGAACGGAAGGTTGGGTTTGATATGGTGTTCTAAGGGTGGTGGGGGGAGGGCATCTCTTGGATCAGATTGGAGCAATTCATGAGGGGGTTTGTATTTATCTGGCAATGAAAGACATTTACTCTTATAAGCTGGGGCCATGCTGCGAGGGTTGAGGATGTGGATATTGATGAAGTGGATCGTGCAAAAAATGATGCATGAATAAATCATGGGTCGGTAAGGTATTCGAGACTCTTGTGCACGATGAGTAGGTAGCGTGCCATGAATTGGCGAGCTGTACCTGGCAGATCTGCTCATAGCTGCTGACGCATACACCCCATTGAACCTCAAGCTCTACAGCTACCCCCTCCAACCCATTTCAAAAAAAGAAAAAAAAGAAAAAAAAGGTACCTCTCCAGCCATGTAGATGCACCGTCTCAAAAACCCTATATACGTAAGCACGCTCGCACCACAAAGACAACAGCCATGCCGAATAAACAAGGTGGTATAGTAGAAGCAGAAGCAAAGGGCTAAAAGCAAAAAGGACCGTTTTTTAAGAACGCCGCGCCAGGAGATGCTAGGAAATGAGTTGGTGGGGAACTCAGGGACCGCGCTGGAAATGGTGGGGTTAGGTTTTGTGTGACAGTAGGCGATTTGATCATGGTTACGGCTAGTGTACATAAAGAGGGCGTGAAAGACTGCGCTCAGAAATCATCGGAGCTGAATTCCTTGAGGTGGCGGCCCAGTTGTCCTAGTAGTCTATCAAGGTCTTTCCAGTTGTCTGTTGTGAGTGCGAATTTGCGATGTTTTCGTCCAATTGTATGCTGGGTTCTGTGTTAGTCTTACGTGTATGCTAGAGAAAAACTTGACTGACCTGATCGAAATCATCATATTTCTCGCGGCAATTCTCACAATAGCCTGGCTTTGAATCCTTTACAACGGTGTGCTTGCTCAGAACAACCTCAGTCCTCTGAACTTCTTCGGCGGTCCAAATGTCCTCTTCTTCCTCGGATTGAGTTGACTCTTCGTCAATGTGAACAAGCGTCTCCTGGGTCTTTCTCCTTGTCTGCCTTGCAACAGGTATGTTTCTTTCGGCCTTCGCAGCAACTGTTGGGTCGGCTGTTCGCTGACTTGCCTGCATATTACTGAGTACTGGGCCACTGTTCTTTTCCAATACCTTCCTTTTCAGTCCATGCACCTCTTTGCTGATCCCAGCCTTAGCGCCTGGGGCTGCTGCTGTGGAAGAGATCATTTGAGAGCGGATCGCAGAGGTAATATTTGACGCTTGTAAGCCGGAAGCTGCAGGCTCACCGCCGAACAGTCTTGGGGGGCCTGTAGTAGGATTATGTTTGTATTCCATCGTGGGATTGCTTGTTTTAATATTGGTAGTGGCAGGTGGTGGGCATATTCCCTTTGTAAGGAGCTTTTCTGGAGTTGGCAGCATTGGATTGACACCATTCTTCGTTTCACTGAGCGGTTGCTTTCTTGTGACGGTCCGAATCGATTCGGGTTTGGAAGTCTCAGCTGCGGCCGCAGCACGGGTGCGCGGAGCCCTCTGCGTCTCTGCCTTGGTTCGTGCAAGCAGTTCCTGCTCTCGAGCTTTGACTCTTTCGAGTTCCTGTCTACCATCCTCAACAAACGGACATTTTCCTTGGCTCGCGCTCCTGAACTGAGGCCATTCTCCATCTTCCTTGTGCTGGGGCTTTGGGTATTCCCTGACCAGGATCGGTTTAGTTTTCTCATCCATATCCCGGATGTAAATGTAGGGACCTTTGAATGGTACGATCTCGCTGGTGGTAATTGTAGAGTCGAGGTCCGAAGGTCCGTTGAGCCGTTCATTTCGCAACATGTGAGATAAATCGGCGTTTCGGCCTTGAATGTTGGAAGATACTTTGACGGGCATATTGCTACGGGTGTTGTGCCCATGCTGTGCCTGAGATTCGGTAGGGGCCTCGAACATAGTGTTCGTCACCCGCTGTAGTTTTTCCAGTTGCCAAATCTTCATTCCCATCTCCCTAGCCTTGGAGAGAATATCAGCACTGGAGCCATTATGCCTCCTTTGCTCGACATCCCGAACGCCGCCTAATGTAGTTTTTCGGCCTGCTGTCGGCTCAAATGCAAACTTGTTCCTAGGCTGCTGTGAGTGGCTTTGATACTGTGCTTCAAATTGGCGTTCAAGCAGCGAAGGGTTGATGGTGCGACTTTGGCTGGCATTCTTCAAGCCCGTAGCAGTGGTTGGAGGCACAATGGTTTCAGTTGGGCTTTTGGTACCGCTCTCCGCAGGTATAACTCTGGTTGTGACTACATGAGTGACTTCTTTGGAGAAGAACTTCTCCTCCCTCTACAGTTCCTCGAGAATCAGTCCAAATTGATAGCAAAGCCTAACCACAGCTGAGGAAAGACTCACCGCTCCGAGAGTCCTGATAGCTTTTGAGCATTTTGCTCGAACATCATCGGGTATACTCTCAAAATAGAACACGAAGCAGGGAAACACCTTTCGATAGTGCCTTTGCCATTGTCTGATGTTGTCGAGTGACTCATTCGCCTTCTCTTGTATCTCGTCCTTCGGCTCGACCTGTTTGCCCTTTGATGCTAACAGCCTACGCTCAAAAGCGGTAGGCTGGCCATTTGTGGGCCTTTTATTGAATAATCTACCCTCCGAATGCTGCAATGCATGTCTTGTAGTTGGCGTACGCAGGGCGAGACGGTCAGCCTCAACAGCCTGTCTCTTTGCTAGTGGTAGTTGGTCATGTGATAGATCTTCCTGTGCGTCAGTTTGCTCTCTTGAGCGCTTCTGAGCTGCGGCTGCAACAGCCCGATACGGCGAATTGGCAGCATTTGGATTATTCGCCAATGGGGCTCTTCGGTTCGACATCATTCCAATTCTGTGTACTGCGGGTGATATAGATACTGCTGCCATGCGTAACAATGTTGACTGTGCTCGAAGTCTGGGGTTGGTGGAGGGGCAGTGAGCAAGGTCTCACGCGACGTGCTACACGTCCCCGAAAGATAATAAATGGGTTATAAACATATCATGTTTGCTGTAGAGCTTCACCTGATCATCGGGCACAGATTCAACACCCCAATGAGCGAGAATGGAATAGTGGTGGCCGTTGTTGTTGCTGTGTATTTCCACAGCGTGCAGTGAGAGAGATCACAGATCAGACTTGTTGATTGGTTTCGCCCGCCCGGTTTCGCCGGGCCAACAAGCGATTAGCGCGAAATCACAGTGAGAGCTGTACGGAGCGTACACAGAACCAATCCCCATAACAGTTAATTAGATACGTTACTCGTGGAACACTCAAAGATTCAGATGTATCATTCTAATAGGAAGAAAGAACCAGGACATGGATAAAACACCGTCTCAATGCTTCGCCGAAGAGCAATCGGTACGCTCACATCGCTCGCTAAAGTGCTTCAGGTAAACAATCTAGTCCGAAAGAAAGTGCCTACTACCGAAGTATGAGCAGCAGTGAAAGCATCGATGCTTCCATTTTCCATTGTATCATAAGAGGCTCCCTTCATTTACTGTTGCCCTTCTTCTCCCTACAAGACCTTAACCTTCATCCACTCGTTGGTACCTACTCCTAGGTTTAATCCATTTCGCGCCCACCATGCCCTAATCCTGTCCTCCCCGTCGCCACCCAAACTGTCTTCCAAAGCCTCCTCGATGTCACAAGTCTTGTATTCAACCCTGTAGCCGCTTTTTTTCCACCACTCTAGTACATCAGCGTGTCCGTTCTTTGTCGGACCAACAAGGACTTGGTGATCGTATTGCATTTTCTCGCCTTTACACTCTTTCCACAGCTGTAGTACGTCGACATGTCCGTTCGCAGATGCAATACGGGCAACCGCATCTTCATGTGCAACGGGAATCCCTGAAGCCTCCCACCACTTCAAGGCAGCTGCTTGACCATTCTGAGCAGCGAATATCAGGGATTTGCCGACTTTCAGGCGTAACGGGTGATGAGATTCAGCACGTGGATTGCTGGTCGCAAGAGGCTTGTTACTGAGATTGATTGATAGTGTGCAATGCTCACTAGTGCTGCGGCTCAGAGGTCCTCCTGGAGCGGGATGATTACTGTCAAAGTTCTCGTAATCAACTTGATGTATAGAAGCATGGCGCCACCAATCAAGAACTTCTATGTTTCCTTTGGACGAAGCTTGTTCAAGTGCGGCTTCAGTATAGCGGAGTGGAAGACCCGAGCCACGCCACCACTCCAAGATGTGGACGAAACCCGCTTTCGAAGCAGAGTCAAGCGCCTCGGCCGTATACTCTTTGGTTAGAAAAGATGGTGAAGTACGCCACCACTCTAATACGGCAATTTTTCCGAATGCAGCAGACGCTTTTGTGGGGAGCAAGGTATGTCCAAAGGCAGACCAGAAAAGATCTTTGTACTTCGCCTCCAGGTACGAGAGCAAATCTGAGCGAGCAAATTTGATGATGAGCTTGACGCAGAGCTTGGATAGCCACTTGGGAGGGGGCCCAGACTCGAAATACCTGACGACATCGGTCAAGCCACCTGTGAGAATAATCCATTCGAGGTCTTTCGTATACTCTTGTAGTGTTTCCTGGGTAGTCGGCCAACCCATGTTTCGTCGCCATTCTGCTGGCTGAGGTAGCCTTGTATATATTCCGAGTGACGTCGCGACTTCCCAGTCGCCAACGTGTTCAAACACAATTGACCAGATCTCGGTAGGCAGTTTTATCTGGTTCCGATCGGCTGGCGTTGCTACGTATCGAGCAACGCTGGCTTTGGAGCCATGGTCGTGACCGATTGTCATCAGATCAACCTGGTTCTGTAATGTCCGAATGAGCTCTTCCGTGCCCGTCCACCCTTTGGGCGTCTCTGCTTGATACCCTTCCTTACTATTCCATAACACAGGTTCAAGAACCCGGATCCAGTTCCACTTCCTCCGCACTTTGCTGAGTTGTCTTTTTGTCATTGGGTTCTCCCACATAGCAAATGACATTCCAGGTACCAACAGAATCTTCTTCGAGACATCCCAAGACCGCAGTACCTCAAGCAAAATATTGTCGGTGATGCCATGCAGCATTTTCCCCATTGAATCGGCCCGAAACGGTGCCACAACAAGAAGATCAGCCCACTCATTTAATTCATCTACCGAAACCCACGGCGATGTCCACACGAACAGGCGAGCATTGTTGATGATGGACAATTCGTGCCCAGGAGCTTCTTGCCCAGGAACTCTATAAAGCAAAGTCTTTATTTCTATGTTTGAACGGCCCTGCAATCCATCTGCGATGAGATGCGCAAAAGTGTAATCTTGTAAGGTATCATGAGCAACAACGACTTTAACTGGTGTTGTGCTATCGGCAAATCTGGATACCATACTTCGATACGTATTCGCAGTGAGGTGGTAGAAGTAGCAGTTTCGGGAGTTGCAAAATAGCGTTTCACAGATAGGGCATGGCTAGCACAATTTTAAAATTTCCCCGTGTCTGTTCACTCCAGAAGCACAATGATATGTGTTGAGTGTAATAAAGGTGATGGGAAATGAGGAAAATGAATGAGAGAGCAACAATGAGAGACAATTCAAACCAAGTAAAACCTACGCCGAATACTTCAGGAGTACCTGTGCGCTTTCATTGCCTGAGATACACGATTACAAATTGTAGCACTTGAATCGACGTTGCGCACAGAGAGCCCTTTCTTTCCATCTTGAAACCAGAAGTAGAGATGAGGAGTGGCAAATACATGGTTATGAACGATACCTATCCTCCGCCCCCCAGAGTACTGTACTTCCCCGCCAATTTAAAATACAGGTAAAATTGGAATGTAATTAATGTTAGGCTCGACCCGGAGCTATGTCCCAAAGCCGATACATCCAGAATCCAGATATGCCAAAACCTCGAGCTGCGTTACTAATGTAATTTCTTCTAGGAGACATGGAGATGTTAGTAGTCCGAATAGACATGTTCAATGCTCTACTGACTGCGCCGTGGTTAGAACACTCACCCTCGACCAGGAAAGTGATTTCGTACTACGTACAGGTAATCCGTTCAAAGCATCGACATCGCACATTTACCACCAAAACCTTAAATCGGATCGTCACAGCCGGAGAGATCGGGTTAACCGAAGAAAGCTAGCTTACCGTACAGTAAGCTAAGGAACTTTAAGGTATCAAGAATTCAAGATTTGCCACATTTTGGAACATCAACACTTGTTTAAAACGATCCAGCTGGTGTATCAGTATCACTACTCCATACTGCCAAGCCGTTATAGGTCATCTTTCCTCCATCCTCAATCGGAATCGTGAGTATCTGCCCGCTATTCATCCGAATTGCGTACTGTGGCTCTCCAATCGTGCCAAGAATTACCGCCACACGTTCCTCCAAATCTCTCTTGATTGACGATTTCGCCTCCGGCGCTTGTATCTGGTATGCCGCTAATCGGCGGTGGATAACATGAGCAATGCGGCTCAGCTTTTGAGGATCAGCCGTGTACACTCTAGGTTCTCTAGTCATGGGCGAGGAGACCTCGACGCCCTTCCCTGAAGACCAGACTTGTTCGAATCAAGACACCCCGCCCTCGCCACACACCGTACCGTCGCGTCGAGAGGGCACAGAGGCACCTGCAGGTATTACTAGACCCACGCCTCAAGACCTAAGGCGGCCTCGTTCCCCAAGCTCTCTCTCCCTGGACTTTCCGTTCGAACAATTGGCTTCTACAGCATCAGATCGTGTGTTCCCAATTCGATCAGTTGTTTCCGTTGATCCTACACCTACGCCGACTCCAGGCAGTCGCAGAGAGGGACCTAGTAGCGATGGATTTCCTAGCATAGTGTTACCCAGCAGCGGCAGCGCGGGTGTGTCCGTCATTGGAAGTCGGTTCAGTTCGCGTCGACATTCAATAAATAGCACTGGCTCGGCTGATCGAATGCCGGATCTTGCAACCCATGAGACACCTTCGAAGCCGCAACGTGAAACAGCGAATTCGGTCTCTGGAGGTGCTGGACGAAGGCCGGTGGGGCCAGGACGCCAGATATCTTCGTCCAACACCGAAGAACGGCAGCGTATGGGTGGTTCTAGGCAAATGCAAGCATCTGTTTTCAACAGTTCGTCTATGTCCGGGACTGGGAGCATACCTAGCGTGTCCGGATCTGTTGGTGGAAGCAGCGTTGCCGACTTGAACAGAGACATACCTGAGGACGGAGGAGGTCTTTTAACAGCCCGCTTCAAACATATCATCACCGAAGGCGACCACGCAGTAATTACTGGTCGAGATGGAGATACACTACAGCGTTGCGAGGACGAGCCAATACACATACCAGGTGCGGTTCAAGGTTTTGGGCTTCTGGTTGCTCTGCAAGAAGACGACAAGGGCAAACTCAAGGTCAGAGTTGTTAGTGAGAACTCAAATCGAATAATTGGCTATACTCCAAGGCAGCTATTTGATCTCGACAGTTTCTGCGACATTCTGTCCGAAGAGCAGACGGACAACTTGATCGACCATATTGACTTTGTTCGCGAAGAAGATGCAGATCCTTCAACCAACGGACCCGAAGTCTTCACTCTAGCAATACGATCACAATCAAGAAGGACGCACAAATTATGGTGTGCAATGCACACCAATGAGGCTAACCGCGACCTAATAATCTGTGAGTTTGAGCTCGAAGACGATCGTATCAATCCCCTAATGCCTCCCGGTGAAACAACGCCTGAGCCGCCTGAAGATACGCTGCACAGTAATCCTTCGGCAGAGGAGTACGCGGAGAGCACCGTGAACAATAGCAAACCTTTACGGGTCCTCCGAGGTGCTAGGAAACGTAAAGGTGAAGCTGCGGCGATGGAGGTTTTCAACATCATGTCACAAGTCCAGGAACAACTCGCGAGCGCGCCGACTCTCGAGATGTTCCTGAAAATTCTAGTTGGGGTCGTTAAAGAGCTGACAGGGTTTCACCGGGTTATGATCTATCAATTCGATCAATCGTGGAATGGAAGGGTTGTGACCGAGCTTGTAGACCCAAGAGCGACCAAAGACTTGTATAAAGGGCTAAATTTTCCTGCCTCAGATATTCCGAAGCAGGCTCGAGATCTTTACAAGGTCAACAAAGTTCGGCTACTCTATGATCGGGATCAGGAGACCGCTCGTTTAGTGTGTCGAACCCTCAAGGACCTTGAGACGCCACTTGATCTGACGTACGCATACCTTCGAGCAATGTCACCCATCCACATCAAGTACCTTCGAAATATGGCTGTCCGTGCTTCGATGTCCATATCAATTAATGCTTTCGATGAGCTCTGGGGACTCATAGCATGTCACTCCTACGGTTCTAAGGGCATGAGAGTCTCATTTCCAATTCGCAAAATGTGCAGACTAGTGGGTGATTCTGCGTCGCGGAACATCGAGAGGTTGTCCTATGCCTCACGATTGCAGGCGCGAAAACTCATCAACACTGTACCTACTGAAAGCAATCCATCTGGGTACATTGTTGCATCGTCAGATGATTTGCTCAAACTTTTCGACGCCGATTACGGGCTTCTTTCGATTAGAGATGAGACTAAGAAAATGGGAATGCTCGAGCAGAACCAGGAAGCTCTGGCTATGCTGGAATATCTGAGGCTTCGAAAGATTACCTCCGTCACCAGTTCTACTGATATTCGACTTGATTTCCCCGATTTGCGATACGCACCCGGCTTTACCATTATTGCCGGCTTCCTTCTCGTTCCTTTATCTATTAGCGGTAGCGACTTTATCGTATTCTTCCGGAAGGGTCAAACGCGAGAAGTCCGGTGGGCCGGGAATCCGTATGAGAAATACCTCAAAGAGGGATCGGAGGGCTATCTCGAGCCAAGAAAGAGTTTCAAAACCTGGAGTGAAACTGTAGTCGGCAAATGTAGAGAATGGACTGAAGAGCAGATCGAAACTGCAGCAGTTTTATGTTTGGTATACGGAAAGTTCATCGAGGTTTGGAGGCAAAAGGAAGCCGCTTTACAGAGCAGCCAATTTACTCGTCTCTTATTGGCGAATTCTGCACATGAAGTCAGGACGCCCTTGAATGCGATTATCAACTACCTTGAGATAGCGCTAGAAGGTGCCATTGACCAGGAGACACGCGAGAATCTCTCCAAGTCGCACTCCGCTTCAAAGTCACTTATTTATGTTATCAACGACCTGCTAGACCTCACCAAGACCGAAGAAGGTCATAACTTAATCAAAGATGAAGTATTTGACCTACCTTCCACTGTCAGAGAAGCAACTTATTCATTTACCGGTGATGCGAGGAGAAAGCATGTCGATTATGGGATGGTAGAAAATCCAGGCGTGCCTCAATTTGTGGTTGGAGACCAGAGACGCGTGCGGCAAGCACTATCCAATGTTATCGCCAATGCCATCCAGCACACAACCACTGGTGCGGTAAAGGTAGAGTTATGGCTAGCTAACCGTTCCGAAGTCCATGTTGAGATAGACATTGTTGTACAGGATACCGGAGTTGGCATGTCGCCCCAGAAGCTCGATCGACTATTCAACGAACTTGAACAGGTTCAATTGGAAAGCGATGAAGGACTTGAACAGAATCTTGCCCCGGAATCTAGGATTGTCAAAAAAGGAGAGCGCGACAAGCAAACTCTCGGCCTTGGCCTTGCCCTCGTTGCTCGAATAGTCCGCAACATGAATGGCCAGCTCAGATTCAAATCGGAAGAAGGGAAGGGATCGCGTTTCGTTATACAACTTGGCTTCGATTTGCCGGCGGACGACCAAGGCACTACGGTGTTAGCAGGTGCTGCTGAAGCAAACATAGGGCCTCCTACGAATCAGCCAGTAACGCCCCCAGTTGAAGTCGGTGAGGTAACGCCAGTCAATAAGAGCGCACAACGGCGATCTCAGGATGTCTCCAAAGGATCCATGCGGCGCAAGAGTAATGATAGTCTGAATAGTATGAAGACTGTTAATAGTCCAAAGAGCTTCAAAAGTGGGTCAAGCGCGAAAAGTGATGTAGACCGACTCATCGTTGCACTCTAAGAGTCAACCACAGGAGCTAAAGAACATCCCACAGATCTAGATGTCTTCTCTTTACCCAAAGGGAGTCGAAGTGAACGGAGAACGACGTCGCGGCGACCAAGTACGCTGTCACGCTCTCATTCGTTGTCAGATCAGACTTCGATGCCGGAGACGCCTGGCCAGAAAAGCATCACGGGTTCCAAAACCCCAATGAGACCCATTCGGATGCCAGGGGATGACAGCCAAGGCTCGCCCATGTCAGGATTTCCTCCAAGAACTCCCGCACGCGTGTTGTTCGATATCCCGGACAAGCCTAAAAACAATGCAAACCTGCTAACCGCTGAGAAGCTCAACGTTCTTGTCGCCGAAGACGATCCCATCAATAGCAGAATTGTCAAGAAGCGGCTGGAGAAAATAGGGCATGCTGTCTCCTTGACAGTCAATGGGGAAGAATGCGCCAGCGCTTACGGGGGAAAAGCGGCCTTCTTCGATGTAGTCTTGATGGATATCCAGGTGCCTACGTCTAAAGTGTCCGTAGTCGCATAAGTGGTGTAGCACTAATTGTGGAATTAGATGCCAATAGTGGACGGCCTTACCGCAACCAAGATGATAAGATCATTCGAGAAGACCCACCCTATTAACCATTTGTCAGACCGTGCAACCATGAACGGTCGAGTCCCTGTCTTTGCCGTGTCAGCTTCGTTAATCGAGAAAGAGCGCCAAGCTTACATTGACGGCGGCTTTGATGGCTGGGTTCTCAAGCCGATCGACTTCAAGCGACTCAGTATCCTGCTTTGTGGCATCGTGGAAGAAATTACGCGTAAAGATTGCTTGTACCAGCCTGGAAACTGGGAGAGAGGCGGATGGTTCGCACAACAACAGCCGGGCGTCTTCGCTGCGTCGACTTCCCCTTCGTCGAGAGCGCCGGTTTCGGATATAGGGCCGCCCTCGTGTCCGCCACAACCTCTTGAAAGCTGGACTGATCAGGAGCGAGACCGCTTGAATCACCTTGGGACTGACGCCGTACACTCGAGCTCTGAGCCACAAGAGCCGGGTCCATCTGGCGAGCTCGACGAGTCTGTGGTGAGCGATGTTACACGACAGCCTTGATGTTGACACACTTTCCACCGCGTTATCCATGTTCGGTTCTATATTCAAGGCATTCGCCTCTGGTGCGCTAGATGCCACCGTAAAGTGTGCATTGCCCAAATTGTTCCGTGTATCCAATACTAGCTAGTTGTACTCTCAGCGCAGGCGTTCGCATTGTGGGCAAGGCATAAACGACTTAGACGCAAGAGCATGATGTGGGGCGCTTACACTTTGGATATCTATGCCCTTTTTCGGCTGGACGATCATGAAACAGACATGGTCTTTCTGAGTACATACTTTATATTTTTTGTTCGAGCCCAATACCAACGCTTAACAGGTTAGGATACGACTGGGGATATTCCCGCTTTGGGGCTTGCAGCAACAACAAATATGCCTTACATTATCCACCTCATCGCTGACGAATTAATTATGAGGACAGAAAAGGGGGCGTTTATTGACAGGCTCATATGTGCGCAATCAGACAAGCATGTTATTGGGAAGCGAGGGGAAGGATGACGGATCCGCACGTGGAAAGCATGTGGTAGTTCTCGAGGCGTTCCTGACCCGGGCCAGACTGACGCGGAGTAAGGTAGGTGGGTAGGTAGGTAGGTAGGTACCTAAGCCAAACAGAACACGGTGGTTTGATTTCATCGAAGAGGTTTGTCGGAAAAGGGCATTCAAATTTGACCCGAGTGTGGTGCGCCACGACCGAAATACCACATTCTAGATCGCATGGCCATCGCACACACATACGTCGTACAACAGGACATTGTTTCAGCTTCCCGACTACAAGGTGTTGACGTGTGATGATCCAGTCGATGTGAGAGGACATTGCTCCAATAGTACGGCCTGACCTCTTCCGCTTTGGATGTCTCGCGAGGGGACTCTCTGTGTTTCCCCTCTGTGCTCGTGTAAGGTAAGGTATCACTGTGTGTCTCGAAGAAGTGTGAATGCTTCGACCGGAAGCTTCCGTGAGCCATGGACCGACCCCTTGCATGTGCATTAATGATTATGTAAGGTAGAACTAGTCGTTTCTGGTGTGCATGCAGGTGCACAAAACACACGTGACACAATACAGTACTGTAATACCTTGATGACCTAAGGTGATCCAACACAAGCACGTGGCAGTTCCGCCATTGCAGGGATCCGGTGCTTTCTCGCTTGATCGCTTATTCCGCCTTGGAAGAGGGTCATTATTCCGCAGACTTCGATGCCCGCCGCTCTGTGCCGCTCTGGTGAAAGATCGACGAACCTGAATAGTAAGGTACGGCAACCTTACTTGAGTCACCCATCAACCCACATCCATCACCGTCCTACCTTACCTTACCGTTCCATACCTTCTGACGGTGTGATCCATCAATCTAGATCACAACACCCCGAGACCCCCAGAGCACCACCTCCCCCCTCTCGCCCAAAACCATGTCTTCAGTAACCTGGACATGAGCAGTCATCCCCCGCAAACAAGACCAAACTGCTTCACTGCCAGCCTTCACTCCCCCCTAATTCACGTCGTTCTTGGCCGCAAATATCCTCATGCCTGATCAATGATCCTGCTCCTCGCCCTCGATCTTGCTTCCTTGAAACTCCCGACAGCAGATGCATGCGCCTGGGCCCTTGCAATCAACACCGAGTTCCGATGGGGAATAGTAATGGCAAGCCCGTTGTCTTCACCGACGAAGGTGCGTGAGATGGTCAATCCACAACCACATTGCTCGCCTCCAAGCCTTGGCCGCTCCACCAGTTTCAATCACCGGCCTAATCAACCCCCCCATATGGTGCTCTTGCTGACGACAGGCCCATTGCGAATAGTAAACCTTAACCATTTCCGCCTTCTACGTGTAGTGGGCAAAGGAGCTTTTGGAAAGGTCCGGATTGTCGAGCGCAAAGACACGGGCTTGACATTCGCGCTAAAGTACATACGCAAAGATGAGGGTCAGCATACTTCCCTGAACACACCCAGCATCTCACCGAGGCTCATAAAACTTTTAGTTGTTCGATCGGAGAGTGTGCGGAACATTATCCGAGAGCGAAGGATGCTGGAACACCTGAACCATCCATTCCTTTGTAACCTACGATACAGCTTCCAGGACATTGAGTATCTGTATAGCCAACTTCTGTCCCTTGTACTAGCGTTTGGAGACTCACGCCAAAGCAGGTACATCGTTGTGGACCTGATGAATGGCGGCGACCTACGTTTTCACATTTCGCGGAAGACCTTCACGGAGGAGGCAGTACGGTTCTGGATGGCGGAGCTGGGCTGCGCATTGCGTTACATACACCAGCAAGGAATTGTACACAGAGATCTGAAGCCGGATAATGTTTTGCTGGATTTAGATGGTCACGTCCATCTGGCAGACTTTGTGGGTTCTTCCCCGGCACCGATTAGAAACGATCATTGATGCTTTGTAGAACGTCGCTTCTGAATACACGCCGGAGAAGAAGCTCCATAGCAAATCGGGAACGCTAGCGTATCTCGCTCCTGAAGTATATGCGGGCACCGGGTACCTAACCGAGGTGGACTGGTGGTCGTTAGGAGTGACCTTTTATGAGTGCATTTATAACAAGGTGGGCATGATCGTTGCGAATACCCAATGGCGCTAACAAACCAGCAGAGACCATTCCAGTCGCATGGGCATGAAAAACTGGAGAAGGAGATTCTGCGAGGTATACCCAATTACGCTATCACCCTGCCACCGATCTCTATGCTCTGCGTACAGGCAATCCGCTCGTTGATAGAGAAAGACAGGCGAAAACGAATAGGAGCTACCGGTTTTGAGACTTTTACCGGCAACCCATTCTTCCAAATGATTGACTTCGAAGCGCTGGAGAAGAAACAGATCCCTCCCATCTTCATACCCTCTAGTGAGAAAACGAACTTCGATGCCACTTATGATCTGGAAGAGTTGCTGTTAGAGGAAGCGCCACTGGAAGCACGAGCAAGACGGCAGAAACCCAGGGTTCAGCTGAGAGATGACGCTACGGATAAGGAGATTAGGACTGATGAGTTACATCGTATGATCGAAACGCTCTTTGAGCCGTTTGATTATACTACAATGTCGTGAGTCAAACCTTGCACGGTTCATCTTGATATCTGTGTGGCGCTGATTTATTCTGGCCATCAGTAACTATAGGGGTCATGTCGACACCCTGCCATCGGAAGTGACGTCTCCGCCCGATTGGGTCAATCCAAAGTCACAGTCAAGATCGAGTACTGAAGATCCAAGGCTTTCTCAGCGCTCGGGCTCCCCCAATGGATCCCCTCCTATTATGGGCCTGAATAAACAAGCATCCCAATCCACCCAGTCTAGCTACTTCCTTGCGAGCGAGCAACCACCGACGTCACATCCGCAGCCTCAAACAACTACGAAACCCGCTTCTAAACATACCACTTCTCCGCCAAACAAATTACAGCGAGGAGGCACCCGTAACACTTCCAAAGGAGGTGGCATGCAAGTCACCCTCGATGAAACCGGATCATGGTCCGAGCTAGCAAACCAAAAAGCGCCGCTGCCCAAAGATGATGTAAACGGCGATGGTAAGGGACAAGTGAAGCCTCATGGAGTGTTGGGCTTCTTGTCAAGAAAGAAAGGGAGAGAAAGGAGTCCAAAGCCGCAGGAGCCAGGAGTGTTGGGAAAAGAGGGTGCACGGGTCGTCATAAATTCTGGAGGAAGATGAGGAAAAGCGTACGGCGTCCGCGTGAAGGACGTGCTAAGCGTTTTACTTTTGGATTTCTGAGGCCCTTTTGGCAAAAGCGCCCGAGCATATAGCGAAACGGCGTTCTGACGGATGTGGGGTGGTGTTGAATCGCTTCATGTTCGTACTGGCGGGAGGAAGCTTTTGAATAATATCCCGCTCATTCATGAGAATCTTGTCAGTCTGAGGTAGCAAAGTTAGACGAACTACTTTATATCACAAGAGCATCTACAGAGAAACGCGTAGTAATTGTTGAACGCGGCTATTGTGACCCTTATCACGTGACAACGTGTGAGATCCAGGGTAGGGCTGAGCATGATCGCTCGGCGCAACAATCGACAACAGCCAAGCCACTTGAACCTTGACACAGCCATGGGCCACTACATGTGACATTTAACGAGAGCAAAAGAGCTCAGAGAAGATATTTGAAAGTATAAGATAGCTGCCAGGTAGGAACGTCCAGGAACAAACCGTGTGGACTCGGTTGCAAGTCGCTAACAATGAATAATAGGCAGAAACATCAACGGCGTTTGCCCTTCGCTCACAGCCCGAAGAATACCTTATCATCCAGCCAAACACCATTGTTCGTGATTGAACCTACACCGCCGCAGCGTAAGCTCAAAAACCGTTCTTTTCGCGTACCAAGTCCGACCGATAGCGAGGAGGAAGAACTGCGGCTTCGGGAGGTAGAATCTACGCATAGCGAACGATTGTCCGGACTTGGTGATTCAAGTTCGCTATTCTCGCCTCGTGAATCAATAGGCTCTCTGGAGAAAGCACGCCAGCCTACAACAGCCAAAGCTCCGTCATTCCAATTCGTTGGATCAAGCTCTCCGACCACAAGCGCTTTTACATTCACACCAACTCCGCCATCTACACGTGGGTCCCCAGGCGTCTCGATACCACGTTGGTCTGAGTTTACCACTACAATAAAGCAGTCACCGCAGAAGCGGGAAGGCAGAATGGTAGTGGAACGAGAGCCACCCAATGCTCCTCCAACACCCCAAAGACCGAGTCAGCCAGCCTTTGGCAGCATTCAACAACCTGAGTTTGGAAAAGCTAGTCCACTACATAATAGGCTGCATACCAACAATGTCTTTAATCTCCCGAAGCCAAACCAGGCGCGTCCGGAACACCATAGGCCAGCTCCAGCGCTAAGCACTATGCATCAGCAGCACGCAAAGGAACCATCATATAGATTCGCCGAGCCTGTAGCCTTTCAGCAACCGACGCATCTTAGACCAAGTGATGCCCCGAGGGGTGATCCAGAACTCGTTGAGATTCCGAGACCAGCAAACCATCCTATCTGGACCACGAAAGCTCCCCCTCAACCTACCTTTTCATCCTTTGGCAATGTTCATGGATGGGCGCCAGTGAACCCTTCCCAGAGGCCTGGCGCATTCGTAAATCTTACAAACCCCCAGGAGAACGCTGGCCCGGACAGCATTATATTTGGCGACAAGTTTGGCGCTGCGGATCCTTACAACTATATCGAAGCTGGAAAGGCTACGGAAAATATAAAGGCTTTATTGGAAGGCGCTTTCGAGGACGAGGAAGATAAGCCTCGAACTCGAGGTCGGAAATTGAAAGTCGAAGCAGCAGTCGCAGGCTTGGCGGATAATATGAAAGAGCTTAGGCTCAAGTCTGATGAAAAGGTAAATGAGAAAGAGGAAGCAGATGATGAGGATGAGGGAGATGTAGATGATGGTACGGTGGAAGGGCTCAAGGTAAAATTACTACCTCATCAGGTTGATGGCGTGGAATGGATGAGAGACAAGGAAATCGGTGTTAAGAAGAAGAACGGCATCTTACCAAAGGGTGGGATCTTGGCCGATGATGTAATACCCCCACAAGCAGTGGAATAGAAGCAATACTGATCATGTATAGATGGGCCTGGGTAAAACCATCCAGTCGATTGCGCTTCTGCTTACCAACCCTCGACCTGCCATGTCTTCTTCAGCCGAGAAGGATAAGAAGGCAATATCCAACAAGGTCGACAAAGGAACTCTTGTCGTTGCACCGCTTGCCTTGATTAAGCAGTGGGAAGCTGAAATCAAGAACCGAGTCTCGGATACGCATCAATTACGCGTCTGTATACACCACGGACCTCAGCGTACTAAACGATTCGAGGATTTGCGAAAGTACGATGTTGTCATCACAACATATCAGATATTGGTTTCTGAGCACGGCAATTCTTCACAAGAGCAAGATGGCCCGCAGGTAGGCTGTTTTGGCCTGCACTGGTATCGCGTGATCCTCGATGAGGCGCATACGATCAAAAACCGCAACGCGAAAGCCACAAAGGCATGCTATGCGTTGAGGTCTGAGTACAGATGGTGCTTGACAGGCACACCAATGCAGAACAACCTAGATGAGCTGCAAAGCTTGATAAAATTCCTGCGTATCAAGCCTTATAACGATTTGTCAATATGGAAAGACCAGATCACACGGCCCATGAGCAATGGACGTGGCGGTGTTGCCATCAAGCGGCTACAATTCTATCTCAAAGCTTTCATGAAGCGCCGAACAAAAGATGTTTTGAAACAGGAAGGGGCACTTAACCCCGGCGGCAAGCCATCTGCCAGCGGTGGCCCAAGTCACGGCTTCAAGCTTGTTGAACGTAAGATCGAGAATGTCGAGGCCGAGTTTACACCTGAGGAGCGTAGATTCTATGATCGCCTTGAGCAACGTGCTGATGAGAGCCTGGAGCAAATGATGGGAGGCCAGAAGATGAACTATGCTAGTGCGTTGGTTTTGTTGCTGCGTTTACGTCAGGCTTGTAATCATCCAAAATTGGTGGGTGGAAGCATGGCGAACGACAAAGACGCTCTCACCACTGGTGAAGGCACGACCTCTCAAATACCCCGGAAGTCTAAAGTAGCAGACAAAGAGTTGGATGATATGGCAGACCTTCTGGGAGGATTGAGTGTGGAAACGAAGAAATGCGATGTCTGCCAGATTGAGCTTGCAAGGGATAGATTAGCTTCTAGCTCCCTGCGATGTGCAGAGTGTGATGAAGATCTGGCAGCTGCTCAGAATGTGCAGAAACCGCGCAAGGGCAAGAAACATCAGCACAGGTCCTCAGCCTTGTCGACACCAAACAATCCTCAACGTCGTATACCGAAGAACCGACGAGTAATCCTTGATGACTCTGATGAGGAAAAATACGGCGACTGGCTTGTACCTGAAGATCAACGACATGCTCCTAATCTGGGAAGAGCCGGCGGCAGCGATGACGAAAACGCAGAAGGAGGAGGCGAATCTCTAGACTCCTCCGACACAGATACAGATGACGAATCGTCCGTGAAAGCACTAGGATCACGCATGCGAAAAGTGGTAAATCTCGACAGCTCCGACGACCAAGCCGACTCCGCGGAACTAGAACAAGATTCGACCTCCAGCGAAGACGAAACCCTCAGAATGTCACCCACAACCTCTGCCAAGATTTCTCATCTCATCACCATCCTCAAGCGCGACTCCCCAACCCACAAATTCATCGTTTTCTCCCAGTTCACCTCCATGCTCGACCTCATCGAACCCTTTCTCCACCAACGAAAGATTATCTTCACCCGCTACGACGGCAGCATGCGTAATGACCACCGCGAAGCTAGTCTGGAGAGATTGAGGAACGATGCCCAGACGAGGGTGCTGCTGTGTAGTCTGAAGTGCGGCAGCTTGGGACTAAATTTGACGGCGGCGAGTAGAGTTGTTATTCTGGAGCCGTTTTGGAATCCGGTAAGTCCTCCACCCTCCCTTCCTTAACCCATCCATCCTCAACCCCCCACCCCCCTGCTCTTCCCCAGAAATCTAACATAGCCCCCACCCCCCCAGTTCGTCGAAGACCAAGCCATCGACCGCGTCCACCGCCTCAACCAAACCACCGACGTCGTCGTCTACAAACTCACCATCGCCCGCACCGTCGAAGCCCGCATCCTCGCCCTGCAAGAGAAAAAACGGAAGCTCGCCGAAGCGGCCATCGAAGGCAAAGCGGTCGGCAAGCTGTCGATGAAGGATATCCTGAATCTGTTCCGACGCGAGGCGGAGCATGAGGATGGGCATGGGGACGGAGGCGTTGGGGGGGATGTAAGGGTTTTGTCGGGAGGTGGGGGGGATGAAGGGGGGTGGAGAGGGGAGGTGGGGGATGTGAGGGATCAGATGGGGGTGGTGAGAGGGTTGGTGAGGGAGAAGGGGAGGGTGCGGGTGGAAGGGGCGAGGAGGGAGGATGCGGTTTATGGGCGGCGGTGGTAGGAATTTCGAAGGACTCGGGATTGGAAAGGCATGAATTTAAAGAGCAAATCCATGTCAAGGACGAGCGTTTTTCTTTGCTTTAACAGGAGATTGGACGTTTCTTGAACTCGTGCTATATAGAATGCGAATCTTTTGTGCTGTGGGCAATCGCGGCTGGGTACTGCACATGTATGATGGATTCGCCTTCGTCGATGCCGGTTCTTGCACCACACTACCTTGCATATCGTTCCATACTGTCTCTATTTCCCATTTCCCATTAATTAATTAATTAAGATTTCCACTCCCTTTCCCCTTCCCCCTCACCTTTCCCTCCCCTCACCTCCCCTCGCCTTCCCCGCCGCACCAAAACCCCACCCCCCACCCATCTCTATCTATCTATAATAACAGCCAAATACCCCTTGCTCTCTCAAACCCCGTTCCTTAGTTACTCGTCCCTAGTAATTATGTTATGCGGTTTTTTGTTGTTTGGGACTCTGCTGGCGGTTGGGGGTGGGGATGGGGGATGGGGATGGGGGATGGGACGGGATGGGGTGGGGGTGCTGGGATATGGGTGGGGTGGGGGAAGAGGGTGGTTGTGGGGGGGGGGGGTGCTGGGGAAGTGGGAAGGCGATGTGGGAAGAAGGAGGCGGATGGGGATCGTTGGTTGGAATGGAAGTAGAGTTGTGGACAGAAATCCAACAATTGTACGAGCATCACTGCATCACGCTCACAGAACTATTTCGGATCTTCGGCGCTTCTTAATGTATGCCATCCCTGTTTTGAGCTTGTTAAAATATGGTAGTTGTCTGTTGCGCTACCCCATCGGCTCTTACCTACATAGCCCTTTGATCTTTAGGCGTTGCTAAGCGCGTGAATATTACTTCTCTGTTGCACTAGTATTTCTTCACGTCTTTTCAGAGTTGCGCGGTATACATCATAGGGATGTTAAGAGAGTCGGTTGGTCATATGGTTGAATGGGCTATCCGTGATGAGTCAAGGTAGCCGAAATAGTGATAGACTGTCTAACTGCGCCGACTTCCAAGCCTTAGTCTTCTATTCGGCCAATTCGCTTCGCTCAATCGTTTAGTTGAGGGGTTGAGAAAGTACAAAATGAAGACAAGTGGGCAAAGGGTTCGAGAAGAAATGAGATGAAGTGGAGGAGGAGGAGGAGGAGGAGGAGGAGAAAGAAAGACTAGTTGAAAGTGCGTTTGTAGGCTGCTTGGGAGGGTACGGCATGTGTGAGATGAGAAGGAAGGCTGGAATTTTAAATTGTTTGATTTGCTCGGGGATATTTGCTGGTTTTGCACTATACACACGGATGTCCCCACTTTCTTATACCTATTCCGTTGAATGCCTTCTCAGTACGGTGCTAGTAGGACTGTCGTTTAGGTTCATCATTCCCCTGGTAGCTGATGGGCGATTTCTGAACTCATGTATCCGGCTTTGCCCAGGGTGCTCTGGTTGGCGGAGGCATAGATTGAGAAGCGGGATCCGCAGCAGCAGAAGTGGACTCCGGCGCTTTCTGTGAGGGGGATACGTTCGGAGGGAGGCGGGTTTGTGGCGGCGGACGAGTCGAGCCTGGCTGGGACAATCTCGATGGGATGCCACTCATCCGTACTGCTGGTGTGGGGCCGCTGGCCCATGGCGCCGAGGTGCCTATACTGGAGTTTGGCAAGGTTGTAGCCTGGGTCGCCAAGGGGGCTTTGGTGCCTGGTTGGGACCGCGATGAGGCATAGTTGACTGACGGACCGTTTCTGTCTTCCTTCACTGGCTGACTTGATGCATGGGCAGACGCCGGTGGCGGTATGGCATTAGGATCGCGTTCCCAGCTAAAGAGGGAGCCGAAGCGGAAGTGCTGGACGACGGGGAATTTGGAGAGAACTTCTGCGTTGTACATTTTGATCATGCCCTGGGGAAAGCTTCAGTTGAGGAAGTCCGTTAGGAGGGGAAGGGGTTTGTGATACTTTGTTGATCTTCGCCCACCCCGCCCTCACCCCCGAAATGTCAAACAGCATCGGCGAATGCTCCCAGAACGGTCCCTTTTTCACATCATAAATGAATCCAATCGCCCCAAAATACAAATTCTTCTTGCGTTCCCTTTCCACAGTCATCAATTTCGTAACGTCTGCGGGATCAGGCGCGCCGTCGCAGGCACCTTCGGTGGGAATATCACCGGTGCTGAAGACTGCAGGGGCGTATTGGGCGCTACCGAAGAGGTAAGGGAGAAATGAGTGGTCGTCGAGACCCCAGACGCCGTGGGAGCCGGCGGGTTCGAGGGTGTAGGTTTTTATAAGGCGGCGGATTAGGGCTAGGTATCTGATTTTGTAAATTTATATTTCTTGATGAACACAAAAAGGTGCGCATACGGCTCAAAAAGGCCGAGAACAATCCCTCTTTCTTCATTTCCTGAAGCCGATGGTTTGAATCCACCAAGCTTCCATACGCAGCCCAGGAAGGCTATGAAGCTTAATTCATGTCCAGTACCGTAATCCAGTCGTTGCGGGCTCCCAAAACTTCCGAGCAGATACACCTCGAGCTCGTTTTTTGCACTGACTTCTGATGCAGCGTTGAAATAAAACACACTAGCAGGGAGATGCCTCTCCAGCAACCCCCCCGCTCGCTCTTCCACCAACCGAGACCACGTCCGAAAACTCGCATTGCCAAATCGCCTCGGCCCAGGATCAGGCGGCACTTCGTCCAAGATCTTGTTCAAGTCATCGAGGAGACTTCGTAATCTCCTGACTGTTGCTGAGAATGAAACCTCTGGGGATCCGAGATCCCAGTGTTGGACTTTCTGCGGCGCCTTTGCGGAAGGAGAAGGGTCGAAAGTAAAAGGAATCATTGCTCTATTCAATTGCAGAACAAAAGTCATGATATCACTATAAGCGCGAGACAGAAGAAAATCAGAGACATCGTGGCCTTCGTTGATGTTTTTCACTGGGACGATGAAGGTATGCGGTTGGGCTGCGTCAATAATTTCAAGTTTTGGTTCGATGTATCCACTTGATGTAGTCATCTTGAGCCTAGATGTTGTTTTGATTTAGCTATACTGGTGAAAGGAATTGATGTGCTTCGTCAGAACGTATCTTGAGTAATCAGCTTAATATTCAGTACTCGCATTTACTGCGCAAAGCACCAACTTAGTGATGCTCTACGCTAGCCCCATGAGGTACAGTACCCCGCACTAAGTCTTCGCGTGCGCTCCCCAACCAAATCACCACCCCACCTGCATCAACCATTGAACCATCAAATTCAGCTGGGGAACTTCAATATTTGGGCTGGTTATTTAGTAGTA